>WLWD01000583.1_pt1 | contig 237155 bp, 133 predicted proteins | sample 6712731 | NCBI WGS metagenome assembly WLWD01 (sample SAMN12718690, study PRJNA576275) | sponge metagenome | isolation source: marine sponge | host: Mycale hentscheli | place: New Zealand: South Island, Marlborough, Capsize Point | collected 2014-11-01
ACATCAGAATTGCTGCATGAAAGAACAGGCACCACCATACCACTAGCTCTGTGGAGGAAAAGAGCCACACACAAAAGACATACAATGAATACAGCTGACTCAGCAAATCAAAATGTCCGTACACACTTTTTAACATAAAAACTGTAATTCCTGACCCTGAAAACATAGGTATAGATGCCTTATTTGTGGTATTAGCATGAATACTCATGCAGATACTGACAAACGTAGGTTTTCGGGTAATGGCGGCCTTAATTAAGGGATTTCGGGCACAAAGCCACACCCCAGACCTGGCAGCAACACTTATTTATGATGAGGGGGGTACACCGCACCAAAAAATGGGGTCCAACATTGTGGCCCTTTTTACATAAATAAACCTTCTGGGCTCCTGCTCTAACAGGTGTGTAGTCCAACAAGTAACAGCTAGCAAACTGAATTGTCTAAACTGCATCACTATGTATGCCTCTCAAATATTACATTATGCAGCTAGTGATTGTGTTCTGTGTTTGCCAATAAGAAGTTGGATAAAAAAAACAGACATCAAACAGTCATGTCCCTAATAAAAAGTATCACTACATAATATATACACTTCCAAATCATCCTACGAATAGTTATACTAACATAATTGCTGAGTTAATATGATTATTTGTGCATTGAATTAGTGATGCAAGTTCAACATCTAGTGTTAAACTGACTATTTTATGAAATATAATGCAAAATCGAAGCAAAACTTGAGTTTAATTTGTTTTAGTGACAGTTTAGACTATTTTTTATAATTTTTTTTATCTGAAAGCATCAAGTTCAACATCATTATCAGATAATGGTGTTAATTTAGTTGTTTCAATTTTACTTCAATATTTATAAATGGTTTTCATTTCAACTGAATTAGCATGTAATTTTAAATGAATAACAATTGCTCATCCTGCAGGGGGGAACCAATCATTCTGTATAAAAAATAAAGTTACTTGTGCAGCAGGCGCAACTCATTGATGAAGTTAATAATAATAAAATTGAATTTATCAATACAGTATAATTAATAGTATTTAAATTGCTTCTTATTTGCCTTTAAAGTATAAATGAAGATGTGCTCACGTTAAAATTAGATATAACTGATTACTTGTAGTTTCATCAATAACTATAAAATATTGAGTCTACTGTAAGAAATTGTTGTGCAAAGTGGCACTTCAAGCTGGAATTTTGGTTCAGAAGTCAAACCCTTCTTCTTTACTGAATTCATGACCATCACAAAATGCATTATCATGTTTTGTGAAGTGTGCACAACTTACCAGACAAATCAATATCAGTGGGCTTGCCTTTGATGTGCTTCCTGAAGGTTAGATTGAGAAATAACTCCGGTAAATGGTTCTGATAGTTGACCAGCAATTTGAATATTCAAAAAATACGATTAAGAAAGTGCTTTGCCAATCCCCGAGTAGAAAGAAATATAGTCACAACCAGTACATACAAATAATACCTGTATAATTCTTGGAATATATTTTCAGGAACATGAATTTAGTCAGTTTCTCTTCTTAGCAAATTAAGGAGATGGTTTCCATTGATCAGCTTAAGCTCTTTTTCCCATTGCCTACTAAGCTGAACAATAACTGTTTCATCTGGTGTTACTAGTGGAAGGCCTATGTGATAAACATCAGTACATATTACTGTCATGGCTTTACGGCATAGGTAAGACCTTTATTGTGCTGTTTATAACTCAATATACTTACCTTGTGATTAGAACTACTAGCATACAAAGATACTGTGGTAATAGATAGAACACTATCCAAAACTTCTGTCACAATTGATTCAACCTTTAGACGTGGCTTGATCAGTATGAATTTCATAAAGAAACAAACCCTTACTTAAAATACTACAAAATGAAAAAAAATTGTATACACAATGCAAAATTATTATAATCTTCTAATGAATAAAGTTTGGCATATTTCCATTTGACAGGAATGCTAGTTGGGAGTGAAATGGAGCAGCTTCTCACACAGGAAGTATTCGAAGACGCTTGAGGGAGTTGGCATACCTAGAAAAGAATAGAGACTAATTTTAAACAAAAGTTGAACTTAGTACAGAAATGTTGAAACTACAAGATAACTACTGAAGTAGCATAATATTTGTGAGACACCTGTGTGTGTATGTGTGTGTGTACGTGTGTGTGTATGTGTGTGTGTGTGTGTACATGTGTGTGTGTACATGTGTGTGTATGTGAGTGTGTATGTGTGTGTGTACGTGTGTGTATGTGTGTGTGTGTATGTGTGTGTGTGTGATCTCGATGAAAACCTATATTATTTGTGTGTCTAATTTCAACTCTAATCACATAATAATAATTAGAGTATAATAATAATTATTGTTTTTTCCTGAATTTTTAAAAATGTCTAATAATTAGTGACAGTGAAGTTATTGCATCTGATAGGCTTTTTAGTTGAAGGAACCACAAACCACCTTGTATCAGTCTGGCTTCTGGCTTCAAAAGTTAAAGCAGATTAGGCCATTAGTAGCACGCATGCCATGACATCATGCTTCTGTTCAACTTACTCTTATTACAAACTGTCAAAGAAGGCACATTTTAGATTTTTTTTGTGTGTAATTATGTGTGTAATTTATAGTATTATGTGCAAGGACGGATGAGTGTGTATGTGTATTAGAACACTGACAGCATGCGAATGTTTTGGAAGAGGACAATACAATCAACGGAACCACTAGGACTAGACAGAATTAGATCTTAAGACGTTATATCCATTTTTATTACACTTATCTAGCTAGTGTACCAATTATGCTTTTAGCAGCTTTCTGAATCATACATAGACATATGAACTGGGGGCGGGGTTGGCAGCACTGGGGGCACTTATCCCCTCAATAGTTGAACATTGTTTGTGTATTAATAACAATTACTCAGTCACTGAATTAATTGTATTACTGCTGCATTTGAGACGGAAGACAGAATAATTAATATTTTGATATATTATGCCTATGAATGATTTGAGTTCCTTAATTAAGTTTGTAGATACCAATATTAGGTGCCGATATATTCCCTTATCTCAATTATATCTTGTTACTTGTCATGTAGTGCCTCCTCAAATAAGAGATTATTCCTACAGCTATGAGTGGTTTACTATAGCTGTATATCTCTTGCCATAAATACATTACCTATGTGGTAATTCTCTAATTATAACATACCACAAGCTAATACTGGATGAAATTAGACCACCTTACAATTATACTGCTGCCTAATGATATACAAACTTATTATTCAATATACACATAAAATCAACTGTTGTGCATATAAATACATGCACACTTACATATATATATATATATATATATATATATATATATATATATATGTATGTGTGTGTGTGTTGTTTGTGTTGTTTTTACTTTTATTAACCATGAGTCACATACCTCTACAAAGTCATTATTGTTGGCTCCATCCACCACTTGTAGTCAGTTGTTTGATTTTTTTTTGTACTTGGTTTTGTTCTGACTAGGCTGGTAGTGTTTAGCTTTGTGTCATTTCATTTCTTATACTTAATCTTTAATTTAACTGACTTCACTGGTGATAGTAAGAGTTCGACCAGTAGGGGATTCAATTGAGAGATCAGTCAGTTCAGATCCTGATGGCAGCTTACCGTAGAGTCACTTCTGCCAGTGTGAGTATGGTGGCTCGTAGTAAGTAGTGAACTGTAAGATGACTGCACCAGCACCACAATTATTATAATGTGATAGTGAATGATATAATGTATTATTACTCCAGATTCAAACCTGAATTATTTAAGGATGTGCCTTTAAAAACATGTTACTTAATTGTTGTATAGTTAAAGGTTGTCTAATAAAAACTTGCTGAAAAAAAGAAAAGTTCCAGTAATTGCTACGACTTTTCTTATCTAACACATGGTCACACGGTATGCAACACATCTGTATAATATGTAACATGCTCATGAGAATAAGTGATTTGACAGTGCTAATACTTCATTTCCTCCTAAGAAACACTTTGCCCAGTTTAACCAAACCTTTACTTAATCTTAAGGAGAATACACTTAGAGTGATATAAGACATACGGTGAATTTGTGGGATTCACTGATTGACTAGACTGTCATTCCGACTACCGACACAATGATATTGTGTGTGGGGCGTTCTTGTAATGGGGGAATCCCGGAACTACATATCTTGGCGAGACGTTTTCTGCCGCGATAACACCGACTTCACTTTTCTTCAATTTGTTTCCGGTTTCGAGCAATTTAAATGATTGTCCATCTTGCTCTACTTTCATTATGTAGTAAAAGTCAAGAAGCCACCTCAAACGTCGAGTAAGTTTTAACGTGTGATCAGCTGGTTACTAGAAACATTTGACCAGCTCATTTCCAATTTATCTTCCTATTTAATGTTGTGTTAGTGTCATAATCTTATAGATTTAGAGATAGACAGTGTTTTCTGAATATTAGTGAAGGAGCTGTTTTTGCAGATTTTTTTTTTTTACTACTGATGTCAAAATCCCAGTGCAATTATTTTTATCATTTTTTTTTTCTTTGTCACTTCATTAGTTTTTCTGTTCCTTTCTCTAATTTATCTCTCCACTTTCCATCCCATTATGATTCTTTGTTATGGTAAACTCATTCCAGACAATGGCTAAGATTATGGCAATGAGCATTATGCTAATGAGTGCAACACCAGCGTCAGTGTCAACTAAAACTCCTTGACTAGACAACGTTGGGTACATTGACTTTTACTTCTTCTGTAATGCAAATGGCAGTTTTCTCCAATGGCAATACAATGATCAATATCTTACTGGTTTTCAGGATGATGAAGTAGGATATACAGTAGTTGTTGAGAGTCCAGTTAATTACATGGCTACTCTCTGGTCGGCTGTGCCTATAGATGATGAGAACATGGAAAGGAATAGCATTATTATGGTATCATTTATGGGCAGACAGGTTCCAGATAATTACAGTATGACTTGCAGCAATGGTCCACATTCTCAAACAGTATTCGCTGGACCAGTATCTAATGTTACTAACTCTTCTCTGAGGCATGATGATGATAACTTGAACTGTGATATTGTTCTCGAATACATTGCATTCCGTAAAATTGTGGGAAACACACCTATTTGTTTGTGGAGTAAATAATTCATGGCTGCAATTACAGACAAATATCAGTTTGCCAATTGCCTTTACAATAGAGAATACACTTGGAGATCACAGATTTTCTTCACCAAGTACATCCTTATTTCATGTACAAGGAATATTTGTTGCTAGAAACCCATTTCCAACAACATCTGTTCTTTTTGTTGATTCTGATGTGATGTTTCTAAGAATGTGCAGAAAACACTTCATTCTAATTTATTTTATGGTACAAGACCTACCATCACCACACGGTGGATAGTACCATTAAACCTCCTCTTAAGCATACAGAATCAATCACAGAATCAACCAATGATGCGGTCAATTCTACAAATGATATGGGAAATAAATCTCCCAATATTAGCAGAAATACAGTGTACATAGTTGTAAGTGTGATACTACTACAATAAGGGTTGTAGCAATTTTGATAGGAGTACTTCTGTACAAGTTTTGTCCAGGATCTCATGTCAAGTAAGTCCTGTAATTATGATCTGTGGCATATAATGTGATCAGATATATTATTAATTGTACTCTCTACTTCTGCAGGGTTGGAGCAATGTCTAATGTATCAAGTCATCAGATAAAATAAATGTAATTTTATAAACCAATGTTGAGGTTTGTATGTGATTTACAAATCCCGAGTCATGAGGGCGAATCCCGAGTCAGGAGTGGCGTGGGTTTGCAATAACCGATTTGTATTGGTTAAAACTAATTTATAACCTGTTGATAACAAATAGCTCTATTTGTAGCTCTCTCCGGTCTGTTATGAACTATATCAACTTTTCCACTCTAATACATTTTCATATGGGAATGGGGACTATATCAGATTTATAGTACTCAACAAAAAGCACGGTCGCTCGGGTAACGGGCTATAAATATAATATATTTATTGTATTGATCCATAATTAGGATATATCAAAGTTTAGCTGTATGGAATTGCTTCATAATTATGGTGATCAGTGGTTGCTAATGCAGAAGTGGCATATCTTCTGGTCAGGCGAAGAAGAGCAGAATACTCCAATTCTTCTATCTCCTGATGAAGTTGTGACATCTTCATTATCACCAAGCCTACACAAGTAACCTCTTTATGGATCTCCAATACTTAATCCAAAGTCACTCCCAACTTCTTTTCAGCTTCATTCCAGAACTGTGAGAGCAAAGCAGTAAGGGCAACGTTTCTAATTCAGTTTTGTGGTAATTTGGTGTCCTCATTAGCACCGCATTTTCCCCAGGAATTTGTGGGTCCTATACAGCCACCCCCCACCCCACCTCACTTAACCAGACCCTTTCCTCACTTTACGTTTGGTAAAGTGTCTGGCCCGCGGCGAGACTACTCCGGTGAGCGATTTTTTATCTGACGTACACTTCACGGACTTAGTCTATTTCACACTCATTACAAAGTTCAATAGTTCATGTGGTAAAGTTAGTTCATGTGGTAAAGTTAGTTCATGTGGTAAAGTTAGTTCATGTGGTAAAGTGACGTGCATGCCGCCCCCACACACAGCATGCAGAGGTCAAAGTTGGTTCGATAAAATTGGTTGGCTGTTGGTTTAGTGGACATGGAGGTTTTGAAGTTGCGATTTATAAGGAAATGTATTTTCTTGCTGCTGTTGCTGTCCAATCCCTTGTGCTTTTCAGTACAATCTGGAGGCTTGTCTCCAGATCCAGGGGATTGGACTTCACCAGTCATAGAATCTTCTTGGATTCAACAGTGTATTTTTGTAATTTATTTTTCTTTCTGGGCAGTGATACCTCTAATAATTCTGTTTTTCAGGTTAGAATTTTAACAATATTAGTTGGCAAATAGCTTCATATAAATTCATGTCTAGGACTAGCAGAAATAGCAAGGTCTATTGTAATATCTCACTCTACAAGAAGGTATGTTTTTACCAGTAAAATACATTCCATTTAATAACGAATTTATGGTATAAAGCAGGGTGTGGTAATTTTGAAGTTAACACACATACTAAATTTTCTACTGCTTCACATCAGCTTTCTATGAAGGTTGTTTCATCTGCAGACAAAATGCCCACTGTAGATTTGAGTACTGTTTCTGAAATTCCTTCTGAAGCTCAAATTGTCAAGGCAATTAGTATAATTTACAAAGAAAAAGATAAACAATCTCAAAATTATATTTATATGAAGTTTCCTTTTGGGAATTTGTGTTTCAACAAATTAAAAGAGTTAAGATCTTATTATGATCAAGTTCGGTATCAAGATAAAGATAATGAAGATCAACTATGGTTAAAAAAGGTTAAAAAAATTAGTTCACAACTGCCAATAAATATACACAAGATTGAGGAATACTTAACGAATAATGTCTGGAATTCTAAGCAGCCTTTAGCAAGATTCTAAAGGTGCTACTATCCAAAGTTTTATAGGAGATCGCTGGCTGTCTAATTATGACATAGACACTTTTTTTGAAATAGTAAATAAAAATTATGATGATATTATAGGCTTTGTTTATAAACCAAGCCAATACATTTATTCATTTTCTGGGGTAAATGAAAAAGTTAATAAGGCAAAATTTAATGGAATTCCAATAAAAAAAGTATTAATGTTTATCGGACAACTGATGGCACATGCCTGCTAAGTCAGGAAGACAATAGGGGAAATCATTGGTCACTTCTAGTTATAGATATTGAACAAAGTAATTCATATTATGGTGATTCACTTTCTTGGCCTCTTCCAAAAAATTTTAATAAAACAATCATGTCAACTTTTAATCTTCTTTCAAAGGATTTAAAAATAAACATCAACAAATGCCTTGAAAATATATATCATTGCAATAATTCAAATTCAGTAAAGACATTGTCGAAATTTTACCCATCACAAACATGTTCCAACATGTGTGGTGTTATTGTGGTTTGTATGGTTGGAGTATTTTGCGAACTTTGGGAAGAATGGGTCACATGGAATGGTGACGTTCAAATACCCTTGCTCCTTCAATTAATAATTTACAGTTACGTTCAATAGCAATGTCTTGGATTCTTGACGAAACAATTGACTCTGGTACTTTTTCTTCAGCTGTTTCAGATAGCTCCAAATTTTTGTCAAATAATGTCTGTTTGGATAAACATACTGTGAGGAAAAATTAATTCATACAATTGTTGATTCTGACGAAGATGAATTTAAAAAGCAAAGTGTTGAGAAAAGAGTATTAGCTGACTTACCAGAAGGCTATGTGTACAAAATGCTCAGGGTAGAAAATTATAAAAACATGAATTCATACAATTGCTCCTTCAAGATTGAATTAGATTCAGAAGAAAGTATTAAAAAGTGGGTAACTGCATTTAATGAAAAATCTAAGGAGACCATGGTTTATGAAACATGTAGAAGTGGTAAAGGAAAAAAGGTAAAAAATTTTTATTTACGTTGTCATCATAAACAGAGGCAGAGTGGAATGCATACTAAAAGTAATAAAAAATTAAAAACAACACATAAAATTCATAATAACAAGCATACAAATTGTCCAGCCCAGTTAATGCTAACATTGCTTCCTCCTGCAACGAAATTAAATGGATTTTGTGTATCTGTACTTTTAAAACACAATCACAACCATTTGGTACAGGTGGCTGATGCTTTAAGGTTTAGGCTCTTGTCAGAACAATCAAAGAAAGACTATTACGATTTATTTAGTCATGGACACTCACCTGCTACTGCCCATTTGGAATATGAAACTAACTTGATGTATTCTGATAAACCAGATTTGATTGCTGATAGAAACTGCAATCCTAAAGTGAGTGATGTTTATAATTTATTTAACAAGTGGAGGAAGTGTAATATTGGAGTTCGTACAGGTAAGTATTTGTTTGCTGAACTAGAAAAATGTGTAGCTGTATATAATGAAGAATATAATGATATAGGTGGAAAAGCGTTTATACAGCGTTATAGTGATTGCAATGGTAAAGAAGAACCTTTAATATTAGCAGTATGCACTCCACTTATGTCGAGAGTACATAGGCATATATTACAATCAAAAGAACTAGTTTTTATAGATGCATCCTCCTCTTTTGAAGACTTTAATAATCCTATGTTTGTGGTTTCTACATCCTCAGCAGCTGGAGGTTTACCTTTAGGCATAGTAGTGACTTCAGCAGAAAGTGCTACAGTTATTCATCAAGGAATGACTAAGTTAAGTCAAATGTTTCCAGAAGATGCTTTTTATGGCAGTGGAAGTCCTAAAAAAATTATAATAGACGATTCTATGGCTGAAAGGAATGGATTGAGAAAAACTTGGCACACAGCAGATATACTATTGTGCACGTTTCATTTTCTTCAAAATATATGGAGATGGCTACTAAATGTTAAGCATGGAATTGACTGTGATGAAAGACAAATTTTAATGAATTTAGTTAGTAAGTTAGTGTACGCAAAAACTGAAGCCGAATTAATTACAGAATACAGCCACTTTGAAAATCATCCATTCGTTAAGAATTATATAAACTTTAACTCATACATTGCCAATTATTGGGTTCGCAGAAAAGAATGGGCTTTGTGTTTTAGAGATGCAGTATACATGAGAGGAATTAATACAAATAACTATGCTGAATCTGGCATTCGAATTTTAAAAGATATTGTTTTTAAAAGAGTTAAGGCATATAATTTAATACAACTATTTAATTTTATAACTATTACTTTTGATATGTACTATAAACGAAGATTGTTAGCCATAGCATACAATAGAATGGATAGATATATAGCTTTGAGATATAAAGGCTTAGGTGCATTGGAAGTACCTGGTAACAACATTAAGGAGTCCACTACAAAAAGTATATATTTAGTTAAAAGTACTCATTATAAAGATAGAGTTTATGAAATTAATACAACAGTTTGGACTTGCACATGTAGTATAAGTTTAACTGGATATCCATCAGGAGAGCCATGTAAACATCAACATGCAGTTGCCAACAAATTCAATTTAGTTGCTCCGAACTTAATACCATATTTTAATGGTGATGGCAGATTTTTATATGCTTTAGTAGCACTTGGAGTAGAACAAGTTGGGGATAAATTTATTTCTTTCTCCATTATGTAAGCTAGCTAGCTAGCTATGTTTAGTTTCAAATATTGCAATTTATGTTTTCATTATAATACTAATACTTATTGATTTCAAGTTATGCCTGTTTTCATAGGTAAATAAATTGTTCACTGATTATTTCCTGTTCTAATTATTTATTTTATTAATAATATTAATCAGCCACGTTAAATTGTTATATTGCTGAGGTTATGCCCTAAGATATTATGGTTTTTACTGTCCAGTAGCGTAATCATTAACTTGTTTAAGGTAATGAAGCACTTCTTCCTGGCATAATAAAATTGCAATAAAATAACCTTTATTGTGTACCATTCTTTAATTAATAATAGTTGGCTGTAATGTTGATTTTTTTGATTTTTTTTTACAGTATCAGGCATTAGCAGTTACATGGAGGAATAGTTTTTACTTGGTCCAATTTTTTTTTCTCTAATGACCCTAACTTACCCTTTAATTCTTCTAACAGTCTGTGATAACACAATATTTCAACAATAATGGTATTTCAAATTGAAGCAGATGTGGTCTTGATGCCAGCATATTCACCATACTTAAACATCATTGAGCAGACACATTTTACGATAGCAAGCAGGCATATAAGCTTTCTATCTTTCCTAGTAGGCTTCCGTCTTACCTAATGTACTTTGACCTTGGACTTTCACCACAAAACCTAAGTCGAGGAAGTGTACGTCAGATAAAAAATCGCCTCCGGTGAGTGGACTGTGTTAGCCCTGAGGAAACGTTTCAACCCACCCTATATTAGTAGCATGAGCTATTATATAACTAGTGGTGTGCTTGAGCACAAATGGCGAGCGAGATCTTAAACGATTGATTTTAATGACTAACACTCAAGCTATTAAAATAAAGTCGAGTTTTTTAATTACGTATGCGGTAAAGGGGATTCAATGCCATAGTAACCGCTCCCCGCAACTGTTTGAATTGAAAAAGAAGCAACAAAATCAAGTCACGTTATTTAAAGTTTTCTTTGTGACATTCTTAATAGTAGTTGTAACGCACAATACTTTCACACAACTGAACATACCTACGCAAGACTTACCTTCGTGGTTGTCTAGTGGACAATGAATTTACAAGTTAATGCTGTTGAGTAGGGCTTATAACTGTGACAAATAGCGACTAACTCGAATAGAAATGGAGCTCCCATAAGTTTTTGCGTTTTAACTGCACCCGCAAAAGAATTCAAAGCAGTAAACAATTCAATTTCTAAGGTGATATGGGTAATGGTCGCTAAACCCGCGGATTCTGTTTAGTAAAGTTTGGGACGGGGTCGAACGCGGAGCGAACACAAAAATACGGAGGGTCAAAGTACAAAATGACATACATACGTCCAAACATATAATTGGCGAGCGAGCGTAGCGAGCGAGACACTTACAGGGGTAACACAATCGAAAATCGGGGATGTTTGTTTATTTATATATATGGACGTACGTATGTCATTTTGTACTCTGACCCTCGCGTTTTTGTGTTAGTTATGTGGTCGACCCCGTCCCAAAGGCATAAACCGAATCCCTCCGGTTTATCGATCCAGTACAGTATCACCCTAGAAATTGAATGGTTCCGTTTTGAAGTCTTATGTGGTGAAGTTTGTCGATTCGAGTTAGTGGCGGTGTACGTCTGCGCTCTTTGTAATGGTTATAAGCCGTGCGCAACAGTATTAACTTGAAAAATACAGTCCACTAGACTACGGCGAAGGTGAAGTCTTGTGTAGGGCATGTCCGTGTGTCAAGCATTTTGTGTGTGTTCCAACACTCTTAGCTAAAGAATATCACAAAGAAACATTTAAATAAAGTGTATTGTTTTGTTGTTGTTTTTTTCCCTTCAATTCAAGCAGTTGCAGAGAGTTGTTACTTTGGCACTGAAATCCCTTTACCGTGTATGCGAAATTAAAAAAACTGGACCTTATTTTCAGTAGCTTCAGTGTTACTGTCAAAATCATTCATATAAAAATAGTATAGTCTTTAGGCTCGCTCGCCATTTGTGCTCAAGCACATCACTAGTTATACTAGTGGTGTGCTTGAGCACAAATGGCGAGCGAGCCTGATAGTTAGGTAACATAAAATGTTACTATGTTTTAGCTTACTTCATGCAAACACTATAATAGCAGTTATGACATTTGATTTCAGAAAACAAATACAAAATCACTCTCTTACCTTATTAATGGTAATTTTTGTTTGTATCAAACATCAACCATTTTGATAATCTCAATCACCAGTAACTCTTGAACAAGCTCTCAGCTACGATAAAAAATAAACCAGTGTTATTATTTGTAATTTTAGCCAACAAATATGGAAATACTACTTACATCATTCTTGAGTATTGATAACTTCTGTAGTATCACTTGAAGTTATTTTGACCATCTTGAATTACCTTGAATTCTTGACAACAAGCTCTCACCTACAAAAACAAAAGACAATCAATTTTAGCACACAAATACAAAATTACTTTCTTACCTCATTTTCTTGAGCAGTGGTAACTTTTGTAGTACCAAATTTGAGTCAATCTGACTATTTGAATTTACCAGTCACTGTTGACAAGCTCTTAGCTACAAAAAAGAAAGGCCAGAGTTAATTTTGCATATTTAGCTAACAAATATGGAATTGCGTACTTATCTCAGCTTCCGTCGAGAAGTAGTAGCTTCCATAGCATTAATACTACGGCATTCTGACTACCAACGGCTCTTGACAACCAACAACCGGCACTCCGTATCCCCCCATAAAACGGCGAAGTTTTGAAATTAAGTCTGGAAAAGGGTCTTCAATGCCATAGTAACCTGTCAAATCAACTTTTTGTGTCTTGAAAACAAGCGTTTTAGCAGGAATTTTCTCATACTTTGGAGCTTAAGTATAAAGTAAGGTTTGCTTAATGCTGTAGTTTCAGAATAAACTGGAGTCAAGCCTAAATAGCTGTGTTTTTAGGAGAAAAAAGTTCCCCGCGCGCGCGTTTAAAGAGCATACGTACCATCCATACATACATACATACATATATATATACTAGTGGTGTGCTTGAGCACAAATGGCGAGCGAGCCTGATGTTAGGTAACATAAAACTAAGTATTGTTACTATGTTTTAGCTTAGTTCATGCAAACACTATAATAGCAGTTATGACCTTTTATTCCAGCAAACAAATACAAAATCACTCTCTTACCTGATTAATGGTAACTTCTGTAGTATCAAACATCAACCATTCTGATAATCTCAATCACCAGTAACTCTTGTTCCTCAGCTACGATAACAAAATAAACCGGTGTTATTATTTGTAATTTTAGCCAAAAAATATGGAATTACTACTTACATCATTCTTGAGTATTGATAATTTCTGATTGAAGTTACTTTGACCATCTGAATTACCTTGAATCCTTGACAACAAGCTCTCACCTACAAAAACAAAAACAATAGATTTTAGCACACAAATACAAAATTATTTTCTTACCTCATTTCCTTGAGCAGTGGTAACTTTTGTAGTACCAAATTTGAGCCAATCTGACTATTTGAATTTACCAGTCACTGTTGACAAGCTCTTAGCTACAATAAAGAAAGGCCAGAGTTATTTTGCATATTTAGCTAACAAATATGGAATTACTACTTACCTCAGCTTCCCTCGAGAAGTATAGTAGCTTCCTTAGCATTAATACTGCGGCATTCTGACTACCAACAGCTCTTGACAACCAACAACCGGCACTCCGTATCCCCCCCATAAAACGGCGAAGTTTTGAAATTAAGTCTGGAAAAGGGTCTTCACTGCCATAGTAACCGGTCGAATCAACTTTGTTTCTTGAAAAGCAAGCATTTTCGCAGGAATTTTCTCACACTTTGGAGCTTAAGTATAAAGTAAGGCTTGCTTAATCCTGTAGTTTCAGAATAAACTGGGGTTAAGCCTAAAAAGCCGTGTTTTTTTGGAGAAAAACGTTCCACGCGCGAGCGTTTAAATGGCATACGTACCATCCCACATACATATATACCTATAACATATACCCGATTTTGCATTATCCACCCCTAATACTGTCTCGCTCGCTTCGCTCGCTCGCCAATAAATAAACTAGTGGTGCGCTCGAATAGCGCAAATGCATGGCGAGCGAGTAAATACATGAGTATAGGTAAAGATGATTTGTGAAGGAAATCGCTAAATAATAGCAATGATTAGGCATGAAGAGTTAACAATAACAGAATTACCTGAATAAACTTCGAAAGCAGTGGCAAAAAAGCGCAGCTTGACAAAGACTTAACAATTGTTTCAAGAAGAGAGTAATAAACTTTTTGGTTGAAACAAAGTTGCGTAAGGCAGTGCAGCAGGATTCTCCGTGCTCGTTAATTGAAAAATACTGGAACTGTGAACGCTTTACCTAACTTACGTAATTAGAAGCGCGGGCGAAATATTTTGACGTACGCATACATACCTACATATATATATATATATATCTGAAATCTCAATTGAACACGACTGATAGTCAGCTTCGCTCGCTTCGCTCGCTCGCTGAATAAACAAACATCCCCGATTTTCAATTGTGTTACCCCTGTAAGTGTCTCGCTCGCTACGCTCGCTCGCCAATTATTAGAAATTTTTTCGTCACCGGTAAGGGCGTGGCGGACAATAAAATTATAAAAGGTGGCTTTCTCTTCGGTGAATCGGTGAGTAAAGTTCGCCCGCTTCAACCTCTACGTCTTAACATCGTGTGGAGGACAAGCTATAAGAAACCCGGAAGAGTATTTTAATATCTTTAAATGGATGCTAGTGCAATTCTACTTGGTTTGGTGCTAAGCACTGTACTCTGGCTCCGGAAAACTAGAGGTAAGAAATAATATAACTAATAGCTGCTGTGAATTATTAATTATTTCATGATAAGGTTGAATTCAAATGTGTAATTAATTTTTAGTATATAGCTGGCCTAGCCTACTCGTCATGTTAAGCTAGCTACAATTGCCAACCCCTAAGCTGGCGTGGGGTACCAAGGACCTCGTCAGTGCGATATTTGTCCCGCCCAGTTAATAACGGAATACCCAGTTGGAGGCGAGCGCAACTAGTAGTAAGTGTCCAGTAGTCCATTGGGAAGTTTGTATTTATAAATAATTGTTGCCTTATTTGACAAAGTTTATTTTTAGTTGTCGAAAGATGCTTCCTCCACCACCAGACTGAGACTTCCTGCTTTCAGCTCGTTTAATTGAGTGCTCAAAAAAGCGTTTCTCACTTGAAGACCACTGAGTATTTAGAATATTTCGGTCCGGTAGCTCGCGAAGCGTCGTCCAACGAAAAAAAAGTAATCTCTAAACTTTGAATTTGTGCCTAGGTGAGACTGGATCATTAGCTAGCTATAGCTACATTTGCTAATGTTTTATATATAACCAGTCACATTTGTTAGACCTGAATTACTATTCAATGAGGCTTTGTGAGATTTTTTGTGCAAATCTATATCTAGGCTATTCTATAAGTGTGTATTCAGCAGTTTGGTTAATTGTTAGAAAACAAACCCTGAGTAAGATAAGAGACCCTGAGAATCAGATTTGATTATTAAGTAACAGTGCCAGGGCAGTGAGAACCACACAACTGCCATTAAAGATGGCTAGGTTTTAGGCAAAAGATATGTGGCACAATGACATTGTACATTGTGAGTGGTAGAGAATTATAGTTAAGAACTACAATTTTTTTGTCACTGTTTAAAAAATAGCAAGTGTTGAAATTATAGTGACATTCATTATTTAAGGGAATGGTGTCAGTACTGGGTAACATACGTTGGAATGGTGGATTCAGCCCCATTAGGACACTCCCATTTCCTTGTACTTTCACAAAAGGGCTAATATAATTCAGGGTACCGGTTAAACGTAATTACACCTCATAATAGCAAAAAATTGCACTAACTTTTTTCAATTGATAATTACTGGTAGTGTGCATCATCACAATAGTGTATGTTTGCAACAATAAGGATTTTGGTCTGGTTTGGTGTTAGGCCACACAATAATGTGAAGTTGTTTTAAACAAGCAGTGTTGTCTTTTGTGGTTGTCATGATCAGCTATGTAATTTGAAGATGTTAAACTAAAAGTGTTTAGGTCTTTTTCAAGGAATGGGCTAGTTATTTGTCAAAGCCAAAATTTATTATTTAGAGTACGTGTAAACATATCAACAATTGCCTTGTATTTGTATTCCTCAAAAAAACGTTCGCATTTGTACACTCAAACTAAATCATAGATTTTCAATGTCATTCTACAATCTTATCACAATAGCACAAGATACCAAAAATAATTCTGCCATAAGCATGAGATTCTAACAGTCTGCCAAAACTTTTGAAGTATTTAGACTAAGTTCGATTTGGATTACTAGTTATAGGATTCTATTCAAATCTATTCTTTCTCAAGTGATTTAGCTTCCATCTCATTATACTCTATTATCTGTGTCCCGAGACGAGAGGAAAAACTGAAAATTAGAAGGGTACTCTCCTTACTCGTAATAATAATTTGCCTATTTTATACTTTGTTTATGGAGAAAACAGCAGTAGTAAATTACAAACGGAAGCATTGTTCACAGTTTAGACAATGGTAAGGCTTAAAAACAGCATCTGCTTCTAAAAGTTACTTTAAAAGTTTCCACTCACTTGATCAAAATATCAAGAAACTATTTTTTTTTCATTTCTGAATAGAAAACACAATTGGGATTTCAAGAATGTTACACATTGATTAAAATATTGTTATTGCATAGATAATGGAAAAAAACGTGGCATTGTTAGTGTTATCTCTTGGTGTATTGATTGCGCCAATCTTCAGCAACTATGAATCTGTTAAACTCTTTTATCTTAAAGGAGTTATGCGGTTTAATACTGCAAGCACTGATTACTATTTTTGCTGTAATGTGATTGGCAAATTCCTTCACTGGGAGTACGAAAGTGAACCTCTCACTGGATTTAACGCTAATGATGAAGTAGGAACTTCACGGGTTGTTAATAAGACTGACTTTCGTTACACAGTAACTCTCCTGTCATCTGAGTCAATAGGGGATGGCAATACTTCGATGGACAGTGTTATCATTTTGTCATTTGATGGAGCAGTTCGTAATAATTTCACCATTACTTGCAGCAAAGGTCTAATGTCCAAAACAGTATCTGCTGGAATAGTGTCTGAGGTGGAAGACTCTTCACTGAGGCATAATTCTTACCATAGTATAATACTTGACTATGTTATTAAGTCTATTAAGTCACATAAAATAGTGAGGAACTCAACTACTCATATCTTTATGTGTGGAACTATTAATACTCCACAGTCAATACAAGTAAACGGCCTTTCCATAAATTTTACATCAAGTGATGAACTTGGATTTCACAGAAATGTGTCAGGGAAGATGAATTCAGACAATGTGCAAGGTATACTTATAGCTCTCCATCCATTGATGACGACTGCTATTTTTGTTAATACTAATAATTCAAACTTTGAAGTATCTTGCTCTGATCGGGACATGTTGACAACACTAAATTCTAATGGGATATATACAACCAGTCTTACTAGTGCTGAGACAACTTACCAGAATAATTATTTTAACAATAATATATCTACAGTTACCTCCGACATTGGGACAATTTTTACTGAAATTATAGGCCATGGAGTAAATCCAATTTCAGTGTCAGTGTCAGTAATGGCAATAATAATTATCTCTCTTGTGGTTGTTTTAATATTATTGTGCAAGAATTACAAGAAATTAAAAAACAAGTGCTTGTAAGTTATATCAAAACCTGAGGTACTAATTGTTGACATAATTTTTTTATTTTTGTTTTTCGTGTATCACATGATCATAGGAATAGAAATGATGAAAACCAGTTAAAGTAAGTGTATTTTAATATTATGTTGTATTGTTGATTAAATTTTGCTAGTTATTTTTAGAGTTATATATTCTCTATTATGTGATGTATTATAAATTATAGTTTATTTTGGTTAGTATTTTTTAAATCACATGAGATATAATAATATACTTATTTTTGTAAAAATTTTTTTTTATAGAAACCAAATAGAAGAAGTGCATGATCGCAGTTTTGAAGTAAGCAAGGCAGGATTGAGGAGTGTCTTGAGGTAAATTTTTATTATACACAGATTGCTTATCATTTACCTTCACTTATTGCATATTTAGATTAAGGAAAAAGAGTAGGGACCTTGGAAAATTGTAAGTAATTACTTTAGTTGTTTTTTTGTCAGCATAAATCCATTTATAATAAAAAAAATTGTACGCGTTATGTGGATTGACAATATGTGGTATTGCATTGCTATAAAATCGATACTGAAAATGTGTGAGAAGCAAAAACAACTTGTTATAATTTCAAAATTGATTTCTGTCAACAAAAAAGCAGCGTATTTAAAATTATGGTGGTATTTCAGTGTACCAATAGGTCTATATATCAGTCATAATTAATTCAGCCTTTTTATGGAATATAACTTGATTGAATTATAAGAACTTTATTTAGCTTGTTTTTGTTTTATTCTGTTTTAATCAGATATTGGCCATGAAAGGGAATAATGGGAATTATTACGAATAAGCAATATTTTAAATAGAGAGCATTATTTCAGGATTGGCAGAAGTAAATTTAAGGATTTAAGCTGAAATTAATGTTTTATATTCGTAATTGAACATTGTACATTGTTTATTATGTCCTGTAGCAATGCCAGTCTGCTGTTTCAATCAGATTTGTAAGTTGAATCAATAAGTAATTTTGTGATACTTATCACTGCCCTTAATATTCAGATGTAGCTAGTGTGAAAAAATGGAAGCATGTGATCCCACAATGAATTTTGTGGACTGATATAGTGCAGACATGTAGAAATTTAAGGAAACTTCTAATTCCGAATTGTTGTGCACTAGAAAAAAACATTTAGCAAACTCTTTTTTATTAGATTATCTTAATGGCCATACATTTTGTAAAAGTGATAAAATGTTTTAATTTATTCAATGTAGTGGTTGTTCAGAATTCAATTCACAAGACCTTGCAGATTGGTAAGCTATTAATAAAATAATCAGCATTTTGTGACCAGAGATTGCATCCCACTATCACACTCTCTTCTGATCATTTCTAAAGGGATTCAGATGACGTTGTGCCTATTCAAGCAGGAGTTAAATTTCCATCCAAAGAATCAGTGAATAATGGGTGCCAAGAAGTTGAAAAAACTGCTATTAATGCTAGGAAGTAAATTTGGAACCTCTTTTATTGCGTACATTGATATAATAAAGCCTATTTTTTATACGGATAGATCAGATACCAATGGGACACTGCAGCAAGACAGGCCATTTATTTTGAGGAAGCAAATTAGGTGTGTTTTATTTAGTTTAAAAACTACAACATGGATGAAAGCTACATATTTGTTTTATTGATCATAGGAGCCAACTAAAAAAGTTTTTCATGAAATTTCGGTAAGTTAGGGTATATTTATTGTTAAATGTGTATACTGATATAGTGAGTGGTATGTATATTTCATTTAGAGCTAAAATCCAATTAAGTCCACCAAAAGATTTGTGGAATGTGTAAGTTGGCAGGCTAAAAGTTTCAATTTATACTTCCTGTTAATGAGATAACCTTTTAAATAATAGGTCTGTCATTTTCCTATTTTTGCACACTTGTGCATTTTTGACGTTAATTTAAATGTCATGTGCCCATATACAAAACAGGAAAGACAATGCTAATGTTACTTTTGAACTTGTCCATGCTATAGAATATAATTGTTTTTAGTCCACTTGCATGTAGTTTACACCTTTGGACAGCACTAATGCTGTGGTTATTTGATTACATCTGTCAACTTTACTTGGCTATGTTATGTTGGTTGGTGTTATTATACTGCAAATTTAAGGTATATGTAAGTATGTGTAGGTGTGCTAGTGTTTTGCAAATTATTTGCAAAGTATTTTAAAAATGCATTGGCATTCTCTATTTTTTAATTACTCACTTGACATTAAACCCATATTATTTTTTATTAACTAAAAGGTATCCGTCAGGGGTATCGCAAGTCCAAGAAGGAGGTTCTCAGTTTGCAACAATAGCATCTGGGAAAGAATGTAAGCCAGTTTATGTCAGGAAAGATGGTGAAACATTTACTACTACTGGAAAGAATTTGGAACGGTAAGTTATAATTCTGGTTAGCAGAACAAAAATTCATTATTTGTATAAAGTGGGTATTGTGAAGTTGTACCAGAGCCATGTGAGTGAGCGATGGCAATGAACATTAACTGTTTCTATGGTGTATTAACAGTTATTTTGGTTATGATTACTTTCCAATGCAAATTGATATTGTGGTCACATACTCATTATTTTCTCTGTATAACGTTTCCTGTTTGTGTACGCATATAAATAAATGGCAGGTCAATGTGTGATTCAGTAATAGTCTTTTGTTACTTATTCTGTTGTCAGCTGCCAAATTGAGTTTAACATTACTTTTACTATGAAACAAGATTAATAGTGGTTAATTGGATGTCAGTTTCCTTGCCCTGCTGAATATAGGCTGAAGTCATGAAAGTGTTGATTTAGCTGTCTTGTATGTTTCCACTGTCCTCCTGGTCCTTTCGTGCACATACACACATACACCTACTCACATACACACATATACACACACTTTGTTTTACATATTTACACTGTATCATAAGTTTCTTGCTGAGTGTGTGGGTGGCTGTGTGTGTGTGTGTGTGGCTGTGTGTGTGTGTGGCTGTGTGTGTGTGTGTCATAGTGGTTATGTGGTGTCCTTAGCTCAGAGCCTGAGGTCTTGAGTTCAAACCCCCACTCAGGCAATTTTCCTGTTAGTTTTCCTTTTAGTTCCATTTTCCTCCTACCAGCCCCACCAGTCCACCCAGTTGTAAATGGTACCTGCCATTTGCTGGGGTGCAAAGTCAAGGCTTTTTTCTCTTGAAACAGCAATGGTCCAGGTGGGACTTCAGGGGCCCACACCACTTGCTGTGAGGAAAGGCCTGTTCTCCTGAGAGTTCCTAGCCCAATTCCAGGAGCTTTCCTTGTGCATGGCTTATAGTGCCTGCTTAGTGCACAGGCATCCTGGCTTTGCCTTGTGCACATGACCACCAAGTAGCAAGAAGAGAAATTGCATTTGCATTTTGTGTGTGTAAGTGTGTATGATAGTAATGAATTTAGCACTTGTGTGTTTTATCTTCTAGGTCTAAGGATGCCATATCGCAAGTTCAAGAAGGAGGCTTTCAATTTGCCACCATAACAGGTGGTAAGGAAGAGAAGGAGGTGTTCATTAAGAGAGATGGTGAAACATTTGAATTTACTGAGAATAGTTATGGACTAACTAAGCAAGAGTAAGTCATATATAGTATTAACGTGGCATGTGTTGATGATAAAGCCATTCTTATATTAATATGTAGTATGGAGTCAAGTGCTGAAACTCAGCTACACAGAAGACCTATTTCCATTACCTAAAAGAAACATTCACTGACACAGTTAAAAGTTTGTGGTGGAACTATATTGTCTTTGTATTCATAGTCACGACATTTTTCTGCAGCTGTGTGATTTATTTCTGTTAATTAGTTTCAAATAACTAGATCAAAGCTTGAGCATCAAGAGTTATTAGTTGGTACTAAAGGTTAAAGCATGTGAGTAACAGTGAAGATCATCAAAAATAATAATAAACAAACAATTTATAATAACAATACACACAAAATACTATTGGGTTAGTAGTATATAATAGCTGAGTTTGAGACTGTATGCATATTGTTTAACCATTATAATTGAAATGGAATCTGACGTTTAAAAAAAACAAAAATAAAAAAGTCATCGTCAGTACGGAATGGTTTAATGAGACGGACTTTACATGTATACTTGCAATAATATATACATAGGGTAAATATAAGTTTACTCTATGATAATAGGGAATTCAACTATGTGATATCACTATTACGGCTACATAAGAAAGTATTCAGGTATATTTTATAGTAATCCTCATTTAGTGCTAAATTATGCTATGTTGTACAATTAGCTTTCAATGGGAACACAAGCCTTACATGGTGACCACCCATGAAAGAAAACCAAAACTGGCAGAAGGGAAACCCCAGGTTAGGACCAGATTATGTGAATTTACTGTAATAAGTAATATTGTCCACGTTGAGCACAGGACACTTTCAGGCAGTGGATATTTGTGTCAATCATGCTATACCCGTGTTCAATACAACTGGGAATAGAGTTGAGGACTGAACTTTACTTTGTTATTTTATTATACCAATTGGGTAGAGTGGTGACCAGGATTGTGTTACCTAAATATATGCAAGGCACAAAACATGACATAGTATATCATCACTGTAGGGATATATTCTTTCTTTCACACAAAAACGTAGTAATTTAGCTATTTGTTTAGTAACATTATTAGTGCAGAAGTTACAATTTTGTCATTGTTACTCTTCCTTTCTCTATCAGTTTATCATGACATCCATCTTTTTTGGAGATGTAGACTGCTTTCCTTACAATATGTACAAGCATTCCAGACCATAACATCATATAGCTTTACACAAACAGATTCCGATTGCATCTTTTAGGAGAAAAATTGTAAGTCGACACAATTAACCAACCACCCTGCAACAATATGACCTAAGTGTGAGTTAAGCTAAAAATTGTAATTATACTAACTATCAAAGTATAATATATACAACATTTGGCTGCATCTTATGATCACATCTTCTCAAAGAAATATGCTCAGATCAACTATCCATGACATAAGCAAATTATCTTTTTTTCACAGGTGGGTCACACACACCTGGCAGACAAAGTTCGTGGAGCCAAATTAAGAACTGTAGGAGAATACGCCTTTCCTCACAGCAAGACTGGTGTATCAGCACCCAAAGTCCCACATTGACCATTGCTGTTTCAAAAAGGCCTTGAATTTGCACCCCAGAAATTCCAGGTACCTAATCACACTGGGTGGACTTGTGGGGTGGTTGGCAGGAGAAGAAAATACCAGATGGAAACTTACTGGAGTGGGGCTCACATCACACAACCACCACAACACACGTGTCTCACACACAAGCTCATTCACATAATACACGAGACAGGATGAGTGAATGAGACTGGCGTGCAAGTTAATGACATCAGATGGAGAGCGTGAACTATAAGCATTTCTCAGGCAAAACAGATATACTCATTATCCTTAAGTCCAGGCTACCTTGTGGATTTATTAATGTTAATTTAAAATTATTGTTTAGATTGAATTAATTATAATGTCACCTTTTTCAATATTAGCTGTTTTAATATTCCTTTGGACATTATCCATAACTTAAAAAAGTGTAGTTTTTAGAATTTTCACATGAACAACAACAATGAAAACAGCTATAAGAAAACTAGGAAAATGTATAATCATTGCATACTTAGTGAAAGTTAATATTATTAACATAATGTTAAAAAAGTGATGTATTTCAGCACAAAATGGCAAGCAAGCTGGTCTGACTGAAATTTAAATTTGAATGCTAGCCGCTAGTAATATTAATTCATTATAACGCTTTTATTTAGTTTATTTGTGCTATTCTTTTGCAATACACACATACGAGGCCAATTTACCTATACAATTTCCTTTGATTGAACTGATACATGACATATCACCTGTCCTACACTTACCCTTTATTGCTGCATGCCATTCCATCTTATGTGTACTATTTAGATACCCAACAAGTCATCTATACTGGGGCATTCCAGGCACATTTACTGGATCTGTACTGAACATGTCACTTCACATATACTAGACCTGTCCTGAACATCGTCAGCTCATCAATACTGGACCTGTCCTGAACATCATCAGCATCAATACTAGACCTGTCCTGAACATCATCAGCATCAATACTAGACCTGACCTGAACTTGTATCTTGTGACAACAGTCCATTGGTTTCCATTAGTAGGAAAGAGCGAGAACAAACACAGTACAAGATAGAGTTCCACACCACATTCTTGATATCATCAGGCTCATGTTGGCTGATCATGTGATCCATTGACTACCTCCAACCCAAGCTCTGTACTCCATAAATGAGAACATTTCTCCCATAGAGAAACCAATGTGTATTGTTCAGTGCTAATTGTAATGGCTACTGACTGGCAGCCCACTATGGCAACAAGGAACTGTCTGTTATTGAATGACCACAATACACACAATAAATGATGTCGTACATACTATGCATGCCTTTAGCGTCACAGTATCTATTAGTCAAATTAATAAGTGACTTAAATATTTAATATAAAATTACTGCAATGTGTACATATACACCACTTGACATTACTAGTATAAAAACTGACAAGACTTCCATGTTTGAACCTCAACAAGACTGTTATCTCACATTAAATGTGTTGGATAGTGGCTATGGGTGTCAAAATGTGTCACATCCTCAACTAATTAACTGGTGTTGTTACTGTTAGTACCTGATATTAATTTTTCCTTGTTCATCCACCAGGACCAAAGAGTTACCATACAATTATTTCTCATGCCATTTCAACTGATTGTATTAGTATTGAATGAAACTTGTGAGTTTATAATCATAAACGAGGAAACTGCACACTTGGCTTCAAAGGTCATGGCTGTTGCTTTTTCAAATAAAATCAACCATGATAATATTTTCTTGTGGTTTCAAGTGTTAGACTTGCCAGGTAGGACCCCATTGCTGGTTTCATCTGAACTAGTTAACATAATTTTGACATGGACTGTGAAAATAGTCACACCTACCTTTAACAGCAATAGTATATGTGTGTGTGTGTTAGATAGTGTTCTTGTCCCTAAATCAAAGTTAGACTATACTGTGTGACATTGGCACATGTGTGTGCATGCATGTGGGTGTGTGTCCCACTCTGGCCATTTTCCAATCTAGTTTTTCCATCTGCCTCCCACAAAGCCCCACCAGTCCACCCAGCTGTGATTGATACCTGGCATCTACTGGGATGCAAATTTAAGGCCTTTTCTCATGAAACAGCAATGGACAAGGTGGGACTTCCGGATGGCCGCACCGCTTGCTGTGAGGAAAGGCCAGTTCTCCTGCGAGTTCCTAGCCTGGCTCCAGGAGCTTTGCTTGCACGGCTCACAGTGCCTGCTTAGTGCACAGGCATCCTGGTTCTGCCAGGTGCACATAACTTCTAGCGGTTGTAAGAGAATTTGCATTTTTGAATTTGTGTATGTTAGCAGACTTATGTAACTGTGAAATTGACTCATGTGGAGGGTGTACCTGTGTGTGTGTGCGTGTGTGTGTGTGTGTGCTTGTGTGTGTTACATAATCCCTAATTATTCCCTTGAGGGTATAGCTATAATGTTATGATGTGCATATATGGCACTATTGGCTTGGTTGGTATGTTTGTGAACCCATGGCTTCCTAAAAGTTTGTGAACAATAATCTTAATGCATTTCCTTATTATGTTTTCAACTTGTGTATTTATGTGTGTGGATGAGCTTGTGTATGTGTGCATGGGTGTGTGTGGGGCATGTGTGAGTGCACATGTGTATGTGTGTGTGTGTGTGTGTGTTGTGTGGTGTTGTGGTTGTGTCCTGGGCTCAGGGCCCCGCGGCTGAGTTCAAGCCCAACTCAGGCAATTTTTCCATCTGATTTCCATCTGCCTCCCACCAGTCCCACCAGTCCACCCAAGCTGTGATTGGGTACCTGGCATTTGCTGGGGTGCAAATTCAAGGCCTTTTCTCATGAAACAGCAATGGTCCAGGTGGGACTTCGGTGCCCACACCACTTGCTGTGAGGAAAGGTCTGTTCTCCTGCGAGTTCCTAGCCTGGCTCCAGGAGCTTTGCTTGTACGGCTCACAGTGCCAGCTTAGTGCACAGGCATCCTGGCTCTGCCAGGTGCGCGTGACCGCCCAGTGGCAGCAAGAGAATTTTAATTTTTTTTGTGTGTGTGTATGTGTGTGTGTGTGTGTGTGTGTGTGTGTGTGTGTGTGTAGTGGTGGCTGTGTGGTGTAGTATGTGGTTGTGTCCTTCTCAGAGTGCCTGTGTTTAGTACCTAGGTATCCTTGCTCTGCCAGGTGCGCATAACGGTTAGCGGTTGCAAGAGAATTTTGTGTATATGTGTATGTGTGTGTGTGTGTGTGTATGAGTGTGTGGATGTGCGTGTGTGTGTATGTATGAATGTGAGGGTAGGTGTGGGGCATGAATCGCAAATACATAAAATGAGTATGTTAGAGTTTGAGTAGAGTCTACACTTTATAAAAATTATAGGCCATATATACTTCTTGCAAATCTGATAATAACTAAGTACCCAAAATACTGAAAGTTCAATGAGTAATGAGGTTGTTTGTAAGCTTGCCCTCGAAACTCCCTGTGTACTATTACTACCACATTTATGTTATGGAAGTCAACAGTATAACTCCATGTGTAGACACATGTCTTGTGTGTGCACTGATATTCCAAACCCCAAGGGACCACATATGCATGTAGCTAGGTTTTTTTACTAACACTTCAGAATTCATGGTCCTGATTTACATCAGATCAACATCTGGTTAAATTGAAACCATTTAAAATGTATGACACACCACAAATGGGGTGATTTGCTGGGTTGTGTGTGTATGTGTGTGCATATGTGTTCAAGTATTGGAATTGCATGTGCATCAGTTGAGCTAACACACGAACATTTCATCTTAACAGAGTAGATTTGAAACAATGACTTGAACGATTCATTTTAGTCCAATTAAGCAGAGAAAGAAATCTGAACGTAAGATGCAAGCAACGATCAGCCTGACAGTGACACCCGAAGTTAGCTCCGCCTTCTTCCTCTCATTCCTTTCTTCCCTTACAGCAGTTTATAATCATCCACAGACTGATATATTCCTTTGATTATTATACTAATTACAAAATTAGTTAAGCTCGTATTTAAAGTCTGGTTTGTTAATCTTGCTATTATTATAAGATCTTCCTCCAAAGATATAATTGTTGTGTTTTTTATCTGGAATATAATTGTACATAGCAAAGCCAGCTAGCCTCCTAAGATCTTAGCTAAGATCTTAATTAAGCAATCTTACAAGATCTTACTCAAGATTTTTTTGCTGGGATTACATCCTTCCCTCTCCCTAGAACACATAATATCTTAAAACAGAACTTCAGCGCTTATTATAGAGTTGGACAGTTTCAAAATTAAGGTAGAGCTTAGGAGTTCACACTTACTTGGATTCGATGTATTGATTGAGAGAAAATGAGAATAGGTCCAGAACTCACTATACACAAAATCCTAACCCCATTATACCAGACATGAGGCATTATTTATTAGCCAATATCTCAAACAGACTTCAATCCTGTCTTAGTCTCTTAGCTCAACTATTCTGATGAAAAGTGATTTATTATAGGATGATTTGTGTGAATTTAATAGTAGAAAATCTATAGATATAGTGTAAGTGCAGCAGATAGGGTCGCTGCTATGGATGGCTATCACTGTTGCAAATGCATAGGTGGGGGTCAGCTAGCTAGCAGTTGTGCAGCCTTCCCTGCTAATATGGGCTGGGAAGAACAATGGACAGGCGGTAACACTTGGGTGGATCTTTTAACAGTATGTGAGAGTCTTGAATTCCATTCAAGAAGTACTATAGTAAGTACAAAATTCTCACATACACAGCTTACAATCTCCAATCTTGCTGACGGTGCAAACACAACTCGTCGAATTGACTGCCGCTAAGTAAGTACTAATTTATACAAACACGGAAGTGAGTTATAAATGGAGCCAAGTGCTCACGTGAGTTTCCGTTTTGTGATGGTGTAAAAACGCAAACCACCACAGTATTCGACGAGAAAGTTAGCAAGTAAGTTTGATTTGTACTTCACGACTCTAGTTAAGAGGGAGCGCTGGTAAGGTAGTGGTGATACTTATTATGTGTTTGTAGCTAATGATTTAGCTATTATGTATAAGATAGATTATTTTTTATTTCCGTTAGTCATCACTACATCTAATGAAACCCCTTCACTGATGCACTAATCTGTTGAAGTCATATGAAATAGATTAAGACAGGTAAGGGAGTTTCTTAATATCTTTAATAAGATCTTAGTAAGATTTAGCTGATTAGAAAAAAAAACTTTATTGAATACAATCTCCAATATATTCTTCTGGCTGGCTCATTTTTTTTTTGTTTAGAAGCATATTTGAGGTATAAGTGTGTCTATGTCCAATAAGTCTAGATTATTTATATTTATGCACTATGTACTAAGAGTTACAAAAAATTATGATCGAAAATATATTTTTTAGACCATGAAAAAAGTTTTCCTGTTGCTCCTCCAAATTGGCATTTCCGTTTCAGGGATATTGGATTTCCTTACTGCTGTGAAAAGATCGAACACATCGTATACTGATTATTATTTCTGCTGTGATATCAATGGCACCTTTTTATCGTGGGAATACAACCATAAACCTCTCAGTGCATTTCGTACAGATGATGTTGGAGAAGTCAGGTTAGATGAGAGAGCTGATTACACTTATACTGCAACTTTGCTGTCATCTCAACCTACATATAACAATGAAGCAAAGATGGACTCGATTCTTGTGATCTCATTTCATAATGATAGGATTCCTGACAATTTTTCAGCTACCTGTAGCAGTAACAGAAACATTTATACCACTTTTTCCCAAGGAGTGTCTTCTGTAGAGAAAAGCGTACAAGATAAAGATATTCATTTGGACTATATTAAGTCGGGCAATATAGTGAACACTAATTTTCTGTCTCACATATTCATATGTGTGGTACACCAATGGTCACAATTTTTCAAAGTCACTGGACCAACTCTTACTGGACAAATTCTTAGTTTCAGCAGATTTGATAACATTGGACGAGCTAGAACAATATTATCTGAGGACAGGAACAGGGCTAATGTTCAAGGAATTATCATGGCTGGAGACAGTTCTGTATTGATTGCCTTAGTGATTGTGTCATTAAATGGCAGTGTGGAGAGTGTCACCTGCGGGGATTCAGAGAATTTTGTTGATTTGTCTTTAGCGGAGGTAATATCATCTGACGACCGAGTAGTCATAGATTATGGTACAACGGAAACTGAACCAGCTACAGAATCACCAAGTACAAATACGGAGGAGTCAACCAACAGTTCCAAAGGATGGGCATTTACTGAGTATTATTATACCAATCATCATCATAATACCACTATTGGTGGTAATTATTGGAGGGCTTATTATTAAACACAAGTAAGCGTGATTTCATTAGTTTTGCAAATACATTGCACGATTTATGTTATGTAGTAAATTTAGACTATTAATTAAATCTTTCTGAGTGCACATATTACATATGGTATGGTGTACATAGGTGTGGACTTCGTGAATGAACTTTATCATCAGCTATGTAATCATTCTATTGTCATTAAGATGTTTCTCTTATAGCATACCAGTCAGCCTGCCATATAGAATAAGTGGGACAAATTGAAAGGGCCTATTGCATTGCATCTAATTAAAGGTATTTTTTTACACAGTGGCAACTGAACGGTTTTATAGAGAAAAATTGTGTCAAAAGATGAGATAAGCATGACATGGTGACATATATTGGACTGAAAATCGTGAGCGTCACACCAAATTCAGTACGGTTGGCTGTCATAGTCCATAGTCATTGTTAGGTCTAAACAAAAGCTCAATTGAATAAGTCTGCTCGAATGATATTTTGAAGGTCCACAAGTAAATTCCAGTTCATTATCCCATGCTCCTCTAGTTAACATCCAATGCTGGCTATTGGCTCAAAGTAATACACTCGCCTAATAATATCTGTGCTATTAATACTACATAGCTGTCCAGTTTTCCTGTCAATTGTTTTATCGGTATACCTGGGGAGCCACACCCTCTTATTGTAGGCATGGCCTATACTCAAAACAATTATCTACAAAAGTCTGAAAACAAGCATTTGTGGTAACATCTTGTAGGATGTGGGGAGCCTGCATGGGTTATAAAAGCAAAGCCCCATGCACTGAGTGTGTTCCACTTTTATGACTACAAACATGAAAGACAAGCACGAAGGGGTTCCCTTCAAAGTTTCTAATTCAATAAATTCCACAATTTTGTCGAGACATTTCTATTGTCCCAAGAGATGACAAAAGACATTACTAAATAATACTCAAATACAAATTGGTCTATAAAGTTTACTATAACTTTTTTCCTGAGTAATTATGTTGGTAATCAATCTGATAAAAAAAACAACGTTTTATGGAATTGAGGACAAAAATTGTGGTACTATAATGGGGAAACACAATGTAATGTACATGACTTTTATTCCAAACTATCATACTGTTATGGATACCAGGCAATATATTTTGGATTATTTTCATAGATGTTCTATCAATCGAATGGAGATAACCCGAACAGATGCTGCTCCTGCACAGACCGAGTAAGTTGTTACTTTCAACTACTCCCAATTTATTACTAAGTTTCAGTATTCTTATTAAAATTACAATTATTAGCAAGCGAACAAAGAAGCAGAAATCTATCAGTGATGATGAGAAATAATTGAGACTAACTACTTTCTGTGGCATTACGTTTTGCTTGATTCAGCTAGGAAGGTCACTTGCTATTTGTACTGAAGCACATCACTTGTTAAATTGCCACCTCAACATAACAATTATATGTGTTTCATGCAAAAAATGAAATTCATTACAGAAAGAATTGACAATTGTATTTGTAGGCATCCGCAAAAGCTCTCATTGAAAGATGAAGACTGTTCTTCTTCAGATACTACAAAGTAAGTGTTAATTTAGTTCCACTAATAATTTTACTTTTACATGACATTATAGCTAAAAATGATGATTGTGGGATTAGAATCTGAAGCAAGCACTGGCAATATTACTGATAGTTATTTATCAATGTGAGTTATTAATTTTATGCTGTTATGTGTTCATAATGTAAACATGCAGTTTGTTTGCTCCTTTAATCTGTCCAAGTTGATTTGGTCAGAAAAAAAACTTGACTAACTTTTGAACAGAAGCAGTTGTGCATCTGGGGCTTGTATCATTACAAAGCTTACACCGAAGAGGTTAAAAATATTTCATCAGTAAGTCCAAAACCAGAGAAAAAGTTCTATTCTAAACCTCATTACAGTAGCTAGGGAAATACAAAATAACACTGTCAGCTTTCTGCACATGCACCCTAATTTTGTCACGGGATACGGCTCAATCAATCAGGAAGAAGGTTTTTAAAGCAATTGTAAGAAATGAATGCCTTCTTCTGTTACTGCTACTTTTTTAGCCTTGTATCGTTTGAAGGGTACACAACTGTCTATTATGCTGTTAGCTTTGTTTGTCTATTTCTTTACGAACAAATGCTGAGCATACAATGTATCGTAGTGATTGAAAGCTTCATGTCAACTGTTAATCGTCAGTATTCTCCAAAATCAGAGCGTGACAGACAGACAGTCGACAAACAGACTACTATAACCCACTTGGCATGCTTGCTGAGGGTTAATAAATAACATATAATAAAATACATAAATATATAGGCATTATTTACTGGCAGCTGCACCACAACTAAACTCCATCAATTTTTTTCATCATTCACCAATTCTAAGTTAGCTGTGAACATCAATTATATTTTAGTGAGCAAAACCCTGCACATTCAATTATAATAGAAACTCATACTAACCACAGCGTATGATATTAACCACAGATATAATGAGTTCTTGAGACAATTTTAATCCTTGTGATTGCTGCATGTACACATCTCAAAATATATTGCCACATGTTCCAACAATGATTCCCCACCTTCCCCCCCCCCCCCCCCCCCTACTTTCCCCTAATCATTGTTACAGCGTTGCTGAAGAAGAAACGGGCACCAGTTCCAAAAATGATATTGCTCTTCCAGGGTAAGTTAGTTAGAATAATATTGTTTTGTTACTGATTACACTTTTAATGTTGTATCAATTTGCAGAATGAGCTATTCCGAGAAAGAGGAAAAAGACCTTGACCTTGATCTTAACCGATGCATGCATACGTGAGTCAGTTTTTTTTAAATAACAGTAGAATGTCAGTTATCCGAACTTTTAAAACACTTCTGATAATCGAACACCCTAAATCTAACAGTATGATGTGCATACAAGAAAAAAAAATTGGCTGCGCCCCTTTGTTAAATGTTCTGGGACTACTTCATGCCTTACTTGTATGGCTGCCATACATGAATGATCAAGCATGTAGTGTTTGTGGTATGAAAGGAAGAAACGGCATGCAGTAGGAGACAAAATACAGTTCTGAATTCCGTTCCATTGGAATGGCTGTCACTATCATAAAAAACGGAGGAGGGGGAAGGGGGGGAACAGTATGCTGTTTGGTAAAAAACAAAACAAAAAAAAACTGCCATTCTGTTCGGCCGTTCTGTTCGACCGTGTTACCAATTTAATCTTTCTCGTACACCGCATGCCTCTCTCTAAGAAATATTAAAAAAATCGTCCATCCAAAAAAACTTTCAGATTTTTTGTTTGCAAGGCTCCTGTGGCATAGCTTTTCTGGTAAAAAAAAAATTTGAAACCATCCTGTTCAAAGCTGACTCGCGGAGAATAGTTAGTTCGAGTACTGCACAGATTGATAATTTGTCGATGTTAGGGCCTTCTCATGCTTAGATTTTTTACTACTGGAAGACCATCAGTAGCTAACAGACATATGAAGTGCGGACCTCGTTATAGCTGTGTGCCCGTCGAATCTTCGGTCTGAGCTATATTGAATAAAATTAAGTTTATGTACAAGTTTTAGTTTGCGCTATCCCTGCAGCGTTAACGGGCGATACAAGGCCTTAGTTTGCTGATATAGCTATGGAAGAGTTCCTAGCTAGAATATATCAGTGAATTGATGGAAAAACTTAAATCTTTTTTTTATTTTTTTTATTTTTTTTATATTTTTTTTAATTTTTACCAATTTAGGAAATGAATCGGCAGTTTAGTCTAAATAATATGGAACACAACAGTAAAAACTATTGTAAAAAAACTACCATTTTACGGCCATACAAACGGACGGAATCTGGAACTTTACTTTGTCTCCTAATTTTTTTTAGGTAATAGTTGTACTAATCTAGACAATTACTGATCTAAACTATCTCAAGTTTCAAGGGTTTGGTTTATTGTCACCTAGTCATGCATATATTACCATTAACATCTAAACTGTTTGCAGAATGGATCGGTGTGATGATAAACCTGTCATTTACGATGATGATTCCAGTGTATCTGAACACAGCCCCCAATATCATCGATTGGAGAATCCTTTCACAGCATTCTCTGTGGACTGTCAGCCAGCCGAGTTTGGGAAGTAAGTCTATGATACACATATATGATATAGAATACTAGTATTGAACATAGGGGTTAGAGTGGCTACCATTCATCCAATTTATACCATTGCACATCACCCACCATGCAATGACACCCTCTCTAACCCTATATATAGCTGTGTCACATCACTTTGTTCACTCTATTGTGAGCTGATAAAGGACTTCGAGTCCGAAACGTTCTCCTATTGTTTCAAAAGTCAACTGCGTTAAATAATTGCTCAATACTAGTGTTCTATATTGTATATAGCATTCGTCAACGTAGTAATGAGCCTATACTCTACAAGTAAGTATATGATCTCCTAATCATATAGCTAGTGATATGTACTTGAGCACAAATGGCGGGCGAGCCTGTGCACAAGTAATTCACACAATGAGGTAAAACACTTCTTCCAAAACAATCAGCAGTCCAGTTCTAAAAGTCTGTAGCTGTTGCGACCATTATATAACCAGCTAACTAACGCAGAACTACTCTTACCTCTGTTTCATGAGTACTGGTATATTCTGCAATATAATGCTATTCTGCCATCAGATTATCTGAATTACCTGTAGCTTTTGACAACTATGTACAAATATCCCCGATTTTCAACTGTGTCCCGTGATAATGCTCGTTTCGCTCACTCTGCCAATAACTACTTCAGCTGCTAACATAGTTCTATTCTAGTTCACTGGAACAAGTAGTAATGGGTATTTGATGTAGTTGTCAGGTGTGCCAACCCTTGTGTTTTTTGTTTGTTTGTTTGTTTAGTTTCTGATTGTTGTTTTACATGTATATAATTATGTAGATTGAAATTTTCAACACCTTCAGTTAAAGCTGACTTGGGCTCTAATGAGTCATCGCCGAGTGTATCTGAAGAGTCACTGACCAAAGGATGCAGTGGTGGTGCTGACAAATCTGCCATGGAGATTAGATAAAGATACAAATGAACTTCCTAACAGTATTTTTTTGTTTTGTTTTTATTGATAAGAAACCATTGAGTAGCACTATAATATGTATTATATTGCACATATTGTATTTTCATTGATGTCAATGTCATCTAGTCTCTAACTCTGCCGCTCAGATTATTATTATTTTTCTTATTATACTATAACGTAGTGTACAATAGAAAAAATAATTCTTAACTTAACAATCAATATATTAAATGCTATTTATCACATTTCCTCAACTATTGCACCACAAATGTTGATTTTTTTCTTCTCATTTAATAGACATCTAGAGATTGGAATTAAATTAGGAGATTTGCTACACATACACACACACACACACACAATGCAAAAAATGCAAATTCTCTTGCTGCCGCTAGGCGGTCACGCGCACCTGGCAGAGCCAGGATGCCTGTGCACTAAGCAGGCACTGTGAGCCGTGCAAGCTAAGCTCCTGGAGCCAGGCTAGGAACTTGCAGGAGAACAGGCCTTTCTTGTGTGGGCACCCGAAGTCCCACCTGGACCATTGCTGTTGCATGAGAAAAGGCCTTGAATTTGCACCCCAGCAAATGCCAAGTACCCCAATCATAGCTGGGTGGACTGGTGGGGCTGGTAGGAGACAGATGGAAAATCAGATGGAAAAAATGCCTGAGTTGGGCTTGAACTCTAGGACCTCAGGCCCTGATCCCAGGACACAACTACTAAACCAACACTCGCACACACACACACACATACACACACACACACACACAGAGGATCTATGGAAGGCAAATGAAGTTATCACTTATGCAGAATGAGTTGAGGAATTAGCCAAGAATATCAGTTAATGTGTAGAGGGTGCTTTGCTTGGTCAGTGTAGGCAAAACACGACCATCAGCTAAAAAAAAACGATCTTATATGAAACTTGATCTGTGTAAGTTTAGCTACTATCATAAGCTAGATGAAATGATTGTAGTACAATGCAGGAAATACTCAATTTATGAGTATGTACCGATGACAAAGAATGTTCATGTAATTATTTAACTTATTTTTTTATGTGTGCATGTTATGTTTGTTTGCATGTTATTCAAGTATAACACATATAAAAACTAAATGTTAAAAAATATACAATTAATTTTAGTAGCAGTACTGTGTGCTTGTATAGGCGTGGGTGTATTTTATTCTTACAGATAACTTACGAAATAAAAAACAGTAAGTTTAACCTCATTTATTTAGAACTTGTTCTTACTATCATACATACAGTTGTGACTACATGAAGATAACTACTAATGATGGGGTAAGATTAAAATATGCTTCAAAATTATCAAACATTGTTTTCAATTTATAATATTAAGGATGAGACGTATGAACCTCTCAGTAACCACCATTACCCACAAAATACCCACCAACTCCAGCGTGAAATAAAAATGAATGTAAGTACTCATGGATTGTATATAGACTTGGAGATAAGGTAGTGCTTGTTTGCTGGAGGCACTCAATTAATCTGTAACTTATTGCATTTATACTGGCCTAAGTAAGAAGGGAATGGTAGGGAAGTTGAGCACATATTATATTATTGGGAATAGTTGGGTAACTTGAGGGAGGAAAATGAAAAAAAAAACTTTCCCTACACTTTCCAACTGCCCATACCTTTCTTATAATGAGAGTAGCATTAAAACTTTTGAATATCTATTTACACTTAAAGGATCAAACATATGCTCCACTGGGAAACCATCACTATCCAAAGCAAGATACAGAAAATAGAGTAAGTTTTTAATAAGATAAAATCCTAAATTAATAATATTTCTGTTTGATATTGTGCATTAATGACAATATTAAACAATGCAGCTTATTATTGTATTTTGCAGAAGTGTAATATTCCTACACTTAAATGCTAAGGATACTACGTTCCTGTAGATAATTCATTTACTGCTATTACTTTATATTGTGGATGTAAGCAAATATTGTATTTTTTGGTGTTGTAATTAGAATATTTCTGGAAGTACATATTCTTTGTTACTTACTAACCCTCCTGCTAGTGACATTTACTCCACTATAGAAGACAATAAGTCAAACCAGGTTAGATTGTAGTTAAACTAACTAAAGCATCACCATTTTAATACCACCTAATTGTTGTACACCTCACAATTTTCAGATGGATTACGCTGAAATCAAGACATGTAGTAATTGTAAAAGTGTTAAGCCTTATTCAGAAGATATAAAAGTAAAGTATACAAATATTTTATTGGAAAATTGTGAACAAGGCAAGTCATTGCAATATCAATATGTCCTTATTATTTATTTGACTACAATTATCTTCACAGATAAAAATTTAGATCTTAACACACTGATGGTGCAACTTCGCCCAATAGCAGACCATTATCGACTGTTCGGGAGTGTGGCTGGAATATCTCCAGATAGTATAAATGATATTGTAGCCAAAACAAGTTCATCGTATGATGGCTTGACTGAAATATGTGAGTTATGGCTTAAAAAGTGTCATGCAGATGGAATTCAGCCTACTTGGCGAGCTGTAGCAGAAATACTACACCTAATTGGATCCAGAAAGTTATCAGAAATGATTTTGCAAGTATATATCACAGGTAAGTGTATAGCTATTTTGCATTTGTTATTTTGATTGACCAAAAATGGAGGGTATAATACTTACACTTTTTAAATATTACCATTCCAAATTATCATGCTTATATTAGACAAGTTAGGAGCTATTAGCTAGTTAGTGTGAATACTCCATATCGCATAATAAATTACTCAATGGTCATCACAGTTTAGAAAACCTTTCACAAAAAATATACCACCATTCTTCCATTAGTAAAGAAAATTATATTATGCTTTAATAATACTGTTGAAGACCAAAGCCAAAGCTGATCTCAACTTTACATTATTATAGTCATCATTGTTATTCATGCATCACTCTGTATTTACACTTAGTGAGCATGATTGATTCTTCATTATTTGTACATGTGTATTACCCTACAATCGCATATCACCTTTGTGCGGGACCGTCCAGATCTTGTCCCGATGAAGTTGAGTATACCAGTTAGCAAGTAGCTAATGTCAGATCCCTTGAAATATAGACTCACTAGCGAGTAAAGATTAATACCAACAGGTGGCAGTGTACAGAGTAACTGACATTAATATTAAAATATTGGTAACTAACAAAAATGATGCTTTGTTTACTGTTATAAACAAAAGAGGAATGACATCGACGATCGACGACATCGACGACTAACGCCGAGGACATCGACGAGGTTAAAACTGAGTATGCGCATATGAGTGAGTATGCACTTATGAGTGAGTATGTAACAGAGTGAAGCTAGCTAATAAGTTATGAAGATATGTCTTGTGGAGGGCTAGAACCCGAACATTCTCCGGGGGGGAGTGTGTTCTCTTCCAATAAGGGTACGAGTTTATGAATGGCTCTCCTGTAGACTCCTTTTTGAGTCTTTACAGTAGCAACTCTGACCAAACCGTCGGCTCCTGGGTGAGTTTGAGTTACTTTTCCCAATGGCCATGATCGAATAAAGAGATCAGAATCTTTGATGATCACTATGTCACCCACTTGTAGTGATCGTTGAGGCTGCTTAAACTTGCTAATTCTGTTTAGCTGAATAATGTAGTCACTGCTCCATCTTGCGCTGAGACTTCGACAATGAGCGTGAAGCATAACCGATTGGACGCTCTGATCCATCTGGCATGAGGTGTGACAGAACCGCTCCAATCCAGTAGGATGACGCATCACACATCAGTAGAAGACTGGATTGAAATGTACTAACAGGTCAGATGAAGTTAAGAGCTTCTTGGAGGCTAAAAATGCTTCCGATTCTGGTTCAGACCATTTCCATCTGACATCCTTTCTCAAAAGATTATACAGTGGAGCTAGCACCGTTGCCATATTCGGCAGAAATTTACTGTAGTAAGTAAGTAAGCCTAAATATGCTTTTAGCTCGGAGACATTCCTAGGTTCTGGAGCTTGCTGAATAGCTGTTACTTTCTCGGCTATAGGATGCAGCCCAAACTGATCAATTCTATGACCTAGGTAAGTGACTGATGGTGCTAGAAAGTTGCACTTGTTCTTGTTGACCTTAAGACCTGCTTGCTCAAGTCTATTTAAAACCTCAGACAAAATTTTCAGGTGCTCATCTTCGGTAGAGCCAGTTACTAAGATGTCGTCAATGTACACAGTTACTTTAGGAATTTCTTGCAATACTGACTCAATAAATCTTTGAAAGATTCCTGGAGCCGATGAAACTCCATAGGGCAGTCTTGTATAACGAAATAATCCTTTGCGTGTATTTATCACCACCAGCTCTTTGGATTCCTCAGTGAGAGGAATTTGTAGGTATGCTTGACTCAGGTCAAGCTTTGTAAAGGATTTGCCACCAGACAATTGAGAGAAAAGATCTTCAATCTTGGGAATGGGATAACGGTCTAATTTAGACACAGGATTTATAGTTTACTTGAAATCTCCACAGATCCGAACACTTTTCCCATTTTTTTTAACACTGATACTATGGGCGAAGCCCATTCTGAATGCTCTACAGGTTCCAATATGTTTTCTTGCACTAATCGATCTAGTTCTTGTTCAACTTTCTCTCGATAAAAATATGGCACACTTCTGGCTTTTGAAAATTTGGGGGGAGTTTTAGCATCTACATGTGTTTTAGCTTTGAATCCCTTGACCGTGCCCAATCCCTCTGAGACCAGAATATTTCTTGCCAGTCAAATTGTACGTTTTGTAACCAATTTCTTTCTACAAGGCTTGGACCAACACCCTTCACAATGGGGTAATGTATGTAACTTTCCCTTAGATTGAACACTAACATCAACAGATCCCACAACTGGTATACACTCACCCGAGTAGGAATGAAGTGTCACATCGGTCGCAACTAGTGGACGTTCCTTCGTCGCCAGTTTATGTGGTATCTTTGGGTTCGATTGGAATGGATACCAGAAAGTAGCTTACATACGCTAGCAGTTAGAATGTACCAAAACAAAAGTCATCCATACTTGCGCATGTGTATACAACACAGGGTGATTATATAACGGGTAAAGGGTTGATACACTTGGAAAATCATGATACAATATTACACCAACAAATCCTAAATCTGCCCCCTGGTGGTAGATAATGTATATGAACACAGAAATTCAAGTTCTACCATCTCTATATATTGATCTAACTAGATAAATTATTATTCATTTATAAGCCATCCATATTTTATCTGGGGAAAAAAGCTGACTTTTAATATAACACAGTGATATACAACAAAAACAACAAGGAGGCCATGAAAGAAAACTAAATTATAATTATTGTTGTTAACATTAGCATTATGGAGCCCAATTATACATGAATCCTAACATAAATAACAATTTTGGTAAAGGGTTTCAATATCATGTGCATCTAAGATCACATTGTATAGAATTTACTAAGGAAAAAGTAGTCACTAAATTGTAAATTCTATATAGTATTTACAAATGTCTCTCTACAATATTCCTAAGATATCATGTCTAAGGAACTGTATTGCTACCTTTTTTTTTTACAACAAAGCAGCAAATCAGCTTGACCAATTTAATTTTTCTACCAGCTAGATTGCTGCTGGAATGTAAAATACATAACAGTTAAGCTAATACAGGGTTAAATTTTGTCAATATCTGAAGCTTATATGGCTTGTAGAATGTCCTTGAGGTTCTTGTCCATGTGTATATCAGCCAAAAAGACCAAACGGAAATTGATTAGCTACCAGAGGACCACTTGTGGTTTAGAAAAATAATGGAGATGGCCTTGTCATTAAAAAAAAAAAAGCAAACAAAAAAGGTCAGATAGAAAACTAAAATTGATTGTCCAATTTTAGCCAGAGAAGTGTGTAGTGTGTGTACTGCCAAAAGTCCCCTGTGCTAAATATGTTTCAAAATTAATTATACACATGCATAATAAAGAAGTACATGAACATTTTGTGTAAAATGTGAATTTCAGTAACAACTGCAACTGCTGACTGAACCTTCTTAATTCCATGATGACTAATCATATTTTTAATCAGCCCCTACTGGACTAATTTGAGCAATGTGATGTTACTATGTCTGGATGGATAAAATTTAAGTTTACCAACAGTAGAACTTGTGGGAAGAAATATTTTGGAACTCATTATTTTTTTAAAATTTGTTTGTGGAGACGAAATTATATTTTAATTTAACCACACTGTAGTCAGATAGGTATGGTGCCTTGTATTGCTCCCCCCCTCCCCGGGCAAGGTATATATGTTCCTCTACCTATGGTGCAGTATGTCTAATTGTAGTAGTATAATATATGTCCTGTCTATCTTTTGTACCTTGAAGTATCAAACCAATTCCATTCTCTTTTGTATCAGAGAGGATTTATTTTGGACTACTACTGCTTGACTGCATTCGTAACCAAGAAGCATTCCACACTGTATATCTTTTGTACCTGTTTATTGGGTAATTAAACCAGAAGTGATTAGCATTACCTAGATCTAGTTGTTAGAGTAGATATTGGTATATAAATAAATCTATATTTTTAAATGAAACTTCTCAGGAGTACACTAGCTAACTAGACATACTGGCTGAAACCAGACTCAGCCAGGGAACATCTCCAACATTTATTGCAATAGCTACAAGAACAGGTACATGTAATGAGTTTTATGGCCTGCCAGAGTTACTCCAAAAGAATATATTATTCCATAGCTAAATTATCTTACAAGCTACTCTCTTATCATTTCATTTAGAAATAAGCGACTTATTATTTTTACTTATTCATTTCATAGCAAATGTTATGAAATGAATGAAAAAAATATCAGTTTCACCCACTTACTGTTATACTGAATTACTCAATTTATAGGATTCAATATAGATAGCTAAGGTCTCGGTGAAAACCTTGAATATCACTGTAAAAATGTTCAATGAATGGGGAAAACATGCTCTGCTGTAGCTGCAAAAAGTTCAGTTGGTTGCACCTTATCCTCCCTTCAAATTAATAGGTTGGTGGGTAATAATTTACATTTTCTTGTCAATTCTAATGCAGTATGATAGCTGGGTTGCTCAAACAATAAACTGTCTAGCATGATCCTTCTGATGACTTGCTGAGTCTGAGCCTGAGCTCCCAGTACTTCAAACTTTTACCATGTTAGAAGTACAACAGAGTGCCCAACATAAACCCAGCAGCTTTAATAATGTTTCTGTCCTTCTATTGTATAAGAAAAAGAAGGAAAAAACAACGCAACTGATTATCTTTTATAATTATGAATGAAATGGAGTGGTTATTCCCATTTTTCATTTATTATTCTATTTATAGCTTAGCTATATTAATTCCACTAAGCAATTTCATGTCTAATATTACAGACAAATGCTAGCATAACCTGCTAGGGCCTAAAGGGTTAATTCAGGTGATGACCATTTCCAGACAACTTTCATAGTGTTAATGTGGAAGAGTTTCGGCCTAAGCTGAGAATGTGAAAAGAATATCCTGCTTTCACCACACTCGCAGGAAACTTACAACCTGTTTTTATAACACAGAACAGTAGAGGTATGATAGGTTTGGGAATGGATGTATGATAGTGTAAATGGCAAACATCTTCATGCAAGCTGTTGATTTGATATATAAAGTTCAAACAAACAATAGCTATTGTTTCTTTGAACTTGATATATCAATTGACAGCTTGTAGTAGATGTTTTCCATTTACACAAATCTTTACTGGTACAGTGCTTCCAGCTTAAAGAGCTAACTTTTTGAAATTTTGACTGTGTTATTGTTTTTATTCCACTGCAGGGAAACCAAAAAGTCTACAAAGTTTATTTTTTGTATGTAGATGTATTAAGGCTATGTTAGTAGGTACATCAAATTAGGTTGTGGTTTTGTGGTTATTCATGTGGTAGGTGACACCTTGAAGAGGCTGAATTTTATCGTTTTCAAAATATGATGTGTTTAAGCCAGGAAAAAAACAATTTTATACTTGGACCTTTCTCACTTAGAACATACAAAATATGTAATAGCTATATAGGTAATTATAAAAATGACACTTAATTAAATAAACTTGGGCTTTAAATGGAATATTTTATATAAGCAAACAACACAGGAGAGTAAGTTTGTTGTGTTTTTACTGGGCAAAATATTGTTTATTTTATCATAAAAATGTTATTGTTTTGACTTCATGCATTTTGGGGTTTCAAGATTTTAGGTTTCAGATGTTGACTATACTTATGGGAACCATTTGTAGAATTTTCATAACTCATATCTAGATAAACCTCCAGATGTTTTCAATATAATCATTATAAAAATATCACATATTGTATTATGAGCTGTATAATTTCTTTAGGCTTCTTATTTAATACCCCCCAATTGGCAAAAAAAAGTTAATGGCAGTGTTTCGTATTATTTAAAAAAAAAAAGAGTTATAAGGAAACTCCAAAAATCAGTTAAAATTGAAATTACACTGTTCAGTATTATATGTCTTCTTGTAACTAAATAATTGACCATCACACCAAAATTGTAATAGTGGTGCAATTTTAAATTGTGAAAATTGAAACAGAGTCCTATCAAACATTAGAGTGGCTTTGTAAATTATATTTTGCTCTTATTGTGGAATGGTTAGATATTGGAATAATTTTCAGAATGATAGTAGGTCTTATCCATACATTTTGATTGATGTTGTTAAGTGTTTTCTTAAAGGTCACTTAAATTTATGTTTCCCAGAATGAGACATTGGGAGATAATAACATTTAAATAAATAAAAGTGCTCATCCAAAGATATTCCGCTATCTTGTGCTTTGATTTACTGTTAGCTATGACATGTTGCTCATGCATATGTAGTTACTTGATCCCATGCATTTATAAACTACCTGCTAATTGCATAAACTAATTGTGTTGGTTTACATTAAAATATACACCCATGTACTGCCATATGAACTAATGAATGGAGAGTTCTGCACATCTTTGTGCAAACTACTGCTTACACTGCAATCCTACCAAACACTGAATTTTGATACAAGTATTTTGCTCCTCACCCTTCTTTATACATCACCAAGTGCATACTACACTTCATCACTCTCATGAATAGACTCTGACATCTTCTTCAAAATGTTTCTAAACAAAGTAAACTGCTTGGCTGTTAAGTCAGCATTCCATCAAAATTGCCCCAAAGCCTTAACGTTGTGAGCCAAACTCCCTCCCCTTGCATTGTAACAACATTAATTTTACCTATAAATAGTTTGGACATGCCCCCTAAACTTCGCATGTTTGTAATTGTAGTACTTAACCCTCTTCATATCATAGTTATATGCAAGTTCAAAACTTCATCTTGTTTACTACTTACTATATTATTTGGGATAGTAAGATTCAGCGCAAACACTGCTTGGTTGTGTTTCAATATGGGCACTTGTGGCCACTTTCTCATAAACATGACATTATGAAGTCATGCAGTAAGTAGCCCAGTCATATGTGATAATAATCTGAATGTTCTTACATGTTGTTATTTCAACCAATGCTTACGTTAGTGAAACATAATATTGAAGGCAGATGAAAAGAAAATTGAATCCAATCCTACTCTAAGATTTTGTGTGATATGTTCACACACACTTTACTGTCAGTACAATGCGAGGGGAGGGAGTTTGGCTCACAACGTTAAGGCTTTGGGGCAATTTTGTGCATTACTGAAGAAATCCTTATATTGTAGTGATACCTAGAGAAGACTGTACTAGTATCAATGTTTAATAAAGCTTCTCTCAAATCAAAGTAGATATTTAGCCCCAATAATATAATTTACAGTTTATCATGGCCAAAGTAGGTGGGAGGGAGGGGGGGGGGGGCTGTGGAGGAGGGTCTTAATAAAAAATATATATAACTTTTGAAATTTTTTGAAATTTCTATTTGCTGGTGTAATTGATGTGCTACCCAGAAAATGATTATATTTAGAAGTCAAAACCTATGAATTGTAGTGATGTTGTTGATTGTCAGATTCACCATTTCATGAGTTCATATTCATACACTAATAGATATAGGTGTCTTGAAACTACTAATATAATAATAATAGAGTTCTTGTGCACAAATAGATTATATCTTTAACAAAAAATTGTTGAAGTCTAGAGATACTAGCAAAAATATGTTAATGCATGGGTAAGCAAGCATGTATGACCACTCCAATACATGTAGGAAATTTTCTACATTTGTATTGATAAATACTAAAAGAATGGTCACTATTTTATACCTTAGACTATGAGACTTTAAATTCACACTGTCTACAGATTAGGAGTGAATGCATTCAGGGCAATACTGTTCCTTCCACATTGTCACACATGCTCAAAGCAAAAGCTAGCAATTGTGTTGTTTTCTCACAGTATAGTACTATAATGACCTTACATTAGAAATATCACTGGTGATAAATGTATCAATTCAAATACATTGTAAGTATGGATAAAATACTCCAAAAATTGACTCTAAGAACTAAAAGATGCTGTGTATTTAATTTGATTATTACAAATTAAATTAATGTGGACACATATCAGCCAAAGCTGCTTCTTGCTTAAGGCAACTTGTACTTCTATGTCTTCCTTAAAACACTCGACATTCTCAAGCACTATGCTTTAGTTTTACCTTCCTATCCCCAAATAATATGAGCTAAGCATATTCAATTAAAATGCTTAAAGAAAAGTAGTACTATACTATTGTGTAAATTATTTATGCTTGTGCTAACATAATCTCTAGATTCTACACATTCATTGATTTAACTAGTTTATTAATTAACTATTCTTATGTAGAGGTATGTATTAATTGTTGTCCAGTTTTGTGTACCAAATTCTATTCATGTTAATAATTATTGTCTATAATTTTATCACCTGTAACAGAGATATTATTGTTGAAATTTTGTACTAGCTACTCATATTTTACTCATAATGTAACTACCAATAATTTGAGCATGTTACAAATACAGAAATATTTCAAGAAATAGATAAACACATTTCTTAGTGACACAACACACTTTAGCCATGCAGTCAACAGCTATACATTTTATATAGAAGATTCATATAAAGTGTTTTCATTACTCAAGTTTTTTAAATAGATATTTTGCAAATATTATTGAAATCTGATAAACCTTGGGGATCTTGAGTTTTTATAAACTTTATGTCATCCATAAGAATATTTTTTGGGGATTATAATCTTAAAAAAGTGTTTACAGAGACTGAGATCTTGTAGTTTTCATAACCAGTCTAATTCTCCCACTATATGTGAACCGATAATAGAAACTATAATTTAACTTCATATCAAGCTGAAAAATGTGTTCTACTGTGATACACACCAAATCAATAATTTGAAAATCATACATTATACACATGGAATCATTTGTGGCTGAAGACTAGTCTTGAAAACTTACGTTCAACTCATAATAGTGCTAAGAGGGTAAAAACGAATGACATTACAAATTGTCTGTTAGCCGTTTACTAAAAGATAGTCAGATCAATTTTAATTTTAGAAAGTAAGAATAAGAAAGTGATTAAAACGTACATTAGTTTTATAGTTAAGTAAACAACAATTATTAAAATTCATATTATATATGGTTGTCTACTCTGTATTACTGCTGACATAATGAATTTTTAGAAGATCCTTAAATTAGAATCCAGCTATTAATAATGAAACATAAACAATGAAACAGACTGAAAATAATAAATACAAGATGCTTGCATAATGAATCATAATTGAGAGTGAGACACAGGCTATAATAATGTTGTAGCATTCTGTTTAGTGTTTAATCCAGACCCATTCAAGCTAGATTTCTAATCATCAACTTGATTGTCCAGCTTTTCTTGGGTATAAACTGGTACTGGGGGACATTGCTCATCATCTAATGTTCAAGCAATATGTTTGTTGTAATTATATATCTATTTTAATTAACTTTTCACATGCATTAGTGCAAACAAGTAAGTGTGAGAAGAAATTGTTTTTATTGTTTTGCTTTGTGGGATATATTATGTGGACTACATATAAAATGTAGTACTGAGGTAGTTAGCCAACTATTATTATATAGGATTTAAAAATAGTTACCTTCGGTGTTAATAGTAGAGGTCGTTTCAATATTATTTTCATTGTCTTCAAAACATGATACTTTTGGTACCACCAAATCAATGTTAATCGGAGTTGGTAGATTTCCTATATTAATAAATAATCAATAAAAGTATTACATCCCAAATTATTACATATCTATGTCAATATTTTATACACACTATACTATTGTGTTACCAAAATGGTATACATGCATATACATAAATGATTATGAAGTTACATATTACTTACCAGTAGTATATACTTCCAATATATTTTGTGACTGACTAATTTCACCAATTAAATCCAGAATTTCAGCCACAGCATGCCAGGTAGGAGTAATATCCTCTTTCAAACACTGTTCCAACCATAAATCGCAGACTTCTGTTAAAGCATTGTAAGGAGATGTACATTGTGACACTTTAAGACTAGATGGAGATATACCAGCTACACTGCCAAACAATCTGAATTTGTCTGATATCCGACGCAGCTGCAGTAGAAGAGTGTTCAAATTCAGTTGTTCATCTATTAATTAAAGATATCCTTTTAATATCTGTATTGTAAATTATTTTCCTATTCTAAATATATATTTGTCATCTTGATCTATAATGATAATGTTTAAAAAAATCAATATAATTTTGTGTATTATAATTAATATAAGCTAATCAATAATCTATTGGGAAATAAGGTAATATACATGGTTAGTGCTGTATCTCAATACCATCACTAACAAATACTTGCATTTCCAACTAGTATTATTTTAATTGCTATACAAAAGTGTGGACCAACCCTGTACTACTATAATTTAACTGAACACGTTATCACACATATGTTACGGTCATGACACTTAGCACTGTGTAAATTTAGCTCACTTTCAAATTTTGGTTGGTGAAAGATTGTTTCTATATAAGCACCTCCTACAGGCTTCCAATTTTTTTCTTAGGTATTCTGACTATTCCAATCTGAAACTCATAGCTACTCTGGAGAAGCACAATTTTCATTCATTCATGTGTTCCAAATTTACTAGCTGTAAGCTCACACAGTACAACTTGTACACCCAAGAGGTTTCTTATATACCTCGTCAAAGTTCGCAAAAACTAAAAATTTGAGTATGTGCCTGTACAATATTCATTCTTTGGGATATTCCTTATAATAATAATAGTATAGAGATCAAATTAAAGTTACTGTGTAAATAAGATAGCTAAATTTTAGCAAGACTGTATTAATGTCAGCATGACGTAAGACAGAGTAGCATTATATTTATTATCAAATGTTTTTTTACTCAATTAAATCACAACTCACCAGCTTTTTCTACTTTCTTGCCAATATTAGTATATTGAACTTCATCATCACAGTAAGGTTTAATTTGGCCACAATGAGTACATGACTTAATCTCAGCATAGTCGATTGCACCCACCTGTATCATAAGCTTCCTTTATAAGATATTCTTATACAACGAATGCATCAAGTAATGTTACACTTAAGTCTTCACGGCAATTTACTGATATATCCTAAGAGAAGTGATGATAAATAGTCTTACCCTGTTATTTCTAACAGCAGGTATATATGGCAGTGTTTAGATGGTATAGTTTTGTTGCTGTGTTTCAATGAAGAATAAGTGCTATCAAAATATGGCTATAAATGAAAAATATTATACATTAAGTGATACCTTTATAATAGCAGCTGTTGAACAATTTTTTTTGGTAAATAGCTATATCATGAACTAATTAATAATGAATTCAATATGACAGCAAATACATTTTAATATGTGCAATTTCTCTTCCAATTACCATTATATTTCCAGATCAATGGTTCTTAAATTCATGTTAAACTTTAATTATTGAGTAATAATTATTGAATAGTAGTGCACATTAAAAACTAATACCTACTGGTTTATCCATTGCAATCACATCTCTAGAAGTTGTTGGCTGGCCATTTCTAACTTATTGAACAGGTAGACAAATAATCTTACCAACATCCTATCAGGTAGTCCCGTACCACCAACTGGGACAACAGGACACTCCGTCCATCCTGTTTCCACACTCGCCACCACCTTCAAAAGTCTTTTTTTGGCGAACTCAACTTGGACATAGTAGTCAGACTAAAAGTGCTGTCAGACATGAATTGGCAGTGATGAATCTCTGTTAGATCATTTTTCAGACTGTATCAATGAATTGAATTTCTTGTTGTGAAATCTCCCCATTGCTGACGGCACAAACAATATAATGTCTATATAATTGTCATGAGAAAAAGTGGACTGAATACTGGCGACAAAGTTTTAGATAAAATTATTTTTGCAAATACTTCTTTATTGCTTTCTCTTTAACTCCATGTTGGAGAATTTTGGGACCTTTTACTATTCTAGACTTTCTAAACAATAGGTACGTTCAATTGATCAATTGTGGTGAATACATTTATTACCTACCTCCTACGAGATGAGTAAGTGAACTGTACAAACCAAAAATTGTTTTTAAATGTATTCACCACAATTGATCACCATATCACCAGTGTACAGAGTTATCATATTGGGTTTGTTAAGTCTGTTGTTTTTTGTCCATCTCACTCACGCTAGACTTGCCGAGCGTGAGGACCGTTGGTGACAGGGACGGACCACGCTAATTATACAAAAGCCCTAAGCAGTACCACTTTTAATTAAGGTACAGGAAGTAGGCTGATTCTGGTGCGAGGTTGTCAACCTGAGCGCATCATACTGTACAGTACATGCTTAAAATAGCCCATCAGTGACGTTCAAACGCAGAGAGTTCAAGTAGTAATGGAGTTTAATGGCTTACAAGTTATATTGCTAATAATAAGTTTGTCTTCTTCAGGTACTCATTAGATTCATTCTCCCAGGTATCTCCTTTTGATTGATATTATCATTTGTTGGTTTAGTTAAAATTCTACAGGTTTTGAATTTCAATACAATTTGCCTCCAGAATGAAGTACTTTATGAATGCATTGAGGATCAATATGGATTTCTCACATGGGAAGTCAGACAGAGCTCATCATCCACCAGCTCATTATTCACTTACAGTTATGGTAGACATAGTACTGCAAACTATACTAGGGTAATAGGATCAACTTCTATTTCAGTGCAACTTATTCTTAAAAACTCCACATTTATTTATTCAGTCCTAACCATTACAAATGTGACAAGTTTAAGAGAGTCTTCTATAATATGCAATGGAGAAATGGAGAATTTAGCTGACAGCATACTGTACTCAGAGAATTCAGGTGGGTTTAACCACAACATCTAGGTTCACTGCTGGTTATTCTATAACCCCCTCAGCGCTAAACACTACCTAGCTATTGCAATATAATCTCCTTCCAAAAGAACAAGCAATCTGTTAGCTATTTTAATGAGGCATCAAAATAGTTCGACCAATGAAAATGGTACATGGAAACGCTGTCTTCATAAGAGAAGAAGCTAAACTATTAACTCCCTGAGCATAAATCAAACTACACCGCTGGCTGCAAGAAATTATTTGCTCACGTGATGACGTGACGCTAGGGGGGCGTTGCCCATAATAGCTGGTACTTACCGCGGCACGTTTTCTCGACGGTAAGCCCGAAATTAAAAAAAGTAGCACAATAAAAGGACCTAAATCTTCGTCCTGACTAAGTTCATACCTAAATCAACTGTTATAATTGTCAGTATTCTCCTAAATCAGAGCGTGACAGACAGACAGACAGACAGACAGACAGACAGACAGACAGACAGACAGACAGGCAGACAGACAGACAAAGAGACAGGACGACTACAATAACCCTCTCGCCATACGCGCTGAGGGTTAATAAACACTATCTAGCTATTACAATATAACCTCCTTCCTAAAGAACAAGCAATCTGTTAGCTATTTTAATGAGGCATCAAAATAGCTCGACTAATGAAAATGGTACATGGAAATCCTGCTCATCATTATTGAATATCTAATGGTTATACTTACTGTAAAATATTGGTAGCTGTATGCAACAAACCTTAAAAACGAATAGAAAACGTGATTGACAATGTAGGTTGACAAGAGTAGTGCTAGTAGCTATATACTTTTTTAATAAATTGAGAAGCTAAACTAGCCCGAAAAAAATTATGCTTATTGTCTTGGGAAATAGGCTCAAACTATTTATATTTCATGTATTTTATATCAACTAGTAGGGAACATTTATTTCTTATACATGCAGTATATAATATTTTTACTCGTTATCATTGTATAGCTTATCTACACAGATGGTTTTTACCAAATTTTATTATCGTAATGAATACAACCTTAGACTACTTCTATGCTTCATGGACTCCAGTCACTACTATGTACAATGTCCGAGTTTCATCAGAAATGGGTTTATTATTTACCATATCAACTTATGGATCATCAATGAGGTTTAATTTGACAAACTCTGACTACTGTTTTACATTTAGTGTATGCCAGACTACTTCTATAACATTCAGAATAGGTAATGTTGACTAAATATTTAACAGAAGCCTAATAAAAATACCTAGTATTAAGAATAAATTGAGAATAGTTGTGTAAATAGGCGAGTGAAAATAAAGCCTAAGAGTGTAATAAGTGGTTTATTCTATTCTAAATTATTATATTCACTACAGTAATTTGTTCTAGAGTTGGTAACTTGAAAAGTTGGCAGTATTACTCCGTAAGGGTTCCCACAATCTCCCACTGATATACTAAACAGATGTTCTGACCAAGGTTTCATATATAATAGTGAAGATAAGTACTTAGCATGGAATTTATATATTTATTCCACCCTAGATAATTTCACAATGATATCTTTAGGTACTCGACTGATATCGTTTGAGTTAAGATCCTGGTACAAACTATAGTAGTGAAGATATCTAGGGTAGAATAAACCACTTATTACACTCGGCAGAGTGATATGGCTAGATATTTCACTCTCAGACTATATTTTCACTCACCTCTGGCTGATGAAAATAAATTATTCTGCAAAATTTCACCATATCATACTCCAACTCATGTAATAAGTACCATACATATACCTTACAAAATAAGATAGGAAATGCATGGTACATACTAAAAGTAGATTAAAATTATATTTTGATGGGATAAGATGCATTAAATGGTAATAGCTGTGAATACCTAAAGTATGTGATTAATATTTGATAATAATAATAGCTATATTATAGACTATTTTTTTGAATAGGCTAGAATATATCAGTATGCTAATTGCTGTCATTTATCAGTAGCTATTGGATGTACTTTTCTAAATTAGATCACTGCATATTTGATGGACCAAATCAAAATTCATCAGATCAATACTACGTTTATTCGGATGGACAAGTGCAATTGACATGTCTCTATAATCAGGATATATCCTTTAATAGCACATGTTCAGAACATGGGAAATGGAATCCAAATATATGTGTAGAAAAAGGTTAATAAAAACACTCACTATTCTACATGTTTATGCCAATGCTATTTTGCTTATTAGATGGTAACATGACTTCAACAAGTTACAATGATCAAACTAGAAATGGAAGTTCTTTTCCAAGTATTGATCTACCACAGTCAAACTATACTTTATTGCTCATTATATTATCTACTATCATTCCCACAGGGATACTGCTGTCACTTGTGATATTTGTTATACTAGTAGTCATAATATCCTGTAAGAATTAGCTATTTTAATAATGAAACTACTATAAATTATTGTTATATTTATGTAGATAACTTAAGAAAAAAGAAATAGTAAGTGTATCACCATTTTTTTTGCATTCAGTCTTATTCATTATAGTACATACATTTCTGACAGCATGTATACATCTACTAATGATGGGGTGAGATAAAAATATATTTTAATGCTATCAACTACTATTTTGACATACTATATTTAGAATGAGACATATGAAACTCTCAGAAACCACCATTATCCACAAAATACAGACCAATCCCAGCGAGGAATAGCACTGAAAGTAAGTATTAACAGGTTTCATCAAGTGTTAGATAAATAAGAATAATCCACTGAAGTATAGTAGACATCATAGACGTACTTAATCGGTCACTTTAGCGCACTTTAGGGGAAATGATCATCCGTTATACTGATGGAATGATGGGTAATTTGAGGGAGGCTGTTGAAAAAGTTAATATTTTTTATTTCTGCTCTCCATCCTCCCTCCTTTTATTGTTAAGCATTGATATAGTGGTGTTTACTATTTTGCATTTTATTAAAGGACCAGACTTATGCTCCACTTAGTAACCACCATTATCCTCAAAAATGCTATCCAAAGCAAGATACAACAATTAGAGTACGTCCTTAATGTAATTCCTAAATATTAACAATATAGTCAGAAGTATTACATATTCGTAGCGGTTAAATAATAGCATATTTTTTTATTAAATTTGCAAGAGGATTGATAAGTGTGATTCGATACATTTAACTGTTAAGTTATTTTCTTGCAGTCAATTTGACTTCTATCTTAACCTTAGATTATGGATGCTGCTTTTGGGTTATAACATGAATTACATATTCCTTGTTTACTTTTAAAAACATTGTAATTTGTCAACCACAAAATATATCCTTTGTATTCTAAAAATTGAATCCTAATATTGTTTTACAAGATGAAGAAGATGGATTATGCTGAAATCAAGACATGTAGTAATTGTAAAAGTGTTAAGCCTTATTCAGAAGATATAAAAGTAAAGTATGCAAATATTTTATTGGAATATTGTGAACAAGGCAAGTCATTGCAATACCAATATGACCTTATTATGTATGTGACTACAATTATATTCACAGATAAAAATTTAGATCTTAACACACTGATGTTGCAACTTCGCCCAATAGCAGACCATTACCGACTGTTCGGGAGTGTGGCTGGAATATCTCCAGATAGTATAAATGATATTGTAGCCAAAACAAATTCATCATATGATGGCATGACTGAAATATGTGAGTTATGGCTTAAAAAGTGTCATGCAGATGGAATTCAGCCTACTTGGCAAGCTGTAGCAGAAATTCTACACCTAATTGGATCCAGAAAGTTATCAGAAATGATTTTGCAAGTATATTTCACAGGTAAGTAGAGTAATAGTTTTGAAATAACACAGATAAAGGATAATACCCAATCAATAGCATGCAGGATATAGAGTCAATGAATGCAATTGTTACTACAATGGGATTAGTACTAATTAGCACTGAACTCTGTTATGCTTAGGCATAGCCAAAAATTGTTCTACATTATAATATAATTAGTTTAATAATTGACAATTGAGTTAAACTATGTAGCTATTGCTGAAGTTTTGGACTTCACATACCATTGTAGGCTAGAAATCAGTGTTGCATACTATTCAAATCCACAAATGTAGTTTACCACTCTGGCAAAATATATTATAGTCAGTCTGAATGCGACATAGATTATTTGTGACCAATTCACCATGTTGTTTTCATAAGATTGTTGAACTGTAAACATACAATTTTAAATACACTTCCTTGTCATATCATAACATTTTTTTTTTTTTAACTATTCATGTTACTTATTTGATAGTCAAACATTCTTTAAAATTATAATATTCATACTTATTTCAGGGCAATTGCCATCTCCCGCTCATTTATCACTAGGTGAGGGAGCACAAACCATACCAGATGTTTGTCAGATACTCACTCAAGCTTTCACCACATCTGAAGCAGGTAAGGAGTACCACAATCATCAAGTTTTTGAATTTGCAGAATTATTATGGTCAGAACCTAGTGGGAAAAAATCAATGTTTATGTTGTAGCATCTGAAGATGACAACCCTCCACCTCTACCTCCATTTAATGACAATGATGACAACCCTCCACCTCTACCTCCATTTAATGACAATGATGACAACCCTCCACCTCTACCTCCATTTAATGACAATGATGACAACCCTCCACCTCTACCTACATTTAATGACAATGATGACAACCCTCCACCTCTACCGCCATTTAAAGAAGAGGGATGTGACAGTGACTTCATAAAACCAATGTTGTATGCTACTGTACAAAAAAATTAAGTACACAAGACATTACAGCATTCAGATTCCTGCGATTCCAGGAAGGAAAATAAATAAGTATAAATAAAACAAAAAAAAAAACACAGCAAGCTCAGGAATAAAACTATGTTAATTTATTTCTCGTCTCCTGTAATTCATTGACTATTAGCTAAAATGATGCAAAAGTAAAAATAGCTTTTTATAATAACAATTTATTTGAGCACAAGACAGTTTGCTATTACACATGAGAAATTTGGCATGCCAGCATTATACTTCAAAACTATTTTGCTACTTTCACATATATAGTAAAAATGTTTTATATTGTCATATAGTTTAACTATAGTAGCACATGAAAATGCAATTATTGTTTAGAAGTCTATTATTATTTACAAAATTAGACATAATTGCTCACAGGTTTTGCTAATGCAATAAAACTTTACTACAGGTTATTACCACATATTAACTCTATTGCTAAGTGTTGATAGTAACCTGTATTTAAAAAAAAAAGCAAAAAATTATACTACACAATATTATCATTATGTAATTAAGTTATGGTACATCCCATTATATAGTACACCCTGTTTAGTATATATATATACTTGTATCTAAAATTAAACAAATTTAAGAAATATGTACATCAGAGAAAACCAACACAAGTTATATTCTAACCAATCTATGGCTACCTTTGAGCTTGAGTGTATAAATAATATATGTAGTGTTTGTTCATAGTAATAATAAAATTGCATTTTACTGTGCTCAAGCTAGTAACAGCATGAAAAGTCTCTACATTTGACAAACTGGCATATTCTCACTATACAAAGATATTATGTATACAATATTTCTGTTTCCTGAAGTAAACTAAATGTGCTCTCTCACTGTCTCTCATCACATAGTTGCACTCACACTACTCTTACTACTTACTATGTAGTTTTTATTTCCTACAACAAGCTCGCTAACTCAGACTTAATTGTGGGTTTTAGGTATAAATGTATCTATACGAGTTGGAGTTAACTCATTAATTGACTTCATGCGTCCAGTTTGTTGTTTTTACATATCCTTCAATTTGTGTTTTCTGGAATATGTGTGTGTATAGCCTGAGTGATGTGCTCACCATAAGGGTAAACTTACACGGTATTGTTTTTTATTTACCTAACACTGGGACTGCCTTGCACTGTTAAATATACAACTAGTCTTGGAGCAAGCCCAATTCAGTCATTGCTTTGTTTATGCACCCTACTTGGTAGCTTGGACTTCAGGCTAGGCCACATACATATGAGTATAAAGTATATAGGGAAACAAGTTAAGACAATCAAACAGTTGGTGATATTCCATAGTTAATTGTGTAGGGTGCGGCTAAAATATTTACTACTTCTTGTTCAACTCCCCTTGGCTACGGGTGTTTATAAATGCAACCCACATGACCCTAAGTATTGATCATGTTTACATCCAATACTCACCCCCAACTATTGGCTTGCCTAGAAAAGTTAGTAAATTTGTATGCTCACACACAAAAACAACAACAGCTACAGCACACAAAACAGTACACTTTCACACAAAGGTGTTACTCAAAACTATTGCTATAATATAATTGCCATGTAATGTAAATGAGACTAACCACTTTAAATACAATTGTGCGATACTGAAATAGGTTGGTAAAGTTTCTATGAAGAATTCTAAATACATTGTCTATTAAAAGAATAGATGGAGTAATTGTACAGTGAAAAGTTAGTCTATATGACTTAGGAATCCATTTTATAATTGTGAAAATAAAAATTAGCTACCCCAGGATTATAATAACTCCAAAATACACTAACAACTGAACACAGTTTGCTTTCTGCATGTGCTACAGCATATTTTGGTCACATTAGATAACTACTATTTATATATCAATAAAGTTAGCTATAGCCACTACATTTCTCATTTGATAGACTGCATTTTTCTTTACTCAAGCAAACCATCTAAAGTTTCAATAATAATTTACCTCATGGAGCTCCTTACTCCCGCTTGCTGAAATGAAGGACTGACAAAAAAGAAAAAAGAAAAAAGAAATAAAGAAATAAAGAAATAAAAAAAGCTGTTGTCAAAAAGTATTCCATAATTTCAATGTTAACAATTTACCTCATCGATTCTTGCAATATTATTTCGCTTTGTCCATTGTTGACATCAACTTCTTCTCCTTCAATAATAGTGCTGCAAAAAAAAAAAAAGAAAGAAAGAAAAACGCAATAACAACAACAGAAACAACAACAACAACATGAAATGCTATAAAATAAAGATTAGAACAGGCTGTTGTCAAAAATAAAATTCCAGAATTTGAATGTTAACAACTATTTACCAACCTCATCTCTAATCCTTCCTTGCCTTTTCCTCTTACAATAAAAGTACTCATCTAGCATAGGAATATTAACCCAACCAACAATCAGCAATCCAGATTATGGTGTTACGAATGCTTAAAATGTCAAAGCTAATCATTTTTTCTCAAATGTATGTACATGTATGGTATGTGAAATAAATGCACACACGAACATGTTATAGTTCAAGAAGTTCATAGTTATGTATTCTTGAATGAATGGATTTAAAGTGTGAAAATCATGTAATCTCTATTGCTAAGCACTTTAAATACCTAAACCGATAGACAGAGCTGAGTTACCACGAATCAAAGAGTGCTGGAACAAATTCTAAAATGACAAACAAAGCTTGAATTCTTTAGAGCAACATTAGATGATATAGAAGGAAATGTATTTATAGAGGAAGGAAGCTATTGGCAAACAAATATCTGAGCATTAAATCTTGTTACAGTTTACATTGTGTGCACGTGTTCATTAATGAATATTTGCACACTCATAAATTATTTTAGTAGCTAATAAATCAATACATTCTATTTGGTATGTTTTCCAATTAACCAGACCAGAAATTGCTTATCAAATTGCATTGCTCTTTCAAGCGCTTCATCCTTCAATGCAAATAGAATAGCAATAATTGGAGAAAATACTCTAACTCAGACTCAGTTCTGGCTGGGCTAGTTCTGGCTGGGATGGTGAGAGCAGAGGAGGCAAACTTACTTAAGCAGGCCAGCCAATAATCTGTCTGCCCCTAGTAAGCCACTGTGGTACTTAAAGGGATTGGTAAAATAATTACTTAGCCAGCTAAAAATGCTAAAATTTATTTGCCATTTCTAGACCTAACCCTATCTTCCTTACTGGCTAGTTTTGTTAACTTTCATTACAATAACAATCTACTAAACTATTACCTTGATGAGGCTGGACCCAAAATGCACCTAACGACTCTGCCTTTAACTCAGTTTTACGGTTAGTCACGCCCCACTTCTTCAGCTAATAAATGCGAGCAAGGATTGTGAATTGTGTGCAGATGCAGAGGTGGGCCAGCCCGAGTTTCGTGGGAACAGACCCTTTACCCAACCGCTGGCCTGCAAGACTACTTGGCCAGCCACTCGATTAGTCTGGCGTAGTAGACCCTGTCCCTTCTCATTATATGTGGGCGTTGGGGGAAGCAAAGGGTCTGGTGAGCTGAGAGCTCCACATCTGATTCGTACTCACCTAAGTGCGTCAAAATTAAGGGGTGTGTTAAGTTAGCGTTCTAGTGAGCGTTTTTTCGTCGTGTCGTACATGTGCACTCACTGGATTAAATAGGACGCAGCACTTTACTTGTTATAATAAACGTTTTCTACGAACAAAAATTATAATTAGTGACTAATCTATGGAAGGCAATGGTTTTAATTGAATCCCAAAAAAGCAGGAAGAGAGGTGACTCTTGTCAACATAGCAGAAAAGAAAAATTTTCAAGAAGTGTTTCTATGCCTATAAAATTTTGTGAAAATAGAAGAAGCAATGTAACAACTTCAAACACATACACCAAATGGCAATGTGCAGACATGCTAAAGAATATGGGGAGATTTGTAGCAATCAATAGGAATTACTGTCTAGCCTATTATCTCATGTAGGCAAAAAGCTTCATCATCATTGGCATCATATTATTTTTTATTTTTATTTATTGTTATTATTATTACTATTATTTATTATTATTATTGTGATTATATCTTGCCATGATGGTGATAATTGTTACAATTAACCTTTAAACCACGATGTCACCAGCAATGAGTCTCTCACTATGTACTGTAGTAACAGCAGAGAGTGGGATTGGAGTGCAATAAGTCACTTTATACTTAACAGTACAATGAAAGTTACAGGTCAGTAATATTTAAATACACAACTCTAGGAAAGTCTTTGGTAGAGAATGGAAGGGAGGATCATTAAGGACATGTTATTTTAATGTATTAATGTGTGTGAGAAATTCCCTGAGGTCAGGTGGTAACAGCAACATGTGTGGCTTCAACTGTAGATGAACTATTTTATTAAGGAAGAAACACAAATAAAGATTAAGCTTGTGAGTGCAATACGATGGTACCCAACAGTAAATTAGCTAATTATGCAAGCAACAGATGAAAATGCATTAAAATGTTAGTTTTATTTGTTGTTCTTAAATCATTTTAGTCCGACTTAGTGCAATGTTTACTTTAAAACATTATATTTCTACATTTGAATATTTCAAAATCTGCTTTCAATTTAATTAAATTACAGCACAACTGAAGTAAAACATACTGTGAATATTGTAACAGTGTTATCAATCACTGGTTACTTCAACATTTATGTTTGGATTGTTTATCGGAATTATTGGAATCTGTTGTGTAATTTTTGTCATAAAGAAGAAATTAAGATTCTTTTTTAAAACAAATAAATCACAATAATAAGAATAATCCTGTTTATGAAGATGTTGATCCAGAACTGAAAGTTCAAGTTTCTCCCAACGTTGCTTATGAAGATGTACACAAGACATTTCAATCACAAACTTAAAATAATTATAATATGATAACAAACAATTGATAAAATTTAAATTTGTTAAAATACAATTTGTATAACTCTCATATACTCTTACCACATGATTGTTTTACCACAGTATATTAAAGGATAGCTACCTCAACTGAACTCTGTTTATAAATAATTTTTTTGATAGATACACTATTATACCCAGTATCAATACCAAAAAAAACAAACATTAATGAGTTGTGGTATTCAAGTTTGCCTTGCTTCACTTGTAAAATTTGATGCTTTGCAATGTAAAAATTAGCTTCATACTTTGTCAATTGTCAATATAATTCAAACTCAAAGAGAAGTGTAATACTTACTTTAATTTTCCTTTCTTGTTTGATTTCTTAAAATGAAGTATGTTTATGAGTAACAATGTGATGCTTACAAGCAGCATGGTAATTATCATAGCAATAATGGTAATCACATATAGCAGGTCACCACGCTTTTACCTGAATTTGGACTCACTAAATTGTGTCAATTTCTATACATCATATCCCTTCAGTTTTATTTTTGCTGTACGCATGATGTGATTTATATTCTCCACGTGATGTCACATCTGTAAATTATTCTGTTCATGTTAGTTCTATTAATTGTTCAGGACTGAGCCTATGTGGTAACTCATTTATGCACAGCTAGCTCTAGTGTTTGAGCCAATATTAATGGCCATGCCAATTCAAACTGACTCTGGTAAGCTTGCAAGTCAAATGACTGTGGTGCTGAGAGTCTCAATCAGTATAGTCACACGAGACTGAACTAACTATAATTGACAAGCAAAGTCTTTATTTAGTTTTCAAAATGATGAAGCAGCTTCTGATTCATTCCAGGATCGTAAAGGGCTATGGAAAAAAAGCAATAAAATCTTTACATGTGTAATCCCATTTAAACCAGCATCACTCAATTCTACTGTACATTCACTCATGTTTTTTTTTGACAAATTTAGTTTAGAATTTCAACTCAGACCATGAAAGAAAAGATAAATATTAAATTGTCAATTTTGTAACAAAGAAGTCCCATATTTATCATCTATCAAATCTCAAGGGGAGTTAAAACTATATTATTTTGACTATTATTAGTATCATTTTATTAACTGTTCAATGTTTGTTGTTATTTTAGTTAAGCTTATGTGATTACCATTATTGCAATGATATCATCATGCTGCTTGTAAGCATGGTTCTTTGTGGGACTATGTTAATTAAATTAATCATAACTGATTGCACTGCTTGAGAAAGCAAACCCAGGGCTTTATATTTTGTTTTCAATTGCTACAATAGTTTTACAATAAATCAATTTTATGACATATTTTATGTGTTACTACAAAGATTAGCCAGTATTTGTTGGGATTATAACCTGTCTCTACAATTAATGCATTGCTGTTTTATTTTTAAACATTTTCCGAAAGTACAGAAGTCATGTATTGTCTTGTGATGTATATCATACAAAATTATTGCTTTATACTTGTAATAACCAAGATGTTCATAAAACTTTGGTGAATACCCTAATACTAAATTTTTCTTCATATAACAATAAAAGCTATTATAACTGAGAAGTTAATAATTATAATTGGCGAACATATAGAAACAGTACATAAGGATGCACAATGAAAGTAATGTTTATATTCACACACATTAATTCTATTAATACGAAACACTGTGCTTTTAGTCTAATGTGCAGTTATTTCGGAAACTTGTTCATAGGCAATGTTAGGAGATACTGAAAGTTTTACTGCTTTGTTCACTTCTTCATAAACTGGAGTAGTAGCGCGTTGAGTCACTCTGACCCTTTCTCTTCTTCTGACAAGTATCATTATCACACTTGTTCCAAATACTCCCACAGTTACTCCTAGTAGAAAGGTAGTGGCAGCAATGCTTGCTGTGACTATCAGCTCAATACTTCCACCCTGTGATACTTCCGTAGGAAAAAAGGAACAATTTTGTTTCTCCAGATTCTAAATGAACAACAAAGCTATTGATTAAAATATTATAATACAACTGGTTTACAGAATAAGATTAGTACTGGGACTGTTCATTAATTTGTGAAATAATAAGTTAATTCTGTCAGAAAAATCAGTTGTGCAGCTTTCGCTATTTTTTTGTTGTTGTTGTTTTTACTGCAACTGTTTAAAGATAATTCTTACCACGTTCATCTCTATAATACATTATATCTAGTAAAAAATACATTAAAAATATAGTTTTTTTTTCGAATTTGCATCATAGAAGTTTAATTCCAGTCATTTTTCCTTCAGTAACAGTGATAAAATCAATATGGAAACTCACTTGTTCAGTCTTGAAAGTTTCTAATGAACATACATCAGCTCAATCATAATATTATATAAGCAAGACATCAAAAAACAATTATCTACAAGTTAAAATGAAATACATACTGGTTATATTAAACGATGTTGTGGTGGTTCCAGAATTTCCAGTAGTCCAGTTCCACTCTCCAGTTGGACTGCATTCCAACAGGAAGGATTTGTTTTTCGAAGTATCAGTTAACAACGCTAGTATAGCACCAGAAACATCAGTGATGTAGCTCTCCAAAAGTATATCTTGATCACTCATAATAAAAGGACATCTACCTAAAGTGTTTATAAAACATTGATTAAATATCAACTTGTACAACTGTTGAAGAATGTTACCAAAATTAAAAGTTGAGGAACTATTAGAACAGACTGAAACGTTGATGTTGTAATTAGTATTATTAATCAGTAGGGAGAAATAGGTTGAAGATTCAATAACAGTGTGTAAAACTAAGGAGTGGTATTCTGTTGAATATATAGAAATCAGATATTCCACATCTGTATGAATACCACTGGAATTCCAAAAAGCTGTAAAATTAAACGAGTTTCCCTCAATATCTTTGTTTGGAACTATTTTCAAGGAAGTTGGCAGCAAATTTTCTGCAAAAAGTTTTGACATAAACAAAACTTTATTAATGTACTTTGAAAATAGCAAACCACAAAAATAATGAAGAAACTAAGTAGCTACATTGTCATACCTTCAGGGGATAATAAATTAAATTCTTTTATCACATTATTGCATAAAATTGAATATTCACTGAGAAGGTGACCAGTTACCATCAGAGTAGAAGTGATATGTGTAGAATTAACACTGCTGATTCCAGATGTTATATTAACTGATCCAACAGACTGTTGATATTTAGTTCCTATTTCATTATATTGATGGAAACTCTTGGAATAGATTAAAGTTCGACCTCTCATAATATCCCATATTATGATATTATTCACTCCATTGACACAAATGAACTCTGAAGAATCATCGAAACAGTCCAAAATTTCATAAAATTGCTCTATGGACAATACAAAAGACTTAAAAGTGGAAATACAAATTTGCACAGATTACCTGGTGAAGCAAAGCACAAAGTAAGCAAGGGAATAAAGGTTGCAAAATACATAGCGACGTCTAATTGCTTGTTTGGAAGTCTGAGCTCAAGATTCTATATAATATCTCTTCACCGTATTATTAATCAATCAGGTTCGCTTGAATTTCTTTAAACCTCATAGAGCTATTCAATCACAATTATTTTGTTGCCTACTATTGCTCCTTCAAGTTTTGTTTAGGCGTCTAAACGTTGGGAGAAATTGTTTCATTTATGGTAATTTAGCTGATTTCTTTCTGTCATTCCCTACACAAGCAAAATAGCCCCAGTTATCATAGTAAAGGTTTCAATATGGATAATCGTAATTAAAAGCTAATTAGTATGTTTTAGAAAAAAAGCTAATTAGTATGTTTTGGAAATAAGCTAATAATTAGTATGTTTTAGAAAAAATCTAACAAGAGTCAGTTGATCAACAGACAGAGGGCAAAACAAGATCAAGCACAACTTCTTGTTCATTTTGTATACTTATAAGGATAAAATCTGATATAGCAACCTAGCAGCACAACATACATAATTGTAAAATGTAGTGTAACAGGGCTATTATAGAGCTACAGGTTTCACAAAACTTTAATAATTGTATAAAAAATCAAAATGTCAAATACATGAGGTATTCAAAATGATATACCCTGCAGTCAATAAGTTCCAAAACACTGTACACACTCATATAACTAGCTACATACATAAAGTGCTCACCCTTTTCACACACTAACCTAACAGTAAACTAGGCTTGTGAATAGCATACTTAATCATTTAGCAATTCACTCTACTGTAATGTGTCTACTTTATTTATTACCCTCTTTTTTTTTCTAGCTTGCAGCAAAATAGCAATTTAATAAATTCTGTATTTTCCAGATAGTTTATAATACAGCTAGTTAATTAGTTATGTCATTACAACTGCCAGTACTCATATCAAACATTAAGTGATTATTTATTGTCCCTCATCCAGAATGCACTTATATACACACAAACACTCTCACAAACACATGCAAATGCAAATGCAAATTTTCTTGCTGCCGCTAGGCGGTCACGCGCACCTGGCAGAGCCAGGATGCCTGTGCACTAAGCAGGCACTGTGAGCCGTGCAAGCAAAGCTCCTGGAGCCAGGCTAGGAACTCGCAGGAGAACAGGCCTTTCCTCACAGCAAGTGGTGTGGGCACCCGAAGTCCCACCTGGACCATTGCTGTTTCATGAGAAAAGGCCTTGAATTTGCACCCCAGCAAATGCCGGGTACCCAATCACAGCTGAATGGACTGGTGGGGCTGGTGGGAGGCAGATGGAAAATCAGATGGAAAAATTGCCTGAGTTGGGCTTGAACTCAGGACTACGGGCCCTGAGCCCAGTACACAACCACTACACTACACAGGCACCACTCACAAACACATACACACAAACACACTCACACTACTCAGATGCAACGGCATTATTATATCGAGCATTTTCAGTGGAGCAAGAGAAACTAGCGAAGAGCGAATACTAATGAGTTTGGATATATACATTCAATCCTAGATATCTTCACAATGATATCTTTAGGTACATGACCGTCAAATAACTCACGATATTTTCAGGGTTGTTATTATTTTTATGCTGTACTGAGCAAACTATTTCTGCCATATCACACTCTTACTCATGGAATAAGTATCATATATTTTCAATTTGCATAGGCGTACGTAGACCTAGTCTTTTTTTGTAACTTCAGGTTGTATTTGATCTTTTGTGGTGGTCATACTCTGTACGTATAGTTACTTCTTTCAGTGATTATTAATTAGAAAAAAGTAATCTTGCTAAGTCTAGTATGATTAGCTAGTTGACTCTCCTTGCAGCTAAAGCAACTCTGACAATGTGAATTACTGTGTTCTATTTGTGTCAGTTGTAGTTGTCAGTTGTAGTTGAGAGTCATGTTGCTTGTTTGAGTCACTTCTTGAGAGTTTCCACTGTATTTTACTTTGCATTTTTTAGTCAAGATTTTATGCTGGTTTTGATGTGTTTGATTGAAATAATCTGAAAATACTGATCAATAGTGGAGAGTAAAAGGACATGAATTTTTAAGAATGCAGATGGACAGAAATGAATTAATTACAAAAGTTAACGTGTCAATGTTTTAGTTGTTGGTTTTATCAAGATGAATGTGGTACAGGAATGATTGGGAAAAGAACGAAGGAAATGTTTATGTTATGAAAAAAGCAACAATATGGAGGCATCGAAATGAAGTTTTGATAGATAGTGAAAACTTTGGGAACTGGGGAATTAAAACCAAAAAAGGGTTGAAATGTAATAAGTGAATAGAATTTATATTGAATTGAAATAATAAAGCTAGGAATACAAACAAACCAAATATGCATGCAGGCTAAAATTGAATATCAATTCACAGTGATTTTATTCACATTTATCTTAAGTTTGCATTTATCAATGTTAGTTTGATAGTAATTATCTTTTTTTTTGGAAAGAAAGATTATACCATATACATGGAACCCTCCATCATGCTGACAGTGCAACACAATTCGCTCTAGGTCAGGTGACCAGATCTTTTCTCTAAGCCACGATGCTTTCTTTGCATATGGGTCAGCCTCCACTACCATGTCAGCCTTGATATCCATACCCTTTACCTAATTCCCCACATGCACTTGCTGAAACAACTGAACTAGGTCTCACTATAATTACAACTAACATCTTAATAGAAGTTAATTCAATGTCTGGCATACAGCTCCCCCTCCATAGATGTCCAGAAATGGCGTAAATTGTCCATCCCATCTCACAATCCATGGAACAGTGGGACATTCCACGGGATGTCCACCTGTCTCTCTACAGATGCATGCGTGTCCCACTGTTCATCCCATCCCACGGTCCCATGGGACAGTGGGATTGTCCATAGCATCCAACAGTCCCATGGGACAGTGGGTAATTCCATGGGATGTCCACATTTCTCTCTTGTAGAGTCGAGCTAGAGCGCACGCACGAAGCGTGATTAGCAGAGCACCGAAGGCACGACAACACACTTTGACAAGCCGACTGAGCAGAGCAAAGGAGGTGTATGTTAGGTTTAATACGCAAGAAAGGGTAATTGCTGACAAGGTTATAAATATGTTAATGATATAAATATTAATAAAAACCACACACTATCAGTACAAATGTTACACGCAATCTATTTCACAGACCCATGGGATTGTAGGATGGGATGGACAGTAAGACATTCATGTGTCAGTGAGAGGGAAAGGTGGACATCCCGTGGAATGTCCCATGGTCCCATGTGGGATGGACAGTGGGACAAACATGCATCTGTAGAGGGACAGGTGGACATCCCATGGAATATCCCATGGGGCTGTGGGATGGACATTTTACGACATTTCAGACACTATCTTCTTTCTTTAAAACATTTCTGAACAAAATTAACTGCTTAGCAGCTCAAGCAGCATTCAGTCGAAATAATGCCCCCAAACTTTAGCCAACTACCCCACCCACCTAGAGTACAATAGCTAGTGACGTTTAATTTTCTCCAATAATAGTTGGACATGCCCAGAGACCACAAACCAAATTCCAAGTAATCGATTAAGTACAGATTTTCTTACTTTTATTTGAGTACTAGCAATTGCTAAAAGTTGATCCAAAACAGCCAACACCTCTTTTGAAAATTTCTGACCCAGAGTAGTTGTTGGATCCGCTCTGCCTAACTCCTTGCCACTGTCATTGCCACCCGCGTGGGATTCTTGAGACCTAGAGAATCCCTGTCCCTACAAACCTGAGCTACTCCAGCTCTGTTGTTCTAGCTTCCTTTGTTCCTCCAGTTCATGATTGTGAAGAATGTTTAAGACATCAGTTATGATAAAGAGAACTACATTCGACAAACTGTAAGACTCAATTTTGGGTTGTGTTTTGGTGCGGGTTTTTGGGTGTTGTTGTAGGGGTGGTTTATGTTGAATGGAGTTGGGTGTGTGGATGTTGTTCTCCATTTTTAGGAAGGGGCTTGATGGCGAGGGGGGGGGGGAGTTTTAGGAAAAAAGTAAAGGGGGTGGGGGAGGGGGGGGAGGAAGCATAGCTAGAGAAGGGGAGTATGAGCTGAGGGGGGGGGGGGGGGGGGGGAAAAAGAGGATGATGGGAGTGGGAGGAGGGGAAGAGGAGGGGGGGAGGGGGGGGGGGGGGGGAGGTGGGGGGGGCGGGGGGGTGGGGGGGGGGGGGGGGGGGGGGGGGGTGGGTGGTGGTTGGGGGTGTGTGTGGGGGGGGGGGTTGGGGGGGGGGGGGAGGGGGGGGCTGGGGGTTTGGGGATGGGGTTGGGACGGAAGGGGGGGAAGGGGTAGGGGGTGCTAGGTACGTGACACACAAGAGCATATTTTACAAACCCATTGTAATATAACGCAATGTATATATTATTGGGGGGGTGGGGTTTGTGCGTGTTGATTGATTAGCTACATTATCTACAACAATATTATACCAATTCCGAAAAATTATGTTGATGAATTGGTTTGACCCTTTCTTATCTTATTAAAACGGAACACGACACAGCCAAACAGTTGTACTCTTGGACAGACAGTATGCACAGTTATAGCAAGTTTTATAGGCAAGAATAGTGCACACTTCCAAGTTAGTACATACCGAATGAGAATATAGCAGCACAATTTAATGTCAGCTTGTTAACAATTTTTTTAAGTTTTGAGGGAGAGGAGGTGATATACTTAAACATTAATGTATTCTTTACTGTTAAATTCTGTATCCTCAAATGAGTGAAGGATGGTGTTAGCATAAACTGCAGCAAGGTCCTTGAGCCCTGCGGTTGGAGCATGTTCACAATTGCAACCCCATGAAGGATACTACATGTAATATTTCCAGATGGAAGTGTCAGACTCAATTTTAGTATAACTATAAAGCATACTATTAAGTTACGTGTATTCTTTAGACAATCTGCACCATTATAAGGTGCTATATTAATCATTTCAACAAATAGTTATATTAATTGATTTAAAGGTGGTAGCTATTTTCCCCCAGGACATATTATTTGAAATGTCTCTATAGCCAAAAATTATTTTGATTATAACTAGACTTGACATTGTCCGGGACAGATGTGTATGCGTTAACTTGAAGACAGAAGTTCTCAGTAAGAGGGGGAAAGGATTTGTGCTATATCATCCACTGCAATTCCTTAAAACTGGTTCACATTTTTTTGAATTGATGACAAGAGTTGTTCTTTCATTTGGCAACAAAAAATGATGGGCATTGACACTAATAAATTCAATTATATACACACAATGCTGATGTGTTATGCTGTGATCAGCAACATAGCTCACATGTAGCTCCTTGCACCCAAGAGGAAGCAGAGAATTAATATTTCTACGTCATGAAGAGTCAGTTAGGCAAGGGTCTACCCAAGTGTTTATATGGACCACCATGGACACAGATGGTCTAGTGGCAATAGTATCAGTTCAATAATGTCTTAATCTTGCTGAATTAGGAGTTGCCTTGAAAATGTGATGAGTAAAGAATGGGAACCATTTTGGACAGCTCTGTCTGAAGCTACATTAACTTATAGAAAACGGCTGTGTGAAGGCTATATAATTGGCGAGCGAGCGTAGCGAGCGAGACAGCGAGACACTATCAGGGGTAACTCAATCGAGATTTCGCTATATTTATTTGGCGAGCGAGCGTAGCGTGCGAGACAGTATTAGGGGTGGATAATGCAAAATCGGGTATATGTTATATGTATATATGTATGTGGGATGGTACGTATGCCCTTTAAACGCGCGCACGGGAAACTTTTTTCTCCAAAAAACACGGCTTTTTAGGCTTGACCCCTGTTTATTCTGAAACGACAGCATTAAGCAAGCCTTACTTTATACTTAAGCTCCAAAGTGTGAGAAAATTCCTGCGAAAATGCTTGCTTTTCAAGAAACAAAAAGTTGATTCGACCGGTTACTATGGCATTGAAGACCCTTTTCCAGACTTAATTTCAAAACTTCGCCGTTTTATGGGGGATACGGAGTGCCGGTTGTTGGTTGTCAAGAGCCGTTGGTAGTCAGAATGCCGTAGTATTAATGCTAAGGAAGCTACGACTTCTCGAGGGAAGCTGAGGTAAGTACGTAATTCCATATTTGTAAGCTAAATATGCAAAATTAACTCGGGCCTTTCTTTTTTGTAGCTAAGAGCTTGTCAACAGTGACTGGTAAATTCAAATAGTCAGATTGGCTCAAATTTGGTACTACAAAAGTTACCACTGCTCAAGAAAATGAGGTAAGAAGGTAATTTTGTTTTTGTGTGCTAAAATTGATTGTCTTTTGTTTTTGTAGGTGAGAGCTTGTTGTCAAGAATTCAAGGTAATTCAGATGGTCAAAGTAACTTCAATTTGATACTACAGAAGTTATCAATACTCAAGAATGAGGTAAGTAGTAATTCCATATTTGTTGGCTAAAATTACAAATAATAACACTGGTTTATTTTTTATCTTAGCTGAGAGCTTGTTCAAGAGTTACTGGTGATTGAGATTATAAGAATGGTTGATGTTTGATACTACAAAAGTTACCATTAATCAGGTAAGAGAGTGATTTTGTATTTGTTTGCTGAAATCAAATGTCATAACTGCTATTATAGTGTTTGCACGAAGAAAGCTAAAAATAGTAACATTTTATGTTACCTAGCTATCAGGCTCGCTCGCTATTTGTGCTCAAGCACACCACTAGTTTATTTATTGGCGAGCGAGCGTAGCGAGCGAGACACTTACAGGGGTAAAAATGAAAAAATCGGGGATGTTTGTTATTTATATATATGGACGTATGTATGTCATTTTGTACTTTGACCCTCCGTATTTTTGTGTTCGCTCCGCGTTCGACCCCGTCCCAAACTTCACTAAACAGAATCCTCCCGTTTAGCGACCATTACCCGTATCACCTTAGAAATTGAATTGTTTACGGCTTTGAATTGTTTTGCGGGTGCAGTTAAAACTCAAAATCTTATGGGAGCTCCATTTCTATTCGAGTTAGTGGCGGTGGTAAGTTAATGCGCTATTTGTCACAGTTATAAGCCCTACTCAACAGTATTTACTTAAAAATGCATTGTCCACTAGACGAACCACGAAGGTAAGTCTTGCGTAGGTATGTTCAGTTGTGTGAAAGTATTGTGCGTTTCAACTACTATTAAGAATATCACAAAGAAAATTTTAAATAACGTGATTTGATTTTGTTGCTTCTTTTTCAATTCAAACTGTTGCGGGAGCGGTTACTATGACATTGAAACCCCTTTACCTCACACGTAATTTAAAAACTCGACTTTATTTTAATAGCTTGATTGTTAGTTGTTAAAATCAAATTTAACAATAGTGTAGTTTAAGGCTCGCTCGCCATTTGTGCTCAAGCACACCACTAGTTTATCTGTTTATGGGGTACGTGAGACCTCTGTTTTCGCCCGCGCTTCTAATTACGTAAGTTAGGTAAAGCGTTCACAGTTCCAGTATTTTTCAATTAACGAGCTCTGAGAATCCTTAGTGGCGGTGGTAAGTCAATGCGCTCATTGTCATGGCTATAAGCCGTGCGCAACAGTATTTACTTGAAAATACATTGTCCACTAGACTACTGCGAAGGTAAGTCTGTGTAGGTGCACGTCCAGTTGTGTCAAAGCATTGTGTGTTACAACCACTACTTAGCTAAAGAATATCACAAAGAAAACTTTTAAATAACGTGTATTGTTTTGTTGTTGTTGTTTTCCTTCCAAGCAGTTGCAGAGAGTTGCTACTATGGCACTGAAATTCCTTTACCCTGTATGCTAAATTAAAAAAACTGGACCTTATTTTCAGTAGCTTCAGTGTTAGAAGTCAAAATCATTCATATAAAAATAGTATAGTCTTTAGGCTCGCTCGCCATTTGTGCTCAAGCACACCACTAGTTTATTTGTATATATGTATGGACGTACGTAAGGCATTTTTGTACTTTGACCCTCGCGTTTTTGTGTTAGTTCGGTTGTCGCCCCCGTCCCAAATTGCACTAAACAGAATCCTCTGGTTTATCGATCAGTACCCGTATCACCTTAGAAATTGAATTGTTTACCGTTTTGAATTCTTTTGCCGGTACAGTTAAAACTTGACAACTTAAGGAACTTCCATTTCTATTCGAGTTAGTGGCGGTGGTAAGTCAATGCGCTCTTTGTCATGGTTATAAGCCGTGCGCATAGTATTTACCTGAAAATACATTGTCCATTAGAGACTACTGCGAAGGTAAGTCTGTGTAGGTGCATGTCCAGCTGTGTCAAAGCATTGTGTGTTACAACCACTTAACGTGTATTGTTTTGTTGTTGTTGTTTTTTCCTTCAATTCAAGCAGTTGCAGAGAGTTGTTACTATGGCACTGAAATCCCTTTACCCAGTATGCTAAAATAAAAAACTGGACATTATTTTCAGTAGCTTCAGTGTTAGAAGTCAATAAAAATAGTATAGTCTTTAGGCTCGCTCGCCATTTGTGCTCAAGCACACCACTAGTTATAATGTGAATTTGTATTATACTGCGATAATAAAAGCAATTAACTTAAGCCATTCCACAGCACTCATTTGTAGGAATCTAGGTAGTCCCTAAAATGACAATTTTTAACCAAAATTAGGATTATATGATTTTTAAGGGACTTTAATGAGCTACATTATTATTGTGCTATATAAATTACATTCAGATCGTAAAACTCTCTCTCTTAGATATTACTCATCATTAACTACAAGAATAAGCAAAAAAAAATATTAAGACTGTTCAGATAATATTAGGCGTTTAGTAACTTTCAAAAAAGATAGAAGTTTTAAAATTTGATAGGCACTGTAATTTAGCTAACAAATCACATTCCTCTATCACTAAGATAATGACAAGTATGTTGTAAAAAAATTTTTGAAAAATTGGGGAGCTTCTGATATAACATAATTATAATCCTCTATAACAATATACATCGTTATATACAAGACTTGTTTGTTTCTCAGTGGATTGTTTCTGACAGAATTATAATATATTTCATTATGTTACCAATTTGGACGAAACTTTTATATATTGTATACTACACAGGCAAAAATACCAACTTTTTGGTGCACTTATGCTTGATAGAAGTGTATCCCTTTATAAAAAGCTCAAACAATCTGAAACTTATTGCAAATTTTATACTACAATTCTCTTACCTTCATTAGCCATAGAAAAAGAAATATGAGAAGTAAATGATAGAACAATAAAAAATATTGAAGTTAAGTTCAGTCTTCCATTGTTTTTAACTTCACCAGCAAATTTTGTGAACTCTAAACTTCTGTTTCTATTTCTCTGAAAAGAGGTACAACAAAGTTGAAGTTATGTCTAGTACATTTAAAAATAATATTTTTATAATCCTGGAATAGTGTGGTACAAAGGTAAATTCAGAAGTAAAGTCAGACATCTTGTCAATTGATAATATGACTATTGCTGTGTTATAATAATACGTAATACTTGACAGAGTAAGTAAATTGCAAACACTAGTACAAAATTAAAATGAGAGTGAAATACAGGCCTCACACAGTATTGTAGTAGATATTAGTATGAGCCCAAGGAGTACGTTAATTTTATCAACAAATCTGTCCTTGAAAGCATTTTCTCCAGTCTCAATGATACAATTCACAACTCCATAGACTGTATCATGCTGGAGAGCTGATTTTTTGTCTACTGTTAAATTCGTTGATTGTTTCAAAACATTCGCTATTGTTATTCTGAACTCTGCTTAAATTTGGCCAGTTGATTAGTCCCATCATTTTTCATGTCTATAGGACAGGATTTTAAAAAATTAAATTTCAATAAAAGTTTTTTAGCTAAGATCAAAGTCTGTTTGTCTGTTTGCAATTATTTCCATTCTTAAATTCTGAGAAATGACACAAATTAGATTCCAGAACTAAAACTAGTCCACGCAATCTTTTGGAAATCAACCAGTATGCTTAAGTCATTTTTCAGCAACAAATAGAGTCCAACCATGGAAATGTCAGGACTTACTGACATGCATGATAAACAAACACTTATGGTACACTTTTTTACAGTTCAAGAATGAATCTCATCCCCAGCAACAAAAACATCCTAAGTTAAGAAACACAAGATGAAATAATATCATTGGAAAATTAAAACTGGGTGGGCTGGCATGATGAATTACGAGATTCTAAATGTCAGGTAACTGAATGAATAGACATAGTCATATAGCAGCGCTCATCTAAGTATCTGCCTTTTTCTTTTTCATAATGGCTAAGCCAAAATTCAGAACAAGTGGCAAATTTAAGGAAATAGTCATCCTAGTTTGAGATACTTTTCAAGCCAACATTTATTTGGTTTTTCTGAAGTCAATGTTCTAGCTCCTATAATTCACCTAGGGAAGTCAGCCTTCAGTCCAATCGCATTCTTAAAATTATGAGCATGTAGCCATTCATCAACAAAATTTGAAATTACAATCTTACCTCAATTTTCCCAAATAACTAGAGATACCTCTATACTGTACCACTATAACTTACCAACAAATTGAAATCTTGTGTCTTCGACATATCTGGAAAATATTAAAGTAAACACATAAAAAATTGTAACAGTGTATTATTATTAAGCCAAAGAATACAGCGACTACATCAGATATGTTGAATGTGCTTCAACATTTTCATTTAACAATATAATTGCTCTTCTTGCTGAATGGTTTTGATAGGACATTTTCTCTCAATTGACAAATTCTAGCATCCATAGGAAATTTCACGTATCCGAACCAGGGTCTGTCCCATATAGGTTCGGATATGAGAGGGTCTACTGTAGTTGCCAACTTAAGCCACATCTTAGGCACATACTTAAACAACACCTATTTAATAAGCTGCAAGGATATAGTGACTTTTATGTAGCATTGAAATCAATCAGTTACTGTTCAGATGAATCGATGTACAGAGAAGCATTCGGTTACTGATGCAGATATTGACAGTAATGGTACTTTTAAATATATTGATCAAGATATTTACCACAGGTAGCAGTTCTACTAGCAAATACAAATAAAAGAATTATAATAGCTAATAGATATGGCGTGTTCAGATTAGCTACTGCTTGTTCTTTCTTTTTCTCTATTTTTATTAGTAATTGTTCTAGATCACAAATTTGCAATCCACAAATGGTAATTGAATCTATCTCTGCAGCCATAATAGTCAGAAAACCACAATTTTATTTTAAATACTGTAAATCCACAAGTGACTGGGACTAGAACTGGTTACATGCACAGGAATGACCAGGCAAAACCAGAACTGTTGACAAGCATATTTCACACTCATTATTGTTTGTTGTTCTTATTAGTTAAAGATAGTTATAATTACATAATACTGAATAATCTGTAAGCAAGGGGTTCGGATTCATAACAGAACAAATCACATTAGGGTGACATAAAAAGTCCACTAGTTATAAATACTGCCATGTTCTTCTCTTGCTTATTGAATACTTCAGTATGCTTTCGTTATTCATTATATTTTTTAGGCTTTTAAACATAGAATTTATAATTGAAGTTCATATCTTAAAGAGAGATAGATATTGTAACTATCATACAAAAAAATGAGCTTGAATCTGAGCATTACCCATTCAAATGGGTCACAATTATTGGCCTAGTTTCAGAGCTGGATGTGTGGGTCTGGCCTCCGTGAGAAGAGAAAGAGATCAAGAGATGAAGAGTGAAGAAGGAAGAAAAAAGACTAGTAACTGAACTGAGAAGAGAGTCAGCATTGATTTATTGTATTATGATGTATGCATGTCCTTATACGTATAATCTTTATAATCACGTAGTTAGCTGAAGCCTCAGAGGTCACATTTATTAGAGGTCACTTTGTAAAGGTGAATTGTTGTGCATGTGTTTGTATGATTTGTGCCCCGGTGTTTGAACCAGAAGTTTGCATCCTTTTGTGTGAGCACATGCGTGGCATAGTACAAATACTAAACTCACGCACGCGCACATTTAGTTCAGTAAAGTTATCAAGAAACCTAGTTAGAATTCTGTTCTCTTGTGCTGCCATTGCGATACGAGCTCCGGTTACCCTAGTACGTAGAAGGGACTGGATAACTTGCGACAAGTAACGGCAGGCTTCTGGATTCTGGTGGAACCTCCTTCCCCGGAACCGGTTGACGACCTAGAAGCTTCGCGGCCACTTCGGTTGACAGCCACTGTTTCCTTCCCAACTCCCCCTACAACCACAGGATGATGAACAGTAGCATTGAATTTAGAAGTAGTTTCAAAACAACCTCATTATTTTAGAATTATGCAGTGTTTGGACAACAGCTTGATGGAAGTATTTAGGGCAAGCTATGTTCAGTGATGATAGAGACAAGGTAATCAGTAACTATCCCAAAAGAATTAAATCATCTCAGTCCTGTTAAAATGATAAATTATTACATGTTATTATCATTTATATATGCCACTTTATCCCAATCTCTTTATCCAGTTTCTCAGCGCCTAAACTGCGGTGAAAGGCAACAATAATTAGCCTTATAGGTGTATAATTTCGATCGTACCAACTATTTTAATTTAAGTAATTCTATTCGATACGTACCTTCTGTTTATTTGATGTGGAATCTTATCAGCCAGACTCTTTACCAAACACTTAAGCAGGAAAAGGCTGAGGTAGACCGACACTGAGCAGTTTATTTAGTTTCCTTCACTTATTTGGGAGGCTACAAGCAATCGGTTACGTAATATTCTGTAATGTAAAGCTGCTCAACTTTCGCGCATTTTGTAATTCTTTATGCGCAACTCTCCAACGGTCGTTTCGAAGTTCTTCCCGTAGACTAATAGCTATCTCTAGCAGATTTGGTCCGTCAAAACCGAAAATCGCCAAGACTGAATATCCTGTTTACTCGACACTAAAAAGGTGTTTTGAGGGAATATAATTGATGGTCTGTTGAGTACGAGACTGCAGCAAGCAGTACTACTCAACTGTAGCTCAGTGGATTGAGCTCTAGTGACTAAAGCCAGGCCTCTTGGGTTGATTTCCTGGTGACAGCTCCAGACTGAGTATGCACATTCGCTAATTCAGGTAGCTAAGTAGATAACCCTAACAAATTGTCCACCAAGGTCTGTCGAACCTGAGGCTAATGGCTTCAGTTATTAGAGATAAGATCTACCAACATGCACAGATATATCTGCTTCTTTTCTATGGAGTCCTGATACTTGCAGATGTGGGTGAAATTGTTACAATCATAGATGGAAGGACCTGAAAAGTAGGTGATAGACAAAGAAGGAGAAAGGTATCTATGATTCAAGAAGAAAGAGTCAAAGAAGAAAAGGGCGAAGTAAGAAAGAGAACAGGAAAGGGAAAAGTGTATAATTAGTTGTAGAGGACATAAGGATGGATAAATAATATTGTTATGGACTCTTCGATCCATACCATATGAATATTGTGATGCATACACTTTACTTCACTGCTGTAATTCAACTCTTATTTCTTTCTTTCTAATCCTATCCATACATTTAGCTGTATGTTCCCAGTTGTACATCTTGCTTAACTCATTACATGTATACCCTTTGCCTCACGCATGCTTGAATGGATTGTGAACTGATTATTTTATTGTCAACCACCAAAAAACAATTATGCGTCCAAAAATTCCAGTTGCCAAACACTGATTTTTATGTGAGACCTGGAATTTTTGGACGCATAATTGTTTTTTGTGTATTTGAAATCTTTGAAGGGTGCCACTCTGTCACCCTTGAGAAATTTGAGAAATTCAAGATGGCAAACACAATGGCCTCTGATGATAGAGTTCATCACTTTTCTGATTGTTTTTCAAAAAATTTTCTAATTTTTCAGATCATAAAAATAATTTACATGTCAGATGAGCTGGAATCAATCATGCAGCATGTGGCTTGTTGTCCAGCTTGCACAAGCGTGCAAAACCTGAGCCCTAATTTGTTGTGTTGTGATAGTATATAAGACTGTGATAGTTGTAAGTCCGTCAGACTTGAGTTGGATGAGCCATTTTTGTGTCTGGTTATTGTTGTCATCTTGTCTTCGAAACAAACTTGAACAAGTTCATTGGTCTATACACAAGCTAGCAGGAAGGCAGGTATGATTTAAGAATAAATACATTTTATTAGTCTTTGGATGCATGCTTTGACTTTGACCAAATAAGCATTATAATATCATATTATTCCATCCAGAAGTAGAAGTAGCTGAAGGTGATGTCGAATTGTTTTTTAAGTGTGGTAAGCAGTCAGAAAAGTTGATTACATCTGGAGCACCGAGGATCAGGAGCATTATTGCTGCCAGTCATCAGCGTGGTGACAACCTATATGAAAGTCTTCAATCCCACCTGGATGAAGATTCAACTTATACCATCGTGTGCCATGAAAGCTGTGTTTCCTCATACACTTCAAAAACCCACATACAACGTCAGGTGGGTAGAGTGGGGCTAAAAGGTGAGCCACCACGAAAACTATTATGTCGTTCAGATTTATCTTCGTTTGATTTTAAATTGCGCTGTATAATATTCTGTGGAGAAACATGCAATCTTAAATCTGATCCATCCCATCCAGGTGGAGACCTGCCTATCTTTGTAAAACAGTAGGCCGTGGTACTGGATTATCCTTCAAAGACTCAATACTTGAAGTCTGCAATAGACGGAAAGATGCATGGGCAAACCAGGTTGAAGTAAGATTGTAAGGTGCAGTCAGTGATCTACATGCAGCAGAAGCACATTATCATGACAACTGTAGGAAGAACTTTATGCTCTTCAAAACTAAGCAAGTTTATAGCCATGCTTCCACAGGCACTGATTCGGCATTTGATAAGCTTGTAGAATGTGGAGGTGTCGGATTGCTCCTTTGCTGCTGCGTACAGCGCAATGCCACAGTCTGGTAGACAGCAAAGTCGCTGCCACCAGAGTTCAGTTTAAGAGTTGCCTCACTTGAGTGAACAAATTTACTACAAGCACTGAACTGAATACAACACGTGGCGAGGGGTTTGATATACGTATCCACCTCGCCACATTAACCAATCAAAATGATACAGATTATTGCAGGTGACCTGCGCACTACTGCTAACACTCAATGTTCTATACAGTACACACTCTACCAACAACAACCTACATGACATGATAATGACGTGACATAAAACATAACATAAAACTAGTTCTCTTCTTCTTCTTTATTCTTCTCTTGTTTCTCCTTCCTTATTCTCCTTCATCCTTGCTCTTGAATGTGGGCATCTCCTGTATGCCCACATCTCCCCCCTCCTTCAATAGATGGGTGCCACGTTCACCGGTATCAGCCTCTCCATGGCACCTACTCAGGTCATCTGCAACTACATTCTCCACTCCTGCTCTGTACACAATCTCAAAATCATACATGCTTAACTTCAGACACCAATTATAGATCCGTCTGTTCTCTTGTTTCCCGTTCCTAATGTTCACCAGGCCCTTGTGGTCGGTGACAACCGTGAATTTCCTCCCATAGAGGAAGTAGGCAAAATGTCTGATGGCTTCATAAATCCCCAGACCCTCCAACTCTTGGGCACTATAGTTTGCTTGGGCCCCTCTCAACTGTTTAGAAAAGAAAGCGACGGGCAACTTCTCCTCGTTCCGGACCACGGAAAGGACGGCTCCAACACCTGTCGAGCTCGCGTCGCTCTCTAGCACAAAAACATCACTCACACATGGAACACATAAACGTACTGATACAGACAAAGCATTGCATAACGCATGAAAGGCGTTTAACATTGAACTCGTCCAACTCACCACCCCAGACATCGCCGTGGACGTGTGTGGCGTGAGGACGGAGGACCACTGATGAAGTCCAGGAATGAACCTCCTATAGAACCCCACCAGGCCCAGAAAACCACGCAGCTGTTTCCTCGTTCTAGGCAGAGGATGGTTCTTGATAGCTTCCACCCTTGCCTCTGGCACACTAATCGTGCCGCCACCCAACTGGTGACCTAAAAACTCCAGTGTCCTTCGACCAAAACTACACTTCGACCGTTTACAGGTCAGGCCATTCCTCCTTAAGGCCTCGAAAACTCTCTCCAAATGGGCTAAATGCCTCGTCCAATCCTCTGATACAACTAGGATGTCGTCAATATAGACGTTAGCACAATCCCTACAATCCATCAGCACCTCATCCATCAGGCGCTGGAACACCGACGGAGCGTTTGTTAATCCAAATGGCATCCGTCGAAACCGATACTTCCCAAAGGGACACACAAAGCAAGTTTTATCTCTGTCCCTCTCCTCTACTAACACCTGGTGGAAGCCTTTGGCCAGGTCGATCTTCGACATCACTTGGCATACTCCGACCTTCTCCACCATCTCGTCAAACGACGGGATATAGTATGGCTCCTTCGTCGTTATAGCATTGAGCCGACGGTAGTCCACACAAAGCCTTATATTCCCGTCCGTCTTCTTCACTGGCACCAATGGCGATGCCCAATTACTCTTACATCTCTCTATCACTCCTTGTTCTTCTAAACTCTCCAACTCCATCTTAACTTTCTCCCGAATCCCCAGAGGAACTGAATACGGTGTCTGCCGTATGGGTTCGCTGTCCCCCGTGTCGATGGTCATCCTGACCCGATCCGTACTTCCTGGGCTGTCCGAGAAGACGTCGTCGTACGTCCCCAGTAACCCTTGCAACTCACTCTTACTGAACCCTTCACACTCACCCCTCAATGTACTACCTTCATCCCCCTGTTCCTCAACTACGATATCCAGTCTCCTAATACACGCTCTCTCCCTAAACTCCTTAATACAGTTTACATGCACTACCTTCGCATGCCTCTCATTATCCACTCTACCGATCTTATAATTCACTGCCCCCATCTTCCTCAAAACCTTATATGGACCCTGCCACAAGTCCGACAACTTACAAGTCATCCCCGGTACCCTGTACAAAACCAAATCTCCCTCTTTAAGCTCCCTCAACTTTGCTCCCTTATTCACATACTGCAACCTACTCTCCTTCCCCTTAGCCATTCTCAAGGCTGCGCTATCTCTCACATTCTCCAATCTCTCTGCCATCTTCATTACCCACTCGCACACATTTAACTTCTCAACTTCTGCCTCGTACAGCCCATGGTACAGGGCATCCAGTGGAGTCCTGACCCTAAACCCATATACCATATCAAAAGGACTGTACCCAGTGTCCGCGTGAGGCATCTGCCTTAATACGAACAGTACGAAACACAACTGTCCAACCCAATCTAGCCCCTCATCAATACTCTTCCCTAGCACGCTCTTCATGGTGCCATGCATCCTCTCTACGGCACCGTTAGTCTCAGGGTGGTAGGGGGACGTGCGTACCTTCTCAATCCCCAACTGTTCGCACATCTGTACCATTACTCGCCCACAAAACTGACTACCCTGATCGCTGAGGATCCTCTCTGGGACCGAGGTCCTTGAGAATATAGACCAAAGTCCTTCCATAACGGCCTTCGCCGTGATGCTCTTCAGGGGTACTGCCTCTGGCCACCTTGTAGCCAAGCAAATATACGTCAGTATGTACCTATTTCCCCCCTTCCCCTTGGGCAATGGGCCAACCAAGTCAATAGCTACACTCTCGAAGGGCTCCGCCAGTATCGGTCTCTCAACCACTGGGGCCCTCCTTGGCCTATACTTGCTTTTAACCTGGCACTTCCCGCAACTCCTGCAATACTTAATCAACTCCCTAGCCATTCCTGGCCATGTAAAATACCTCCCAACCATCTTGGCTACCTTATCTGCACCTAAGTGCCCATTCCTATCATGCCCCAATACCTTCACCTTCTCCCTATAACTCTTTGGCAGCACGATCACATCACGAAACTCATCCCACGTTACATACATTCCCCTTACTAATACCTTTCCTTTCCACTTGAAACCTCTCTCTCTCCTGTCCCCTAATTCTCTCCACTCCTTTAAGCCACTGTCCTCCAGCAGCTCCTTAACAAACTCCACTTTCTCTCGACCCTCTTTCACAGGTCCTATTTCCCCGGCTATCCTGCCTAGCTCATTCTCCGATTCTGTTTCCCCCAATACTTCCCCCAAGGGAGTCGCACTCCCTTCCTCTGAGTCCCCACCTGCTTTCGCCCAGGGCTGGTCGGCTTCAGGCGTACCTTCCGCTTCTTCCGCCCCTTGGTCCTCCCCCACCCTACTCCACACTTCGGGCATGTTTAAGGGATCGGACCGGCTACTCGCTCCTTCCTCAGGTTCGGGTCCCAGTTCACCGTCACCCTCAGGACTGACTATATCCCATGACACTGCCTCTTCTGGCATTTCCTCGCTTTCCTCTAGTTCCCTCTCTTCCTTAACCATACTCCTGGTTAACACGTTGACCTCCGCTATATCCCCAGCCGCATACTCTTTTACGGCTTTCCTATAGGCTGCCGCCTCCCGATCATCGGCTAATGAGACCGGCACCAAACAACTCACCCCCTGCGACCCACTCTCGTCTATTATAGACCTAACTCTCTTCTCGTGGCCTCCCACCACGAACTCACACATGCAGCTCTTGTAACGTCTCTCCTTCCCCCCATATCCTTTCACGTATACATCTGGACACAACTCTACCCCCTCTGGAACCAATGTCTTAGGTACAGACCCCAACTCTGCACCCGAGTCTAAGAGAACCTCAGTCCTCACCCCATTCACCATCCCATACGCTACATTCTCAGCCTGTCCTGACCCCGTTCTCTTTAGCATGGACATCTTAGTCGGGTTAGACTCTTTCTTCACCGTAACAGTTCCCCTCTTGGCCGTACAGTCAGGGCTTTTGTGCCCCACCTTCCCGCAATTGTAACATGTGGGCACACGTGTAATATAATTACTGCCCTGCTTGTCCCTCCTGCACTCACTGGCCCTGTGTCCCTTTTCCCCACAACTATAGCATGTACTAACCCCATAAGTACTTCCAACCTTGTCTCCCAAACCACCCCCTGACGCCTTTCCTCCGCGCCCATACCAATTATCCTTATCCATTGTTCCCCTGTAACCTCTCGTCGCCTCACTGGGACCACAGCCCAAGGGCTTATAAAAATTCCCCTTTTGTCTCCCGGACATCCAATCCTCAAGAGCATCTCGCAACTCCCCCCACTCCCCTATCTTCCTCATTTCGAGGTACGCCTTCCCACTAGGCGGTAAAGTTCTCCTCAACACGGCTAATGCTATAGCCAACATGCACTCCTCCACCCCCTTACAGCCCTGGCACATTCCTTTCGTTACCCTTAGTAGCCAGTCTGTTAATCCTCCTGCTGTCATACCTTTAAATGACTCCCCAGTAGCCTCCAATAGCTGATTCCCATACGTGATGGCTGTTTCCCCCGTAGCCTTCAACAAAATCCTCCTAATCTCCTCATACTCCTCATTATTATCCCTAGCCTGTGCCACCCTCATGCACAACGTCTCGGGCAACCTTGGGTATAGTCTCTCCCCCCAATCCTTCTCACTAATCTTGCCTTCCCTCATTATTCGCTCGAACTTCCCTAAATAAGCCCCCAACTCAGTCCCTTCCTTATACGTTCCTAATCCCTTTAACTTCTCTTGTAGTAACTCTCTCCTCTCACGTACCCTGTCGTCCTCCAGTCGCGTCATCCTTCGGCGCTCTTCTTCGTCTCTACGACGGGCTGCTTCTTCTCCCAGTTTTCTGTCTTCTCCTTCTTCTCTACGTCTCAGGGCTCTCTCCCCTTCTTCCCTCACTCTGGCTGCCTCCTCCTCCCTGGCCTTTCGGCTCATCTCTTCTGCAGCCTTCCTCTCTTCTCTGTCCTTCTCATCTTTCTCTATCAAGTATCGCAGCAGCGCTGCTACCTCTCCCTCTTCTCCTCTTCTCGACATCTCTTCTTGCACTACCTCTACCTCACTGCCTTCCAATATCTCTGACTCAGACTCCCCTCCTGATAACTCCTCGTATTTCACTACCGAGTTGCGAAAAGGATAAGGCGATCGAGTCTTCACAGCTGATCGTCCCCTAGGCCTGTAGAGATCCCCTTCGGTGCTCACCCCAGACAACTTCTTGGTCCCCTTCCTCGCCTCACTTTGTCCAGGCTCTGTCATAGAGGGCAAGCGAACTCGTCCTCCGTTAAGACCCCTGTGAGACACAAACAAGCAACACAGTGATCACACAATGAACACAATAAAATTAGAACCAATTAACGAGACAGTTGCGATTACAGCCCTTGAAATTTTACAACACAAACACAACCACACTGTGAGCAACGCAAGTCTCTAAAGATGTCCAAGCCTCCTCTCCAATGATCCTTCTTCTTTTCCCGTTCTTCCTTCCCTCTGCCGCAACAGGGGTAGTTCTCACTAGTCCGTAGACCGTGGGTAGTTGGAATGTTACCACTCCTGGTTCTCCTCCTACGTACGCAAACGTAGTCGTTGGGACGATGAGATACCGTAGTTGTCTCGTGTCCGTTGTTCGTTAGGCCCTAAGTCGGACGTCTCCTCCTCAGAATCCCACCGCTGCCACCAAATCTGTGGGGGTGTCGGATTGCTCCTTTGCTGCTGCGTACAGCGCAATGCCACAGTCTGGTAGACAGCAAAGTCGCTGCCACCAGAGTTCAGTTTAAGAGTTGCCTCACTTGAGTGAACAAATTTACTACAAGCACTGAACTGAATACAACACGTGGCGAGGGGTTTGATATACGTATCCACCTCGCCACATTAACCAATCAAAATGATACAGATTATTGCAGGTGACCTGCGCACTACTGCTAACACTCAATGTTCTATACAGTACACACTCTACCAACAACAACCTACATGACATGATAATGACGTGACATAAAACATAACATAAAACTAGTTCTCTTCTTCTTCTTTATTCTTCTCTTGTTTCTCCTTCCTTATTCTCCTTCATCCTTGCTCTTGAATGTGGGCATCTCCTGTATGCCCACATAGAAGACATCACTAGTAACAAATCAAAGATTTGGACTTTCAGTGATGTCCATGAAAGCTATTTATTGCATGGTGGTAAAAAGCTATCCTTGCAAATCTGCAGAAACACTTTACTGACAACTTGATTGTTTTCTCTGCTCCAGGACTTTCCAGTCTGTTGCAGTGATTTTCACCGCAAATCTTCAGCTCTACCTTGTGGGTCTTAATGTGAAGTGGGCTGACCCAGAACTTTTTGGTGAGAACTTCATGAAATTTCCTAACTACAGGACATTCAAGATATGTACTGTGTTAGAAAAGAAATGCAATGTACACAATTATGATTTAAGAAGATTTAAATAACCATTATTATCATCACAAACGTGCCAACTTAGTACATAATCTTGTGACAGTTTTTAGTAGTTAAAAATTTGTTTAAATTGTTAAGTTCATAATTACATTTACATACAATATAGATTAATAAATGGCCTAGACATCAGCAAAATGTAACAATAATTTATTGCAAATTGGTGTTTTTAAATGGCTAGCTTCTTTCTAATCATAATCACCAGGAAAAAATGGCGGCTGTCAAAAATGTATCCATCATATGTGTGTTGTTTTTAAAGCTATATTAGATGCAAATAAATGTGGTAGAGCAAGCCCATAATTATTCCCTCCATAGCTCATTACATTCCTGAATATGTGTAAGAGCTTAATAATGTGAAGTGTTTAAATACAGTTAGTTCATTTATAGCTAACCTATAATATATAATATGTACATATGATATTGCTTTATGTAGAGTGCATTTAGCCACTTGCTCCATAATGTTTGTAGATCTTTATTTGTATATATTTTAGTACTTGCTTAAAATAGCATTATTTGGTATAACTTTGTGTGTCCATGTGATGTGATACTAGACATTATTATTACATAACAAAATTATTTTGCTATTAATCATGTTTACTAATTGAAGTGATCATTTTGATATTTGGTTAGAGGTATATTCTCCAAAAACTTTCAATGTGAACTTAAATTATTATCCCAAAAGTGTAGCCGGTTATAATTATAATTGTGTCTAATATTCAGTAAATGTGCAATTTCTTATGATTATGTACTACAATTATATATATAAGTAATGACATAGTGTGTGCTATCAATCCAAAAAAATGTGGAATATAATAATAATAGTATTAATGATAATAACAATAATTATTATTTTAATTATAACAATATGTTTCAACAGCCAATAGCTATATATAATTCAAACTTAACTGAATATTAAAACTTTTTTGATGTTTTCCTAAGGTTCAATGTGATTAAATTATCCTGGTTATTTTTATATGCACATGAAATATGCTAGTCTCTGTTTGAAAGAACAGTTATTATGTCTTGACTGTATTCTTCTGAATATCATTCACGATTTATAATCAATTTCTAGTAACAAGTCCATACATAAAAAATATTTTCAGATGAAAAAAAAATTAATTGCTCTAATATTATCTATGATCACATAATGTATAATTTAAATAGATGAATTATAACATGAAAAAAATACAATATAATGTATACAAGACTGTTTTCAACAATAATTATTCACAGCCACATTTTGATATTATGAAATGTGTTAAAAAATTGCAAATTTTGCTATTATTATGATTCTCTTTGGTTTTGCGATAGTAATTTATCAGAACTGTATAGCCACCTACTTTTTCAGGATTATCATCATCAGAAAAATAAGAATTGTTTCACTTCAGTTTATATTATATTTTATACACAATTATTGTGTAATTTGTAACTACAATTGGGGTGTACACATTTCCAGATTTTTGTCATATAGAAGCTAGGCAATAAATTATTAGGTAATCTAAGTTTACTGGAAAGTCATCTTAAATAATTATTTTCTTGTTAATCCAGTCTGGGCACACAAAATTGGTGTGGGAGGGTTTATTGCTTGGTGAGCATCAAAAATATATACAAAAGGGAGGATACCTTGTTTTCTGATGTCTGGGAAATGCGTACCATGCTGGGACTATGCTTTCTAGGCTTAGACTAGGACTGTATAGGCTGAGATCATGTTTTTGGCTTAGACTATGTGTGTGTTTTTTAGATTTGATCTATGTTTTTTGTAGGCTTGTATAATAAGGCAAGAGATCAAATCTAAAAAAAAAAAAACATAGTCAAAGCCAAAAAAGCATAGTCTCAGCCTATAAAGTCTAAACCTAGAAAGCATAGTCCCAATCAATGAGTCACTAACATAAACATGTTTTGCTGGCACCAAAAGATGAATTGACAATATGCCATGTTTTTACTTTCTGGAACATAAAAGTTATCTAGGTCATTAACTGAATTATGCAGGAATTTTTAGAAGTACACTGCTTCACACTGTGAAGGAGAGACAAACCTTTAAAACATACATGTATCAACCTTACACAACTATTTATTTTTTCTAAGTCCCAGCTGAGGAAGTTTGGACACTTGAAAAGACGACGCTTCCTGCTACAGCATGCATCTTCAAAGTTGTTTCCTTGAACAGTCAGAACCCTGCTAAATATAGTGTAATTTGATTTACACTTGGCATCATGTAATGTATATCAATCTGAAGAGAAAGACTCTTCATTCTGAGAAAATCAACTACCAGTTTTAGTGTGGGTGGCTCTTTCTGTCCTTCAGTGTGTACACTCCAGCGTTGAGAGTGTTATCAAAATTTATTAATCAAGAGTGCTCCCAAGAACTGCTGGAGTGCGGATCTCCTGATTCATATAGTTTTTTTGGTATAGTGGAGCCAATTTTCAGATGTTTCCTTTCGTGCATTTTACACATAGTCTTACTGTAAGATAGGAGAGCCTTGATATTGTGTGTATATATGGTTTTTTCTGATTGTACTTTGCTTGGAGAGTTGCAACAATGTAATAATTATTTACTTCCTCTGCTTCTCTAGTAGCAATGGACTGGGCCTCAGATGTTTTCATGGCTTTGTAAAGAAAGCAATACTTCTCAGCCTCAGTCAGGCTTGGATCTATCCCCAAGACTGAACTATAGCAGCAGATAGAAGCCGTGCTATTCTGTTGGGTTGCCACTAAATGTTAGGAAAATTACTTTATTGAATGATGACAGTAATACTTATTCTCAAATAAGTGTAGTTGTGTAGGTTGTATTATCCATATGTAATACTATGTAAGGATAATTGTCGGACCTCTTTTCATAATGGAAGAATTGGCTACTTTTATACAGGTTAAAGGGGTATATGGTTTATCAAATTATACAACTATAACCATCAAAATAAAAAAATTAATAAAAGTAATACACTTTATTAGCATGCAGTACATTGAATGTATAAATAGCTATAGCTGCAAGAGAAAAAGTAATACTTACCAAATAAGTAATACTGATAATAGCCATAAATACAAATATCAAATTACTGCAGTAGCCTTTATCATATATAGTATGAGGTATTAGATTTTACATGATGATACTACTAGCTTTAAGAAGTTCACAAATCAAAATTGGTCCAACATAGCCACATTTTCTTTAATTTGTAATTTTAACAGAAGTGTGAAATTAACTCTTGCTGATTACTCCTGGAATTCTATCATCACTGACCAAGTGTTCCCAAAAATGATAGCATCATGCATGATATATAAAGATTTTATACCACAGAACACATTATTATAGTTAACCATTTCTTTTGTGACCACAAGTATATTATGCACATGAACATAAATCAACCCCCCTCAAATGTATGATGCTAGCTGTATGTCTTCGGGCTACAAATATATATATTTTACATAGCCCAACACCTGGCATGCATGCTTGCTATGTGTACAATGCTCAACTAACTACAGCATATTCTCAGCTAGCTATATTTATAATACAATTGTGGTTTCCCGACTATTTTGGCTACTGAGATAATTTCAGTTATCATATGTGAGCGCAATTATGTGATCTGGACCAATTACCAAAACTAACAGGAAAAAAAGAAAAGAATAAACATTATCTAATCTGAACACATTGTATTTCAGCTGGAAATTTAGTTTCTACTTGCTATTCTTATTCTTATTTTGTTTGTTGTTTATGTTTACTGAGATAACCAGCCCAACTGTATCCTCATAATTGTATTTTTCTAGTAGACTTGTCACCAATCTTGATCAATATTTGAAAATACCATTATTGACCTATTTATATAATTATATCAGTAACTGAATCCGTCAGCTTCACATACCACTGACAGTTTGATTTATAGTCCACTTCAAAGCATGGAGAAACTAACTGCTTCTCTGTATATTGATATATCTGAACAGTTACTGATTTATTTCAATAATGCTACCTAAAAGTCACTACATCTATGCAGCTTATTTAATAGGTGTTGTTTAAGTATGTGGCTCGAGGTGTGGATTAATTTAGCAACTATGGAATTGACTTAAAATGATAAATACTAATGCACTTTTACAAAAGTTCAGCATTAGTATAATACTCACCTTTCTCTAGTACATGCAGCAAAGGGTAGCTAGTTGCTGAAATTTACAATTAGCTAGCTATATGATATTAATTACAAGTTGTATATAATGGTGAAATTTTCTTAGCTTATATTTTTGGAATCGAATAAAGTATTACATTACCATGGATTGGAAAGTAATACTCATATGCCATGCCCTCATAATGTTCATAATGTTCAATTCAAAGGCTACAGGAAAATGAAAAAGGAAAGCAATATCGAGTCTGAAAATGCTTGTCATTAGTGCATGGAACTATGAAATTAAAAAATAATACAAGAAGTTATGATTACAGTACAATTCAATTAAATAATACAATAATGTTGAATTAATTCACTGACATGAGGCACAATAAATAATAGAAGAGAAGAATGATATTAAAGTCATAATAATAAACAATTTGCTCAATAAAATAATGCACTGTAATACTTAAGCTGCTAATGTAACATAATTAAAATTAAATTTGAAAATCATTTAATAGTGACATTAAATCAGGCACAATATTTGTATAATGGAGACAGAGCTTACATTACCTGTGTTTCTCATGGCATCAACATCGTTGATAACTTTTATTGAAAGTCTCACTCTCCACTGGTTGGGATGACTCTGGGTTTTTTGTCTGAATGTTGTCATCCGCTTCAGGCATGTCCTCTTCTCTTGTATCCTTTGACTTGATGAGATGTTGACGATTGCGTACAAATGTACTGTTACCCATTTTCACTACATAACTTCGAGGGCCCACTAATCCTGCACACACTCCTGAACTGCTCCATACTTTCTCTCCTGGAAGGCGCATCCTCACTGAGTCTCCTGGTACCAAGGGTTTCAGTGGTCTGGTGTGTGGCGATCATAGTAGTGCTGTTGACGCTGCTTCTGCCTTCTCGTTTGACGCGGATAGTGTGGAGAGGAAGTGATATGCTCAAAACCCCATTTCCGGGCGAATGTTGTGAACTCATCAGGAGCAAACTGTGGTCCATCGTCCGAGACCAATACATCAGGAATCCCATACCTAGCAAACATCACTTTGAGAGCTTTGCTGACAGTACTAGTATTAGCCTGATGGAGGTGTTCCACCAATTGCTCAATATGACTAAACCCTATTAGATTAAAAAGAAGGTCGTGGTATTGGCACCATTTTTTTTTAGTCAACTATTAAAAGGTGGATATGCAGCTGTAAAGCGGTGGTTCTGCAAAGTGAGAAATAAAGATAAATGTCACAGAATTATTATTAATGATTACTTTTGCAGGTTAAGCTACTTGAGCAAGATTACATTCTCAGTATTATAAATCTTGGGAATGCACATTGGACCTTACTGGTAATGACCAGGAAGTCATCTTATTTTTCTCATGTATTATTAATGCAATCTAATTACCAATTCACCATAAAATTTCTATTTTTCCTTTAGATACTTGATATTCGGAGACAAAGAGCAGAATACTTTGATTCGTATAAGCAAGACTACCAAGAATCGTGGAATCAAATGAAGTATAAATTTGTTTTTTATTCGTGTTTTACATAATAAAGTAATATAATAACCTTTTCTACCAATAGATCATTTATTGAGTTTCGATGTAAGGATCAGAACTGTGCAGCTCCAGATTGGAGCAAATGGAAGTATATTCACAGGATGGTATATATGCTTATAACTGATGTTGTTGTTTTTTCACTTAGTAAATGCTTTTGTTGCAGGATCAACCGAAGCAAACAAATACATATGATTGTGGTGTATTTGCCTGTCAGGTATTGTGTTGTAGCATTAACATATAAGTTGGTAATTTTAAATGAAACATTGTTTTATCTTAAAGTTTGCTTTATATCACATTTTTGAGAAAGAATGGGATTTCACTCAGGTATGTAACAGATTTTATTAGTTATAAATTTTTTGATGCACTTTTTAATTACACAGCAACATACTGAGATAATCAGAAAAGCCATGACAGAAGAACTTTTGAATGGATGTCTCATTAAGTTAGTGAATAAAATTAAAAAAAAAATTGTATGCCTGCAGTTTGGACATTGATGGTCAGCAAATATGTTATTTCACAAACAGCTGTTTGAAATATATTTAATGATGGGCCACTAATACTTAAAGTTCGTAACGCTGCTTTGCTTGTGTTTCAATTTCTTGATCAAAACTGAATTAGTTAATTTTACATATTTTAATATTCTTTTAGCTTCAAGGTTAACATTGTCGGTTGCAATTACTATATGTTATATTAGAGAGAGTGAAACCCGGGCTGCTATGTTTGGATTTGAATTGGCTAAACAAGCTGAAATCTCTGGACCACAACTAACAACAATTTCCAATTCACAGAAAGGTAAAAACAAAAAACAACAACAATAGCTAATACCGTATGTATTAATGTTAAGTTTAATCAAAAATTTTAGATCAAATGGCAGTAGAGAAGTCTGCAACAGTAGGCTGTTCAATTTTGCTCTCTACATCTCGAATTTCAGATTCAGAATTGTGTAAATCTCCAAGTACAACTGGTATGGTATCCTCAACGTTACAAGTATCTGAAACCACCACTAGCCCAAACTTCCAACAATCACTACTATCTGACACTACTAGTTCTGCATCGCCACAAAAATGTTTGGGCAATGTTATTTGGCCCACAACAGCACTTACCCAGGTCATTAAAATGACTGGGATTGCCTCTCCTGTTTCTTCTAAATATTTTCCAAGTATGGCTCCTAACAGGAGCATTTCATCAACTTCACCTGAAGCTACGAATCACAATGTGTCATCCAGCAGTAAGAAGTGTCTGTACTGCTTTAAATCTTACAAACATAGCAGTAGTTTATCAAAACACATGAAAGAAGTCCATTGCGACAAAACCGGTAAAGGTAGTATTCAATGTAATCAATGCAATTTCAGGTATGTCAACTTCTTAAATTATATAGAAACAACCATTAGTTGCTATAACAGATATAATCATTGTATTCATTTCTTTTTAATTTAACAGATTTAATTCACTTCTAAAACTAACTGCTCATCAAAAGGAATTTCACAAAATGAATATATCAGTAGAAGTGTTAAATTTTCAAAGCTTTGATGATTTTGATTGTTGGAAGAAAACTGAAGAATCAAAGACAAATTCTAACTTTGTATTAAAAATGTGCACCTCAAGTAAGGCAGAAAGTCAAAGTTTGGTATTTTTATTGCAGTAGATCAGGTATTTATAGAGGTCAAGGAAGTAGTTTGAGGCAGTTAAAATCACAAGGAAGTAGAAAAATTGGTTCACAATGTACAGCTCATATGAAAGCAATTATGGATCGAGAAAGTGGAAACATTCATGTAACCTACTGCAGTACACATACTGGCCATTCCATACAACTTTCACATTTGCAGCTTTCTGACAACTTGCGTCAAAATGTAGCAGCCAAGCTTCAGCAAGGTGTTGACATGGGAAGAATACTTGACGATATTCGAGACAATTGTTTAAGTAAGAGTTTATCCCGAGATCATTTGATATCTAAAAAAGACATACATAACATCAAATATCAATACAACATTGGTGGCATAATGAAGCATAAAAATGATCAAATCAGTGTAGCAGCAATTGTGAATGAATTGGAGAAGGAAGAAGATAATCCTATATTACTATTTAAGAAACAAGGAGAACAAGATTCACTGAATCGTTTACTAGAGCGTGACTTTGCTCTCGGTATTCAGACCATTTTTCAAGTTCAAATGATGAAAAAATTTAACAAGGATATCATTTGTGTGGATGATACACATGGAACGAACAGTTATGACTTCTACCTCACAACACTCTTAGTCATGGATGAATTTGGAGAGGGAATTCCAGTCGGGTGGTTGATTTCAAACAGACAGGATGAAGTTGTATTACAGACTTTTTTTGAAAGAATAAAGGAAAACGTGAAAGTTGCTCAACCTAAATGGTTTATGAGTGATGATGCTGAGCAATATTTTAATGCCTGGAAAAACGTATTTAATACAGAAAATACAAAAAAAATCCTTTGTGCATGGCATGTAGACAGAAGCTGGAGACGTAATTTGAAAAATGTAAGTGATACAAGTATGCAGACTGAAGTATACCATCAGTTGTGCATGCTACTTCAAGAAAGAGAAGAGTCACAGTTCAGAGTTTTATTACAGTCATTTCTCACCTACATTGAAGAAAAATGTGTTTCATTTTACACGTACTTCAATAAACATTATTGCAATCGTTTAGAGCAATGGGCTACTTGTTATTGCATTGGAACTACGGTGAACACTAATATGTTTTTGGAATCGTCACATAGAATATTAAAAATTGTCTATTTAGAGCACAAACAGAATAGGCGAATCGATAAACGTTTAACTGTTCTTCTAAAAATTGCAAGGGACAAGCTTTTTCAAAGACTGTTCAAGGTGGAAAAAAATAAGAATACACATCGCCTATGTGAAATAAGGCGCCGTCATGCAAAATGTCTGACTTTAGTTGGCAAAGTTGAGGTGAAGCCATTTGATAAAAATATATGGACAGTCCAATCTGAACATTTCCCCTGTACAATGTATAAGATCACTAAGGTGGCTGAAAATTGTGATTGCCAACTGGTTTGTAGTAAGTGTAACATTTGTGTACACATGTTCACTTGCACTTGCATGGATGCAAGCATTCATGCCACCATATGTAAACATGTACACTTGGTTATTCAAGTGACTTTTAACCCTCAAATAGAAAGTGAAAACAGAATGGAAGCTACAGACTTTTCTCAAGCATTCTTTGAATCAAGGCATGGCAAACATACTGCAAAGACAAATGTATTGACGTCTATTGACGAATTAAAATTATTAGTGGAAAATTCTTCTAGCACTAACCTTGCTACTGTTCACCAGCACATCAAAAATGCCATTGCAATTTTAAATGTATCCTCTAAGGAACTCCCTCTAAGCATGCCAGTAAAGAGAAAATGTTCGACAGCAGTAAATGAAACCCAACGAGGTTTCTTTTCTACCAAGAAAAAAAGAGAATGTAAAACACAGACGGTTTCAAAGCCAACTCCAACACAAATATTTTACGAACATTCTAAGTTAAAAAATGTACATCCTGAAATTTGTGGAGTCTGTCTCAAACAAGATGATGGTAGTATGTCGCAAGATATTTATTGGGTACAATGTAATAGTTGCAATCTGTGGGTAAATCAAAACTGTGATGATTTGTTTAAATCTAATAAGACTATGTATATCTGCAAATTTTGCAAGGCAAAACAATAATTTGTATGCAATTCAAACTTGTTCATTCTACAACAAGAACAATTCATGTATTTTTATTGTATATTATCAAAGAAGAGGATGCCATGTCATAACGGAACAAACAAGAAACAAAAAATGCACTATTATAGAAACATAATCTACAGTACCTGCAATGTTATTATTACTGTTCAGATTACGTGCCCCCTGTGCACCCCCCCTGCCTACGGGCCTGGTATTTCGTTGATTTTGCGATGCCATTGACCTTGAGTGCTTTAATATAGTCTCAATGTGCTTTAAATGCTCTTCCTATGTTTGAAAGGAAAAAAAAACAATCCTGAAATGGCAGTTGTATAGGTAGCATAATATTATTCTTCTTGTTTAAAACTACCTAGCAACTATCTTGGCTGTAACTTTGTATTAGGTTTTCAGGTGTTTCAAGTGAATGGAAAAGGAATGTTATTTTTGTGTACAGTATTGAAAATTAGCATTTTGAAATACGAAATAGCTATACTTTATATCAAATACATACCTACGTTATTAAAATAATATGTTGGAGTTGCTGCAATAGTTGCAAATATTACACACTTATCAACTATTCTATATAATATGGGATCCATTATGGTTGGGTCAGATTCAAACAAAGGTAAGTAGGTATTGTTAGTATTAATCTGCTACAACATTGCATTGGCTTTGTACACCATTTGGTTTGCTGGTGATATATTGGATGTATTCAAGTAAGATCTGCCAATTTACTGTAGCTATGTGTTTAGTATTCCTCACGAAAATACAGGTTATTAAATGGAAAAAAAAGAAAGAGATGTAGCTATTCTTAACATTGTTGTGAACATTCTACTGTTCTTGTTGTGTTACAAATTTCACTCTCATTCAAGTGGTCAGTTATCTTCTCATGGCAGTTTGTTGCCTGGCACTGACATATCCTCAATTGAAGATGAGTGCATCTGCTGCTGGACTCAAAGCTAATATTTACTGTTATTCATCCAGTTGTTCTAGTATTCGCCTCCCAATCCCGTGGGCACCCACAACATAGTTCCGCCCCAATACTACCCTGCTCAAATATATCTTGACTGGTTTTTGAGATTGCTAATTAAATGATATAGCAAGTAGTTTCTGTGTGTGTGTGTGTTGTTTGTACTTCCGCATGTGCATACTGTGGTCTTGAGGACATGCATATATGCCACAGTCCTGGCATATCAGTATCAAAAAAACTTTACCTTAAGACCCTTACCTAAAACCTTTACCATACATGAAAACTACTATGAAGTACACATATCAAATCTACAACATACCAATTTTCCCCAATACACCCTTATAGTGTCTCACTCGCTTCACTCGCTCACCAATTACACAATGTCTACTACATTTCATTTTTCCCTTTCACTACCTCACAATCTCCTCCTCTCCTATAATAAAGTTGAGTCTATTATGCACAATTGTTCCCCTCTTCCATATGGTGCTCATTCCTGTCTCATGTATTTAAATATACGGAGTCCCATTTTCTCTCACTCTCCCGTAATTAATTAAATAGAGGCTACCTACTACATCCCATTCCTAGTTCTTTTAATTATTTAAATACAGGCTACTACATCCCATTCCTATCTCCTGTAATTATTTAAATAGAGGCTACTATATCCCATTTCCTATCTCCTGTAATTAATCAAATATAGGCTACATATATCACATTTCTATCTCCTATAATTAATTAAGCAGTTTAATATGTCCAAGTCCTCCCCACTGTAATTTAGAGTCCATTATATCCTTTTCCTCTCCCTAATAATAAATGTCTCATTTCTTTCTCCTGTAATTGGTTAGAGTCCTATCTCCTGCAATAAAATCCACAAACTACCCTCCATGCCATTTGCCTTTTCTACCAATGTTACTTCTTCATTATATCTTTTTCCTCTCCCTAATAATAAATGTCTCATTTATTTCTCTTGTAATTAATTAGAGTCCTATTCCTATCTCCATGCCATTTGTCTTTTCTACCAATGTTACACTTCTTCAAGCCTTTAGATATCTACATTTTAGGACACTCACCACCATTTTCTTTCTAAGTACAAGCTTTTAGAAATTATCCTTCATCAACTGTCTAAATTTAAATGGCATACGCCTCCTGTTTTAGTGTAGCTCCACCAGAGCGGTTGCAACGCGTTGTTACGCATGCGCGTCCTATTCGTACGTAATGACTAATCTTCTCCCGCTAGTCGTTAGTGTAATAATCGCTGACTACAAGTAGTATTCTGCCTTTATGGTCACAGAGATCTGTTCCCAGCTTCGACCAGGGTCACGCAGCAAATCCATGCTGACTTATTGGCTTTTTTGTAGGAGTGTTACGATAAGCCATACAAACATCACACTTTGAGATGAATTCTTTTAGCTCTGATGACATGCGAGGCCAATATATTGTTTCCCGTGCTCTTCTGATGCATCCTTCTATGCCTATGTGAGAGGCATGTGCGTGTGACATCATTTCCCTCCTCATTGCAGCAGGAATCACAAGCTGTTTCCCCTTAAATATTAGGTTGTCCTGTAATGATAGCTCATCTCTGACATCAAAATAGGGATACAAGCTCTCTTCTATTCCTGATTTTGTGGCTGGCCAGCCTTTCCTCACCATGTCCCTTAGCATACTCATATAGATGATCACGTAATGTATAATTTAGTAAATGAATCAAAACATGAAAAAAATTACTATAATATGGAAGACTGTTTAACAATAATTTTTCATAGCCAAATTTTGATATTGTGAATTGTGAATACAGACATTAGAATATTAAAATTGAATCGTTTATTTCCTTCCTAAAGTACAAATCTAAGGACATAAGCCTTGATGTCAATTTCTTGTCAGCATAGTAATGAACTAATAGCACAAACACACCTGTGTCGTCACTGATAACTTTGATAGTGCAACATCCAAGGCTTGCCAGATACGCTACTTGGTTAGGAATGATAACGTCTGCCTCTTCGTGCATTATCTTCACATCAGGTCTTATGATTTGCAATCCACTACATACCTCTGTTGGTATTCGTGATTTTCCAGTGACTACAAAACTGTTGGGAAGATTTAGCAGTGCTACTGAAGACACAAGTTCATCACAAATCATAGCAATAAGCTGTATTTTATTTTTTGTAACAGTTAGAGCAACGTCTTGAGGAGGCAGAGGAGAGCTGAGACACAGTTGATGCTCTCTAGAATCCGGTGCTTTACGAGAGCATCTAGTTCCACTTTTAATACTGTATTCACAATAGCGGTCAAATATTATGTGTACTCGAGTGCTGCTTTTCAATTTACTTGTGATGTGTTTCACAACATTTGTCACCAGGTCTTGTATGCTCCCCTTGCTAGGCCAATGCACAACCCAAAGTATGGCACAGCCATCCATGGCAATAGCATCTGGTTGTCCTGTAGCACAAGCTAATTGTTCCACCTGAAGTTTGTTCTTTAGCAATGATTTTGACTTGACAATACACAGATTTCTAGTTATTTCATCAAACATTGACGTAGGAACTGATGCTAGTTCACAGCTGCAGCAACTGTTTTTTTGTACGAACTTTCTTCTTGAGGGGTTGGTGGAACCCCGCTGGTCAGCTAGCTTCATATTCTTTCATCTGGGATTTTCCCAGGTCAATAGCGTTATGTACATTTACTTCATCCGTACATATATGCCCAGTAACTATGTTCACAAGATGACTTGCTGTGTTCAACGGGTCGATGCAAGTTTGCAAACTTTTCCCTAATGACTTTCCTGTCATTTTCATCATTATTTGACTGGTGATGCTAACTCTTCCTTGTGGGAGGTGATCTCCACTGATGAGGAATCCTCAAACCTGCCACATCCTTCATCAATCTGCTGCAGATGTGCAAACGCATTGCTCATTTATGGACAGCTTTCTCATTCAGTGTTCTTCCCATAAGACCATTGGGTACATGCCCATAAAGTGGTTTCTATGAATATGTCCGTCCAAATACCGTTCCATAGTCCTTGTCTGTGGCGTTGGACATGTTCCCCTTTCAGAAATCTTTCTAGGACTTCTCCATGTAGCTTTTGCATTGATCGGAGGTACAGTAGACCATATCGGGCATAGTGAACATGCCCTGCAGCAAAAAAGTACGGTATCATTTCATTTACTGCCCACAAATGTAGGGCCCACTCTCATTCTCGCTCAGCTCTAACAAACATTAGCATCAGGAAAACTTTATTTTTATATGAATGATTTTGACTTCTAACACTGAAGCCAGTTTTTAAATTTCGCATACAAGGTAAAGGGATTTCAGTGCCATAGAAACAACTATCTGCAACTTGCTTGAATTGAAGGCAAAAAACAACAAAACAATACACGTTATTTAAACGTTTTCTTTGTGATATTCTTTAGCTAAGTAGTGGTTGTAACGCACAATGCTTTGACTCAACTTCTGGCACATATAATGAAATTACCACTTTCATAATTGATTGATCTTCAATTGGTCATTTTGTTGGACATGTTGACATTGCTGCTTGTGTTTTTATAGTCCATAATGTGACCTTGTGTCCTGTCTGGCCCACTGCTGTTGTCAGTGACGATGCACATTGTGGCTACTCAATTGGAATGGTATGTGAGCATCTTTACTGTAGTGTACTCAATTGGAAGTGGTAAAGAGGAATTGTTATCTTTGCTGTCACATGATAATTGCTGTAATAACAAATATAGTTGTTTTTTTTACTTTTGTACAATAGTTACACACAGATATATTTTCTCTAAGGAAAATTATATATAACTTTAATTTTAGTTTTCTGGGAGACAGTTGACAAAATTAACAGTCAAGAATGTACCTTAGCATTCAGACTTGCTCCTACCCATCTAAAATAGATATAAAATATAATGTAGGTGTGCATATTATATATAATATATATTTGATGTATATATTATGCATAATATTATATTATGGTTATTTCCCAATAAATGCATTGATTAATAGCAAGAATTATTCTATTGTCATTGTATGTGAGTAATTCTCATTACCATACAAAATGATACAACTTGTAGTTATATATATACGTGTTCATTACAGATTCACGAGTGCACAAGAGGTTGCCGCACAATGTTAATGGATCCTCAAGTTACACCAGTAACTCTGAGGCAGAACAGAAATAGTGACCTTACCAGGTGTCAACAAGCTTGTGTAAGTGATATCTATGGCAATAAGCTTCAAGCCTCTTACATTTAATGTTTGGCATGAAAGTATTCCACATTAGGTTTCTAATAGAACTGTACACTTGCCAAAGGAAACAATCGTGTTATGAGTGAAGTTTGGTACAATGTAGGCATCGATCAGTTTTGAAAACTATTATTGACTATGAATACTTCAACATTTTGAATGTACACTGAAAAAATATAGTGTGAAATTTTCACACCAAACTGGTGGTGTGTGAATGCCCACCATCAATGCATAGTGAGTCTTTCACACTTTCTGCCTAGTGTGAATGCACAATGAGCGTGAAATTCACACTCAAAGGAATAGTATGGATCCTTTACCGAACATTAATAGTATTCGTGTGCAGGCAAATACTAATGCTATTATCATTGTAATTTAACTTATAAACGTGTTGTACACTTTTGTGCTAGGTAAGAGAGTTAACAAAAGGTTTTGGTATACTGATTAATGGGATCTGGGATTCAGGCACAGAACATACGTCAATCTCTTATTGAAAAATAAACGTAATATTAGAATCAACCCAACTTAAAATAATACAGCATTAATGTAAGTATGAGTTCACACTGTGTAGGGTGTGAATTCACACTGAATTTGGTGTGAACTCATACTGATTTTGGCATGTAGTTCACACCAAAAGGATGAGGTGTGCACATCACACCATATTTTGGTGTGACTATTGTTACAAGTGATTCACACTTAATTTTGGTGTGAAGTACAAACATTTTACTTTACAGTGTAAGAGCATTTCAGGTAATTGTTTGTTGTGTATGAAAATGCTAAGAGCATAGGATATGATATTCGATGTGTGTTGTTACTTGTGAAAATCTTATACATATGGAAGAGAAAACTTTTTGTAAAGTTAAAACAATCATTAAAACTACAATACACTAGACGACCCTATATGTAAGTAGTAGAATTGTGTATTATAATTATACAATATTATAATATATGTTCATTATAGAGTGTATTTGTTTATTGTAACTTGAATTTTCTAAAGAATGCTGAACGCAGAGAGGAATGTGGTGGTGCCGACATCTGTAGAAATCCTGACCTATTTAATCTTTGGGTAGCACGAACAGACTGCAACATACAGTGTAACTCGGTAATTTTCCAATCGTAGATTAATAATTTACATAAATGAGTCATTGTACTTTGAGATTATATCTTCATTTCATTTGAAATTACATAGAAATAAGAATAAGCATAAAATAAGCAAAAAAAATTTTTTCTAGTAAGCAATACTTTGTATAACACATCTATATCAAAGTAGACCTCGTACGTCGTTTATTGTAAGCCATTCTGGATATCAAACAAAATATTATGGTCTAAATACTTATTTAGCAATCCACACTGCTAACTGCACTCAAATGAAAAGAAATTACTTAATTTGTTTCAAAATACAGTGTATTCCTGCAGCAGACCATGTTTTCATATATACATTTGGCTATTAAGTTACAACTCTTTACATAGCTACTGAGCATGTACTATAGATGTAATGTGCCTACGAAACACTGCTTCTTTATCTTCTATTCTGCAGTATTACCCAGGACTTTCTAATTTGTATATGTATTTGGAATCAATTCTACATTTGAAAATCAATACATTTCACCAGGATGACAATAATACTATTTTGCTATGATATGCTGGTTTGCTGACAATCGTTAATTATGGACTACTTGTTTAGATATTCTCAGTAATGTCTCTCATTAATAATTCTCTGTTAATATTACAGTTACTTTGATTGACATCTCCCTTCTTTTTGTTCCATTCTTTGGACTGGCTGTTTAAACAGAGAACAGCTTGTCTATTGGGTTGCTTGGATGCTGAAGAAATCCTTACAGAGTTACAACATTATCCACTGCTTCCTCTGGCTCCTCCAAACCTGACAGAATGGAATGACTCCTCTGTGTCCAGTGACAAATGACTGTACAGGGTAGATCTAAGTGAGGCTGCAGAAAACAGATCAAACAGACTGCAGGTAGAATTATGGAATGGATTCATCTTTCAAATTCATGATATGGAAACAAACAACATTACGTACATCTGGCTAGTAAGTAACAATATGTCTTGACATAACAAACATAAGTAAGCATAATATATGTTGTACATACGTCTATGAATCACTATTACTTTATCTTCTATCTTGTAGCATGATGTAAGGACTTTCTTAAATCTGTCCAGCCACATTTGTAGGACTGTTGAAGTTTCATTTTGTGTCGTTAACAAATTTGGTGCTACTAATTTCTCTCAGTCAACAGTGATCTTTATAAAAGAAGGTGTGTATAAATTCCTGATATAATTATATGGTGCTTCCTCAATTATCCTACTTCTATTAACCATACTTTCGAGTCAGTAACACCCTAAAAGGGTAAAGCCACCCCTATAAAGGATAAAGATGTAGTGGTTACCGTAACAGACGGTTACCATACAACTGCAGGAGCCTTACTATTATTTGTCTCAACTGCCTCAAAACTCTGTGTAGATAGTACATGAACATTATGAAATGTGCACTTTGTATCACTGAAATGCAAAATAAGACAATGAATTTAATTATGGTGGTTATGAATATCATTATTAACATCAGCCATTTTTGCATACCCAGACACTTCTTTAAATCTTTGACAAAAAGTGTCTGAATAATCAAGGAAGCACTGCAATACAACGATACCATTTAATGTTGTACCAATGACACAATTGCCAACTATCCCGAAAACTTCAGGACTGACTTGGATTTATTTCTTAGCCACTGTCCTGCATCACAATGGTTCATACTATCTATTTGTTTCGGAAATCTAGGCTCATTTTCCACTCAACAAAAGAGAAACTCCTTCCTTTTTCCCCCTATTCCTCTCTCCCCTTTTTTGTCACTTGAAAAAAAAACTTTTTTATAAAAAAATGTTATAATGAGATTTAAAATATATAGTGGCAGTATAAAAAAAATTAAGATATAGCTTAAATTTCCTGTTTTTAAAGCTATAAACGTCTAAATCTGCTGGAATTGTATCAGGTAAATGTGATCACTCAACTAAAATTGGTGTTAGCCATTCAGAAGAATCTTCACTTAGATGATACAGTTAAGTTGTATCCAGTGGCTAGAGGACCTTGCTACAGTTTATTTCTTCACTGACGAGGTTATTCACTCAATAACCAGATCTACTTGCTTTAGAATAGATAAAAATGATATTATAACATAAACTAAATTGTAAGGCATGCATGTTTTATCATGCCTTATGGACAAGAAATCAGAAAGTTTTATTCCTTTAAGTAAAGAAGCAAAACCACTGTATATATAATATGCTATTGGTGTGCTTGAGCACAAAGGGCGAGCAAACCTGTGCACAAACGAATCACTTAAAAGCATCTATCAGTCCATTTGTAAAAGTATATAAGTACGTGATCATTATATACCTTAGCTAACAAGTAGAGCTACTATTCCCTGAGTACCGGTATTTTCTGTAGTCTCTTTCTGAATTACCGGTAAGCACTCGCACCTACTAAAAACACCGAGTTTATTTAAATTACATCTGGTAAAGGATTTCAATACTGTAGTAACTATTCGCCATAACATTTTGCAACTTGAAAAAACAAGAAGTTCTAAAGAATTAATGCACAGTGTTGAATCTAACTGTTAGTTTTAAGAACTAAGTGTGTCTTCAGTCATTCAGAAACAACCCAATACAAAGGGGTAAACTATTAATTTCCTTGAATGATGCAGGATGGCTAAGTGGAGGAATGGGAAGGGGTAGACCACGAAGCAAACACAAAAATGCGAGGGTCAAAGTACAAAATGACGTAAGTATGTCCACACATAATAATAATATGTAAACTAGTAATTTGCTTGAGCATAAATGGTGAGTGAGCCTAAAGCTACACTATTTTTATATGATTGATTTCAACTTCCAACACTCACATAAAAATAAGGTCGAGTTTTTTAACTACGTATATATGGTAAAGAATTTCAGTGCCATAGTAAGCACTCGCCGCAACTGTTTGAATTAAAAAAAAAAACAACCAAAAAATACACGTTATTTAAATGTTTTTCTTTGTGATATTCTTTAGCTAAGTAGTGGCCGTAACGCACAATACTTTCACTCAACTGGACATGCCTACACAAGACTTACCTTTGTGGTTAGTCCTGTGGACAATGACTTTACAAAAAGTAAATACTGTTGGGTACGGCTCATAACCAGGACAAAGAGCGGATTGACTTACCACCGCCACTAACTTGAATAAAAATGTATTCAAGTTTTAACTGTACCCACAAAAGAATTAAAAAAGGTAAACAATTCAATGATTTGGTTATAAAATTTTTATATCTATTTTTAAAAAAGGGTAATAATATATAGAGAAGATACAACCAAACTTAAACGATCGAACCCTATTTTTTGTACTTTCTGTCGAGGACAAGAAAATTATATTGTTTACCTAACTACAATATGTGACAGGCTGTAGGAAAACAGACCACTTCAGGCACAAAATCATTTCAAGATACAGACCCATAAAGCAGTTCAAGTCAAGTTTTGTGTTTTTATTTTTTTTTAGTATCAGTATTTATAGATCTTAACTTACGCTTGTACCAAGTTTCAGCTCCCAATACAGTTATCTTCAAAGCCTGCGCACCGCTGAAGTTCACAAACCTTTTTAGTATCTCTCAGTTTACGGCGTAACTTTTCAATTGTTACCGGGAAAGTTAACGCGTACGCGCGGGTATTTCCCTTACATGTGAGGGTAATTCCCAGTTACTTGGCAATTAATGAAGCAGCTAAGATACCACGCCCTTGGGCACCACGTGGCAGTTCGCGCGAAACTACTAAGTGACTCGGAGATAACTTTAGAATACGGAAACTTACCTCAAAAATTTATAAAGTGCCGTTTTCTCCAATAATGCTTACTTGGGCTATCCTCTTCTGGCGTTCATATCTCGCCCTAGGAAGCGATAATATGATTTAAAGACCATTTAAATGGAAATTTTTTGTACTTTTCAAAAATAATAATAACTCATTTTTCAATTATTGAGTGAAGTGGTCTGTTTTCCTATAGCCTGTCACATATATGTAATACTTTATTTGATGTTTTTATTATTTTTGTTTTGTTTTAGTTGCTTTTTTTTTTACAACAGATCGACGTAACTTGCCAAATTTTCCGTACATTCGAGATATTCATGATTCCCTCGATGAGAGAACCTCATTCTTCCAGCATGTAACTATTAATGTTACCTGGGAGCCACCACAAAGTACTAGATATTTACTAGTTATATAGTTCCAGTCTTTGATCAATCCCATTGGTGCATACGTGCATGTGTTTGTTTATCCAGACGATCAACACTTAACTCACTTTGTGGTGACATTGAGAAATGCTGCCTACAAGCACGGTCCGGACTATTGCCATGATACCAATTTACAGTACTTATCCAAGATGGTGGAGCATGTAAGCCTCATATATTAATATTCTCTGGGGAACAGTTAACACTGATCTTTAGTTCACACTACTTTGTGCTGATTGAAAGTGTCTTAAACAATCAGTTCAGTGAAAGCATCTATTGGCACCAAACATTGCCAATTGCACAATCTTAGAGGCAAGTAAAAAAGGCACTAATAAACCCCAGCAGAGACACAAAAACAATGTCGAAAAAAGCAATATATTATTACTGGCAAGGTAAAATATTATTATACAATCACAATTCATATATTTTATCTGCTGCAAATCTTCTCTGCATTGTTAACTACTAAAAGTCAAGTATAGTAGTTGATTTTATTCATACTTCAGTGAAATAATAAAATTTGTTTAGAATAAAATGAGTGGATAAATAAAGCAGGAAAGCAGAAAACACATTGAGCAATTGACATTGTATAATGTATGTGTGCTATTGACGTTCATAATGATTATATTAGGTAAATTTTCACGTGGACTTCCACTATTAGCACGTTCAATAATTATAAGAAATTGAAATGTCAAAACATAATGAAGACAGTCTGGTCATTAAAGTTTGATTTTATAATGTGACCACTCATGTGAGCTTTAGTTGTTTACATGCATCGAATCCCTATGAAGACTCTAATACAAGTCGGTTCACAAGTACAATCATCATATAATTTTTAATATTTGTTCTACTTTCAGACATATCAGAGAGAATACTCTACTCTTCTGAATGCCATCTCTTCTAGAGATGATCCTGTTATGGGTTGCAACTACACAATTACGGTAAAATATAACTCAATGTTTATGAAAGTACTCAAAATAACAAAAGTATTACATAATTCCAAATTTCTATGTTGTTGTTGTTGCTTGCTTTATTTTGTTTGTTTGTTCATATAGGTCAAATCAGTTGGCAATGATTGTAACAGATCTGTGTCTAAGCTGCACACAACCAAATCTTTTGCAGGTAATCATGTAATAACCACTCCAGTATTATTGATACATGTTGTCTACTTTGAGCACGTTGAGCACATTTACTTTGAGCACATTTACTTTGAGCATGTTTACTTTCAGCTTGTTGTAGTATTCTGAACTTGTGTTAGACTGTTAGCAGTGAAAGATGATTTTCTTTTTATAAGGTCATGTCTGTATGCTCTATAGAAATATTTGTGTTGATTATAATAGAATATTATTTTAGGTTACTTAGGACCTGTTCTGAAGTTAATTAACTGTAATTGCTTGAATGAGACTTTACTCACTCTTTTCTGCTTACAGATTACAAGAATGATGTGATAACATTTAACTGTAGAAAGGATCTCCAGAACAACATTTATGGAAATCCTTACTTCCAATTCTTTTTCAACATCATAGTGGCTGCTCATAATTTAGTAGAAGGGAACTATATTTCAAGCTTTGAAATTTCTCGAAAAATTTATGTATATGATGTGATTGAAAGGGGAATTCCAATTAATTATCATATACCACAGCATCCTGATCCATCACTTTTATCTTACAGATTCCAAGTAAGTTTATCAAAAAAAAAAAAACAAGAAAACAACTACAATCACTTATTTGGTAGCCACTTTTATTAATTATCATTATCACATCTGTTTGTTGTTGTTTTTGTTAATGGACATCACAATACTTCATTGATTTAAAACAAATTCATATGTTTTGTTCAATGTTATTATTTCATTATGTGTTGAATACAGCCAGGAAATCATGAGTATCAATTGGATGATGTTGCTTACACCAGGTTCCATATTCACAGAAAGATTTCCACTCACTTCTTCAGATTTGAGGTAGCAATGAATAAGTTGGCAAAGATATAGCTAGATAAGCATTATTCTGCATTTATGTAGTGGTGCCCATTATTTTGTGAGGTAATTTCTCACATAAACACATAAACACCAGTGAACTACAAATACTTGCCTTTGAAGCCCCCTTCTCTCTTCCCCACTCCCCCTTCATCCTACCTCACACAGTGAAACATCTTCTGATACCTCTGGTATACATTTTTTTTAGCTGTCCGTGACATGGAATACCAGAGCTATGCTAATCACTCCCTCTTTGGAATCCTATATTTGTATCACACGTGCAGTAATATCAGAACCACCTTCAAATGTCATGATTTTCACACTGCACAGTGCCACCTTGATGGGAGACACGAGTGTTCTAATTAATGCCACCTGGAATCCACCTGCAAAACCGAATGGTAAACTTGGAGATTACTTGATATGCTTGTCACCTAAACCTCTTATTGGAGCTGAAAATCCTGTCAATGAAGATCTCTGTGAAATAATACCAGTAAGGAATAAACTTCAGATGAGAATTCATACTTATCTATTTAAAAAGCTAGCGACAGTAACTTGGAATTATTTTCCACATCCGAAGTATTCACGCCATGATAGTATAAGAATTGATCTTTGCATCATTAATAATTAATGTCCAACGCAGATTTAATTAAGTAGTGTATGTTGATTAATTAGTTTTTATTAACAATTAATATGTATGTGCCCAATAAACTATGCATTTACTTTATATGCATATGTTACAATAATATCTAACCAAGGTTCTCCTTAAGACGAAGCTTTAATAGTTCTGCATTTACATTTCATTTTTTATTCCTTTTGTAAAAATAACATCCAAAGCTATATTATATTAGAATAGTTGGTTTCTTTTTTTTTTTTTTGCTGAGTGTTTAGCAATATAATTTTATTCGTACAGAAAGTTATTTCAATATAATAAATAGTTTGCAGGTTTACTTTTCACTTCGTCATAACTGTACGAGTACAAAATCATTAATATATCTTTTGCCAATAGCAAAAACCATTAAGTGGCTTATGCTATGAAATATTTTAAGTGAAATAAGCTTAGAATAATTTTGTAGCTGATTTTGTAACTCAGCAGGCATATTCATTAACTTATTCTTTTATAAATTTTATGAAAAATATTTGTTTGTGTAAGCAGAACAATCACTCGTCATCTCTTGGTGAAATCCACTATGACACCAATCAGCAGTTCGTGTACCTCCAGGTAGGCTAGTCCAATGGCATTAAGGTCAGACTTGAGAAATCCTTTCATGTTTGTGCAGATACGTCCCAGCAACACATTCTCTGTGGGGAATTGGTCTGACGCTAATCAAATTAATGTTGAAGGTAAATTTGACATCTTAATGTGCAGGTTAATCTGTCAAACATATTGAAGTTTGAAATCAAGGGACTTAAATTACGTTTTATTAATTGAATACATAAAATTATTACATGTGATTGTGTCTGCAGATTTTTTTTTATTATTTAACCATTATTTACTGCAGCAGTATTTCTCCATTTGAATTGACTTCAACAAGTATCATTCGTTTGGTATCCAGCTTAATCCAAAAGATTAATAGAGTGAAATATATCACTTAATTTTATCTTATCCTGTCTCTACTCCTAATAATAGGAAACTAGTCAGTGTATTCAACTTGATACTTTCTGACACTTTCAAGTTAAATTTTCTAGAAATTAATTTAAAACTCAAATGCATCTGTTTTTTGTTGTTGTTTTTTGTTTCAGAATTCATGATTACTCCAAAGTCAAGCAATGGTGGATTAAGTACAGGGGAGATTTCTGCAATATCCATGATCTCTTGCATCATACTAGTAATCATAACCACACAGTAAAGACAGTTTAGTTAAAGTAACTAAAATGTATTAGTTATTTTTCTTGCAACTGAGGTAACCACACAGTTTTATTATATTAACTGGACTTATTATCTCGTTAATTTAAGAATATTAATAGCTGTTGAAATAAACACCATCGCTTTTGTTAAAATAATAAAGAATTTTTATGTTAGTAATAATGACAGTTTTAAAATCATTGAATTTTTTTTTTTTTTAATTAAAATTAATCTAATTCTGTGGTAAAAATAACATTTTTTGGTTAAAACAAAAATTATTTCACGTTTCCAATCAGTATTATTAATAGGAATTTTTCTCTTTTTAACAGCCAATATTTTTAATTATAACTTAACCCAACGTTTCGACTTCTTGCCGAAGTCCTCTTCCGGGGTAAACTGAGGTCGAACTCTCCGTGGTGATAATATAATAACACAAAGTAAACAGCAAGATTTCTGGAGGGCACGCTTACTGTTTATTATATCCTGGAGTGTGATTTGCATGCAGCATAGACAGTCAGCATCCTGGAATCTCTAAATCTATGTCTCTATTAAACTTGTTGTTGTCAGGTGTCATCTGTATGTGTAGAGCTTCCTTGACAACTCATGATTCTTACTGGCTTTGTCTACAACTCTTACCTCTTCCCGTTTAATGGGGTGATGCTGCTGCCAAGCATGTTCAGCAATGGCTGAAACGTTCTCATCACCTCTCTTACAAGCATCCCGATGTTCTTTTACTCTCTGTTCAAGCCTTCTAGTTGTTTCACCTATGTATACTTTACCACAACTGCAGGGTATACTGTACACTATGGATTACTCTGTGTTAATAGGTATAGTATCTTTGACTTTAGTAAGATGTGATCTTAGTGTCTTACCCGACTTAAATGGTGCTTTGATGTCAAACTCTACACACTCTCTGAATGCTCTCACTCAATTCTGCTATGTACAGAATAGTAAGAATCAAACCTTTCTCTTGCTCAGAATTTGTGTGATCTTTAGAAGGTAACTCTTTAGAGCCTTCCCTAATGGTTGCGTTGTCATAACCATTACTTTGAAGTACTTTGTGTAGGAGTTTCTCTTCTTCCTTCAAGTTTTCACTCGTATTAGTTACCATAATTAAGAATATTGGCTGTTAATAAGAGAAAAAATTCCTATTATTATAATTATTCAGCCGAGAATGACTGAATAATTAATGTATAATTAAAATTGTTGTCATGTAATAAATTATATTCATTGTTTTTATTACACAATTCATTGTGATTATTACTGCAACTATTTAATATTACATTAAATTCTTTAAAATTTTTTTTTTATTTACCCTTGTTGCTATGTAATACATTGCGACTATTACACTTCAACTAGTTAATTATTACATTAGATTATATACAATATAAAAATGTGAGCTTTGATTGTACATAATAAAAAAAAGATTACTGAATGGCAATGTATTGAATGTCTGTTGTTATTGACATATAAGTAGATATTTTCTTACATAAATTACTGGGTAGTCCAAATACAAATTCTTGAAAAAACAGACACACATCTTTAACATTTTTGTCGTATTGAAGATTGTATACATAAAACAAAGCAAATGACATGAATAAAGATTTAATAAATGAGGTTATAGTGCAATTCACTATTTGCTCTACACAAATTAAAAAAAAGTGGGTCACAATCGGCAGTTTTGAATTCTGCAATCCTCAGGACATTTCTTGAGAGATCTTAGGTAACATATTTTGGATTTTCCAAAATCTAATGGAAAATAAGTCAACTTCAACTTCTAGCTAATCTCACATATTATAACTGACCTCATGCTCAGAAATGAGGTTTGAGAAATCACCATCTCCTTTCTTCTGCTACACACACAGCAAATAATAGAGAAATGGAAGAGCCTTCTTATCAATATTTGTAATTACAATGAAATATATAGTACGGGTTAAAATGCAAAGAAATAATCATACCTTTTTCTGTCCTATCCTGTAATACTATAGCTTTTTATGTGCCTTCTTTGAACACACTGTGAGTAGGAAAGTATTGCTGGTGACCACATGTCTGTCCATTCTTTGCTGAATGAATGTTGTAAACCTTGTTTTCTAATTATCTGCTCAAGTACCAGTTCAATATACAAAATAGCAACAAGTACATACTTAACATGTTATTAAATCCTAGCAAGAAATTCAAATGCATTAATTTATCTATAAAAAAATCAACATACCAATGACACCAATTTAAGTTCAGAAATCGTTTCAATCACTGTAATCATTATGTTCAAGAATGTATTTTCGATGCATGTAAAAGTGATTGCTACAACACATCTTTTCAATTTTTTTCTTTCTCCATTTGTTTAGAAATACCAGTGATATTAAGTTCCTGCAATGTATCTCCTCGTTGTTGGACTACTTGATTATAGCGCATCATTAAACTGCCGCATTTTGTCATTAATTCAAGTGACAAGGGTTGTTAAGCGCCCTTACCTATACCACCAAACAGTATAGATATGGGCGCTTAATAAAAAATGTGAGCTTAACAACAAGTGGTGACCTATAGAGTGGAATTGATCTACTTATCAGCAGCAGATGAGGAGCATGGATAGTTTAAAAGTGCTATATCCGTTGAAGAAAAATCTGTGCTAAATAATGAAGGGGCACTTAACACCTGCGTCTATGGTATGGATTACTTTTAACAGTGGCAGATTTATGAAGTATACAAGGTGCGAGATTGCTCCTCCCTGCCTGCAATGTGGGAATATAGTTACAAGTGTCAGCAATTAATGTCTATTGTCTATTATGTTGGACTAAACTTCTGATTTTTACCACTAAATATACCCATTATAGGTACCATAAACAGACAAAGTTCTTTTGACATATTTGTGATGCATTGTAGCCACATACTTGAAATGTCCAAATCTGAAAATTAAAAAAAAAGCAGTTGAAATCTCATAACGGGGTAAAGAATTTTATATATTCACTTGTATTCAGAACTTGATTTTCCTTGCTTTCACTGCGTCCAACAATATTGACAGCAGAAATTATTAAACTGTAGTCACCACAAATTGAAACATTGCTTGGTAGGGTGAAATAAAAGGTGGAAACAGTAATATTACAAAATGAATATACGGTGGATAGCTTGTACATATCTACACAGTAGGTTACATCAGGATCAACGTCAGGAAAGTTTAGTGAAAAAACATCATTCCATGACAGCATCACTGTTGAATTTATTACTGTCAGAGTTATATTGGACACTGATGGTGGTTTACCTATTATTGCAAATATATGGATATAATTAGTTTATGTATGATTGATGTATTGTTGATGTTGTTACTTTGATAAGGTTGTGAGCTGTTAATATTAAATATACATTGACGGTCAATAATTCAGTGGGCAAGTTAGTGGATGAGGCAGCAATGCTCTAAATTGTTGTAATTATTGCTAGTAAAGTAAAACACAGTTATACAAATTAGCATAAAATATTCCCTTCTAATAAATTATTGATAATATGAATCAAATTTTGATAACCACTAAAAAATTCAGTATTCCCTTATGAATCCTGAAGCATTAATTTTGTATCTTATAAAACATGCCTTGAACAAAAACAGTGAGTCGGTTGCTAAACTGGGTACTACCAGATGAATATATTGCTTCACACTCAAAAACAGTGGAATTGTAGGTGCTATTAACTTCACCCATGTTTAGAATTCCAAAATGAGATCCCATACCAAGTATGACCACTGATGATACATTGATGTACATTTGTTCAGTAAATCTGGTTCCATTAATCCACCAAGTTATATTCCTTAAATCTAAATTTCTGATCTCACAGGAAAAAAAATTATCAGCCCCTTCTGGAATTATTGTTCTTTCAGAAGTCAAAAAGACTATTATTTGTATTACAACATAAATAAAAATATTACCCATCATAATAATAACAATTTAATTTTCTAATGAAATAATTTCCTAATGAAATAATAATAATAATAATAATAATAATAATAATAATAATAATAATAATAATAATGGTAGAGTTGCTTAAATTACCTATCAAAGTGAATTTTGAACTAGCTAGATTATTCAGAAACGTCACTGATCTAGTTGAGGGGATTGTAGCTACAGCAAAACAAGAAGTCCCTGAAACGTCCATTAATAAAGCAAGATTGGGTCCCTTGTATTTTACAAATAAATTTAGTTTTTCTATAGTTTTATAAAAATAAAAATAAAACGAAAACACTGAGAAATGAGGAAAATTGTTAAAGTTATATAGGAAAATAGTAGGTAGGGACTAAGAATAAAGGTATTAGCATTAGTTGTATACAGGTGGCACTATAATGAGATTAATATTCATTTAAGTGAGAAAGGGATACAGCTAGCAAAGTTGATAGAGATTATGCACACGTTTTCAGAATGCAAATATTCAAGGTCACCAATATAGAATGTGTGTCCAACATCCCCATTGGTTAACTAAACATTTAGTCATTTCATGGCACAATATAGATTACAATAATAATACCAAGACTGGATAATATTTTCAGTTTTTATAAACAAGAACAACTCTCTAACTTCTTACCTGTAGTTGATGACACAATACAGCCAAAAAGCCAACAAATTTTGAAAACATAATACATTTTAATCAACCACAATATTGTATTATCATCAGCTTTTTCAGGAACTCACCACACAATAGTACAGGTAGAACTAATAAAAAAACACAAGCACAGGCTTATATTTGTGAATGTTGTCAATATTGCTATCATTTTATTCCCAACAACATGTCAAGTCCATGTTTTGAAGCTCACACTTATGAGCATAATGAGATAACACTAGAGCATGTGAGCATAGTCATTGAAAATGTTTCAATATCTGCGTATGAGCACGTAACTCACTTTCATCTATAATAATAAACAAGACCTGGTCAGATGCATAATGTAAGCATAATCATTTTTAATGAACCTCCACAACATTCAATCTTTATATGCATTTGAAAAAGGAAGTAATAGTGATCAGGTTTCAATATCACACAACTAATAAAAAGTAACCTATCTATTGTGCTGATTTTTGTACTCTCTGCTTATTTTATCCATGTTTAAAGAAGAGGTGTGGTTGGTATCCCTGCAACATGATTGAATAGTGTCGTACAGATATTGAGAGTCCGGGTCCCATCAACACAAAATAATTTGTTACCTTTTAGTTTATCCGTCTGTTATTTATCGAAGTCAATCTATTTAAGGGTGTTCTGTGTGTGTACATACATCTTAAAAGTTTTTACTAAGAAGAAAAGGCCAGCTAAGTACCATACTTAATTATAAAAACTACAGAGAGACCTTACAAACAGATCATGCTCTTGGAAGTTTCATCCGGGAGATGTGCTTCTATGCCACAGTCCCAATAAGGGGAATTTGTTGTAAGTCTTGGCAACTTCATTCTGGAGTAATATGGTGGTGGAATCAAAGTATTTCAAAACTGATGTTTGAATTTTACTAGCTATATGTTAATACTTGCAGGTCCCAACAGTTTCACTATGATGTTTGCTAAACTTATTGAAGCTTTAGGAAGTATTAATCATTGGTATAGAATAAGGTTTGATGCATTGAATTGCGTTGGGAACATTTAGTTAATATTAAGGTTTATTATTATGTACTGAACTTGGCCTAATACAAATTGCCAAATAGAAAATACCTTAAAATAAACAGGATGTGGCATAATTTCAGAAGGTCACAGAGCTGTCACAAGGTTGAAACAGTACATAAAAGGTACTTTATATTGGATAACTATATAATTACAATTTGCTTTTTTGGTATGGTTACTAAGTGCTGACTGAACACAGAGCTCTTTGAGGCACTATTGCTTGTGAAAGGGTTGAATTATCGTGATTATTTCTTGCCTATTGACATAATCTCCACTAGCATTGTGAATTTACCCATAATAGTATCACTTGATGAAATTTTTTTTTTGTTGTTGTTGTTTTTCAATTGACCCAATAAATGGGCATCTGTGTAATTGAGTGAGGAAATGGAGATGTTTTGTAATGCTACCATAACCACCCCCTCCCCTGTAATTCCACAAAATTTGGTTTTAAAAACTCCCAATAATTATGATACTGGCAGTGCATTTATTCTCTCTGCTACAGGCTTCTTCAGCCCCAAGTTTAGAGTAGGGGAAGGAACCAAAGTTTCTCAGAGTGTCTTTATATCAGACATTTATTACAAAGATTGGTTTGAGAGTTCAGAGGCTAGGAAGTGTGGGGGGGGGAGGGGGGGCGGAAAGGGGGAGAGCACTGACGGCTGCAGCCCCCCCATAATATTTTGACACAACTTAAAAATGTGATTTCTGACATAAACACTTGCGAACCACAAAAAAAATGCACTTGGAGAAAAGGAGTCCATCTGAATTCTTTCTGACTAGCAAACAACACCCATTTCTGTAATATAGCCAAATTTAGTGAAGTTATCCAACATTTTCATGCCATGTTGTACAGGATTCCCCTCTGTTTCACATGCACATACATGAACAACTGCGGCATGTAAAATCATTGAGAAATGATAGTTTCAATTGTTACAAATTATTGTATCAGCCCATGAGTAAATAGGTAGAGCTTTGGCTACTATGTACTGATGTAGCAATAAAAAAATGTTTGATGTGTGCCTGGTCACACCTGTTTCCTCGTGTACAAACTTAACACTTACAGATACATGTGTATAGTATATAAAATGTCATTGTGGTCTCTTTCATTCATCTTAGTAAGTACATTTTCTAGCTTTTTAAGGTTCTTACATTCATTATGTATATTTTAGTTTTCTAATTAAGCATTCTTATTCAATGGTTATTATCGAGACCTTCATCAAGTTGCATTCCTGAAAGGAGCAGTGGAACCTTGGTAACATGTGATTACTTTCCCTTCTTTGTTACAGGTTGGAGATGCAACAGTGTAAAAGGAGTTGCCATTGATATGTTTCCAGTAAAGATTCAATCCTTGTTTGAAGGAAAATTTAATAAAGCATTGACAACAACTTGTTAATAGTAGGCCAGATTCATATGCACTGTAGCTACAATGTATCATTCACTCACAATATTGGTGTTCCAGGAGATTAGCTTTGTTTTCAGCCTCTAGTGAAGTCTAACCACCCTGGTTAGAGCAGCTGCTAAAATATCAGGAGCTCCCACACCCCCAGCTGATATTTTAGCAGCTGCTCTAACAAGGGTGGTTAGACTTCACTAGAGGCTGAAAACAAAGCTAATCTCCTGGAACACCAATATTGTGAATGAATATGATACAGTGTAGCTACAGTGCACTGCTCAATGTCAGTCTATCACACCCTACCACTACTGCAATGAAGATATCATTCTAAAAGCATGGAATAAACCACTTATTACACTCTTCAGAGTAATATGGTTTGATATTTCCATTCAGACTTTATTTTCATTCAGGCTCTTGAAAAAATTAACCTGCTCTTGAAATATTTCTCTATATCATACCTTGACTCATGTAACAAGTTATATATTGTATGTATATATTATATAGTGAGGTCTTTTAGGGCAAAAAAATAGCAATATGTTTACGGGCTAGACAAAAGCACCAAACTTAGTCAGGTGATAGATATGATCATACTAAACAAGAAAATGACTGGCTCCAAAAAAACTAGCTTATAGAAGTGGAGATATGGATAATAAAGGAGAAATTAGGTGAAAATTAGATGTCTATACTGGCAGCACTTGCAAGTAAGTACCTGCACATTGACAAGCAGCTGCAAGTTATTTCCTGCACATTGACAAGCAGCTGCAAGTTATTTCCTGCACATTGACAAGCAGCTGCAAGTAAGGACCTGCACACTTAGATTAGTTTTGACTGTTCTCTGTGGTGAATCCATCACCACATTATTACAGATGAACTATTTCTATTTTTAGAATAACTGTATTTATGCATGCCTCTTCCTCATCATGCATCAACACCTTTCTTTAAGCTGTATAGACTTATTTGGTCATATTCCCATGCATCCATCCACACACATTCTTATATATATACCATTCTCTGCCTTTCCCAGTTGAGTTCTGTCCACATGCTAACTTTTATGATACTCTTTCTCGAGCATCTAGTATTAGCTTTGAACAGCTAGCTAGAATCTGGACTGAACTTGGTGGCAGCGACTATCAGTCTCTGTGTTGCCCTGTGAAGTGAGCTGAGTGTGTTTGTGTGCCTTAGCTATCTTGCTTCTCATCTCGCCACATTCTCTGTAGCTGTAACAATGTCTAAGCCCATTGATTGGAACTTGTGTATAATCTGTCAGGAAATTTCATCAGCAGAACTTCGCTGCCCTACCAAGTGTGCATCAGATCGGCCTCCAGTTGATATCTACAATGTATTCTTGGAAAATGTTGAAAAGTTCAAGGAGCTCGATGCCTTGCCAGTGAATGTTGACTATGGTGAGCAAGGGACAGCTTTAGCATTTGTGGAGAACAATGCATCCTGGCACAAACAGTGTCATCAGAAGTTCAACAATTCCAAACTGGAGCGTGTGAAGCAGAGGCTACAGAAAAGGAAGAGATCATCCCCGAAGAAGGAAACTCTACCTCCGCATGTCGATCCAAGCGTAAGCCTTCTGAAGTACATAGGCTGTGAAGGATATTTCTTTGCTTTTGATCATTATAACTATGCCAGGCCCAGCTGCATTGCAGCGCTGGCTAATATGTGGTCCTGAGCTTGCTTGATGTATCTCAGTGTTTGAGAGTGAAATTGAGCATGCTTCATACAGCTCAAGTCAGCTTCATCATTAAGAAGGACTAACTGCTCAAACAAACTTCAAGCAGCAGGTCAACTCTCTGGTGGATGTGATATCTACTTTTGGCAATCCATTCGAAGATGATTGCCCTGAACTTGTTGTTCTAAACACACGTGCTTGTGCAAATGATTCTGTTGCTGAAACAGTGAAACGTGTCAAAGACCTTGGAAGAGAGCAGTACCTAAAGTATAAAAATGAAGTTCTTATAAACAGAACTGGTTCCATTCATGACACGATTAAGAGGAATTCCTTGGCCCTCTTCCGTTCTTCTGAGCCAAAACTGAAGTCAAAGACATCTCAGCAGCTTGCTGCATATAGAAGCAACACATCTCTCTTTGGTCGACTGTATATTGCCAATCAGCAGCGCAATGCAGATCCGACGGAATTTTTTTCTCATGAAAACCAACCAACCCCCCCTTCTTTATCTGATTTTGGAACAATAAGGATAGGCAAGAAATCTGTTCTTCTTTCATGCTTTGATACCACCCACCAGCCTTCACAACTTAGCCAGTTTGATTGCAAGATACTGGATGGTGCTGCTGTGGTGCATTTCTTGAAGTCAGAAACAGCAGCTACCTTTGCTGATTATTCCAACAAGATATTCATACCTTACATCTTACAACAGTTTCAGGATAAAAGTAGAATCGACCTTGTTTGGGATTGTTGTCTTACTAAAAGTATCAAAGGTGGTGCTAGAAACAAACAGGGTAGTGGCATTCGTGTCAAGGTCTCAGCACAAGCCAAGATTCTAAAAAGATGGGAGAACTTCCTTAGGGATTCAAGAAACAAGGAGGAGTTATTTTCTTTTCTTACCGAATGTCTGTCCAGTATTGAGGTTCCAGATGGTAAAGTCATTTTTATTACATCAGGTAAGCATGAATTAAAATACATTATGCATGATAACATTATTATTGCAATTATTTTTAGGTACCAAGGTCAAATGTAATGGGAGTGATCACGTAATGGCTGATTCAGATCATGAAGAAGCGGACACCCGAATTGTACTTCACATGAATGATTCTTTACAAGGTGGAGCAAGCACAATACTTGTTGGTACAGTCGATACCGATGTAATGGTTATCTTGATTGGCCAATTCCATGCTGTAATTAGTCGGCATCCAAATGTAGCTTTGTGGGTAGCATTTGGCACTGGGAAGCATTTTTGTTACTACAGTATTAATACCATCTGTGCTCACTTAGGAGAAGTAAAATCATGCTGTCTCCCTCCATTTCATGCATTCACTGGATGTGATACCACATCCACATTTTTTGGAAAGACCAAGAGATCAGCATGGAATACTTGGAATGCATTTTCACATGTAAATGCAGCTTTTCTCCATATGGCGGAGAATGCATTTGGCGATGTCAGTGCTTCTTGTGAATTTTTTTCACTCCTGGAACGATTCACCGTTCTTTTATATGACAAGAGTAGTGTCCTGAAATCAGTCAATGAAGCAAGGCTGGAGTTGTTTTGCAAGAAAAATAGAAGTATGGAAAACTTACCCCCAACCCAGGTAATGTATGAATCTCTATGCTTAATGTAACATGATATTATAACAAAATCATTTTTTAGGATGCCTTGCTTCAACATGCCAAGTGAGCTTATTACCAGAGCAGTATATGGATTTCCAGTCATTACTCAATACAGAATGTACCCTCACCAGACAAGTGGGGATGGGTTGATGATGCCCACAGTGGTTGGATACCTCTCTAAATGATAATTCCAGAAGCTGCCAGAGCTTGCAGTGAACTAATGAAGTGTGGGTACAAATCCAGCCGAGGCTGTACAAGTTGTAAATGCAAGAAAGCTGGACTACAGTGCACTAACTTATGTACTTGCAGATGTGAATTTTAAACTTCCAAAAGCCTAATATTAAATTTCGCCTTATTTTTAAAATTTTCGTGTTTGTTTACTAGTTGCGCGTCCATATACGCCAAAATATTTGCCGAAAATTTTGGAGCCGGTGAATTTCATGATGTACACAATAAAACCTACCTCTGTGCAAAATTTGGTACTTTTGTCCGCTCCGTAAACATTTTTTCCCTAACAGCCCTGACTAATATATTTATTATTTAAGGACTTTCATAAAAGGATGTGGTCATGTGTGCACATGGCCACATTCTTACTATAAATTAAATGTAAGTTAAACATCAAAATGTTGTTTTAATAGTAAATTTGGACATGAAATAATAAATTTTGGCAGCTGCTACCATATGCTAGAACTTATCAAATACATTAATATTAACAATAATCCCTAAGTAGTGTTGTGCTTAGAGAAAAGAAATGGTTAGTGCTTGTGCACAAGTATTGTTGAAAACATCACTATATCTACAATTATAATCAAAATAAAGTATTATTACCACCTGAAAGACCTGTAGCTAGTTCCAAACAGAAAGCACTCAACTACTACAAAATGGACCAGTTTTAATAAATGATGTATTGTAGTATGCTTTAAATGCCATGGTAACCAACTCACAGCTACTTTTAATGACATGAAAAAAGAAGCATTTCTATGGAATTATTGCACACTTTTGAGGTTTTAACAGATATCATTTAATTTCATTCATTCAGTATAATTGATATTTACTTTTGAAAATGACCACAAAGTATTAAAAGTATTTGCATGTTGAGAGCAATGAATTTAATCTTCATCCCCTGTGTGTATTCGTTATTTCCCCCTTTTCAGTATTGTTGAAGACATCAATATATCTAGAAGGGATATGAAGAAAATGAATAAAAAACTAAACGAAATAAAGTATGAGTTGGATGAAATTTAATAGTGAAAATTGCCATATTTTTTCCAAAACTTAGATTTTTTCCTACACTTTTCAAAAGTAATTTCCACTAAAGTGTTTATTACCCTCGGCGTGGATCCACTAGTGGGTTATAGTAGTTGTCCTGTCTGCCTGTCTGTCTATCTGTCTGTCTATCTGTTATTCTGCCTGTCTGTTTGTCTGCCTGTCTGTCACACTCTGATATAGGGATTACTGACAATATCTGTTGCTTTAGGTATGAAACATACTCAGAACATTAACTTAAAATCTTTTATAGTCAAATCACGAAAGTGGATGTAAGTCTTGTCTTGGTACATCTACTTTTTTTAGAAGAGTCTAGGAAAAATATACAAAGGTTTAAGGGTGCAGTACCACCGGAACCTGCGGTAATTAAGCGATTCAGTAGAATACCACAAAACCCGCCCGTGACTCGATCCAATTTACTCTCCGCGAACTGACTATTGTACGCGACTCGCGCACAATTTGAACACGTACCAATTAACTGTACCAGACAATTTACCACAAAGAGCTTTCACCTCAAAGGACTACCAGTACTGTAGGGCAGAAGCAGCAGTGCAGATAACTAGTGGTGTGCTTGAGCACAAATGGCGAGCGAGCATGATAGTTAGGTAACATAAAACTAAGTATTGTTACTATGTTTTAGCTTAGTTCATGCAAAAATAGCAGTTATGACCTTTTATTTCAGCAAACAAGTACAAAATCACTCTCTTACCTGATTAATGGTAACTTTGTAGTATCAAACATCTGCCATTCTGATAATCTCAATCACCAGTAACTCTTGAACAAGCTTTCAGCTACGATAAAAAATAAACCAGTGTTATTATTTGTAATTTTAGCCAACAAATATGGAATTACTACTTACCTCATTCTTGAGTATTGATAACTTCTGCAGTATCAAATTGAAGTTACTTTGACCATCTGAATTACCTTGAATTCTTAACAACAAGCTCTCACCTACAAAAACAAAAGACAATCAATTTTAGCACACAAATACAAATTACTTTCTTACCTCATTTTCTTGAGCAGTGGTAACTTTTGTAGTACCAAATTTGAGTCCTTCTGACTATTTGAATTTTCCAGTCACTGTTGACAACAAGCTCTTAGCTATAAAAAAGAAAGGCCAGAGTTATTTTGCATATTAAGCCAACAAATATGGAATTGCGTACTTACCTCGGCATCCCTCGAGTAGTAGTAGCTTCCTTAGCATTAATACTTTATGTGCTTACATACGCTTTTCAGAAGTAGTGATAGCTCTCTTAGTACTGACTACAGGTGGCTCTTGACAACTAGTAACAAGCCGCACTTAGCCGGAAAAAAGGCGAAGTTTTGAATTTAAATCTGGTAAAGGGTCTTCAATGTCATAGTAACCAATCGAATAAACTTTTGTTTCTTGAAAAGCAAGCGTTTTCGCAGGAATTTTCTCACACTTTGGAGATTAAGTATAAAGTAAGACTTGCTTAATGCTGTAGTTTCAGAATAAACTGGGGTCAAGCCTAAAAAGCCGTGTTTTTTTTTAAGAAAAAACGTTCCCCGCGCGCGTTTAAAGGGCATACGTACAATCCATACATACATACCTACATAATATACTAGTGGTGTGCTTGAGCACAAATGGCGAGCGAGCCTGATAGTTAGGTAACATAAAATGTTACTGTGTTTTAACTTACTTCATGCAAACACTATAATAGCAGTTATGACATTTGATTTCAGCAAACAAATACAAAACCACTCTCTTACCTGATTAATGGTAACTTTTGTAGTATCAAACATCAACCATTCTGATAATCTCAATCACCAGTAACTCTTGAACAAGCTCTCAGCTACGATAAAAAATAAACCAGTGTTATTATTTGTAATTTTAGCCAACAAATATGGAATTACTACTTACCTCATTATTGAGTATTGATAACTTCTGTAGTATCAAATTGAAGTTACTTTGACCATCTGAATTACCTTGAATTCTTGACAACAAGCTCTCACCTACAAAAACAAAAGACAATCAATTTTAGCACACAAATACAAATTACTTTCTTACCTCATTTTCTTGAGCAGTGGTAACTTTTGTAGTACCATTGAGTCCTTCTGACTATTTGAATTTACCAGTCACTGTTGACAACAAGCTCTTAGCTATAAAAATGAAAGGCCATAGTTATTTTGCATATTAAGCTAACAAATATGGAATTGCGTACTTACCTCGGCATCCCTCGGGTAGTAGTAGCTTCCTTAGCATTAATACTTTATGTGCTTACATACGCTTTTCAGAAGTAGTGATAGCTCTCTTAGTACTGACTACAGGTGGCTCTTGACAACTAGTAACAAGCCGCACTTAGCCGGAAAAAAGGCGTAGTTTTGAATTTAAATCTGGTAAAGGGTCTTCAATGTCATAGTAACCAATCGAATCATCTTTTTGTTTCTTGAAAAGCAAGCGTTTTCGCAGGAATTTTCTCACACTTTGGAGCATAAGTATGAAGTAAGACTTGCTTAATGCTGTAGTTTCAGAATAAACTGGGGTCAAGCCTAAAAAGCCGTGTTTTTTGAAGAAAAAACGTTCCCCGCGCGCGCGTTTAAAGGGCATACGTACAATCCATGCATACATACATACATTATACTAGTGGTGTGTTTGAGCACAAATGGCGAGCCAGTCTGATAGTTAGGTAACATAAAATGTTACTATTTTTAGCTTACTTCATGACAACACTATAATAGCAGTTATGACATTTGATTTCAGCAAACAAATACAAAATCACTCTCTTACCTGATTAATGGTAACTTTTGTAGTATCAAACATCAACCATTCTGATAATCTCAATCACCAGTAACTTTTGAACAAGCTCTCAGCTACGATAAAAAATAAACCAGTGTTATTATTTGTAATTTTAGCCAACAAATATGGAAATACTACTTACACCATTCTTGAGTATTGATAACTTCTGTAGTATCAAATTGAAGTTACTTTGACCATCTGAATTACCTTGAATTCTTGACAACAAGCTCTCACCTACAAAAACAAAAGACAATCAATTATAGCACACAAATACAAAATTACTATCTTACCTCATTTTCTTGAGCAGTGGTAACTTTTGTAGTACCAAATTTGAGCCAATCTGACTATTTGAATTTACCAGTCACTGTTGACAAGCTCTTAGCTACAAAAATGAAAGGCCAGAGTTAATTTTCCATATTTAGCTAACAAATATGGAATTACGTACTTACCTCAGCTTCCCTCGAGAAGTAGTCGCTTCCTTAGCATTAATGCTACGGAATTCTGACTACCAACGGCTCTTGACAACCAACAACCGGCACTTCGTATCATCCCCCTATAAACAGCGAAGTTTTGAAATTAAGTCTGGAAAAGGGTCTTCAATGCCATAGTAACCAGGCGAATCAACTTTTTGTTTCTTGAAAATCAAGCATTTTCGTAGGAATTTTCTCACACTTTGGAGCTTAAGTATAATGTAAGGCTTGCTTAATGCTGTAGTTTCAGAATAAACTGGGGTCAAGCCTAAAAAGCCGTGTTTTTTGGAGGAAAAAGTTTCACACGCGCGCGTTAAAAGGGCATACGTACCATCCATACATACATACATATATAATAACATATACCCGATTTTGCATTATCCACCCCTAATACTGATTCGCTCGCTTCGCTCGCTCGCCAATTAATATTTGTTCACTGTCTAAAAAATATTACTAAACAATATTATAAATCATAACTCCATAGTAGCAGGGCCATAATCAAATACAATATGAAATGAACAAAATCAAAGGTTCTGAAGTATGCAATACTATCAAGGGGATCCAAGGAGCTGTGCCTTCTCATTGACCTCTCTACTGGAGAGCCATGTCCTCTCTTCTAAATAACCAGGATGTATGTAGTATTCTTCCCTTCAGGAGGCATGACTTCTTAGGAGAGCCGAAGGTCTACTATTCTCTCCTCTGGAGAACAAGGAAGCCATGTTTTCTGCTCTGCACTTTTGTTGTGAACCTGCCAGTTGTACCCTAGAACCAAGGAGTTGTGCCTTCTCATAATCGGAGCTCATCTATTTCTATGAAGAGCATGTCAGCACCTTTCCTCCTGTTGAGGTAGATTAGACAAGGTACTATGATCTAAAATTTGATTCTGGTCTTATTTTAAATAAATCAATAAAATAATAATTGATAATAAACAGCCTAATTGATAAATATATATTATTGTAGAAAGAAAATAACATTAGCCAATAAAAGTAATAATTCACATTTTCTTTTAACAAATAGCACCAAAAATTCCTGAGAAGTTGAAGTTAACACACTGAAACTGCTTCTAACTTCTACCCGCTACACCAACCTTCTATCAAGCTCTCCAAAGACACCAAAGCAGAGGCTTCCTTTAAGTCGCAGCTGGGAGCCGTGATATATCTATTCTAAACGAGTGATTCAAGAACCCATTAATACGCCGCCGCTTCTTCATTGTCTAGGACCTCCAGTACATTCCAGAAGTCTTGTACTCTTCCCCGCAGGGCTCACTCGCACAGTAACTCTTCTTTTGTGTTGGCATACCAGTTCTAATTAGAGCCGCCACCACCCGGAATTTTGCCCACAATAAATTGCGCGCTCAGATATGGGGGGCGGAGTTGAAGAATCAAATGAATACGAATCAATAGTTAGCTTCGTACCTAAAAATCGATATTCAGAAGTACTGGATGACCAGAATGAACTCATATTTTGTACACGGGGTACACTCCAAATCTAAAAAAACATAACAACGAGTTTTTTCTTTTAAATAGGATACAAAAAAAATATATAAAAATATTTTTAAAAAAGGAAAACAAATACTAATATCAAAAATACGGCGTTGTTAAGTTGTGGGGAAACCCCTAGGCTACCGCTGGAAAAAAAAATCGACTTCGTAACTGCAACGGTCGCCCCTGAATATCGCTGAATAGCCATAAGGTTTGTACCTTGTTTCTCAGTTCCTGGTCGGTCTTTTTTCTTGAAACTTGGTTTATAAGAGCTGTCTGTTGGTGTCTGTTTCAACTGCAACAACAAAGTAAGCGTACATTGAACAGACAACGAGAAATAAATACATAGCATAACTCCTCCATCTGCGGTTTAGCGCTGCGGTTTCAAGTGGTACTGCACCCTTAATTGGCTACAAGAGATAAAACATGTTATTAGCAGTTAAATTTAGACATAATGAAAACAAGGTTAGTATGTAACATGAAAAACAAAAAACAGAACTATTGCTGGAGATTGATAAAATATCAGTAAGAATGTTCATTGCATTTATCACTTGAACTTGTCGGCCATTTTGAAAGATTGCATCTAAATTCATAATAAACTACCTTTGTGACAAGTCCATCATACATTTTCAAACACTACAAACACTAGTGTAACTGAAAATCAGGTAAGAATTACTCCCCCAATTGATACTCAAAGTCAAAATTTTGGTAGCTGATTGGCTCATAGACTAACAAGCATATAGTTATTCCTTAAGTCTATTTCAGGAGTAATTATAGTTTCTGCAATACAACTTTAACTGTTCTTACGTGAAGTACCTATATCTAGCGCTTGAAACAGGTTGTATAAATGAAAAATAAGTTACCATTTGTGACAGTCTATGGGAAAAGGGGGCACTTCACTTAAAAATTGAAATTGAGATATAGGCTCCAAAAGTAAGTCATAGGAAAAATTCTTTCTTTCTCCTATTTTTGTTTTTTGCAGAATTTGTCTTAGTGACCCTTACTCTAAGTCTATGCCAAATTTCAAATGCCGAAACAACTTAAAAGACCCCAAGCGTGCCGTGGAAAGACAAGCTACTTTTTATTCTCTCTCGTTCTCGAAGTACAATAAACGGGGAGTGGGCGGAGTTTCAAACAAGCAGCTAAAAAAACTGCATAGCTTTGAGAATAGTGCATGCAATCTACAGCTTACCTCTGGTTGAAAGTTTACCACTACATGGAGTAGAGTAGCCAAGGATTCCCACAAGACAGGCTGTGAGACGCTCTGAAAGCTAAAAAGAACTCTACGCAAACTTCGTTAGTCGCCGTTAAAAAGCGGCTGTACGATTTAATTGCGTATGCGGAGTACGCCGTTAAGTATACGGAAATATTAATTATACCGGAAGTGGAAATTCAATTTATGTTTTCTCGATTTCTAGTTCAATTGCTTTGCTGAATACAGCCCAGTTCAACTGCCAGTTTCTCTACACGGGGAAGGTTTTACCCTCCAGTATTTTAGCACTAAGTTGTAATAAATTGTAGCTTTTTATTAGCATAAAAAACTCATTTTTTTTTGTTTGAGTGAAGTGCCCCCTTTTCCCATAGACTGTCACATTTACTACTGTCTCGCTCGCTAAGCTTGCTCGCCAATTAACCACTTGCAACAAATTTTGCGACTAGAAAAACGGAAATATTTTTAGGCAACTTTCGGACAATTTTGAGCCTAACCCCCCAAAATAAGACTAGTTTGCCGAAGTAGTACCAGAAATAACTGCAGGCAAGTAAAAAAATCTGTGCTTTTGGATAAAAAAGGGTCCACTGGAGCGTTTATAATTGGCGAGCGAGCGTAGCGAGCGTGACACTTACAGGGGTAACACAATTGAAAATCGGGGATGTTTGTTGGCGAGCGAGCGTAGTGAGCGAGAAATTTACAGGGGTAACACAATTGAGATTTCGCTATATTTATCGGCGAGCGAGCGTAGCGAGCGAGATACTTACAGGGGTAACACAATCGAAAATTGGGGCTGTTTGTTTATCGGCGAGCAAGCGAGACACTTACAGGGGTAACACAATTGAAAATCGAAGATGTTTGTTTATTTATTTATTTGTATATATGTATGGACGTATGTATGTAATTTAGTACTTTGACCCTCGCGTTTTTGTGTTAGTTATGTGGTCGACCCCGTCCCAAATTACACTTAACAGAATCCTCTGGTTTATCGATCAGTACCCGTATCACTGTTTACCGTTTTGAATTCTTTTGCGGGTGCAGTTAAAACTTGAAAACTTAAGGGAATTCCATTTCTATTTGAGTTAGTGGCGGTGGTAAGTCAATGCGCTCTTTGTCATGGTTAATAAGCCGTGCCAACAGTATTTACTTGAAAATACATTGTCCACTAGACTACTGCGAAGGTAAGTCTGTGTAGGTGCATATCCAGTTGTGTCAAAGCATTGTGTGTTATAACAACTACTTGCTAAAGAATATCACAAAGAAAATGTTTAAATAACGTGTATTGTTTTGTTGTTGTTTTTTCCCTTCAATTCAAGCAGTTGCAGAGAGTTGTTACTATGGCACTGAAATCCCTTTAACTTGTATGCGAAATTTTAAAACTGGACATTATTTTCAGTAGCTTCAGTGTTAGAAGTCAATATAAAAATAGTATAGTCTTTAGGCTCGCTCGCCATTTGTGCTCAAGCACATCACTAGTTTATTTATATATATGTTTGGACGTATGTATGTCATTTAGTACTTTGACCCTCCATATTTTTGTGTTCGCTCGGCGTTCGACCCTGTCCCAAACTAAACAGAATCCTCTGGTTTAGCGACCATTACCCGTATCACCTTAGAAATTGAATTGTTTACCGCTTTGAATTGTTTTGCGGGTGCTGGGAGCTCCATTTCTATTCGAGTTAGTGGCGGTGGTAAGTTAATACACTATTTGTCACAGTTATTACTTGACAATTCATTGTCCACTAGACGAACCATGAAGGTAAGTCTTGCGTAGGTATGTTCAGTTGGTGTGAAAGTATTGTGCGTTACAACTACTATTAAGAATATCACAAAGAAAATTTTAAATAACGTGACTTGATTTATTTGCTTCTTTTTCAATTCAAACAGTTGAGGGGAGTGGTTACTATGGCATTGAATCCCCTATACCGTATATGCGTAATTTAACAACTCAACTGTATTTTAGTAGTTTGAATATAGCAATACTGTAGTTTAAGGCTCACTCGCCATTTGTGCTCAAGCACACCACTAGTTTATATGTATATAACTAGTGATGTGCTTGAGCACAAATGGCGAGCGAGCCTAAAGAATGATTTTGACTTCTAACACTGAAGCTACTGAAAATAAGGTCCAGTTTATTTAATTTCGCGGTAAACAATTCAATTACTAGGGTGATACGGGTACTGATCGATAAACCAGAGGATTCTGTTGTTGTCGACAACCGAACTAACACAAAATCGCGAGGGTCAAACTACAAAAAGGCCTTACGATACATATATACAAATAAACTAGTGGTGTGCTTGAGCACAAATGGCGAGCGAGCCTTAAACTACACTATTGTTAAATGATTGATTTTAACAACTAACACTCAAGCTACTAAAATAAAGTTGAGTTTTTAAATTAAGTTAATGCGGTAAAGGGGTTTCAATTCCATAGTAACTGCTCCCCGCAACTGTTTTAATTGAAAAAGAAGCAACAAAATCAAGTCACGTTATTTAAAAATGTATTTGTTATTCTTAATATAGTAGTTGTAACGCATAATACTTTCACTCAACTGAACATACCTACGCAAGACTTACCTTCGTAGTTCGTCTAGTGGACAATGAATTTTCAAGTAAATGCTGTTGAGTAGGGCTTATAAAACTGTGACAAATAGCGTATTAACTTACCACCGCCACTAACTCGAATAGAAATGGAGCTCCCATAAGTTTTTGCATTTTAACTGCACCCGCAAAAAATTCAAAGCTGTAAACATTTCAATTTATAAGGTGATACGGGTAATGGTCGCTAAACCAGAGGATTCTGTTTAGTGAAGTTTGGGAAGGGGTCGAACGCCGAGCGAACACGGAGGGGTCAAAGTACAAAATGACATACATACGTCCAAACATATATCTAAATAAATAAACAAACATCCCCGATTTTCGATTGTGTTACCCCTGTAAGTGTGTCGCTCGCTACGCTCGCTCGCCAACTAATGGTGTGCTTGAGCTTGGCGAGCGAGCCTGATAGTTAGGTAACATAAAATGTTACTAGTGGTGCGCTCGAATAACGCAAATGCATGGCGAGCGAGTAGACTCTTTTTACAGAAAAATATAAGTATAGGTAAAGATGATGTGAAGGAAATCACTAAATAATAACAATGATTAGGCATGAAGAGTTAACAATAACAGAATTACCTGAATGAACTTCGAAAGCAGTGGCAAAGAAGCGCAGCTTGACAAAGACTTCACAATTGTTTCAAGAAGAGAGTAGCTATAAACGTTTTGGTTGAAACAAAGTTGCGTAAGGCAATGCAGCTGGATTCTCCGCGCTCGTTAATTGAAAAATACTGGAACTGTGAACGCTTTACCTAACTTACGTAATTAGAAGCGCGGGCGAAAACAGAGGTCTCATGTACCCCATAAACAGATAAATAAATAACTAGTGATGTGCTTGAGCACAAATGGCGAGCGAGCTTAAAGACTATAATATTTTAATATGAATGATTTTGACTTCTAACACTGAAGCTACTGAAAATAAGGTCCAGTTTGTTTATTTAGCACGGGTAAAGGGATTTCAGTGCCATAGTAACAACTAACTCTCTGCAACTGCTTGAATTAAAGGAAAAAAACAACAACAAAACAATACACGTTATTTAAAAGTTTTCTTTGTGATATTCTTTAGCTAAGTATAAGTGGTTGTAACACACAATGCTTTGACACAACTGGACATGCACCTACACATACTTACCTTCGCAGTAGTAGGCTAGTGGACAATGTATTTTCAAGTAAATACTGTTGCGCACGGCTTATAACCATGACAAAGAGCGCATTGACTTACCACCCCACTAACTCAATAGAAATGGAAGTCCCTTAAGTTTTCAAGTTTTAACTGCACCTGCAAAAGAATTCAAAACAGTAAACAATTCAATTTCTAGTATGATACGGGTACTGATCGATAAACCAGAGGATTCTGTTTAGTGTAATTTGGGACGGGGTCGACCACATAACTAACACAAAAACTTGAGGGTCAAAGTACAAAATGACATACGTACGTCCATACATATATACAAATAAACTAGTGGTGTGCTTGAGCACAAATGGCGAGCGAGCTTGATGGTTAGGTAACATAAAATGTTACTATGTTTTAGCTTACTTCATGCAAACACTATAATAGCAGTTATGACATTTGATTTCAGCAAACAAATACAAAATCACTCTCTTACCTTATTAATGGTAACCTTTGTAGTAGCAAACATCAACTATTCTGATAATCTCAATCACCAGTAACTCTTGAACAGCTCTCAGCTACGATAAAAAAATAACCAGTGTTATTATTTGTAATTTTAGCCAACAAATATGGAATTACTACTTACATCATTCTTGAGTATTGATAACTTCTGTAGTATCAAATTGAAGTTCACTTTGACCATCTGAATTACCTTGAATTCTTGACAACAAGCTCTCACCTACAAAAACAAAATGACAATCAATTTTAGCACACAAATACAAACTTACTTTCTTACCTCATTTTCTTGAGCAGTGGTAACTTTTGTAGTACCAAATTTGAGCCAATCTGACTATTTGAATTTACCAGTCACTGTTGACTAGCTCTTAGCTACAAAAAAGAAAGGCCAGAGTTAATTTTGCATATTTAGCTAACAAATATGGAATTGGTACTTATCTCAGCTTCCCTCGAGAAGTAGTAGCTTCCATAGCATTAATACTACGGTATTCTGACTACCAACGGCTCTTGACAACCAACAACCGGTACTCCGTATCACCCCATAAAACGGCGAAGTTTTGAAATTAAGTCTGGAAAAGGGTCTTCAATGCCATAGTAACCGGTCGAAACAACTTTTTTGTCTTGAAAACAAGCGTTTTAGCAGGAATTTTCTCATACTTTGGAGCTTAAGTATAAAGCAAGGTTTGCTTAATGCTGTAGTTTTAGAATAAACTGGAGTCAAGCCTAAATAGCTGTGTTTTTAGGAGAAAAAGTTCCCCGCGCGCACGTTTAAAGACATACGTACCATCCATACATACATACATATATATAATTGGCGAGCGAGCGTAGCGAGCGAGACACTTACAGGGGTAAAAATGAAAAAATCGGGGATGTTTGTTTATTTGTATATATGTTTGGACGTACGTATGTCATTTTGTACTTTGACCCTCGCGTTTTTGTGTTAGTTACGTGGTCGACCCCATCCCAAATTGCACTAAACAGAATCCTCTGGTTTATCGATCAGTACCAGTATCATCACCCTAGAAATTGAATTGTTTACCGTTTTGAATTCTTTTGCGGGTGCAGTTCAAACTTGAAAACTTAAGGGACTTCCATTTCTATTCGAGTTAGTGTCGGTGGTAAGTCAATGCGCTCTTTGTCATGGTTATAAGCCGTGCGCAACAGTATTTACTTGAAAATACATTGTCCACTAGACTACCACGAAGGTAAGTCTGTAGGTGCATGTCCAGTTGTGTCAAAGCATTGTGTGTTACAACCACTACTTAGCTAAAGAATATCACAAAGAAAACGTTTAAATAACGTGTATTGTTTTGTTGTTGTTTTTTCCTTCAATTCAAGCAGTTGCAGAGAGTTGTTACTATGGCACTGAAATCCCTTTACCGTGTATGCGAAATTTAAAAACTGGACCTTATTTTCAGTAGCTTCAGTGTTAGAAGTCAAAATCATTCATATAAAAATAGTATAGTCTTTAGGCTCGCTCGCCATTTGTGCTCAAGCACATCACTAGTATATAACATATACCCGATTTTGCATTATCCACCCCTAATACTGTCTCGCTCGCTTCGCTCGCTCGCCAACAAACATCCCCGATTTTTTCATTTTTACCCCTGCGAGTGTCTCGCTCGCTCGCCAATAAACAAACATCCCCGATTTTCAATTGTGATACCTCTGTAAGTGTCTCGCTCGCTACGCTCGCCAATTATGTATGGACGTACGTAAGGCATTTTTGTACTTTGACCCTTGCGTTTTTGTGTTAGTTCGGTTGTCGACCCCGTCCCAAATTGCACTACACGGAATCCTCTGGTTTAGCGATCAGTACCCTGCAGTTAAAACTTGAAAACTTAAGGGACTTCCATTTCTATTCGAGTTAGTGGCGGTGGTAAGTCAATGCGCTCTTTGTCATGGTTATAAGCCGTGCGCAACAGTATTTACTAGACTACCGCGAAGGTAAGTCTGTGTAGGTGCATGTCCAGTTGTGTCAAAGCATTGTGTGTTACAACCACTACTTAGTTAAAGAATATCACAAAGAAAACTTTTAAATGACGTCCATTGTTTTGTTGTTGTTTTTTCCTTCAAATCAAGCAGTTGCAGAGAGTTGTTACTATGGCACTGAAATCCCTTTACCTTGTATGCGAAATTTAAAAACTGGACCTTATTTTCAGTAGCTTCAGTGTTAGAGGTCAAAATCATTCATATAAAAATAGTATAGTCTTTAGGCTCACGCGCCATTTGTGCTCAAGCACATCACTAGTAATTTATTACATACGAAACATACAAGCAATTTTCACCCCCAAAACTGCTTCGCTCGCTTCGCAGGCTCACCAATGAAACTCCACCAAAACTCACGTGAGAAGTCGGTGTGCGTAAAGACTTGGGAGTGGGGTGGTTAGGGGAGAGATTTCATGCAGTCAGGTGACCACGACCTTTTCACCGTTCTGAATAGTGTTGAATTGTGATCAGTAAAAAATAGATTTAGTTGGAATTCTTCTAACCATTCTGTGTGTTCCTTCTCAACCACCATGGCTACAGTAGACCAAGAGCAAGAGTTAGTGTGTTAAAAATTAATTCTTGTTTATCCTAGTCAGTATTAATATTCTTTATTCTGTAGAATTATGATTTCTACTGAGGTTATTAGAGGTTATATTGATAATTTAAAAAAACATCGACATAATCTCGGATCTTTTGAAGTTATTGGAAGTGCAGATAAGGAATTGGCTATAAATTCAATAAGTTCGGGGATAAAGAATTTTTGGTACACGGGAAAAGTATCAAGAAATCCAACTCAAGTGAAAAATACTGAGTCAGCAATACCTAAAATTTCAAGTTCAGTACCATCACAATCACAATTACAGGATGTTTATGGTAACAATAAAGGATTAGAACTAAAGGAGGATTAACTAGTATTGAGCATTCTTATTAATAAAGAGGGGCCCAAAAATATTTAGGTCAAAATTTATTGAATTTAATACACTATGTAATTATTTGCAGACATTTATTGTTCATCAGTGAAGAGCATGAATTAGTATGCAGTTGTCCTATAAACATAATTGCCTATATTGGTTCATCACAAATTATTAATCAATTGGTTTGGAGGGGGTGGGAACAGGGAGCTGGCCCCCTCACCCCCTTTCCCCTGCAACCTCCCCTGACATGACTAGCCTTAATGGAGTAATTTCATTGCTTCTCACCTGGTGCTAACCTCTAGTTGGCTTTGTGGTTTGACCTTAGTAGGTGTTTATTTGCATATGTTTGGGTGTTTACTTAGCCATAGCCATATATGCCCAACACTACAACTCTCACTCTCTTTCTTTATCTTAATATAGTGTACTATATAGTGTACTCATGAACCACAGGAGCTATCATGTGATTATGCTTGTTTCTAAGGTGGCAGAGGTCAATTTGTCAGTTTTATTTGATATAGCAGGATCGAATAGGTATCAAATCTGTCTAGATTATTCCAGACTAGTTCACTTGTACTTTCCCACACTTATCACCCATAAATGGATTCTTATGCTTTCCAATCTAACTAATTGGCTATCATCATCCAATACTGCTAAATTTAAACTGCTATGTAATTTCTTTCTTAGCTTTCTTTTAGTCATGTATTCTCTAACTGAAGAGATAAATTAGCGTAGTAAAATTTTCAACGGATAAAAAGAATCTTTGAACAAGATAATTTCTGTTGATTTGTTCAGAGAGAGACTCTAGCATAGCAGCACCCCTTAATAGTATAAATACAGAATTAAAGTGTTTGTTTGCTGGCTGGCTATCATAGCTCAGTGGCAGAGCGCTTGTGTGTTAAGCAAGTTGTCCTGAGTTCGATTCCCGTGGCAACCAAAACTTAACTCATTGTTGTTTAAAAAAGCCTGTGAAAGAGAACGAATACATCTAATGCTATGTAATTATATAAATATAACAATATTTAATGTATCACTATGAAATTAGTCTATCTATATTTCATTGTTTCTATGATTACTTTTTCTATGTACGTTAAACTTTTGTATGATGTTAATACAGTAATGACTAATGCACAGCCTACAAAAGCAAACGAAGTATGTGAAAATCTTGAAGAATTCAGAGCTCTGTGCAATGTAAGCAAATTCATATAATAGAGCAGCTTTTTCATGTTGATATAATTGGCAAGCCAGCGGCGTGAGCGAGACACTATCTGTGGTAATACAATTGAAAATCGGGGATATTTGTTTATATACATATATATAGTGTGGATGTACATATGTCATTTTGTACTTTAACCATTATGTTTTTGTACTTGTTAGTGGTCTACACCTTCCCATACCTCCACTAAACAGAATCTTTCGGTTTAGCGATCCCATATCATTCAAGACAATTTAATCGTTTGTCCCTATGTACTAGCTAGTTTGTTTTAAATGCCACAAGATGCACTAAGGGCTTACTGTTATGTTCAACACTGTGCAGTAATTCTTTAGAACTTCTTGTTTTCAAGTCCCAAAATGTTGCGGCTAAAGGTTACTATGATATTGAGACCCTTTACCAGATGCAATTTAAAAAACGCAGCCATTTATATAGTAGCTGTGAGTGCCTATTGTCAAAACCTACTAGTAATTCAGATAGTCAGAGTGCAATATTAAACTATAGAAAATACCAGTACTCTGGAAATTGAGGTAAGAAAGTAGTTCTGTATTTGTTAGCTAAAGTATGGTCACAACTGCTACGCACTTAAACTTATAGAAATGTACTGATAATTAACCCTCAGCACGCATGCATGAGAGGGTTACAGTAGTCACTTTGTCTGTGTGTCACTGTGTGTGTGTGTGTCATTCAACAACGGATCTTGAAGACGACGGCCTTCCGGCTCTGAAACGATGTAGAGATAGAGAAATTTGCAAAGTAAGTCCCTTTAATGTGCTAGAATTTTTTGTTTCGACTTAATTTTCAAGAAAAGGCTAGTCGATTTTAGCCATACGTACGATCGTTGTATTGGGCTACTGGTAACGCCCCTTTACCACATGTTATAATCACGTGAGCTGAAAATTGCAGCTAGACAGTGGCCGGCAGGCTTTTACTGCTGTTGCAATTGTCACGCTTCACGCGTAGGAGGCTAGAGTTGAGTTATACGGGGAGCTGATCTGTTTTAACCTAGAGGCGTTCCCTTCGCTCTGTTGTTTGCTTCTTTCTTTGTATCTTAGTAAGTAGCAGCTATCTGTGTGTAAATGGACATACCTGAGGGTTGCACCTCCTGGTGCTTCTTTTCTATTGAAGTGTTTTGTTTGTGCATAGGCTCACTTGCCATTTGTGCTCAAGCATATTACTAGTATATTAAAAATGTTTCACTAGTGATAAAGAGTTAGTCAAGAACTCAGGGCGGCATAATTGACATTAAATTTCTACAAAAAGTTTCAAACATTGAAAGCTACGCAATATACAATTCAAATGATACTATTGAACCAGCTCTAATGTAGTCTCGAGTAGCCTGACTCTTTACCAATTGCTATATGGAAGAAGGGTCTGATAGACCAACATTGAACAGTTTCTTCTTGCTCTCTCATCATCCGTTGTTCAATGAGTGTAAATCACTAAGATAAGGCATGTGAATTGTTCAGATCAGTAGACAGCAAATATATAGGTTCCAAGTTTCTGAAATGAAAATTGGGACCTGACCATGTCAATTTTTTGGCCACAGCCATTAATAATAGTACGACATAGTTGACGAGGGAATTCAAGAGTTTACACTCAATGTTTACATTATAATGCTTCTCTTGTCTTTTCTTAGCCTTAGGAGATTCAACATTACATGAAGCTAATCTTTCTTTACTCTGGCTGTTAAAACTCCTAGACAATTTACGTGAGAAAATCGCACGAGCTAGCTGTACTTGAATGATATTGTTTGTTTATGCACAATCTATGGTAAATTGCAAATTATAGTTCGCTGAGTGAGTGTTTGAACTTTGATTATCCCCAAGTTTTTAGCTTGTGCAGTCATGGTAAATTGTGACAACTGTTATTATTAAAGTTCTCTGAATATATTGGTCAGGGACAACATTGTATTTAATTGTCATTTTCTTTGGCATGGGTAAAATGTAATTTGATGTTCTGATTGGTTGGCCTTATCGTTTTTAGCTTACTTAAATTATGTTAATATAGCTACACATCTCAGCTAATATCCATAACACTGTACTTCTTAATCTCATTCATTTTCTAATTGTAATTTTTTCACTAAATCTGTTGAGCTGGACTCACTCTTTAAATGACATAATTGTATAATGTAGAATTTTATATTAACTCTGGAGCGTATAAGCAAAGAATGTGGTATTGATCACGAACTCTGTATGGACCCATTGAAAACAGTGTTAGCGTTGAATGAAGTTTGGATTTCATTTCATGGAGTTAGCAACAGTGGAAAGAGTACACTATTGAATGCAATCATTGGAAACGCGTAAGAACAATAGACATTATTAAGTTTTATCGTGATGGAATGTTACGAATTAATTTTTTATGTAATTGTTGAATTCATTATAGATATTTTTTTTTTTAATTTCATAAATAGCAATAATCTATTTTGTTGATTTGCCATTCCATGTTTAATGAAATTCATCATTGTTGACAGTTGTTATGGTAATTATTTAAATTGTACATTGATTTCATATTATTATAGATTGCCCATATTGATAATTCTCTATTCATTTATTCTAGTTACTTTCCCACCAGTTTGGGATCGGAATCCAGTTTTCCAGTTAGGGTGTACTTCAATACAAAGTCTGGAACCGAAAATGTAATAGTGCCAAAAAAATTAGCAACTTACTTTCATGTTGTAACTTAGTAATATAGCAGTATTCATTGTGATTCAGTCAATATAGGCTGAAATAAGTATACTAATAGCAAATTTTCTCATTCTAAAAGTCAAGATTATTATAATTAAAACTTAACCCGACCTTTCGACTTCTTGCTGAAGACCTCTTCAGGAGTCAACTGAGGTCGAACTCTCCATGGTGATATAATAAACATATTAAAAACAGCAAGATTACTGGGGGGTACACTTACTGTTATCCTGAAGGGTGACTTGTGTGAGCATAGTATCCACTGTGTATAGAAAAGGTACACACACACAGATAGATAATCTCATCATCCTAATGATGATAAGAGAGGAATTGTGAGATGCTTACAAGTATCAGATAGCTAGGAGGGTAACTAATATGAGTGAAAACTTGAAGGAAAAAGAGAAACACCTACACAAAGTATTTCAAAGTAATTGTTTGACAACACAGCCATTATGGCAGGCTCTAAAGAGTTACCCTCTAGAGATCACACAGATACTGAGCAAGAGAAAGATTTGATTCTTATATACATAGCAGGATTGAGTGAGAGTCAGAGAGTGTGTAGAGACACCTCTTACTGAAATAAAAGATAGTATACCCATAAGCATCGAGTCATCCATTGTGTACAGTACACCCTGCAGCTGTTGTAAAGTGAAACAACGAACGCTTCAGCAAAGAGTGAAAAAAACATCAATATGCTTTCAAGAAAGGAGATCAGAAGGTTTCAGCCATTGCTTAACATGCTAGGCAGCAACATCACCCCATTAAATAAGAAGAGATAAGAGTTGTAGACAGAGTCACTAAGAATAGTTAGTTAAACATAGGTTTAGAGTTTCCAGGATGCTTGCTGTCTAAGATGTGTGCAAATCACCTTTCAGAATAATAAAAAGCTTACCCTCCAATAATCTTGCTCAATACATTGAGTTCATTATATCATCACTAAGAGTTAGACCTCCTAAAGCGGACTTTGGCAAGAAGTTGAAATGTTGGTTGTTTTAATTACCTGAATAATATTGACTGTTAGAACGAGAAAATTGGCTATTATTAATATTCATTGTGATAAATAATAGTACTAGTATGTTATGTAGTTTATGTTATTCTTTAGACTTTGTGCTTTAAAGAAAAAAATTTGGCCAGTGAAGCTATCAATATTCGAAGAAAAATAAAGGAAATAAATAAGGAATGGAGAGAAAGCCAGGTACAGCAAAAAAGAACATATCTAGTAAAGAATAAGGTTAAACTGTCATTTGTGTGAAATGTATACAATTTGTGAACTTGTAATTGTAAATATTATTGGGGATATAATTCTAGAAGAGGATTTTTTTGTTAGTCTAACTGTAATTGTGTTACTATTGGTAATGTATGTTCTGCCACACTCACATTTTGATTAAGTGTACTCTTAAAAAATTCACAGCTATGCAAACAATTACATAAAGTATCTTATGGCATGGTGAATCACATTTATCTATAGTACTGGGTCATATCTTCCTTCATGCACTCTAAGCAGATAGTCAAAGCTTGTAAAACCATATCTGTCACATTTAATACATTAAATTCAATTATTCTCCTCTCTCCTCCACCACTGTCTTGCTCATCCCTAGACTTAGCAGTTAATAAAAACTTTTGTCGGAATGTTTGGCAACTCTACTCGATGTACTGGTAAACTTTCAGCCAGAGGTAAGCGGTAGAGTGCAAGCAATAGTCTCAAAGCTATGCCGTTTTTTTAGCTGCTTGTTTGATGAAACTCCGCCTATTCCCCGTTTATTGTACTACCGTAACTATTCATACCATATTAATAATTCGATTGAGCCGTTCAGTTGACTGGTCAGTTCGTAACTCTGGGGTTCGTAACTCTGAAGTTCTACTGTATTAGTAAATTAGCTAAGTAACATTTTTGCAGAGCATTCATTGAAGTTCATCAGTTTCCGAGACAAACAATAGAAAAGTACATTCTGTTGCAGGACAGTAGCATCCAATCAGTTTGGAGTCAAATGGTTTTGGGCCATTATCATGACGACATAGTTATAATCTGAAGTTCTTCTGTATGTGATTACATGTATTAAGGGTGCTGGCACATAGCAACGCGCGTGCACTGTTAATTGAGTTCCCAGACCACGAGTTGTAGTTCGTGGCTAGCCTAAAAAAACACTCGCAAGGAATTCCCGCCTTCAACTTCCTTGGGTATAGTTAGCGATCTTACTCGATCTATTCTTACACAATCCCTTGTGGTCTGTTATATATCTGGATCCTGGGTTTTATTTCAGGGCTGGTTTTATTCTGGCAGGTCTCTCTTTGGTGGTGGGTTATCAAGTTGTGGCCAATGGCTAGTAGAAGAGTCAGAGGAACAAAGAGGAAACAGCAACTTCTTGCTGCTAGGCACCAGAAAAGATGTAATCCCAGTAGAAGTTGATACACACAAAAAAATAGTTCTAGCTACCTTAGCTACTTGTACACCAACTAACAATGCACTGTCTATCATCTGACAAAATTACTGGCAAAATCCTAAATATTCAATTGCACATCTGAGGAATTATTGACTCCTGTTGTAGTACATAATGTAACTATATTTTTTACAAAAAAAAATTGCAAAATTGAGATTTAAAAGTTTGTGTCAGGTTTATTATTGGTATCTCTGATGTAATATCACAGGTCCTGAATTGGAAGTGGGCGTAGGTCCATCTGTGCCAATGAATGCCGGTTCCTCTGTGCTAGCAAGCACAGGTCCATCTGTGCCAATGAATGCCGGTTCTCTGTGCCAGCAAGCACAGGTCCGTCCGTGTCAGTAAACACAGGTCCGTCTGTGCTAGCAAGCACAGGTTCATATGCACAATTCAGCGTAGGTCTGTCTGTCCCAGTAAGCAGCACAAGTCCATCTGCACCAGTCAGTGCAGGTTCCCCTGAAAGATCAGGCATGCACACATATGAAGCAAGCACTTCCCCCGTTGTTGGTGGTACACTTGTGGACTCGGGTCTAAATCCTGCAGGTACTGCTGAGGTGCATTGGAACTTGTACCTACAATTGCATTCAATAATAGCAGAGGTAAATATATTTGTGGCACAAAAAGTAACAGGATGTCTAGACAAACTTCACATTCAGCCGCCTAGCATGCAAATGAAGAAGTGGTTAGCTCAGAAGACCCTGTATACCAATGCAGCACTACTCACCAGATCCCTTGAAAAGCCCAGCATCACACCAACACAAGCCAAGAAGTTAGTCACTCAAGGCTTCGATCTCCACACTCTATTGCTTCTCCGTAGAACCAGTGATACCAAGGATGCCTTCGCTGCCTCCCTGAAGCAGAAGGGAGTCAGGAGCAAGCCGCTCGGAGAGATGTTGTACAGGGCGCTCTGCTCAACTTAGAAGTCTCAGCCCGGGCGCCTTCTCTCCATTTCGTTGTCGGTGTTTATTTATTTTTTCAAACGGGCTCTTTTCAGAGCCACTGCATTCCAATAATCCGCGCGTATTCCTTACCTGCCCGAGGAGGGCGGAGCTGAAATTGACAAAATTGTGCGAGGAATGATTGGCTTGTTCTGCATGCTATTTCTGGCCATAAGTACGGAATGGGGGTTCAGAACCATTCTATTTTTGGAATACAGGTAGAGAAGATAAAAATTAAAAAAATTACAGAGGGAAATTTCGTAATAACGGCCAAAAACGGATATATTTAAGGAAATGGTCGCAAAATAATAACAATTAATAATTTGAAAACTAAATTGTAAATCGAAAAAAGCTTCTGTAATTTTGTCGGCGGTGAGTTCCAGAGTCCGTAGAGGGTGAGACCCCCAACTGTGGAGTTGAATTGTAGGGGATATTTTGCCATTTATGTTGGAGAATGTGACCGCTTATATCTGCCGTAGTAGTTGCTTTGGACTTCTAATTTCTGGTAAGCCAGCTCCTGTGATAGTTTACTGTGAGGTCCACTGTATAGGATAGCCTGCAAAACTTAAGAAATATATAAAAGTAGGCCATAGCAACATAATTGATTTAGTTAATTGATTTGCGTGGGTGCATGCGTAGGCGGTGCGTAGGCGGTGTGCCAGCACCCTTAATAATATTCACAATAATTTTGTTAATACGATGACATAATAATAATTTCAGATTTGCGAACATTTCAGAAATACGAACATCTTACTTTCCCTATGGGTTCGTAACTCTGAAGTTCTACTGTAGTTGTTGGAGGCTTATAACTCATGAATGCTTCCACATTTTTTCAAACATGGTTCAAAATTCATAAATTATGTTCATTTCTTTTAAAAAAAAAGTTATTTTCATGAAATTAATAAATTTAATCGTTGCACAATTTTCAATCAATGTTTGTTGACTATTACCTTTTATAGCAAGTTCATTTATGGCCTTTCAACTTTTATCATGAAGTTCAACTTGTACAGCAACACTCACTTTGGATACTTCTAAAATATCATGTTAGCATTGCTTCCTTACAATTGATGTGGTTTTAAGTTTGGGGCTTAGTTTAGTGTCTATGAAATGCTCTGAAATGTTAACTTGAACAGTCTTGGCAATTTAAAAACTTAAGCTGTTTGTAAGTATGAGTCATCTATTCTTTTTATTCTGGGAGAACTTCTGGTCACAAAGTTCATCAATTATGTATGAATGAGACAGATAAAAGCAGCATATCTGGATGAGATAGTAATTCTGACAAAGGTGCTTCACCTAGGCTTTAGATCGGTAGACTACCACAAAATAATTTCAGACAGATTTCCCAGGCATCAGATATGACAGGGTATCCTCCCATTTGTATTTTAGATAGAGTATTGACCATTATTACTCACTAAGCAACAAACAATCCTATTTAATAAACCATGAATTTACTTTGCTAAGGTATAGTTTGCTGGCAGCTGGTCTATTATTTCCTTGTTAGGCAAGTCTGAGCACATTCATTAAATAATGTTATTGCCTGGCTTTCAACTTGGTATACACCCATATTATTGTAGACAAAAATGTACTTTTAATTTTGTAACAGCACAAGAAGGCAACACGATGTGAACATCTTTTGCTGGCACCAGTGGGTGAACTGACAATATGCCATGTCTTTGCTCTCTGGAATATTAAAGTTATCAATGTGATAATATGAATCAATGTGATAATCTGAATTAACTCCACTCATAACTCCTTCATTCTCCTATAGTGTTGCTTGTAATAAGGTACTTGCAGCACCCAATGCATGTTCTAAAGGGGACCCCTGAAGCCTTACTTCTTCAGCTATTGCTTTATAATGTCTGGTAACTCTCAGAACCAGATACACTCTGTTTCATTATGTATTATCATGAAATTGCTGCACAAACACCTGAGAAAGCATTACCAACTATAGTCGAGACCAAATATTTTGTGTTAGCCTACAAAACTAAAATCCTAAGTGAAACATAGTCTTAGCCTAAAAAGTTAAAATCCCGAACCTAAAAAGCCACGGTTCCAACCTACAAACCAAATGCCCATCCTAAAAGCCATAGTCCCAGCCTAGAAAGCTCTATTACAACCTATTATTATCCCTAAAAATGACTTGACAGGAAACCTTTTCCACATCATCATAAAGCCCCACCCACAACAAAAGTAAATTGTAAAGAAGCTAAATAGCTGTACAGAATAGTGATATTATGACTTATCTACTATAAGGGACGAACGAGACAGCTTAACAGCCTCTCCATGCCGACACACATGGCCTAGGTCAAAAGACTAATGTCATGCGGTACTTCTACCTGCGCTAAGATAGATGTAGACAAACATTTTTAATTTGTCTCTTTTTTTGAATACTAATAAAACAAAAGTAATGGATATAGAAAATACATAACTGGACTTCAATACACAAGACACGAGAAAAGAAATTTGACACTTGACCTGCTAGGTAGGTCAATCCACATTCAAAACTTATAATAAATAGATGCATTACTACATACTTACACTGCTACAAAAAATAAACATATTAACACATAAATTGGAAAACAATAACTGAAGGAATGAAAAAATATTATTAAGAGTACCTAATTGTTCATGGACCTTGTCAGGCCCCACATTTTACATAACATATTGTATTAAATAATATAGATTAGACATAAAGGACATAATTGAGTAATAGTATATTCAATGTTTTTTTTCTCATGACAATGTTATAATTATTATTGTTTTTCTTTGAGTAGAAAGAAATTATCACTGACACTTCAGTCTCAGATTATTCTATTAATTTACAAAAGTCTTTCTTTGAAAATTCTTTGGCAAGTCCAAAAGTTGTGATTGTTGACAATCCAGGATGGAATGAACATGGATCTATAAATATAACAAAAATCACTGAAGAAGCAAATAGGATGAGCTCTTCCTATATATTTGTTACAACTAAGGACAGCTATAATTCAAAAGATTCATGTCAACTTTTGAAACAACTCTATCAGGAAAATAAACGTAAATTGGTATTTCAGTTAATTAAGCAATAAATGGTTGATATTGCAATTACTTTTGTAAGATAGTGACTGAATATACTATAAGTAATACTTTTATGTCATAATTATTTGAGTTTTTGTTAGGTTAGCAACCATAATAATATTATTCATAATTTAAATGTACATGAATATGCATTATTAAAGAATTTAAGAATTTCTATTGAATGTAATAATATAAGAATGTGTTAATTATACTATATGATGTATACTTTAGCAATTGTAATTATATATTGCACTCTTCATCAAAAGCAATGGATTTTCTATTGCTGAGTGTCAGAATAACCTACAAGATTGGTATATATTTCTTGCACTTTTTTTAGGGTATTTAGAGATATCTACATAATATGCAAAGTATAATATTTTAAAAGTTAAGGCCAATCCAATACAGCACACAAAATATTTGTCTCAGTAATATTAATACATAATTGAGGAATAGGCTGCGTAGATTAAATAGATATCACATCACCAAATGAGCTTCTCATTAATTAGTCAAAATGTCTGAAGTAAAATACTTTAGAGGGTAATGAAACACTATTCAGTGGCGTAACATTGCATCTTGGTTTAATAATTGTACTTTGTGGCGAGCACATGTTATAAGATGCACTTAAACAATCTATTTATTAATGTGTAAGAAAGTGCTAAGAAGTTAACGAACTACATTATTTACTTCTTTTGTCTTTTTCATATATTATTAAATCTGAATGAACAGTTTATGAAAGAAACTTTGCATGATGTGAAGTGAATATATTTTGTTATCTAATTATGTAATGAAGGAAAAAGTCTCTTTCTTGCATTCTAGTTTCATACCTATTATTTGCTACTCAAATTCTGCGTGTTCTCACAATATCTGAGAAAACATATTGTATTTTAGGGTAGAAATGTCTTTTGCATCTAATTAAATAAAAAGTAAAATCAAAATTCACTCCTTTATAATAATTATACCATTTAGATCTCATTGAAATGCATTCACTATTTCAACTTAAAAGATGAATTAGTTTTCTGATAATACCTCTCTTTTTATACATTAACCTTTAATCATCACATGAGTGCTATGAATCCGTGGTGTTGTAATGAGTACCATTTAGGAAGATATTTGAAGCTGTATTTATTGCAGTTATAGCTATATACATATTTATTAATGATAATAGCTATTATTCTTTTTGAAGGTTTTAGTCCAATCCTTCTTTAAAAGTAAATCTAATGATACTTAATTTGGTATCTCTAATTCTTCAACAAATATATAGATTAATCATTGAAAACCACAGAATATCACGAGTCTGTCTGCTAGCGTTTACACGAGTGCCACAGGCATGAGTGTAAATGCCACCAACAGACGGGTGATATTCCCGCGGTTTCCAATGATTAATCAATTTATTGTGTACTGGTCTGCGCAAATGGCATAGAAACTGTGTGGCTACTGTAATGGACGCTGCCAAGAAGTCTTTCGATTATTTTTTTTATTCCGATGAAGCCATTGATTATATTTCCTCTTTCAGTTGGAGTAGAAAGGGAATATGAAAGACAAGGAGTACCGCCATCTTGTAGCATTGAGAGTAAACAATCAGTTAGTCTTGCTGAAGAGGAATTATGGAAGTTTTTAGAAGAGCAGAAAACTGAATAAAACAATACCCGACTTGAGAATGTGGTAGCTATTGTTCATGCAAAAGGATAAATGAAAAGCGAAATATTGAGAACAGTTCACCCAAATAATTAGTCAGGCTTCTCACGGAGTGCAAGCGGTAGTCTGTAGGAACTGAGCACTCTCAAAGCTAGTAATAAAGTCTCTGCATTCATATGAAGCCATTTTATTTAACAAAATTATGTAATTGGCACAGAATGGTATTATAGAATTAGCAGACCCTTATAGGGGATGCAATAAGCATAAAAATGTAGCATGGGGGGATGCAATAACCCAATGCAATAACTCCGAACTTCCTCTTTACTATGGAATATTGTGGGCACAAGATACTTTCCAATTCAATACATTTTCTAGGTAAAGGCACTCAATAGGCTGATTCAGTACACAATAAACTATGGTTAAATCAATACATTGAATAACAACAAGGTAACACATAACAACAAATGATATATTAACTAACCACAAATGCTATTTAGTTTACATAAAACAGTTGCTACTATTTATAAACAATCTCTAAGGCAGCTGTTATTTATACCCTAAGGTAGCTGCCATGAGCAATTTCCAAATAACCAATAGGAATGTTACACAACTGCCACCTAGAAGCACAGTGCAAAACAAACATAAAATCTTTAAAAGCACACTGCCAATAATGAAAGTTTCATGGATTAAAATAGTTCTATATGTGGGACTGATACCCCATTCTTGTAAATCATTACTTCAGTTATTTCTTGCAGAACTACTGAAACAGGATAATTTGACCATTGTTGTCACTAAGATTGATCTGGCAATATTAAATCAAGACGACGATGACGACAAATACGATGAAGAGTTATTAACCTCTGAAGTTCAAAAATATCTATGTGAAAAAGTATTTGAAATTTCAATGACAGATCTGCCAAAAGATGTCATATTTCCAGTATGTGGTAAATGGGCATTAATGGTAAAGCAGCTTCAAAATCAAAATCATCCTAGTGACAAAATTATAATAAATCGAGTTCAAAAGGAGCTAGATTACTTTGCAAGTACATTAGATGATCAACATGAAGCTCCAATTGATGAAAAAGCTCTATGGCTACTGGAAAGAAGTAACATTGATAAATTGGAAAGCAGGTATAGTCAAATGAATATAATTATGATAATAGCAAATTTTTCTCGTCTTAACATCCAATATTGTTAATTAAAATTTAACAAGAATGAGAAAAATGTGCTATTATTATAATTATTTCTGCCAAGTTGTTATTATTAACTGCTTATGGAGTTAAACATTCATTAGTCATGAATACCTTTGATTCTGAACATTTATCGATTATAAATAAACTTTTAGCTACATAGTTTATCAAATCAAAACAAACCAAGACACTTCGATCCACGGACAAATATCATGGGACCATAATGTCTCAGTTAGTTTCGAGTTGATATAATGTAAATGTTCATTAATAATCAATCATTAATATTTGGAATATAAAATTCATAGGAAAATGTGTCTACTTCTTTATAAAAAACACACACCGTTGATTGAGGTAAAGTCAACCTGTAAACATGTATATGCATGTATTCATAATACTTTTTTAATACAGTACTAGTTCAACTTATATAGTTATTAATGTATTTTGATACTAACTTGTCAAAATACTTATTAATAATGACATGTATTTTTAACATGAATCGCAACACAAGTCAAAAAATTAATGTACTATTGACATGTTTACCTGCAACTTGTGGAATGCCTTTTGTTAGTTTTCTCATGCTATAATATATTTGAGAACACAGTGCAATAATACAATAAATTAGCAAGCGAATGAACAAGACAGTATTAGGTGAGAATAATTGAAACTGGGTATATCTTTGATATATACATATGTGACCGGTTTTGGGAAAATCGGCCTAAACGCGGCATCTAAAGTTTTCTAATTTATTCTACCAGTGGGCTGCACGGGGTCTTGGGATGCCGTCCTCCTAATTTGGAAGCTGTAGCACAAGCCGTCTTCGCCCTACGCACTACAACACTTCAGTATTTTTGCTAAACTTATTATTGCTGATTTCGAAAAAACGCCGGGTAAGGCGTTGCTAAGGTCAGGGGGCGTGCCTTGTGTCCGTATACTATTACTGCGTGTCTCCGGGACACTATGGACTAAACCGGTTACAGGCGGATTGAAAGAAGTCTAAAAGGCTTAATGCAGGGCTCTTTAAGAAACTATGATGGCGAGAATTGCGTGAGTACATGAATTATGTAGATTAGTAAGTGAATTAGTTAGCTACAGTTTTTTCCCGGCTGTTAGTGAAAAGCCCGCCAATAATTTCTTAGCAACTCTCCGTACACGAGTCCAACCGGCTAGTGTTTTTAGCCTCCTAGTGTGAGTTCTACAGCACGCCAGAGCTTACAACTGCGTCATAAGCTAGAGCTAACTGGTGTCTATCCATTTCTGCCATAAAAAATTTTTCGAAAAAAATCGACCCATAAGGCTTTGCCCGGGGATACTGAAAAAATTTGTTTGCCGCGTTTAGGCCGATTTTCCCAAAACCGGTCACATATATTGTATGTATGCCCTTTAAAAACATGAGCCTGCTCTTTTCTCCAAAAATACAGCCGTTTGGGCTTGCTCCCAGTTTCTTGTGGTACTACAATGGTAAACAGGGTTAGCCTCTGAAGTGTGTGAAAGTACCCCGGAATTGCAGTTTGTTAAAAGTCACAAAAAGTTGTTGCAAGTGGTTAGCTACTATAGTGTTGAAAACCCTTAACCGAACGTAAATTCAAAAACTTCTCCATTTTTAGTAGCTGATTGGTTGTTGGTATGGTTTTCAAGGGGTAATTCAGATAGTCAGAATTCCAATTAAAGTTACCACAATTAAAAAAATGAGGTAAGGAAGTAATTATGTCTTGGGCGTAACCACCAACAAGTAGTCCGGTTGAATTTCTGATTTACCATTATTAAAATGTAAACTTTAGTTGTTTTTACTATCTATATAATAATATACTTGTGTGTCAGTAACGACGATGACGACGATGACGACGACCGACTACGGTGTGTGTATTCATGAATAATTCATGACCTTGGTACGGTTTGGTAAAGCATCGTCTCTTTATCGTCGGTAAAGTGTCGTCACATTCTGTAGAATGTGCCGGTTATTTCTAAACAGTGGGTGCAATAGAGACGATGGAAGGCGGCGTAGGTATAAAAAGGAAGGTGAAAGTACGGAAGAGAAGGTAAAAGGAGATTAATTATAACTGAAAAGCGGATGTAATCAGCGAGGTAAAACGGTGTAGGCTTAAAAGGCGGGGGTTAGTTTTCAAAAGAAAGGCTAAAGTGTGAAATAGAAGACAAAAGTTTCTCAAAGTCGGACAGAAATGCAGGAGAGATAAACAAAGGAAAAGGGGGCGCCATGACTCAAAAAGAAGAGCTGAAGATAGCAGTGGTGGGATAGAAGAAAAGCTCAAATAGTTCAGAAAAAAGAGAGCAGGAGAGGGAAACTTATGTGACCTTAACCAATGGTAGAGAATGATAATTGAGCAGGATAAGTTGTGCTACTGCATTCTTACTTTGCAATACGTCAAGCACTATGTTTGTTCAGGCAACTGAACACTGTGAACAATGCATGACAATGATTAACTTACTATTATTTTAATCTTATCACTTCAGTGGTGTCCTACCACTTCCATTGCTGTGTGCTGGCATCTGATTGGCAGTTGTTAGACCAAGCTTTTCAGCTGTAACTATGTTAGCTGTTTATTGTGACTTTAATTTTTATCTCATACTTGTGGTCACTTGACTCTTGTATTTTGTGGTCATTTGCTCTAGTGCTATAGTATGTCCACATTGAGTTGGCATGACCACAATTGTGGCAAAAGAGGAATGCACTTAGTAGGCCAAGTGTATCTTCATACAGCCGCGGTATCAACTGCCATAGTTTATTTTTCATTTCAACAAGTAAACTTACAGTAATAATGCGCACCTTAGATCACCTTGCATTTACCCATGGGCATCGATGTGTTCGTGTACTTGAGCTACTACTGTCATGTTACCTTAATTGGTTCTGGTTTTGCTAATACAGTTAGAGAATACAAAAGAAAGCACTATATACACTGTTATCAGGGACATCCTAATTTGTTGTTCACTGCCCATTACTCAGTGTAGAGGCCAAGCATTTGATGGAGCCTCAAATATAAGTGGAATTCGCAATGGGGTTCAAGCTCTTGTCAAAAAAGTTGCTGATCAAGCTCTTTACGTCCATTGTTTAGCTCATAGCTTAAACTTGTGTGTACAAGAAGTGTCTAAAAAGTTTGATTTAGTGCGCAATGTTATGGAACTTATGAATTTGTGCAGCTAATAAAGTTTTCCCCAAAAAGGCAAACTCTATTTGACCAGCTGCGGAAAGAAATTGCTATACAAACAGGTGGTGAGACACTAGCTCCTTCTTTGAGGACATTGTGTCCAACAAGGTGGACAGCTATAAGTGGTTCAATTGCGGAATTGCAAGATGCCTAGACGATTAGATGAGGGTGCAAGTCCACATTGTTATCTGGTTCTCTAGGATCGATATCGGCATTTCTATTTTGAAGTTATGGAGCTTGCAGCTGGTGAGATAGAAAAAACATTTAGTCAATCTGACCTTTATCTTATCAAGAAGATAGAGCTGTTACTGTTAGATGCTTGTAATGGTAAACGTGACTACACTGGTTTTGATGACGTAATTGGCTATCTCAAAGATGATGTTAAATGTGAACACTTCAAAATTCATCTTTCAATGCTTCCAGACCTAATAAAGACTGCATTTAAAGATAGCCTTCCAGTGAAAAAGTGACTAATGTGAGAACCATTGCTGAAGCTATGGAGCACAGTGCTATATACAAGGATATGCTGAGTGAAGTTAATAAAGTGTTGAAGATATTCTTCACGTTTCCTATAACAAGTACAACTGCTGATGGTCATTTTCTACTGTGAGGAGACTGAAGACATTTTTGAGAAGCACAATGACACATTGTAGGCATAACAATCTGTTTTTGCTCTATATTCATATGACAAGAACTGAAACAATAATCTTAGATGAGGTTGCTAAAGATTTCATTTCTGTTAATCCAAGAAGAATAAACTATTTTTGGAATATTTAAAAAAAAATTGCTCTTTTGTGATGCAAATGATCATTCAATATTATATCAATAATATTTAATTTCAAGTGGGAAAGGGGGAGGGTTATGGTAAGTTAAGATGGACTGGTGCCCCCCCCCACCTGAAATCATCTTCCTACCCCTCTCGTATATATATATATCCATGTTCCAACACAACTACATGCACTAAAGCTTTATAATCCATCTCCACAAAAAAAGCATTCGCAGTTTTATTACGTGTATTTAATTCTATGTCACGGAAAGCCACACCTCTACATAAGCAATACACCCCATGAATCCAGGGGAATGACACGAAATGATGTACAAGCTTCTACCAGTCTCTCTTTCCCTCCCCACGCGAGCGGATAATAAAAGGGAAAGGGGTCGGCCGTGCGAGACTAAAGCATAGCTACTTTTGCTCAATAGTTATTAACGGTTTTTACCGTGCCAACTCAATTAGACATATTACTATTCTATATAAAACTTGTCTAACCAATATCTCTAATTCTGTATGTGTCTGGAGATAGTGCAACTTAATCCGTGGATTTACAACACATTAGAGTTATACATTCTAGATTCTAATACATACATTCAGAACTCTTTCTAACTCTACTCTGGATTCACATTAGATAATATCAGTGTCAAAACCCCATCAACATGCATTTCTTTGGTTCTTCGAGCCGGATACAGTAACTAGCTTATCTGTTATCTCTTCTACTACTCTTCAAACTGAGTTCCAATTATTTATCTGGCTACAACTTTGACCAATTCAGGGTAAGAACTGAAACTGTCTATGTCATACCAGACAGCGCCTATGTGAACCAGTAACGTCGATGTCGTCGCCTTCGTCGATGTCAACGTGAACGTTTATAATGAACAAATGTTTTCATTCAGCTAAGATACGCTACTTTACTCCTTTATTATTGTTCTAGCATGTTGTACTTATATTAACTATCGTGATTTAACCAATTGAAATGTTATTTCCACTGCTCGGTGAATTATCACTGAGCTGGTCATTCAATTACTTGGGATTTACGACCCCAACAGAAACTGTAATTGCTATTAGATGTCTCATTTTATCTGTTTTGTAAAATAACTATGCCATAGTATTGGAAACGTCATTCTACTGCAAAGAGCAGCCATAGAAAATTTATCACTCAGATTCAAACTCAGGAATCTATTGAGCCTAGTCATCGAGACAGTCTTGATTTTCTGTCTTAACTTTTACAGCGGGAAGACTGGTGCTTAAAAAATAGTTTCACTGGCCCATTGTAGGGCACGAATCAGATTATGCCCCAGGTCAGAACAAGGTAGACTCCCACCAGAGTTTTAGGTGTAGTGAGAATCTCCACAGTTAAATGATCTTAACTAGTTAAAGTTTTATTAAGAATTTTACAATAACCAGATGACTATAGAACTAAAAAAATGGCAATACACGTGTACATAATAGGTGAGATGAGAAGTATGCTTGTGGCAGACACGTCAAAGTGCCCACATATACAAAACTGTCCTAACTATAATTCTAAAAATAAACAGTAAACAGTTTGCATGTGTGCACACACACGCAATGTCTTTAATGTCTCTTCCTTTCTTGGGTATTCTCTTGTCCTCTCTTTGCTTCCGTCCTTTCTTCCTCATGTCAGATGGCTGACACCACAAGGCCAATGTCAAGGACTTATGACACTGTCTGACTAAACTAAAGCTGAGGGTGACTCCAAAAGCATCAGCTACAACACCAACATTGGTTCACATTGACTCAAAAAACACTTTTTGTCATGAGAAGAAGACTCGTATGATTTCTCTACCTACCTTCAAGGGTGATTTTACTGATTGGAGCTCCTTCTGGAGGAGATTTCAAGATTATGTTGGAAATCTTAAGGTCAGAATATTTAAGCATATTCAATTAGGAATGGCAATAGTTTTAAAAAAAAGTGCAAGTGTTTACAAAGGAAATATGACAGCCCAGGGAGGTTATCATTGAAGCTTTACGTGGAATGATCAATATTCCTAATGCCTCTTATTCACGTACTGGTTTGGCCAACATGGTTGAGTTCTCAACGAGTTAAGAAATATTCTTCTATGCTATGGTGGTGGCACTACAGATCAGGTATTTACAGAAAATATAAAAAACTCTCATGAGCCACAAGCGCCTAGAGGAAGTGGCGCTTATTCACTAAGGATCAGTCTAGCATTCCACCTGGAAGTCTGCTCATAGACTTCTGTGACCGGCTAGAACTTGTTCTTAGTTACAATGACAAAGATTGCAGTTGTGATGACCAGCAATCTTCTCACAAGCCTTTCTCCAAGCAAACTAATGGATCATCAACTACAAAATCCAGGAAGTCTCAGTTCTCCCTGCATGCAAAGGAACTGGTCAACTGCAAACTGTGTCCAACTGAGAAGCACACATTGTACTTGTGTCCAGAGTTCAAGTCTCGAGATGTATCATCATCATTGATCCTGGTTCAAACATATCTTTCCTAACTAACAAAGTAGCTATTGTTCTCAAAGCAAAACATATTTCTTTTGCCATTCCTATCAAAGGTCTGGTAGAATCACATGCCAATACTAACAATGTGGTGGTTTGTGTCGGGTTGCTGCCACCAGGTCCTGCACTAGGTCTCAAATCACAAGATTTACTCTGTCAGATTGAAAACTATTGCCAGAGATAAAGACTGAAAAAACTGGCCAGAGCCACTGTTATGTACTACTTAGGCTCACAAAACTAAAATTAACAAGTCTAAGTATGAATGCATGAAATTAACAAGTCTAAGTATGAATGAAATTAACAAGTCTATGTATGAATGGATTAAATTAACAAGTCTATAGGAGTTGCAGTCCTGCTGCTAAAGTGTCACTTGTGTGTGGGCTTGGCCACCACAAGCAACTTCAAGGTGATTCTTACATTCAAGGCAGCCAACAAACTGGATGATGAACCTATCCAACTTTCTCCATCTGTTTTTACTTCAATAACAGGCAATACTCGTGCAAAGAAGATCACAAGTCACAAAGATTTGGAGTACACCAGTAAATTGGAGTTAGCTGACCAAAGCTATGGCTCTCGTGGTGGCAGGTTAGATCTTTTGCAGGGACAAAACGTTATCCATCCTATACTGCGACAAGTATTTTTGAACCCACCAACTTCAGACCTCTATAGTTTTAATACCATGTTCGATTGGGTCTTTGGAGACTATTGCACTTTTCATTCCCAAGCAGTTACTGCTCATATCTGTTGTAGAACTAGTATAGATGATTATACCAACGACTTGCTATGGGAATTTTTGGTCAGCTGGACAATACCAGGATTATAGAATGACCAGACTAACTTTTGGAGTAACATCTTCTCCTTTCTGGCTATCCAAGTCCTGCGGCAGCTAGCTAGCAACTATGATCAGGAATTTCCAGAGTCATCAGCTCTCATTCACTCACCATTCTATGTGAATGACTGTCTTACTGGTGCAAACGACTTGGAAGAAGCTACACACATACGAGAGGCACTTAACCATCTTATTGACAAAGCACAGATTACTATAAGAAAGTGGAGATCAAACTCTATTGATCTGAAAGCAAGTTTCCAGAGGGTTTGCTCGAGAAGGATTGGTTTCTGCTCCTTCTGCATGTCTTAAAGCACTTTGTGTTCACTGGAATATGGCCAATGATCTACGTTGCTACACCAACACTTGAGGATAGTGACTTACTATGCAAATGCCATGTTCTATCTGATGTAGCCAGGATGTTCGATGTTGGAAGACTTGGAGAAGAGAAAGGAACTACCCTTAGTGACAGAGCTTCCAATTCATCACTATTACTACCATCACAACAAAGAAAGGCTTCATCTAGGGTTACATAGTTATTGTGACTCCTTGCAAGTACTAGAATTGGCTGGTGTAGTTAACTTACGGGCTGATACTTCAGTTTCAATTACACTGGTGATAGCCAAGTCTAAAGTGGCCCCACTGAAAACAACTGTTACCATCTTAGCATTGATTGTAATTTTAGTTTTATTCATACTTGTGGAAACTTGACTTTTGTATTTGTGGTCATTTGCTTTAGTACTTGTGGTCTACTATTTTTTATTAAAGTTGTCTAACCAATATCTCTAATTCTGTGTGTGTGGAGACTGTAACTTGACAGTGGATTTACAACCCATTAGAGTTATACATTCTAGATTCTAATACATACACTCAGGACTCTCTCTAACTCAGGATTCACATTGGATACTTCTGGTGTCAGAACCCACATCAATAATGTTGTATGTTTATTGTACTTGCTTTAATCTAGTTATGATGACACTATCAAATCGTGAAATAGAATTAAGTAACTTGTAAAGTATAACTTCACACTACATAATAAAGAGATATTATATATATCTATGGACAATAAATTGTTATAAATATATGGGTGGTGGTGTAAAATAATCAAGTGATTCAGCTCAGTCATGTGTACTTTGTGAATATCACTTGATGTACTGAACCTTTTAATTGTGGCAGTAGTAGGGAAAGTTTTACAAGCACTACAGCTCTTGCAACAGCATCTTCAAGCATTGGTCAATGATATTACTGCAAGCTTGACGTGTTCACTAAGCATCAGTTGTAGGGGGTTAAAAAACAAAAGCTAATAGCTAATATCTAATTCCAATAATTGCAAACTACCGTGTCATCTCCGCACTTAGCCACTTATCAACTTAACAAATAACCTTATTACTTGGAGTGTAAAGGCTGGTTTAACATTTCTGGAAGGTCAGAGAGTTTGTACTCCTACTGTTGTAAGACTAGTTTCTTGCCTATTGCACCGCTAACCAACTCTACAGAAATGTTATCAAATGTTGGCAACTTAACTGTTGTCATAAAATTCATTGCTCATACAAAAATATTATATTTATACATACCTATGTATGCATTTATTATTATATATTTTGTACTACATTAAATATTGGCAATTCATGTAATTAAATAGTTGTGAACACTACTAGTATATTGAATATAAGAAACACTAGATGTGAAAAAGCATACTTATACAAGATTTTACTCAATATTATGATTATGGCAAGTGTTATAATGTTCTTTGTAAATAGAATAATAATAATCTGTGTACCTCATTTGCAGCACTAGTAAGTGATGGAGCTGTATCTAGCATATTTTGTCGTTGTCTTTCAAAATTTCATGTGAAAAAATGTTGTGACGTACGTCGTACAGCTAAAATAGCTAAACTTAACTAAAGTGATGTACAGCAAAAATAGTTAAGCAAAAAAGCTGAATAGCTACATTGGCAAAAAAAGCATAAAAAATACAAATTTGTATCATACCAGTTCACCTTTACATAATCTAATTATATGAAATAATGATATTCAAACTATTATTAATAATATTGGTATTATTTAGATTAATTACAATGGCTAAAAAATCTCAAATTATACAGTACCAGCAACTTTCAAGTGAATTGTCAAGGACTATGGAAGAATTAATATCAGTTTTAAAGCAGAAAATTACCACTCAACAGCAAATATTTTCAGGTATATGTAATTATATTTATTTATTACATGATCGATATCTTCACAATAGCATTTTTAGGTTCATGACCAAGTGAGATATCTCAAGATATCACAATCAAACAGTGTGTAGTAACACTGAATTTTTTAATTGAAGAAGAACATTACCCTCAAATTATATAGCAATCAGTTTAGCAGATCCCCAGCCACTACAGTAATATCCAACCAATTCAAATCAGCTGCTAAAATGTCATTGCTTTACCTTTTTAATTCTTGCACACTTCTTTTGGTCAACCAGTAATATGCTTAAAAAAAGTGCAGTTATCTGGCCTTTTTAAAGGCTTCTGTATAGGTTAAACCATACCTTGAAACACTTTGCACAGTTTGAAGCACTTCTGAAGAGCTGCAGTAGGCTTTGTAAGTTGAGGGGTTTTAATAAGTGCCTTTAGATGCAGTGGTGTGAATTTAGGGACTACCATGGCTGGGGGGAATATTTTCTTAAACAACAAGGCCAACCTGATCATTAGAGAAGTTTTATTACATATAATAATACGTTATCTGTACTTATAACATTCTGAGCTGAGTGTCAGAGACATTCTTAATTGTCAACTTGTGAAAGAACATAGTATAATAAATATAATAATAATAGTATAGTTATAGTATAGATATGGTAAACTTAAACAACAAGGTAACTTCAGGGTTACGCTCACTGTTTATAATATACTGAATGGTGATTTGTATGTAGCATAGGAAACTCTAAACCTATGTCTCTGTTAAACCCTTATTTGTCTAGAATCATCTGTATGTATAGAGCTTCCTTGATATTTAACTTATGATTCTTAATGGCTCTGTCTACAACATTTTACGTTTATTCCATTATGGAATAAGCATAGTTGCTGCCAAGCATGTTCAGCAAAGGCTAAAACCTTTTAATCACCTCCCTTACAAGCATCCTAATGCTCTTTCACTCTTTATTCAATCTTCTAGTTATTTCATCTGTATAGAAATTACGCTTGAATACAATGACATATGAATGGTTGGATTTAGAAATCAAAGATGATCACAGAGACCACTCAGCGAAGCTAGTTAACCAGAATTAAAGTTGTGTGCCCGCACAAGACCGGAGCAGGTAAACGAATACCTTGCCGTCATAGTAGACCTGACTAAGGATGCAGGTATAGGCAGTACGCATAGTCTTAACCCCAATTTAGTTTACTTAACTGGGAATTTTACCATATATTTTTATGCATTTACAACATATATGTGAATGAGATGATACAGGTTAGAGTGGTTTGACTATGATAAAGTTAGTTAGCAAGTTCATTAGTTCTCCTCTTGTTTGGCGATGTCTTCCAGTCCAAAACGGTACATGTGATTGAATCTAGGACGATTTGTATGAAAATACACAATACATGTATATTTGTGCCTATTAAAATTACATTGTAAAATATCGTACTAGTTTGTATTATTATTCTTGTCTAGATATCAAAGAAAAGCTGAAACATTTAGAGAATGAACTGGAAAAACTAGTTTCATTTTATTACAACATTAAAGCAAAACGTAATTTTCATGAAAGTGAGTCCATTTTTGATGTGTTACAAGCGGCATTAAAGCAGGACATGGAGGTATGTCATCAGAATTTCATAAAGTAGGGTGTTCCTAATAGTATATCACAAGGTGATTAGAATTGCAATTGAATATCTGAATTGTTGGAATCACTTGATAAATACGTATTTTTATGCACATAAAATAATATTACATCCATGTATAAAAAGTAAATATTTTCTGGTAACTATAGCAATACATTAATAACTAATGTTGTAGTAATTAGCTCTATGGTCTAATCCACCAGATTTATTTGACAATGTTTTCTCTGAGTAATGGTGAGTATAACAAAAAGAACACAAATTACAAGATGTTACATATTTTGTAATACTCTTACTGCTTTAACTTTTGTAAAGTTTAAGATCATTTTAGACATTACAGAATTCTCATATTTCAATTAACTCAGTAGTAATGATATTTTAATGTATACCTGAAAATAATATTTATTGCAGCTTTGATATTTTTACTTGAATATTTCCGCATCACGCGAGCGTTCTGTATTCTCCCATATTGTACGGTTTATATTGTACGCTACTTGTAGCGCGCGCGTAGCGAGTAAAATCAATGAAAATTGTATTGTAACCGGTTGAGAAAAATTTCAAAGAAGCAATAAATCACTTATCACACTCGTCGTACAATATGGGAATGATATTTTACTCTCACGCCACATTTTCACTCGCCTTTGGCTCGTGAAAATATTTTGCGTGCTCATAAAATATTTTCCCATATACTCTGACTCGTGCTATAAGTATTATATATTGTCTACAGAAATTTGGCAACATAAAAGATGAATTAATACGATCAGTACCAACTGATGTTTCATCATTCAAAACAAAATGCATGGAAAAAGTACAATCTAGAAGATACACCCCAAGAGAGTTTACAAATGGTAATAATTTGGCAATTGATAATATTATATCCATTCATATTATTATATTATGCAGATGTTCAAGATTTTTTGAAACAATACAGCAATGATTACAAAAAACAGATATCAATGTGGGAAAATTATAAGTCATTGTCCAAGGCATACCAGAATGTTTGCCAAACTTTGTATTTGAATGTAGTAACTCTAAAAGATAATGTGCAAAAATATTCAAACAAAAAATTTACTTCTAAGCATGAAGAAGGTAAGCATTTTGAATATTAAACTCTATTGTGTTGAAGGCTTACTTAATTTTTTTAGAATTATATTGTTCTAATATTAATTATGTGCACCGTCCAGTGTTAGAATGTGGTAGGTGTTATTTGTTACATTTAGACTATTATAGAAACTAAGAATGATTATAAAAAACATTAGCTAAATGATAAAATAATAGTTGTATTTTATTAATGCATTTGCAGTTTACAAATCATGGGTATGGATCAATAGATAGTTATATTAAACCTGAGGTGTTAATAAAGATTACACTATTGTATAGTATGTGAATGTTGTGGCTAGTACATGATTTTGAATTTACATGATCACTACAATACCCAAGTACTGAATATTCGTTCGACATATCAATGGACATAGCTCATGTTGTGTGCACTAGATATCACATGCATTAATATAGAGCAATAGTATTATATATTAGATATTATATTAAATGTATTGTAGTATGAAGAAATTATTTAGTATTAACTTTTTATTTAAAAAACAAACTATATAATTAAATGGAAAAGCTAGCATCAGCTCTGCAAAGCATGACAGTCTTGATAAGTCATTAATTCACTATTAATGACTTAATTGTTTCTTGCTTTGATTGCTCACTAATCAAACTTTATTATTATTTCTACATTTTTTACATTAGATTAATGAGATTAATATTAAATGACATTTGTTTTAGACTTCCCACTACTTATTCCGGCAGTAGTAGCTCCATTGCTAAACACATCAATAACAATTCCGTAAGTATAGATATATAAAAGATTACTGTTAGTGTCATTATTTACCCTTATGTGTATATTTTAGCAAGGGACATTTAGGTTTATTTGAAAAGGTTTGGGAGCTTATTAAGTAAGTTTGTGCCCTAAGACTATTACTTTACACTTCATATGTGCTTGTAGTTTAATAATTTTGCGTTACTATATTTTAGGGAAATATTAGGGTGGAATCAAGAATCATCATCTGTGCAAATAGTTGCTTCAGTTAATTGTGAAAACACAAGGTAATTGGCGAGCAAGAGAAGCGAGCGAGACACTATCAGGGATAGCACAATTGAAAATCGGGGAAATGTTTGTTATTGAGTGAGCAAAGTGGGCGAGATACTATTATGGGTGGACAATGCAAAATCCGGTATATGCTCCATGTATATGTAATAAATGTGTATAGATTGTACATTTGCCCCTTAAATGTATACGCTGGCTCTTTTTGTTCTCCTAAAAACACAGCTTTTAGGCTTGACTCCTGTTTCTTCAGATACTATAGCATTAAGAAAGTCTTACTTCAAACTTAGACTCATTATAGTGAGATAGTTCCAGTGGAATGCTTGTTCTTCAGTCACATAATATTACAACGACTGGTTACTATATGGCATTGAAACCCTTTTTAAAACGTAATTTCAAAACCTCACCTTTTTTGGAGCTGCTAAGTGCCACTTGGTGGTTGTCAAGCACCACTGATAGTCAGAATGGCTTAATTTGAATACTAAGGACTCTCTCACTTTTCTGGGAAGCTGATGTAGGTATGTAATTCTATATTAAGTTGGCTAAAATTAAAAAAAAAAACTCCTGCATATTAGCTTTGTATAGCTGAGAGCTTGTTCAAGTATTTCTGGTAATTGAGGTAGTCAGAATTGCTTCAGTTTGACACTACAGAAGTTAAGGGAGAGAGTAATTCAGTATTTGCATGCTAAAATTAATAGTCAACTGCTGCTATACTGTTTTGAATTAAGCTAAAATATACATGTAACTTATGTAGTAACAATACTGTAGTTTTATGTTACGTAACTAGGCAGGCTCACTCAATATTTGTGCTCAAGCACACCTCTAGTTATCAAGCGAGTGAGATACTATTTGGGGTGAGCAATTCAAAATCAGGTATATGTTATTATATATAATATATTTGGTACGTATGCCCATTAAACGCAAACGGGTGTCTTTTTTCTCCTAAAAACACGGCGTTTTAGGCTTGACCCCACTTTCTTCTGATACAACAGATTAAGCAAGTCTTACTTAAAACTTGGGCTCCAAATTGCGAGAAAATTCAAGCAAAAAGCTTGTTTTTCAAGTACCAAAAAGTTTGTGACTGGTTACTATGACATTGATAACCCTTTACCAGACATAATTTCAAAATTTCATCGTTTTAGAAGCTTCTAAGTGCCGCTTGTTGGTTGTCAAGTACCACTGGTAGCAAGAAAGATAAATATTACTACTAAGGAAGCCAACATCACAGAAATAACTCGGGGTATTATTTTGATAGAGCTGGGAGCTTGTTTGCCAGTTAAGGTAGTCAGAATGGCTTAAATTGGATAGTACAAAAGTTATATCATAGAGGTTCATTGCTATGAGTATGAACTTGAATGAGTATACATTAGCTTAACATAGCATAGTTTAATTGTTAAAGAACGATTTGGTCCGTGGACCACGATTCTCTACCATTGCAATTGGTTAAGGTCACATCAGTTTCCCTCTCCTGCTCTCTTTTTTTTTCTTAACAATATCAGCTTTTCTTATCCCCCACCTTTCCTTTTGCTTAGCTCGTTCCTTCTTGAGTTACTGAAGGTCGACGGACCAAAATGTTCTTGAACAATTAATGTTAAGCTAATATATACTCAGTACAGAAGTTATCACTATTCAGGAAATTGGTGTAAGAGAGCAATTCTGTAGTTTAATATTAATGGTCAAATGCTATAACTTAATTTTTTTAAATCAGCATTTTTAGTATGCGCAAAATGTTATGGTGAATGATTACTATGGTATTTAAACTGTTTACCAAACATAATTTTAAAATTTGACATTTTTTAGTAGCTGCGAGTGTTTGTTGTCAAAGGCTACTGGAGATTCAAATAGTCAGGGCTGTAGGAAATGGAAAGGCCTAAACGGCCTTGGCCGTTCAGGTTTTTCAGTTAAAGGCATGGCTGTCCCCTAGAATATAACCATACCCCTTAGTTGTGTCAACTGTGGCCCATGTGTCCTCAGCAGGTATCTGTGCGGGAATAGTAGCAACAACAGCAGTAAACGTGGTGATTGTAGCTTACCAGCACTTCCTAAACAAGTGTTTCACCCCACCGATATCGATTCCCTTGGAGATCCTTTGGAAAGAAAAATTAGTCTCATTAACAAGCCATTCTCAGAGAACATCTGGTAACCTTCTCCAGGTTTCCGTGAAATGCTGGAATGCAATTAATTTGGTATTGTGTTGTCATAGACTTGCACAATATCTACTGAGCACATCATGAAATAAAGCGCAGTAAGTTTAGAGTTGAGTAAATGAGGTCGATGAATGAGAGACTAAAGACAAATGAAGTCTATCACTGTTTTCAGCGCAGGTAGCTCGTAATATTATAATATTTGAGTAAGGCTGTGGACATAGAACCCTATTTAGACAGATTTAGGTATTTCAGTTTTTTTTAATCATTCTTTCTGAATATCACGACACATCATAATGCTCATTATTATAACACATGCAGCTGATTATCATAACACATCACACTGCTTAATTTTAGGCAACTCAGTTAAATTTATTAATTAAAGTAACTATCCCTTAATTAGTGGGCAGGGAAAGGTCGTTTAGGTTCAATATTGCTTCTTACAACCCAGATTGTCAGAGATTCCCGAAAATACCAATACTTGGGGAATTGAGGTAAGAAAGTAATTCCGTACGTTAGCTAAATTATATAATGGTCACAACAGCTACATTCTTATACTTTTAGAAATGGACTGATAGATGCTTTTGAAGGACCTATGCCAAGCATTTACTACGTTCACTTATTCATCTCCTAGGAGTTGTGTATAAAATAAATTTACCACGATCGAGCATTCTGATTGGACAATTGAATGTACCATGGTACATATTATACCGGGCTTAGGAAGATGATTTGGAATGGGGGGCCCCATGACACTTGGAGCTAAACCTAACAACATTTTACTACATTAGTTTTAATCACCATAGCATTATTTGGTAGTCAAGTGATCGCCGATTAAATCCAGCTACTGATGCACCTTAGTACAAATAGTGAGCTGTAGCCCAGGTATATCACTTTTATCTTTGCGATATATAAAGTAGTACAGTAGAGGCGGACTTAGGATTTTTCATTGGGTGGCTCTTTTCAAGAAGTGATGACATAGCCAGAGCAACAGCAACAAATGGAAAACTTATGTATTTCCTACAAGATTATATTGTAATAATCATTCACACAATAATTAGTATTATAATCTAATTGTCTAGAACTGGACATAATGAACAGCTACAATCAGGAAGGAAAAAATTAGAACTAATAACGAAACAAGTTTACAAAGATTTTTTTTTTTTTAATGAGTGGATAGATAAGTTAATCATGAAAAAAATGAAAACTGATTTCATGATAAATGAAACTACAGACACATTCTAGCTACTATTGAAAGTAGTTACATAGCTATAATTCAGCCATGAAGAAAAAATTGAATAACCACTAAACGCAATACTATTCTGTCAGAAATTAAAGTTATACTTACTCAGCTTTGGCATGCTAAAAGCTAGGTCTGCTATTATTATAAAAGCATGACGAATAGCAAAAATCCTGACTCAACATATCCATAAGTAGGGATGCGTTCATTGACACGATCACGATTAATGGAGGTGGAAAAACAACCACAGACAAAAAGTTACTGATATTATACGTTTATTGGTAAGAAAAAGACTAGCTAAAAAATGAGGGCTCTTTCTGAAAAAAAGGGGGCTCATACAAACCAGTTGACCCCCCCCCCCCCCTAAATCCGCCATCGAAGTAGAGAGAACTCAGAGCTACACCTCAGTAGAAAGACAAGTGGAACACTACAAGAGCTTCAAAGTAGTTTTTCTCTAGTTTATTGGAAGCCCAGATTTAGTGTCTGGCAACACACTGAAGTTGAAATTTCAGATGTGAAGGAGCAAATTGAAGAGAGGGGTAAGGTGAAGTGGGGGGAGGGGCCACATTTAGTATTGGCATCCATCGTATAATGCATGCTAGAATGTTGACAACTACATTTATTACTTGCAACATTATTCCAGAAAAAATTAATTTTTTCTCTTTTTGGAGAATAGCTATTTGCATGAGCTATGTGACGTGATAAGTGGAGCGGCTGAGACCACCACAATTAAAATAATTATGGGTTAGCTGCTCCTTTTATCCACATTTTGTGGACAATTCCAAAAATGAATTTTTTACCCCTATTCAAATTGAAATCAACACAGTTTTTTTTTCTGAACCACTAGCTACATTGTGCGTCCCCTTAAATATACCCGGCCTCAGAAGCACAATGTTGCCCAGGAAACTTCCCTTTATCATAGAAGCTTATGGACTTTGAGTGGTTCGGTACGCTGCCACCAGAGTTACAACTCCTGAGTGGCCACTGATCTGTTCCTGACTCTTTAACTAGTCCCCTACCTAATCCCTGAGTGAGGGTGGAAGGTTGCTTAGAGAAATAACTAAAGTATAAAGGTGATACGGAATAGCAGTGGTGCACAAATTGAGCAGTGACTAAATGGGCTTGCTCAAAGCCAGAATATATATAACCAAGGCAAGCCCAGTAGGAGCCAAATTGAAAAAAAAAAACAGTGTAAGAATGCCCAATAGGTAAGCATACGGCACTGTAACAGTTCACACACACATTTCACACAACACAACACAGATGGAAAATTGCATTAAGAACATAAAACAGATCCAATAAAATAAACACATAAATGACAATGAACAATCAATTACAATTCTTGTGTATCCCCCATAGGACGGCCCCACACTTACAATCCTATGAAATGTGCAAAAGTGGTGGCAAGCCTCCCACTGTAAAAAGAAGGGGTGGGGGGGGGGGGGGGGGAGAGAGACAGTCACCCCTCCTGCATCTTTCTCCTACCCTCTGAATTGAACAATGAATTCCAAGTGGACTTGCTATTTAACAATATCTGAAGTAGTCTTTCATAAACTCTTACAATCCTCTAAACAAAAGTAGTTAATGTTGTCGACACTCGTTCTCTATCATGGCATTTACCATACCAAAAACTTTGTACTGAGAATCTGTCATTCATTTCTATGTCACGTAGATGTTATGTACTGTTGGCAACAACACAGAATTATATCTTGAAAACTGTTGAATATAAGTTGTTAATAGCTAGCTACATAGCACCCTACAACAAATGTGCCAAGGTTACATTTTGCTCTGAAAACATTGCTTTTCAGGCTTGTCCAAGTTATTTTCTGGTACCATAACACTGAAGAGAGGGTTCAGTGGAAAACTGTGATATAATTATACAGAAACACTTTATTGTGGCTAGATGTTATTAATTTATGATATTGACAATCCTTTACCAGACTCAATGTAATAACTGGTTCATTGCTTAGTGTTACAAAATACCATGCTTCAGAGAGTTGGATGGGTGCGGCCATGCATACATGGCCGCATCAATATTTAACAAAGGGGGCATGCGTATGAAATTTTCTACTCTTTACCAAATTTCGTGGTTGTATTGAACTTGGGCGGTCGAAATTGAGCAGTTGAAATGACTTCTGATGGGATTAAATAGCTATACCAAGCCTGTTGGAAAAGTTTTAAAGAAAATTCAAACAAGCTTTCTCCCTTGTTTACTATTCCAAAGTAATCTTTTGGGAAACAGCCGTAGTTGGCCTTGTTTGTTTGCAATATAGCTATTTTTTGCATTACTAAGAGCCTGCCCATTTAGTTATCTGCCACACATACTTGAAAATGTTTGAAGAAAATTAAGTTATGACTGTCACAAAAGGCAGGATTTGTAAGCTCTATTTGTGGTGGATTCTGTATTTTTATGTGTGTTTTTTTTTTGCTTTTGCTTTTTTGCCATTGTGTTGTTTGATTTATATGTCCAAGTAGCTAACTATTAACTATACAATATATACATTCTACACAATCAGAGAGTGCAGTAGCACTCTCTATTTAAATTTCATTGCTGCTGCTCTGCTGTTAGTACTAGACTGGTACATATTTGTTTGCTGCTGCTCTGCTGTTAGTACTAGACTGGTATATATTTGTTTGTAACTAACTATTAACTATACAATATACATTCTACACAATCAGTAGCACTCTCTATTTAAATTTCAGCACCCCTTTATAATACAAAATTCAGTTCACATTACTTCTAATTTTCAGTCAACAATAATTTGAAATCAGTGATTAGTTGTTTTAGAGTCTCTAATGGTACTATGTATTCAATTTCTAATCCACAGAGTGTAAAAAGCCTAAAATTCAAATAATCGAATTTTTTTTTTAATTCTTCTTCTTCTTCCTCTTCTTCTTCTTCTTCTTCTTCTTCTTCTTCTTCTTCTTCTTCTTCGACTCTTCGGTTTTCGTTCTTACGTGACTCAAACTTACATTTGTTTCATGAAAAAGCATCCTTGACTTCCGAGTTATGACATCACTTTGAGCAGCTCTTGTGTGGTTGAATGAGTGCCACACCTTTTTCATAAATGCTGATGTATTTGTCAGTATTGCAGGGAGAACAAAAAGAGGAGTGTGAATCCCCACATCTTCTTTGTGGTGGAAACAGTAAATGCTTTGCGTAGATTGTTTCAAAAGTAAATGTCAAGTAATTCTTTTAGAAGCTGTCTTGGGATAAAGGTAATGTGTGAATGTTGAAAAGTGGGCAGTTGAGACTAAGATGTAGCTAAAGCATAGCAAATGGAACTGGAATGACATAAAAAGATGAGTCATGGCAAAGATTGTAAATAAAAAAAATAAGTGGTAAACTAGTTGTAAAAAAATTTCATATAAATATTTTGGAAAAAAACAAGAATTTAGGGTTGCTCTATAAACAATAAGCAAAACAAGGAATTTTAAAGCCTAAGTGTTAATTCGAAAGAGGAGCATTACAAAACTTGCCCAAATTGAGAATGGTGATTTTGTCAGTTTTGTTATGCCACAGTTATAGTTAGCATTTATTATTTTTTAGTGCCTTTTGAGTGATGAAAATACAAATAGAAGAAAATTAATACATATTTGTTATCACAGAAGTTTGTCAAGTCCATCATTATGTAATATTATATTATTACAATGAGAATTGGCAATATACAATGGAGTACAATAAGTATTTTATGTAATAATTGATCAGTATGAAATTAGAGACATTACTTAAGTACCATGACTTGTTATAGTAGGCAAATTATACAGAACAAATCAAAATATCTACTACATGCATGTTTGATATAGTTTTTTTTTAAGAAATAAAAGTGCAAAAGTAAGTAAAAAATGGACAACCACAATGGAGAGTGGAGTGTAAGAATGAGGGAGGATTGATTGACTTATGATACTATAACATGATAATGTTTTTCTTGTTAGTCATTATGTGATTGTTGTAAATTTTGTTACTTCTTTTAGTGACGCTGATTCAATTGAAAGTGACAACGAGTACAGGTAAGCTCACCCACAATTATATGATAAAATATTTAGCAATATTTAATGTAGATGTTGGAATGACGAACTTGATAAAAGCGTGCAGACAATTCAGGATGAAATGGTGAATCACATTGAGCACTTTTTTTCTGACAGTGACAACACTATAATAGAGGTAAGCACATCTCATTCGATTGATGGTCAACACAGAAACGTTTTTCAGTTTAATTATATCATTAGAAATTATTTCTGCACATGATTACAGCATGACAATGGGGTGTTACCAACAAAAGCTTATGATCATACAACCCCCCCAAAATAACTAGTTTTTCTGAAAAAAATGTCAAAAATTCTGGCACATTTAGGGACATAACCATGTAGTAAAGCATTTTGATGCCTTTATTTATGAGGCTGCAGTCTTAAAGATTCCGCTGTTGGGTGTCATGAATGACTAACTAACTGACAGACTGACTGACAGACAAACTGAGTAAGTTAACAATCTTATGCATGCACTCTGAGATTTAATAAAAGGACTGAGTGGTGCCTTTTTAAACTAAATGAAAAGAGCAAGAATATAACTTCTGGCCACAAATAAAAGTAGTGCTTCATTTTATTTTTACATACAAATTTTGAACTTGTAAAGGTAGACAAGACTAAATATTTATTAAAATTCTGCCGCAATAATATCATTGTAGAGGTAAAATTTTAGCTGTGCTACCTACTGCCCCCATCAAAGATATAATTAGGAACTAACTTGAAGTTATTGTCACTGAATAGAAGTGAGTGCAAATAATTAATAATGTTGATTTTTGCAACAAAATTAATGTTTTTTTACGTAGAAAGTCTGTGATCAGTATTACAATGTTGGCATGACAATTCTAATGGAATTTGACCAGCGTATGGATAGTGATATCTCTGAATTCATCAGTGAAGTTGAATCAGTAAGAAAATTATTGTTTTTACTTGAACATTGTTATAGTAACTAGTAGCTATTAAACATTCTGTACGTCCATTGTGAAGCTTTTAAATGAGCAGGTTTCATTAATAGTTTCATTAGTTTTAATACATTTTGAGTTGAACACGTACATTATTAAATTGGAGATAATCAAGTGTAAAATGTATTCGTACAATTATGTATATAACTAAAAGCATAGTGGATACATAGAGAAATCTGGTCACATTCGGTCACAATCAGAACATTATTATCATGGTTTGTTAAAGATCAAAATATTGTCTTTAGTATGAATGTAGCTCTTAATATGTACAACATTTGCCAATGAGAACAGTTTTGGTTTCACAAATTTTTGACAATTATTGGATTAGTAAAAGAGGTAAGTAATAATGTATCGAGTTATAATAATTTAAACAATGAATTTGTATGAGGAATAGCATGACTAACTGTCCTATTGGGATCAATAGCATGAGCAATGTAGCTAATTGAAATAGCATGACACAAAAAGCGATTCTTCAATTTATCTAGGAGTACTATGGAACACATTACTTGTGCTATCACTGACGAATAGTAGGCCAGCTTGCATTTTTATCACTTGCACTACAGCAGCACTGTACTTATAGCTAATTCACCCATTTTTGTTAAATACTTTTTCCAATCTGTTTCAATTGCACAGCGATGTTCCCGTATGTTTTTGACTGAGAAATTTATGTAACTTACTATTAATTAGAATGTTTTATTAGAAATATCGGGTAAATAAAGGTTAATATTCCTTTAAAATGACAGTATTTTAATTATTGTGAATGCCATTCTGAGTACTATAATGGTGTGTATTTAATTTAATATATGATCTTACAAAAAAGTAATGGTTTAAAAGCAACGCTACAAATTATGGTCCAATGTGTTTTACTTCATGTCTGGTTGCACTACTGCAATGTCTCTAATTACTGTTCTTATCATCATACTAAACTTGTATTCTAAATACTTACCTATTCTTATTATATGATTATTATAGGCCATTGAAAATTTTGAGAAAAAACAGAAGATACTGAATGGTTATGAATCTTGCTACGTCCAAATGAATTCAATGCTAAATGAATTCAAAAAAGAATGCACTCATTGCCTTCGTTCTCTTTAAGATTGATTAGTAGTGTGGTTTTTTTCTTATTTTGCATATTAGTTAGTTTTTGACTATTTTTAATAATTTATCTTTAGTTTACTTATTTGACACGATTCAATTAGTTTTATATTTAGTTATAGTAAGAATTTTTTAATTCTTTGTAATTCAATTAGATTTAGTTATTTTAAGATTTTAAAAAAAATTTTGTACTTATATTCAATTCATAAAAGATTATTTTAGGTACATTAAATGAAACTATCTTTGATCTTATAATAATAAAACAAATTTATGCACCACATCATGAGATAGAAGGGGGATCCCAAAAATCTACTTCCTACAAGCAGCTTCTCTCATTTCAATTTGGAGAACTTTTTTGTTGCAACATACATTCCTAGGACCCTGTATATTCTTGTGGCTGAATACCAACAATGTGCTGGTCTTCTAATCAGAATCAGAGGGCTAATATAAAAAAGGCAATGATAACTCAGACCTTACCACTTATTATATGTGACTGGCTAATTAATTGACAGTTGCAAAGTCTAGGCTGAGGGGGTGAGGTGCGACATTCTTCTTGAGGAGGAGTTTTATAGACTTCACACTGGCTTCCCACAGTCCTCCAAGTGCGGTGCTCTGGGAGGAATGTGGCGCCATTGGATGTGATGTTCTGCTGTGTAGTTGGCTACGGTTGCTACTGTCTCTGGAGAGGATAGGAATCATTAGCGTTCTCTTATCTCGTACTTGGCACCTACTAAATTGGTACCATTGTCGCTCCACATGGTGTGTGGTACTCCGCGATGTTTAATGAATCTGGAGAGGGTGGCCAGGAACTCGTTGGTGGAGAGATCCTTGCAGAATCCCAGATGTACAGCTTTGGTGGTGAGGTACACGAAGACGGCTGCATATACTTTGCGGTAGACCGGTTTTCGTGTGTGTCCTTGTCTGATGGAGGTCCTGTTCCAGTTTATCTTCTGTGGCTTGAACAACTCAGTAAGAAGCTTAGGCTCGGGGTCCAAGAAGTTCTGCAATGCTCCATCCAAAGATGTGTTGATGGCGCCTTCAACATTCACTCTTCCATCTGCTAGACAGGCTTGGATGTCTGCAACTCCAATGTAGATGTCTGCGGCTCCTCCTAGGTTTGGGTCTGCGATCTGGAGGCCTTTCAACAGTTGGTATTGCAGGAGAGTGTCATGCTGAAGTGGCTTGAGTACGGGTTTCAGCTTGGAGACAAGGGTGAAGACAGTGGACATCTTCTTGCTGGGATCATGTAGTTAGTGTAGTGTGGCAATTACGCAGTGTTTGCTTCTTTCCTCGGCAAAGTGACCTCCCAACAGTATGGTCTGAGGGTGACACTTGAGCGTGAGGGTAGCGGCGAGCAGTTCGGTCATCAGTGAGGTGGATGCTCCGGTATAAATGATGGCTCTTGCTTTGGCTACGTTATCGCGGTTCTCAATCCCAACAGCTACGTTGTGAAGAGAGTATGGAACTGCTTGGGGAATGTCGTCATTAGGGTATGATGACATCCTCCGCACGTGCGGCAGGAGAACTTTGATGTGCAGGCTTTGAATCCATGGTCTGGGGAGAAACAGTTGAGACAGAGGCGCTTATCACGTACTAAGTGGTTTCTTCGGTCTAGGTCATATCCATTGAAGGCTGGACATCGTACAAGTCCATGTTTTTCGTTGCAGGCTAGACAATTGCTGGTGGTAACTGGTCGTGGCGGCTTTGTCTGTTTGTTTGCTGGAGTCATACTGGTCGATGACAGAGGCGCAACTTCCTTGATCTCATGAGGTGTCATGTGAAGCAATCGATGGCCGAGATATTCCTTTAGGTCTGCGATATTGGAAAATCCTTCCTTTCCTGCTATATGCTTGTCCCATTCCTCACTAAGGTCGGCTCCGAAGTGTTGACGAGTGTATTGCAGGAGCAATGTTTTAAACCCTCCCACTACTCGGTTATAGAGGCGTTGGAATTCGTCGTAATTGTCATGGTAGGTGTCTGGTTGTGTGACTCTGGCCACTAGGATGGGATAGACAACTTGGGGTCTACCAAACTTCTGACTGAGGCACTTCAGGACTTCTTCCAAAGTGTCATTTTTGCTGGCAAAACGTGTGGCAATGTCTCGTGCTTCTTGCGACTCCAGTGTCTTGAGAAGGAGACATCATTTGTCCAACTCAGAGTAACCAGAGGTGTGGGATTCCATCACTGCTCGGAACAGTGTCTCGAAGTGTTGCCATTCCAGATGGTCTACTTTGAACTGCGGCAGATCGATCTGGAGTGGTGCGGTATGGGGTGTATCCCTTCGAGGAGAGTGGGGCTCGGAGTGTCGTTTCTCTTTGGACTTCAGCTTGGCCAGCTGAAACTCCTTGGCGATTATTGGTAGACTCTCCTTTAAGGGCTTTACGGAAGCATCTATCTCTGCATGAGTGATGACATCCGCTGCCTCTCTTCTAAGGCTTTGCACGGAGGTGAGGATATGCGACCACAAAATATGAATAAAATCAGCTCTATGAACATGGATTGTCATTTGTGACAAATGTAGCTAGGAACAGTCCAGGATAGTTCATTTCTGCTTAATCACCGAGCACTTGTTGATCCATTCTATGGGATGGAGAGTCTATTTGATCTTGTAGCCCTGGTGATTTCATGAGAGGTGCACTCTTTGCAATTCTATATGTACAAAAAAAGTGAATAATCATAACATTTTTTAATTTTAACAAAGTTACATCCCATACAACATTTCAAAACACTTCTACAGAAGACTATTAGCTTTACTATTTGCTAACAGTACTTACTTTCATGCATTATTCAGTATCTTTACCAACCAAGAGACCGCACATACTTTACTAAACAAGAGATCACAATTCTTACCACCCAAGAAATCACAACCAAGAGACAGCATATAATTAACCAACCAAGAGATCACACATACTTTACCAACCAAGAGATCATACATACTTTACTAACCAAGAGATCGCAGATCTTTACATACCAAGAGACGCATATACTTAACCAACCAAGAGATCAGACATACTTTACCAACCAAGAGATCACACATACTTTACCAATCAAGAGATCACAGGTACTTTACCAACCAAGAGATCACACATACTTTACCAACCAAGAGATCACATATACTTTACCAACCAAGAGATCACATATACTTTACCAACTAAGAGATTATGGATCTTTACCAACCAAGACATCACTTATCTTTACCAACCAAGAGATCACATGTACTTTACCAACCAAGAGATCACACATACTTTATCAACCAAGAGATCACATATACTTTACCAACCAAGAGATCACACATACTTTACCAACCAAGAGATCACACATACTTTACTAATCAAGAGATTATGATCGTCATTTGTGGATTAATAAATTGTTACCAACCTCTGACAAACAGTAAAAGACACCTTGCTGGCGGTTGCGCTCTTTTGCGTGCATTAGACAAGGCTGAAAGCTCTCGCTGGCCATCGGCTGCGTCTCTTGTAACTCGCGTTGCGCCTTGTTAAGTCGGTAGCCTGGTCCTTCGCCAGACCACCTGTTTAGGACACCCCATTCTAATCATTTGGTCCTTCGAGCCTCTGAAAGACAGCGCCAGCTCTCCTAGCCGAAGCTAAGTACAGTTCTTTTCCTTGCCACACCAAGTAATGGAAGGCTCTGTTACTCCCGAGGTACTTCTTGAAACGCTCAAGAGGAAACGCGGCCACCGACGTGGCCAAATCACCCGAATTCACCGTCGACTGTCTATCCTTCAGTCCAAACACCTCAAGGAAATCCCCGTCACCGACGTGGATCTAGCCATTGCTGATCTCACCCATGAGATTAAGTTACACGAGTCGCTCCATGAACAGATAGAGGATTTGCTCTCCACTAATGCCCCCGCTCTCTCCCTTGAGCACACTGAACGTGAGACCAGGGATGACATCCATACTTCCCTTCACCTTCAACTCAGTAACCTTCGCCACAAGCTTGACATATGGCATACAGGTACAGACTTGAGTGCAGACCTTGATACCCTCTTTACCATTAAGGAACCTTCTAAGCCTCACTACCAAGAAGCTTTCAAAGACTTCAAGAAGGAAGTCTCCACTCTAGCTAGAAAAGCATCGCCATACATGGATGATGATCAAGTTCGAGCAATTGTGAAACCCCTTCGCGACGGAGTCACTGCTATCCAGATGGACATCACCTCTGCCGATGCTCCCTCACGCTCCACCACACTAGTGGACTCAACCTCCCGGCCAGCTCCCCGAGCTGCACCTATTACTGTAGAACTTCCCAAGTTTGCCGGTAACCCTACACACTGGAGACATTTTGAAACTTTGTTCTCCACAGCTATTCGTACTAGAGCTTCAGGATTCAGCAACCTGGACGTCAGATGCCTTCTGATAGATGCCCTTCAGTCTCTTGAAGCTAAAGAGGTCGTTCGCTCCTACCCTGAGGATGACGCCCCACTAGACGACCTCCTGTGTCGCTTACGCCAACGATTTGGTCGACCACAAATTGTTGTGCCACTGCTTGTTCAAAAGATTGTCAAGCCTATGACATTCACCAACACCTATGATGGTCTACGTAGTCTCACTGACCAAGTCCTGATGGGATACGATTCACTCAAACCCTTCATAGGTGACTCTCTCTCTCAATTCCTAACGTACCTTGCCAAAGCCTCCTTTGATAAGTCGTTGCGGGATGACTGGGAGAAGTATGCCAGTGACAAACTGGACAAACCAACGCTAGATAACTTGCGGACCTTTGTGGACAAACGCCTGCTCCACATGTCCCCAACAAGCAGCCCTCCTCCATCACCTGCTGTTTCTGCCCACTCCTCATTCGTGCCTACCTCTGGCTCTCAACCTCCCAGGAAGAAGCCACCCATCAAATGCGTTGCCTGCGGGGACAACCATGCCCTCATGCGATGCGCCACCTTTGTTGGGTACGATGTGGATCGAAGGAATAAACTTGTCCGAGACAAGAGGATGTGTCTGAACTGTTTTTCAGATCAGCACGGCTGCCGAATCTGCCCGAGCAAGTTCTCCTGCAAGACGTGCGGGGGACGCCACCACACACTACTCCACAAGGATCGGGATCCGGCTCCACCTCAAGCTCCACCTCAAGCTCCCTCTCAAGCCCCCCCCCCCTTCCAACGCTGGAAACTACTCAGTTGTTGCCTTTTCTTCATCAGTCGAACAGTTACCCCAAGCAGCACCATCATTCCCCAACACCATCACGGTCGAACGAAGGTCGCACAGTCCGGGCTAGAGCCATCCTTGACACTGGTGCCGGAGTCTCCATCATGACGGAGAAACTGGCCTCTGCCCTTAAGCTGAAGAGATTTCCCCAGCAAATGTCTCTTTCTGGCAGTTTTGGAGTAGAAAGGTGTAAGTTTTGTGTTGTGACTAGCTTATTATCTCACTCCAGGTCGTTTCGGAGCAATCCTATCACCTTCACCGTAGTGTCGAAGTTGAAACCTGCCCCTATCCCATCCAACCGTGACGATATCCTCAAGCTCCCCTCACTCCACAACCTCCCTCTGGCCGACTCTGAACTAGGAGGAGACGTAGACCTCTTTCTTGGAAACATGGATATAGATGAATGCGTTTTTGAGGGATCTCTGAGATTCGACGGTCTCAAGGCTATACACACCCCGTTTGGCCTCAGTATTGCAGGACCTCTTCATGACAACTCTCCCACACAGACTTTACTAACCTCAGTCGTTCCTGATGATCTTCAGCATGACCTATCCAGGTTATGGGAGTTGGACCAAGTCCCTGAAGCTCCCTCTCACTCTCCAGAAAATGCTGACATTATCAAAGACTTCGAGGACACGTATCAACGTATCAACGGTCGATTTTCTGTCTCCCTCCCCAAGGTCAAGAACCAGCCTGCCCTTGGTGACTCCAGGAGACAAGCTGTCAAGAGGCTTCTCGCGAACGAGAAGTCTAAGAACAAACTCAAGGATTTCAACGCAGTCATCCAGGAGTACTTGGACTTGGGTCATGCCCACATAATTCCCAAGAATGAACTCCACCGCCAACCTCATTTCTATTTGCCCATCCACGGAGTTTTCAAGGAGTCCTCCTCGACCACGAAACTACGTGCAGTGTTTGACGCTTCGGCTAAGTCGTCCACCGGAACTTCGTTGAACGATACGCTCCTACCAGGTCCAAACCTGTATCCTCCTCTACCAGACGTCATCGTCCGATTTCGAAGACATAAAGTTGGATTATCCGCGGACATATCCAAAATGTTCCGCGAGATCCTCCTCAACCCACCAGAACGTGACTTCCACCGCTTCCTCATGAGAGAAGCCGACAACTCCATCGTAGACTGTCGGATGGAACGTCTAACCTTTGGAGTGAACTGTTCCCCTTACTTGGCAACTCAGGTACTTCATACTTTAGCTCACTTGTCTGTTTCTTCTCACCCTGTAGCCTCCTCCGCCATCCTGTCAGACTTCTATGTCGACGACTTCCTGTCTGGTGCGGACGACGTGGATGCTGCTGACAAGCTGAAGACGGAGTTATGTGATCTCCTTTCTCAAGCCGGGATGACCTTGAGAAAGTGGAGGTCCAACTCACTCGAGCTTCGCCAACGTATTCCTGATCATCTCCTTGAGAAGGACTCTACCTCTCTCACCTTCACTCAACCCAACCAAGCTCCCAAAGCCTTGGGTATCCATTGGGATGTGGAACACGACACACTGCATGTTTCCATACCTCCCACCATCCCCTCCGATACTACCATCACCAAGAGAGTCATAGCCTCCGGCACCGCAGGAGTCTTTGACGTCTTGGGTCTGTTCGCACCTGCTATCATTCCTGCCAGGATTGTCTTCCAGGAGACATGGAAGAGATCTTTGTCCTGGGACAAGCCTGTTCCAGACGACATCAAAGATAGATGGGATACCTGGATTCATGATCTACCATCTGTCAATAGCCTTGCTATCCCACGCAGACTGTCACCTTCCCAAAGAAAGACTGTCTTCCAATCACTTCATGGCTTCTGTGATGCTTCCTCAGTCGCCTACGGGGTAGCCATCTACCTTCGATCGGTCTCCGAAGATGGCTCTATCTCCACGACCCTGGTCATTGCCAAGGCCAGAGTTCTACCAGTGAAACCTGTCACAATTCCCAGAGCTGAACTTCTTGGTGCTCACCTGTTGGCCAAGATGCTCAGTCACACCAGTTCCCTCTTGGAAATTCCCCCATCTCAAGTCTTCGCTTGGACGGACAGTGAGATTGTCCTGTACTGGTTACCAAAGAGCCCCTCACAACTCGTACGTTTTGTGGCCAACAGGGTTCATGCCATACAAGATCTCGTTCCTCCTAGTTACTGGAGACATGTCAAGTCTTCCGACAATCCGGCTGACCTGGCTAGCAGAGGAGTCAGAGCACCAGACTTGGCTACCTCATCCTTATGGTGGTCATGCCCTCCTTGGCTCACTCTCCCTCCTAACAAGTGGCCAGTCCACAAACTCTCCAAACCTGTGGCAGAAATCCACTGCCTCTCCATCCAATTAGATCTCCAGCCAGATCCCGCACAGAGACAATTCCTGAATGTCTTATGGAACCGTTTCTCCTCCTTCCACACCTTGTACAAGGTCGTTGCCTGGATATTCAGGTTTGCCAGCAACTCTAGACCCAGGAACAAAGTCAAACTGAAGTCTGATCTTCTCACATCTACTGAAGTTTCGACTGCCAAGCATGTCATCTTCAAGTTATCTCAATTGGAGACTTACCCCGAGGTGTTCCTAGCTCTACAAAGAGCCACCAGACTCCCCAAGAGCCACGCCCTCTCCAAGTCTACTGTCGTTCTCTCACGATATGGTCATCTCCTCGTCAACAGCAGAGTTCGGGATCCTCACTCTCCGACCTCACCTCGCCAGTTGACTCCTTTGAACGCCAAGTCGATGCTAACGAAACTCCTTGTGCGTACTCTTCACATCACCTACAGCCATGCAGGCATATCAGCATTGGCTTCCATCCTGTCATCATCCTTCTACATCCCTAACCTCAGAAATCTATTGAAGCTAATCAGTAGATCCTGTTCTTCCTGTCAGAGAGCGTATGCCCTGCCCCTTCAACAGAGAATGGGAATGCTGCCCTCCTACAAGACCACTCCAGCACCACCCTTCGACAACACCGGTGTAGATTTCGCTGGACCCTTCGTCATCCGTCAAGGATACACTCGCAAGCCCACCCTCATCAAAACCTATGCTGCAGTATTCGTCTGTATGTGTACCAAAGCTGTCCACCTGGAACTGTGCACATCACTATCTACCGATGACTTCCTTGCTACACTCCAACGGTTCGTCGCCAGGAGAGGATGCCCGTCTCATATCTACTCTGACAATGGGACCAACTTCCTTGGTGCCCGGGAAGAGATCCGTGAGCTACAGAAACTCACGGAATCTGTCAGCACACGACAAGCTGTGTTCAACTTTGCCAACAGCAATGCAATCGAATGGCACAACATACCCCCCCAGAGCCCCACACTTTGGTGGTCTCTGGGAGGCAGCAGTTAAGTCAATGAAGACCCTGCTCCGTAAGAATCTTAAGCCTCATGCACTCCGATACGAGGAACTCTACACCCTCCTCACCGACATAGAAGCAATCCTCAATTCACGTCCACTTGCTCCACTTCACAGTGATGATGTCGCAGAAGGAACGTACCTGACTGCCGGACACTTCTTAGTGGGTCGACCACTGAAAGCTGCTCCAACTCCACGACCACCAACAGGCAAGATCTCCAGCCTGCGAAGATGGAATCTAGTCTCCAGACTAACATCAGATCTGTGGAGCCAATGGCTGGGCACATACCTTGCTTCGTGCTCTCAACGATCCAAGTGGAATCACCAAGGACGTCGCCTAGCAGTCCAGGACCTAGTCTACATCAAGGACGAGACACTCAAGATCAGAGATTGGCCTCTGGCTATCATCGAGAAAGTCTTCCCCGGAGACGATGGGGAAGTCCGAGCTGTCCAGATCAAGTGCCGAGGGAAATCCTACAGAAGACCTGCCAACAGATTGATCCCCTTCATCCCTGATGAGTCCGCCCCCAACCATTCCCGCCCCGGGAGGATGTTTGGGACCCAGCCCAGACAGAGTCAAGATCAAGCCCAGGTCGCCCCTGGCAATGAACATTGAACATTCCTAGCTTACTTTACCTTAACTGACCACCCTTTTCCTGTCATACTTAATGTTATTCATACTCGCTAGATTAGAACCACTGACCTCCTGTCTATTGTCACACTTATTTATGTTCGTCATTTGTGGATTAATAAATTGTTACCAACCTCTGACAAACAGTAAAAGACACCTTGCTGGCGGTTGCGCTCTTTTGCGTGCATTAGACAAGGCTGAAAGCTCTCGCTGGCCATCGGCTGCGTCTCTTGTAACTCGCGTTGCGCCTTGTTAAGTCGGTAGCCTGGTCCTTCGCCAGACCACCTGTTTAGGACACCCCATTCTAATCATTACCAACCAAGAGATCACACATACTTTACCAACCAAGAGATCACATATACTTTACCAACCCAGAGATCACAGGTACTTTACAAACCAAGAGATCACACATACTTTACCAACCAAGAGATCACATATACTTTACCAATCAAGAGATCATACATCTTTACCAACCAAGAGATCACACATACTTTACCAACCAAGAGATCACACAATTTTACCAACCAAGAGATCACACATACTTTACCATTCAAGAGATCACACATACTTTACCAATCAAGAGATCATACATCTTTACCAACCAAGAGATCACACATACTTTACCAATCAAGAGATCACATATACCTTACCAACCAAGAGATCACACATACTCTACCAACCAAGAGGTCACACATACTTTACCATTCAAGAGATCACACATACTTTACCAACCAAGAGATCACACATACTTTACCAACCTAGAGATCATACATACTTTACAAACCAAGAGATCACACATACTTTACCATTCAAGAGATCACACATACTTTACCAACATAGAGATCACACATACTTTACCAACATATACTTTACCAACCTAGAGATCACACATACTTTACCAGCCTAGAGATCACACATACTTTACCAACCTAAGGATCACACATACTTTACCAACCAAGAAATCACATATACTGTACCAACCAAGAAATCACAGATCTTTACCAACCAAGAGATCACACATACTTTAGTAATCAAGAGATCATAGATCTTTACCAACCTTGAGATCACACATACTTTACCAACCTAGAGATCACACATACTTTACCAATCAAAAGTTCACAGATCTTTACCAACCTAGAGATCACACATACTTTATTAACCAAGAAATAGAAGACAATCACCAGGATTAAGGGGTATCGGACAATAAGACAAAAAGTAGGTTTAAGACAGATGATAGTTAGCAGGTAAAGATTAAGGAAAATTGCCAAGACTGCAATATGACAACCAGAAGGAAAGATGACATTAGGATACATGGACAGTCAGCAAGATTAAGATAAAGAACTGTCTTATAAGCTTAAACTAAATTGGTCATTGGATAAAATACTCTATAGAACTTGATAAACATACTGATGACTTGCATGTATGCTACACGAACACACAAATCTCTACACTTTTTACATGCAACGACAAAATATTAAGTAAATGTTATGAATAGAATAATAGTATATTATGTCAAAACACTTACACAAGCTATAATAACATCATCACCAAAACTTTTACTCCCATAAGACCTGCCCTACAAATACATATCCATAAAGCCAGTAAGTCGCTTCTTACCGACAGGAGAAGAACATGACAACAGAATGAGATGTGACATCCATTGCTTACATCTACGCTGAATTTGACCCCTACATCACAAATGGTAAACATTCAATAACTAACAGTGAGCATAGTAACAAATAAAAAATGAGAAAACCTTATACATAAAATGAAGTACCAAAGGTGTGAACCCTCAGCACTCTCTACACTATAGTCTGTCCTAGTTGAGTTGGCACGACCTCAAGTGCAGTAAATGAGGAATGCATTTAGTACTTAACCGGAAGCTATTTAGTCATGTGAATCCAAGTCAATTAAGTGCACAAACATCAACGTTGCACGTGAAAAGGGGGCGGTAGTACAGGTGCCCATTAATTCTGTAAGAAAGAAATTTAGTGATAATTGTGGATTTTTCTGGTGCTGTACAGTTCATCTCGTCTGTTTTCAACTATATTTACGTTTCTTATGCTCAGATAATGTATAGCAGATTGAAAACGCAAACTGGTGAGGCCTTCTTCTAAAGAGACAAGATTAAAAGCAGTTGATTTTACCTACTGTGTCCCAAGAAATATTCTGATATTCACAGGATTCAGCAGTACAGCACTGTTAACTTGTAGCTAAAGTTACTAAACTTTCTTGTTGAATAAAATTATCAATTGTTTCAATTATTTATAATATATATTATGAAATTTATGAAATGATAGAATTTAAGTAGTACATACAAAATATAGTTGTGATCCGAGTTGAAGGTGGAGTGCAGCTGGATTTATTTGGCTATTCTTAATCAGGTATCAAATGTAAATGTTGTCTTCATAAGAGAAGTAGGTAAACATGCAGGAGACTCTCACACTCAATGCTAGCCAGAACCTCAGGTACTCCTAATGAATATCATCGCATATCCTCAAGGCTTGGGGGGGGGGGGGGGGGGGGGGGAGGGAGGAGCAGGCTTAGAAAGTCCAACACAAAAAATTTAATAGAACACTCGCAAACACCACTTAACTAATACATGTGCCTATTACCATGTGGCAACAATCAATATCCTGAACATCCTGGACAGGCTAATACCATGTAACTGATGCATATCATGCCCTATGCAGCAACTAAATTGAGTCATTCACCTGTACCATATCTATAATGACTTTTAATTTAACTAACAACCTATATATCTTTATCATTTTAAGGTCATAGAACACAGTGTGTCTCCTGTCTATCATTCCCTCCCCTCTCTCTCTTCTCTCCCACACACAAAGCAGCATCTGGAAGGTCACACTGATGTCACGTAAATCAGTTATGTACTGGTCATCATCATAAATATCCCAATCATCTCAAACATAACTAACCAGAACTAAAACAAAGGGACAACATACCTTTAAAAATTTAGGCTTACTTATTACTTACAGGGCTTACAAGTAGTCACTAGCATGAGTGTGTACAAACACATACCCTATGCCACCTCCTCAAAAAAATAATGATAAATTTTAATCCCCAAAATCTGGTCCATCTTCCCAATAGCATACGGTAGTTCAGTAATTCTGACATACGTGTCATGTGAATCTTTACTCACCAACCATATATCAATACAAACCATCGCACACAACTGGAGACAAGACAACAATGCAATAATAATAAAGTAACATAATGGTCCTCATAAATGATCATAACAATGAGCAGGGCGAAACTTGGAAAACTGAAAAATTAGTTTGTACAATCCCTAGTAACTAAACACAGGTAATACAACCACTAGCAATATAATGCATTATAACTAATTATAGTTACTATCAATTTTTTTGTCTTATAGTTTGCTTCTTGGCTTGGTTTTTATTCAATCTGATGCCATTGGAGGTAAACTGGAATAGTATATAGACCTGTAGCAAAGGCTTAAAAAGTTTCACCTGGCATATTAAAAAATCTGAATTGTTAAAATTCAATTTTGCTTTGGTCATCTAGCACAAATTTTAACAAAAGGAACTTTACTAACACTTGAAGTAACCATCATTATTGGCCGATCAACACAATCCATGCATACTCCAATATCATCATCATCGTAACACGCACACACACACACATAGAGTTCTATGTCCTTAGATCATAATTGTAATTAAATACATTTTGATAGCAGACTGAAATTTAAACTTTTATGGGTCATGCTGATTGCAGATCATATTTGTGCATACAAAATAGCTTCAAATAAATTTTATCCCATACATAACATACCTGTCACATCTCACTTCAATGAAATGTGTGTATGTGGAGAAAATGTAGTTACAGCAACTTCACTGAACTCAATTACAGCTGCTCAGGTTTTCCAGGAACAACCTCCAGGTCTAACCACACACAACCACATACATAAAGCTCAGACTGAACTTTGCAAACATGTACACACTGCAACCAATGCAAAGATCAGCTCAGTCTCTTTTGAAGGTGTAAAAAAAATTAGTGAACCAAAAATCAAACATAACATGGTAACAGCCTCCTCGATTTATGGAATAAAGTGTTTGTTTACTTTAAGTCCCAACTAACTAAATACCTTGTTTCTCAACAGCACCTGCCTGGGTGATACAGCCACTGCTTTAAAATTTATTATGCAGGTCACACCCACTGCTTTAACCACACCACTACTACCTCACACTTGCTATATACAATTCAATTTTTTTCCTTATAAAAGTCAACTATATTAAATAATAAATAATGACCTTCCTCCCTCGTCACATTTTCCAATATAGTTGATGAGAAATAAGAAATGTAGTTTGTGTGGCCCTATTCTCAGTCATGATGAGATTGTGGTTTCTAACTGCTAATATAAAAAATAACTTGTTTCAATTTACACCATAATATAGTATACCAACAAGCCAGCTATAAAACATTCGTTTCCGTTTCACTAATCCGTTTCTTTCTTTATACTTGTAGCCGACTCAAGGTAGAATAAGAACATCAAATTAATAATAATAAAAAAATAATAGTTGTTCTTATTACTGTTGTGAAAAATTACATTAAAGAGGCTTTGTTATCCAATGTCAGGCATCAAAAAGAAAGTGAGTGGTTACAACTTGTGAAAAATACAAGAAATTATCCATATAAAAAATAGCAGAGACTACATCATAAGTTAAGTTTGTACCCCTACGTATAATCAACTGTTCAAACTACTGCAGTCTTTACAGTTTCAGCTGATGTCAGTCATCTATATAGTTAAATAATTTTTAATATTTAAACACTTACCAGGGTTTGCAACATTATAAAAGTAATAAAGTAAACATTTCAAGTTATGTAATAAGAAATCGGAAAATAAAAAAATTCCAGAAGTCTATAATACAGGCTCCCATACTTACAGCAACTTGCAAGAGATTTTCCTTCTTTTTTTCTTTCTTTATACTTGTAGCCGACTCAAGGTAATAAAATAATAGTTGTTCTTATTACTGTTGTTTAGCTAATAAGTACTCTTTCTGTAATTGTTACCTTAATTTAAAAAAACTTCGACATATTTTTTTTGTAGCTGAGTCAGAGTGCTTGTCTTCAAGAGTTGCTAACAATTCAAATAGCCTGAATGGCTTAAATTTAGGACTTGAGAAATTGAGGTAAGAAATTAATTTTGTATTTGTCTGCTAAAATTAGTGGTCAACTGCTATTTATTTATTTATTTAAAGCTATATGGCTAACATCAGTCCACGCCTTCTGAGGGCACTTGGTTGGGTACGGAGTCTCGCCCCGCCTGTGCCGATGGAATTTGCTGGGGCATGGGAGAAAGAGACTAGAGAAGCGTATGCTAGAAGGTTAGAGTAAACTTTTATGGTGAGTAAAACTGCTTGTACGCTAGATCTTATGAGACTAGTGACTGACTATAGGGAAATGTTTTTTATATGTTGCGTTGGGTTTGTATCATTATAATAAGATTTGGTGATTCGGTCACCAAATATTATAACCGGAGCTTTCTTTTGGTGTTGGTAATGTAGCTAAGATTAGTATGTTAAATTTTCTAGTTGCATATAAACTTAATATTTTCTACATGTATCCTGTGTGTGGTCTCGTTTATAGTATAACTAAGGATGCTAAATAACATAATAATATATTTCACATTTCTAACAGAGCTTTTTATTTAATGATCAGTTACAAATTAGCTAACTGTAATAGAAGCTTTGATGTAATCCAGTTCACAACATATTGATGATGTACTTTATACAGTGAATAAAATAGTGACTAGCCTGCTCAGTTTTCCCTGAGTAATAGTAGCTATTGGTATTCAGTACTACCAGTGAATCGTGATGACAAGCACTCAGATGCTTAACAAACGGCTGACCAGTTGACAACAGGCATTCAGATTCTGAATAAAAACGGCCGGGGATTTTTTAAGTTAGGGCCGGTGTCACAGGAAGTTTTATCCACCGGAATTTTAACCCGCGGCTAGTTTTTTCTATCTCCAGGATGAATTTTACTTAGAACATTTTTATCCCCCGCCGGGAAATTTTAAGTGCGTAGTAGTATCCCGGGCCTTTTTTATATATATATATATTTTTTGTCTTTATTACTACTTCTGCAAGTGTTATTATTGATGTTGCATCAAGAGTTGATCTTGAGGCTAGCAACTCAATCGTTCAAGTCTTATAACAGACTCCCTCCATCGCACAAACTAATCATACTTTCACACTACTTTATTCAGGTTAAAAATAATAATTCAGGTAAAGTGATAAGTAGTATAAAATAATCCAATTGAATTTGGTGCCTATATAAGAGATTTTATGCGCAGTTTGACACATTAGTAAAGTAGCTATTTTGGATTTTACTATGAATGAAGAAAGATACCAACAATTATTAAGTTACATTTGAGGCTCAAAGTTGGGTACTTCAATATACCCAAAGGGCTTTTCTGCCTCCCAGAAGCGAGGCCTTAGGGCAGCAAGCTGCTACTTTTGAAGTGAAGGATGGAGTTCTTTACCACGTTTCCACCAACAAATCACTACAGAGAAAATCCTTCTTAGAGTAGTCATTGGAGAAGATGAAAAGAAGAGGTTACTTCAAGCATTTCATGATGGCTTGGATGGAGGACATTATGGAAGGGACAAAACGTTAAGCAAGATCTTCATAATTTTGAATATTATTGATTTTAGCTAGTAATATTACTTTGAAATTACTATTTATTATAGCTCAAACAATCTTACTGGTGGAAGGGTATGACTAAATATGTCATTAACTACTGCAAAAGCTGTGACAAGTGCCAGAGAGTAAACAACCCGATTAGGAAAGCCTAAGGTGGAACTTCATCCAATTCCTGTGACAGTAGTATAGAAAAATATAGGCATTGACTTGATAGGTATAACTTACTCATTGATATAATTATTAGTGGCCTCAGACAAACAAACAAGCTAGCAATTAACTTGTTAGTTTAATATCTCATTTTTACAGGTGATTGACCTTGTTTTGTTTTTTACATCATACAACTTGGTATATGGTTGGCATAAACCTGTCCCCAAGAAGTCTGGCTACACTATACCATAAGCAGTCTGGTAACACTATACCACCAGCAGTCTGGCTACACTATACCACAAGCAGTCTGGCTACACTATACCACAAGCAGTCTGGCTACACTATACCACAAGCAGTCTGGCTACTGACAGACTTGAAAAAAAATTATAGCTAATAATACAAAAAAAAAATACAGATAAAAAATAGTTAGGAGTTGTAAAGCTGTTTAAGTGGATATCTACTTTCACAAATTTTAGCTAAAATAGTTATGTAATATATCCATTAACACCTACTTCTTTATTATATCTTGAAAGTCCTGTAATCCTATAATTAAATGGGTTATAACATAAATTCAAATAGGTTATAACTCATTAGCTATTGGACTCAAAACTTCCAAAGTGCATTCAGAATTTAATAAAGTTTATGGCTATGTATTTTCATGTTAAACTTATATAATTAATTCTACTAAAAATGTTGAGATTATAGCTATATTTAGGTGTGTCCAAGCATGTTCATTGGTATATTTTAGGCTTTACTATTATCATTACATTATTCGTTAGTGTTTTCTTTGTATTCTCATCATACTTCCATCTTAACTCAATCATTTCTACCCCATTGAATTGGACAGTTGGATATTATCACTGTTAACGTATTTAGCTACTTGTTTTTATAGTCAAGTGTTATTTAGGCCCACAGTTTGATATTGGCAGTGTACAAATAGTTAATTTAAAACTCAAAACAAATGATAGTTAGTGAAGTATTACAAGTTCTTGTGCTCCTTTATGTGGCTTTATTATGCTAGAATTTACATTAAAATACATATAATTTGAAGTATATACTACAGGACAACCAGTGATTCACCTACATATATAGCGTATAGGTGTGCATATGATCTGACCCCAATGCAAATAACCACTTCGTAATATACAAGTAGCTCAACTAAAGGCAATTGACCTTGACTTCATTATCTGTGAAGTTATTGAAGGTTCAGAAGGTTTTTGACTATGTTAGATTGTCTCAGAAGTCTGTGGGCCATACAACCCCACAGTTACTTTTGTTGAATAAAGATCGGCCCCTGGCGGACATAACTACATCATAGCATCTAAGCTAATTCTTTTAGCAGTTCCAAGTGATTTACCAAAGTTATCAGCAGCCAAAAACGTGTTGTACCAAATGAACATAACATGTAGCATCATTAGTTGTTAGTCTATATATTTTGCTATATTAGCAACTGTATTTTCAACTCTTTGCAGCCGGTTGACTCTCTTACAGCTGTTAGTCCCTCCTGCTTTTTCCCCTCAGGTTGCAAATCTACCTCTCCTCCTCCCCCCAAAGTGTACCAAGTGCAGATTTGAGATGGTTCTTTACTTTGTCAATGTTTTCAAAAGTCTAAACAAAAAAAATTACATTGAGTGAAAAGTCTTTATGTCATGCAGATAAAATTTACATTATTCTCAACAGCACAAACTAGACATCAAATGATATACATGATTTAAAATATGATCAGTTAATAGGAGTTGGAGCAATGACAAGAACACTATCTTTTCCAATGTTTCTTCCAAAATTAACCTTGCTTTTAACAAAAACAACTCTGTCAGTTATGTTTTTAATGTGACAAAATTAGATATCATCTTGTAAAGTAGCTGCTTATACTTGCTTGGGAAAACCAAACCATTCACGAATGCCAACACTCTCTTTGTCACCCTGGCCAACTCATACTACAGCCTTGCATGGGCAGGCCCTCCTAGGCCAGTGGCTAACTGGCCACTCCATCTGGTTCACAACTGAATGAAAGAGAATCTCTATAATTCAAGTAATAGTTATTGTTGTTGGTTCTTTTCATATGTAATACTTCAACTGCTGTGCAATATATACACCTTTGCTACTTCATGCTGACTCTCATGCACTTTTATTTGAGGTGGATTATTGCATCAGGCCTAGGTTATGTGTATTTTGATTAATAAAAATTGAGTATGTTAGCCCAGGTTATTATTATTAGAATATGTGTTGTGTATTCGATAGTTATGAAGTCTTATAATGATACTGAAACTAAATCAGTGTGTTATCATAAACATTTATCTTTATCGCTCATTATGAGCTTATAAACAAGTACATCTCCCTTTGGGAAAAACATGCTGGCAATAGTGATCACATTTCCAAATAATATATACCCAGTGCTTGTTAGTTTTAGTTATCATTTTCGGTTTAAGTTATAGCAATTTTATGGTAAACTCTGGAAAAACCTGATAGCAAGTTAGTGCCTAATCATTGTGTATGTGTGCATCATTTGGATTTATGGGTGTGTTTTTTAATCATACTACAGGTAAGAATGTTATACATAGCTATTCTTGATTGTTATGTAAATTATTATTTATAATACTGATGATAATAACGATAATTGCAATGATAACAATTATGATAATAATAAGACAATTATAATTATAATAATAGAAATAATAACACTACAAAGCTACAATATTGGTTTTGTATGTATACATTGCTATTATAATTATTGTATTATAACAATAATAATAATTATTATTATAAGAAATTTTTCTTTTTTTAACAGCCAATATTTTTAATTATAACTTAACCCAACGTTTCGACATCTTGTCGAAGTCCTCGTTGAACACTCCGTGGTGATATAATAACACAAAGTAAACAGCAAGATTTCTGGAGGGCACGCTTACTGTTTATTATATCCTGGACGGTGATTTGCATGCAGCATGGACAGCCAGCATAAATCACCCTCCAGGATATAATAAACAGTAAGCATGCCCTCCAGAAATCTTGCTGTTTACTTTGTGTTATTATATCACCACGGAGAGTTCAATCTCAGTTGACCCCTGAAGAGGACTTCGGCAAGAACCCGAAATGTCGGGTTAAGTTATAATTAATAATATTGGCTGTTAAAAAGAGAAAAATTTCCTATTATTATAATTATTTCAGCCTAGAATGACTGAATTATTACATGATTATATGATTATTATTATTTATATTACATTACTATTAGATTATTCTTTATCATTATAATAATAATGATACTATAATAATAATAGAAGTTTATATTACTTTATTACTGCAATTATCAAGTTCTAACCTTTCATAAAAACTAGAGTGAAATTTTCTCACCTAAAGGGGTCTAGAAAAAGCAATGGAAAAAATGTGAAAAATCTTAGTTGTCGCCGAAAATGAAGCCACCAGTGCTCTAACCACTGAGCTGCAACAACCCACGACTTCCAAGACCTTCACATTTTACCTGTATACTGTTGAGTAGTACTGTTTACTGCTGTCTCGTTGTACTCAACAGACCACCAAGTACCATCAGAACACCTTTCTGGTGTCAACTGGAAGCACCTCCTCCTCTGGAGAGGAGCCATATTTAGAGGCTTTATCATTGCAATTATCAAGTTCTGACCCTTCATAAAAACTTTAGGTGAGAAAGTTTCAATCTATTATATTACTATTATATTATTGCAATTATTACTGCTGCTATTAATATTACTACTACTATTATTATTGTTGTTGTTATTACTATTATTGTTTAACGAATTGTGTTCCTTTTATTGCCATAGCAATACTAACTTCAAAATATAAATAACTCCTGAAGGGGCTGATCTTTAGAATAGAGAAATACAACTTGGTGGGTTTATCAAGCCAATAATACAGATATCAAAGTATCATCGGTCCTCATACATAGTTGCAGTACATATGGGCTCTTACTATGGTATCCTAAACATTACCAATTTTAATTAATATTACTTATAATACCACCTGTTTTCAGTAAGAGGCAATATTATTCATACCAGAATGCATAATAATTTGCAACATAATCACTATTTTTGTTCTAGATATAATTGCTACTCGTAATAATAATTATACCTATTTTTTTAATTGTTCCATATTGCTAGGTATTTCAATATATTTTATAATCTGTATAATATAGCTAACTTCACTAGTGATTATTATGAATCATCTTATTATAGACAATCTGGCACACTACACAATACCCTCAGGCTTCATGTAATTTTAATCATTTAGCTAATACTGATGATGGCCAATGTATAGTATGTGAAAGTCTAAGTATAAATAAAGAGTGCAGAAGATAAATAGTACATTTCTAAACAATCATAGATCAATCAAGATCAAATTCAATCATGGAGAGTTTAACCTCAGTGATGAAAAGTTTGCTAACTTTAGGTGTTAAATACATGAATGCATGTTTGCTAGTTTCATTCTCAGGACTGTTCAAATAAGTAATCAATGTTGTGTCTCAATGACATGATGTGTGTTATACCACCTAGTCCAAAGAGAAACAGGTAGTTAATTTACAATATGAAAATATACCCAAAACTTTCGCAATAAGTCAAAATGAATTAAATTATGATTAAGACTAAAAAACAAGTGATTGAAGTATCTTAAAGTTGGTATAATTAAATTGTTCTTGTATACTTTAGTTTTCTAAATCAATTTTTAGTCAAAAGTTTCAATTAGTCAAGCTTAAACTGTTTGCTAGAATAGTATGGACATTATTATGTAGACATGAGTACTGACTCTTGGTATATCTAGTGTCAAATTGAGTGATTTTTGGATGTTGTAGATCAAAATGTCAAAATGCACTTACCTTTCATCTGGATATCACTTGCACTGTTTAGTATAGATATTTGATGTCATATAATAATAAGATACTTCAGATTATTATCATCTCAATCTACAGCAACATGACCATAGCTTATAATAATTTGAACTAGAAGAAAATTATGTTTCACATATCAACTGTTATTTCAATATCATGGAAAACATTGCATGCTAAACACCACACACACACACAAATTGGTTCATGACCAGTAGGTCAGACAGGATATTTCGGAATTTGGAGCAACAGACCTTGCAGCACGGCTATTGGCCACTGGTAATGCATATTTTTATAGGTCGGTCCACTTATTTCTCTATCTACCCGGAATTGAGTACTCTGATTGAAAAGTTTATGCGTACCACCACGAAACAAGTATAAACAATCTGCGGTAGTTTATTAATAGACTCTGTAGATCTTTTTCGCTCCGTGCGGCCAGGTGCTCAATAGCCGACCTCTACGGTTGCGGGGCAGACTTTTCTGGTTAATATAATTTCATCTTACTTGGTAGAAAAAGCTGACAGGGCTTCTACTTGCGGTGAAATTGTGAGAAAGGTGAGCCTATACTACTACTTTGCAGTTGCCTGTCTGCCTTAGAGATATAGTCTGTTGATGTGTTTAAGATCCTCTTATACTAGGTTCATTTAATATTTATTTAGAAATTCTATAGTAATTTATTTTTTCACAGTTAACATACTTAAAACACAACTGTGAATGTGGTGGTTACTTTACCATTCTGTGTTGCTAGTGTAAAATTTCAAGGAAGCTAAAACATTACTACAATATAATAGATATGTATGAAATTTATTAACGTCAAAGCAATTCCTTTTAGTTGGCCAAGCAATACCACAAACTGTACTAACATAGGACATCGTTCAACATTACTTAAACTGCTATTACAACAAAGAATATTATAAAACTATTACAAAATAATCTTATTAACATTATACTAGCTACTACTAAAGCATTTAGTTTTGCAAGATACCACTAAAACGATTGAGTAAGCAATATTTTGACCCCTTTTTATCAACTATTGTGATCATCCACACTGATGTTACTGGCACGATTTGCAAAAATGCTAGTCATTGTACTGCAGTACTGAAAATTTGTGTACTACTGGTAGCTTATGTCCGTTGGGAGTCCTGCTGCTACTGCTGTTGCTGCAAATATTTTGGACATATTGTCAATAGCTGCCTCTGACTTGTTATCCAGGAATGACATGTGATTGAGCATCACAGCAAACTTGTAAGACCACATGTGAAACCGAAACCATTGTGTGATGGATTTGGTGCCACCAGGCCTGTATTTTAATGGGAATGAATTCAGGCACTCGTTGGGTGTGTAACCACCTACTGCCAACAGGAGGTCTCTCATTTGATTGTAGGAGTGGCATCCTTCCACATTATTATAGTATGCTTCCTTGTATTGTCCTATCAGGACTGCGGGCAAGGCTCTCAAGTATTCTGCATGGGGTACATTGTTAAGTCTCAAGTTGTATTGGAACCTATTGAGCACAGCAAATATGTCTTCATTTTCTTGCATTATTCCCACTTGTTTGGCAAGAAAATCATATCTAATGTGAGCATGCTGTGAATGTTGTGGAGGGGCTGTTGAGGGTGTGGTTGTTTTGGACATGATTTCAGCAAGCAAGAGAAGTTGTGGGTATAAATCACAAGCTTTAGCTCTTTCAGACAATGATTTCAATTCCTCCAATTTTGATAGTGTTGGGCTAGTGGGTGTATTCTTGGATGCTGGCATGGTCACCACAGGTAGCAGAATGATGATAGTAGATGTACTAGGTGACAAAGACTGTGTTGTTGGTATGGGTGCTATTTGCGGCAGTGATTTAAACTTTGAATTGGTATGGTGGCAAAGAGCAAGTTAACAGGTGCCGAATATGCAGATATTGGTTCAAATAGTACAAGTGAAAGTGAATGAAGAAATGAAAACATATGTACTTTCTGATAAATTTATGTAGTTTGTGTACTTTAAGGATCATTAATTAGAATTTATCTTGATGTAATTCCAAGTGTTCTAAATACTTAATATCTTTGACAGCTCTTGGCACTCCACATTTGGTCCACAATTCTCTGTGCTTTTTTTATTGATTTATTTAATATACATATAATTCAGTCGTTATCAGTTTGAAAAAAATAGTAATAGCAATTCTTGTTCCCACTGCCAATATTATGTTAATTAAGACTTAACATTTCGACTTCTTGCTGTAGTCCTCTTCTGGGATAAACTGAGGTCGAACTCTGCATGGTGATATAGAAAACACAATGAAAACAACACGATTTCTGGAGTGTATGCTCAATGTTTATTATATCCCGGAGGGTACTTTGCACACAGCATAGACAGCCAGCATCCTGGAAGCTCTAAACCTATGTCTCTGTTAAACTTGTCGTTGTCCAGTGTCATCTGTATGTGATTCCTTGATCTTTAACTCACGATTCTTACTGGCAAACTCTTACCTCTTCCCAAATAATGGGGTGATGTTTCTGCCAAGCATGCTAAGCAATGGCTAAAACCTTCTCATCACCTCTCTTACAAGCGTCGTGATGTTCTTTCACTATCTGCTCAAGCCTTCTAATTGTTTCACCTATATATATACTTTACCACAACTGCAGGTTATACTATATACACTACGGAGGACTCGGTGGGAATGGGTATAGTATCTTTGACTTTAGTAAGATGTGACCTTAGTGTCTTACCTACCTAAATGTTGTTTAGATGTCAAGTATCTACACACTCTCTGAATACTCTCACTCGATCCTGCTATGTATGGAATTCATACAAGGAAGCTCTACAAGTTGAAGACATAACACATAGGTTGTCACATTAGGTTATAATAATCATCCATAGTCTTGTGGCCAAAATTGACACATTACATTAAAGAAGGTCACGTTCCAATTGGCCGGCTTGTGAACAAGTTTTGTTGGGTCCTTTTAGGACATGTCTACCACATTATGTAACACGAAGGAGTCAGTCACTTGCACTGCCTGACCACCAGAGTCTCAGTGTGGGTCTCAATGTCCTCTAAGATTCACTCACAGGACAGGTGCAAGAACAGCGATTAAATGATGAGATAGAAATCAGGTTTTTTTTTTGTAAAATGAGCGATGTTAATGGTTAAGAAGATATAATGAATGATGGAAGCAGTGTGTTTTGAGATTGAGAATGATGCAAAAACCCATATCACACAAACCTCTGCGAGTAAAGGAAAATATGCTGTTGAGTATTCAATTAATAATGGTTGGGTATAGAAGAACTGATTCAAGTCCATAGAGCCCTTTCCTACATGAGACGGAAATCAGAGACCTTGCAGCAACTGTACTTAATGGTGAAACTGATCACCAACAATATCCAATTCTCCATATTGAAGACCTGATATGAGCAGCAAACTGAACTTATGCAAGGGTTACTAGCTACCTGATTTAATTGCATGAGTCACATTCTTTGTGACTCCATGAGATGCCTATAAATTTATTGTGCAATTTTTGGGTTAATGAATGTCCCAACTGTTTTTCAAAATAATGGTACAGGTTTTGAGAAAGTGCGCTGAGTTCACCATTGTTTACATTAATATATTGTTATGTTTAATGTGAGGACACATACAAAGGTGTTTGTTGGATGCAATAACAAGCCACTACTGCTGTGAAAATAGCTGGCATACAATAAAAACCACTTATTATTCTAATTTGAATGATATTGCAAGGTATTACTCTATCAAGCTTATTTTTAATAACTTCCTTATCACACTGAATTCATATAATAAGCATTATATATTACATTGTATTATGTGCATATATTATAAACAGAATTATGTTTTTATATCATAATCAACAGCACAATGAAGATCTTCATCGACCTTGCTACAATAAATTATCTGGATATGATGCAGTCTTATGTAAAGAACTACAAATTAAGACTCCTAATCTTTGGAATATTACTGCTAAAATTGTCAGTTGCCACTGACAATGGACAAAATATTTCAGGTAATTTTTTAAATGCAGCTTGGCGATTTCAAATCAAAGATACTTAATTAGCATGAAAAAAATTATGACAAACAAATGTTGGAAATTTGAGTAATTTACAGCTTATAACAATAATTAGTCTCACTTACAAATGTATTCATTTTAAAATACACCAAATTCTGTCACAGGACAGCGCATTACTTAACTCATTTTGTATCTCACTTAAACCAGACCATCACTTTTTCAATATTACACAAATATACCTGCAATTTGATACTGGTAGTTCATCATTTCTGAGTATATAAGAACTAATTCTGATACTCGCAATTATTGTTTATCTCATGCATTACAGAATAAGGTTGTATATTTTCATTGCAATCTTTAGTAGCTTAATGGCATGAGAAGAAGACTGATCGTTTCACCATTTCATCACATTAATCTACCACATAAACACACACACACACACTGACCATAATATTAACTGCAAAATATAATGATCACAATTATAAAATTTTGTTGGATGTTTCAGCTCTAGCAACAATTAATATGCCCTGTTAAAGATTAGATGAATAACTGACCTATCCAAGAAACGATTATTAGGTAAGCCTAATGTCCAACAGAATATGCTATACATAACAATTAATATTATTTATCTCATAGAAATGGTAAGGAAATGGCCCCTTTAAATTCTCAGTCTTCTTTTGTATATTATTGCATTCCTGAAAAAATGAAGCACCAAAGGTGCAAACCGTCAGCGCTACTGAACACTACCTAGCTATATAATCTCAGACCAAAAGAACAAGATATCTGTTAGCTATTTTAATCAGGCATCAATATAGCTCGAGCAATGAAAATAGTACTTGGAAACCTGTCTTCATAAGAGAAGGAGCTAAACTAGCCAGAAACACTCACCAGTGCACATTTTAAACGTGAAACTTCACTTCTTCAACTAATTGCCATGAGCATAAAGCAAAAACTACCGAGGGCATGCAAGAAATTATTTGCTCACATATTATGACATGATGCTAGGGGGCATTACCCACAATAGATGGTACCTACACGAATCTGAAAGTTTTGTGTTTTCTCAACAATTAGCCCGAAATTCAAAAAAGTAGCCCAATGAATAGTCATAAATCTTCATTCTGAGTAAAATGATACCTAAATCAACGGTTAGTTGTCAATAATCTCCATAATCAGATAGACAGATGGATAGACAGATAGGTAGACAGACGGACGGACAGACAGACAGACAGACAGATGGACAGATGGATAGACAGACAGACAGACGGACAGACAGACGGACAGACAGACAGACAGACAGACAGACAGACAGGCAGACAGACAGACAGACAGACAACCATCGTACACATTCATGCTGAAGTTTTATTAACTAGAGCAGTTATAGCAAAATTTAATTATATCAACTCATTAAAATTGTAGTCATGATTACATTAAAGAATGCAGTTATGACATACCAGTAAAAAACTACATGATATGGTAGATATATAATGTTATTAATTCAAAAAGCAATTAAATGTAAATTGTATATCAAGAATAATGTGCTGTAATTAATAAGATGACTGGTCGTTTATCGTTAGTGTTAAATTTATTGCATGCAAATTTTCAATCAAAGTTATAATCTGATTGAAGCAAAAAAATATATTATAGGTTTGATAATCATGTTCAATACAGAAAAAAGCACCTTGAAATATCTGAATATTCATTGGAAGCACACATAGACAGATATATCTATGTCAATCATACCACTTTGAAACCTATAAATCACTATAAATAAGTAGCTAAATCATATTATTATATAACATTAAGTATGTGTATTATATGGCTACTACAATGCATAATTATAATTACTTTATTAACAAAATAAGCAAACCAAAGGCAGCTAAATAAATGTATACATGGGTGAACATTATTTTAAGTATTGAAAAGTTTACACTAATGAAAACTTCTTGAAGTGGACATGTTTCATGATATTAGTATGCTGGAATTAAAATTAATAATGACCGTAGTCAAATTCACAAATTGTACTAAGTTAATCCATTTGTCATCTTATTAATCACTACGTTTTTGTAGGTTTATTAAGTCCTGATAACCAGAAGTTTATTTTGGGACAGGATTCTGCATTTATTTGTAGGATAAACTCAACGCAAGATATCATGTGGTATGTGAATGATACAGTTCAAAACATGACAGATCATCAGATATATCTTCATAACATCTATCCATCACTCCATCTATTAACAATTGTCAACTTAACTATGAACTTTAATAATACTCAACTTCAGTGCTCAACAACAGATGTTAAAAGTAATGCAATTAATATATATATTGAAGGTAAATAAACAAACTTAATGATGCATTAAACAACCTGTTCTGTTAGTCCTTGTAAACTATTATAGTTATATTCATTATGTTATACTGCCTATATAAGAAATAATGTTTACGTAATATCATTATCAGTCTTTTATTACTCATTACATGTATTCCCTCTCATTCAAAGGCATCTTTTGAACAATACAAAATCAAAAAATTTTGTCATGTCAACAAGGATCGAGCCTATGTATGTCCAAGTTGAGTTGGCACGACCGCAAGCGCGGTAATTGAGGAATGCATTTAGTACTTTACCGGAAGCAATTTAGTCATGTGAATCCAAGTCAATTAAGCGCGCAAACGTCAACGTTGCACGTGAAAAAGGGGCGGTAGCACTGGTGCGCATTAATACTGTAACTGTTGAAAGAAAGAAATTTAGTGAAGTTTATGGAGTTTTTCGGGCGCTGTACAGCTCATCTCGTCTGTTTTCAATGGTATTTATGTTTCTTATGCGCAGATAATGTACAGCAGATGGAAAACGCGAACTGGTGGGAGTTCTTCTAAAGAGACAGGATTAAAATCAGTGGATTCTACCTACTGTGTCCCAACATATATTCTGATGTTCACAGGATTCAGCAGTACAGCACTGTAAACTTGTAGCTAAAGTTACTAGACTTTCATGTTAAATAAAATTGTCAATTCTTTCATTTATTTATAATAAGGTATATGAAAATTGATGAAATGATAGAATTTAAGTAGTACACATACAAAAAATAGTTGTGATCCGAGTTGAAGGTGGAGTTCTGCCTGAGTTGGTCCTAATTACAATAAACGGCATCTATAATAGTGAAGAAAAGGAATTGGCATAAACACGGCTTTGACAAGCACACAATTTAACGGCAAACAGCGTAAGTGTGGCTGTATTACAAGTTGCTAGCTAAATGATAGCTATATCACTGAAATATATTGGCTATATAGCATTTGTTATTGAACAGGTAGACAAATAATCATACCAACATCCTATCAGGTGGTCCTGTACCCTCTGCAACAACAGAACACTCCGTCTATCCTGTTTCCACACTCGCAACCTAAGTTAATCGCGATATAAAGCTAGAAACACAGCAATCCGAGAAGAAGCCCTCATTGTTTACAAAATTCTTAATGAAGACAGTCCGCGTGATAAATTGAGCCATACCGCGTGACTAAAAGCGGGCGCGTTTTGAGCGGGAAACCTGTGGTTTTTTTCTATTCCCATAGACTTTTGTATTGAGTTTTGGAATAGCACTTTCTCTCCGGTTTTGGAGTTTACTGAGGGAATATCTTTAACCGCTTCGGCGCGAGCTTTCCAATGGTGCAAACCCCGGATGCGTAGCTGCTTCTGTTCTAAAGTTATTCAAGTTTTTCTTGCGGCCAACTCAACTTGGACATACTACTTCCATAATGCACAAGCACACCATCCACTGAGATATGACAAATGCAAGACTCAAACATTAGCACCGACAGATTTTGTAACACACCAATAATTATTAGATGATTTAAACAAAATTTAATGAGATTAACACTGAAATTGCAGTTAGATAGGTAGCATTGTGGAGAAATTTATCAAGCAAGAGGCAAGGGGTGGGGTAAACAGATCTTAGTAGCATGTGATTAAGACCACACACTATCAATGTGGTTTGTCAAGGCAGCTTGATCGGAGTGGTAGGCCTTTGATTCAAACATTGGGACGTTGGAAGTTGGGGTCAGTTCTGGACTATATAAGAATGGACGTAACAACTCTTGTTGGCACTGTATTTGAGCTGCCAAAGTAATAAGGTTATAATTAGCAGCATTTGTTCTCTGTTGACAATCATCTCTGTAATCTTGGTGAATGCTAGTTGTTAGTTGTAAAAATGATAGATTCAGGAGGCAATCAGTATTTTGAAAGTAGCAGTTGGGGTTGCATTTATGGTGCCACTAGTGTAGTCATGCGGGTTTTGCTACTAGGGAGTGAGAGGGGAGACTGGTAGGTCCTAGGTATGCTGATTGTGCATAATATTGTAAGGGTTTATGAGTGTACATTTTAGCCACTGGGAGGATGTCTACAAACATACATTCTCCAAAATATAATAAGGAATCAGGAAGATAATAAGTTAAGGGTTAAACTGCACAAGAGGGTAAGGATGAAGTAGGGAGGAGAACAGGAGGTTCTGGTAGGGGCTAGAGAGGATGTCCTAGCATGGATGAGTAGGGACTTAACTAGCAAAAGTTAGTATTGGTATGTTACTAATTATGAATGACAAGGTTAATAGTAATAGTGAATTTACTGTTCTTATTATGTCCCTTGTGAAAATGATTTTGTAAGATTAGAAATCAGCATTATATTTACAGGATAAAGATTAAATTTCTGAAACTGGAGATAGGGCATATTATCCTGAGTCTGTTTTGCCATTATCCTGAATATCAAGACAGAATGCAAGATAGTATGCCCTATCTTGCACTTCAAGAAATTTGACTAGTTTTAAAATATGTACAAGATAGGTGATCAAACTGCAAGGACAGAAAAATTCTGTATTATTCCTGTGACTGTCATGGAATTCAATTTTGACAACGTAAAACTTCTATGCTTTGTTGTAATTTAAAACGTAGCTATAAGAATATCTACAACACTTGAAATACCCATTAATATTACCAAGTAGTCAATTGTTTTAATTGGATGTTTTATTATAAAACTTATAGTCTTTAGTAATTGACAATAATGAATGTAATAACACTGAAGTATGATTGATTAGCAAAATCAGATCCAATGGAAAGTCCCTAGCTGAATAATGTTTGTTTATGTCTAATTTAATTTAAAAATATGAACATATAAAATAAATGTTAGCTCTATCTAACTATTCAGTTAACAATTTCTCAAAATGGTACTGCTTGTAAGTTGCATGAGTAATATAATTTATTTTGCCACAGAATAATTAACACCAATATAGGACAGTTGAAACTAATGAGGTATCATTAGAAGCAATAAATTATCGTACATATACAATAGGCATTTGATAAAATTGGTCGATCAGGTGTACTGGGACACTTCTGCCTCCATCTAGCATACACATATATGGACATTAATTCATTTTCAAACATAACTATACTACGCAATACAATTGCGCAGCCTAAGTTTACTGCTCAAAGTTGCACGCTACACTCTTCAGTCCAGTCTATTTAGGACAAACATGTGCTAACACACCTCAAATTGCATCACAAGGGCTCCTCTTAATATTGGTAACTATAAAAGCTTCTACATGAACAACTGAATTCTGCATAAATCTACACAAGCAAACTTAGTGACAATATAATATATTTACATGTAGCTGTTCCAGGACAAGTTAATACCCAATTTGAGCTTATAAACTCAACAGTACAAGTATATTGGCATTCAATTTATAATGCAGATTATTACTGCTTTTATGTATTTAATGATCATATCGTAGAAAGTTTTATCTCCAACATAAGGAATCTCAGCTATTCACCTATAATTCAATCACCAGTATGCTTAGCTTGTGGGAATTATTACATTGATGTAATAGCCAGCAATAAAGCTGGACTAAGTGAATCTTCGAAACTCCAACTAAGATATACAGGTGAGTCAAAAACTGTGCATTAGTTGTACTCTACTTTATGTAATGATATATTATACTATTGAACAAGCTTCACGTTAAAAGAAATTTAAAGAAACCAATACAACTACAAATAATCACAACCCTATAATGGCAAGTCCAAGAATATTTTAATAAGGGGCACATTAACAAAATAAAATTGTGTATTGAGATCTCATTTTTAAGCATTAGTGGCAAAATATTACATTATCATTGATTTAAAAATTTAAAAAAAAACAACATAGTCACAAGTTCCTTCTTGACAATTTAATTTGTGGAATTCCTCTAGTTTTTATGCCCCATTTGTTTAATTTAAAACATTAGGTTGAGTTAAAAATTGGGCATTGGTGAGTAATATCAAAATACTTTGGTGTACATTAAAACTATGATCTTTTTCATTATATACCAAGTCAGAATCTGACTAAGTGAAAATTATTCTTCAGACGTTTTTAAATATGTAAATGTAAAGTTGCTGTTGAAAACTTGGTTAATACTAATTAAAAGTTTGATGTGTATACAATACAGCAAATACCAATAATAACATAATTATTCCTGATAATATAATGAATTCGTGCATGTGTAAACTCATCAGTTTAATACCTGATAGCTAAGTTAAGTAATTGTGTTGGGATGCTGTTCATTTCAGCAGTATATAACTTGCATTCAAAGACAACAGTGTTCATTCCAGAGATAATATTATTCTAATGATAATTTAAAGCAACACAACATGTTCATATAATATATACTCAGCCAAGGTATAACAATTCTTTGTAATGTGCTTTTAAAATCTTTGTTTACAGAATTAAGTATTTCTAGCATTATTGTTAAATCATTTAACAACACAAACATGAAGGAGGTGCATATCCTGATGGTGAGCAATATAATTAATTTACAATTAGATTATTGTTCTGGTGGTTACTCAGGCAACTATAAATTAGAACATGTTTTTATTTAAAATAATATTAATTTGTAAGACATTTTTGACATTTTGTGATGATCTCTTTCTCAGCAATTTTTTTACTCATTTGATATGCTATATCACTTCTCAGTCTCCTTTTGAAACAATATATGCAGAATTTAAAATGTTAGGCTGTATTAGGTGATCGGACTCATAATGCTTGCTTAACATACAAGTACTCTGCCACAGAACTACAACAACCAAAAAAAAAACACTTCAATTCTGCATTTATGCTGTTTAATGCTGTTATGGGGTACTCATATGCCACAGTCTTGCTCCCAACAGATCAATGAAAATTTCTTTCAATTCTGTGGGGTTTTTTTAAAGGAGCAGATGAAAGTGAGAGATTATTATCTAATGTGTAAAAGAAGACTAAGAAAAAAATTGTTAAATGAATTTTGTATTAAATATTCTTCCCGTTTAGGCACAACTTATTTGTTATAATGACACTAAAGTACAGATTAATGCGGTAGAAGTTGATGTATATGAACTAAACTTAAATAGTTTCTGGCTTCAATGGGAAGATAATCATCACATAAATATCAGTATCAACACTGAACTGCCACAGTATGAGCTAATTGTATCTCAACTGATAAGTAAGTAATTTTTAATACTCAGTCGAATTAGATACAACTAGGTGTCGAGAGTAAATCATGATCATTATTATGTCTATATCCTAGTTAATTACTCATCAGAATTAATTTTAATATAAATAATGTAACCATAATAAAAAATGTATTTAGAGTATTGTTTAAAGTTTCCTTAACAATTATAAATTACAATCACATTTCATTTAACAATATTTTACAATCTTACTGAATTGTTCGTACTATTGATAAAAACAAATTTTATGTAGGGTGGTATCATTTCATGTGGTACTGGTTATTTTGAGATACTATAAAGAATATGAATTCATTAATATAATCACTTTAAAATTATTCACCTTGTAATTGCTTAAGTAAATGATAAGATCACTAAAATTAAGGAACTCGGTGTTTTGGAGATTGTATTTACAATCACAAATGGAATCTCTTGCTCTTTACTAGGTACATATGATGCTATAGAAACAACTGTGGAAGTAGATGACTCAGGAGTACTTCTGGCTAATACATCTTTCATTGATGATACGATAGCTACTGGTGTCCTCTATGTAATAGTGTTTTTGAACAACTATACAGAACCTAACTTTTGTAAATCTTACTACCACACTATTCCTATGAGTATAGCTATTGAGGGTATTGCACTACAGCACATACTACCTGGAGAATATCAATTGCTCACATTTGATATTGAAAGTGAAGATCTAATACAACAATATGGGAATCCAGCTCATCAAACCGATTCATTTCAAATTTTGACATCTCATGAAGAAGGTGAGTAATTTTGTTAAGTGTAGAATACATACATTTTGTTGAATGAATAATTGACAGCACCAAAACATTTGAAAAAATTGTACACATAAAAATCATCTTTAAAAAGATAAATTCTGACTTATTCGTACGGTGACATAATAATTTAGTAACATTATTTGCTCTTTGGTTCAATGTTTTTTTTATAAAAGACCGTAAAAGAGATGAAGTTCATAAATAGTAGAGACACACAAATCTAGATTTCAATATCTCAGTAAATACTTCCAATACAATATATTATGAGTTCCTTCTGCAAAGATAACAGATACAAAATATTTATTTTTTTGCTATGTGTGTGTACATGCTTAAAATAAGAGTTAAGAGCACTTCATAACTTTCTGTTGGTGACAAAAGTTTTGTATCTACCTGACTCTAATGAAACATTTTAAGTTTCAAAACATGTTGCAAATTAAATATTTAATCACATCAAAATATGCATCATGTTAATTACTATGTATATGTAAATAGACAACAGGAAACCTACAAATGCTTGTGTTGTGGCATATGATCATTTAAACAACATAAATGTTCAATGTAACTGTACCAGTAATTACCAGGGAATTTTGCTTCAATATTCTTCTAGTGATTATTTGATTAATTCTAAAAAAGTTGAATGTAATGACACACTGCAAATGGAGTTTCAAAACACATCTATGGCTTATGTGGTTGTATTTGTTCAGAATGATGATGGATTGTTAGATTTCAATTCATATTTTGAAGCAGGCATTACTCAATGTACATTACACACTCCTGAACATAAAACTAAAGGTGGTAAGTGCAAAATACATATATATTTATTCCATGCTAGATGTTATTTTTAGGTAAGTGACCCTGTAATGGGTTCAGCTGTGTAGCTGTATTGCCAGGCTCATTACCCTATTGTAGTTATGGCAAGCAGCCTAGTTTGCCACTTTCCCAGGTTTTTACAGCTACATTACACCTGTTAGCCAAAATTTTATTATGAACTTATAACACAAAAAATATACTGGCTCTGCAGGTTAGAGCACCTACTAAAATATATAAGCTGCGGTTGTGTGGAGCCCCTACACTCAACTTTACAACTTGAGTTCCTAGCCCTAGTGCAAACTATAGCAATTAAGAATAAACCACTTATTACATTCACTCTTCATAGTGATATGGCAGGATATTTCACTCTCAGGCTATATTTTCACACTGCTTGGCTCTTGAAATAAATTAACCTGCTTCTGAACTATTTAACCATATCATACTCTGACTTGAATATTTTAAGATTACACATAAATGTTTTCATGAGCCAAGGGTCTCTTAAAAAAGGGTGACAAGTAAATGTGATTCTCATTGTACGAAGAGTGTAATAAATTGTTTATTGTACATTGAATACTTTCAAGAACAGTAAGACAGTTGTGCTTCAAAGCCTCATCACTCTTAGAGTTCAGAACTATGTGCAGGCATGTTGGATCATTTAATATGCAGTGTTCAATATATATTAGGTTCACAAGGTAAGACTGTTATATTCCAATGATATTTCTTTGTTTCAATCTACTTCAGACTCGGATAACAGTTCCACAAACAAATTTTGTACAAATACAAATGAACTAGAATTTCCATCATAGCTAAACAAATAGTGATATTATTGTATACCACAGTGCATCTCAGTCTACTAGAAAATGTCGCCTGTGCTATGCCATTTAAACATCGTTTCCTGAGCGAAATCCACTATTTCTTGCCAAAGAACTCACTTGACACTGCCATGTCTGCGAAAATGTTGGCAAACAAAGTTGCTAGTGGAAATTGGGCAAGCATAAACGGGCTCCAAAATAGTTACATAATGCAATAGATTAGTGCACTCAGCCCCTCGGGCCTACGGCACATGGGCCTAGGGCACTCAGGCATGCGTGCACAAATTCCCCCTGTAGCTACACTTATACTCTAACTATTACATAGTAAATTATTCAAGACCAACACTAATTAATTTAATATAAGCATACACACATCTTGTTAGGCTTGTTTTTCTTTTATGATTAGTTTTCTATATTTACTTGTATTATACATGATTCAGTTTTTACACATGTCCTTGTTGTGACCTTTTATATCATGTCTAATAATGTTTATATGCATTTATAATCTATTGTAGATATTAAACAAGGTGTTCTGATAATGCTGTTGCTAACAGTATTAATTACATTCGTTTTGGTTCTAATCACGAACTTGTTAATGTATTTAATGTAAGTTTATGTATTGCATACAATTAATTTTGTTGCTCATATATTTCATAATGTTATTGCTAAGTCATTGTTAAAAATATAGCAGTACATGGGAATGTGAAGTGATTAGAAGTTACACTAGAATTGACCCCTATATTTCAACATCTAATGGGATAAAGTAAAAAACAAGACCCCTAAGATGTCTGCTTCAAGTCCAGCTGTTTTCCAAAAATGATTTTTTTCTTGAGACCCGAATGAAGCTTGGTATCAAATACTTATATCATATTTTTAAAAAGGAAGTAAGAAAACTTTTCATCATGAGGATGTAGAATTACCCAAAATAGTAAAGGGTACTAGTGAAGTCACAATTGCTTTAAATGTATGTAAACATGAAAAGTCACTTGCGCCATGTGATGATAAATTCCTAAAATTACAGCTACTTTTAACTTTCAAGGATGCCACACAAAATGACCTTCACTTATTCAAATAAGCAATAATTTAGATACATCATCTTGTAAGGCAGCGAACTTATCTTGTTTCCATACATTTTAAGCAATTGCGACTTCGCTAGTTGCTATACTATTATAGGCAACTCCAATCCACAATTTTTCCCTTTTTAATGCTTTTAATACTAGTAAGAAAATAGTAATTCTGATTATACTCTTTGTTGTTAGTTAATATATCACACTGAAATTTAATAAGGATACTGTGGCTATTTAAAAGTTGACTTTTTAGACAGTTATTTTTTGCCACTTGCTTAAAACATGGGAGATAGCTCTTTTACTACCCAACCTGAATTCTTTAGTAATAGATTTTGTCATGAGTATTCTTCTATGTATTATGGCTTCTATTTGCATGTACTTCATTTGAAAAGTTAACCCTTTCGTTCCGGATCCCGCTTTGAAGCGGGTGAAGACCGATTGACTTCTCCGAATTTTTTAAAATAGTTACTTTATAGCTAGAACCTTCAGATTGCTTACACAGGTGCCCAATGCATTGGAGAAGCATCTAAAATAGCTTTCAGCCAGGACTGCTTCGACAGTACCTCACAGCAGTTGCGTTTATTTCTTCCTCGGCAAAAAAAAAAAACATCGGTTCTCCGTCGAATTTTAAAAAAAGTTACCATCTTCACAGCAGCTTCATTTATGGATCCAGTCATCTCCAGAGCTTTGTAGAAGCAGCAAAAAATTGCTTGAGCTCAGTAGCCTTCCATAACACATTGAAACAACCGCTTCTTTGCCGACCAAGACTTTGCGGTTTGACTTTCTGTCTTCTCCATTTTTTATAAAATCGCCAGTTCAACTGGGGACCTCCCTATTACGTACAGTCTTAGGTAATGCTTATTACATCATAGGAAAAAAGTGAGCGTGTCGTGTGACCCCGGTAACTATGCAAAAAAAAATTTTTTTCAAAGTCATTTTTTGGAAGATGGCGTCTAGAAATTACAATGCGGTGCAAGTTTTATACTTGCTTGATGCTGACTCTAGCGACTCAGGATCAAGCGGAGAGAAGGGAGACGACATCTAGGGCTATAGGAGGCCCTGTATCAGGGTTGGTGGACCAGACCCCGTCAACTCTGATACTTGAAAATGGGAGTCAAGAAGATGATCGAGGTAAGCTTGTCTTTCTCTTGTCTTTGTCTTGAAAAATAGCCAGCTTCTGTTGTGGAAAGGACTTATTTATAGCTATATTGAGATAGAGTAAGCTGTTTAGCTATAATATATATATATTTCTTTGAGTTTTGAGATTTGAAAGTGGCTTGTGGTTTTTTGAACAAATTCAAATTTTCAAAAAAAATTTAAAAAGTTTTTACCACATATACTACTAGGACCAGATGTAAATGCAGTCACCGACCCGATTACGCAGATGAGGCGACAGGAGCAGAGTCTTCCAGTCATGAAGGAGAGGATACCAGACCTGAGTCTTCCAATGATGAAACACGAATAGGCAGCAGGTTCCAGTGATGAGGAAGAGGAAGTGGCTCCTCCTGCTCCGAGTTGTGGACGTCCTCGCGGTCGGAGAAGGCGGGAATCGAAGAACAAGAGTCGGGTGGATGAGGTAGGGGGAGAGTGGAAGAAAGATGACAACACACCCATTGATATTCCATAATCTTTTGTGTGATGGACCACAAACTTTGATATTTGTGGCTGCCCCCCCCCCCCTGAACATCCCAAAAGTTGTAATATGTATTGTTATTGTCGTTGTCGTTGTCTGTGTTTTTGTGGTGTTGTAGTGGAGTTTCACACTCGATGTATATGTGTGTGCGTGGAGTTGAAATGTTATTCTGGTGCTTCCAGATCTAACCGGGGAGGGAACGAACTCGGGGGGGGGGGGGGTCTTTTCCAATCGGGGGGCTACTATGCCCATGTAAGTTGAATTTCATGTATGTGTGTGTGTGTACACCAGTCAATTTATATTATATATTTATTTTTATGATCTGTATTCACCTGTATCTTCTTTTTTCTAGTGTGTGTGTGTATGTGTGTGTGTGCATTTGTGGAATGAGAGAGAGCAACCGTGGACAAACAGTATGTGGCGCTTCCGTATACAACCTGGGAGGGAACTCTGGATCTTTTTGGATCGTGACTACTATGCCCATGTAAGTTGAATTTCATGTGTGTGTGTGTGTGTGTACACCAGTCAATTTATGTATAATAAATTATACATTTATTTTTATGATCTGTATTCACCTGTAGCTTCTTCTTTCTTGTGTGTGTGTGTGTGTGTGTGTATGTGTGTGCGTGCATTTGTGGAGAGAGAGAGAGCAACCATGAACATTTGTGGAAAGAGAGAGAGAGCAACCATGAACAAACAGTATGTGGCACTTCCGGATCCAACCTGAGAGAGAACGAACTCGGTGGTCTTTTTCGGTCTGTGACATCATCCATGCCGGGTAAGTTGAATTTCATTTCAACTTACTGATATTTGGGTGTCCAGCTAGGGCTGGGGGGGTTATGGTACAAGAATGTCAGTGAAAAGTAATGACGGGGGAGGGGGGGGTTATGGTACAAGAATGTCAGTGAAAAGTAATGACGGGGGAGGGGGGGTTATGGTACAAGAATGTCAGTGAAAAGTAATGACGGGGGAGGGGGGGTGGTTATGTTACAAATATCATTCATTGTTGTCTTGTGTTTTTTTGGTATTGTATGGAGGTTCCGGATCCTATGGGAGGGATCGTTCAGTCTGTGCCACCATCCATGCCGGGTAAGTTGAATTCCACGTGTGTGCTTGTACTGCTTTTCATTTTCAAATTACACTTTCTCAATACAACGATTGTTTCTCTCATGTACAGTGTGGAGTATACATACCAGGGTTCATACAGTGGGAGGCTAGCGCTGGGTTCCCCCCTAGAATTTTGGGAGTTGAATAGAAATGAACATTTAGGAAGCATTTATTTTTAGTCTGATATTGTATCCCATTATGTTCCTATCATAACTGAGCCATTTAGTGCATAGGACCGAACACTGATCATCAGTGTGAAGTATAGACTCGTATGCAAAGATGTGCATCAAAGTAGTGTAGGTTCCAAAAAATGGGTGTGGCGAAGTACACTCGGAGCCCCACCCCAAACAAAAATCCTGTATGAAACCGCATACAATACATCATAAAGTTGCAATTATATAGGATCATGAATAATTTGTTGTTTGTATTACAAATATATTTGTTGTTTGTGTTTTTGTGTATATGAAATTGTTTTGTAGTGGAGCTCGACGTCCGATGGCATACGTTCCTTGTGGACACTCATAGATGTCTCCTACATGATCACAATCAGCACCACACACAACAAACAACATATTTTATTGTTGAACTAATATAATATTGGTATATAATGCATCAAACAATATTATTTCTATTTTATTTTATTTTTTTATTGATGGGAAAAGTGGATTTAATGGGGGGAAAATTTTTTTTTTTTTGAAATATTAGTAGATGGCTTAAATATTATTCAATTTTCTCAATCAAAAAATGAGGGGAATCCCAAACTCTTGGTCTATTTAGTGATATATGGTTGCTATGGGGTTTTCCCAGCCAGCATCGAGTTAAAAAAATAAAACGGCAATGCTCTATTCCGCGGTAGAAAATTAGATTTTTCCGCGCGCGTCACCAAGAAATTAACTCTATTAGGAATGTGAATAAAAGTGTACATGAGAAGAATAAGAGTTTACAAAAAAATACCAATGCATCCAAATTCATGAAATACTATAATAAGACAGGTTAGTGTAATGTATAAAGAGATGTTAATGGAAGATGTAGGTGAGTATAATGTAGGCTGTGATGAAATAAGCTCAACAAAATATGTTTAAATGAAGCAATTCTGAGTACAAAATGGGCTAGAAAAAATGCAAATGGGCAATGATGTAAACAAAGTTTCACAAGACGAACAGATTATATAAAATATAGGACACATTGAATATGAGTACTGTATCCAAACCTCAGGTATGAAAATAATAAGTTATATATATTTAAGTACTACATTTCAACAAATTTCTTGTGAAAATTTATGATAAATTAATAGTTAAAAGTAATTGGCCTCTGGTTCTTATAATTTAATTAACATTTTTTCATTTAAAATTGAATATTAAAAATTTACTTTTTTGTTATTAAACTACTATATTTCTTAAAATTTAATGCAGAGGTTCAATCATGGATAAACAAACAGTGACTAAACATAACAGAGTATTTGTTTTGAATACTGTATAGTATTTGTAACTTCATTATCATTACTCAATATTGGTTTTGTAATCAAATTATGCTCTAAATTTAGGAAGTTCATGCTGAAAATTTAATATTTGTTTGTTGTTTAAGGTATATAATTATTATAAGCTAGATAGCATTACAATAGTATTATTATGAGATCTAACTATATTACAGATATACAATTGTGTTATTACACTCTGAATGCAAGCTACTACCTCCAAATACTTCAGGCTAACAATTCTTTGAGGTGTTAGATGCCAACTGTACTCTAGGAATCTTTATAAACTCCAGTTGTGAGGCTCTTCAATCTGCCCAGGGCACTTCATCTGCTGAGGGAATATTCTAGTCCCCTGGCTGCTGTTGTAGTAGCCACCCCTATGTAGAAGCTATGTCCATGGTATTGATCAGAGTAGACACCTGCTTCGTCCAGCATGTCCTTGACAGCTAACAACAGGCACCTTTGAGTCAGTGGCTTACCATTGCCAAATCTGAAATGGGGCCCTGCATTCTTGCCCCTAACTACCATGTAATCCAACATAGCAGAAACTGGTCAAAGAGAGCAGATATGACTTTGCCAATGTGAGATGCCCTGATGAAATGGGTTCATTGTAGAGGCCTTTATAATGCATTTCCAGCCTAGAAGGATAGATAGGATCATTATCCATCACATCACTCCATGATACATGGTACAAAGGTCATCATTTGGCACTGTTAGCTCCCTAATGCACATAAAACCAACATAGACAAAGCAACACACTGCTCAAAGCAAAACCACATTGTCATTGTGTGCTTGAGGATCCCACACACTTTGGATTATGGGATGAAGGTCAGGAGTTATAGGTCCCTGCTTGGTTACACCAGCTGCACAATTCACACCATGCAAGACATAGTGTAGTCTGTGTAATCAAGCTGAGAATAGATCCCCTGGCCTGCTGAATTGAGATGACTAACTCCTGCCATATAGAACTTAAAATGGTTCTATGATGAAGACCCTTCATGACCAATGTAGCAGCAAAATGGCACAAAGTATCCTCGTCTGCTGGAACTACGGTGTATACTGCTGTTGAGCACATCCCAATATATCTTCTCACCCCACATGCATAGAGTTTGTGCGTAGACTCCATCAGTCCAACTTTTGAACAGAGTTACTGTAGTATCTGTTGTCGTCGAGGTAATAATCTCTTAGTTTTAAAGTTTTATTAAAAGAGCTATACAACAGGCAGGCTGCTGATATACAACAGACAGGCTGCTGACAGACAGACAAAAACAAGTATTCAACTGATATAAGAATGATGACATGTCATTGACCCAAAACCAAAGTATACATAAGGGTGGAGCACAGATAAGAACATAGACACAACACAGGTGATATCAAAGAAGTCCAAATAGTCTGTGGTAAGATGCCACAGTTACCCAGTCCACATTGGTCCAATCCAGGGTGTCACGAACCAAACACTGAAAAACAACTCTCTGAAAAGCTGGTGGTATCCTCTGCTGTCTCTGACACCAGCTGCTGGAATAAAGTTCCTGGATAATGCATCTGCTGCACCATTTTATGAGCATGAATTATGTTCGCATACTAGAGCCACATTATTCCACACAGATGGTCACAACTCCAGGGGCGGATCTAGGGGGGCTCGACTAGTGTCATACAGCCCCCACTTTTATCAAAATGAGCCTTTGCTAGCCACAGGATTCATTTTTACCTTATGCCAGGGAAAAGTACGAGAACAATTATACTTTTTCTCCGTCCAGTTCTTTTTTTTCCTGCAGTCGCAGCCTTCAAATAGGTGCACTCCATCAATTTTAATATGCTGAGTCAGGAATTTTGCAATTCGTCCTTTTGAATGGTAGTATGTCTAAACAAATAAAACTTGGCTTTTTTTTAAACCTCCTAGCAAGTAAGCAGGTGAAGGTAGTATCGCATTTAGGTTGTGTTAATGTACTTAACAGTTTCATATTATTGTTAGGAAATTTACTTATTAAGGTAGCTATCACCTCAGATAAACAGAATTTCTTTAGATGTAAATAACTGTCAATTTTAATAATTACTATAAATATATTGACATTAGCTTATATAGCTCAGCAGTTTGCTAAAACATTTTTTAAAGTAATTGCTTGGCCAGATTAAAAAATGTATACATAATTTTTACATCATAATGGGCATTTAGCTAATAGCTTGTTTGAAGTTTGTTAAATTGTTTAGAAGGCCCAGATTGAGTAGTTCAGCACCTCCAGGGACTTCACTTTCTCCTTAGGGTATTTCCCCACTCGTGCTTCTGCTCTTCCAGAGGCATCCTTATCCATAGCAATCTGGATTTATCATCCCCACCAGCTCATTCTCCCTCTCAAAGTTCACTATCTTCCCCATCATCACCTCAGCATACAACACTTATTCCAGGGTCTTTGGTTTGTAATACATAACCTAGTTCATCACTAGCTGTTTTGATCAATGTTCTTTATGATGAACTGATCCATTCATTATATTTGTTCAAGCCATTTTATAGTTCATTTTTTTCATTCCCTAGTAATGCTAATAAAATAAAGCACCAAAGGTGCGAACCCTCAGCGCTATTAAACACTACCTAGCTATTACAATATAATATCCTTCCAAAAGAACAAGCAATCTGTTAGCTATTATTAATGAGGTCAAAATAGCTGCGACCAATGAAAAATAGTACATGGAAACGCTATCTTCATAAGAGAAGAAGCTAAACTAGCCAGAACCACTAACCTACATTTTCTACACGAAACTTCACTTCTTTCAACTCCGTCCACTACACCATTTGTGTCATAAAATTTTACTCACCCCGTGAGATTGGTCACCCTGGGTCAAGAGCTGACATGGTGTGTGTTATGCTGTTGCAGGGTACCGATTCACGAACCAGCTGGTACAGCTGGAGAAAGTGTCAGAGGGTCCCGATAGCAGAGTGCTGCAAGGGGCGAAGGAGGTGGTGACACCTTTGGAATGGCAGTCGTGGTGGGACGAGCTGCAGGAGCACCCAGACAGAGTCTGGGTAGAGTACCTAGTCAGAGGCCTGAGAGACGGCTTCAGGATTGGTCACGATCAGTCAAGAGTGACAATGAGGAGGAGGAGAGGCATGTGCTTCGAGGCCTCTCAACATGAAGAAGTAATCGACGACTACCTCAAGAAGGAGGTGGCAGAAAAAAGGGTATGGATATTGAGCCAGAGTGCTCGGGACAAGGAAGTGCAGTGCTCCCCCTTCGGAGTAATCCCCAAGAAAGGGAGACCTGTCAAATGGAGATTGATCGTTAACCTGTCAGCCCCAGACGGGGGTAGTACGAACGACGGCATAGCCAGGGAACTGGCTAGTGTGGCCTATACCTCGGTTGAGGAGGTAGTAAGGAGGGTCATGGTGCTAGGCAGTGGGGCTCTCATGGCCAAAGCAGACGTCAGGGCTGCCTACAGAAATGTGCCAGTGCACCCGAGAGACAGGTGGTTGCTGGGTATGGAATGGAAAGGGGAGACTTATGTCGATGGCACATTGCCGTTTGGGCTTAGATCTGCCCCTCTACCGTTCACAGCTCTTGGAGATGCTGTCGAGTGGATTGCACAAAAGAGAGGAGCCTCTTGGCTGAGGCATTATATAGACGATTTCGTCATGGTTGGAAGGCCGGGCACAGGGGAGTGTGCTGAGGCAATGAGTGCACTAAAAGAAACGTGCAAGAAGTTGGGTATGCCTCTGGACCCAACAAGGAGGAGGGCCCAAGTGAGGTGATCACTTTCCTGGGGTTGGAGATAGACTCCATAAACATGGAGGTGAGGCTGCCCCCGGTCAACTGGGCGAGTTGAAGGCTACGCTCAAGAAATGGAGAGGAATGAAGAGTTGCAGGCGGAGGGACTTGGAGTCTATTGTGGGGTCCCTCAATCATGCCTGCAAAGCAGCCAGACCAGGAAGGGCCTTCAAAAGAAGGCTGCATGACCTGTTAGTTACTGTCGACAGAGACGGCAGGAGGGTCAGGCAAAACCGTGAGGCCAGAGCTGATATCGAGTGGTGGCACCAGTTTGGCCTCAGTTGGAATGGTACATCCTTCATGAAGATGATGGTGGAGCCAACCATCCCCCAAGAGATGATGCTGTCAGATGCATCTGGAGGGTGGGGATGCGGGGCTGTCTGGAAGGGGAGATGGTTCCAGCTGAGTTGGGAAACGGCCTGTGCGGCAAAGGGCTGGACCATCATGCCTAAGGAGCTGCTGCCAATAGTGGTGGCAGCAGCAGTGTGGAGTCGACACTGGCGAGGCAAAGTTGTAAAGGCCAGGTGCGACAACATGGCAGTGGTTGCCACCATCCAGTCAGGGGCATGCAAAGAGAAGTGGGCCATGCACCTGATGAGGTGTCTGGCGTTTATTGAAGCCACCGTACCTATGACAGTTGTAGCCGAGCACATGAAGGGGGTGGATAATGTCGTGGCAGATGCCTTGTCCAGGGACAGGCGTAATGTGGCTTGCTCTCTCATGCAGGATGCAGAGGCAGAGCCAGTGGGAGTCTCGAAAGAGCTGATGGACCTTTTACTGAAGGAGGATCATTGCTGGAAAGAGCAGGACTGGGACAGGCTGCGGAGCATCTGTTCCGGCAGAGTCTAGCTGCTTCCACAGGGAAAAGATATGACGCCGTGTGGAGGAAGTACACGGCATGATGTGACGGCCTGCGGGAGGAGCCGCTGCCAATCACAGAGGAGAAGGCCACAGCTTACGTGGTGGACCTGTTTCTCTCCGGAGCCCAGCTGGGCACAATTAAGCAGCATCTTGCAGGCCTGAGGCAGGCACAAATCAGGGAAGGGTGGCCGGCGCCAGCCTGGAGGGACATGGCCAGGCTGGCCCAGATCAGAAAAGGAGCAGCCAGAGTGGAGGCTGTGAAAGGCAGACAGACTCTACAACGCCACCCAGTGAAGTGGGCTCACATGAGGGCACTGAAGGTGGCATGGAGTCTGGATGGTGACAAGGGAGACATTCTGTGGGCAGCCGCATGCATGTGCTTTTTTGGGTGCCTGAGAGCCGGAGAGGCGTTGGCACCAGACGACGGGACGTTCGACAAGGATGCCCACCTGGGTTGGGAGGATGTCGAACTGGAGGGGTCCAGATCTCCGGGCTGGATCAGAGTCAGGATAAAAGAGTCGTAGACCGACCAGCTCAGAAGGAGCCATGGTGACTCTGAGAAGAACTGACCAGGTCATATGTCCAGTGGTAGCCGTCCTGAGGCACATGTCCATCAGGAAGGCGGGGAGTGGACCGTTCTTCAGGAAGGAGGCGTCGGCAGGCCTGACGAGGAAGACCTTCGTGAAGAAAGTAAAGGAGGCCTTGAAAAGACAAGGCATGTCAGGAGATGGCATTTCCGGGCACAGCTTCCGGATAGGAGCAGCTACCACAGCTGCAGAGAACGGTGCCACTCCGGAGGAGTTGAAAGCCCTGGGGCGTTGGAGGAGCAGGGAATACCAGGGCTATGTGAGGACAGCCGATGGAGGTCAGGCAGCGGCGGCAGAGCTCCTCACTAGAGTTAAGAAGGATGAGATGACGGACTAGCTCAGAGGTTATGGAGCTGTGTAATGTCATGCATGTCCATTGTCTCTGTGCCTTGTGTGTTTTTGGTGTCATATTAGTCATAATGTATGCAATTTGTTGTTGATATGTTGGGTAGGCCTGGGTGCCTAGTGTTCAGTGGTAGTGTGGGGAAGGTTGTGTGTGCGTCGGAGCAGTCGGGGCTCTCCGGGGGGCCTGAGTTGGGGCTGTCAGTTGCGAAGCAGCATGAGTGCGCGGCGCGCGCGTGGGAAAAATTCTTACGCGCGTGCCGAGCGGGTCGATCCCAACCAGGCCTCTGCGGAGGCGTGGCCGTGCACAAATGGCTAAGCACGGCTGCGTGTGCGACTGCAAACCTCCGGCACACACATCAGCTATGAGTAAGTGTAACAGTCATTGATAAGCAAGCTACCAGTAATCAGCAAGCAGGTTTAACGGAGACTCACCGAAGGTAACGGCAGGTACTAGAGAAGCGTACCGAGGTTACCGGCGGATAAATGAGTGGGAGGAGTCAAGACCCGGAAGGGGAAGTATGCAGGAGCCCACACCCGCGCGGGCGGGCGGGTAAACTGGCGCATGTCAAGGTAAACATGCAGCGGGGGAAAAGGCGGACAAATCCAGCCAATAAGACTAAGGGTCGACTAGAGTAGTGCATCCAGTTTAACAAAATGATGGAAGAGGCCAGGCCAAAGGATAAGAAAGCGGCGAAGAGCCTGGCCAGGGCTGCCGGGGAGTCTGGCGGCAAGGAGAAACTCCCACCCACCTCTACCCAATTCTATAGAGGGTTAGGGGATTAATAAATCCATTCCGACATTCCCATCGAGGGGAAGGATGTCGCGACTGGCTCAGTCGTGTGGCTTGGGACGAAGCTGCGAAGCAGCACGAGTGCGCGGCGCGCGCGTGGGAAAATTTTTTACGCCCGTGCCGAGCGGGTCGATCCCAACCAGGCCTCTGCGGAGGCGTGGCCGTGCACAAATGGCTAAGCACGGCTGCGTGTGCGACTGCAAACCTCCGGCACACACATCAGCTATGAGTAAGTGTAACTGTCATTGATAAGCAAGCTACCAGTAATCAGCAAGCAGGTTTAACAGAGACTCACCGAAGGTATCCCCTCATTAAATTATGCGCTCCGTAATGATGCTTGAATTGAGACATAAAATGTGAAAATTAAATCTATTCATGTATATTTACTACCTAACTATACATTAAATGAATAGACTATATTTATTCAATAGCCTTCTAACTTCCCACCTTTCTTGTATAAGCCACCAGTTTGTTTTGTGATCTTGTTCTTGTCAGCCTGAGTATTCTGTTAAATTCTTTTTGTTGCAGTTGTCAGTCATCTGTTAAATTTTGTTCACCCAAAGTTTTTTTGAGTGATATAGTTAGAACTGTTGAGTATTTACAAGAATGGAAGAAGAGGAGAGTCTTGGAAGATTTAGTTACAACACTATATATAGTTATATCAAAAGATGGTACATATCCAGAAGGGTTTTCCAAGTCTGATAAAGGTTCTTTAAGGAAATGAGCTAAGTATTTTTTCATAAAGGAAGCAGATTTTTACTACACAAGTAAAACTCCCAGTACAGGTAATGTACTACCTAGAGCAGTAATATATGAGCAAAAAGGCAGAATAGTTTGTTATCTTAGGGAGACTGGTTGTTGAAGATAAAATCAAGAAACAGAGAATTTTGGAGTCTGTGCATAATGCAAGTCATCCAGGTATTAATCGTACTGTGGATATGGTTTCTTCACAATACTACTGGCCTGGGCTGACTAATAATGTTAAACTTTATGTAAGCAAGGCAGTGGTATTATGGCCATTTTTTATAACACTTCACCTTTACAGGTTGCATCTTGTGATACCTGCCAGCGAAATAATCACAAACTTCAGAAAGCCTCAGGTTCTCTGCGTTCCATTCCTTCCAACCAAGCTAGGGCTCAGGTTGGGATGGATCTAATTGGTCCTATGCCAAAGACACCAAGAGGAAATCAGTATATTGTCACACTAACTGATTATTTCAGCAAGTGGGCTGAAGCTGCTGCCCTTCCTGATAAAACTGCACATGGTATTGCAACTTTCATTTATTCTGTAAGTTTTTATCACTAGATGTTTGATTTAGAACACAGATGCTACAAATCATTTATTAATTTTTATTCTGCATAAGGTAATGTGTCAAATGGGCTGTCCAGAGACTTTGATCACAGACCAGGGACGTGAATTTGTCAACGAATTATCTGCTGAGTTATATCAGATTACTAATACTGAGCACAGGATTACCAGTGCCTACCATCCACAGGTTAGATAACTTACAGCTAGTATAATAATATGAAAACAGACTAATAGCTAACATCAACTATTATAGCTACATTACAGAATTTTTTCTTGCCTTTACTTTGTTATGAATATTTACTACATTTCTGGATGCTATATATCCAGCAATAGATCATCCATAGTAGCTATATAAGCTAAAAATAGTGTTATTATAACTACTGGAAAGCATGTACCTATCACTTATTTGATAAAAAAAATGGTCTCAGGTCTCATAAATATTTATATAACATTTCTTGATGCTTTTCCCCCTCAATTCTAGCGATAAACAAGCTAAGAGAATTTTGATATTATTAACATACTGGAAAACATTGTATCACTTATGGTTTATAGACAAATGGCCTCACTGAGTGTTTTAATCAAACTCTCACAAGGAGCTTGGCAAAGATTACTTGTGAAGGTCACGATGATTGGGATATCAAGCTTGACACAGTTATGATGGGTTACAGAGCATCTAGACAGGCATCAACAAAGTTCTCACCCAACTTCATGCTTTTCCAGAAAGAAATGCGGCTGCCGATACATATTGAAATTTGTCCTAAATTCGAAACTGAACTGGACACTACTGAGCAAATTGTTGACAGTGGATTCACTTGATCAGCTGCTAGCTGCTCGTGAAAATGCTTTTAAGAAAGCTGAGATGACATTCTTGCTGCACAAAAGAAGCAGAAAGAAACGTACGATCACAAGCATGAAGCTAAAATTCTTCCAGTAGGAACTCTTGCATTGCTAGAGAATAATCTACAGAAGCAACGCAAAGGTGGAAAATTGGAACCTGTGTGGATGGGTCCATATTATAATCTCAAGATACCTAGGCAAGGGATTGTACGAACTTACCACTAAAGCTGGAAAAGTTCTTATGAAGAAGGCCAATATTTCTAGACTCAAGAAATACAAAGAGAGTAAACTGCAGATTGTAAGTTTTATTGTTGTAAGTAAAAATTACAGAACCGATTTTTAGGCTGACAAGATTGATTCTGGTGAGCTTTCCACAATTTAACCACTTGACAATCATGAGAAAGAGAATAATGTAAGCGCAGATGGAATTATTATTGTTGGTTAAATTATGTTTTCTTTCATGTCAGGATATTCTGGTTGATATATCTTCCTCAAAATTTCAAGATACCCCGCCCCCTCCAACCCTGTCCCCTCCACCAGCTAAGAGACCATGCCACACTGATCAATGAGCACAAACAGTTGAGAAGGTAATAAACAAAAAATTGGCGGGGTTGCATTACTGATTATTTATTATGTATGCAGGAAAGTATTGATTGGGTACTGAGCTAAAGAATACTTTGTTGTTACAGATATTCTATGTTGAATAGTACCAATACTGGATTGCAACTGCCCTGTTAAACAATGAGATTTTTCTTTTTGACAGCAGTTTCAGTGGAAATTTAGCAGCAAGTGCAGAGCTCCAGATAGCGCAGGTGTATCATCCGCTCATATCACAACATAGCCTGTTAGTGACAGTCAATCCAATACAACAACAAACACAGGCTCGAACAATTGTGGATTATTTAGCATTGCTGCAGCATATCATGCAGCAAAAGGAGATGACGTTAAGGCCATTACTTTTAACGAAAACAGAATGAGTTCACATCTGATTCGTTGCTTTGAAAGAGAGAAGCTTACAGCTTTCCCAAAGAGAAGGAAATTGGTAACGTGAGGCGACCAATAGGGCAATATATTGCGATTCCAATTATTGTCCTTGTCTGCGGCCTGACTCTTTATACCCAATGATACAATCGTGTAGGTGTTCTTCTTCTTCCTTCAAGTTTTCACTCATAATACCCTCATAGCTCTCTGATACAAGCATCTCACAATTTCTCTCTTAGCATGATTATAGGATGATGAGATTTAAAGTGAAGATATCTATCCGAGTGCATATGTTTTCTTGCTTACCATCACTTTATCCGTCTTCAATTTGCAATCCATAATGGTAGCTCACCATCTTTTCTGATTTCATGGTGAACTTAATAGAAGGTCTTACAGTGTTTAAACAATTCAACAAATGATGTTTATTTCTATTATTAGCTATGCAAAAGGTGCCATCTACATATCTTTGCCATCTTCAACACACGCTGCCTCTCACACTTAGGCAACACAAATCTACAACACTCCTCATCCTCACTCCCAAGCACACAATGCATAAAGATACCATCTTTAAACCGATAACCACGCAGGTTATTCTCAGCCAAATCCTCGCAAACAACCAGTGAAGGATCCTCACTATGATTCCTCACCAGTTTCTGTCTCTGCATCCCCTCAACTACTTTGCTAGGGCAGCCGAGTTGAGAGCTAACCTCGCATGTCGGTGTGGACACTGACTCCACTAAGGGCTGTACTCTGTTTCTGTCACTATCCGTGGCCGTGGTTGGCAACTGCACCCCACCATGGCACTCTTCTAAATGACTTGAATCCGTGGGAATGGATGGCAACTCCGCCTCACCATAGCACTCCTCTAAATTACTAGAATCCATGGACATGAATGGCAACTCCGCCCCACCATGACACTCCTTTGTACAAAATATGGGGATGTCCTCCAGACGACCCATTTCCTGTGCTATGGTCATGCCCCTAACATTAGGCAGACCTCCCTTACCTACTGCAGCATGCAACACACAAGGACTAACACATGTCCCACCTCCCGCAGTAGGTTAAACAGCCACACATTCCGCAGGAGGTTGGCTCTCAAGACACTTCCTGTTAGACTCAGACACTGTTTGGGACTCCACCCAAAGGTCTATGCCCCAAACAGAGAAAACAGTGCAGAACACCAAGCAAGCCCAAGCAAGCTTCCACCGAGGTCCAAGAACAATCAACAAAAATATAATCACCTACCTGGGCGTTTATCACCCTTGTTAGCTATTAACCCTTATATGGACATCACCCAAACCCACTTAGATTTGTATCAGGTTCACTCATAAGTGCTGTGTTCTCTTGCTTTTCTCGATGGTCTTTACTAGTCTCTCATACATCACTGTGTGGGGGATAAGTCCACTGCTTTTTGTAGCCCCGTTGCAATTGCCATAGGTGACAGTGATAGGGTATACGCGAATAGAGTGGTGGTAGATATTGTTGCACTGCCTGGGAACAGAATTCTTTGTTCGGGATTTACGACCCCAGACAAATTGGTCCTTCGAGCCAGATCCCTTAGCTTAAGGCTCCCAGCAACCCAAGCTCGACTGCACTGAATTGCTACGATGCAGGTTACACTTCTTGATTGAGCCTTAACTGTTTAAACATCTCTTTTCCTTGGCATAGACAATTCTAGATTTCACCAATAGATTTCACCCAAAAGTCTAGCCATTGAATTGAGGGTCTGGACTCTTTCTGGAGAGTAGTGCGTCCAACCAACTTGTCCACATCTACGTGTGGCTCGACCACGTCTGTCTCGTCCACGTCCATCTCGTCCATGCCAATCTCGTCCACGTCTGTCTCATCCACGTCCGTCTCGTCCACGTCCATCTCGTCCATGCCCATCTCGTCCACGTCCATCCCGTCCATGTCCGTCTCGTCCAAACGAGTTTACCAAACTTTCATCCACAATTTACAACCCAGCTACATTCATCTTCCTGACCATGGATGACGCCCAGAGCATAAGAGAGAATACCTCCATGGACTCCCTGAAGAGGAAGAGGGCCCACAAGCGTGGGCAGATAACCAAAATCCATAAGAGAATGGATAACCTGAAGGAGATCAGATACAGGAAGATTTCCAGAAGGAGGTATAGATCCACGGTCTTCTACAAGACAGGATAGAGGAATTGCTTCTAGACAATGAAGAGAGTCTGAAGACTGAACAAGCAGATCTAGAAGCTCACGAGACAACCCAAGCCAAGCTGAACACCCTCATTAGCAAGCAGCCCTGCACCGAGAAGTGCTAAAGAGCGCTTAAGTTCTTCACAAACAAATTGTCAAAGATGAGACTTTGACGTTTAGAGACTGGCCCATTGCCAAGTTGACTAGGCTCTACTCCGGAGATGACCAGCAAATTCGAGCCGTGGATGTGCTTTGCCATGGCACAACTTACACTCGATCTGTCAAGTTACTCATCTCCTTCTTGTCTCTAGACACGGACACTTCTGCTCCTTAGAGTTTTAAATCTTCCCGCCGTAGACATAGTTGCTGGGGGGTCACTATATCTACCGGCATAGACATTGCCTTCAGCCTGCAGCGCCTTCGCTTTGGTCTGCTTGGGACTTTTTCATGTCGATGGAGCTCAGACAGAAGGAGCCTGTACAAAAAATAACAACAGGATAGTACAGAGTTAGTCTCGCGCAGCCGACCCCTGGAACCAGACCCTTCCGGAGCGGAGCGATTAAGTAAAGGGACTAGCCCGCGAGACTACTCATGGAAAGTATGGTTCTCCATGAAAGTAGGGAAATGACACTAACCGTTGTACAAACTTCTACCAGACCCTCTTTCCCTCCCCCGCAAGAGCGGATAATAAAAGGGAAAGAGGTCGGCATAGTACAGAGTTACAAGAAAATATATAATATGCTACACAAAAACCAACACGAAAGTTCAACTGTTCTCCAGATACCAGTGTAGGATTCTGTTAGACGGACGAAGATCGATCAGCAACTGAGTAATTGATTAAGAACCAATCAGCCACCGCTGCCACAAGTGGTGGGGGTTTCAAGTGGACTGCTTCTGGAACAAGAACCACGAGCCCTTCCTAATAAGGATGATTGCTGCCACCAAGTTCCGTGTCCCTAGCAGCTATGTGGAGCTACCCTTTATGCGTCCCCAACCGTGTTGTCAAGTAATAGGGTTATAATCCAATCACACAGACAAAAACAGTAGGTAGAAAACAAAAAGACGGAATGAGTACAGAACTAAAACTAAATTTACTGGCACTGGCTATTTATACTAAAGCAGGTGCCACGTGTCTAACATGTCATTTCTCCTATAATGAAACACGAATTAAATTCCCACACACACACACTGAAGTTTGGAGTTCATTAATAAGTTAATTCAACCAGAATAGATTTATAGTTTGTTCTTAATATTTTTCAATAATATCATGGAGAAGATTTCGTTAGTTATTCTAATCAATTGACAAAGTTCTGTTTAATTTGTGTTGTCTCTCCAATACTGCAATGATAAGACTCTTTATAGAAAATACTTAATGTAATATTCTCAAAGGACATCCAAAATAGCATATTTTCTATAAATTTCTTATACGTATATGATTTAAAATGTCTGCTTTAGAGAAAGTTTGCTTAATGGCAATGTATATTTCATTTAATAATAACATAATTCTAGGTGAATTGGTTACAATAAAAGTTTCTTTTTTTTCATCTACTCTGCTCTTTGTAGAATGTACTGTGGGCGTGCCCACATGAACATTTATGCAGAACATGAAGCATTAAACAGTGCATCATGTATTTATTTTAATGTGAGTATTGGTTTTGTAACGTGATGTGTTTTGGTATTATTATATGTATGTGCGTGTGTTTGTATCTTTTGTGACCCGGCAAGGTGTGGAGCCGGAAGTGTGCATTATATGTGTGTTGCCTCGTGGAGTTAGTGATATTTAAGTCTCGACCTCACGAGGTGACCTTTCAGTCGCTTACTCAATTACATTAGCTTAGTTATCTAAGTGGTTGAGGTCCGGGTTCGCCAGCCTGGAGTCAAGCGATTCTGGTGGCAGCGTTCATAGGTCACCTTGAGCGAGCGCCTTCAGCCAGGACTGAGTGGGGTCCGCCCATCGTGCGCCCACATGTACTGATAGTTTTAGTTACTTTCAAATTTGTTGTCTTTTAATAATAATAGTTATAGTGCTTTCAAGTTCTGTACAGCATAATTTTAGTTTTTTTTTACCAAATGTATAATACCCCAAAACTAAAGGAGGTTTTGGTTTTAGTACATGGGTCCAGGACAAGTACTGTAGGCTACTCTCATAGATACTTGTAAGCATGTAGATGGTTATTCATTTTTTGGAGATGTTGTCTGTCGACCAGAGAATTATATCACACAATATAACATTTGCCTCAACATGTTTAGGAATAAAGTCACATCAAAAGTTGAAACCACAACTTTTCATTGTCATGTGTGATAATTACATAAACTACAGTTGCAAATAAACTTGTACCCAAAGCTATTATTCCAAATGATCATATTTTTTTTTATCCACATTTTCTGTTATTGTTATGGGGGTCTTCAGAAACCTTAAATGTGATGGCTTTAAATTAAGTGACCTCTCAGGCTATTAGACAGTGGAAGCCTATGCAAGAAAGCGTAGGGATTAATGATGCAACTGCAGGAATAATCTAAGTGGTGGGTCTGTCTATGGCACAAGATGGTCAGCAGTGCATCGATAAGGTCAGCCATGAGCGCACTTAAGGTTCAAAAGGGAGGGTCACTGTAGGGCCTGCCAGATTATGCCCAAAATTTTTAGAGTTATTCTATTTTTTATTCTAAAAAATTGTGTTATTATTCCAAAATAACAATGTATTATTCCATAAATTCTTTTATTAAGAAATAATAAGTGAAATAGTGGTGATTGCAGTAGCTATATAAAGTTGGTATTGTATGAAATGAATGAATACTAATATCAGTCTCTATTACTATTATACTTAATTCAATATAGAGGATTTAATATTGCTATTCATTTTTTTAGTGAAAATCATGAAACATGCTTTGCTGCAGGTGAAAAAAATTCAATTACGAGAAACTAACTAGACAATTTGGAGTAAAAGTGAATTAAGGACCTATATGCTTACCTGTGGATGCACCTTGTCCCTTCTCTTCAAGTAATTGGTAATAGTTTACATTATTTGTCTAATGTGATCCAAGATGATAATTGAATTACTCAAGAACAGAAACTGTTTGGCACAATACTCCAGATGATTTACTCTTAGCCTGAGCTGACTTATCTCCCAGTATTTTTAAAAAAAATTCCCATTTTGTAAGTAAAAAATCAACAAAAACCCAGCTGCTTTAATCCAATAATGAAGATCAGCCTTATATGCACATTTCTTAATGTTTACTTTTGTTGTAAAAGAAAAAGAAAAACTCTCTTTTATACTTTAGTATTATAATGAACTGAATATATTCTTATTGCTTCTTTTAAATGCTTTTGTTATTCTAGAATTACTATGCAAATTATTCAAGACTAATCTGGCAGGGCCTAGTCGCTGTTCTGCACGTGACTACTTTGTTTGTTCTTGCACAATCCAGATACGCCCCCTTTATAGCTATTCGTGACGCCCCTTTTTTGTTCCTACGGCACTTTTTAAGCTCTGCTCGCTAGTGAATCGACCTGGCCTCCTCGTTATAATAATGCTCAAGGTATGTGCTTGCTATACACACCAAGTAGTGTTAACTGCTTTTGGTTCATAAGTGACCGGTTTTGGGAAAATCGGCATAAACGGGCTAAGGCCCAGGAGTAGTTTCACGTAGCACAGAGGCGTGTCTTGTTTTCCGTATACTCTACCACGTGTCTTGGGTAAACCTGTTGCGGGCGGATTGGGAGACATCAAACTGGTTTAATTTAGGTCACTTCAAAAAATCTGCGACCGCAAGAGCTGTGTGAGTACGCGATTATGTAGACAAGTAAGTGAATTAATTAGCTGCAGTTTTTTCCCGTCTTTAGTGAAAAGTCCTCCTAAATTTTTCTTAGCTTTGCTCCGGTAAAAGAGTCTAAGCGGGTAGTGTTCTAGCTTCGTAGCATGATTTAGAGCTCTCCAGCGCTTACAACTGAGTTAACCGTTGTTTATCCATATCTGCCATAAAAATGTTTTAAAAACCATAGACACCTAAGGCTTTACCAGTGGATACTGATCGCCACGTTTAGGCTGACTTTCCCAAAACTGTTCACATTATTCTTTCTGTTTCAATAAGACCCACAATGCTAGCTTTATCATTAATTTGTTCCCTTCACTATTCTGCACAATATTGTGTCCAATTTTCAATCCAAGTTTCAATCCTTGCCAGGTTGTGAGATAAACACTTTGAGGCATCACCCTTTCTTTTATTGATTGATGTTTATAATGCGATTTTCATAAACGCCATTGGGGCACTGCTCCCTCCCCCCCCCCCCCCCCCCCCCCCCCCCCCCAAATTTATAGCTTGGAATGCACAAGGGGTGCAAATTTTATGTATTAAAATTATATTGGTGAACTTGTATTTGGATGTTTTCATGAAATATAATTGATTTTCATTGGCTTGTTATACATGGGGTCTCACCTCCCCCCTCCCCCCCATTCCCAATTTGAAGTAACTTCCATCACTCCTGCTAATGAGATACCCGCTCTGCAACTAAACTTACTATTCCTTATTCACCAATTAATGGAATGAAACTTCTTTTTTTTTTAAATAGTTCATTTGTTTTTTAAATGAAATCTTCTGTATGGTCACCATTAATTAAGTTTTTGTGTATGAATAAAAGCAAAAAACCTACAACCAATACGTCTTTGTGCTTCTCAAAGTACACACCCACACACTATGTAACAGTAGTACATAAACCTATAGTTGGCATTACTGCTAAGCATATTGGATCACCTGTCAGGATGCCCACCATTTACCTGAGTTGTAAGAACAGATAACTGCATCACTTAGCTACCTACCTTTAAAAAACATTGTATCAGTCTGGAGAAGTGAGATCAGATTAACTAGTTTAAGCCATACTATACGATATGTGAAATGTTCTTCTATTGCTCTTAAAATTTCCACTCCATTGACTAGACAAGCCTTGTAATATAATAATGAATGTTTGACTGAACACATATGTCATGCAATGTGACATTCATGAATTTGTATAAAATATTATTATGAATATTATTAGCCAGCAATGAATAATAGCATTTAGTGGTCTAGTATCTGGCATCATTATCCAGCTGCAAGCCTCTTATGCTGCAGGTCCTTGGGCATCCATCTATCCAGTCTCCCCACTCTGTTTCCACTGCATCAAATCTAGCCTCCTTCGTTGCTAATTAGGAATGCCATACTCTCCAAGACATTGATGTGCCTCTTCTGCATAAATTCCTTAGTCATGTCATTGATGAGACTTCTTTCCAATAGCTCCTCAGTTTGGCTCCCACCAATCGATCGTGTGCGCCCTGGCCCTATCTTCTAGTCTCCCACATGCAGTTGACTGGCTGAATGTCGCTCCCTACTAGCTTTTGCGAACAATGCCCCCTATTGTCATGATGTAATCATGTGAACTAATAATTTCTTGCCTACTACGGTATATTCCTAAATAATTTTTTTGCTTACACACTTGTATATTAAAATGGATATTATTACATATATAAACAGTTGCATTAAAAAGCCATTACGGTAAACATGATTCAGGGACTAGATCAATCTGTAAACAATGAACTTGGCATTCAATGTGAAATTTGTTTCTGAAATTAACTATATCTCACATACTTTTAGATTTGTTGCTCTGCTAATACTATATGCATAGAAGGAAGAGTTAATAAGATGGCATATAAATCTCAGGTAAATGATAAATTATGTATTTGTGAATTATTATTGTCCTGTCATGCTTGTAGCTTGTGTTTAATGGTATTATAACAACCCTAATACATTGATTAACATTACATAACTATTAATGTGTAGTTGGTTTAATCATCCCTGATTATGAGAATAATTTGTGTGCAAGCTTACTCACCATAATAGTATGTGAGCATTGTGCACCAGCTTTTCGTTTCACTTGTATTCTTAACAATAAGTATGTGTCTTGGCAAAAGCAATTCATGAAACTTAGAGCAAATTGAAGAAGACAACAATTGATGTTTATACTTTAATAGATGCTTCAGTTACGAAGACAAAGAAAGCTATTGCTACAATATTATTTATCAGATTATGATAAATGAAATAAAATGCACATACTAAATATATAACACACTTGAACCTAAATTACAAAATGGCTATAATAAGGTGTAACACTAGTGGTGTGTGCGATCACCGAATGTGGGAAAGTCAGTCAAGTTGGGAAGAAATGAAATTTCTAAATATCAACCACTGTACAGGTACAGGGCAGAGGATGTTGAAATTACACTACAATACTTGCCACTCACTAATTTTTCGAACCTAGAAAATAAATTTGTACAAAATTATCCTACTATTACTCTTTCTAACCCGAAATTACTGTTTTAGTGAAGAAACTGAAACTTAGCCTTAAATTTTCGATTATGAGAGATGACACCACAGTGTGTGTTTAAAAGACCATTCATTATTATCTATAAGTTAATAATCCTGTGCATCGTACATCAATTAAGTATCCCTCGTAATGTATTGCTAACTTGTTTGCTCTTCCATAAATAAAATGTTAGTTGCTTTGGTTAATTGTAAGCGCTGTTACTCAATTTATTCCTTTTCTCTTTCCAGTGGCTGCTAACCAATACCAATACAAATTCATCTGGATTTGGTAAGCAATAACAATTCTACTTTTTGTATCCTTGAGTATTTTCAGATAAAATAATTATAAAAGTAAAATGACCTTTTGACTTTCTTCATATTCGTATAGATAGACTACTAATTTCATAAGTACATGTTAGTGTGTAAAATGTATAGTAAGCAGAATTATTACGTGAGCTTATGGTTGCATCTTTTCTATGGAGTTCAGTTGAAAGTATTAGGTTTCCTGGATCTGGGAGCTTACAAACATAGTGATTAAGGATTAAAGGATGTAGAATAATATACATTTATTATGATTCAATCTTGTTGGCTAAAATAACTGTACAAGTACGTCAATAGTATAGAATTACAATGGTTTTGCTTGACGTCATTTCACTAGAACTCATTAAACAGAGCTAACATATTACTGGCAGTAATGGATAATGTTGTTATATAATAATGTGTATGTTTTCAGTTACTACAATATGACCATATTCCTTTGCTTTATTTCTGATAGCCTCATACATTTCCCAAAGATACAATGTTAATAATTAAAAACCACTCTAATTGATATGTGACCGTCTACAGGAAAACCAGGCACAACGCAGCACCCTTCGAAAATTTTTTTTTGCACTTACAGAGTTGTCGGATCCAGATATTAAGCTCTTCAAGTTTTATCGTCGTAGCTTAAGTCGTTCCCACTATAATAGCCCTAACCGTTCCCTTCCGTCTGTGACAGTCTACGGGAAAAGGGGGCACTTCACGCAAAAATTGAAATTGAGATATAGGCTCCAGAAGTAAGTCATACGAAAAATTCTTTCTTTCTCCTATTTTTGTTTTTTGCAGAATTAGTCGTAGTGACCTTTACTCTAAGTCTACGCCAAATTTCAAATGCTGAAACAACTTAAAAGACCCCAAGCGTGCCGTGGAAAGACAAGCTACTTTTTATTCTCGAAGTACAATAAACGGGGAATGGGCGGAGTTTCGAACAAGCAGCTAAAAAAAAAACGGCATAGCTTTGAGAATAGTGCATGCAATCTACAGCTTACCTCTGGTTGAAAGTTTACCACTACATGGAGTAGAGTAGCCAATGATTCCGACAAGACAGGCTGTGAGACGCTCTGAAAGCTAAAAAGAACTGTACGCAAACTTGGTTAGTCGCCGTTAAAAAGCGGCTGTACGATTTAATTGCGTATGCGGAGTACGCCGTTAAGTATACGGAAACATTAATTATACCGGAAGTGGAAATTCAATTTATGTTTTCTCGATTTCTAGTTCAATTGCTTTGCTGAATACAGCCCAGTTCAACTGCCAGTTTCTCTGCGTGTCGAAGGTTTTACCCTCCAGTATTTTAGCACTAAGTAGAGATAAATTGTAGCTTTTTATTAGCATAAAAAACTCAATTTTTTTGGTTTAAGTGAAGTGCCCCCTTTTCCCATAGACTGTCACAATAATTAAAAACCACTCTAATTGATATGTGACCGTCTACAGGAAAACCAGGCACAACGCAGCACCCTTCGAAAAAATTTTTTTGCACTTACAGAGTTGTCGGATCCAGATATTAAGCTCTTCAAGTTTTATCGTCGTAGCTTAAGTCGTTCCCACTATAATAGCCCTAACCGTTCCCTTCCGTCGGCTTGAAACAATACATTTTTAAGAAATCGATCGATCTCTTCTCGATATTTACGCATGCCGCGTTGTGCCCGGTTTTCCTGTAGACGGTCACATATAATCTTCTTATCCTACTCATTGTTCTACAGTTATCCTCACATACAGATAAAGTGAGTACGTTATTTTTAATAGACACCTAACTGAACCAAGTCTAGCTATTAAAAATATAAATTCTACTGCATTTTCTATGCAGTGTCACAGCCATGAAATGGGTCAAACAATAATTTTTAGTGGTTCAATCAGTGAATGTGCGGACATTTAAACAAGGAATGGATGTTAATGACTATAACTCAGAGGAAACAAAAGTACGGGGAAAAATAGGAAATAATATTTTCTCACATGGAAGTTACTTCAAGTGGGGTAGGGGGCACCGTGTTCCACCGCCATTTACTTCCATAAAAATGATTTTTATATTTCATGAAAATATATACAATTAAAAGAATAGCTAAATCTCATAGTTAGCTATATGTCTGTCATTGAATGGTGTCTATTTTTGTCTTTGAGAATATGCATCAATATGACATCATATCTTTCTAGAACAATTTTTTTTATTACCAAATAAGGTGAAGACAAGTGATTTCCCATAATGACAGCTGTAAATACTTGATCTCCCACAGTTGGTATGTATTGGTATCGTCATAAGCAAGTCATATTATTTCCGAGAATCAAGTTGAACTTAAGAGTAAATCAAAATCATGAATTTTTGTGCTATGATTGCACATTTACAATGTGTAGTAAATCTGCATGCTGAGTGCCTCCCAAAATATATTCAAACAAATTCAATAATAAACACATTATTTCAATCCATTCGCTCAATAAATTACTTTTGTTCTATTGTATTCTGAGCAAATATTTCTGATGTTTTTCTTCTTTATATGCACATAAAATGGGCTTCAGTGTACTATGTGCATCTGTAGGATTGTTAAAACTCCATATTTCATAAAAAAGTAATTGTGTCCTGGGTGGAACATTAGTATGAGTAATAGCATGGTAACCATGATTAATAGTACAAATAACGTGATTGAATTAGCACTTGGCTTCCCCTTGAGTTATTTCAATTGCATTACGAGTGCTATTGATCCCTAATAAAACAGTTTTCCTGTGCTATCACTCGATAATTGTACGCTAGCTGCATTTGCACTGTGCTACACTGTATCATTCAGGCATAATCTCTGTGTTTCAGGATTAGTTTACTCTGGTATATATGACTACTATCATGCTTTTCCTAACTGTATAGCTGCACACATTTACATGAAAACACAGATAGAATTATCACCCAGATGATGCCGACTTGACTCTACGGCTGATAATCTATAAAGTAAATCGTAATTACTTATCCAGAATAATAAGAACACTGCAAGACATAGGTGGCAAAGGTAGGGGCTCAGGTGGCTCCAGCTCCTCAACTTGAATAGGTAGGGGGCAGAGCCCCCCAACTTTAGGATAGTGAAAGTGATGGCCATTTTTATTACAAGCACTTAATAGCTGTGTACACAATCACTGTTAACAATGGCACCAATAGTCTCCTAGTTAGCTAACCACCACTATGCGACCACAACATCGACACCATTCACAGCAGTGACACCATCTATTGATGTTTTACTGTCAAACCCATACAATTCAGCCTGTAATAAATAAATTTTTATCTGAATAGTTGAGTTATGAGACTAAGATAAGATTAAAGTCTGTTTGAGATACTGGCTAAGAAGAAAGGAAACTTATCTCTTCCTAACAAGCAGTGAGTGTCATTGCTTCGATGAATAATTAGTGTTTTAATTTATTAATTGATTTATAGTTGAACCCTCCCCCCCTCGCTAACTTTAAACCGCTTATGCCACCTATGCATGATAAGTATTAATGAAAGGAACATTACAAACAAATTGGAGGTATTAGTGAAAGCAATAGTTATGATCTGCAGAAAAAATGGCTAGGTGCTTGTATGGTTAGAAAATGGCTGCCAAAACAGCAGAAGGTAAAAATACTTGAAGATGAATGGGCTAGAAGAGAAATTAAAATAGCTGCTACTATAGAGCAGGTAAGACATGTTGTATCTGTATCAAAACCACAATAGCTATATTCAATATTGTATGACTATATCTTTTTATTAGCCTAGTCCTCTAGCTAGTTTTGCTGACTTCAATGAGTTACAGTAAGCTATTGGTCATTTCCATTAACTATTATGGGTGTAATTAAATAATTACCTTCTATTTTTTGGGGTGATTTTTAATTATATACATAGACAATTTAATTTATATACATTCTACAAAGTACCGTGTAATTTTGTCACTTATAGTCATGTAAGGTTATGGTTAGACAAAATGCATAAAATACCCTTAAAAAGTTCAAAATCAATTGCATTAGTATTCATTATAATAAGCTTGCAGAATAGAATCTGATAACAAAAATTCTTTTTTGTAGCACACCAAACAAAACATATGGCTATTAAACATGGAGAAATAATCTACAAAATAACTTCAGAACAAAGGTTAGTACATTTAACTACTATTGTGGAGCACATTATTTAGTAGTATTCAAATATCAATATTTTTTTATACATTTATACTTATCTATATTAACTAGTAGTAAAAAGCATTCATACAAATGTTAATGATTGCTTTAAAATGTATGTAAACAAGAAAGGTCACTTTCCTCATGTAATTATGATAAATGTTTCAATCTTTTTTTTTAATGAATGAATAATGATTGATGTATGTTAAAAAAGAATATCATTGATTTGTATAATGCTATATAAAACTCAAATGTCATTGAGTGAGGCAGAAAATGTAGGGTTTATATAGAACATCGTGTGGAACAGAAGACATTTCATAATTTAGGAAATTTCAACTTTCCCAGTATAGTACAAAGCTAAATGTTGTACAAGAAAGACATTTAACCTTATCCTGGAATTTGTGATTTTTAACGATCAACCCAAAACTTTTGAGAAGTTTTTTTTTGCACAACACAGCACTGGAATATATTTATGTCAAGGTCACTTTACCATAATTTTTCAATTGTGTGAATGTTTAATGTGAGTTGTGTATAGCATAGGGAACCATTTATATACATAAATACATAATTATATATACATAATATATTTATATGTTAGCAGCTGTCACTAAGCATCTTGATTTTATTAAACCCAAAAGGTTAATAATTAATAGTTAAACCACAGGTTTGGGGAATTAATGCGGATAACCATCCTTATCCCGAGGGCAAGGTCCGAGTATCATAGTTACCTTTTTAAACAAGAGTAAAAGATCAAATAGTAAGAGCGGATATTGTTGTTTGGAGTGAAAATATATATCCTGTTAATACAGCAATGGTAATTCAATAATTTCGTTTCATTTCCACCATTTTTTGACAAATATTATGGTGACTGAGCATTGATATCTAGTGAGGTTCAAAGTCAAGACTTTATTCTTATACTCCAATACATAACTGTCTGTGTCAGTTTTTTCTACGGGGATGGACTAGCTGTTCACAAAGAAAGCTTCTACATAAAAAAAAACAACTCATTTTTTATATATTATACCATAAAATGTGATACATCACTTTCAACCATAATTATTTGCATATCACTCTATTTAGTTGACAAAAAAATATTCTGTGGTGAGCTTTGGCTGTTTCAAAATTGATTTTTTGTTATAGGTTTTGCTTAATTAGTCCCTTTTTCTCAAAACTATTACTCTATGGTCAGTGCTATGTAAATACAGAGCAATATATAACTGCTCAGAGGGCGACTTCATCTATGCCCCCTAAATACTGTCCTGTTTATGCAACTGTCTTATGGGTTTACAAAAGATTATGCATCAAGAGCCACTGCGTAAATGGTGTTCTTACTAATAGATATAAAAATATTTTCTTTTATCAATAAAATGAATGTTTCTCAGTTACTTCCATATTTTGTGAATTCAATTTTCTGCTGGTTACTTGCATGACTTAATGGCTTTCATGCCCATTTTATCATGTATGTCATAATCAAGTGAGCTAATAATTTCATGCTGTTGCGGTAGTTTTGCGTGATGCTAAAAATGTTAACGGAGTGCTGAAATTTAAGTTTTGACATGATTATTTTTACATGTCGGAGTCTCTCACATTTTTAGCTTCTTGCCTTATGAAGACAGCATATACATCTATCATTTTAATTGCTAACCTAGGAATAACTAAATCAATTATAATTTTAATAAGAGAAATGGTTTGTAATAGCTAGGTACATGTAGAGCTGAGGGTGGACATATTTAATGTTTCACATTAACTTATTAACTTGTAAGAAAGAGAGAAAGCAGTAAATTCTACTAATTACACTGATCAAGTTATGTTGTAGAGACGAATTAAGCTATATATTTTTTCTCCAGAAATAGTCGGTTCCTACAATTTGATTGCTCTAGTGTAGATAATTATAAGAATTAGAAGAGAATTAATTTAGATAATTTTAACATTTTGTATTACTTATAGACATCCAAGGCTGATCAATGAAAAACAAGTATCAGGCAAGTTTTAACTTACTGTTATATTTAAGTAATAACAAAGGTAACATAATGATTTAAAAACTACTATGTCCGATTACCGGCCGAATTATTACTTAACCGTGGTGCCGTGAGCCGCCATATTTTTTTCTGCCGGAAGTAACCCTTACTAGGGAAGCAACTTTCTGACTTTGTAGCGGAGAGACTATCGGGCCTGGACATAAAGTTTCTATTGATCAGCTGCTGGTAAAAGCCTGCTCTTGCTATTGCTCAATGGATTGAAAGTCCTGCGTGCTCCAGTTTTCGACAGTGGATGGGAAGACGCCTAAGGCTACGAAATTTTTTGGTATCTGGTAGCGTCCTTGGGGTGCCACTTTGCGTTGCTTAGTTTCACCATGCTAGTTATGAGCTTACAATGGAAGACAAGTTCAGAGATTTGAGTAATGGTTATGAATGACGCAAGAATGGACACTAACAGCAACTTATAAAGGTGAATTGTTAGGAAACAAAACACACGCCATTTATATTAGTAAAAATGAAAACATCAAAATCTAGCCAATGATATCGACTTTAATTCATTAATAAGTCACTCTGACATTCTTGTGTTCTTTTTGTATTATTTCAGGTATATTATGAACTTTACAATACTACTAATATTCCAAAGTTATGAATCAGCTTGGAAATTGGAGATACTCTTGTGTTTCCTGCATCTTTGTAGTCCTGAATCCATAGTAGAATCAATAAACTTCTCCAGAAGACTTAAGCTATCATTGCAGCATAACTCAAAGTATATTTGATAAACTTGAAGTGTTTTGTAGTAAGGTTTATCTGATAAATTTTATATTGTAACCACACATATAGGTATGCTGTACAGATAGCTATACTACATTACAAACCTGAGATGCAATGATAGATAACTGGTAGATTCAGCTATGCAGCTGTAAGCAGATAGTTATTAACCCCTTTCTTGTACAGCAGAATTGTGTATTTGGCCTTTTGGGGACAAAATACGGAGGTACACAAAGGAGGTACACAAAATTGCGTATTTGGCCAGAAATCAGATATACACTGGTAATGTAATTGTGCAAATAAATAATTTCTTCATTCAGGCTATAGCAAACAGAATTTGTAGTATAATGTTATAGCCATAGATTTTTTATTATTATGTTAATACTATATTGGTATGCTTCCTTAAACACTGCTTTTGTTATTGTAAGGTATTTTGAAATACCTTACAATAACATTTTTACTCATGTGATTAAACATCTAGCTACTTTACTCTGAAACATTTAAATGATAAATGGCAATATATTTTTTAATCTGTACATAATTAATTACAAAAAAGTTTTAACCTGTGACTAGCATATTTAACTACACATGTATGTATTACTTTCTTGTTTAATACAATACGTTATAGTTAAAGCATGAGCGCTTAGTTTCTAGTCGATTTATTGCACGACAGCCCGAGGGCCGTAGGCCCGAGGGCTGAGTGCGATAAATCTACTAGAAACTAATGCGCATGCTTTAACTATTTTAAATACCGTTGCCACTCGCAGTTACCTTAGAAACTGTCCTTTGTTTAGCTATGGCCGTGTCTAGTGACTATTTCAGTGAAGACATAGTAGGTTTTTTGAGCGCAAACTTCAGTCTGGAAGTCGAACAGCCTTCACTGTCTGCAGGGTTGGGAAGCACTAATCCTGGGAAAACTGTTAACCTTGAAAACAGCTCTGACTCCAGATTTCACATTACTACTGAAGAGGAAATTGCTCAATTGGCTATAAAGAGTGTGCCAAAGAATACCCAGGTAAATACTAAGTGGGCTGTTGCAACTTTTAATACTTGGAGAGAACATCATAACAAGTTTTCTGAAAATAGGTGTCCTTTTGATATCCTTGAGCAAAATAACTCCTATATATTGAGTCACTGGCTTAAAATTTTTGCAATTGAGGTGAGAAAAGTTAATGGAGAACAATATCCTCCAAAATCTCTATATTACATGTTCTGTGCCATACTGAGGTATATGCGTTCAATTAACCCGAGTGCACCCAATTTTCTATTGAAGGACGATCCAATTTTCACAGAGTTTCATAACACCCTCGATGGAATTTTCAAAAAACTCAGAGCCGAAGGTGTTGGTGCCTCACCAAAGTATGCCAAGCCATTTTCAAAAGAAGAAGAAAATGAGTTGTGGAAAAGTGGAGCTATAGGAACCCATTCTCCTCTGGCCTTACTAAATGCTATTTTCTACTATAATGGAAAAGGCTGCTGTTTGCGTGGGGGTGAAGAACACAGAAACTTAAAACTCTCTCAGTTTAAGAAGCAAAAGGATGGCTATATTTATACTGAAAATAAATCAAAAAATAGGAGTGGAGGCCTGGGTCAGCTGAATTTACCAAACAAGTCAGTCAAAATTATGAGATGTTCTGATGCAGGAGAGAGGTGTCATTGTTATCTGCTGGATACTTACTTCAAGCGAATTCCTCGTGATTGTGATTGTTTCTATTTACGCCCTCTACAAAAGCCTGACATTGGAAAAGCATGTGCAGTTTGGTTTTCCTCTGTTCCTTTAGGAAGGAACAAACTTGCAGGTATGACAAAAGAAATGTGCAAGGTTGCTGGAATCAGAGATCAAAAAACTAATCACAGTCTTCGTGCCACTGGTGCTACAGAACTTTTCTTGGCTGGGGTACCTGAGAAAATTATCCAGCAACGGACAGGCCATCGTTCTGTTGAAGCTTTAAGGAAATATGAACATACTAGTGAACAACAGCACCAAGCCGTGGCAAACATTCTTGGATCTAATCAAGAAACAACTTTCGAAAATCAAATGCAACATGTCAACACATCCATAATAAAACAAAACAATGATATGCCATCAATGAATTTTAAAGACTGTCAAGTAAATGTCACTATCAACAAAGAAGTCTCTGATAGTAGCAAAGTGCCAGCTTGTTTTTTTTCAGCATATCCATACAATTGCTTTTCTGGTTATCCTTGGCCTACATACACTCCAACTTCAACACCTCCTTCAGATTGTCATTGTGAAGATGTTCCAAAAAACCTAAATGAAGAACAATAAAAATGTCAAGATTTAATTATCACATGCATCATCATATCCTTGTATAATAATTAAAATCCAGCAATTTCATCATTCATACAAACTTAATCATTACCTATATTCTATATAAAGCAGTACTAGCATTTTTTATATTAAATCTTAATACAATAGCTGAGAAAAAAAGCTCACAAATTGAGTTCTGCCATAGCTAGCTATACATTTATGAAGTTTAAAATCAACCACAGTGTAAAATTTCCTAAAAAGTTCTGCTCTATATTTTACAAAAACAGCAAGAGAAAGTGGGAAACACTAAAAAAATAAGGACAATTGAATTGAACTTGACTTTATTCACAAATCTGAGTTCAACCCTGGGGCAGTTAAAATACACAGTTTACCTGACTAGAGGCAAGTGTTATTGCACACTTGCCAAGTTATTACACCTGACAACAATATAGCAACGGTATTTAAATCACATTATATACTAGTTTTGAGCCAAAGTATTTTGTGTAACTACGATGCTTTTGTAAAGATACGAAAATCAGCAAATGAGGTCCAGCTGTAAGCAATCGCTTGTAATACTAACCATGAAATATGGAGGAGACTAAGGTGTTAAGGTTGAATTACTTATAAAATGAATTCATGTTAACCGATTACACGCGAATAAAAATTTTAATTGCGCCTTACGTAATACGGTCACGGGCGCACGCGAGACACAGAGGATTGATTGCTTGGTGGGAGGGTGACACTAAGCGAGAGAAAGAAGACGAACGTTTGAAGATTGCCTCAGGGACAGTATTATCGAACGATAGAGTACGCTCTAGGCTATTGGGAAAGCATAAATTCGACGCTAAGGAGCTGTTCCCGACTTAAAAATAACAAAGTACTCGCACCGTTTGGCAAAAACTTTTATGGCATCACACTGAGGCTCTTAGTAAGCACACTAGTAAGGTTGGAATTATGGTTTCATGGCTGAAGCAGTTTGCTACTCGATCATAGAGGTAAGAGAAAGTGTTTTTGCACACATCTGTCTTACATTCAGGAAGAATTTGTTGATATTTATTTAATAAATACTGCTGCAGTCACTACATCCATCATTACTGAAGTCATTCTTGCTGTCATCAAACTCCTCGTCACTACCACCAGAGTTACTGCCATTCTGGTCACTGCCATACTTGTCACTGCCATGCAGTGCCAGGTCAAGAATATTGTCTTCATCACTAGGATGCTGAAGTGCCAGTGTTCCACTAGCCAAGATAGCTTTCTACTTGTCTTATCATGAGCAATTATAGCTAAAGTAATATTGGTTTCTAAAAATTATTCTGTGTACCTTTATTATAATTATTATGAAATATATTTTTAATTTATACTTTATCAGAAAGAAGTCTTATTGAAAATTTACTCAACATTTTCTTATGGCAGTCTATGTATTTTATAAGCCTAAAATATACTTACAACAATATGGAATCATCTGCAATTGTGATTGGTGGCTTCCTTGATTCCACAAGGCATTAGGGCGAAATGGACGCGAAGACGCATTTTTGACGCATTTTCGCGTCCTCCGCGGTTATTGATTTTTCTCAATTGACGCGTTTTCGCATCTTTCGGCATTAATCGGTTAACTCCACGTATGATTTTTGATTCACACCACATGTAACCAACAAGTCAAACTTTATGGTATTGTCTAATGCTTGTTATATCCATTATCTAGTTGTTTAATCATGACAGGTAAATGTATATACGTAACATAAATTTGTGTATCTAATTAATAAGAGTTAAATTTAAAAAACACTTATTAGATTTGCCAACAAGTTACTTATTTAACAGGCAAATAAATAGACAGAAAGTTAAATGAAAGCATATAACTAAAAGATATAGAACATTTTATTAAAATAAATTGCAAATCATATCAATGTATTTTCATAAATAGATTTTTTGCGCAGAGCACATACACAAGAATAA
>WLWD01000396.1_pt1 | contig 236895 bp, 190 predicted proteins | sample 6712731 | NCBI WGS metagenome assembly WLWD01 (sample SAMN12718690, study PRJNA576275) | sponge metagenome | isolation source: marine sponge | host: Mycale hentscheli | place: New Zealand: South Island, Marlborough, Capsize Point | collected 2014-11-01
AAAACTCTGTCTCAACCATGACCAACTCCACCCTGACTGGTACCAGTTCCGACAATTCCACCAACCTTGTATTGAGACTCCGCTGCGTATAGACTCCATCATCATCACTTCAGTTCTTTCAATCGGGATTGCTACCGCTATACTCTTCAGCCATCGCCTACAAGTCTAAATCTTGTGCTGAACTACCCGCTCCCACTAATGAGCAACCAACTCCAAGCAACCAACTCCAAGCAACATAGGGAATACGCCATCACTTTTGCTCGAGGGACTAACTATTTCCGAAGTTACAACGGCCATCTCACGGCTCATTTGTATTTCTTATTATTGTTTACAAATGGGCTCTTTTTAGAGCTGTCACAGGTTAATTGATTATCTTACCAAATAAATTGCGCGTTCGCGGAGCTCAACGTTAGGGGGGCGGGGTGAAATTGCGAATCAGTTGTCAACTTGAAAATAAAAATTGATATTTCGTGAAACTGGATCACTGAATTGAATCCAAATTTTGCGCACAAGCAAAATACCCCCCTTAGAATAAAGTTACAGAGAGTTTTTTAGAATAACGCACGAGTAAAACGGCATGAAATTGTACTGTTTACAAAAAAAAGAATATAGATATTAGAAATATGGCTCTGTAATGTTGCGAAGAAGCCTTCAGGCTACCTCTGGAAAAAAATGAGCGCAGTAGCTCTTTCGGCCGCTTCGAAATAACTCTGAATAGTAGCCAGTGTGCAGAGCTGTATCTCCTCCCAGGCGGGTCTTCATTCTTCAAATTTGGCTTGCTGGAGTCCTCTATTGGTGCTCATTCCACCTGTAACAACAAAGTAAGCCCACAGTACACAGAAAAAGAAATATAAAGACATAGTAAAAACAGTCAATTTGCGGTTACGCGCCTCGGTTTCCGGTGGCAGGGCACCCTTAAATAAGGGAAGTTCCCGAATAGGAGCTGCCGTGTGAGGGCGCGGCTGAAGTTTAACTACGAGTTGTGACGTAGGCCGGACGAATTTGTGACGTCAAAAAAAATGGCGCTTAATGTATGGAATGTCTATGGAGATAGCGTAGTTCTTATACTTATGCTGTTTTATATGACTTCGTTTCGAGTGGATTGGGATCTAACAACACAAAAAAGGTATGGCTAAGCTTATTGTGATTGCAACTAGTCTAAGTTTTGAGATCTGTACTTTCTACTCTTTAAGCTGGACGAACTGTAGCTGTAAACTTTTTGGTTGAAACAAAGTTGCGTCTGCAGCAGGATACTCCGCGCTCGTTAATTGAAAAATACTGGAACTGTGAACGCTTTACCTAACTTACGTAATTAGAAGCGCGGGCGAAAACAGAGGTCTCACGTACCCCATAAACAGATAAATAACTAGTGGTGTGCTTGAGCACAAATGGCGAGCGAGCCTAAAGACTATACTATTTTTATATGAATGATTTTGACTTCTAACACTGAAGCTACTGAAAATAAGGTCCAGTTTTTTAATTTAGCATACAGGGTAAAGGGATTTCAGTGCCATAGTAACAACTCTCTGCAACTGCTTGGAAGGAAAACAACAACAACAAAACAATACACGTTATTTAAAAGTTTTCTTTGTGATATTCTTTAGCTAAGTAGTGGTTGTAACACACAATGCTTTGACACAACTGGACATGCACCTACACAGACTTACCTTCGCAGTAGTCTAGTGGACAATGTATTTTCAAGTAAATACTGTTGCGCAAGGCTTATAGCCATGACAAAGAGCGCATTGACTTACCACCGCCACTAAGGATTCTCAGAGTTCGTTAATTGAAAAATACTGGAACTGTGAACGCTTTACCTAACTTACGTAATTAAAAGCGCGGGCGAAAACAGAGGTCTCACGTACCCCATAAACAGATAAATAAATAAATAAATTATAGCGAAATCTCAATTGAGTTACCCCTGATAGTGTCTCGCTCGCTTCGCTCGCTCGCCAAATAAATAAATATAGCGAAATCTCGATTGAGTTACCCCTGATAGTGTCTCGCTCGCTTCGCTCGCTCGCCAACTAGTGATGTGCTTGAGCACAAATGGCGAGCGAGCATAAAGTCTATACTATTTTATATGAATGATTTTGACTTTTAACACTGAAGTTACTGAAAATAAGGTCCAGTTTATAAATTTAGCATACAGGGTAGAGGGATTTCAGTGCCATAGTAACAACTCTATGCAACTGCTTGGAAGGAAAAAAACAACAACAAAACAATACAAGTTATTTAAAAGTTTTCTTTGTGATATTCTTTAGCTAATAGTGGTTGTAACACACAATGCTTTGACACAACTGGACATGCACCTACAGACTTACCTTCGTGGTAGTCTAGTGGACAATGTATTTTCAAGTAAATACTGTTGCGCATGGCTTATAACCATGACAAGGAGCGCATTGACTTACCACCGCCACTAACTCGAATAGAAATGGAAGTCCCTTAAGTTTTCAAGATTTAACTGCACCCGCAAAAGAATTCAAAACGATAAACAATTCAATTTCTAGGGTGATATGGGTACTGATCGATAAACCAGAGGATTCTGTTTAGTGCAATTTGGGATGGGGTCGACCACGTAACTAACACAAAAACGCGAGGGTCAAAGTACAAAATGACATACGTACGTCCAAACATATATACAACTAATTATGTGCTTGAGCACAAATGGCGAGCGAGCCTAAAGACTATACTATTTTTATTGACTTCTAACACTGAAGCTACTGAAAATAAGGTCCAGTTTTTAAATTTAGCATACAGGGTAAAGGGATTTCAGTGCCATAGTAACAACTCTCTGCAACTGCCTGAATTGAAGGAAAAAACAACAACAACAAAACAATACACGTTATTTAAAAGTTTTCTTTGTGATATTCTTTAGCTAAGTAGTGGTTGTAACACACAATGCTTTGACACAGCTGGACATGCACCTACGCAGACTTACCTTCGCAGTAGTCTAGTGGACAATGTATTTTCAGGTAAATACTGTGCGCACGGCTTATAACCATGACAAAGAGCGCATTGACGTACCACCGCCACTAACTCGAATAGAAATGGAAGTCCCTTAAGTTGTCACGTTTGAACTGCACCCGCAAAAGAATTCAAAACGGTAAACAATTCAATTTCTAGGGTGATACGGGTACTGATCGATAAACCAGAGGATTCTGTTTAGTGCAATTTGGGACGGGGTCGACAACCAAACTAACACAAAAACGCGAGGGTCAAAGTACAAAAATGCCTTACGTACGTCCATACATATATACAAATAAACTAGTGGTGTGCTTGAGCACAAATGGCGAGCGAGCCTGATAGTTAGGTAGCATAAAATGTTACTATGTTTTAGCTTACTTCATGCAAACACTATAATAATAGCAGTTATGACATTTGATTTCAGCAAACAAATACAAAATCACTCTTTACCTTATTAATGGTAACTTTTGTAGTATCAAACATCAACCATTCTGATAATCTCAATCACCAGTAACTCTTGAACAAGCTCTCAGCTACGATAAAAAATAAACCAGTGTTATTATTTGTAATTTTAGCCAACAAATATGGAATTACTACTTACATCATTCTTGAGTATTGATAACTTCTGTCGTATCAAATTGAAGTTACTTTGACCATCTGAATTACCTTGAATTCTTGACAACAAGCTCTCACCTACAAAAACAAAAGACAATCAATTTTAGCACACAAATACAAACTTACTTTCTTACCTCATTTTCTTGAGCAGTGGTAACTTTTGTAGTACCAAATTTGAGCCAATCTGACTATTTGAGCCAATCTGACTATTTGAATTTACCAGTCACTGTTGACAAGCTCTTAGCTACAAAAAAGAAAGGCCAGAGTTAATTTTGCATATTTAGCTAACAAATATGGAATTGCGTACTTATCTCAGCTTCCCTCGAGAAGTAGTAGCTCCCTTAGCATTAATACTACGGCATTCTGACTACCAACGGCTCTTGACAACCAACAACCGGCACTCCGTATCCCCCCATAAAACGGCGAAGTTTTGAAATTAAGTCTGGAAAAGGGTCTTCAATGCCATAGTAACCTGTCGAATCAACTTTTTGTGTCATGAAAACAAGCGTTTTAGCAGGAATTTTCTCATACTTTGGAGCTTAAGTATAAAGTAAGGTTTGCTTAATGCTGTAGTTTCAGAATAAACTGGAGTGAAGCCTAAATAGCCGTGTTTTTAGGAGAAAAACGTTCCCCGCGCGCGTTTAAAGAGCATACGTACCATCCATACATACATACATATATACTAGTGTGTGCTTGAGCACAAATGGCGAGCGAGCCTAAAGACTATTACTATTTTTATATGAATGATTTTGACTTCTAACACTGAAGCTACTGAAAATAAGGTCCAGTTTTTTAATTTAGCATACAGGGTAAAGGGATTTCAGTGCCATAGTAACAACTCTCTGCAACTGCTTGGAAGGAAAACAACAACAACAAAACAATACACGTTATTTAAAAGTTTTCTTTGTGATATTCTTTAGCTAAGTAGCTAGTGGTTGTAACACACAATGCTCACAACTGGACATGCACCTACACTGACTTACCTTCGCAGTAGTCTAGTGGACAATGTATTTTCAAGTAAATACTGTTGCGCACGGCTTATAGCCATGACAATGAGCGCATTGACTTACCACCGCCACTAAGGATTCTCAGAGCTCGTTAATTGAAAAATACTGGAACTGTGAACGCTTTACCTAACTTACGTAATTAGAAGCGCGGGCGAAAACAGAGGTCTCACGTACCCCATAAACAGATAAATAAATAAATAAATATAGCGAAATCTCGATTGAGTTACCCCTGATAGTGTCTCGCTCGCTTCGCTCGCTCGCCAACTAGTGATGCGCTCGAATAGCGCAAATGCATGGCGAGCGAGCAGACTCTTTTTACAGAAAAATAGGACAGAAATTACATCTAACTGTAGTGCACAGTGTAACCCTTTCCATTCTCAGTTAGCATCACAGAATCTAAAGTCTCTGATCCCAGACTAAACTAACAGAATTACCTGAATAAACTTCGAAAGCAGTGGCAAAGAAGCGCAGCTTGACAAAGACTTCACAATTGTTTCAAGAAGAGAGTAGCTGTAAACTGTTTGGTTGAAACAAAGTTGCGTCTGCAGCAGGATTCTCCGCGCTCGTTAATTGAAAAATACTGGAACTGTGAACGCTTTACCTAACTTACGTAATTAGAAGCGCGGGCGAAAAGAGAGGTCTCACGTACCCCATAAACAGATAAATAAATAAATAAAATAGCGAAATCTCGATTGAGTTACCCCTGATAGTGTCTCGCTCGCTTCGCTCGCTCGCCAATAACATATACCCGATTTTGCATTATCCACCCCTAATACTGTCTCGCTCGCTACGCTCGCTCGCCAAATAAACAAACATCTCCGATTTTTTCATTTTTACCCCTGTAAGTGTCTCGCTCGCTACGCTCGCTCGCCAATAAATAAACTAGTGGTGTGCTTGGGCACAAATGGCGAGCGAGCCTGATAGTTAGGTAACATAAAACTAAGTATTGTTACTATGTTTTAGCTTAGTTCATGCAAACACTATAATAGCAGTTATGACCTTTTATTTCAGCAAACAAATACAAAAGCACTCTCTTACCTGATTAATGGTAACTTTTGTAGTATCAAACATCAACCATTCTGATAATCTCAATCACCAGTAACTCTTGAACAAGCTCTCAGCTACGATAAAAAAATAAACCAGTGTAATTTTAGCCAACAAATATGGAATTACTACTTATATCATTCTTGAGTATTGATAACTTCTGTCAAATTGAAGTTACTTTGACCATCTGAATTACCTTGAATTCTTGACAACAAGCTCTCACCTACAAATACAAAAACAATCAATTTTAGCACACAAATACAAAATTATTTTCTTACCTCATTTTCTTGAGCAGTGGTAACTTTTGTAGTACCAAATTTGAGCCAATCTGACTATTTGAATTTACCAGTCACTGTTGACAAGCTCTTAGCTACAAAAAAGAAAGGCCAGAGTTAATTTTGCATATTTAGCTAACAAATATGGAATTAGGTACTTACCTCAGCTTCCCTAGAGAAGTAGTAGCTTCCTTAGCATTAATACAACGGCATTCTGACTACCAACAGCTCTTGACAACCAACAACCGGCACTCCGTATCCACCCCATAAAACGGCGAAGTTTTGAAATTAAGTCTGGAAAAGGGTCTTCAATGCCATAGTAACCTGTCGAATCAACTTTTTGTTTCTTGAAAAGCAAGCATTTTCACAGGAATTTTCTCACACTTTGGAGCTTAAGTATAAAGTAAGGCTTGCTTAATCCTGTAGTTTCAGAATACACTGGGGTCAAGCCTAAAAAGCCGTGTTTTTTGGAGAAAAAAAGTTCCACGCGCGCGCGTTTAAATGGCATACGTACCATCCCACATACATATATACATATAACATATACCCGATTTTGCATTATCCACCCCTAATACTGTCTCGCTCGCTACGCTCGCTCGCCAATAAATAAATAAACTAACATCCCCGATTTTCGATTGTGTTACCCCTGTAAGTGTCTCGCTCGCTACGCTCGCTCGCCAATAATATATATTATTCATTTGATACAGGAGAATATCACGAGTCAAGTCTGTTGGCTTAGTATTTACGCTCGTGCCGCAGGCACGAGCGTAAATACCGCCAATCAGACGAGTGATATTCTCGGGTATCCAATGGATAATAAATTTATTAGGTACTGCTCATGGCAATACCTTGGTAACAAGAAATTTACCTAGGGGGACGTAATAACCCAACGTAATAACTATGAACACAGGTGATATGGAAAAATATTGCCCTAAGCCACATCCTGTTTAGTTTAATGCATTTTCTATGTGGCAACAGTTATCAGGCTCTGTTCAGTACCTAATAAATATACATATATATTTCAGCGAAGCGAGCGAGACAGTATTAGGGGTGGATAATGCAAAAGTGGGATGTATATCGAGGTTTGGACGTACGTAAGGCATTTTTGTACTTTGACCCTCGCGTTTTGTGTTAGTTCGGTGGTCGACCCCGTCCCAAACTTCACTAAACAGAATCCTCAGTTTATCGATCAGTACCCGTATCACCCTAGAAATTGAATTGTTTACCGTTTTGAATTCTTTTACGGGTGCAGTGAAAACTTAAGAGACTTCCATTTCTATTCGAGTTAGTGGCGGTGGTAAGTCAATGCGCTCTTTGGCATGGTTATAAGCCATACGCAACAGTATTTACTTGAAAATGCATTGTCCACTAGACTAAGGCCACAGCAGGTAAATTTCCTGTTTCTCATCCAGGAAGTAATAAATTTTTTATGCGGGCGGGCGCTAAAATTACAAAACACAGCTCTATAAACTCAAGTAAGTCTGAACTTCACACGGTAATGACTTCTCGCTCAGCGCTCTGGTCCTAGATTGAAGAATACTCCTTGCTGCTATCACTATGGTTCATGTGGTGATTAACGAAGTATTTCGGATTTTATGAAGGAAGGAACCGGAGGCCCTCGTTTTGGTGGGAAGAAGCGAACTGCTACAGAAGCATTTAACCTTATAACCTCAGTGAAGTTTTGTGTTTTTCTAAGTCAAAAAATAACAAATCAATGCGGAAAATGCCATATAATTTGTATTGTGTTTTTGGGTTGATGTTGGGGTGAAATTGTGTGAGGGCGGTGGATGAGAAACAGAAAATTTTCCTGCTGTGGCCTAACCGCGAAGGTAAGTCTTGTGTATGTCCAATTGTGTCAAAACATTGTGCTTTACAGCCACTATTTAGCTAAAGAATATCACAAAGATAACGTTTAAATAGCGTGTATTGTTTTGTTGTTGTTTTCCTTCAATTCAAACAGTTGCAGCGAGTTGTTACTATGGTACTGAAATTCCTTTACAGTGTATGCGTAATTCAGCGAGCGAGCGAAGCGAGCCAAGCTGACTATCAGTCGTGTTCAATTGAGATTTCAGATATAAATATGTAGGTATGTATGCGTACGTCAAAAAATTTCGCCCGCGCTTCTAATTACGTAAGTTAGGTAAAGCGTTTACAGTTCCGGTATTTTTCAATTAACGAGCACGGAGAATCAACTTTGTTTCAACCAAAAAGTTTATAGCTACTCTCTTCTTGGCGAAAGACTGAATGGCAAATTGTCAAGCTGCGCTTCTTTGCCACTGCGTTCGAAGTTTATTCAGGTAATTCTGTTATTGTTAACTCTTCATGCCTAATCATTGCTATTATTTAGTGATTTCCTTCACAAATCATCTTTACCTATACTCATATATTTACTCGCTCGCCATGCATTTGCGCTATTCGAGCGCACCACTAGTTTAAAAACACTCGACCTTATTTTCAGTAGCTTCAGTGTTATAAGTCAAAATCATTCATATAAAAATAGTATAGTCTTTAGGCTGGCTCGCCATTTGTACTCAAGCACATTATATGGACGTACGTATGTCATTTTGTACTTTGACCCTCCGTATTTTTTGTGTTCGCTCGGCGTTCGACCCTGTCCCAAACTTCACTAAACAGAATCCTCTGGTTTTGCGACCATTACCCGTGTCACCTTAGAAATTGAATTGTTTTGCGGGTGTAGTTAAAACTCAAAAACTTATGGGAGCTCCATTTCTATTCGAGTTAGTGGCGGTGGTAAGTTAATACACTATTTGTCACAGTTATAAGCACTACTCAACAGCATTTACTTGACAATTCATTGTCCACTAGACTAACCACGAAGGTAAGTCTTGCGTAGGTATGTTCAGTTGTGTGAAAGTATTGTGCGTTACAACTACTATTGAGAATATCACAAAGAAAATTTTAAATAACGTGACTTGATTTTGTTGCTTCTTTTTCAATTCAAACAGTTGAGGGGAGTGGTTACTATGGCATTGAAACCCCTTTACCGTATATGCGTATTTTAACAACTCGACTTTATTTTAGTAGTTTGAATAACAATAGTGTAGTTTAAGGCTCGCTCGCCATTTGTGCTCAAGCACACCACTAGTTTATTTATTCAGTGAAGCGAGCGGAGCTGACACTCTAATGAGTTCGCGATATATATATATATATTTATAGCCCGTTACCCGAGCGACCGCGCTTGTCGTTAAGAACTATAAATCGGATACAGTCTGGTATGCTCGTAAGAAAATGTATTAGCGGGGAAAAGTCTGATATAGTTCTTAGCAACCATAATTATGGTGGAAGGCAGATCAAAGCAAAATGGAATAATGAAGAGTTTGGGTACTTTAATACAATTACTAAGATAGCTAGCGCTATACTTCGCTCGTTGTTTATGTTTGGGCTATAAAATAGTTATAAACCAAAATCATTAGGTTTGTATTTCGATTTATAAATCGCATACAAACCTCAATTTTGGTTTATTCAGCGAAGCGAGCGGAGCTGACTCTCTAATGAGTTCCCGATGTATATATATATATTTGGCGAGCGAGCGTAGCGAGCGAGACACTTACAGCGGTAACACAATCGAAAATCGGGGATGTTTGTTTATTGGCGAGCGAGCGTAGCGAGCGAGACAGTATTAGGGGTGGATAATGCAAAATCGGGTATATGTTATATTCATAGCCCGTTACCCGAGCGACCGCGCTTGTCGTTAAGAACTATAAATCTGATACAGTCTGGTATGCCCGTAAGAAAATGTATTAGCGGGGAAAAGTCTGATATAGTTCTTAGCAACCATAATTATGGTAGAAGGCAGATCAAAGCAAAATGGAATAATGAAGAGTTTGGGTACTTTAATACAATCACTAAGATAGCTAACGCTATACTATGCTCGTTGTTTATGTTCTGGCTATAAAATAGTTATAAACCAAAATCATTAGGTTTGTATTTCGATTTATAAATCGCATACAAACCTCAATTTTGGTTTATAACTATAACATATGTATGTATGGATGGATGGTACGTATGCTCTTTAAACGCGCGCGCGGGGAACGTTTTTCTCAAAAAAACACGGCTATTTAGGCTTGACTCCAGTTTATTCTGAAACTACAGCATTAAGCAAACCTTACTTTATACTTAAGCTCCAAAGTATGAGAAAATTCCTGCTAAAACGCTTGTTTTCAAGACACAAAAAGTTGATTCGACAGGTTACTATGGCATTGAAGACCCTTTTCCAGACTTAATTTCAAAACTTCGCCGTTTTATGGGGGGATACGAGAGTGCCGGTTGTTGGTTGTCAAGAGCCGTTGGTAGTCAGAATGCCGTAGTATTAATGCTATGGAAGCTACTACTTCTCGAGGGAAGCTGAGATAAGTACGCAATTCCATATTTGTTAGCTAAATATGCAAAATTAACTCTGGCCTTTCTTTTTTGTAGCTAAGAGCTAGTCAACAGTGACTGGTAAATTCAAATAGTCAGATTGGCTCAAATTTGGTACTACAAAAGTTACCACTGCTCAAGAAAATGAGGTAAGAAAGTAAGTTTGTATTTGTGTGCTAAAATTGATTGTCTTTTGTTTTTGTAGGTGAGAGCTTGTTGTCAAGAATTCAAGGTAATTCAGATGGTCAAAGTAACTTCAATTTGATACTACAGAAGTTATCAATACTCAAGAATGATGTAAGTAGTAATTCCATATTTGTTGGCTAAAATTACAAATAATAACACTGGTTTATTTTTTATCATAGCTGAGAGCTTGTTCAAGAGTTACTGGTGATTGAGATTATCGGAATGGTTGATGTTTGATACTACAAAAGTTACCATTAATAAGGTAAGAGAGTGATTTTGTATTTGTTTGCTGAAATCAAATGTCATAACTGCTATTATAGTGTTTGCATGAAGTAAGCTAAAACATAGTAAAATTTTATGTTACCTAAACTAACATTTTCTCGCGCCATTTGGTGCAAACCCACTAGTTTTTTTATATGTATGGACGTACGTATTCTTTGTACTTTGACCCTCGCGTTTTTGTGTTAGTTCGGTTGTCGACCCCGTCCCAAATTGCACTAAACAGAATCCTCTGGTTTATCGATCAGTACCCGTATCACCCTAGAAATTGAATTGTTTACCGTTTTGAATTCTTTTGCCGGTACAGTTAAAACTTGACAACTTAAGGGACTTCCATTTCTATTCGAGTTAGTGGCGGTGGTAAGTCAATGCGCTCTTTGTCATGGTTATAAGCCGTGCGCACAGTATTTACCTGAAAATACATTGTCCACTAGACTACTGCGAAGGTAAGTCTGTGTAGGTGCATGTCCAGCTGTGTCAAAGCATTGTGTGTTACAACCACTACTTAGCTAAAGAATATCACAAAGAAAACTTTTAAATAACGTGTATTGTTTTGTTGTTGTTGTTTTTTCCTTCAATTCAAGCAGTTGCAGAGAGTTGTTACTATGGCACTGAAATCCCTTTACCCTGTATGCTAAATTTAAAAACTTGACCTTATTTTCAGTAGCTTCAGTGTTAGAAGTCAATAAAAATAGTATAGTCTTTAGGCTCGCTCGCCATTTGTGCTCAAGCACACCACTAGTTAGGTCTAGAAATTGTTTTTGTTCTTGCGTGGGCGTACGTGTGTACCCTTTCTCCTACGCGCTTGCGCGGGCAGGGTAACCTTCTTAGCAACATTTTGTTTTGTTTACCCGCTGTACGAAGTAGCGATGCCCAGTAGACAAAACGTTAGAAACGCTCGGTCAAGAGTTTTGAGGGCGTTAGAAACTCCAGAAGAAAAATTAGTAAGGAGAGCGATAAGAAATGAAAAAGACAGGGCAAGGAGGAGGAGAGCTAAAACGAAACAGAAACAGGTAGCAAAGTAAAGAATCTGACAGTATTTTATAGCCACACCAAGCATGCATGGGATAGCTGCAATTACAGGGAACATGCATCGCTTGCTTCGCTATTTTGTGCTATTAGAGCACATCACTAGTAACTATAACATATTTAGGTCTAGAAATTGTTTTTGTTCTTGCGTGGGCGTACGTGTGTACCCTTTCTCCTACGCGCTTGCGCGGGCCGGGTAACCTTCTTAGCAACATTTTGTTTTGTTTACCCGCCGTACGAAGTAGCTATGCCTAGTAAACTAAACGTCAGAAACGCTCGGTCAAGAGTTTTGAGGGCGTTAGAACTCCTGAAGAAAAATTAGTAAGGAGAGCGATAAGAAATGAAAAAGACAGGGCAAGGAGGAGGAGAGCTAAAACTAAACAGAAACAGGTAGCAAAGTAAATAATCTGACAGTATTTTGTAGCCACACCAAGCATGCATGGAATAGCTGCAATTACAGGGAACATGCATCGCTCGCTTCGCTATTTTGTGCTATTAGAGCACATCACTAGTTTTAGTAGCTTGAGTGTTAGTTGTTAAAATCAATCATTTAACAATAGTGTAGTTTAAGGCTCGCTCGCCATTTGTGCTCAAGCACACCACCAGTTAGGTCTAGAAATTGTTTTTGTTCTTGCGTTGGCGTACGTATGCACATTTTCTCCTACGCGCTTGCGCGGGCCGGGTAACCGTCTTAGCAATATTTTGTTTTGTTTACCCGCCGTACGAAGTAGACAAAACGTTAGAAACTTTCGGTCAAGAGCTTTGAGGGCGTTAGAAACTCCTGAAGAAAAATTAGTAAGGAGAGCGATAAGAAATGAAAAAGACAGGGCAAGGAGGAGGAAACCTAAAACGAAACAGAAACAGGTAGCAAAGTAAAGAATCTGACAGTATTTTGTAGCCATACCAAGCATGCATCATGAAATAGCTGCAATTACAGGGAACATGCATCGCTCGCTTCGCTATTTTGTGCTATTAGAGCACATCACTAGTTTTAGTAGCTTGAGTGTTAGTTGTCATTTAACAATAGTGTAGTTTAAGGCTCGCTCGCCATTTGTGCTCAAGCACACACCACCAGTTAGGTCTAGAAATTGTTTTTGTTCTTGTGTGGGCGTACGTGTGCACATTTTCTCCTACGCGCTTGCGCGGGCCGGGTAACCTTCTTAGCAACATTTTGTTTTGTTTACCCGCCGTACGAAGTAGCGATGCCCAGTGAAACAAATTCTGCGAAAGAGAGACAACACGTTAGAAAACGCTCTGTCAGGAGCTTTGAGGGCGTTAGAAACTCCAGAAGAAAAATTAGTAAGGAGAGAGATAAGAAAAGAAAAAGACAGGGCAAGGAGGAGGAGAGCTAAAACTAAACAGAAACAGGTAGTTAGCAAAGTAAATAATTTTTCTTTTTTAAAAGCCATTAAATGTTCCTAGCCACACCAAGCATGCATGGAATAGCTGCAATTACAGGGAACATGCATCGCTCGCTTAGCTATTCTGTGCTATTAGAGCACATCACTAGTTTTTAATTACGACTTATCTGCGCACTGAGTGATTACACACTCTCGTGCTCCCGCCCTCGTAATTAGCTTCTGGCAGCGTTCAAACGCTAGGTTTAGGCCTAGGGTTGGTGGCGAACTTACTTCTTGGGTGTTGAAGGAAAGTTTGTGTGGTGGTAATGCTGCTTACGGCTGCGGTAACGGGGATTGTGACTTTATTAGTCACACTCTCAATGTTGTTTATTACTTTAAACAACAAAATGCTTCTGGTTGAAGGTTATAGCCTTTTATACTCAACAAGTATTATGATTCAGTATCATTTAATTTTACTTACAGATTCAAGCAAGGTCAATGACATCACTACTATGGTCCCTTATTACTCAGGGAAACTGTGGTATCACCTTGCCTTCACCTTGAAAAGTGTTTATGACACCATTAGGGTGCATCAAACACAAGTGATGGATGGCATAGGAGTGGTTAAAGAAATGACAGCTAATTTCTTTACCCATTTACGAGTTGTGGAAACATTACAGCAAATTCACAACTTTACCGGATCTAGTATTTATGGGATGGTGAATATTTTTAACACTGTCACAGTTTATATCGAAAGTCCTTTCAGCATCTTGGGAATTGACGGAAAATGGATTTTTAGCATAATATTTGGTGTAAGTTATCTTGTGAATGTAGACTTGGCTAATTTATGTCATTTTCTTTCTTTCAGTTGTGCATTTTATTTATCTTACTGACCAAGAAAGAAGGTGGGCACTTGTTAGATTAAACCTCTATATGTAATTAAAATTATTTATTGTTGTTTAGTTTTATTAAGTTATGCTGAAGATGACAGGAATAACGTGGAAAGAAGTGATAGTGATAGCAGTAGCGGAGCATCAAGAACTTCAATAAGATCAAGTACATGACTAAAAGATTCAACTTGTGATGTTGCTGATATTATTTTTTGTTCTATTTGTAGGACAATCTTCTGGGAGTGATGGAAGGAGAGATCGAGCTAAGCCTGAGATAAAAAATCTGTATCTTAAGTTGTCTTGTGTCCTTGAAGATTCTAGCTATCTTTCGAAGAAACCTTTTTGCACAACGCATTACTCCGTGCATACTCCGATGGCTGGTGATCTCTTGTCCCTGCTGGACCCTCTAACAGTAGGACAAGCTTACTTGTGTTTTCAGAACATGCGTCACAATAACATTTTTTTCCCTTTTAGGAATTCATCGATGAAGGCATTCAAAATATCACTTTACTAAAAACGGAATATTACAATCAGCTTTGTAAGTTGAATGTCATGATACTTTGAAGCCTGTACATTAAATAAATACGTACAAACAAACAATTTCTTTTTGTAGCTAAACTTACTGGTGCCGAAGAAACATTGAATACCTATAAAGGTTACAGAGGATGTGAGTTGTTCTGTATGATGTGTTAGTGATTTGGTGATAATTGTATTGCCGTTGTCATGCCAACAGGTCTAAGAAATCAACAGGAAGTCTCTATGGTGATTAAAGAAAAGGTGTGTAACTATTACTACAATACAGATATCCACTGTTTAAATTTTAATTTTCATTATTGGATTATTACAGGATGAAGAAATAGAACAACTGCAAGGGGAACTGGCTGCTCTTACAAGAAGGGTGAATTATTTTAAACGTAAGCAGCTACATTATGGATTGTATCAATAAAGTACTTCTTTGAATTATTTATACATGTAGAACGCAAACGCCAGGCAAGTTCCCAGTTGGCAAAGATAAATGCTGAAATGAGAGCTGAGGGAGAACTGTGTGATGAGATCAAGATGCTACAAGTGGACTCTGAGAAGGAAGCAAGGAGCGTGGAAGAATTTGTTAGGGAAGAGATTGAAGAGGAAATCGGTTTGAGAAGATCTATGAAGAGGAGGTACAGGAATGTCATGAGGAATCTGATGAGAATGTTGCTGAGGTCTGCAGAGGTAAGAACTAATTATGAATTACGGCATATAGATAAATTAATTTAATTTTTGTTACATAGATGGATGAGAGAACTGTGGAGGACTTCTTGTACAGCAGCAAGTTTGATGAAATGATACATAGCGGCAGACTCCCTACTGAGCTTGGAAGTATTCCTGGGAATGCACCCCTTCAGCAAAATGAACAATATTTGAGCCAATGTTGCCAATTGAGTTAAAAATTCAATAAAAAAGAACAACAAAAATAAACAAGCATAGCAAATTAAGTGATACAGCTAAATGAATTTGCATGATAAAAAAAATGAAGACTGATACAGTTAAAAACTGGGGGCATTAAATTATCTTACAAGTCCAAAACATGAACTTTATTCACATAGGAACAGATCTAGAAAACAACAACAACAAAAAGACACTTTAATATAATATATGAAATAATTTTTCCCTGAAAGGATGAAAGATGTATAAACATCACTCTTTCTAAGTCAATTTTACACACAAACCAACTCACAGACACCACTCGCACACAACTGTGCACTAAACCAGGCACTGTGAACCGTGCAAGCAAAGCTCCTGGCACACGCACACACACAGCTAGCTACCTGGTGATTGGATATTACAGAACAGTATAGCAAGATCACCACTCCATTGATGTTACAATACATTTCTCAATCCTAGCCTACCCCACTTTCCTCAATAGAAAAATAAAATGAACCGACACTTTACCGAGCTAGTTGTTAGTGTTTTACTTTAGAGGGTTTCATTGCAGCTATGAACTATCACCATGTAATAAATTAATTATCTGCAGCTCACCTGATTCTATGCCTGCACTGAGAGGTCACTGACGGTGATTTCAACACCAGTCAACTTCTGCACTGCTTTGTTTATTGCCTGATCTAATGACTTAAAGTTCACACTGAATGACTTGAGTGCAGCTTAATAAAAATGACATGAGCAGCACTTTAATTGTTCTACATTGATAGTCAGCTCCATTCCTGCAGGTACCGATGGCCAGAGACATCTGCAAGTCCAGTCCTTTCAGTGCGTATCTCAACTGTAGGAAGGCCAGGTTAGTTACTGTGGAGCCAGCCATCATCCTGTTCTTGACGGGGAGACAGTTCCTGCTTGCCCTACTGCAGCAGCTATTCTTTGTCAAACTGGCAGACAAATATTTGCAAGAGGAAAATGATTCGTATAACTTTTCCAATCCTAAACCTCATTGCATCAGCAGCTCCTACCTGAACAATCACAGCGAGAAGATCTATAGACAAGTTTTGAGTGAGTCCAATGGACTAGTGGCCTACACACAGGCACTGCATGGGCCAGCGGCTGTCTTGACTACTCTTATACTGATGCCCCTTTTGGATCAATATGGTTATCGAATGGGCTTGATTCTCCCAGCTGCTGGGAATGTGGTAAAGGGATTATCTCTGTATCTACTTGTGCTTTATCGAATTGATCTGAGATGGATTCCAGCTGTGAGCTTCATCTGCAGTGCCAGTGGAGAGGTAGTTCTGTTTGTGTCCACAACATTTGCTTATATCAGCCATGTGAGCAAGACTGAGTCAGTTACCATGAGAATTGCTCTGGGAGAAGCAGCTGCAACGTTTGGGGAAGCCACTGGGATGCTCTTGGCAGGATCTCTACTGGAAGTGACCCACTGTGATTTCGGAGTGCTGCTCCTGATTTTTACAGCAGTCAATGTTGCTGCAATTATATACTCACTCTTATTTCTACCAGAGGCTTTGGACAAAGAACAGAGAAAGAATAGATTTTCAGAGGACAAGAAATCTTGTAATATTTTCAGTGAGCTGTATCAGATTTTTTCAGAATCCTTTTCAAGATCATGGAAATTGGTCATTTTACTTGCGTATGTTGCAGTTTCATTCATAATGCAGTATGGGAACTCTTTAATACTGCTATATTACCTGAAAGCTCTCCCATTTGACTACAATGCCATTCGTATTGGGGTTGTCCAATCAGTTGTGTCCTATGGCAGAGCTGTGTATAATATTATGTTAGCTGTCCTGTCCAGTTTGGTCTCTGTTCCTGACTTAGGGATTGTCCTAGTCTCACTTCTCGTCAGCTTGTCTTGTTCCACAATCTATGGCCTAGCCAGGGCAGATTGGGAAGTGTATGCAGGTGTGTGCAGTGAATATTTTTCTTGAGCTAAATTAGTGCAGCTGTTGTACTTTGTTTTGCTTTTATAGTTTCTGTGCTGTATGGAATGGACATGCTGGGATGGGCTGGAGCTGAAGCATACATGTCCAAACTACTCAGTCAAAAAGAGCAAGGTAAGGTTCCCACCTATATACAAAATAACAATCATCTTAGTAGCAGTTCATTCAAATTCTTGTCATAAGACTTCACACGAAGCCTTTGAGGTCTATTGTGCCTGGCATGAACCCAAATGTCATCATAATATGGTTGTTTTGGTGTACCCCAGCTAGCTATTAGTGCAAGCCTTCCTGCCCCGCATGCTAAATATCTTGTGTCACACACACACACAAAATAAATGAATGAATGGAGTATGCATGTGATCTCGTATAGTCATACCAGATGATAGGAAGTGGAGTTTCTGAGGTAAATGTATGTAAAGCAAGTCCTGCAGCCCCACCCACACCAATTACTTTCTTAGGCCATGCATGTTGGATTAAAGCTAATATTCAATATGTATGTATCAAGTAAGTATTTATTGAGTCAGCTTAGAAATTAGACTAATTTTCACAAGGACTTGTACAACCACATGACACGATCTCTTTCTTGTCTACTCAGGCACTCTATTTGCGTTGGTCATTTCGATACAAGGCTTGTCCAACATCTGTGCTAGTCTTGGCTGGCCATTTGCCATGGCAGTGGCTGCTAAAGAAGGGCTGTCGCTGGGTCTGCCATTTTTCTTCACCACAGCCTTGGGACTTGCATTTCTCCCATTTATCATGTAAGACACAAGTGTATGTACATTATGTGTATATATGTGCATGTGTGTGTGGATGTATGTGTGTGTACATGTATATGTATGTGCATGTATATGTGTGCGTGTGTTGGTATAATACTTTCAAAGTTTTATTGTCCTTACCCTAAAGAATGAAATAGTATAAGAATCTACTACAACCAAGGTAAAAATTATGGAATAGATGTTAGTTCAAACCATTCATGTCATGTGAACATTGTGCATTATTGAAGCAATGTGTTGATTCCATTGCTACAGTGTGCTGGTAGTCTCTGACATCAAGAAAGCAAAACATCACAAAAGCAATTCTCTCCAGAGCAATGGCGTCAGCAAGCTGATGCAAAGTGAAGAACAAGGTGCCTCAAGCGATTCAGAGTCTGACTGAATAAATATTCTCAACATTTTGATAACCTTACTGCTACATGTAGAGTATGGTCATGCAATGATGTAGAGTATGGTCATGCAATTCGCGCAATGATGTATGGCATGCAATGATGTAGAGTATGGTCATGCAATGATGTAGAGTATGGTCATGCAATGGTTTAATTTGCCCCTTAACTTCAACTTCATCATTCATTTTCTGATATCACAAAATTACACAGCATCCATTTAAAGGAAATAAAATTAAAATAAATAAGTGCTCAGCCAGTGAAGCAATAAGTTTGTTCTCTCTCTCATTTGGTTTGTGCACACTGTGCACAAACCAAATGAGAGAGAGAACAAAAGGTTCAACTTATTGCTTCACTCATTTGGTTTGTGCACACTGGACAATCTATATAATATATAGATTGTCCAGTGTGCACAAACTAAATGAGAGAGAGAACAAAAGGTTACTGTCATGACTGTAAAAATAAAAATCATTACTGATAATTGAGGAATCCTTTCACAAAAGGGAGAAACTCTTCAAAGTTTTTTGTGAAGGTGAGTTTTGATGGCGCTGTCAGGTCCAGGCTCAGGGAAGATGGAGTGAGCTTCTGAAATGCTGCGACCAATCGGTTGTGGTTCTGGGGGTCACCTGACTGGGAACTCACAAGAGCTTCAGCCAGAGAGGAGTAATACGCCTATCAACAAGAACAGAATCAACAAGAACAGAATCACTGGCAGCACAGCTAACCAACAATGCTGGTATACTCCAGGAATATTCCAACAGTTTTGAGCAAAGATAGTACCTCAATTAGTTCTTCCCTTTGAGACTACAGTGAAACCTATGACAGTGAACTCTCTACAATGAACTAATCACTTCTATTTAGCAAATACTTCGCTAGCACCCTCCAATAGAAAATGTATTGCACATCACTTCTTAAAGCAAATAACCTCTGATATGTGATGAACAGCAAAGAAAAAAATTAATAATAATACAACAACTACTACTAATACAACTACTACTACTACTACTACTACTACTACTACTACTACATGTACTAGTAATGCTATTACTACTACTACTACCACCACCACCACCACTACTACTACTACTAATGCTACTTTTTAACTACTCTTTACTACTACTACTATGTTAAAAGAAAAAGTTACTTAACTACCATGCCTTGTACCTACTTGTTGAGTGCAAATGAGTGAGAAAATGGCTGCCGATGCTCCACTTAAAAGATCCACATCAAAGTAAGAACTCAGAACCAATTCAAAGAGAACCTAAAAAAGAGAACAGAAACTTTCAACGAATACTAAAATGAAACTGACAGCAACTTGTGTAGGAATGGCTTCCATAGACAAACACCACCACATAATCACACCCTCTAGTACAAGTGACACATACTACACAGTCCATGTCCAGGTCAGCTGATGCCTGCCTACTACATCAAGTCTTCCTGATCAGCCATCTTTAATAACTATTTCATGAGATTTTATTTTATTTTATTTCATTTATTGTGTTATATAGTTTTATTATTTTCCTTCATTTTACATCTTCTATGTATTTTTTTCTCTGTCACCCGTCGATTTTTGTCTGTGTCATCGATGTTCTTGGAATTTTCACCATCTACTAGTTATATTTTGTTTATTTGTCTTCGTTCATTCAGTTGTTGATTTTGTCTGTTATTGCATAGATCAATTGAGTTACACTGTGTCTATTCTAATTACCTATAACTAACTGATCAGCCTGTTTAGGCTAACTTCACGTTTGATCATTTTAGTGATCTGGTCCTTCAAAATACTCCTAAGTGCATTTGTGAAGCTACCAATCTTCTAAGTGCATTTGCGTATTGTGCAGGGAGTTACGCCCCCAACAGTCCTAACCATTGCAACTTCAATCATAGAAAAAATGTAAGTGTTGACCCTTTACCTTAAGAAAGTTTTGAAAGGACTGGTTCAGGAGAGGTGAGGATTGAAGGTTGGATGAAGAACCAAAATAGACAACCAGTGTGTAGACACTGTCTAGACAGTCACTGCACGTCTCTGTGGTGAAACTAAACAACACAAAGAGCAAGAAATTTGACATGTCCCTCAAATAAGTGCCAGTGGGTGTGGTCTACTCATCCTATTCGGGCGTCAACATTAAACAATAGCTATGCAGCATTTACTGGCTGTAAGTGTGCATCTCCACACACATGACTAAGACTAGCTTGCAAAGAAACAATAATACATGCAAATATGAGTAGGGTCCTACTCTTGTTCAGGAGAAAAAATGAAAAAGGCGTGCAAGGTATGAAGAACACGGTTGAGCATATTCACTATGACTCATTGTAGTAACTGGCTCAGTTTCTGTCTCTTCAATCTCAGCTGATTCTGATTCGTTCACTACTGACTGTACAATCTCATCATCATTGAGGTGAGTGTAACCCTGATCAATTATATCACTCAGTAGCCATTCTTGCACTTCATTATGAGTCATTTCCACCCCCAACTCATGCAATAATGAAGAACAGTCATGAAGAACATCTTCATCAGAAGCATCACTTGCTGTGTCGTCGCTGCCTGTGTCCTCACTGCTGGTACTACTAGACAGAATCTTTCTCCAGGAGAGTTGAAGAGTTGCTGAACTTATCTCATCCCATGATGATGCAATAAGATTTATAACTTTTAACATGTCAATTGTAAGAAAATCAATAACAGATACACCTTCATCATTCTTAAATAAAAGTTCCTCTAATAATTTTCTTCTGTACCTCCTTTTAATTGACTCATGAACTCCCTGATCCATTGGTTGAATCAGGGATGTAACATTAGGTGGTAAAAATACTGCTTCTATTTTACCATCTGAAGACACCAATTCATCTTCATCAGGATGGGCAGAACAGTTGTCCAACAGTAATAAAGCTTTAGGCTCAACACCAAGTTCAGTTAATTTGATTTTTATCGTAGGAACAAACTCGTTGTGAAACCATGTAGAAAAAAGTGAAGCAGTCATCCAAGCATTCTTTTGGTTGTTATAATAAACCGGAAGACTATCTTTACATATCTGCTTGAAACACCTTGGGCTTTTATATTTACCAAAAAAAAAATAAAGGCAGCTTAATTGTTCCAGAGGCATTAGAACAAGCATTTATGGTAATTCTCTCCTTTTGGGTCTTTCTTCCATCTGCTGATTTCTCTGTACCACAAACTAATGATTTTTTTTGGTAAAAGTTTATAATAAAGGCCACTTTCATCACAGTTGAAAATTTGATATATGGTGTATTGTTTCTCTTCAATAATTTTGTTAAACTCTCCAATGAAATTCTCAGCTGCTGGCTTATCTGCAGAAAGTTTTTCTCCTTGTAGGCTAAGCTGACGAATGCCATGACGCTGGCTAAACCTCCAAAGCCAGCCATCAGAAGCTGTAAAAGTTGTGGTGGCTTGTCTACACTCACACAGCTTTTTATGTAAATCGCGAGCCTTATCTTGAACAACTGGACCTGCATGATGGTAAGCTACATGCTATTTTTGCTCCAATGTTTTTACAGGAAGCTACAGCTAGCTATATACAATTACAGTTTATAAAATAGACATGCATGTATAATATAGCTATAGTGTACCATGAGATTAAACTTAATACTGTAATACTATAGATAGATAGCTACATGTAAACTATGAAATAAATGTACAAATCTGTTAGAGGTATTCCTTCTTCTCTTTTTTGACGAAACCAAATAAACAAAGCACTCTCCAATTCTTCATCCTGTCCCATTTTCATATTTTTCCTCGGTCGTTGAAGTCCCAATTCAGTGGCCTTTCTTTTGTACCTTCTAATTTCATTCTCCTTCTGCTTAATCCAATCCCATACTCCTCCGACAATAGCTTGTAACTCTTTTTTCCAATTTTACCAAGAATTTCTAACTTTGTTTCAATGGTAACACTTTTATGAGGCCTTTTTGGTAGCTTACTACTTGGCGGAGCAGCCATAGAAATGTCGCTACCGAGCTTTAATGTCAACTTTACCCGGCGGTAAGTATTTTTCTGATTAAAGCATGCCCAACTTATTACGTGTAACACAAAACATTTAATAGCGCACGCACACTCAGTTCTGTTCGGATTTGCGAGGGTTCGTATTATCGCGATTCGGAAAATCGAGGGTCTACTGTATAGATGTCATGCTGCAACTGTTGAAAAACAAGGCAGACAGAACAAATGAAAATATGATTAAGTTAACTTTGTATGGGCATTGAGGGAATGACTTGAGTATCACAACCGCAGCCCAATCCCAACTGCAAACATTACCCAGCCCCACCCACCTCTCCAAGCTGCAGCCACCCAAGTCACCTTCAGACTGCAGCCTATCTGCCTAATGTACACTCACTTGTTGAGTCCCACCTCGAGCAGGTGCATGACAGAGACGAGCATGTCCTCCGGCAGAACCAGCACATTCTGTGGGTAGCACTGACATGTGTAGTGAATCAGAGAATAAAACTGACCGCACAATTTAGGATACTGGACAAACAAACAACAACAAACAACAAAAAAAACAAATGCTAATAATATCATCAGCTTAAATTCAAAATTTTACAAAGTAGAATTATCTTGCCACACCCACATCACTGGCCACACCCACATCACTGGCCATACTTACATCACTGGCCACACCTATATCACTAGCTACACCCTACTTGCCCCACCTCCTATCCACAGACCCAGCTCTTGGCCCTTCACCAGCCCCGCCCTCATGTGGCTACTAACCTTGAGCAAGTCCTCCGTGATGATTGACAAAACAATACGAATGCCCGCCATGACAACCTCCAGAGACTCCACCCCTGGCCCTTCCCCCTCATCCTCCTGGGGGGCCATGTCCATGTAATCTTTGGTGGTGAGGAAAGAAAGCAGCTTCATGAAGAGAAGCAAGTCTTCACACTGATTCTCCTCTTTCATCAGCTGAGAAAATGGCACTAAAGAAACACAAACACACAAGGTCAGCAATAATAAAATGATTTCAACAGTTGCTAGCGGTTTTCATACTATAGCAATCTTAGTTGAATATTCTTTCCCTCAAATTGACACACACACACACACACACACCTAAAGAGCGTGAGTCAGCATAGGTCTGTATTAGCTGTAGGGTAGCCTTGTACATCTCTATCGTGTTGGCCTACACATAATTGAGGAGAGAGGGAAAACAAACACACAGGTAATAAATGACATTGTTTATACGGAATATGTAAGTCAGTCACCCTTCCTTCCTGCCCTGTCCCTCCTCTTAACTCAATTCAATTTCTTAAGAAATTGATTGAGTGACTCGATATGCACAGATTTAGTGTTTATAGCTAAGGGAGCATCAACAAACTTGGGTCATACTGAACAGTATACATACTCATCAGGATTTAAAAAATAAATAAATCAGTTCTTTAATTGTGAGATCATGCCAGCAGATGTGTGAACTTGTGGAGAAATGTTTTAAAAAAATTAAGCTATTGACCTGGTCAATGATTACAAATAATCAAAATAAACCTACCCACTAGGAGACACCTTACCTTATTTAAGAACACAATGTAATTTTCAGCCACTAGGGTGAACAGCTCCAAAACGACTGTGATGACATCATCAATTTCCTCATAAAGAGGGAGGAGCTTGATACAAGTCTGGAGGATGGGCAGCAGGTAGGTGAAGAACTCCTGCACAAAAGCTATCCTCGTACTCGACGCAAGTCCACACATCGACTCGAGAATGGAGAGCAGAACACTCTTCACCTCACTCTTGTGACAGACAGACCTGAAGTCTTGAGACAGCACGAGAGCAGAGAACCTTGCCTGGAGAGACTCTAGAAGCTGTTTGTGTGCACGTGTGTTCAAGCATGTGCATGTGTGCGTATGTCCATGCATGTTGTGTATATGTGTGTGTAAGTGGGTGAAAAACGTCGGCATAAAAATATAACTGTATGGTACACTTACTTATTGTAAGTAATAGTCTAGCTATAGATAATAATATTGACCTAGAGTGACAATACATTGGTATACTGTTAGTTTCTTAACTACAAACTAATTATCTCCAATGCAAGGTAACTCTGGAGGTGTAAACAACATGATGACTGCTCGATCCTCGGCAAAACACACACACACACACACACACATGCAGCCTCCCACCAAACACTACAAGAATTAGGTGGAGATGGTGCATACAATAAACCATTTCTCCCGCAACTACTAACTCTACCCACTGCTAACTCTACCCATTGCCTGACCTCAGTAAGGAACTCTTTCTTCCTTTCCCCCATGGCGGACATGACGAGGCTGGTCATGAGAGACCTCTGGATGTGTGGAGGTAAAGTAGCCACGCCCTCGTTGCCCGAGGCAAAGTCTCTCATCAGAGACCACAGGACTTCACACTGGATGCACACATTGGCCCTATAGGGGGAGGGGAGGGGGGAGTGGTAAGGTCATAGAGGAGGGGATAGGAGAGATATTGGTAAGAAAGGGGGAGGGTTTAATGCTGGACGGAGAGGAAGAGGGGCTAGATACCACTTGGGAGGGGAGGGGAGGGGCTGGCATATTGGGTTGGAGGGCTGATATAGGCAGGTGGAAGGGGAGGGGCTAATAAAGATACAAAGATAGAAAAAGAGGGCCTAGGAGCTGATAAATATAGAGGATCTAATCAATATGGTGATTGATGACAACAACAACAACGACGACGACGATGATGATGATGATGATGATGATGAACAAAGATATATTCCACGTGTGCGCATACCTTGGCAGTGACTTGGCGAGGCTGTGGAGCAGTTGGATGCTAGTGTGAGCCAATGATTCCTCTGACGACCACACTGACACATTGTAGACCACCTTCTCCAACAGGAACACTGTCAGCCACCTCCCTGACTCACTCTCTTTACCCAGCGCCGCCACCAAGGGAAGACTCACCTGAAATATAACCAGACTACGGTCAATAAAAATTGTAAAATGGCGTCAACGTCACTGATGTCTCTTGAATTAAAGTATCCCCCAAGTCCTCAAGGATGGGCATGACAGTGTCTGCCTGCCCCATCCTCTCACAAGGACCCACCTTTCTGGCCACACCCACCTTATTGACCACACCCACTGACCTGGCCACACCCACCTATTTATTGCCTAACCTGGCTGTAGTCTTCGTCGTTGAACATGACATAAGGTTCCACTACACGCTGCAGGCACCACACCACACTCTCACACAGCTGTGGACTAAGAATGTCCGCCAAACCTCCCGACACAAACTTCTTCTCTAGTAAAGTGAGTTGGCACACAGCCATGACCACACCCACCACGGGATCGATATCCAGCAAGCGAACGGCCTCACTTCCCGCTTTACCCACGTCACTCTCTAGCGCGAGAGCCACAATATTCCGGCTGAAGTCCACTCCATCCCGAGTTCCAGTAGTACTAGTGATGGCAGAAGGTGTGACCTGTCCAACGCTAGACCAACCACTGGCTCCTCCTTCTTTTCTCCGCCCACCAATACTCCCATCCTCTCCCCTGCCGCTACTTTTTAAAGAGACATCGATGGAGTGTTTCATGAGTTCAGTGGGGATTAGAACAGCCTCTCCTTCGGCAATATCGCACAGCGTGTAGCCAGCAATAAGCGTCAGCCAATGAAGGTCCTCGTACAGGGCCTCCAGCAGACTCTGGTTGGACCGCAAAGTTCCTGGGTCTTGCTGGACAACTAGCATAAGCATACAGCATTGGGACGCCTGCTCCTCTAGCAGGCTAATGAGCAGGGGCAGGCTGTGGTGGGGGATGGCGCGGGCTATGTTGCCAATGCTAGTCAGCTCGTCAGCGTACGCCACACGGTCGTCTTCCTCCACATCTACGATCTCACCTTCGTCCAGATCTTCTGCAGATCGCCATCCCTTGGGCGACGAGAGTTTGCCCTTGATAAAGGAATCAAAGACGTTGGTCAATGGATCGACAAAATGCTGCCTGGTCAGGACACAGTGAGACGAGTCACAAAACCCCAGCAACGATGTACACACTTCCAAATAATGCTCCCTAGATTCACTGTAGCTGAAACTCCACTCTTCTTTCTGGAAAGGAGGTTAGAGAGAGAAGGAGATTAAGAGAGATGGAGATAGGGTAACTAGAGAATTTATGGAACCACTGATCAATATTTCAAGAATTTATTTTTAGCCAGACTAGTTACCTAATAAAACTTGCAATTACTCAGCTTCTCTTGGAAACAACCACAGTAAAACTCAAATAGTAGCACACTTGCCACATCATAGAAACCCATTCAGCCATTACAAGTTGACAACCATTGCCATGCAGCAGCATTGTGACTGCCATTGTTATCACTGTTCCAGCAGGAAAAGGGTAACAGAGTATTAGTCAACAGCACGTGTGTCACAAGTATGTCACACATCCACCTACTCATCAGACATACTTCTTTCACGGCTTTCTCTGCGCTGAGGCAGGCCAGGTGAGCCACTGCCTGCAGGAGTGTCTCCAGCTGCACTGCTCCCACTGCTTTGAAGTGCCCAACATGAAAAGTTGCCGTCAGGCGGCGCAGGATGCAAGAAAGACCGTACACCTCTTGCCGAGACAGGTCACGCCTGAGACACATGAATAGAAATGAATTAAAATGTCTCAGAATTTACCACAATTCAAGTCGAGTATAAGAATTTGAAGTTTTGGATTGATTTGCAATAGATTGTCATAAAAAATTGCACTACTACTACTACTACTACTACTACTACTACTACTACTACTACTACTACTGCCATTAAACTGCTGCTGTTGTTGCTACCACCATCATCACCACTACTACTGCTGTGCTACTACTACTACTACTACTACTACTACTATGCTGCTGTTGGTACCACACTACTACTGTTACTACTACTACTGCTTGGTTAGCTGTATTCTTCTTTCTTTCAAAGAAAAGTCCCAGTTCCATGTACCTTGATTGAATGTATTCCAACAGTCTCGCCACGAACACAACCAGGTATTCCTGCTGCTCCTTCTCTGTGGCAAATACTGGTCTAGTAAGAGATGCCAGCTGAGTCAGGCACTGCACCACAACGTGAAAGTCATCCTCGTCAGAGTGCACCAGCGAAAGCAGCTTGAAGAACAGCGCAAGGAAACCCGCGTCCAGGAAGGTGGGGGCATAGCTACGAGGAGGTCTCAGGATGACATTCACTGCCTCGGTACTGGTACGGAAGAACCTTAGCTGCGGCCGGAAATCCCAGTTGAGAACTTGAGAAGTGAGTAGCAGAAAGTTAGAAAGAAGGGCGCGGTCATCTTTAGAGAGGGTGTGGTCTTCAACAGTAGTGAACTGCTGAAGTACTTGGACTGCAAACTGTAACACCTGAAGCAGCTGCTCTTTCTATAAAGACAAAGCAAGTACAGAGAGTTTTAAAATGGCAAACGGAAGTTTACCAGATACATTCACTCACTTCAATGGCTCTCTTGCATCCTACGTGGAACTCCAGAGGTAGACCCAAAGCACTGGAGCCGGAAGAACTGGAATACTCAGTTAGTAGAGCAGTCAAGAGAGAACCACCAATCAGCCTCTAATTAGAGAACACCAAAATATCAAATACCATAATAGCACTAGAGAGCACTTGGGATTTCAACTCTACCTTTGAAATGTTATACAGTTACTACCGTAGTAAATACTCGGGTATCGAATAGCCAGAGAGAAGATTATATCAGACATAACTATTTTAATTTGTTCTCGTGTTAAGCATGTGGGACACTAAGGGACAATAGGTGGGAGGATGGTAATGCCTCAAGGGTGTGTGTCTCTGTGTGCAGGCTTATAAAGGAAGGTGAGCTTGCTGTGTATGGAGTGAGACTAATGCCACCTCTCACATCTCCATTTGGCCTTTCATAAACAACCAGACTGTTTCATACTGGCGAGAGTGAAGATTAAGTGAGAGATCTTTATTGCATGACAAAATCAACAAGTTGTCTTTCTCCCTACGAATTCTGTGGGAACCCTTTACCAAAATGATAAAATCAACAAAACACATCGTTAGCATACAAGTTTGGCCAAGACATATGCACCAGATGATTTTTTCAGAGTAACATATTTGCCACACTCTCCATCTCCTCACATAACTCATAATCACCCTCACCATCTTGACGTCGCCAGTGCCCAACATCTGCGCTACAAAGTCCAAAATGGACCTGAACAGCTCTTGGAATCCTGGCTCCAGTGACGTGCGCTTTACCATGAGAGCCAACATGTGTACCAGCTGTCTCTGAACGTACGATGTCAAGGAAGTGCGGCTGGTGAGGAAATGAAGCAAGTATTGCCTCAGCTCGGCTTTCTCCTCTGCCGTCAAAATCTGCCACTCCCTCATAACAGCGTCCCGCATCACTGAGGCAGACTGGAATAGCACAAAGTCCATTTGAGAGTTTTCTAAGAAATTGATCAAAACTAATATTTTGGTGCATTTCTTGCAAGACTGTTCCTACCTAAGATAAACTTGCATGCATTGTATGGAGATTTCATTTTCTTAAACTCCATGAATATGGCCTCTGACTGCCTTCTTTTCTCTTCAGACACCACATGAGGAGGAGACTGGGGGGAAAAGAGAACAGAGAGAATTCAGATAAGTTTCACTTCCTTCACTTTATAAAAAAAAAAGTATTACCATTAAATCGACCGAGGCTTTCTCAAGCTCTTGCAGCTGTACTCGGTCCATTCTCCCGCTCTAGAGTAGTTAGAAGCCCCAAGATAGTCCAACCTCAAAAAGCAGCAATCTGATAACAAATCCCTTTACCTAATCCAGTAAAGTATTGGCGATCATTTCCCATTCGGTGTTGACGATCTTTACCTTTGCTGGAGTGACCTATCACTAATCAATGCAGTTTTCTTCGGAGGATAACACCTTGCATACCGGTTATAAGGTAGCCAAGGTGAGGTGGAAGCCTCTACCTCCTGGTTCCATCGGAAAATCTAATACATTAGCCACTGGGAGTTACGATGACAAGGTGCGTATTAATTAGAACTAACCATTGCCGATTAAAATGGAGAGCCTTTAACAACACAACAGGTTATAATTATTTCGAAGGTTGCCAATTAAATAAATGCTGTATGTTTTTGAACAGTCATAACCACACTCCAATTATTCCCCAAAATGGCTAAAAAGGGTAGTTTGTGGGACTTTAGTAAGCAGCCAGTACTTCTTAAATGTACCTCTGTTTGACCACCAATTTGTAATGAGGATTACAAAGTTAGTTTACTTAACGGTGTTAAATTATTTGTGAAATCCTAGGTTCATCAAAGTTCTCCCTCCCTTAAAATTTTGTGCAAACTAGTGATGTGCTTCAGCACAAATGGCGAGTGAGTCATTATGCACCAGTAATTCAAACAACAAGTAGTTGATTTTTGCCATCACGAGATCTGCATGGAAAAAGTAACAAAAAGGCTGCATTTTATTTAGTGTGCCTGAATGCACAGCTTTCAGCCTAACCCAAACTTACTGCTGTAGTAGCCAAAAAAAGTCTATGCATTTGTTAGTCAAATGGTTACTTCTTGCTATTCTTCAGCTAAGCAATAGCTGTAACACACAATAGTTTCACACACACTGGTTCATTGGACATAATATCACAAGACTTACCATCATGGGACTATTGGACATTGGATTTTTAAGTAAGAACAAAACTAGCATAGAATGTATAGCTATGACAAACAGCTCATTGGCCAAGATAACTTACCACTGCCACTAATTCATAGAAAATGAACTCAGTAAGTTTGTAAGACCTACTGTAACTGCATCTGCAAAATTCAGATATGTCATGGACAACCTAATTCAACGGGGTAAACACTTGATGATACAGGTAAAAGTCGGTAAGCTGAAGGACTCTGTTTAGTGGAGTATGGGCCAGGTTGAACTCCAAGCAAACACAAAAACAAGAGCAGGGCTTCATACAGGATTTTTCTGGGGGGGGAGGGGGGGGGCAATCCTAATATGAGCTGCTTTGTCCACTGTTAAACTTCAGAGGTATACAGGGATTTTTTTCAGAAACATTTAAACTTGAACACACTCCTCGTCCTTCCTTGGAACAGCATCAGTTGAAAGATCTTCCAGCTACATATGAAGCTCATTAAGACCCGTATACGCAGCAGTATCACTGACTAAAGCCTTTGTCAGCTCGTAAGAATTGCCATTGAGGCCCTGAACTTTCGGCTGTAAACTTTGATGAAGTTCTAGAGATTTTCAAACAAAAAAAGTAGAAGCATTGTGCTTTGGTTTACATTTTTTAATAATAAAAAAGAATTTTGCTCTGAGTTACCATTTATAATTATAATTCAGATTTCTTTGGGGGGGGGGGGGGGGGGGGGGGGGGGGGGAGGGATTCCAGGGCCACCCCCCCCTCTGTATGAAGCCCTGAAGAGGGTCAAAGTACAAAATGACATACGTACGTCCACACATACAATTGTGTTACCCCTGATAGTGTCTTGCTCGCTTGCCAATTACCAGTAATCAGAATTACTTCCAATTAAGGCAATGAGTGACTGAACCAACTTGTGAACTCTAATCAGCATAAAACGGGTAAAGTATTGCTATATGGCCTGTACACTAATGGACTATGTATACATTTCTAAGATTTTTCATTTGCTTGGCATCAATGCACTATTTGTACACTGTTAAATGAAATTAAGATTTTAATCTGAACATCTCCAGGAGAACCGTGTTGCTTTGTGGACATTGCTAGAGGATGAATCAGAAGACATGCCCTCTGCTGACCAGCTCTTACCTGCTTTGAATTGTGACCTCACCTTACCGGCTGCAGTATCAGACATGTGTTTCTTGGATCAGCACTTCTTGGTGGTGTGTTTGGAAGATGGGAGTGTCCATATGCTCAAGCACATAGAGATGGCCAAGGTGAGCGGCCCAGCCACAAATATAAATGTAGATGAGGCATTCTAGATAGGGGGTGTCCCTGCTAGTGATTGTTATACTATTAGTTAAAAAAAAAAATTGTTGTTTTCTGAGATTAAGTCTTGAATATTTAATTTATGTATATCTGGCTCTAGCTTGGAGGTGGGAGTGGACAACACACAGGTGGTTGGTGGAAGTGTTTATTTTTTGTTCATTTTTTGTTGTTTTTGTTTTATTTTTTAAGTTCTACTTTTGATAACTGAACTTTCTACTAATTTTAAACCCTATCATTGTCTTCTTCCATCTCTCTCAAAAGAAAAGTGTCACTATGGAAGTTCTCTGATGTTTACAATAATAGATGTAGAACTACTGCTTCGTATTTTGTGTGCCCACAGACATTGAAGGAAGTTCTGGTGTGGGAGAAGCTCCATTCCCTGCCTACTGGTCAGCAGGCTCCCTGCACGGCAATGGCTGTGTGCAGCGATGGAGGAGGGGCTATGGGTGGGGCTATGAGTGGTGTGAGTATGGTCACTGGAGGTGAAGACGGGAGGATCGCAGTTTTGCGAAGCGACAGCGACCGCCCACTGAGAGTGATAGGTGAGCAGAAGGCAACAACTGGATGTTCAATGAGGGCGTCTGGATATTGTTGTGATTGCTGAAAGCTGTTTGGGTGTGATAGGTACATAGAAGTGCTGTTAAAATTGTTGCTATTTAATTTTGCCTCATTTCACTAGCCGTGTGTTGACTTCTGTGACACTAATGTGTAGCTATAAGTCTTGTCATTGTTTGCTTTTTATTTGCTGTCATTAGTTTAGTAAGTTATTTTTCTATATAGTGCAGTTACATAGGACTATTTAGATAGTGCGACTGTTAGAGCTCGTTATTTCATAGTGCTAATTGGTGTTATTATATGGACCACATCAATGTCGATGATTGTAGAAGGAGCAGACAGTGGCACAGTGACAGGCATGCTCTGTGGGCCTCAAATGGATGTCCTCTCCACCAGCTCCACTGGGCAGCTCAAAGTCTGGGATCTCCGTAGCAACTCAGACAGACCGGTCGGCTATGTGCTTGTGTAAGTGAGGGCCAGTCACAGGTCAGTCAGTCAGTCAGGAGAGGGACAGGCAGGCAGGGAGGAAATGGAGGGAGTGAGTTTCCGATCAGTACCTAATACAAACACTAGCCAAGTTGGATATCCCATGCCGTTTAGTCACAAGTTTTTAAGGTGGTAGTGTGTGTGTGTGTGTGTGTGTTCAATTGAGCAGTGCAGTACATGAGCACTGTTTTGTCAGAAGTACACGAGCACTGTTTTGTCAGAAGTACATGAGCACTGTTTTGTCAGAAGTACATGAGCACTTTTTGTCAGAAGTACATGAGCACTTTTTTGTCAGAAGTACATGAGCACTGTCAGGATTAAATCTGAAGGTGGAGATTAAGAAATACTGAATTACTCAACTTTATTTATTAATTTATTTATTTATTCATTGTGAAAGGTAACAAGTTCTCTGGTGTGCTTGGAACTAGTAACAATTACAAAAGTTATTTATTTAATTTTCATTTGGCTCTGTCAATTTTGATCATGCTCCTTGTCTCCAGCCATTTCTTGTAAGTGCATGTGTAGGAAGCTTACACTCCGAGTGGGAAAGATATGGGACAGACCCCAAACAATTTTTACAGTGGACAACTTATGATGGTTATAATAACACAGTTCCACTTTATGCCATGCGGACACTGTGGGAGGCAGTGGGGTTGTCCTTTACTTTGTGAGTCAAAAGTCAGGTCTGCTTTCTAGCTCAACCTTGATCTCTCACTGTGCTGATGTCTTTGAAGTGGGACATGCACTTTAAAATAAAGTACATATACAGCTTTTAAGTTTTTCTAACTGATTTACTTCATCAGCACATTTTCTGTTGATGTAGATGTAGGAGGGCACTCAGAGGACTGTAAGTAACATTTTAGGCTCTGTAGTTTGAGTGGAGGGGTGTGGGGAGGGGCGGGGAGGGGGTTAGCTATGGAAAGAGGGGAATTTCCACAGCCTTATGTAATAAACTCTCTGTTACAGGGGAAGCTTGCTTTGATTCATCCTGTGTCACTATGGCGGACAGATGATCTACCGTGTGCTGCCATTCATGGTCTTGTAGTGCCCCATATTTGAATCATTGGCTTGTCATCATGCACTTTACTTCAAGGCCTTCCAAAGAGCTCCTATTAGCGCCCGATCCATGCGGACATTTCCATGGGTTAAGTCACATCCTCCGTGAGGTGAAACCAAAATGTGTGTATGTGCATGTGTGTGTGTGCGCATTGCAGATGTGTCACTTGATCAGTTAAATTGACTTCCCATTGCCATGGAGCCGTCAATTTAACATGCATCATGCCCCTCACTCTTGCTCACTTCATTCGTTGTCTTTCAATTGGAATGTATTCGTGGAGCTGATTGAGTCTAGCCTGTGATGTTATCATCACTGTAATTAATTACCCATTTTGAGGGGTCTGGAAGGGGGGGGGGGGGGATATAAAGGCAATTTAGGGTGGAGTTCCAGCTGTTCTTGGAATACCCAGGAGGTTGGTTTCCAGCAGGAATTATTGCCAGCTCTTTAAATTATAATTGTAATTAAACTGTTCTTTTTGGTTGTTGCTGTTGTTTTGTTGTTGTTGTTTTTTGTTTTGTTTTTGTTCGGTTTTTGTTTCTTTTGTTTTTTTTGTTGTTGTTGTTGTGTTTTGGGGGGTGGGGAAGTTTTCTTAACCTGTGCTGAGGATGAAAGCTCAAGCTTGAGGCTATCGATGTGTCCTTTGATAATCCGGAAATAGCTCAAACTTGTATTGCAGTTTGGACTTACATACTCCGTAATTGTGTGCAGGAAGGGAGAAGAGCAGGATGAGAAAACTCACTCTTACTAGCTACTTGCAATGCACATGTTATTTGATCTTTTTTGTTTGTTTGTTTGTTTGTACATTATTCATGTTTGTACATTATTCAAAGAAAAGGGAAGTTGTAGCTATGAGTTAAGTGATGGCAACTGAGATATTTCCTTCACTCTGAGAGATAAGCGCATAAATGGAAGGGCATTTCCTGGAGTTTGGTGCACCTCAGTCACCACCTCTTTCACCATGACACCATTTGTTATGGGTGGATTAGGTGGGTGGCAAGCCAAGGTTTAGGTTTACTGGTGGATGCCGTGTTTGCCAGTGGCTTCCTGCTTCAGGCCTTGGGTCGCCCACTCAGGCTCCATCCTTACAGGAAAGACTGAGAAGGCTTCCTGATGCCTTCAGTGAGGAATCCCTTCAGTCTTGGTGAATGGGGACTTTCAGGAAGTTAAAAAGCTTCTGTCATGTGGTTTGTAGTGACAGCTTATGACTCACTCCATTTGAAACCTCTTCACGAAACAAAGGGACAAACTTGTCTTCCCCTCTTTTTTTCCTTTTTTTTTTTCTTTTTTTTTTTTTACCTTCCCCATTACTAATACAAGGTAACTGTAAACGTACGGTATCTTTTAGGGGAGCAGAAGCCATTGAGTGGATGGGCTGGGGCTGATTAGTGATGCCAGTGGAAGCCATTTTTCAGAGTAAGGTAGTGAGCTATGCTAATGTTGGAGTGGTTGTGAAGGTTTGTAGGTAGAGTGTCTATAGCAGTTCCTTTCATCATCGTACGACGGTTCAGACTATCCAGTTTTGTTCGGCTTGTCACTTGAGTCTACTGCTCCACTTGACTGTTTTTGTTCTGAGTTGTTGTTGTGGTGGTTGTTATTGTTTTATGATTACTTTGATGTATTTGTTAACCATTTTGTTGATTCAATACTGGTCTTTACTGCTAATAGAGAGGACATATAATTGGCACGTAGCTGCTATACGTGTACACTAATGGTGTACTCATAAAATCACCAGAGTAACTTCAACTCATTCTTTTATAGTTTGGAGAGAGGATTGCTTGTTTTGTGCTGTGCTCTTTCTTGAACCAGATAAGAACATGATGGAAATTAACCCCAGAGAAGTGCATGTTACAATTCTCAAACTGCTGGATGGAAAGAAATATGAACAATTCATACTCCATTCCTATTAAGTGGATCTGACACCAATACTCAGAAGAACAGTGCAATCCCATTTTAGTCACACAGGGGGGGGGGGTGGGAGATTTTATCCCTACTCCTGAAAATAATTTTGATGTCCTCTGAAAGTAAAACTTTTGCTATTATCGACCCCTTATCTCCCCTGAAAGTGCTCTGTTAGAAAAAACAAAACAAAACTGCTTCTGGCAATTGATTGTGTTCTTTCTCGTTGACAGTGTGCCACCACATGTATTTTAATTTTTAAACAATTTGTCCTCAGTGTTCTCTGCCACAGTCTTTGTGTGTTAGCCAGTAACTGCCACAGTGTGTGCCCATTGTTGCTGAGGCAGCTGGGGGTGTCTGGATGATGGGAATTCTCACTGGGGAAACAAATTGCTGCAGTGTTCCATCTTCCTGAAGGCAGTGGTCCCAAGAATGGCTTTGTACATGAGATGTACATACGTGACTGCATGCAGCTGCTATTGTGGTCGGCTTTTTAAAAACTGAATTACCATTGGGAATGATAATTAATGATACAGTGTTCTGGAAGTTCCCACGGTTGGTTGAAGTTTGTTAGTTATGGCTGAGCTCTGTGGCAGGTAAATGAGAAGTGTTTTCCCTGGTCACCGGTCGACCGTAGAGACCTGGAGCGGAGGGAAGGTCAAGGGGTCATTTATGATTGGGTAAGTGCTGGGATTCCTGCAGACTGGTTGAATTCCAGTGGATCACTGTTGTGGATGGTTGTTGGTGTGGGAGTGGCTGGGAGAGGATTTGGGGGAAGAGGGAGCGTAATGACATGATTCTGGTATATGAGTGAGTGGAGTCTCAATATTCCAATGTCTTCTTGCATGTGTGCGTGCATGCATGCAACTGTCCACTCTCTAAGTGAGATTGCTAATGCAGAAAGAATGTATTTTTTTTCCTGAGGTAGTGCACTTTAAGTTGGCTAAGGACAGCACGGGTAATTGTGTGTTTTCGTGAGTTTTTGTTTGATATGACTATATATTTTAAGTATATTTGTGTGTGTTTAGATGCTACATTATTTGCTGATCATACAAGATACTTGACCATGCACACTTGCACACAACCTTCTCAACGTAGCCAATTAAAAAAAAAAAGTTTTTATTTAATTTTATATCCCTCTGTATTTATGCAGTTGCTTGCCAATAAAGTTCAGTTCAATCATCTCACACTCTGTGTGTGTGTGTGTGTGTGTGTCACAGACCTGGTGAGTTCACGTCCATGGAGAGTCTGGCCCGTCACCCTCATCAGCCTCATGTACTGGCAATTGGTCGTGGTGATGGCTCCGTGTGCTTCAAGGACCTGCGCCAACCCCGACAGTCTCTGCAACTGCTTGAAGCCCACTCAGCTGAAGGTAAGTGATGGGAGGTTGATGAGCCTGCAGGGATGTTGAAGGGAAGGGGGAGCGGGAGGGGTATGGGTGGGTGGGGGTGTGTGTGTGGAGCTCCAGGGCTGGTTTGAGGGTTACTTGATTGGTTTGTAGTCTTAGTATTTACTCAGCAACTCGGCAAGAATTTTTAAAATACACCGACTTTAATTTGTAGCTTTGAGGTACGCACTAACAATTCAATGTTGGGGTATTTAGTGCTGGTAAGTGAATCGTGTGTTTAGTTTAGCACATCTTAAACAATTGTATTCTTAGCAAGCATGGCTGACTTGCTGCTAAGTGCTTCAACCAGAATCTTACATGGACATCTTCACAAGCTATGTAGTTCAATTTCTAATGAACGGTTCAGAAGAAATGAAGTTAATCGAGTATTGTTTATTTCACGTCGTACTGGTTGCTTGGCAATGGATGGTTGTTCATACATAGCTGGTAGTCTGGCTGGCATTTAGTGGGCCATGTGCAGACATGAGGAGATGGTACACATTGTTGTCACTCCTGTCTGCTCACTTCCTGGAGCTCTCCGCCTTCATTCACACGCACACATATACATACGTTCTGTCACAGACCCATCATCCAGGCTTCCTTCGTAGCACTCTATGACGTAAACTAATAAGGTTGCCACGGCAGGCTGGAGGTATGTGACATATTTAGGGTGCTGGCAGGAGGTGAGTAACTGAAGTGTCATCTGATCTCTCCCTCTCTCTCTTCTTTCTTCCTACTCAGACAGGAGGAGGCAAATGATTTTTCTACCTGAGGGCTTTGGTTTCTATAGCAATGGCTAGCTAGGAGTTTGTCTGTGTGATTATGTATTTTAATTGAGTGGTCTTTGTATGGAGTATCTAGTTGCTTCACAACTTGTCTGCTGGCTTACATGATATAATGAAATAGGTTGAGAAACCCTTTACCATGTCATTTAAATTGCATCTAATGTAAAACAGCAAAACAGTGCGAGTGGAGGATGGTGCGAGTGGAGGATGGTGCGAGTGGAGGGTGGTGCGAGTGGAGGGTGGTGCGAGTGGAGGATGGTGCGAGTGGAGGGTGGTGCGAGTGGAGGATGGTGCGAGTGGAGGGTGGTGCGAGTGGAGGGTGGTGCGAGTGGAGGATGGTGCGAGTGGAGGGTGGTGCGAGTGGAGGGTGGTGCGAGTGGAGGGTGGTGCGAGTGGAGGGTGGTGCGAGTGGAGGGTGGTGCGAGTGGAGGGTGGTGCGAGTGGAGGATGGTGCGAGTGGAGGGTGGTGCGAGTGTGGAGGGTGGAGTATGGTGCGAGTGGAGGGTGGTGCGATGGTGCGAGTGGAGGATGGAGGATGGTGCGAGTGGAGGGTGGAGTATGGTGCGAGTGGAGGAGGGTGGAGTGGTGCGAGTGGAGGATGGTGCGAGTGGAGGATGGAGGATGGTGCGAGTGGAGGGTGGAGTATGGTGCGAGTGGAGGATGGTGCAAGTGGAGTTGTTTGAATTACTCGATAGGGCAGCTAAAGTATGTTCTTTTAAATGAATGTTCAGGATGTCTGTGTTCATTGCCGTGAGCCACGAGCACAACAGTATTTACATTCATATTGTCATAACAGGGACTTCAACTACTTCTAAGAGCTACCACAGATATTATCTACCCCTCCTTGATAACCATCTCACAGATTCAAATTGAAACCATATCTTCCCTTATCAAGAGGCGCTTCATTTTGTGTACTGTCTTTGGTTTCTCTGTTTTGAGTTGCTGTGTATCTAATTGATCTATTGAAGGCCTTTGTTTGGGAGGCCCAGTGGGAGTAGTAGTACTAGGCTGGTCTCTCTCGGGATAATAACCATGACTGAAAGTTATTGCCGAAGAGAGAGGGTAGAATAGATGTGTATTTGTTAAGTAGCTAGTAAATGTGTGCATGTGCAGGCTTTGGTTGATCTTTCATTGCTAATTCTGCTCTGCTCTATTACCAAGCCCTGTTGCATCCTGCTGTGCTCACACGCTCTCGCTCTCTATGACAATTTTTGTTTCTTTTTTACCTAGATTAATGGCTTGCTTTGTTTTTCAGATGTGTTTTTATTTGTTTAGCGTAGTACAGCTGAACCATAGCGTTGAAGATGCCTTGAGGTTGGCTGTTTGACTGCTGGAATAGAACTGATAGCTCTGCATTCAGTGTTTCCTATATTTTTTGGTGTCATTCATGTACAATTTAGTTTTTAGGAATCCTCTACATTTAATTGTGTTGAACAATATGTTGCTTACATTTTACACCGCACTGTTTTTACCCTCCCTAAATCTCACAGACTTTACTCCCCTATTGTTCCACGCTATTGTTGCAGCCTGAAACTTCAGACACTATTCGATTTGTTTTCTTCTTCACTGCTTTTCCTAACCCAAGACAGAGGTTTACGCAGCAGAAAACAGCACCGGACATATTTTCAAAAAATTGTGGGACTAACTTTGTTAAAAGAAAGAATTTGCAAGACCATTATATGCAATCTGTATTGAACACAACTGCTACAGTGGAGCTGTCCCAGTGGCAGGATGTATCAGGTGGCCCTGTGTGTGGACAGCATGCCAGCCATGCCTGTCAGTGAGAGGGACTGTCTACATATGTACTAGTGGATGCTTAATGAATGAAAATAATAATATTTATTCCACCCTAGATATCTTCACAATGATATCTTTAGGTACATGACCCAGTGAGTGATATTTCACATTATTATTTCATGCTGCACTGCACATGCTCATTACCTTAGTAGTTACAACAGAGTTAGAGCAGCTGCTAAAATATCAGCTGGGGGTGTGGATAGCCCCTACAACCAACTTTACACCACTGGTGGTAAGTTGCCAGTCCAGTACTAAGAAGTGAAGATATCTAGGGTAGAATAAACCACTTATTACACTTGTCAGAGTGATATGGCTAGATATTTCACTCTCAGGCTTTATTTTCACTGCCTCTGGCTCGTGTAAATAAATTAGCCTGCTCATGAAATATTTCGCCACATCACACTCTGACTCATGTAATAAGTACTATTATAATATATACATGTATATGTCATCAGTGGTGTCAGTATGGGAAGAATTCACCCCTTGTGGTCTCATTGTGAAACAGATCTGTAGTCATGTCTGTCTGGATATCCACCCATCCAGTTGCTACATTCCTGTGCTCTAGATAGTGGGAGCCATGCTGCTGTGCACACAGGCAGTGTTCCTGTAGCCAAGTTGGTTTGTGGCCTGGATACTTCAAATTCCAAAGGGGAAAGGAGAAAAGAAAAGTGTCTGTAATTGTTAATTATACTGTATTATGTTATTCATTCATTTATCCTGCTCTTAAAACTCCAACTAGAAATTCTCCCGAGTTTAGATTCTCTTGGAATTTCTGTGTGTAAGGGCCAGGAGGACTTGCTAGCCTCTTGCTCAGACCTGTGTATAGATATACTGCATGCATGTTTTGTACACTTGTGGAATAATATAGGTCCAGATGTGTTGTGGGTATATTTTATTCAAATTTTCAACCGTTATACCTGCCTTCTTCTAAGGTAGGAGGTGTTATGGAATGTGAGAGTATGTTTCAGAATTCTTAATTGATGAAATGTGGTCATTTTTTTTCTTTTCACAATTTCTTATTTATTATTTTAGTTCTAGCTGGTTAGCTAAAGCTTCTCGTGCACTACAGAACTGGATGAAGATGACGTGTCCATTTTTACTATATTATACAGAGTTACATACAGGAATTTTTAGAGTTACTTGAGAAGGTACCAGGGTTCCAAGAGGTCCTAGAAGAAAACCTGAAAGTGTTGCCTTCTTCAGAGGAATTTTTTAAAAGACATTCTAAGTGATATTGTTCTTTCAATTTGGTATAACTACTTTAAAAAAAATTTACATCATGAAATCAGCTAACAGAACTTGGTAGGACTAAAGAATTGCCATTGAAGGTTTCAAAAATTATAAGAATTTTTTTTTGCTGAATTATAAGACAACTTAAGCAGAATAATCACTGGATCAAGCTTTATGTTACTGAAATGGTCACTTTTTTTGTTGTTGTAATAATATTATAGCTGATTTAAGCATTATTTGGGGGGGGGGCTTTTACTTGGGGTGGGAAATCCCAGGTCCCCCTCCCCTTCCTTCTCTATAAAACCCTGCAATATTATTTACTCTTCAAATTGATTGTTAACAAACGTATCTATAACTACTTTACCCAGTCATTGATTGCTTGTCTTTCCTCATGTCTATCTCTATTGTAGTTTGGGAGGTGAAGTTTGACAGCCACCATCCGAACAATCTCTTCACATGTTCCCAGGACGGGTCTCTGTGGCACTGGGACGTCAACGACATAGCTGCCAAAGCCTCTGCCGACCTGCCGTCCAGACTCAGACACACGAGCTCTTCCATTCTGAACACTCCTTTCAAGTCCTCCTCCAGACTAGCCAAGAGCCATCAGCACTCCCAGGTATCAGTAGCCGACTCGTTCCTGGCTCCATCTGGATCCCACGTTGAGACAGACTCGACCAGTTCCGTTCCCACGTCTTGCCCGTGGCTGTCTGACACGGTTCAGCAAGGCAAGGTCAGCATACGAGACTACTCTCCTGGACACAGTATCTCCATCAACTCCCTGGACGTGGAGTCCCAGCGCCTTGTGTGTGGCACTGATGCGGAGACCCTGTACCTGGTCCCTCCCCTCACACTGCGATGAGAGTGTGCTGAGTTTTAACAAGGCACACGGCAATCACAACTCAATTTGACACTAGTGTGATATGGTTCCAGCAGATCTTGAGCATTCCATTATGTCAATATTTTAGACTATATCTCCCCTTTCAGTTGTACTTTAGAACCAGAAAGTAATTTTTACGCAGGAAGGAATTGGGTAGGGATTGTTTATACAGTGGCTATTAATTAGGATTATTAAATCTATCACAGTTTATTGTGTTAACTTATTGGGTGTTTTCATTTACCAATAAGGAACCAATTTCTAGAAACAGCCATTCGTCACTGCCCTTATGGTGTTTTTCCTGTCAGAAAGAAACTCCCCACTTCCTTTCTTATCACCTGTAATTACCCCCACTGGTTGTCAGGCCAGAGGAAGTCAGGAGTACGATATATTATACAGCTGTGGAGTAGGTTCCAAGTGGAATTGAAATTAGGATGTCACAAGGCCCTGTCACAGCTCTTGTCACTTCAGGAAACGAGTTTTTAATAATTATGAATGTGGATCAAAACTATATTTATTGTGGCTTTGTTCCTGGCAGCCGTGGCCTGTTTGCTGACTTGGCATAATGTAGTAATGGGAGTGTAGCAAGTCGGTCACTTAGCAACAAATGAGAGTGATGGTCAAAATAACAAACTACATTATAAATCTTTTTATTTTTTTATTGGAGAGCTAAAATATATAAACCTAACACTACAAGTGTGTGTAGACTTGACTTCATTTCTTCACTGCATGTACATATGCAGGCATGCATGTTCCATGCAGCTGTATATTCCACTGGGACCACAAGACTCCTGTCTTGCAGGTGGCTTTCCGGCTGGAAGAAACCTAGCAAAGGCTGTAGCTATTGAATGTTGGCCTGGCTGCCATGCAGCTAACCCACCACAGTTCATGTACATGGAAATTCATTTCCTCCTGTTTAATAATTGACTCTGTTAGAAAGAGTTGGGACTAGAGGGAGGTGTTCAGATAACTGAAATGTTTAGATTACTAAGAGAGAGAGAGAGAGAGAGGGGGGGGGGGAAGGTGACCACCACCATGAGTAGCCTGAGATCAAGCAAGGGGCAGACATTGCTTTGTTTGTGTGAAGGGGGTCGGACTTGGGTTTGTTAACTTCATTTTTGTTTTTTAATAGTTCCTTACACAGACATATCTCTGGAGTTTTATATTGAATAAAATTGCTCATTCTCATATTAATTTCCCACCTACACTATCAACACAATTGCATAATCAGTTGCTGCTATGGGAGTAATTTATAACTAGGACACTGGACAAACATCCCAGGTGGAGACACTCGCTATGTTACTGAAGCCAACACCAAACAATCCGTCCAGACTGCATAATAAAAGGATAGTGTCTCGGGGAGACTGAACAAGAAAAACAGACTCTCTCCATCTTGAGCCACTGCTAGTGATGTGCAGCTATGGAGAGCTATGTCTGACTGTTGTCACGGCATTGCCATAACAGCGTGTTTACACAGGGAGAACCGCATTCCTGCACTGCCAGGGGTAAACAACTTTTGGGAAGCTAACCAAAAAAGTTTGGGGCCCCCACTTCTTGGTGATCTAATTATGGAGATCTGCCCAGGGTGGTCAAGTTGGTGCCTGCAGGACAAATTTAAAAAAACAAGATATGATGTTCGAAATGATAATTGAGGTTAGTGGAAATAATTTAATTCATTGGAATGCTGGCCACTCCCTGGTAATTAGTGCTCTGATTGAGTTGCAGGAAATGTTGGATATTGATGTGGCATGCACTTATTCATATAACAATGGTAACTCCTATACAACAATATATATATATATATAATGACCAAGTTCTTTCATAAAAACTAGATTGACACTTTCTCACCTAAAGGGGTCTGGAAAAAACAACATATTACTTGTTTCATAGTTTCTTACAAAGGGTCAGAACTTGGTAATTGTGATGTTAAAAGCCTTTTTAATCCACAAATTATGGCTCCTCTCCAGAGGGGGAGGTGTTTCTGGTCGACACCAAAAAGGTGTTCTGACGGCACATAATTGGTGGTCTGTTGAGTACGGCAGCAAGTGGTACTACTCAACAGTATAAAGGAAGAATGTGAGAGTCTTGGAAGTCGAGGGTAGTCGTAGCTCAGTGGCTAGAGCACTGTTGCTAAAGCCAGTGGCCCTGGGTTCGAATCCCCGGCGACAACTAAGATTTTTTTCACATTTTTCCTCGCTTTTTTCCAGACCCCTTAGGTGAGAAAGTGTCAAAAGTATCAATATATAATAATATATTATAAATATATATATATATATGTATATATAACTAATCACTAATTCACAGTCTGATGGCAACATACTCACACATGGTACAACCTAAAGCTACTACATACCTACTCAGTCACACATGGTACAACTTGCGACACTACCTACTTTATCTTCCAACACTTGCAGAGGTTGCCTTCTGAATGTCAAAGAGAAAAGAGGAGACCTTTTGCAGGAGACAATATACCAGTCAGTGTGATGGGCTGGGCTAAACTGGGATAGGCCTAGTTCAATATTACCACCCCAGCTTGCACATGTGCATAACTACGTAGCAACACAGTCTTTGCTGGGTTGCTTGCTATGTACACTGACGACGAGAGAATTACAGGACCAGTAGTTTCAATGTTGACAAGCTTCTGGCCGAGTACACACTTCTCTTGCAGTGTGTTCAAGTGGTAAGGTGTTAGCATAACCCAGCCAAGATCAATCTGAGACTGTAACTTTATGAAACAAGTAATATGTATTCTCGTCGTCAAAACAACCGAAAAGGGCCTTGTACCAAAAAATATCAAATTGTTATTATTATTTATTACGTTCCCCTCTAGGGAAAAAAAATCACTCATCCACCCACACTCAGACTTATCCAAACAAGCCCTAGATATACACACAGCCACAGAACTACTCATAGAATACATCTGCACGCTATTAAAACAGTGAAAGTCCTACACAAACTACATGGGAAGACAGAACGTGAAATTGAACAAATCGGCCGACGGCAAGAAGTCTGAAATAATAATTATAGTACACAGTCAATTCACAGAGCAGCCGCCAGGGCTCGTGGGCAAATCAGCTTCGGGAGAAGGCATTGTAATTGGCGAAGCACCTGAAGGCATTGCATAAGTTGTTTTTATGTTCGGGGATGAACTCCATGACCTCCAGGCCCAGCAACTCTCGGGCGGCCTCCTGCATCACTGCACCTGTCCAAACCGAAGAGAAGGGAAATTTGTAAATTTACGTTTAGTTTTAAACAGACTGGAGAGGTGTTCATACACAAAGCATGAAGAGGCTATGGCTTGCGCAACACCCACACATGATGAATTTGAAATTGTTAAGTGTTGGTCAAACCCCCCTTTCAGAGGGAGGAATGCACTGTTATGAATGCATGAAAGGTGTTGTTGAATAATTCCAAAGGAAAGGCAACATTTCTTTTTAATACCAGAAGTGACACGCAACCAAACATTACTCCATATGGAAACATCGAAAGGCTCCCAGAGAGAGAGAGAGAGAGGAGTTGCATAAAAGTGAAGTGATGTGAAACAGAAAAGGTTCACTAGTAGTGTAATCACACGATGTAATACATGTGACTGCATGTTATGTCAGAAGCTACATGACAGACGGACAACACAACCACTAGAAACCCACCCCACCCCCTACCAACACTTGCCTGTACACAGCAAAATACAATCATTGGTCAAATACTTTATGGTCTGAGACATCTTGGACAGGCATTCTCTAGACAGAAAGGGAGGGTCGGCCACAACCAGTCCAAACGAGCCCTCCGTTAGAGAAGAAGGGAGCTCAAGAGGATTGTTGTAGTCATACTGAATGAAATCTTCGCCATACATTTGGAACCGTGAGTCATACTCCAGTAACGTTACATGATCCTCAGGAGATTTGACCTCGAGAAGTTTGGCGTAAAGAGTTGGGCAGGATAGGCAAGCAGTTCTACAGAGATCATGCACACACATACACACACCACACACAAATACAAACACACATCACATACTGGAGTAATTCAGCCTACCACCCATGCCAGGTTATGAAGTGATACTAAACAAGCCATAGCAAGTGATTCATTCTGCAATAAAGTTTTTTTCCCTGTAAAGTACAACAGTTTAAGTGAAAGGTCAATAAATTGAGACACTCTGTCTAGCATGTGTGTGTGTGGATGTGTGCATGCTCAACTAATTGCCACTCCCTGTTTGTATTAATACCAACGATATTAATACAATAATAACATATTCAATTGATACCATACACCACTGAATTTACGGAGTGGGTGGAGAGTCAGACCCACTGCCCTATAGCTAGACACAGTTTGTGTGTGTGTGTATCTGATTGTGTGTGTGTATGTGTGTGTGCATGTTTGTGGAGAATGTGTCTGAGGGGACATGATTCCCATTGCACTCTGAACCATCCCATTGTATCACAGACCCTGCCATACAACAGACACTGGACAACAAATCTATGAATATCATTATCACTTATTTGTGCTCAATAATATAGACCCCAAACCAAGCTAGTGGGCGGGACACCCACCAACATTTGCTTACTATGCAAACCACCCATATGTGTGTCTGAGAAAAAAATCCCCCCTTCATTAACTGGGAACTTGTGAGAAGCCGAAAGTGCCATAGCAATAAGTTGAAACATGGTAACATGGTAGTTGATATCTGCAATGAAGGGGAACTTCACAGCGGCACAGACAAGAAATTAATGGGCCCCAGAACAGGTGCAGACAAGCGTCTAACTGTGCACATGTCACCTTTTATACAGCACACAACCCTCACGTGCTAGCAAAAAAAAAAGTTCACAATTATTATCATTTTGAGGTGAATTTTTGGTAGACATACTACGGTTTTCTCTGTATATACACCTGATCTTGAACCCCATAGTGTGAGGGGCTCTATATACACCTGATCTTGAACCCCATAGTGTGAGGGGCTCTATATACACCTGATCTTGAACCCCATAGTGTGAGGGGCTCTATATACACCTGATCTTGAACCCCATAGTGTGAGGGGCTCTATATACACCTGATCTTGAACCCCATAGTGTGAGGGGCTCTATATACACCTGATCTTGAAACCCACGGCGTGAGGGGTTCATACTGTTTAAATAACTTTTCCTAATTGTAAACTGATTTTTTCCTCTTTTTCCATGTGGCCAAGAAGGAAAACGCAGGGAAGAACAAAATGTAATATTATTACAGCTGACCAGAGGGAAGAGTGCCAGTGGGATCACAAAACACACACACACACACACATTACTCATGCACAATTGAAACCATATCAAGACAAAGGTATTAAGTACAAGCAAGTGGTTTTGTCCACTATTTACAATTTTGAAGAGATTGCTCTAACTGAATAGGAAGCTTTAGGAGATGAGTAAAAACCACACAGCCACAACAATACATTAAAGACTACTTCCCAGCATACCTCATTCAACCTACTTTTGTACAAACTCTACTTAGCTCTATCAGTCTGGTAGCACCAGATCTATCAGACTGGTAGCACCAGATCTATCAGTCTGGTAGCACCAGATCTATCAGTCTGGTAGCACCAGATCTATCAGTCTGGTAGCACCAGATCTATCAGTCTGGTAGCACCAGATCTATCAGTCTGGTAGCACCAGATCTATCAGTCTGGTAGCACCAGATCTATCAGTCTGGTAGCACCAGATCTATCAGTCTGGTAGCACCAGATCTATCAGTCTGGTAGCACCAGATCTATCAGTCTGGTAGCACCAGATCTATCAGTCTGGTAGCACCAGATCTATCAGACTGGTAGCACCAGATCTATCAGTCTGGTAGCACCAGATCTATCAGTCTGGTAGCACCAGATCTATCAGTCTGGTAGCACCAGATCTATCAGTCTGGTAGCACCAGATCTATCAGTCTGGTAGCACCAGATCTATCAGTCTGGTAGCACCAGATCTATCAGTCTGGTAGCACCAGATCTATCAGTCTGGTAGCACCAGATCTATCAGTCTGGTAGCACCAGATCTATCAGTCTGGTAGCACCAGATCTATCAGTCTGGTAGCACCAGATCTATCAGACTGGTAGCACCAGATCTATCAGTCTGGTAGCACCAGATTTATCAGTCTGGTAGCACCAGATCTATCAGTCTGGTAGCACCAGATCTATCAGACTGGTAGCACCAGATCTATCAGACTGGTAGCACCAGATCTAGCAGACTGGTAGCACCAGATTTATCAGTCTAATAGCACCAGATCTATGAATCTGATTGGATGACTCGCAAGTAAAGGCACTAATGTAACTGACAATTGCACAGTCAGGTGACGACGCTGGGGTGGTAAACCACCACCCACCCACCTCCTGTTGGGGCTCGACTTCAGCACCTCATCTGCAAGAGCCTGTGCTGTTTTATCATCATACCAGAACTGGCTAAGTTGCTACAAAAAACAACAAAAACAACAACAAAAACCAACAACAAAAACAACAACAACAAAACAACTGAATAGCTTGTAATCCTTCCCACCCTTTGTACTAAAACACATAGTTGTGAGATAAGTGATGAGTAGCAGGATACAGTAGCACTGAGAGATAAAGAGGTGAAAATACTGATTTACCTCGTTTTCTCTCTCCCTCCCTTCTCCCCCAAAACATAACATGTAATTAATAATAATAATAATAATAATAATAAATAACAATAAATGTAATAATGCATGTAATAATAATATTAAATGTAATAATAATAATAATAATAGTAATAATAATAATAATAATAATAAATCAGTGAGCAGTGTGTTCATCAAAGACACAGTACAACTAACTTCACACACAAATAATTCCATCATGAGTCATTCCTTTATTTAGAAAGCGATAGTAAATATCCACCCACACATTATTAAACACAACGCACACTTGAAGACAGCCTCCAAATTTATAGCCGAGGGCATTCCGAATATGGATGACCCAGTGTACAAACTTGATGCCTAATCCACTTAACTTTGAATACACATTTCTTTTAAAAATGTATTCTTTGCCACAACTTCAATGGGAAATGGATTACAGCAGCAGATCTTAAATATTCCTGGAAGTATAGAATTATCTGCTGCAGGAAAGCATGCAATACAATACACTGTACACTGTGACTACATGCATTCACCGAGAACTACCTGACCGACGCCCACCGCCATTTCAAACAAACATTCCGCTCCGCTCTGTGAAGCACTCCCTCCATTCCTAAGGGACGCTAGCTGCCTCTTTCTGAGTAGGAATGCTTCACTGCCCACAGCGTGATAGTATTAGCTGCAATACAGGAATGTTGACATAGCTAATTGAGGATGGAATACCTGAAACTGGGCTGGGATCGTGAATGGCTGGGATAGAAGCTACTGCATCCGAGTCAAGTTTTTATTATTTATTGTAACAAGTAATTGGAATTTAAATTAGCTTGATGCGTGCCATTATAAAATAAATCAATTTTTTATTTCATAACAAGCAAATTAGATAAAATTTCACAAGTAAAATAAATAAAGTTGCACAGCAGTTCTTCAACTGTAGGTAATATCAATAATCAATGAACACTAAATAATGGTAAGAAACTTTAATTCAGAGTTTATAGAGTGTGTGAGACAACTACTTAAAAAAATTTCCCCCAGTATTTTTCTTTTCACATATCTCAGACTCAACAATGTGAAGAGAACAATGTGTTTACCAATGGGTTTGCAATTACTTAACATTCATCCGAATCAATTGTAGTGGCAAGTCTTAATTACATTACAACCAATAGTAGAGAACCATTATGTACTAACTCGAGGGAGGGTGTGAGAGAACAATGCACAGCACAGGAGGATACAGAGCTACTCCCACTAATTGAAGGTGGGCGGAGAGATCACATGGGCACTACCTACACTAGCTAGGAAATAAGGATACACATCTGTATATAGTGTGCCACTGCTACTGAAACCCAATGTTAGGACATGGTGACATACTTGTAATGTTATGAACGTCTTACCCAATCCTCAGACACAATACGAGTATGACTTGTCCCAGCCTGAGCTTGCTCAGCATAAAATTCTTGAAGTGCCGCTAGAGCATGCGCGGACAGCTGGGGCGGATCGTCATCGTCAGCATCAAAGTTCTCCTTCGCTTGGTCCTCTTCTCCTCCCTCACTCAAACCCTGAGAGTTGTATCCCAACACCTCCTCTCCACTAGTTGACATAGTAACTAAACGGTCAGCAAGTCCACGTGGTTTCCTCTCCGGACCCCGCGCTAGAATTTTACTTCGGGAGTGTGCCGGATATGAACGACAAGAATTTCGCGTACGTAACGTTCTAACGTTGCACGTATCCGGGGGTGTGTGTTGCTATGCGTCGTTTGGGAGCTCAGTGGAAAGGAATGAAGATGCGACATTGTTGCAGTGCAATTGTAATAATTGAGGCCTTCTCAGATTTCTTTGGATGAATTTCGATCCCATACTGTTTTCCTGGTATTTGAGCACTCAAAAGGGAACACAAAAAATGGCAACTCCACAAGCAGAGTGAACTCTTTACTTTTTTATGTTCCAAATAGCAGTTATGTGCTAACTTTGCCACACTTGTCACTAGTACCTTGAGTCAGGGTATGCATAGGACAACGTTTTATGTCGGGCTACCTGGCTACTGTTTTTAATTAGTGTCTGTATATCCAATTCAATAGTCTGAAATGATGATACCCATTTGAGATGTAGCTGTGTTGGCTTGTAACTATTCATTTCTAAAGTTTTTCACACCTCATGGCGGTGGTAGAGTAGCTGTAAAAATGGTTTCATCAGGTGGAAGGAGAGCTTACAGGACATCACTTTCTCATGGTGCGTACATCGTCAAGCTTGATGGGTGACGATCGAGCAAGTACTTTGGCCGCGTTCCAGAAATCTAATGCTAGCTGGTCAATGAAATAGCGTAAGAATCTCAAGCATGTGGAATTTTTCTAAACACTTAGGTGCTACATGGACTCAGCAACCATACTCACACCTGGCAGCCCGTGTGTGTGCGTGATCGCTGATGCTGCTTGGTGAAATTCATACCTCTATTGGAAGTGGCAGTTCTTTGAGTGCTATCCAAGGAATTGAAATTGAATACTGACAATATTATCTTGGAATTCACAAAATATAAAACTGATATATGAACTATTTTTTAACTTGTCTTCTCTGACTGGTAACAGTGGCATGACATAAGTTGAGGCTTTGGAAAATGAAATTTATTAATTTTTTGTGGACACACTACATTGTTTAAGTGAAAATGTGGAGTCAGCAATTGTAGTTGCCATAGAAATATTTAGTGGACACGCACACACACTAACTGTTGTCGAGTAAAGGCAATTGATATATTGGACATGTAGCAGAAGAAACTTGATCACAGGAGTAACTTGCTGGAGCTGACATGACAAGTGATGTAATTGGAGGCTCTTGTTATCGAATTAAAAATAAAGTAATTTCTCTCACTTCACTTGTGGTTCTTGAAACAGCTGATTCGGTAGTCTGTGGCTTGCTATGCTTGGTGGAGTAGTATGGTTGAAAACTATACACACGATGGTTACCATACAAGTTTTGAAAGCTCCTATCAAGTGCAAAAATTACTTGAATTAATACATGTATACATAGTGTGTATAATGTATATCCATCACATACAAGTTTCAAATGAGTGTAGCTATATACATTATTGGTAATATAGTGACCCTTTAATCCAATACAAGCAGCTTATGCTTTTCCCACTGAATGTCTACTTGGTTTTCACTGAACTTTGAAACGTGGCAGTCTTCTTTTGCAGAATGACGGCAGCAAAAAGTGTCACTTTGTTGTGTGGGCGTCGCTGAATACGAGCGGCACTGGACCCCGGGACATGCTCACTGCTTCACAGGTTTTGGTAATCTTTCAAAAGTAGTTGTTAACGTTGACACCAGCTCGTTAATGCTACCATGAGAGGTGTGACTTTCATGCAGCTTACTACCCTACCCAATGCATACGTACATGCATGGATTCACGAGTGCATAATGAGTGTGCATGGCCTAATTAGGAATGACACGTGTGGAAGTAACAATCTATAGGAGAGGTACTTCAGGGTGGTCGACAATAGGAGGAGGAGGAGGAGAGGGAAAGAGGTGCAAGAGTGCAGTGCACATGATACGTGAGGTAGCTGGTGAGATAGTGGGTGGGGCAGGGTTGATGGCATTGTCATTTGATGCCACCTGCAAATGTTATTTGTTTACAGCAGTTGGTATATATGTGATTCCTGACATGCAGTGTTGAATTCCAGAGTGTTGGGATTATTATACTACTAATGCTTTCTACCATGCAGTCTTGTAGTAGTAGAAACTTTCAGTTCCAGTTTACTCTGCCAGCATGTGCTAGAGATACTACCATTAATAAGGTTGAGAGTATTTGTGTATGTGCGTGCCAATCGTATAAGTCCATTGAAGAGAGGATATTGAATGCATTTCATTTCTCTTTAGATTTTGGAGTAATAAATAACATTGTATGAATAGAGAATACCAATGGATTAGTGTTTGTCTGTCGATCTGATTTGTGTGATGATATACCAGTCAGTTGTATGTTATGTTTGTGTTGTAGTTTGTGTTTGTGATTTCCAAACTTGGACTATCTGACAATGAGTTGGCACCTGATGCTCCTCCATTTTGCCGGAATCTGTAGTAAGCCATTTAGTCAGATATTACATTCTTAGTTACCCCCACACCTTTTATCATTTCACATGCATTCCAATCTGTAATATAAATATTATTATTATTATTATTGTTGTTGTTGTTGTTGTTGTTGTTGTTGACAGATCCAGTGTAGCTGTGGAGTGGTGTGTGGGTGGTATCTTGCGTTTGCTATTGAGTTGCCAGTGGTGGTGCAACCCATGCACTGACTGTGGGCACAAAGAATCTCACTTGTGAGTTGCCAGTGGTGGTGCAACCCATGCACTGACTGTGGGCACAGAGAATCTCACTTGGCTCTCACGTCACGATGGTATTTGATTGTTTTGTCTAGCCCTGCGATCTGCTTCACACCTTCATCGCCATCACGTGCTCCTCATCGCTTGTGTCTGAGGTTGCTAAAGGGGAACTTTTCAGATCATTCCTCTTGTGTGCTTAATGATCCCATCTCTTTTCTCCAAACCTCCTTTTAAATCAAAAATTTTCCATTGGGCAATTCAGAGTTGATTGTTCTGAAATCAGACGATAATGATGTGCTCTAGGGGTAAATGGCACATTCCTGGGAAGCTCCACATCACACGTTCAATTACCATGGTAATACTCACATTTGGGATAAAGTTATTCCCATCTGGAGTAAGACCTGCTCGCACGTTGAGAAATGTCCTCCAAAGCCATATATAGCGTAGAGGACTGGCCAGTTGTTCAACTTTATATACATTAGCTACATGTGATGAACATCCAGCCCCTCTTGCTGCAGGCCAAGTAACTCAATAGTCTCTTACACAAGATTCTTGTGGAATAGGATCTCTAGTAGCAATGGAGCGGGGTTCATTCAGGAGAGAGAGAGAGGTACTAGTGTTCCACATATCGGCAAAGAGACAGATTGCCATGCAGTCATGCCGGCCCACACACTACCCTGTTTGTTCAAGGTGGATGTGATATGACCTGGCTCAAATGACAGAACCACATAGTTCTCTGTACACATGCATTGCAGCTAGTGAGGGAGGGAGGGAGGGAGGCAGGCAGGACGAGGAACAATTACGACAGATATACAAGTATATACAGTATATTAGTTATAATGCAAAAACCTTCTATGCAGTATGTGTGTTAATACAACACAACAAGATGTTTAGTGTACATGTCACATACTCAAACACCTGCACATGCACGCACATACACATGCATACACACACACACACACACACACACACACACACACACACACACTACTGGCTCGCAAGCTACACAAACTATTAAGGGGGCCCCCCATGCACTACTCAGTGATTTCTGCAATATTCTCCGGTGCTGTTTCGGTGTTTCTGGTGTTTTTCTATTGTTTATTTAGAGACTTAAAGTGGTCGTCCAACAAGTATTCCATCTGTGCTCCTGTTGTTCATCTCCCTTAACAGTGTTTGATCCTGTTGCCCTAATAAATGCTGATAATGCTAATGAATCATCCTAAGCATTCGATGACCATGCTTAGAGGTGGGCTGCTCTCATTGGACTAGACTGCCTCTCCATATATAACAGACTTACAGGAAACATGACAGAGATTACCTGAAGTTATGCATAACTGCTCAAGAGGTCATTGTGGTGAAACATTCTCCTCTTAGAGTTCTGATAAACTAAAGGAGGTGACTTCAAGGATAAAGTATTGCACACAATTCCTATTCAGAGCCGGCTTGGAACTTCATTTCTGGAATTTAGCACATACCCAACAATTAAAGTGACCTTCATGGACTTATTGAATGCCCTAGGCCAGTGAAGCAAAACACAATTTGATCCTTGCTGCTACATCATGCAAATATCATCTGCTCACTCTTGACAAGGAAACAAGGTTGCTTGTCACAATGGATGCCTTGGTTGGGTGGCCAGTGTAAGCTCTACCCACTTTCCTTATAATACATGTCAAACAGACACAGCCTTTCTATTCATTGCCTTTCTATTGCATCTTAGCAATTTTGGGTAGGCTAAGGTTTATTGGCACCTAGATGTCAACGATGTAAACAAAACACTAATACTGTAATCATTTACACATCTTTCAATTAACTATATCTTTATAGGACTTTACTATTGAGCTGCATACAAAATGCACTGAATAAAAATTCATAGCAGCACGATTTGGAGGTGGAGTAGTGTGGAATGCACGCTCAGCCTCACGCCCCACACATCAACCACAGTAGTGTAGCGGTTGGCATTCTTCGGCGGTCTAATTAAAGACGGAAGGAATGCCAGGAATGCGCCTTTTGGAGGTGGCGGTTCCTGTCGTAACAACGCGGATGAATCTTTAGATAAGCTAGCGACTCCAACCTCCAGTTTTTATGTGAGTGCCGTGTGTGTTAGCAGTTAGTATGGCTAGTAGACCGAGAGCTGATAGAAAGCACAGGCAAACGTACCCTGGCCCCAACCCTGCAGATAACCAACAAATGGTGCAAGATATCAAAGAGTCTATAGCATCAAGTGGATCACTTAGCGAAAAGAAAAACACAGGCGAGTCTAAAGCCAGTAACGGGCCATCGTCGAGCGTGGATTCGGATAAAGAAATGAAAGGAGAGAAAGTGCTAGAGAGGGAGCGACCACCGTCCAGGGATTTGGAACAGTCCAAAGACAGAAGGTCGCCACTAAGCGACAGGGAACAGACTTCTCCTGGTGCAACACCCAGAGTTGCACAGAACAGGGCAACACCAACCAAACAGCTAGACCCCAAGCGCAGGCAACAGTTAAGAGATATTCGAAAAACCTTACACCCTTGGTGCAAGTCCGACCCGGGGCTTGCTGGTGGCAAAGAGAAAGTGAACAAAGTAATGCTAGAACAGCTTATCAATCTCGGTCACAGCGAGGTAAGTCTATCTAGTTCACTTAGAAAAGTGCCTTGGGGTGCTGAGTTAGCTTTTGTAACTGTGTTTGTTACTCTTCCCCATTCGTGCCATATGGCTTGTGTGAATTGGTAAATTGGGTTTGAGCACTATTAGAGTTCTGACAAGAAATAGATAGGCAATTAACTATTAATACACACATTGCTATATCAGTAGCAATTGTAAAAAGAGGTGAAAGGTGCTTTTTTTTTTTGCTTTTTTTTTTTGAGGTGTGATTTTTTATTAAAATGCATGCTGGCCCTTTTATCTTTTAATGCAAGGGGTGATATTCCAGGAACTCAAGGGTGATGTATGACTTGATTGCTAGTGATGAAATACTTGCTTAAAGCCTGTGTTTATAATCTATTTATCCCACTTAGAATTCGGCCATTGGAGCCCTAATTGAAGTGAACAACGTGAGCTTAGAAGCAGCTCTGGATTACCTCCAGAAGAAGTTGACTGCCATTCATGAGACGGACTCCAATCGACACATGGCGGCAGCCGTATCGGATGCCATCAGCACAACCATCGGCAGACAAACCCCCGTGTCCTCGGCTGCCACTACGACGTCTAATTCTCCCACCAACAGCAGTGATCGGCCAGACAGGCGAGGCTCCCCGAGCAAGTCGGCGTTCAGAGCCCCCTCGAGGGGTAGTGAGACTCCTGGGGTGGCTACAGCGTACGACCCTAGCTCTAGGATCTCTCCCATCCAGCTGCCGGGGTTCAAGACTCCAGTGTCGTTTGGCAATCTACCGCCGCCGATGGAAGACCACCAGCTCATGCAGCAGATGAGCAGAACGAGGATCAGACACCCGCAGCCCATCCACATGAACAAGAAAAGGAGTGGTGGAGACCTGACCCAAGTCCAAATAGACGAAAGGGAAGGTCACTCTGACTCGTCCCCTACTAGGACTTCACCTCCGTACGTACACAGCAGCCCTCCGCCTTACTTTCAGAATGGCTCGCCCAACCCAGACGAGCGTACACACATCCACATTTCTCCACCTCCAGAGGTCCACCCGATATCTTACTCTCCGCGAACGGCTTCCACAATGAATGCCGCTCAGCAAGATGGAGCGCTGATGTACGGGACAGATGGATATCCCAAACCGTACTACAGTGGCGGCAGCGGAGGGGGAGGAACAACTCGTATTACCCCTTCCAGTGAGTTTTCTGACAGTGGAATTGAGGAAGAGATGACTCCCAGGAGAACCCCCGTCCCACCCGAAGCTTTCAAGTTCTTCATGGAGCAGCGCATAGAGAATATACATAAGGCATACCAGCAAAGAATGCAGCGCAGGATGAAGCTGGAGCAGGAGATGGCGAAGAGAGGACTGGACGAGCCCACGTCGGAGCAGATGAGAAGGATCCTGTATCAGAAAGAATCCAACTTCCTTCGACTGCGACGAGCTAAGATGCACAAAGATCTGTTCAAGACAGTCAAGCCCCTGGGCATTGGTGCTTTCGGCGTCGTTTCCCTGGTCCGCAAAATTGACACCAACAAGCTGTATGCCATGAAGACCCTGCGCAAGGCAGACGTCCTTCGCAGGAACCAGGTGGCTCACGTGAAAGCGGAGAGAGACATTTTGGCTGAGGCTGACAACGAGTGGGTTGTGAAGCTGTTCTTTTCCTTCCAAGACTCCGAGAACCTGTACTTTGTCATGGAGTACATCCCTGGAGGAGACATGATGAGCCTGCTCATCAAGCTGGGCACTTTCCCGGAGCATCTGGCGCTGTTCTACATCGCAGAGCTCGTGTGTGCCATCGAGTCTGTCCACAAGATGGGATTCATCCACAGAGACATTAAACCTGATAATATCCTCATCGGCAGCGACGGCCACATCAAGCTCACCGACTTTGGCCTTTGCACCGGTTTCCGGTGGACGCACGACTCCAAACGGTACCTCCCTAAGGGACACCACCAGAGACACCACAGCATGGAGCCCGGGCAGTGGGACGATGAGGAACCTCCCAAGCCCTTGGAGATGAGGCGTCTGAGAGAAGGGGACAGGTCCATAGCTCATTCTCTTGTTGGCACACCCAACTACATTGCCCCGGAGATCCTGCAGAGGCTGGGTTACAAGCAGCTCTGCGACTGGTGGTCGGTCGGCGTCATCATGTATGAAATGCTGGTGGGCCAGCCTCCCTTTATGGCCCCCACCCCTTCTGAGACTCAGCACAAGATCATGAACTGGTCCCAGTACCTGCATATCCCCCGCCACGCCTCCATGTCTGCTGCTGCTGCAAACCTCATTTTGTGCTTCTGCTCTGATCCCATGGAGCGTATTGGCAGGAAAGGTCCGGAAGAGATTAAATCCCACCCTTTCTTTAGCGCCATAGATTGGTCCGTCGGTATTCGCAACTATGAGCCGCCGTACGTGCCCAAGATCATGTTTGATGCCGACACCTCCAACTTTGACCCCATTCCTCAGAGCCAGCTTCAGAAATTGCATAGCAAAAAGAACGATGTGTCGTCGCTGCCGAAGGGTCAGCCCGAACACGCCTTTTATGAGTGGACGTTCATCAGGTTTTGCCCGCATCATGGACTAGGGGGAAAGAAACCCACCATAACGCCTTCCTCCGTGCACTCCAGTAGCAATAGTAGTCATGCTGGCCAGCGTCACCCTGCCTACACCCAGCCTCCGCCCCCTCCTCCTCCATCTTCCCAATCTTCACACTCACCCAAGTCAAATTATGAGAGGGAGAAACAACGAGGTGCGAGACCAGCTCCGCCCCCTTCTACCTCGTCTTCGTCCGCAACGTCGACAGTTTCGCCCATTTCCAGTAAAGACCGACGGAAACCTGCCCCCCAGCCTGTGTATGTGTAGCTCCTGGTGATAAAGTCCTCCATCCGGTCTGCGAATAGATTGTCACTATGCAACTTTGTACTCTCACAAGAAGAAATTCATCTTTACAGATTTTTCCCCCCACTGGCAGGTCAAATAATATAATCATATTCACATTTATTCATTGTTGCTTCTGTTTATTATATTTAGTCAATTAACTTCACAAGCTATCATTGCTACAAACTTCGTCAACAAACCATTGCTCCACTTTATATATTTTGCAGCATTTTAATTATTGTTTGTTGTTGTTGTTTTTTTCCTGTGTTGAATGTACAATCATATTTGCAAAAACTTGTCACCTTCATACAAATGTCCATTGTGCTATCATCCACTTGCTTGTACTTTTTTTTTTCTTCCTTTCTTCAAAGTCACCCATTCTATAGAAGAATAAATTATGCATTTTGACATATTAATAATTTATTTAAACAATAATAGAAACGAGTTTGTTTTGATGTTGGTGGTCGTGTCACATATGTTCTGGTGGGGAATGGGCCGTGTCCATGCGTATGTGACAGCATATGTCTGTATGAATAACTGGTGCGGGTAGCCAGACAGAACAAAGGGCATGCTGGTGGAGTGAGTGAGTCAGTCAGGAGAGATGAATCGAGAGGCTTGTATTGAAGTGCTATTCAGTGTGAGGGGCAAGAGGAAATTGATTACGATAACCCCATTGTCAAGAGGTTCTTGCTATTAGAGGTTAACATCTGTGCATTGGTGAAGATACTGGTATAAAGAGAAAATAGTAAATTGATACCAACTTCTTTCTCTTTTGTGCAACTCTATTCCACTAGCCTACTTGAAATGTTAAAATATGGCATCGAGAGAAAAACCACATCTGCCCACGATGAAAGTGCTTTGGTCGAGGGCAGACAGTGGTACGTTCAACAATGAAACAGAATTGCTGAGCTGGCAACACAGGTTTGCTATACTCACACATGCACAAACTTAAACTGATCACAAAATTGAGCAACTGAAATACACACTGATCAGAGTACTCTGCAGTTCTTCTCTGTCTCTTCTCTCTCTCTCTCACACACACACACACAATAGGCAATGATGTCATAGCTGCAAGAAGTTCCAGGTGCTGGTGTCTGGGATACCATTCATCATTCATTGCATACAAAAGCAAAAAAGGATTTCATTTGAAGAATTTCATTTATTGTTGTTGACCAGCTCAAATGGAATTTGCCGGCCATCCTATGAATGTGGTATTGCTTAGCTAATGCAGCCAGGCACATGCCATATCACATCTCAGAGAGCTTCATTAAACATGCAAACACAAAAGGCGCTCAAACTATTTTATCACTTCATCTATAATCTAGGAACCCTTTCAAAAAAAGTGTTTTCTTTCAGGCTTGAGTGGAATGCATGCATCTTGGTGGACTAGTTATCACGGATCTAAAAAAGAAGGTGGATTATTGCAGTTCCGGTGTGGAGGCTTCCCGGCATTCGTGGCATGCCCGGACAAAAACAATGAATAATATCTCCACACAAATGAAATCATGACCTGTGGCTGCAGAGGATGGATGACAGATACAAGGAGGTGATGATCATGCATCTCAAATATGGTTGCATTTTAGAAGACTACCGTGTTTGTGTATGTGTGTGTGTGTGTGCAGTGAGTGAACATGTAAATAATGTTATTTCTTGCATAATATGCCCACCTCATAAAATGTCCAGAATCTGTCTATGTTTGTGTGTGTACACCAAATATGTGCCATAAAGGCTTGTGCATGTGCTATATATATTCTTCGTTTCTACCTCACTTATGGTCACAACTTCACATTCAAGAGATGTCAGATTCTCTCCAAATAGCTCCCTCATGTCCAGTACATGTAGTGAATACCCTACGAGGCATGGGGGAGTTTGGAATGAAGGTATCCAAGCAGGCTCCGTTGCCACGGCATTCTGAGAGGCCCATCCCACTAATGAGACTCCTACAAATATGCACTTGCAAGTAAAAACTATGGAATGCATTCGTGATTGTAGCGATGCGTGTTAGCTCAAATTCAGCTGCAAAATGAATGGAAAAATGTAACTTCCATTTAGTCGAACAATGAATACAGGAGGAATAATTCAATCAGTATGTGCAGTGAAGCTTCAGATAGCAAGAATGCCTAAGATATAACCATGGCAATGCGTTACAAAAAAAAAAAATTACAAGATGTGGAAGGCCACAAAGACCTACCGCATAGCTGCTGTTTTAGAAATGGGCTTTGAGAGTCCTTGGGTAACCTAAGCCAGAAAGTAATTCCAAATTTCAATACACCTAATGTGTGGCGTGTGTGTGTGTGTGCTATCATTCATATTCTTTGCATTGCATTCCTCTCTAATGACAAAAGCCATTGCGATGTGCACACATTCAAAAAAAAAAAAAAAAAAAAAAAAAAAGACCAGCCTTCTGGTATGGCATTGAAGCCGATAGCTGTATGTATGTCTGACAACACACAAGTCCTGGTGTTACATCTTTGTAGAGCTTTGGCAGTGATGCTGGATTCCCTTTCCCTTAATTCCAGCAGGAATGTCACTCTCCTTGGGCCTATGAATCGCTCATCCTCCTCCCCACGTCCAGCAGTACACTACCGCCCTCAAGTTCTCGCTCATTCTATTCGGCCTACTACAGAATGACATGGCATAACTGATTGGCACCCACTTTTGGAATTTTTGGCGACATTCCTCCCCAGCTTTAAACTAAGGCAGAGCTGGAGCTGATTTCCATTAGTTACCCGGGTGCCTGGCGGCACTTTTAATGGACTCAGTCTCAGCACACACACAAGACTTTCCTGCAGCAATTGTTCTATTACATTTTATTTGTGTAAAAAAAAAAAAAAATCAAAAAAAAAATCAAAAAAAATCGGGCAACAGCTGTCGTGGGGGAAAATCACATAGCTACAGCAACTATGGCTGTGCTGTAGAGGATTCATCACAGCCATCAATGTGTCTCGCAGACAAGACAAAATTTATTTTTGGGAATAAAAAATAATCTAATTGATTTATACAAACAGGAGGGTTAAATGAATTCTTAAAGTCTCTCTTTATTGAATGTTAGGCTAGCAGACATAGCAACGATTCCATTTCAACACTATCTTGTATTCCAACACTTGCAGTATAAACACTGAATCCTACTCATAAGCTAGGCTTGAGATACCAGTGAATACAACAAGAGAAAGGGGCGATAATTAATGTTTGGGGTACATTTTTTAACCTTTGTAATTACAAGTTCGCACAAACTTATTAGAAAAGGACAGAAATATTTGAAAAGAGAAGAAGTGTCTGAATTGCAGATAGTAAGTAAACAACAAACAAACCTGACAACAATGCACTGGTGCCCCCCACAGACCTTGTCTGCCAACAGGGCCTCAGCTATGACAACATGGCTACCTGTTGTCCGCAGACAAATATGCAACCGACTGAGAAAGAGTTTGTGTGACTTCTGGTAGGGCGGGGTCATTGGGAACACGGAATACGACAATAGGGCAAAGTCTATATTAAGCCAAAGATAAATCCCTCTGCTAGCTCAGCACTGAGATGAGGAAATTCACTTCTGTAGATACACTAGATGTTGGACACAGGAATCCTTCAGTCTTCTGTTAACATATCAGTGGACGCTTCTTTGTTTGGTAAAATAGGACAAGTGAAAGGTTGTGTGATGGGGGTACGTGCTTGAGTCAGTTGAGTTACATATTACTGTTTAATTCTTCACAGGTGTGCTACACTGCACAGCTCACTCATCTTCAAGCGCTTAAATTATAAATTGTAAGAAGATAAAGTCAAAAAAATGTATGAATCCAATTGTTTGTGTGTGAGTGTGTTAAGGCATTGGGTCCAGGACATCCTAAACTATCTCTCAAATATTAGGGTATCGCTCAAACCAGTGAAGACAGTTCAGGGGGAATTTCACAGCATAGCTGGTCCAGGCTCTAGTATGCACATAGACTTAACACGATTAAGGATCCAGAAGTGTTGGAGTGGCTTTAATTGATGAGCCAAAATGTCTGCCTGTGGAGGCAGGCTCTGCACGTGGGCCACTATCCATGCAGGCTGTATATAAGTTACACACACACACCGATACATGAGCTAGACACCCCCCTTACTTAATGAAGACCAGTAAGGGAAGCTCAGAACCCAGGAGCCTTTTGACCATAACTTTATACCAGAGCAACCAGCAAGGTTATCTCTCAGCTATTGCCACCCACCATGCCCACCTAACTACCACTGCCACATATAGCAACAGCGTGATTTGTTATGGCTAAAAAGTCAATGGTGTTCATTTAATTAGAGGGCCACACAGCTTTAACTACACTGTGCGTGTGCGTGTGCGTGTGTAATTATACTGGTGTAGTGGGCAGATGTCTAATGAAGACTATTGGAGTAATAATTAAAAATTGCCATTTTAGTATAATCTAAACTTCAAGGTCAACACTTGGGATAGGATGTAATAATATGTAAATGGAAATACACATTTGACCTTTACCAGCTCTAGGACACCTGGAGCACCGCTTTATTGGACGTTAATTATAACTGGTAGACATAATAATAGTAGTAGTATAAGGTGCATGTCACACAACAATCCGACTCATATCTGATACTATATTTAGAACCACAATCTCCAAGGAGCTAAACCAGATCAGGGACTTTCATCATGCCTGAAACATAAGGAACACTGGTTACAGTAATAGTAACTTCAACTTCAATATTACAGCATGTCTTGTTAGTGAAGCCCACTGAGCCGTGTAGGCCCAGGATGACTCCCAGTGACCTCAACTTCCTTAGAACATCACACGTGGAAGCAAAAATTCACACAATCTATAATTAGACATCGCAAGTGGAACTATTATCATACACTGAAGGAAATAAATATAGGCAAATTCTTTAATTAAGTATACTAATGGAAGGGACACACTCCTTAATGTCATCACCTTGATCAATTTTACAGTCTGATTCTCCCGAGACTCTCACTTCCTTTACCTTCACAACTTCAGTTAAGAATGCAAGAATACATCACATGAAAATAAATAAACTGAATAGAAAGAGTGTAAGTGTGATGAGAACTACGAGAGGCAACATACGACTCACTTACTTTCAGTTCACCTATTGCTGCATGCACAGTGTGAATACCATGGATTAAATTATACAGTTAGTAGGTGTGGCTGTGACAGGTAGGCGTGCCTCACTGAGAAGGAGGGGGAGGTGACAGACTCGGTATCTCCGGGTCGCTCTCTTTGGGTGCCTTGATAGTGCCCATCACTCTATAGCCGGTGTAGTAGCGTAACAAGTTGTCTGCATCTTCTAAACTGATGCCGTATTTCTGCGAGATGCTTTCTGACGTGAAAGGGGAGGAGTCTTTATCTCCAGGTACACTACCGGATTGCTGTAAGATATACGTGAAGTCCTTTGTGGTCAGGTATCCCAATGGGGCGGAGTCTGGGTCGTCCAGGGGATCTATGTCATACGCTCGTCGTTCCTGTGGCAAGTTGAAAGGCTTCCTCTCACTCCCGTACGTGTTCTCTTGCTGAAACAATTCATAAGAATACATGCTATATGTAAACATGTACGTATGTATGTATGTATATATATATATGTATGTATGTGTGTGTGTGTGATGCTAATAACACCACAGTTGTTTACTGGAGAGGAGAAGTCATGTGAAAAAAATAGTGTATTAAAATAAACACCAGCAAAATAAAAATGTCTACTGTAGCTTATCAAATCCGCTATAATTATAATACTCTCTACAACATATAATCCAAACAGTAGTTTAGTTTTTGGTTTCCATTCCTGCAAAAATAAATCACACCAACATATAAATTTTGTGCAAGTAAAAGATACAGTGTTAATAGTAATACACCCTTGTTACCATGGTGACCACTCAGTCAAGGAGACTGAGGTGCTACTGAAAAGGTTAGAGACTCAGTGAAATGAGAATGACGTACAGGCACATTTCATCAAAAAGAAGGGAAAAAAAGCTTAAGTGCACCGATTCCCTAAAGAAGAGGCACTACTCCATTATTTGGTGCAAATATTGAGATATAAACTTACACATGGAAGAGGTGGCACTATCCCACTCAATGGACAGCCAAGACCCACCCACCCACCATTATCCCCTGACCCACCACATTATTCCTCAATGCAAAAACACGCACACACACATCACATGCACACAAACAACATGGCAATACTACAGCAACACATTTAGCCCCAGGCAAAACCTGTACAACGTCATATTATAATATCTATTAATTATTACCTAAAAAGGTTTCAGTTGCACAAAAAACCCTCCCCTCCACCTTCTCCTCTGTGTTTGTGATGGATCCCAAAATTTGCAAGTTCTTGGACTGCCTGAAATTTTGAGCAATGCACAATTTAGCATTCCCTGGAGGAGGAGCAACAAACTCACAACTCACTCACTCACTCACTCCTAGACCACACATTCTTTACATCCCATGAAACACAGCACCAGACACGCTCTAACAATAGCAGCTGCTCAGGAGAAACGAGCAGGCCAGACCCTAGGAATCAAAAATAAAATACTTTCTCTCTTGCTCTCTGCGCAGCCAAATGGAAGGAGCTCGTGTGTAAGAAAACAACTTGTGCATGTGATATGAAAATATCCAGCCACCAAGAATTCAAACAAAATTCCTTTTCTATTCGGTAAACCTTTTCTGATGGTTCCTCCCTTGCTTTACCCTTTTTGTTTATGTGGAGTCATTGTAAGCTAGTTTCCACTTCTTTTACTGGTCATGTGATCAGACATCAACCGACTATCACTATACATAAATAATGTAAACAGGTAAAATTGATAGGAATATCAAACAACAAATTCAAGTATGTAAGGGTGAAGCTGGAAGCTAATAGGGATGTGGGAATGTATTGCTTCATTGTTATATGCTAGTGATAAAGATAAAAGATAGTTATGAATATTGTTCCTAGCAACAGCGGATTGGATTGTATAAATATTAAAATAGGGTTGAGTTGATACAAGAGAATGGGAACTGTTTTGAACACTAGCACACACAAACACACACTGTATTGCAGCAGTTGAATAAAAAAAAATATGTAAAAAAAAATATGTATTTTATTATTAGTATTATTATATAATAATAATAATAATAAATGTATTAAAAAAAAAATTAAAAAAAACCCTCTGCAGACCCCTCACCATGTCTATGTAGGGCTCACTGTTTGTTAATTCTCATGATGTGTTTGCTGGAGATGGCAGATTTGTGTTGTTTTGTATTTTTTCTTTCTTTCTTTCTTTTTTGTCTTTTTTTTAATTTAAAGGGGGTGGGGGAGGAGCAGGAGGAATCAGTATCATTGAAAAATTTATGAGAGTGAGTTTTGGTCTGAAAGGGGATAAGGTAAGAGTATCTTAACTGACAGGTGTATGCACATACATCTAACCACACACTCCTCCCCACGAGAACCTTCGCTTCATTAACTTCATTCCTGCCTTCCTGTACAACAATTCTCTCTATTCTGCTGGCCAAATCACAAAAAAAGCAAAGTGGGGACATGAACACGAATGGAAACTGGCAACTAATAAGGCTGCACACACGGCATGCCATGACAAAAGACTTCAAATGAAGAGCTCTGAACCGTGCTCTTGTCAGTAATGGATGTTTGCTGACACTGAAGGAGATCTGAAGAGGAGACTATTACAATAATGCCACCTGCATTTCTCGCATTCCTCAGTACCAGCAGCTGCAACTGAAATAATGTGAAAGGTAGCAGAAGTATTTGGAGAGACAACTCCGTGACAAAACCAGCACACTACTTGGATTCTCTGTTTGTTCAAACATTCCTCTCTTGCTTCATGGATGCACCCAAACATTCCTTCATTGTAAATATGCGGTGCTCTGTGGTCTATTGTCATATGCCCTCGCAGCTTGGGATCACACAGTGCAGATAATGTATGATTTTATGCAGCGACAGAGCTTGTGAAATAGTTCACAAAGGGAGGGATATTTTATAGACCAGAGTCACACCAGCACAGCAATGCTGGGAAAACAGGAGAGCTATTCTTGCTGAACTACCACACACGCAAATGCAAAAAATGCCAATTCTCTTGCTGCCGCTAGGCGGTCACGCGCACCTGGCAGAGCCAGGATGCCTGCGCACTAAGTAGGCACTGTGGGCCATGCAAGCAAAGCTGTTCCTGGAGCCGGGCTAAGAACTTACAGGAGAAAGGCCTTTCCTCACAGCAAGTGGTGTGGGCACCCACTGGACCATTGCTGTTTCATGAGAAAAGGCCTTGAATTTGCACCCCAGCAAATGCCAGGTACCCAATCACAGCTGGGTGGACTGGTGGGAGGCAGATGGAAAAACTAGATGGAAAAATTGCCAGAGTGGGGCTTGAACATACATACACATGCACACACACACACACATACATACACACGCTCCTATCTTATCAAGGTGCTATTCAAGTGTTATTACGGGATCCAAAGAAGGTATAATAAACTTCCGAGTTAAGTTGGTCCAACACAATGCGCCTCCCAGGCTATCCAAAATAAGAGAGCAGCTCTACAAGTAGGAAATTACTCAATTATCTCAGGTACACCATCTCATCAACAAACGTTGACCTTAAGAAATGAAGCTTCCAGTTGCCCAGCAACAATTTTGGAGACGAAGAGAGAGAACTCCCAAAAAAACCCAAAGGACGACTGTGCCCAATTTCTATTTCCTCCCAAACAATAACAATATCAGTCGTTACAATAACCCAAGCTAGAGCTACCAAGTATGCAACAACAACATGGACTATCAACCCGCCCACACTTAATTTGAGGAATTGCACTCATACTAACTAACTAACACAATAAATAATGGAATTGGGAGAGCTGGTCACAAACATATTGACATTTCGGCCATGATCACAGAATTCTTCCACTCAGAGATGTAGCCAATTCAAGTTAGGAGTGTAGTTTGGGAGTGAAATTATTACACAAATACCCACAGCACCTAATCTACACCCACACCACCTAACCTACACCAACACCACCCAGTGTAACCCACATAACTCCGTCTGCACCTACACAGTCAAATAATCCATTTACACCCACACAACAATAAAAACTACTTTCATTTCCTTAACAAACAGGAGTCATCCAATCACCCATGTGTTCAGCAATCAGAATGAATAAATACAATAATACATCCATTAAAAACGGGAACACACATATTATCTATGAGTGTGGCTGGCAAAGTCCATGCGTAAAGTGGGAGGGGCTTAAAATGTGTTTAAACATTAGAACCATGGAAATTTTGGAAGATATGATGAAGGGACCATCAGGAACAGGTAGCAAGCATTATAATAAACTTACTATCGTTGGGTAAAAAAAAAAAAATCATCATGCATACTTACAATCATCATCATTATTGTTATCATGACCAGCTGAAATATTGCTACACACTAACACACAAACAAACTCCCAATAAATCAAAATCTTTCAATACTCCGCAATGAGAACGGATACTACAGGTTTCCATTGCCTATACATGGAAGTGTTTCTAAGCGTGTTCCTTGCAAGGCTTCATGATGCTAGACACACTCCCTGTACTGAGTCACGTTGCCTGCCTAAGAATGGATATGCAAGTGTTCTCCATTTTACAGCCCACTGAGGTTAGTGATGTCATACCAAATGCCCAGTTAAGGGACGGCTAATTGACACGCAGGGCAAATTATGCCTAATGAATTTCATTAACATAATTGTGGCAACGTCAGTTGGGCGCCGTGTCAACATTAGAGGGACAAAAAAAACAAAAAAAAACTGGCTTCTCCATCAGAAGTCAAGAAAGATAGACGACTATTGGGACATGAAAATATAATATAAGTGAGTTCAGGAAGAATGAGGTCTGACAGTCCACTAACAATGATGGCTTGAAACTGCTCTTACCTTATGGATTGTTCGATAGTCATGCGGTCATTAAGATTTGGGCTATTCCCACATTCAAAAATGAATTAACCAAACTAATTTCTTGTATTTGAGAGTGTGAATGTTTCGATCCTGCAGTATCTTACTAATAGACTATACCTGTCACTTCACATTCTCATTAAGATGCCAGTACATGATAGGAACTAGTGAAAAATAGTAAAGAAATGGCGGGGTATATTACACATATTTCGATAGCCTCTCCATTTCACTAGCATATCAAAACAAAATAAAACAACAGTAACAACACCAATACAAGCCTCCCCCCCCCCCCCCCCCCCCCCCCCAAGTCTGACTATCTAAGCATGCGGAACTTAATTATATGCACTAATAGTGGACTGTGCATGGCAAACCATTGGCCCAGCTCTGGTGTGTGTGTGTGCGTGTGTGTTGCGGGCAACCCCACACTCCTGGCTTTGCTATGTTGAGGCAGCACATTGGTTTGACAAAGAGGAGAGCCCAGAAGCTCATGCAGGACATATCAAGAGAAGCAATTAAAGAATCGTATGTAATCTGGAAAACCAGGAACCATAGAAACAATTTGACACCACTCCCTGTTTAACAACTAAAACTATCACGTATACCATATCAATTTTTCTGTTTTTTTTTTTTTTTTCACTTCATTTATTTTCATGACTGTAGCAATGTGTGTATGTGTGTGAGACCAGGTAATAGTGCATGGGTGTCATCAGGCCATTGACAAAATGATCCGGGGAAACTCCACTTGTATTCGTAGTCCATGCTCTACAAATGAAAGAGTTTAATAATAACAATAAACAAAGTGAGGTGCGATATCTGTAGCCGACTGACCATACTTTACCAGTACTGAGCATGAAGGAAGACGGTTTACACGAGTATACATACATACATACATGCACAAACATACACACACTCAGACACAAACACAAAGAAGCCATACACACGCAGGGAGCGGAGGAAGGAGACAGGAAGGAATGGCCAGCGTTCACTATCCTACGGGCAGACACACTATGCCAGGAATTTGAAATCTACAAGCTAATAGTGAGGGTACAATAGATTGGTACATGATATCCGTGTGTGTGTGTTCACTAGTCCATATCTGTGGACCTGCCTGTACATCTGGTAAGCATGTCAGTAGACATGTGCACTACAGGCAGTACCACTTGAACGTCCTCCCAACTTCATGGCATGCAGGAACAGCTGTTGTCTAGGCAACCCATTTTGACTATTTGATGGAATGAAGTGAATGTTTTGTCGTGTGCATCATATGTAAGTTATGTATGTATGTGTGAATGTATGTGAGTACGATGTGAGTAATTTGTACATGGATACGTTTTAAAACCCTCTCTCTCACGCCTCCTCTCTCCCACACCCTCCTCTCTCCCATGCCCTCCTCTCTCCCACGTCCTCCTGTATGCCACGCCCTTGTCTTACCGGCACTGTGGCTGTGGTGGAGCTAACATAGACATCTCTCAGTCGTCCCAGGAGTTCACTGTGAGGCTGATGCAAACTGCCCTCTCCAGGTCCTATTCAACACAAGTGAATGTACATATGTGTGTATGTATGTGCATGCCAATATGTGTGTGATACAAGCATGCATTCATAACACTTACTAGACCAGCATCCTCTCTACAGCCATTCTGTTCTACTACATACACCCTCTTCTATCAACTACGCCCATCTCTGTCAATCACACCCACTTCTGTTCACCACTTTCTTCTATCAACCTACCTCTTCTATCAACCATACCCATTTACATAAAATTCTCTCTCTAACCACACTCATTATGTCAGTCACACCCTCTTCTATCAACTACACCCATCTCTGTCAATCACACCCACTTCTGTTCACCACTTTCTTCTATCAACCTACCTCTTCTATCAACCATACCCATTTACATAAAATTCTCTCTCTAACCACACTCATTATGTCAGTCACACCCTCTTCTATCAACTACACCCATCTCTGTCAATCACACCCACTTCTGTTCACCACTTTCTTCTATCAACCATACCTCTTCTATCAACTACCATTTACATAAACCGGTTTCTCTCTCTCTCTCTATTAACCACACTCATTCTGTCAGTCACACCCTCTTCTATCAACCAGCAGACTAGTGTACCAATGAATGTCAACTAAGTAAACTGTAGTGGGACATATAGAAACATTGACCTACTACAATCAACACATGACATCACTAATGTTAAAATAACAGGAACATTCAACCGCAATATTTGTGTTGCACATATGCACCTAATCCAAATGGAAATCTGCCTATAGCTATGGAAATGGCGAGATATCACACACACACACACACACACATACTTACACTTGTGACTTGAAGATCGGAGCCATTTTTAATTTGAGCACTTTAAATTTGGTGGGTGGATACTATCACACGGGACTAATTTGTGACCTAATTCGTGACCCAATCCTCTCTCCAGTTACCACATATTTGTGAGCATGGATTGGCGTATCATATCAACTGCCTGTGTGCTCATAAGCCCGGAACAACCCTGGTAATTAGACCAGCTAAATGACACCCTGGAAACCACGAGGAAACAGAACCTTCAGATGATGGTGAGCACGTGTTCAACTTCATATTTCTAAACCACTCTTCAGTTTGTTTGTGTTTTGCTTTATTAAGTTTTGGCTGTTTTTTTTTTTTTTTCAGTTGCTGTTGTATTCTTTTTCATGCGTGTCTTCAAGCGAGTTGCCTTGATCAATATTTTCACTCATTTTCAAGAAGAGATTCAGAGATATGACTTGATAAAGTTATTTAATGGCTTTGTAATCCAACTCATCAATGAGCACAAATATCAGCCGAACAGCATATAACACTATCAGCCTGACATATCCTGAGGGGGCCTCTCAAACAATACCCACAACAAACAAATTATGCATGCACACACACACACACACACACACACACACACACACACACACTCACTTTTGATAATGACAAAGCATTCCATGAAACAAGGTAGTGTGCCTCTCAGTGAATTAGCTTGGGTTCTTGTATTATTCAGGTAATTAGGCTATCTCGGCTTCTTAATTAGACAATGTCTTGGGTACACAAGGCTTACATTGGTCTCCCAAGCAACTTGAATGCTTAACCAACAACTGTAACTTTAATAGCATCAAGGAATGTTTAAATGAAGACACTAAAATTATTATCAAGAAAAGGAATGTGTACGACAAAAAAAAAAAAAGATCTTAAAATTCATTTTAATCAATGTTTCTCACGCTGTAACCATAAATTGGCATGGCAACACAGATTACTGGCATATATTGGAGTACACCACAAGCCATAGAGTAACTAAGGAAGTTTACATGGAGGACTCCTTTGAGAAAAATTGTAGCAACAATCCACTCAAAGCAAATATGGCTTAATGGGAATGATGTATATCAAATCTCTATAATTGTGTTGGTCTTATCACATGAAACTGTCCGCAAGGAAATCGCAATTTGTATCTCTGTAAAAAAAGAATTATTTTTTAAACTATTGGGGCACTTTACCACCTCACTGACGTAAGAAGGTGGTTTTGAGTGGGGGAGCTGACAACTAAAACTCCATGTGTAGCTAGTCTACATACTTAGAAATGTCTGAAACAGTATATTTGAAGTCCATGCAAAATCATGCACAACTGACCAGGCCTATAGGCAAGCGGGTCATGTGAATAATTTGTTATAGCGTTGGGAAAATGAGGTCACATTCAATCCCATTTTGCAGCCCTAAAATAGGCCGGCTGACTAAACATTTATAGTTCTGAATGCAGACCACTGTGCCAAAGTTGTGAGCCATGCTCATTGCCCTACAGAGGATTCCTGGGAAGAAAAAGAAAAAAAAGAAAAAACTGGGGGAAGGGGAAGGCACCTCAGTCCCCCTGGTTCTTATGCCAGTGGGTTTATATCTACTATAGTCTAATAAAAAATAAAAAAATATATAAAAAAAGACAAGATTAAAACCCATTATATTAACTTTTAAAATGAGTATATAAAAATATCATTACACTACAAACTCCACCACCACTAGAGTGTGCCAGAGATCTAATTGACACCAGAACTTTGAATGACCTCCAAATCTAACACAGAATCCTGACATCCTTGGCTACCTACAACTCTAAATAACATTCTAGCTTGCTGTATATAATGTCCTTATCTATGCGTCCAGCTATGTCATTCTCTACACGTTAACTTGAGACATTTTTAAATATATCGACGAAGAGACACCATACTATACTTAACTCTCTCATAGTATAGTCCATCTATTTATTACCTTATTGAGCTCTAGTTTGTGGGAGGAAAAACTACGAGGGAAAAAAAAAAGAAAAAAGAAAAAAGAAAAAAAAAGAACAGCTTCCTCTCAACAAATTTAATTATTAATTTTTACTCTACATCCACAACACTAGCTAAATGTGTTGATTTAAACAGAAGCCAGAGGTGTGCTCTCAGGAGGAGCGTGAATACCTCTAAATACCACCACCCTTTCATCTCTTCTGACTCTACAATGGCAGCAATGCGTGTCATGTCTGCTGGCAGGCTCAGAGGACAGATTCCAGTAGATGCACGCCAATCAGATACCAGCTTAACTTCCCCAATAACCTAGTAAAGGTTGTAAAGTTCACAACAAGAATGCAGAGCCAAGCAAATGATCGAGCTAGCAGGAAGACCATTTACTAGCTTTTTCTCCTCTCCAATGCAATTTTAGTCAAATGAATTTATAACCAATTAAATAAAATAGAATTTTCTCTCTAATGAGCTAATGGTAGATAGTTCTCAGTATTCCAGAGGCCATTAATGCAATGCCTTTGATGCCTTTTGTGGGAATTCAAGTGCGTGCACTCTATAAAATTGTTTTCCAGCTCCATAAGCAATTGCACAGAACCTCTCAAACATTAGGTAACAATGTGTGCTAGCAAGTTGCCTCCTTGTCTTCTTTGAAGGGTAAAAAACAAACACACATACAAAGCAAACAACGACAAACACGCCCTCAACAGGTAACTTTGCATCTTAAATGCTTCTTGTGATTATTTTTAGATGACAACTTTCACTAATTTTCAGCCTCAAACTCAAATGATAATACGAGGTCAAGTGATTGTAAGATTAAGCCAAGATGGAACTATACACTTGACACACAAGTTGCACCTCCTATCCAGCTAGGCGAGGCTCGCGGGATAAGTCCGTGGCAAGGACGACCAGTTAATGCTTGACTCACACGGAGTGGCCATCTCCACAACATCAGATATATTAATCCTCGTACCTAACTAGAATAAACATATTTCGCAGTAGAATAGCACCCTGTGAAGAAATAACCATGGTATTTTAACTGCACCATTAGAAGCCATTACAGCGACCACCACAACCACAATGGTGGTGGCTATCTCTCACTCTCTTTCTCCTTTCACTAAACATTCCTTTTTGTGTGACCTATGCAATGCCTCACCTGCACCAGCTGGTTGACCGAGTATGTTGCAGTTGCCATGGTAGCAGCCCACTTAGGGTTGCAATATCCCCAGGATCCCAGACCTAAACTGGCCTCACTCAAAACCTCTCATTACCTCCCTACCAGAAAATCCTGAAATCTGAGTGACCAGGAGTGTTCCAGCTGCATTCCCAATTAGCCCAGGTGGCGGGTGGGTCATTAGAAAAAGAATTATTAGTGCTACCATGTGAATTGAGGGTAGCAGTTGGTCCTGGAGCAGATACAGATAATAAAAAATAAATAAATAAATAAAAAATAAATAAATAAATAAAAACAACCACTATAACAAAAACAAACCAAAATTCACAAACTTAGTTTCTTACTTTGTTATTTATGTGTCTTGGCTATCTTGATGAATGTTCTCTTTTCTCAACTTTGTTAGCATCCTAAATCTTAAATATTTTTTGCTACTAATTTTACTTTATTACTATTATTATTATTATTATATTTTTTTTTACTATACATTATCCCAGTTGCGTTTCTTCATTTCACAAAGAACTGAGAGACTTCACTAGACTGCAACAACTAAATGGGTTTAGCACTCATGATAAAAAGCCAAAGAAGAGAGATTAGAAAGCTATCACATACTCTCTAATACCTCTACTGAGTATGGAGAAGAATCCAGCCAGATCTATCTCATTAGTTTCTTTGAATTAAGACTTTCCCATCCAACCCTATTATACCCCCCCCCCCCCCCCCCCCCCCCCCCCGATGTACTATCCCTTACCTAATACTCACTTCACCCACACAAACTGATAGCTAGGATGTACAATAAGAAATTCCATAAAAAGAAGGAAGCCCCTGACATCTTATTAAACAGCTAGAACAACAGGGGCTCATTCTTCATAAGGCAGTGAATAACTTCCTTGGATCATAAATCACTCTACTCCCCTGTAACTGTTTGCCCAACACAACTCCATCTTTGGACTCTGTTTCAGAAAGTGAGTGGGCAGACAGAACAATTTCAATTCCTCCCGGCCATTCCCCCTCCCCCAAATACAAACAAACAACAAAAACAAACAGCAATAACAACAAGAAATAGCTAGTATACTTTAAAGCACTCAAATGATGTCAAACACATAATGGTCCAGTGGAAGATGCAGATTGTCACTAAAGCAAAAAAAATCCTTATAACACAAAGGTGCACACGAACATGGGCTATATAGAAGTAGCAGCAGCAGTATAAGAAAGTCAGACAAGAAAGAGATGGAGACGCTTGAACTCGATACGCTTGAAAGTGACAAGTAATAGTATAAATATTTGAAGTTTGATTGTCACTTGACCAGTGTAAGTTACCATCCCAACCAGACGACACATGGGCACGCTCAGTAAGAGGAGAAATGAAACCTGGTCTCCTATAGCACATGAAGTATGTAAGGAACTGTTTAAAAAATGTAGCAGTTGAAAATTGAGAATGATCTACAAATATCATCTGCATCCAATGAACGCCTCGTTATACCAACACCACACACGCACGCACACATGCACACACACATGAATAATACGCAAGAGATCAATAATCGATAGGGGGAAATAAATCAAATGAGTTTAAATAAATAGCAATTTTTATCTCAGTTCCCATTACGAGAAGTAATTATACACATGTACATACGTATAGAAGAGGTTTGAATTCTTTGCTACTATGGAATGTATGAAATGTGTGTATGTGTGTGCTAGCACAGTGCTGCTAGCTTTGCTTTGCACGTGCATCTGTAACACAAGCGGACCAGTCTGAACTGGAGTCAACCTGGCCGGGTCATGAAACCATGGGATGGAGAATGGTTACGTACTTGCTGCTGGCACACAAAGGTGGAGACAGACAAAGCAATTTGGTTTCAAAATAAATGACCCGTTAGAATGGAGCAAGCCATTGTTTTGCCAGCAAAGGAAGTCCCGGGAGTGTCTGAGGAGACCACTGAGCCTCACTGCGCCTGTGCCGAGGACTGACCAGTCGATTTAATTAGTGGTGAGAGAAAAAGTTAACACTTTGGGTGAATATGAGCCACGAGTTGCTATAGTAACTCTAAAACCACTCGCAACCAGCCCCACCTACAACCAGCCCCACCTACAACCAGCCCCACCTACAACCAGCTCCACCTACAACCAGCCCCACCTACAACCAGCCCCACCTACAACCAGCCCCCCCCCCACCTACAACCAAGCCCCCCACCTACAACCAGCCCCCCTCAACAGTCCCACTACAACACCAGTCCTCCCACCTACAACCAGTCCCAACCTACAACAAGTCCCACTACAACCAGCCCCACATACAACCACCCCCACTACAACCAAGTCCCACCTACAACCAGCCCCACCTACAACCAGCTTTCCCACCTAAAACACAGCCCCACACATTACAACCAGTCCCAACTACAAACCGTTCCCCCCACCTACAACCAGCCCACCTACAACCAGCCCCAACCACAACCAGCCCCACCTACAACCAGCCCCACCTTACAACCAGCCCACCTACAACACGCACCACCTACAACCGCCCCCACCTACAACCGTCCCCACCTACAACCAAGTCCAACTACAACAAGCAGCCCCACCTAAAACCAGTCCCACAGACAACCAGTCCCACCGCAACAGCCCCCAACCTACACCAGCCCCACCTACAACCAGTCCCACCTACAAACCCAGTCCCCACCTACAAACAGCCCCACCTTACAACCATCCCCACCTTACACCCAGCCCCACCTACAACCAGCCCCACTACTAACCAGCCCCACCTACAACCAGCCCCACCTACAGCCACAGACCCCCCACGACAGCAGCCACAACCTACAGCCGGTCCCACCTACAGACAGTCCCACCTACAACCAGCCCCACCTACAACCAAGCCCCACCTAAAAACCAGCCCACCTACAACCAGTACCACTACAACCAGTCCACATACAACCAGTTCCCACCTACAACAGCCCCACCTACAACCAGTCCCACCTACAACCAGCCCCACCTACAACCAGCCCCACCTACAACCAGCCCACCTACAACCAGCCCACCTACAACCAGCCCCACCTACAACCAGTTCCCACCTACAACCAGTCCCACCTACAACCAGCCCCACCTACAACCAGTCCCACCTACAACCAGCCCCACCTACAACCAGCCCCACCTACAACCAGCCCCACCTACAACCAGCCCCACCTACAACCAGCCCCACCTACAACCAGCCCCACCTACAACCAGTCCCACCTACAACCAGTCCCACCTACAACCAGTCCCACCTACAACCAGTCCCACCTACAACCAGCCCCACCTACAACCAGCCCCACCTACAACCAGCCCCACCTACAACCAGCCCCACCTACAACCAGCCCCACCTACAACCAGCCCCACCTACAACCAGCCCCACCTACAACCAGCCCCACCTACAACCAGCCCCACCTACAACCAGCCCCAACTTACAGCCCAGTCCCCACCTACAACCAGCCCCACCCTACAGCCAAGCACCACCTAACAAAAACCAGTCCCACCTAACAACCAGCCACACCTACAACAAACAGCCCCCCACCTACAACCAGCCCCACCTACAGCCAGTCCCACCTACAACCAGCCCCACCTACAACCAGCCCCACCTACAACCAGCCCCACCTACAGCCAGTCCCACCTACAACCAGCCCCACCTACAACCTGTACCGCCTACAGACCTGTACACCTACAACCATGCAACTAACCCCGCCTACAACCAGCCTCCCCCTCTTGCAGTGTGATATAGTGTACAGACAGAACAATGTATACCATTCACTAATGGAAAAAATGTGGTATGTCATTGAAACTGTGCAATAATGTGCTTTAAATGAAAAAAAAAAAAGGGGGTAGGGGGGAGGCTGGGAAGGAGAAATTTTTAAAACTGCATTACAGCTAATTACTTGTTCATTTTACTATCTAATATTCTGTGACCCAGGATAAATGTCCATGCCTCCACATGCCTGGAACCCATAAGAGGCCAGAGTGCACCTAAGATCCTGTCTGGAAGAGAGCAAAGATCACTAATGGAGTGTGCAAAGAAACAGGTGGACAGAAACACACACACACACACACACATACACCATTCACCGCTAAACTTACTACAAGGTCCCCTATGTCACTTTTGGCAACGAGTCACACAGCACTGGGCTTCAAATAAAACAGTAATAGAGAAAAAAAAATTACAAAAAAAATTACAATTAATAAATAGATGAATCTGCAAAACTTAATAAAAAATTTCAGTGTTTTCTAAAATAAAAAACAAAAACAAAACAAAACAAAACAACAACAACAACACTTGCTGTGGTGTTATTTATTATAAGGCATTAGAGCATCACTGCCATTGTGATCAAGTGCTCCTGTATTGAGTTAGGCTGCTGTATAGAGCTGGAATTGTACGCCATCTTCCCACACACCTCACCAACCCAACATTTCATCACACACATTCCGTGAGATAGATTACATTCCCAAGTTAATAGCTAGTAATCAAATAAACACCAACAATGACAAAAAGACCTTATACAAGTGCCTAAATAAGTTAATTCATCCATATTTAATCAATGACCAATTACACGGACACAGTAACTAAACCGTATTACATCATTTAGCTGTGTACATTTCTCCAATCATATGAACACTAGTAATTAAGAGCATGTGCCATGAGTGCGGGCCAAGGCCCCTCCCCCAGGGCCACCCAAGATCGTATTAACTGAGGCCACGTCCTGTGTGTACGCACCACTAAAGTGTGCACATAATTACATAGCTGATGTGATCAAATAGAACTTCCTGTGTGGGTGGGCGGGCATGTTGGGGGCGGGGAGAGGGAGCACGGAGCGAGGATGTGCTAATGATTGAGAGTAGACAGTAGTGGGTGAATGTAGCAACGTAAGTGAGTGTTACCATGCAGTGATTAAAAACAAACAAACAAACAACATAGCATTATGAGACTGCAATGGGTGTATCCAAGCTTCTCGGAGAAACCACTCTAGATCCCACCTCGCCCACTATAGCATGTAATTTTAACTCACTGATACTAACACGATGGCACAGGGATTTCCTCACATTCATATGTAGACAACCAGACATCCACTAGAAAGGCTTTCACGATAAACGACACGCTGAGAAATGCCTGATAATTTAAATTCTAAATCAGCTGCCTTGATTTATGAAGTTCATACGAGTAGCCCATTTTTTTTGCCCTATTCATGTATCTGGAACCACCACCATACCATTCACTTTGGGCTAGTTGGCCTAAACCTTTTTGTCACCTGGTCACCTCAACTTTTTTTTGTACACAACAATTTGATACTGGCAAACCACTCCTTTTCCACCCTCCACATTGCTGTCAAGGTTCTTCACAAACTGATTGCCCCACCCGTGGACAAGCTTGGACCTACCCCCTGTTTCTCGAAGCCTCTCGACTAAACTTCATAGATTGCTTTCCTTCGTTTATATATACTATGCTCGACGTGCAGTTATAATGTGCATATATTTATTACTCTAACATAAGGGATATGTTTAATAGTAAAGTCACTCACACCCGCCGTGTAATGTTTCTACTAACTTACTCATAGTGTTAGGAGTTGAAGAGTTGCTTTGTCACAGCATAATGAGTGTGTAAAGCTATTTTTTCTCCATACCCTTTTTGCTACTTTCACGAAATTTTTCTCTTAGTGACTTTTACCCCAAACTTTTTATTTCTATTTTTCCAATAGTTATGTTATACAATTTGCAGGTAGAGGATTAACACCAGTGTCCCATCTTCTGGCGCTTTGTTACCCCCCATTACCAACAGTTTTCAATATTCGGACTGCAGTCTGTGAATCCTTAGTATTCTTAATAGCACCACCAATTTCTTGTTCCTCTAGTTTTTTTAAATAGCGTTTTCGTTTTTTTTCATTCATGAGGAAGTTTATATAATTATGTGCAGTCATTAAGCACTTAGTTGGAAACAAAATATGGAAAACATTCACCTAGTACCTTGTATTAAACGTGTATCTTCGTTATGCACACAGAACTATACCTTCAACTTCAGTTTTAGTTGGAGCAGGAGGTCTTTTTATGTTCACAGAAGAGGATGGTTTTCCTCGAAAACGTCCTATCTTCGTTAAAGAGGCTCCCATTCTTCACTTGTGGTTGCTTATTTCATTACTGAACTGTGAATGGCAAGTTCTGATTTTTCCCTTTGATTGTCCGTGTGACGATCTTTACCATTAAAGTTGTGAAGGTGGCGCTATTATCAGTATGGCGAATTCAAATAACACGGCCGTTCAACAGGATACGAGAGCTGAGCTAGCAGACTGTTTGAAAAGAAGGAATGAATTAACTGTAAGTGGATGTGTATAAATGAGCAGAATTTCAAGCTGTACTTTTTGTTTATGATGTGCTTTATAAAGAATTTTATTTTCAAAATTGAAGTAATGTCATCGCTGTATCGTGGTTCTGTAGGAAAGCCTGGCTAATCTTGAACGTCAGATCTATGCGTTTGAAGGGAGCTACCTTGAAGACACACTAGCTTATGGAAATGTCATTAGAGGATGGGATGGTTACCAGACACAAAATAGGTAAGCGATAATGAACTGCCACCCTTTACCATGTTCATCCTCCAAACTTCTTGTAGAGCTGGCAATTCCAAAAATGAAAGGAAGAGACGGAAATTTTCAGATTCAGAACGGCTTTTCTCGCGTTCATCAGTCACGTCTCATGCTGTAAGAATTCACACACAAGGAAAAAGTCATAGCAGGATGCACAAACATAACAGTCTCCTGGACCTATTTAATCGAATTTGCTGTGCTTTAAGTCCTCACTTGCACCATAAGAAATGGACGTTTAAAAAACATACTTTGATATTCATGTACTTATAATGTGCAGTGAACATAACAGCCTTTATAATAAAGGGGGGGAAGGAGGCAACCAATTACAGTGCAATTTTGTATGTGTTATGAGCAGGCCAACCATCCTCACTCCAACCTGCATCCACATTCCATTGACAATGAGGCCATTCCTGAGGAGTTGTCAGTACAGGACTCAGTGGACGAGCTCTCAGATTCCCAGTCTCAATGCTCTGCCATGAGCTTGGATCCAGCCACTGGTGGAGGCAGCAGCTTTGCCACACCTCAAAAGGAGAGCAGAAAGGACAAGAGCCAGCAACTCAAGAAGAGGAAGTACAAACACAAGTGATCATTATTATCTTATATTTTTAATTGCACTAGACATTTTTGGCATCAGATCTTAACATTGAACTGGTATCAGTTCATACTATTAATCTCGCTCTTGCTCAATCATATTTTAGTTATTACAATTAAAAGCAGCTATAAGGTTTGATGACAGTACACATAATGACACAAATGGGTGCAACAGTAATTCAAATGTAGAATAGGCAGATGGAAGTTAACATCAGCGACTTCTGGCAATCTGGTCCTTCAGTTTGAGTATGCTAGAGCGTTGGTCGGGTGGCAACATCTGGATCTGCTCATCTGTTAGACTTAACACTTGCATGATCAACTCAGCCTGTCACACACACACACACACACACAGAGGCGAGAGAGAATGGACTTGTCAGTTCAGTGCCACTGGGAATTCTTATGAGTGTGCGCGTGCACACACACACAATTCAACTCACTTTGTTCTGGTCTTGAGAAGGAGCTGCCGGACCGTGGTCTCTCGGAGGGAAATGAGAGGTTGGTGGAGGAGGAGGTCTATCCCTTGGGGGACTTCCTCTATTGGGAGGACCTCTGTCAAAAGGACCTGGTGCACCGCCCCCATGAGTGGGCTACAAATAGAACACAAATAGGTCAATACCATTAAGAACAAGATATTATTATGCAAATCAGTCTTGGTACTACATGTACATTTGTTTGCCTCACAATAGATTTACATTTGCTGAGCTATAGCCAAGCTACTACCACTTGATATCAATCCTCATCCTCAGCCAACCTAATCCTGAAATAAACACTAACCCTAGGTCCGAAGTCAGAAGGAGGTGGTCCACGCCCTCTGTCCTCTCTCCCCTGCATGGGATGGGGTGGCCTGGAATGACCCATGTGCTGATTCTGGAACTGATCTCCCCCACGTGGGGGAGGCGGGGGCCCACCACCACCACCCACAGGGGGGCCTCGCACCTGCTGATGGCCCTGAGGGGGCGGGGGAGGAGGCGGCTCGTTGGATGCAGGGGAGTGTGACGCAGCCAGTGAGGGGCCTCGAGATGTTCGATGGAGGATGTTGTGAGCCACTTCAACATCTACTATCTTCATGACCACCTAAAAAAAAATAAATAAAAAAAAAATAAAAAAATAAATAAAAAAAGAGCACACACATATGTACACGGACAACATTATCAAGTAAATATGCAAATTATCAATACTGGTAATTGCCCTTCAATCTGTTCACCATGTAGCCAATATCTTTCGCCTAGTTGTGTCATCTAACTCAACTCCCACTACCCTACACCTCACCTGAGCCTGTAGAAGTGCGTAGGCCAGCTGAGGGTTGTGAAGGAGCAATTGTCGTGCCTCCTGAGGATTCTGCTGGAGAAACCACTTCATCTGCTTCATCAGTTCAAACATCTGCTCTGGAGGCAAACTGGCCACTGCTTTAGTGATTACCTCAGGGGCATTCTCAGGAGGCACTGCACTTCCGTACATTGGTCTCTGTAGAACAACAGTATTACTGAGAGGCTTGGTTTTCTTATACTAACCAGTTTTGAATAATGGGGGATGCTTTTCCTACAGGATGCACCTTCTTATGCATGTTGTTGAGGGTAGCTAAGTGAAATAGTACGGAAACGTACAGTTCGAGTAGTTTCTAGTTGGAGACAATGTCATTCTTTACCACAGAAGCTCTACCCGTATTAGACGGATTGTTTTCAACAGACTAGAAGGGGCTGTAAGTTGACAATGAAGTTTCAGTGGAATATAATACTGAAATAAGGAGAAAGCGAGTAAACGATACAATGTAGCTACAGTTGCAAATGACTTTTTTTTTTTTAAAGCTGGCCTACTATTAGTGAGTGATAGCACGGGTAACCAGTGTTATTAGGGATCAATAGCACTCGTAAAGCAATTGAAATAGCACGGTTACCCGTGCTATTCTCATACTAATAGCTATTGAGGGTCCTAGCCAACTGAAGTTCAAATTTAACTCTTTTACTGCTGAATTGTCAGAGCAATTAAATTTTTTTTAAACTTTGTGTAAAAATGTCTAGAAAAAGAAAGTGCAAATACATAATGGCCAGTCTAGCTAGGAGAAAAATTCTAAATGTCGAAGCTTTCAGCGAATGTTTGTCACTAAGTGATGAGCACAGAGAGGTCAGATCTGCTGTTTCATGTCTTAGCTGTACTTCATCCTCATGCAAATCTTCACAACTCCTTTATCTTCTAAAGCTGTGGCCAAACGCCTGGATTCTTTCACAGAGCAACCCTTTCTGCACCTTCTGGTTTACTAGATTCACCATCTACAATGCTGAAGTCCTATCCAGGGCTACTACCTCAACAATTGACCTCATGGTCGCCATTTTGAAGTAAGTCAAAACTCAGACTTCGAAAGCTACCTCAATGTTAGTGCTGTACCCTTAGAAATACTGCCACAAGGAGTTCAAATATCACTGACTAGCTAACTTCATGAGGCTACAGCATTTGAGTGAGGCAACACAGACAAGAATTAAGAACAATTTTCCTGAGGTGATAATTTAAACTGTGAAAGGGGTTACATATCTTACAACACATACAGAGTTATTTTTGCAGCTATTTTAATTATAATATTGGAAGGGGCCTCCATCAATCTGCTGTAGGAACAGTAACAAAGGAGGAACAAACAAACAAACAAACAAAAAATTTGAATTCGTGTAACAAAGGAGTAACAAACAAACAAACAAATATACAAAACAAAAAATTTGAATTCGTGATAATACCAAATATGTTCAGGAAAAAAAAAAGTAGCCCCAGAGGGGCTTCAACAAATTCAGAGCATACTCATTAGAGTGCCCTCCTCCACGGAAATCTTTAGTAAAAGGCGAAAGATTTATTCGCTCTGAAGGAAGACCAGAGTTGACTACAATAAGCATACTGCCTCTTTTTATAGTTCTCACAGCACCTGACTAGCAGTGGTTCACCATGAATATCATTACCTCTCGGCATCCACACAAGAGATACTTTACCAACACCACAATCCACTATTCAATGCACCCATAGAAGTTTAGGGCTCACACACATGTACACACACATAACTAGGCTACTGAAATGAGATGAGAAAGCACTATATTGAGAGTGATATGGTGAAACTAACTCACCTCAGGAGGAGGCAGTTGCTGTGGTGACTGTGACATTGGAGGATTCATAGCTCCCCTACCACCACCCTCGGATCCGCCCCCACCAGCATTGGGCGCATTGGAGGCACTATCAATCCTGAGGGGCCTCCCATTAAGCTCCCGGCCAGCCAAGTTTCTCACAGCACTCATTGCAGTCTCCGTATCTTCATACTCGCAGAATCCGAAGCCTCGTGGTTTCCCCGTGCCAGGATCATATATCAACCTGGACACACAAAGAAAAGAAGTTACTTACAATATTTGCTATAGTATTTCAGTATGTAAAAATGTGTGAGTTGAATAATCTAATAGGGAACCTTATGGGGCAGTTCATCCCCATCCCTGAAAATTATTGACCTTCATGGGAAAATTTTCATCAGCTTTATAGAAACGACAACCCCCCCTGAAATTTAGAAAAAAATGTGTTTGACTTATCTGAAAATTTTCACTGAAAAAATACCCTGATAATATAATTAAATTCTGTATTGTTAAAAAAAAAAAAAAGCCTGTGAAAAAGAGAGAATACATCTAATGAGTAAAAGAAGGCTGAGAAAGAAATTATGAGTATAATACTATTTATGGGACAATATACATACTGCAGCAACATGTTGAATGTTCAGATCGTCAAGAACCTCATTCTAAATTCTCAGACACAAGCAGTGCATTATGGCTGCCCCTCCCATTAGCATTACTTAGTGTTAACATTTACCACTTCCAAACAATAACTGCAACAAACCACAAGTCCGTCTACTTCCACTTCAGTTCGACAAATGTTACACAGACTGGGAATAAAAACTGTGGACTGGAAAACAACTGACCTTTCTGTCTGTCCCCCCCCCCCCCCCCCCCCACAAATTTCAATATTATTCACTATACATTCTTGATGGATACATCAACTGGAAACTAGTTCTTGTAATGATACTCATAAATATTCCATAAAGAATTAGTACTAATACAGCTGATCAGACGTTGTCAGTAAACCATGTGATCGCTATAATATGCAAAATTTTCGCACTGCAAAAATTAAACAATCACCTCCTGTAAATGTTTCTATATCAGCCACTCATCCATTACCCCATTCATCTTGATCAATAAATATTCACCACTCTTGAATAGAGGCCTCTGTTTGAATATGCTAATGGGAGTGGCATTTGGTTGCATGGGTACAATAAGTGAAATAGTATGGGTAAGTGCGCACGCGTGCAGCATTAACCTTGGAAACGTTCAGTTTGAGTAGTTTCTAGTTGGAGACAATGTCATTCTTCACCACAGAAGCTCTACCCGTATTAGACGGAATGTTTTTCAACAGATTAGGAGGGGCCGTACATTGCAAATGAAGTTCCAGCGGAAGCTAATCCTGAAATAAGGAGATAGTGAGTGAACGATATAGTGTAGCTACAATTGCTAACGACTTTTTAAAAACCTGGTCTACTATTAGCGAGTGATAGCACGGGTAACCTGTGCTATTAGGGATCAATAGCACTCGTAAAGCAATTGAAATAGCACTCGGCTTCACCTCATGCTATTTTAATCGCGTTACTCGTGCTATTAATCCCGAATAGCAGTTCCCGTGTTATTACTCATAAAAATTATTACCAGTAGTTTCTATATGCAGCATTTATCTAATGTATAGTCAACTCTTGCCAGTTCACATCTTTAAAAAAAATTAACAAAGATTTGATACTTCATGCTGTCTATTGGTTAACGACCCCTTTCCTTCTATATTGTGCTTGGTGTAACTTACTTCAAATTGACAATGGGTCCTACTTCTCTGAGAAGTGTCCCTAACTGTTCTTCTGTCGTATCAAACGCCACATTAGCCACTACAAAAAAAAAACGGTAAACGATAAACTTAGCAGTAATGCTCGGAGAGGTGATAAACTTACCAAAAATAGATCTCAGCGCTTTATCACGGGCTCTAGGATCATCTCCGCGAAACGAACCACCACGACCGAAAGGAGGTCCTCCACCGCGGCCTCTACCCCTGCCTTGCATCACACAAGAAGGATGAAATTGTCGTTTTAGTCTTTTTCCCTCTCTCCCTGGTACCAGATGACGACACGTGTATTTTCAATAGTCCGCCTAAATCTAATTGATGCACACCAACAAGCTTAGTTGTTTTGTTGTGGCGACTATATAGATTCTTTGCAATCCGTGCAATGTGTTTGTCTGTTTGAGTTTTGATGGAGTCGAGTTTTATATTATAAGGAGTTAAAACTAAGTGGAAGTATAAGAGCTCTATCACTATGAGTAGTAAAAAAAAGAGAAATTCTCATAGTCGCCGGAAATATGCGGATTCTTCAGAAGAAACTTCTAGCAGTGAGAGCGAGTCAGAAGAGTCTAGCAGTTCTTCTGAAAGCAGTTCCGATACATCAACAAGCGAAGAAGAAAGGCGGAGGAAGAAAATAAAAAAGGCTCGAAGAATGAGCAAAGAGAAAAGGAGGGACAGCAAGCTCAAGAGAAAGCGCAAGAAAGAAAAATCAAAGAAGAAACGTTTGCAGAGAAAATCCAGTATTAGTAAGTTTCACACTATACTAAAACATTAGTATGAGTAAGTTGCACACTATAGTAAAACATTAGTAAGTTGCACATTATAATAAAACACAATCATCTTTTAATTTTTTTCTTTTGAAGGTGCCATATCTATTGATGATTACTATCTGCGCAGTGCAGAGTTCAGGACGTGGCTCTCCAAAGAGGTGTAACCTTAGTCATACTGCTATGGGGTGGGTGTGTGGTGCGTGTTATGCTCTTCTTTTGTACGTGTGTTTTTGGGGGCGCCATTGGCTCAACTGGATATTCTCTCCGTGGATTTGACTTATCTGCTCTGTGGCTGACTCGTGTGGAACATCACCATTGACGAACGTTGTGCAATTGTATGGCTGTCATCCCTTCCCTTCTCTCTCACTGGATGCTACTATTGCTGGGAATAGCGCAAGACATTCTTCAGTGATCTGACTTCAGACGAGTCCAGGGCTCTTTTCAAGAAGTTTGTTAAGAAGTGGAACAATGGCATACTGGACAAGGTAGTTATCTATACTTTTTTGTTTGTTTTCTCTGTAACATTGGACGATTAATCCAAACTGAACATATTCACATCTGTAGTATTTAGAATGTTCTAATACAGTCACAGTGCAATTCTGCAGGCAAGCATGGTATATGTAAAACTAAAGCATTGAGAGATTTTAATTCAATACCTGTCAAGCTTCCTTCTATTCTACAATATTAGCAGTTACAGTCTGTGAACGTTGACTTCTTTGTTTCAATGTTTGTTTAGCCCCTCATTCTGTTGTGTGTATTGTAGAGTTATTATAGTGGCATTCAGAGCTCTGCAGTGGGTCACAGCACACAGTCCAACTACCAATGGAAGGTAAGGCACCAGTAGAGAAGGAAAGTGTTATCAGGTGAATTGGTAGCTTAGCTTGATAAGAGGTTTTATACATTGCTAGTGATGCTTGGGCACCAACTATTAATATCTAAGATTTGAAACAAGTTGTTGTTTTTGGTTTTGGTTTTTTATTTGAAGAACAGGTGAAATGATATACTTTTTCAGTGTTTACATTATTTAGTACATATCAATCTGAAATTACAATAGCAACATGTAGTTAACTAGACCTCCTGGTCTTTCAAGATGTGTGTGTGTGTTTACTTGTATCCAGCTAATAAGATTCATCTAATCATTGTCGAGCGGGAGGAAAAAAATGGATAAAAAATATAAATAAATGACATAAAAAAGCAGTTTTTCTGTTATAACAGCCAATTTTATGTAATTAAATTAGAAAAAAAAACCCTGCAATTAGTCCGAGTCTTAGAGAGTTTTGTTTATAAATTTTACTTTTCCTTTTTGCTCAGTTTTCCTCAGCTGTGAAGCCGAGTGAGCTACAGAATATAAGAGAGAATGTGTCATCATGGAGTAGCTCCAAGACCAGCCTGGGCTCCCCTTCCAGTCCGCCACGCCGCTCATCTGCTGCCTCCAGTGACTCCACTGGAGCTCGTCCTATAAAAGGACCCTCCAGACCTCCTCCGGATGTTGCCATAGGACCTCAGCCCCCTGGTGCCAGGATGATTGGACCTTCAAGGGGACCAGTGAGTGTCTCAGATGTCCATGCACACACCACATTGAGGCTCTCCAATGACATTAATTTCCTCCTATAATTAATCAATTTTAACTGCAATATGGAGTTAGTGAGTCTTTGATTTGCTCTTGGATTATATTAAAGAAGCTGTACACATTGTTAAGTGTAGATACTAGTACTTACATGTATGTATTCCATGTTAATGACAGGTTTGGGCATGGTACATATATGTGTGTACAGAGTAGTCTAGCGTGCTTGTCATTTGTGCTATAGCAATTTGTTAGAGATTTGATTTTTTTTTTTTTACGGGGGGTGGGTTGGGGGCGGGGCATGATGAAGAACATGATTTGTTGGTAGTCTGAATGATGGTGCTGAAGTGCCAATGTAATTAATTGCCCAAGGCCATTGTTTTGCTTCTAATATGGAGGCGTTATCTATCCTAATGGACTCTCCAGTAATCCCGTGTTGTGGTCCAGGTTGGAGCAGATGCAGGACAAGATGTCTACGAGAGTGAAGGAGTTAGGGAACAGGAGAGGGCCAGGTTGAAGAAGGAGCGTAGAGACTTCAGGAAGCAACAGGAGTTGGTATGTCACCCACCTGACAAGGACTGCCAGTGGTGAGAATATCTGTTACTCATAATCTGTCGGCCATTTTTGTGTCAGGTGATGGAGGAATTAGTGCCCAAGGCCACTGGGAGGGAAGCGAGAGTAGAGAAGAAGAAGGTGAGAGCAGAGAAAAGGAAGGATAGAGATGCCAGTCCAGGTGAGAGAAGTGGGTGTGGGGTTTCATTGCAATTTATTTAGTTTTATTAATTATTGTTAGGCTTGGATGATGCATCTTTGTATGGAATGAGGTGAGTTTGAAACTTCCAGACTTCCAGCGACAAATTTTGAGTGCATTTCAACCTCAGATGTTTTCAAGGAGTAAATGAGTTTTGTTAAGATATTATGATTTGGGGCGGGGGGGGGGGGGGGGGGACCCACGGACGCAGAGTACAGTTATGGCAGAGCATCTGTTGTGGTTGTTGTTTTTAATCCTCACTTGCATTCTTGTTAAGGGTGAACTAAAAATGAGTGGAATGTCTAATATGTAGTATATTTTTATGTGTGTATGTACTTATTTTAGTGGAAGTGGGTCAAGTAGTATTAGCAGTAAAGTGAAAGCTCGCCAAGAAGAGAGGTAAGTACACTGTAAACCAATAGGTGTGTAGTTCACACCAAATTAAGTGTGAATCACTTGTAACAATAGTCACACCAAAAATATGGTGTGATGCGCACACCTCGTCATTTTGGCATGAAGTACACACCAAAATCAGTGTGAGTTCACACCATAATCAGTACGAACTCATACTTAATGCTGAATTATTTTAAGTTACATTGATTCTAATATTACATATCAACATTATTTTCCAAAAAGAGATTGGTGTAATCCCCGATCTCATTAATCAGAGGACCAAAATCTTAATCAACTCTCTTACCTTGCACACAAGTGATCTACAACACATTTATAAGGTAGATTACAATGATAATAGATTGGTTTTTGCCAGCACATGAATATAATTAATGTGCGGTAAAGGGTCCATGCTATTACCTTGAGTGTGAATTTCACACTACTTGTGCATTCACACTAGGCAGAAAGTGTGAAGGACACACTATGCATAGATGGTGGGCATTCACACCACCAGTTTTGTGTGAATTTGGTGGGTTTTCACACTATAATTTGAGAGAATGAGGGGAATGGTTTAGACTGATAGGTCTGGTAGTGGCAGAATATCAGGACTGGAGGTGACGGACTGACAGGACTGGCGGTGACAGACTGGCAGGACTGGCAGTGACAGACTGACAGGACTGGCGGTGACAGACTGGCAGGACTGGCGGTAACATGCTGGCAGGACTAGCGGTGACATGCTGGCAGGACTGGCGGTGGCAGACTGGCAGGACTGGCGGTGACAGACTGGCAGGACTGGCGGTGACAGACTGGCAGGACTGGCGGTGACAGACTGGCAGGACTGGCGGTGACAGACTGGCAGGACTGGCGGTGACAGACTGGCAGGACTGGCGGTAACATGCTGGCAGGACTAGCGGTGACATGCTGGCAGGACTGGCGGTGGCAGACTGGCAGGACTGGCGGTGACAGACTGGAAGAATGGCGGTGACAGAATGGAAGGACGGCGGTGGCAGGACTGGCGTGTAACAGACTGGCAGGACTGGCGGTGACAGACTGACAGGACTGGCGGTGGCAGGACTGGCGTTAAAAAGATGGCAGGACTGGAGTGACAGGACTGACAGGATTGGCGGGACGACTGGCAGATGCGGTGACAGACTGGCGGGGACTGGCGGTGAAGACGCGGACTGGCGGTGACGGCCTGGCAGGAATGGCGGTGACAGACTTGACAGGAACTGGCGGTGACAGACTGGCAGGACTGGCGGTGACAGACTGGCAGGACTGGTGGTGACAGACTGGCGGTGACAGACTGACAGGACTGGTGGTAACATGCTGGCAGGACTGGTGGTGACAGACTGACAGGACTGGCGGTGACAGACTGACAGGACTGGCGGTAACATGCTGGCAGGACTGACGGTGACATGCTGGCAGGACTGGCAGTGACAGACTGGGGAGTGTATTGGTAGCAGAGGAATTTACTACAGATACTGGGCACAGACTTGTTTGTCACAGATTGGAGTGGTTATCAACAGTGGCAACTGAATGTATTTGTGGTTGTGTTGTGTTGTGTTAGACATAATCGAGCTAATGCTGCTGTTCAACGTATCTCTGATTATCAGGCCAAGGAGAAAGCAACAGTGGCGGTAAGAATTACACAATATTCATCTTTTACCTTTAAGTTACCTTACCTTAAGTTATAGGAAGGAGGATAGGAGGGGACCGTGTCAGAGAGAATCTATTGTATAACATTTCCAGTATTGGTAGCTTTTACAAAGCTTGGTGTTCCCAATATAAATCCCTGTGCGCATGTGTGTGTGTACGTGCATGCATGTGTGTTATGAGAAATAGTTGACTATTGTATGTATCAAGCTCATCATCCCTCACTGATATTGATATTTATTTAGAAAGGTTAAGTAGCAAATTTTTAAATATACTTCTGTGCACAGTTGTGGAATAATGCTAGACCAAAATTTTATTTTAAAACATGTAGTTTCAGTTAAGGTGGTATAGGTTAATAGGATGTTGAGTCTAGGACTAAGTGATGAGCGCTGATTTGCAATGAAATAATAGAATACTTTTTTTCAATACATGTACAGGCTATTCTTGAGATGGCCAAGGCTCATAAGAAAGAAGGTGCTATGTGGTAGAAAGAGGAATGACTTCACAAAGATTGAAGAAATTTTGCAATTATTCTAGAGTCATGTTTATAATTGATATTAAACACCTTTTTGTATCACTTAATACAACAGCACAAACACCTTTTAATGTAATTATGCTCCCCTGTTTATGTTATCTTGCATCTTGTGTTGTTTTGTTGAATAAATGTCATTGTCTGAAAATGTTGCTGTACTTTTGTCTGGGTTGGTGTTAAAGTAGAAAGACTAGTAAGTTTGGTAAACTGTATGTATAGTGTGTGAAGTTTAGGCCTTTTCTGGAGGTTGGTAAGTGGCACCATGATGATTGTGGCAGTTCTGTGTATATCCGTAATACTTTGTGTGACTATTCAACATTTCTCTAGTTAATACTGAACATTTATAGTTTTTTTGTTGTTTTTTACTTTTTTTTTTATAACGATATTGACATGAATGTAGTAAAACAAACAAGAATCACACCATCTTTTGATTTAGTAATAAACTAGGGAAGTGAACAGACATTTTTGTAAATGTTGCACACAAAATGGACAAATATGTTAGACTATATCTTCACTGCACTTTATAGCTAGTCAATCATAAGTGGATAGCTAGCATTTCCTTGTATGTTCTCTAGACTTTGATGTATGCACACTAGTTAACTTCTATTTCAGTCCAATAAGGTTCACCACACTTCATATGTTAAGTTAGAGTCTTGTAGCTTGTGGTACATCCTTCTGGCTATGTGACATCTAGGATCGGATTGCTATAAGCTGATCAGTTGCCTATCCCAAATTAGGCTGACCCGTTGAATCTCTGCATTTCTAGAGCAAGTACAGTGACTTAGTATTTAAATCTGACCTGCTTCTCAGGTGCAGGAGTTGCAACACCCCCCAAATATAACATGAAGAAACCAAAACAAATAATTAAAAGATGCATGGGTGACTATCTGTGAGGACTGCCATTTCCAACACAGATCACATGCTGATAATCAAGAAACGTTCCTTTACATTGCAGTGCCATAGACAGACGTTTTCATTAGGGTTCATGAGCTGTTAGGAGGTAAAGAGTCTGGTTTGCCATTCTCCCTGTAGTACACACTGAGGGATTGTGATTTTTCGCAACCACTTTCTCATTCATGGCAAGAAATGATTTTTGCTACGGTAATAGTTATCATGCTTTGATTTTTTGTAGTCACACCCAATTCACACCCAAGTCAGTCAATCATGATCATTATATTATATATTTGTGTTTTGTGTCTTTGTACTCAGTTGTGTTCTGGATGCATTTTAATACTTTTAATAAAACTTAGTCAAGGTGTTATTAAACAGATCACTATTAGCGAACTAAGTCATTACAAATTTTTTTTTACACAAGTTCATTCACCACCACAACACAAATACACTCCTAAAATGCTACCCCAAAATACTATTGCAATTGAAAAGTGCAGAAATATTATTATAAACACTGTATAAAAATTTGTATAAAAAACAATCTAGAATAGCAGGAGTGAGGAAGAATGACAAAAATAAACACAATAGTCCCTCAGTTTGATGAACAAGAACTATGCTAAGAATAGGAAATCGATACATGGTATACAAAAATGAACACAGCAATAGTCCCTCAGTTTGATGAACAAGAACTATGCTAAGAATAGGAAATCAATACATGGTATACAAAAGCTTGCACACGAAACAAACAAGCAAACATTAATTTGTTTCAATACTTGTATTCAAATTCAGAGTGAGTCGCAGTCCATGTTATTGAAAGGATAAGGATTCAGTTCGTCGTATGATTTTTGGTAACGAAATTCATGCTGCAGTATGCTTTCTGCAGTGCCTTCCAGTCGCTTGATCCTTTTTTCCAACTCTTTGCATTTACTGCCGAGGAATTCTAATTTTCGAATAAATGCCTCTTTTGATTTCTCTACCTTTTTTCTAATATTATCAAGTTGTTTTTCTGTGTTCGAATTCTTTTCCTTGTGCTTATTTTCTTTCTTGGCACTAGAGGATTGCAACTTCGTGTAACGTTCCTGAAGTTTTCTGAATTCACTTTCTAAATCTATAAAATCTTGACGAGTTTTTCCATCTGTCATAGCCAGTGAAGATCTACGTCTGGCAGTCACTCTGAGGCCTTTCTCTTCATCTTTGCGAAGCGTGCTATGGGAATCATCATTGACAATCACATGTATGTTCACTGAAAGAGGGAGTGGCAATGATGATGGGTGTGGCTTTGTCATAGCAAGTTGTAGCAATGGATCTTGAATAAATGCTCTGCATGGCCTATTACGTCCTATACTGTCTTGGCAGAGATTACCTATCTGTGATAGATTGTACTTCCAAAGAAAATCGGGAAATTTGTGAAAAAACTTCTTGGGGTCAAACTTATGAATAGTATTTGACCATTTGATAAGCAGTATGCAGTGAAATGAATCAAACTTGTTATAAAGGAAGACATTATCATCGTCAATCTTCACCATTCTAGTCAACTGTGGATTGCGAAGTTGAAAATCTACTTGGTAAGAGGATTTGGAGTTTTTTTCATTGTAGGTTTTGCTGTCAAGGACGAAGACATGGAAATCTAATAGCAATGGCTTGTTCTTGTAATCTTCAATATTATTAGTGGAGCAAAATTCTCTCAGAGTTTCAAATTTACTCCAGAATGCATTCTCGTACTTAGCTAAAATGTCAACCCCTAGCAGCATGCATCTGAATAATATTACAGCCAACACGTGCTTTAACATAAGAGCATCCCTTTGTGACATTTGCAAGGTGTTCTCTGTGGTGACTACATTCTCTTGTATTGCACTTGCAGTGCTTTTTAGGGTTCCAGTCATGCATTCTTGGTTTTCAGTTGTGCTCTCTTGGGCTCCAGTAGTACTTTCTCGGATTTCTGTTGTGCTCTCTTGGGTTCCAGTTTTGCTTTCTTGGGTTTCAGTTGTGCTCTCTTGGGTTCCAGTTTTGCTTTCTTGGGTTTCTGTTATGCTCTCTTGGGTTCCAGTTTTGCTTTCTTGGATTTCAGTTGTGCTCTCTTGGGTTCCAGTAGTACTTTCTCGGGTTTCTGTTATGCTCTCTTGGGTTCCAGTTTTGCTTTCTTGGATTTCAGTTGTGCTCTCTTGGGTTCCAGTAGTACTTTCTTGGGTTTTTGTTGTACTCTCTTGGGTTCCAGTTTTGCTTTCTTGCGTTTCAGTTGTGCTTTCTTTGGTTTCAGTTGTGCTCTGTTGGGTTCCAGTCTTCATACCTCCTTGTATACCAACCGTTGTGCTTGCTAGAGCCTCACTATCCTTACAATCACTTCTACCAGTTTCAGTCTCTGCATTGTCTTGCATTCCATTTATGCGGAGGTACCACTGGCACAGTACATTTTCCTCGTGTGATGCATTGTTTTCACAAATTTGGCAGAAAATTTTGCAGGTCAAGTTGTTGGAAGTTTTATATTTCTGTGATATTTGACAGTATATAAATTCCATCAGGTAATCCTCACAATGTATTTGTCTGTACTCTTCAAGAAGACATTTTGAAAAAATGTGGCTTTTGGGTTGTGATTCATTCTCATTGTTTGCTCTGTCCACCTTTTTCTTCAGGCATAGCGGACAAAACAATGTTTCTTTCCCCTTTCTATACTTCTGCATGGCTATGCTGTAGTACACTTTCAAATCTAGTGTTGGATTTTCAAACATAACTTGTTTGCAGTGGTTTATTTTCTCGCGTAGATCATTCTGCAACTCCAACTCTTTTGAGTTGAGAAACAAATTTTCTATGGCTACAGTCATTGCAATTGAAAATATGCGACTTATCATATTACTACGGATGTCACTGTTTGGCAGCTCATCAACACGTTTCTGAACATGTTTAGGTACTTGTGAATATGTCACCTTCGTATTGTGCAGTTCCGTTTTCTCAACAACCCCAAATTTAGTTTCATTAGTGTCATCATCTTTTGATAAATCTGAACTCTTCGCAAGATGTGGTGAAGACGGCCTAGCTCTGTTGTGACTATTGACACTTGTTAATTTTTTAACAGAATCCATATGATCCTTAACGAGAACACCAGTAGTTCCTTCATCAGTAGTACTGGCACCTGCATTATTAGCAGAATAAACTACTTACATGTGACAAGCTGAGTATAAATAACTATTTCCCTGTAAAGTTAATTTGCTTCATCCAAGTTGACTAAATGTGCGCAAGAAATGAGGAATGTACTTAATACAAAACTGGAAGCAATTTATTTAGTCATATGATTGAATGGCAATGACGTGTGGGTATGTCAGCATTGCACGTGAAAAATAGTGGTTACATGGGTGCACATTAATTGTAACTTTGCTAGATATTAGTAAAGTCTGTTTTATCTTGGAGTTAAAAATGTTTAATTTTTCTGGCACTGTTCAGTTCATAACTTTCAACCATTGCCCTGTTATACTTGTATAAGCAGCATATTGAATGCAATTTTTGTCAATTCATTTATACATTGTCCTGTGAATGTCTGTCAGCTACGCCGGTTGATAACAGGAAGCTTAGCTAATATGTAAGGATTTTTTGTGTTCAGTTGTTGTGGAAACCAAAATATGGTCATTATTTCTATAATGAAAGGCAATTATAATTTCTTATTTTTGAGTTTATATCTATAGTTTGTCCTAGTCAAGTTGGCTGTACAAAAAAACTTGGATAACAGAAGCAGCTATGATTGTAATACTGGAAAGCTCGCATCTACGATATTTTCTCAGTATACTCCAAACTGGAAGGAAGGTACTATTCCAAAACTCAATACAAAAAGTGTATGGGAACAGAAGAATGAGCCCCATTTCTCACTCTCTGGCACCTGATTTAGTCATGTATATTGGCTCAAACAAATACAGTATGTATAGTTTTTAAAAACCTCATAAACAAAAAAGCTTGTAACCTCAAACCACACGTACTTTTAACTAATTGACTATGTTTTTTTTAAACATTAATAAACATGTGTATGAAAATTTGAAAGTGTAACTTTCACACAACTGTATCTGTAACAAAATAATAAAGAAAGTATTTGTGACACAAAATAAAAGTGAATTAGTAAGAGCATAGTTGTCAGGGATTAATACAGGATTTTTCGCTAGGGTAGGGGGTGGGGGGATTTTTAGAATCACAAATAAAAACGTTAAGTTCATGAAAATGGTGAAGTCATGACTACGAAACAGATTGTCAGATGAATCTTTAAAAAATTAATATGAATTGCTATTGAAGGACCAGAACTGGAGAAGAGGACTGGAAAGTGATGATTTTGAAAAAAGTATGAGACATTAAAAAATATTACCTGAAGAGTAGGGCTATAATTTTAATATCTTATACTAATTATTAATTTTTTTATACAAAAAGTTAGTTGGGGGAAAATTTAAGGGGAAACTAAACAAAATTTGGGAGGAGGGGGGGGGGGGGAGGGGGGGGGAATCCCAGGGCTCCCATAGTATGTATGAAATCCTGGATCAGTTTCTTGCTTTTTATACAATTTAGCACCTCCTAGTCAGATTTTAAACAAGCTTAGAACCTTCTGTGACTATCAATACTAGCTCTTCTTACTCTTGACCTGTCAGATATTACGTCATTGGTTACTTGCTTAAAAAAATGGTCACATACTCAATAAACTCAACTCAATAACCAATATCATTCTACCATAGTAACCAAGGCGTGGGCGTGTATTGCCACCCTAACCCTTTCGATACTGTAACCGCATATATACGGGTGAGAACAGGTTTGCGTTCTCCGAATTAAAAAAATTAATCTATTTGAGATTAAATCATTTCTTTTGTATATGTAAAGTAGGCGTTGTACTTCCTTTTAACAGGCAGGTTGACGTTTTTTTTTTTTTTAATTGTCTGAAAATGGAAATCGAGATTTTTTTTTGACCGAGAATTTTCAGGACCAAATTTTTTGTTGTCTACGGACTTCAAATACTCAAAATCAAAAGTATGAAGCCTATAGAGAGTCCCTCAGTATTTTGGAAGAATATGGATAAAGTTTTTCCTACTGGACATCGAGAGCAATCAATTGGGCTAGTTCCTTGGAGTCTCCTCGAAACCTGCTGTAAGATGGACTGATTCCGGTTCACTTTCAGGCTTTTAGAAGCTTATTTTGCTTGTTATAAGGCTATATAGTACTTTATATTCCTGGCTGTTTGTTTGTGGATTTATGTGGTTGCTTTGTGGTAGAAATTCAAAAATCAAATTTGAATTCTAAAAGACGCCTGAAGTGTTGAAGAAAGTCAGCGTCGAAAGGGTAAAGATTTAAAAAAAAGGTGGGGTAAATGAATTCCTGCTACCTTCCCTAATAATGAGTGACACAATTTAAGTAGGCTTACCATCAGTGGTTTCATCACTCAAATCAGGTGTTAATGCTGGAGACTTGTCTTGTCCAGTTTGATAATCAAATCTCCCGTTGGCAAAAGGACCAACGTAATGCTTTTCACCTTCATCTGGTAACTTCATGGTTTCCTGATTTACATTATCTTCAAATTTCTTTATAGCTTCAAGGAAAAATATAGACATTGGCATATTTATACACATAGACACAAGTTATATGTGCACATACAACCTTTAAACATAAATGCATTCATAACATTGAAATGTAAAAAAGTAAGTAATGGCATGCAAAGTAAACTGTTCATCTCAAAGGCAGCTGCATTGAGCACATTTCAACATACAGTACTTGATAAAAAGTTACAAATTCTGTTCCATAAAATGGCCGTCACACAATGGAAAAAAAAAAAAGTACGCCATTTGGTAAAATACTACGCCATTTGGTAAAATACTACTGTTGCGTTCAGCCATGTTACTGTTTTAATCTCACTCGTTTACCATATGCCTCGCTCTAAGAAATGTAAGTCCGACCATAGCACAGTATTGATGTTTTCTAGATGTCAGGGCCCTCACGGCTTAGATTATTTTGCTGTCAGAGGTCCAACGGTAGATAGATAGACCTGGTTAAAGTGGTGTCCTGTCGGAACTTATGTTGGCTAGCTATATTGAAGCAAGTTAGATTTTTGTACGAGTCGTTTTGCACTTTCCACGTAACATTCGAGGGATACGAGGCCTTAGCTTGTTGATATAGCTATGGAATGGAAGAATTTAGCTAGAAAATAGCAGTGAATCAACAAAACAGCTTACCGTTTTTAACATTTTAGTAAACAGTGTTGGCCGTTTAGTCAAAACGGTACAGAACCACAATGGTAATGAAGCACCAAAGGTGCGAACCCTCAGCGCTATTAAACACTACCTAGCTATTACAATATAATCTCCTTCCAAAAGAACAAGCAATCTGTTAGCTATTTTTAATGAGGTATCAAAATAGCTCGACCAATGAAAATGGTACATGGAAACGCTGTCTTCATAAGAGAAGGAGCTAAACTAGCCAGAAACACTCACCTGTATACCTTTTCAACGCGAAACTTCACTTCTTTCAACTCCGTTAACTTCCCCGGAGTAACGCTTAGGAGCCTGAGCATAAAGCTAAGTACACCGCTGGCTGCAGTAAGTTCATACCTAAATCAACTGTTAATTGTCAGTAATCTCCAAAAGCAGAGTGTGACATACAGACAGACAGGACGACTACTATAACCCTCTAGATGAGGGTTAATAACTAACTCCCATTGTCCATGCTGATCAAATATCACAATATAACTACTGGAGTAACAGTATATTACAAATGATTCTATTTTCCTGAGCTCTATTTTCCAATAATGTTTACTGTATGCAATCGGCCAGTGTTGGGCCATCTAGCAGTACAACAGACTGACAAAAAAAATAAAAAATGACTAATATAAAGAGTTGTATGTGAATTCATGCACATGATCAGAATGAGTTCCTTTCTTTTGCAGCTGGAATCTTGTAGTAAAAATTACAGCTGGTAGCCAAAAAAAAAAAAAAAAAAGAGAGAGAGAGAGAGAGAAAGAAAGAAAATACTTGGGGTGGGTCCTCTTAGTCTCTCGGGACCCACCCCAAGTATTTTCTTTCTCTCTCTCTCTCTCTGTTTTTTGTTTTGTATTTTGGCTACCAGCTGTAATTTTTAACTACAAGATTCTACTCCAGCTGCGAAAGAAAGGATAGTAAACAAACTCATTCTGATAATGTGCATGAATTCACATACAACTCTTTATATTAGTCATTTTTTATATTTTTTTGTCAGTCTGTTGTACTGCTAGAAGGCCCAACACTGACCAATTGCATACAGTAAATATTATTGGAAAACCTGACATTGTAAACCCTGGGCACCAAGCTTGGATTACTTTAATATCATCACAGTGCACTGAACTTGACTTCACTGTTTCTAAATATTACCGGCACTGTTTCTAAATTACCACGTAGGCGAGTTTAATAATGTAATAAAATATTGCTCAATAGCTTTAGCAATTTAATTTTTTGACCCTGAATAGTAATAGTCATTTTCAAAGGTAAAAGTATACTTCTGTCTGTCTGTCTGTCATGCTCTGATTTTGGAGATTACTGACAAATAACTGTTGATTTAGGTATGAACTTACTCAGAAAGACCTTATATTGTGCTACTTTTTTTAATTTCGGGCTGATTCTTGAGAAAACGCGAATTCAGCTCCACGTAGGTAGGACTGTCAGGATCCTCCCGTCAGGACCCTCCGGACTGTCAGGATTCTCCCAGACTGTCAGGATCCTCCCGGACTGTCAGGATCCTCCCGTCAGGACCCTCCGGACTGTCAGGATTCTCCCAGACTGTCAGGATCCTCCTGGACTGTCAGGATTCTCCCAGACTGTCAGGATCCTCCCAGACTGTCAGGATCCTCCGGACACTTGTTCATATGCACATTGAGTTAAAGGACTCCCAGGATCCTCCCGGACTGTCAGGATCCTCCTAACAATTGTTCATATGCACACTGAGGTAAGGGACTCCCAGGAGGATCCCGGACTGTCAGGATCCTCCTAACAATTGTTCATATGCACACTGAGGTAAGAGATCCTCAGGAGGATCCCGGACTGTCACGATCCTCCGGACACTTGTTCATATGCCCACTGAGGTAAGGGTCATTCCATTATATTTCAGCCACCCTCTCTCCCATATTGACCCCCTCAGATTTTGCTAAAAAAATTTAAAAAAAATATGTTGCTTTTACTGCCAATAGAAACATATCCTAATTATATGCAACAAATCGTGTTTGTTAAAAAGATATAATTATTTAAAACTAGCAAGTACCCCGCCACATAGTGGCGCTTGACTTATTGCAAAGTAAAAATGCAGTAGCACAGCTCAATTATCATTCTCTACCATTGGTTAAGGTTACATAAGTTTCCCTCTCCTGCTCTCTGTTTTCTGAACTATCTGAGCTTTTCTTCTATCCCACCACTCCTATCTTCAGCTCTTCTTTTTGAGTCATGGTGTCCCCTTTTCCTTTGTCTATCTCTCCTGCATTTCTGTCCAACTTTGAGAAACTTTTGTCTTCTATTTCGCATTTTAGCCTTTCTTTTGAAAACTAATCCCCACCTTTACTCGTCTATTCCACCTGCTTTTTAGTTATAATTAATTGCTCGCCTTTTTACCTTCTCTTCCCTTCCATTATAAACCTACACTGCCTTACCTCGCCGATTCCATCCGCTTTTCAGTTACAATTAATCTCCTTTTGCCTTCTCTTCCGTACTTTCGCCTTCCTTTTTATCATCTCTATTGCACCTGCTTTTTAGAAATAACCGGCACGTTCTACAGAATGTGACGACACTTTACCTATGACAAAGAGACGATGCTTTACCAAACCGTACCAAGCTCATGAATTATTCACGAATACACACACCGTCGTCGGTTGTTGTCGTCGTCACTGACACACAAGCGTATTATGTTGAGGGCCACGCCCACTTTCCACTTACCTTGTCAAGAGCCTCAACTTTAAGAGCTTGTATCACAAAACTTGTACGCAGGATTACACTGAAAACAGGTTTCTGGGCTAATCTTGAGCCCAGCTTTTAAGATATGGAATCAGTTTGAGCTAGTTGTTACACATTAAGAAGTTATAGTCCTCCTAAATACCCCAATATTGGCCAAATTTCGGCTTAATTGAATATTTGTTTAATGAGTGTATGCAACTCTGAAACGGCTTGGACTTAGTCCATAAAATTGGTGTGACTCTTGTCTTGACATCATGTAGAAGATCCTGGCTGAGTTTACACCCTAAATAAGTATTATGAAGGGGTGACAGAGATCTCAAAATGCACTCAAAATTTCCTTTAAAATGTATCTATTTTCGAGGGCCGAAAACTCCCCGTGGGAATGCATCATGGTGACCAAAAAAAAATTTCATGCTTTCAACTGTTTGTATAATAGTTTATTCTTACCTCCTTCATCATGAAAACTTTTTTGATTGTAATTAATATTTCATTCATTTCTATGAATAATCCTTGAACTTTGACCTCTCTTACTATAGAAGATGTCAATGGGGGGGTCAATATGGGAGGGTGGCTGAAAACGGCTCTCAGGGGGATCATGAACTGTCAGGATCCTTAGGAAGGATCCCGACTATATAGGCAGCCTTCTATTTTGCAGGTGTAAGCCACAATTTCTTTGAAAAACTTTGATAATGTGACCAGTGACCACATTAGGATTATAGAAAGATAAGGTTCACTAAGCACTGTTGTAATAACTCTTTTACAAAACATGCGCATGTACAGGCATGCCTGTCTAAGTTGTCATGATTCTAATTTTGCAATAGTACTTGAGTATGTAATACTGGTACTTTATTTGTTCATACTAGCAGCTTTGCAGTTACCACTATAACATTCCGTAATGTAGTAAATTCTCACTAGCAAGTCCTTGAATACATGTAACATTTATAACAGGGTTCACAACTTAAATATTTAACGATTTTTTTTCCAACACAAAGATTAACATAGGGTGCTTACTGGTAATAGGATCACAAGTGATTGGCACTGAAGGTAGAGACTGGGTCTTATCAGGGTCAGTTGCAGGAGTATCAACAACTGTACTGACCCTTTCACGGAATGACATCTGTCCTGCAGCTGAATGGCTCTTTAATTCTTTCCCCATTTCTATTCTCCTTTTGGGCCTTCCTTGTGGCTCTGTGGTTTCAGAGGAAGGGGTTTTCTCAGATTCCTTCTCAGAGTTTGCTGCTGACATGATTATAGCTAAACAATACACAAGTACATGAAACATATCATCAGCTACACATTATACTTATACTCACAGCCAGTTATAAAAAATAGGTTCATACTATTGTATAAAAAAAAACCTAAAACACTGAGTTAGAAGTGATAGTACAGTTTTCAGAAAGCTAAGGTACAAGATGTAAAATAATATTATAATTGGAAATAGAATTTCGTATATTATTTAACTGCAATTGTTGTACAAATATCAAATGAATCAGTAAACATTGCAGATTCAAGTGATATGCTTTTGTTTGGGTCTCCCATATCTTTGAATTCCATTGACATTACATTTTTTCTATTTAACCCACACCAATGTGCGTTTTTTATAATCATTCTGTCACACGTGTATTGAATAGGTTCATTGAATGAATGTTTGACTGAATCTTTGTGAATCCTGTGTGTTGTGAGTGCTAAGCTAGTGTGTCACCCTCCTGCATTTTTTTGTTGAAGAGCAGTTGAGGATCTAGACTGACACATAGGAAACTAATCAAGTCACACATACCTAAAACAGGCTAGCCTGTGTGTGTGTCCTCTGGCTAGCAGAGTGGTCTTTCAGAAGGAAACTATAATATTTGCTACTTGTGGACTTACACCCCACAAACAGCTTTAACTATTAACATTTTACTCCATCCAAATTATTAAAAATGATTAATTTAATACATTGAAATTACAAATGTTATTTTAATAACAGAACATTCAAGATATATCATTGGCAGTAGTTCGTGCAAACGTAACCAAAAAAAATGGAAATTTACTCTGTAGATATGCACCTCTTTTTCTTCTCCTGTTGGGCAACCACACTCACAACTTTTGTCTAAGGCATAAGGGCTTCACTTTCTATTGGTGCTGATGAAGTAGAGATTAACGACAAAATGTTGCAGAGATAGTTGGGTGACGAGCTGAGCTGGGTATGAGTGAATGGCCATGTAATCATGGTCAGCTCCTGCATAATCAGTTCTCACACTTGGTTTTACAGAGTTGAGAATAGAACTGGATCTTAAACTAGTGGCGGATCTAAGTCTTCAAAAGCTAAGCCTTTTTAAGCGAACCAAGCCCACCTAATCATTAAAGTGACGAATGATCTAATTTGTAACAAAAAATTATGGAGTTTAAAAAAAAATTAAAAAAACAAGCAAAAAACTACAACGACAACTTGTTAAATATCAATAGAAAAAGAATTAGTACGACACAGTGAAACCGTATAATTACGGTCTTGAATCAAAGCTGGTTCAGGCACAAAAAATGATTCAGACTCTGAGGAAAGACCAGGCTCTGAGGCTACTTAAAAGCACTGCAGATTGATTAGGCACTGAGGACTATCGGAAATTAAAGAGAGAGTGGGCTGTGCAGTTACACTGCAATAATGGTGGTCAAATCAACTGAAGTGGGAGTGGGCACAATCTAAGTACGCTCCAGTTAATTCATCTCCTTCATCATGATCAAGACTCAGTCTGCTCCTAAAACTATGGTGTGTATTTTACTTCGTAGGACCAAAAATTTTAACTTACTGTGGTTCAATGCTTCCAGCAAGTCGATCACTTCTTCAAATCCAGAGTATGAGTATGCCTTACCAACTGCATTGAAAATAAAGTATGACTTGGTGACTCAACACTCGTGAGACTAAAAATGGCAGTCGGTAAAGTGGAGGTTATGAGGAAGTAATCACAGTTGCAACAGTATAAAAGGGGGGTTCGGACAAACCAAGTAGAACCCTACAGGATCCGCCACTGATAAACTTAGATACACTTGGTGTCACCTTCTAACCATGCGCACACACTCCTATTATTTTAACACTATGTGTGGGTGATCTGGAGTCACTCCATTCAGTTCAACTTCCTCAATTTTTTTTTTGGGGGGGGGGGGGGAGGGGGGGGGGGGGGGGGATTAACTAACAGCACCCTGATTGGATTTATGGTGGCAGCAGTGCACCAAAGCAACATAACTTTTTCTGGCATTCTTTTCAGCATTTTTGGATAGTAACCATAAAAACAAAAAACAAGCAAAAAAACAAAAACAAAACAAAACAATTTAGCTTTACCAGTTCTTCACCTACGTCACTGCTCTAACAAAAGAGTCACTTTGATTGATCAAGATAACAAGTTATCACATGCATACTACATACTGACACATGGAGCTACAAGACCATAGCTTGAAGTCATTGCGTACTACTTTACTTATACACCCAAGCTACATTATATTCATTATAGTTTTGTACATATTACTGCAGCTCATGCTTGGCTAAGTCCATGTTACTGAAATGAATATTTCATTCCACTTTGAGTGTAGTTTTTACCTCAAGTGTGTGGTAGCAAGAACACGAACCTTGCACTACCGACCCTTCACACCATAGCAGGAGCAACTCCGCCGATTGAGGCAACACCGCTGATTGAGGCAACACCGCTGATTGAGGCAACACCGCTGATTGATGCAACACCGCTGATTGAGGCAAGACCGATTGAGGCAAGACCGATTGAGGCAAGACCGATTGAGGCAAGACCGATTGAGGCAAGACCGATTGAGGCAACAACACCGATTGAGGCAACAACCGATTGAGGCAACACGGATCGAGAACACGGATCGAGAACACGGATCGAGAACACGGATCGAGAACACGGATCGAGAACACGGATCGAGAACACGGATCGAGGCAACAACACCGATCGAGGCAACATAACACCGCGGTTTTCATCACGTGACATTGTATGACGTAATTTAGTAGTTGTGTACAGGTGAACCACGATCAGCTGTAGGATGGCTACCTTAGCTTTCTATTTTGACTGGCTTCCCGTCGCGGCTAAGGCTAGGTACCAAGAGAAAATTAAATTGATTGGTTCTTTGAATCCTTTCTTACTTCCAACTAACCGTGGCTTAGCTGCTTTATCGACACTACCTCCTGTGGAAGCCAGTGACATTGTTACTTACCTTGTTCTCCAGACAAGTTTCTTGACTGCTAAGCAATTTAAAGCTTATAAATCATTGGAATCATATAACCAATTTGTGAGTGGATGGGTAAAGGATGTTGAGGGCTGGAATACTCATGGAAAAATCACTGTCACTGGTCGAGGAAGTTGCTACATAAATACAATTTTATTGTTGCTTTTGAATACAGTAATGATGCATTATTTCATTTATAAAAATGTAGGTGAGGCGACACACCACTGAGTTGCTGGATTATTTGTGAGTCAACTGGAGAGATTAGTTGTGGCCACTGCAACTGCATGGCTGGCTTAAGTGAAAGCATGCACACACATTGGAGCAGTACTGTTTTATTTGGAGGCATCTACAAAAATGAGAAGTGAGCAAACATGCACTCAGTCTAAATGAATATTCATATTGAACATATCAATACGGATGATGAGTTCTGGTCCGTCTGTGTGGAGAAATCATCAGAGTTTTTTAAAGTGTGCATTCTACCAGAGCTTGTGGGGAAGGTGGTAACGACCTACTTCAAGATATGAAGATATTAGAGGACAAGCCACTGCAAGCTTCTTCAGAAACCCTTGTTTATTGTTATTGCAAGCAAAGATGAACAGCACATGATTGCATGCGACAATCCTGCATGCACCATAGAATGGTATCATATGGACTGTTTAAAAATAAAAACTATTCCAAAAGGGAAATGGTTTTGTCCTACTTGTAGAGTACTTCCTGAATTTGAAATTAAGAAGAAGAAGGGAAACTAAACTAGCTATTTATTGTCTGTGTAACATTAATAATTTTAAATTTGACATTTTTGTTTACGTTTGATCATTTGAATACACAAAATAGCAAATACATGTACAGGGATAGTACAATTAATCAGCTAGTCAAAAGACACAAGCGAGTCACAAATATTACAAAGAGAACAGCGTACACGAACAATTTTATCAATATGAGGGCAATCTTGATCTCTTTTAGTGACATATTCCACAGGTAAACTTCCTTTTACAATGATGTATTTTTGACGTACAAGCCCTATGACACGTTCTATGTGGATGCAAACATTGGCAAGGGTACGAGTATCTTCCACTTTCATTGCATCTAGTTGACTTTTTCCTTTAGTAAAGGCTGGAATGTGAGCCTTGCTTGCAACATTCCCACATTCTCTGAAATAATAAAGCCTCTATCAGCTAGCACTATATCTCCAGGAAGCAGATTTTGTAAAATACCACAAGATTCAGTCAGGTATTTGTCACTTACTCTCCCTCCCCATGTATCTGATACATATGAAATGGTGCCTTGGGATGTGATGCCTACTAATACTTTAACAGTATTATAATGCTTGTAGCTTGACCATGTAGAAGCTCTAGCGAGTAAATTTGATGGTCGATCAATAAAAATCTCAAAACAATCCACTATGACAGCAACACTTTTTCCAAGATTTATGCGAAAACACTGTGGCATTGTCTTCCATAAATTTTCACGGTCAGGCCATCGAATAAAAAAAACTCAATCTGACACCCATTATGGAGAGCCACTTGGCATACGAGTAACACTTGCCACAGACAAATCAAATCTGTATGCGAGATCTTTAATGTGGAGGATTTAGCCTCAACTTTACAAAAGTTAGCATCATCTCTTGAAATTGTGTCAGCTTAGTGGATCTTTTAACTTGAGAGGCACAGAAGTCAAATATAATTTTCAGTACTTTATAAGAAGGTAAACCTGTATAAAATTTAACAAATTCATCATTACTCTCGAATATCTTTTCATCAAATTGATGATTTGCCGACATTTCAGATTTCATATCTTGAATCTGTTCTTTGTAAGCTTTAGCACTGTCATCAATCATTTGTGAAGTAAGTTCAGTCTGTGTACTTGCCTCTACTGTACTCATTACTACTCTGCTGTCAGTGCCACAGGCTACTCCTACCACCATATACTTCTCTGGATTTCTCTTTGCTTGGCTCTCTCCCACCTTTTCTCTGCTGATTTGGCTCTAGTATCACTTATTATTTCTTTACTGTTTCCCAAATTAACAGTAGGTAACCAGTCTGGATTGGTGGTATCAAACAAGTCTGCAGGCTTCCCCGACACAAAATGTCTAGAACATATTCTGTCATTTATCAAAATCGTTTCAGTTAGGTCTGCCCTCTTGATTGCTGACAGGAAGCCTAAACGTCTCCTCCTGCTTAGCTGTTCAATTTCTTCACCTTTTCTTTTTCATTACTTTAGGGATTCTAGGTAGAATGATACATCCTTGTGTCATCCCGATCAACAGCCAATTACAACACATACAACCATCCTGACCTACACGGACTTGTACACTACTACCTCGGATCACGTGCAATCCGGGTGCAAGCCCGCTTCAGCTACCACCAGGTCCACAGGTGACAGCTTACATATCACTACCTGTTGTTGCTTATTGCATTAATGAAAGATAAATCCTCTTTTGAAATGATAGTCAGCAAGGCAGTAGCTACTCATTGTGATACTATCAAAAACAATTTATATTACTGAAGGTTTTCTTTACCAATAAATGTGAGCATCTGTGCAGGTAAAGTAGGCAAAATATGCCTCTGTCAAAATTATTAAGTTGAGCTTAGAGTGATGGGGTGATCAATGAACCCCCCCCCCCCCCCCCCCCCCCACTTTGAAGCAGCTTCCGTCCCTCCTGAGTGATACATAGTGTTGTTTTAGTTAACTAAAACTAAAACCAAAACCCCTTAGTTTTGGGGTATTTTACTTTTGGTAAGAATAACTAAAACTAAGCTGTAGAGAATATGAAAAAACTAAAACTAAGAAGACAGTAAATTCAATAATAACTAAAACTACCAGTAGAGTGGATGACAAAAACTAAACCTAAGCAATTTTATTGTAAACAATTCACCTTGAATTATGTCATTATTAAATGAAAATATAAATTCCCATCAAGTAATTATTCTCTAAACTACATAACAAATACCATACTTTATTAATAATACCCAAGTTTTTACAGAAATATGCCATTTTTGAAGTTCTTTGGAAAAACTACATGAACAACTTTCTTTAAGGAGTCTCATTATTACAGAATTTGAGAGGCAACATAAATTAACTAAAACTAAGACAATTGATAAGTATAACTAACTAAATCTTCTACAATGGTATTGAAGAAAAACTAAAAACTAACTAAATCTTCATGAGAATTTGGGAAAAAAACTAAAACCAAGCATTCAAGATATTTTTTTAGTATGAATAACTAAAACTAAGAAAGTCTGGAATCGCTAAACCAAAACAACACTGATTATAGTGGCAGCTTAGTTTCAGACAAGCATAACCTGCAATAGCTGAACAGATATGAAAAATATGTTGTTGTTTTTTTGGTGCACTTTTTTAATCAGTCATCATTAGCTAAGGCCTGCCATATTCTCAAATTTCTATTCTAAAATTTTAAGTTATTATATGTTAAATATTCTAATTATAAATACAGGTAAGTGGAATGTTATCATAAAATCTATGAATAGCTAAAACTTTCAGTTCTCACTGGTCTTATTCACTGTTACACTAAAACATTATGGCAGATTCAACACAAACTTTCTGCAAAGACCTTTATGTCTTAGTAAACGTTAGAATGAAAAAAAAAAGAAACATGTTCTGCTTGCAGCTGAAGATGGTTGGATTAATAGGAGCATTTTGCACACTCTACCATTGTGAGAGGTCCCTTGCATGCGTTTTTCCAGTGGGATCTAAAGTAAGAGAAATATCTTCAACTGCAGCTAAAATCTTCTAGCAATTTTATGGTCATTAATAATATGAGGATTCAGGGACTGAAGGGGAAAAATAAAGAGTCTAAGATCACCAACTGTTGGCTTCAATATTGCTACTTTTGAGAACTGACTAGCATAGGATGACACATTTACAGCAAGATGATCAACCACAGCAATATGCTTACAAAGCTGAATGGGAGTGGAATAAACAAGGTGTCAGTGAACGCAAGTCATCATACCTATAGCACAAATTTTCATCATTGTTTTCCTACTTCAGTAACTTTTTAAAGGGGTGTAGCTATGTGCTAACAATATTATATTTCTTACTCTCCAAGGCCTCGATTAATTAAAATGAAATTGTTATAAAAATCTGAGAGAACTTAGAAAACCCTTAGGTGTGCTTAGGAGTAGCTATTTGGCTATACCTTAACTTAATACAGCAATAATTACTATCAGCAGTTTTTATTTATCCTGGGAAACAGTGACCAACTAACTTGGAAAGTTATTTTAAGTAGCTAGTCAGAAGGAAAGATATTTTAACAGAACTTACATTTCCTGGTTGCAGGCTGTATTTTTTGGCTTCCCCAGTCTTCCCCCACTGTCCAGATACTCTATCATGTCATGAGGACGCACAGTGGGGTAAGGGTTTTCTCCCACGCTAAACACTTCCCAGCAAGTTATCCCAAATAACCACTAAATAGAAGAGCAACTGTGTTATATGTAGCCAAATCTTCCACCAGTTTATTACTAAGTTATTACAATTTTTTTTTACACAAGTTGATTCGCCACCACAACACAAATACACTCCTAAAATGCTACCCCAAAATACTATTGCAATTGAAAAGTGCAGAAATATTATTATAAACACTGTATAAAAATGTGTATAAAAAACAGTCTAGAATAGCAGGGAGTGAGGAAGAATGACAAAAATGAACACAGCAATAGTCCCTCCTTTGTACACCAACCGTTGTGCTTTAGTGGGTTCGACTCCTGCTTGCTAGAGCCTCACTATCCTTACAATCACTTCTACTAATTTCAATCTCTGCATTGTCTTGCATTCCATTTATGCGGAGGTACCACTGGCACAGTAAGTTTTCCTCTTCTGATGCATTGGATTCACAAGTAGTTTGGCAGAACATTTTGCAGGTCAAGTTTTTGGAAGTTTTATATTTCTGTGATATTTGGCAGTATATAAATTCCTTCAGGTGATCCTCACAATGCATTTGTCTGTACTCTTCAAGAAGACATTTTGAAAAAATGTGGCTGTTGGGTTGTGATTCATTCTCATTGTTTAATTTGTCCACTTTTTTCTTCAGGCATAGCGGACAAAACAATGTTTCTTTCCCCTTTCTATACTTCTGCATGGCTATGCTGTAGTACACTTTCAAATTTAGTGTTGGATTTTCAAACATAACTTGTTTGCATTGGTTTATTTGCTCGCGTAGATCATTCTGCAACTCCAACTCTTTTGAGTTGAGAAACATGTTTTCTACGGCTACAGTCATTGTAATTGAAAATATGCGACTTATCATAATTTCTACGGATGTCAGGCACTTTTAATTTTCCGTTCAAATTATGTGATTAAAAAACCTGGCACTTTTATATCACTTTTGAACCGAAAAGTGCCGACTAAAGCCACACCTCTCTCCGACCTACGGCCTTTCCAAGCGTATGCATGTGTTGGAAGAAGCTGCTGATGATACAAGCCCGTAGCAAGCAAATTTTGGTTGGTCAGGCCAGGATGTAGGTGTGGTCTGTGGTCAATTAATTTCCTGTATATATTATATATATTTATTTAATCATTTATTTGTGTCATCGTACAATGTAGTTTATTATGCAATTTCAAGAAAATTACCTTCTGTCAACAAATCGACCCATTCAGCAGCCAAGTGCAAAGGATGGGATAAGACGATATATATTTTTTTGATTTTGTTATACTTTTGTTATTTTTAGATTGATTACATGTATATATTATTTATGCATAAATGGTAATTGTTGACTAGCTAGCACTTTCCAAAAATATTCGATCTGTAAATGGAATCTCCAATAAAATTATTTACAACTGTTTTGAGACAAATGGCATCTGTTCTTTGTTTATGGGCGTGGAGAAGCATCAGATTATTTAGACCGAGGCTTACTTGGCAGAAAGGAATCAGAAGAAAACTTCCGAAATTGACGGATTAGCTATTATGGGCCGCTCAATGATAGCGAGCAAACCAATAAAGCTCCAGGTGAAAAATGGCAGAAAGAGAACCTAACAGTTGCAAACCTGGAATAAACCAGCGTGCATGCTCTCTACACACAGCAATTAAAGTGGGTGTGGCTACGAGGTGAAAATTGGTCCGGAAAAAACCGGACGCTACGGCCATGAATATGCTCCACAAGTGAATAACAACTAGAAGGAGAACGTAACAGTTGCAAATCCTTGAACTTAGGCGCATGCTCTACGCAGCAACTTAGGTGGGTGTGGCTACGAGGTGAAAATATTGGTCCGGCCAAAACCGGACCAACCGGACCGCTTGCTACGGCCATGTGATATACTGACTTAACTGTACAACAAGTAGCAGTAAGTTACGAATGTGGCTTAGTATAGAGTGGCTATATTATTTATTTGGTCTAGGATTGTATGAAGAAGAAATAGTACAACATAGAGCATGCCAGAAACACTGAATCAGTGAAGATTTTTCAAGATACGTTGATGTCCTGGCAGAATTTTCAACAGGAATAGGCGAATGAAATGGTTAGGTGAACTGATATTTAATAATGCATTTAAGTTGTTGTTGTTGTTGTTTTTGTTTGTTTTTTGTTGATTTTTTTGCGCAAGAAGGGGCAGGGTGGTGTGATCCAGGGCTCCGCTAGAGTAGTTTATTACAGAGATGTATGGAATAGTCGGGTCATCAAACTATTTTCCACTCAAAACAACAATATTCTGAAGTATTTGCAACCATAACTATGGTACAATATAGTTGAACCACGGCGGCAACTTTTGGAATTATTGCTAGATAGTCGCCCTCTCCCTAGGGCTTCCTCCTCAGGATCGGGTTGGTTATCAGCGATAATTCCTCAAACGCATGGTTTAGCTATTACATATCATGTATATAATAATTAAACCATTGGTGTGGAGAATTATTGCTCCATCCCGGGAGAGGGTGTTTTACTTATCTAGTGATAATTCTGAATTGCCGTGGTGTAACTATTTCATTCCATGGTTACCATTTCATACTGTGTAAATGACCAAATAATAGCAGGTTTTGACTGTAAAAATTTGTCCAACATTAACAGTTGCTAGCAAGTACCCCACCATACACAGTGGCACTAGATGTATTACAAAGTAAGAATGCAATAGCATCAGTTTTTTTTTATTCATTGTTATCATCCTCTAGCACTTTCCCTTTCCTGAACTATTTCAGCTTTTCTTATCTCCCTCCTTACTTTCTTCAGCTCTTCTTCTTGAGTCATGGAGTCTTTTCTCCTCCTTTGTCTATCTCTCCTGTTTCTGAATCTCTCGGTCCTTCTATCATGATTGTGGACTTACACTTTGCGAAACTTTTGCTTCTCTATCATTCTTTCGCCTTCCTTTTTGAAACCTATGCTGCCTTCCCTCACTGATTCCACCTGCTTTTAGTTAATTCACCTTCTACAGAATGTTATTTAGGGTATTTATCTTTGGATTAAAATTAAAATTTTTTGAGAATTTAAATCCAAAAATATAGCTGAGCTATCTCACTTACTATTATAGGGCTCTACTACCAGTAATAATAGTAGTGATGTGCTTGAGCATAAATGGCGAGCGAGCCTAACACTACACTACTGTTAAGAGATTGATTTTATATTCTAACACTCAAGCTACTAAAAAAAAAAGTTCGAGTTTTAAATTACATGTATAGGGTAAAGGGGATTCAATCACATAGTAACCACACTTGCTGCAACTATTTGAATTGAAAAAAGCAACAACAACAAAAAACAAGTCATGTTATTTAAACGTTTTCTTTGTTATATTCTTTAGTTAAGTAGTAGCTCTAACACACAATACTTTCACACCACTGGGCATACCTACACAAGACTTATCTTCGTGTTTAGCCTAATGGCCAATGAATTTTCAATTAAATACTATTGCGTAGGCTTCCTACAAAAGAATTAAAAACAGTGAACAATTCCATTTCTAAGATGATACGGGTAATGATCGATAAACCAGAGGATTCTGTTTAGTGAGGTTTGGGATGGGACTGGCAACCGAACTAACACAAAAATGCCAGGGTCAAAGTACAAAATGACATATGTACATCCAAACATATATAAACAAATATCCCCGATTTTCAATTGTGTTACTCCTGATAGTGTCTTGCTCGCTTCGCTCACTCACCAATTATTCAAACAGCTTTGTCCCTAGCAGCTGTTTATTGAAACACTACTTTGGCGTGCATACATGTATGCCTGTATGTGTATATGTGAGTCCCATACACACCCCCAACTTTTGTATTGTTTCAATTGCGAAAGCACTGCCAAAGCTCTCTGTAAATTTATTGTGTTGTGTTGTAGACCAAAGCCAAAGCTCATTCCACTTGTCAATATTTTTAGTTATCATTTCACCATCACTCCACATTTATAATTATTTAAACGGTTATGTAAAGCAATGTCATTGAATGAATGGGTATATTTTTTGGTTTCTCACCTCTAGCTTCACACTCACACTGAAGTTGAAATTAACAGCACTCTTGAGGTCATAGTGCACTTCATGTAATAGCAGTATTTTATCAGAAGCTCTTATAGTCTGCTATGCTTTTGAAGTGGTAAGTTTTAGTGATCCAGCTGTGCTCATGTAATGATGCTAATAATACAGGCCCGTAGCCAGAGGTTCGCATTGGTGGGTTCGGATTTTAAGACGCAATAAGCCACACCTACTTTTGTTTCCTCGTTAATTCTTCTACAATAACGAAAGATAAGTGCACTAATTTGTTCTAGCTAGGTATTCAACTTCAAAACTATAATTCATTAAACACTGTTGATATTCGAGAGAAAAGCGGTATTATTCTCGTGTAACCAGGTTTCTAACCACTACGGTGAGCTGTATCTAAACAGTGCAACATTAATTCGCCTTCTTCGTACTACAAGTTATTTAATAGTACGGCGTGTGAACTGCCTGTTCAAAATGTATTTGGAAAAATCGAGTGAAATAGCACTGGACAAAGTGAAATGTCACGGTAACTTAAGTAAGAGTAAGTGCACTATACATAGTAGTCACACTGTAAATGATCTTTAGCTAACTGTAGTCTCGTGCAGTTTTATAAAGCTGGCCTACTATTAGCGTGTGATAGCATGGGTAACCGTGCTATTCTAGATTAATAGTGTTTTTTTTTTAATCATTTGCAGTGTAGCTACACTAGATAGTGCACTTACTATCTGTATATTTGAGGTTTAACTTTCTCAGACACTTCCGACGGCTCCCTTTCTAATCTGTTGGGAAAAAAATCCGTTGCTTGTGCTATTAATATCGAATCGCACGCACTTTATAAATAGATGTAACGTAGCAAGCTTTACTCATGCCGATATGACATGTTTATTAGGTCACTTGGACTCAGACTAGGCCAGAAACAGCAGATAATTCAAGCTCAGGTTCAGCATGATTGAACAGATGACTATATTCCAGAAGTTATATGTGGGGTGTGGCTAAAATATTTACTTCCGGTCACTCTAAAGGGGGGAACCCCTCGAACCCCCCCTGGCTACGGGTATGTAATATGGTGGTGCAGTCTTATGATAAGTCTCATAGTCGGACTATGTGTTGTTGATCGGCAAGGTAAACTAAATTTCAAGTCCTCACGTCTACCCCAAGGATAGCCAGCTTTTATAGGCACAAAATTTAATTCATTAGGATTCTTACAATGTTGGTACACGAATTAAAGGCAGCTGAACTCACTAGCTTCACTTGCTTGCCAATTATCGTTATTATTATCACAGTCTACAGGTTAAGCACCCACTATCACAAAAGTGCCCAAATATAAATGTCCACGTACCAAGTTAATGCCCAGATTTTAAATGCCTTACATGAACAGGTATTCATTGTCAATTGTGACCAGCAATAGAAATTGTTCCTCCACTGTGGCATTCCAAGCAGAATTGACAGCAGTGAAACCACTTTTCTGGTGATGATAGCGATGACAAAATCCGGAAAGCCTTCCAGACTATTGAATTTGATGTCTTACTCTTAGTTTTGTTTCTGAACAAAGGCCATTTTGTCTAATAGAGTAAGTATGCAGCTTTGCAGGTTTTCAATAGTGTCATGTGCAAATTCTCGCACAAACAAGAAATGGGTAGCCGTCCACTAGACCAATTTTTGTAAGTGAATGGTTAAGAGCTTATGGGCACTTAACTGGTAGACAAGGTAGACTACGGTATTATTATATTATTTTATTATTATTATTATTATTATTATATTATTATTATTATTATTATTACTGCTATCATCATCATCTATATAATAGTATGTGATGACAACAAATGTGTGTATTCATAAATAATTCATTAGTGGGCCAGCATAGTAGAGCGCCGACACAAATTGATGGTTAACCCTTGTACTGATATTTTCGGCGTTGCCACTGCTCTCGATTCTCTGATTTTTTTTTTTAATTTGGTTATCCAGTATATTGTTCCAATTTTTTTTCTGTAATAAAAATATTCAAAAAATGAATACTCTGGTATTTGTTGTTGTTGTTGTTGTTGTTGTTGTTAAAGTATGGCTACTAGAACACTTACCATTGAGTGTCTGTCCACCCAATTTTTTTTGAGTATGGGACTCTGAAGCTCAGAATACAGCGACTATAAGGTGATTAAGCCGTGCATTCTGTCAGAACTCCGTAGCAACTCCAAGATCGTCAGAAATTGAGCTTCATCTAAAATACCGTTTAGAAACAGTAAGTCCGAATTTTAGCTGTTTTCTTTGCAGACTATTATACTTGAATTATCTAGTGCGCTATTAAGCGTAATGGCTGGATACTCAGTATAAGCAATACAACTCGCACTTGAATGAACCAAACATTGCACTGGGAATGTCGCTTCCTGCACAAATGTTTCGCTGTATGCTAGCCTAGAGTAAAGTTAAACAACACCCCAGACAATCAAAGTAGATAGGTTTTGAAATTCTATTGAATCAAAGTAGGATGACAATACTGCAATGAGTAAATTAATAGAAAGGCGAATAGTATTCAAGAAAAATATGCAACGAAGAAGAATAAAGGAAAAATGTGAAGGTCTTGGGAGTTGAGTCCACTGTGTACTGTAGCTCAGTCTAGGGGGGTGTTTGTGTGAAGATAATGTGGGAATGAAGTGTGAATGCACGTTTGTCTTCATGTACAGTCGTGTGTGAAGTAATAATTAATTGTTTACTGTTTGTGTCATCTGGCCTATGTTTGTCCCTTGCTTGTTAATTAATTGTTTACTGTTTGTGTAGGGGCCCACTTCAAAACATTGGCTACGGATCGGCGGGTTCAAAGTGCGCGGCTGAAGTCGTGAGTGACGCAGCAGTAAAGTACGCACACAACCTGAGGGGCAACCCAAGTCTCAGCATAGGTGAACAACCTTTTATCATTAAAGATAGAAGACAATATATATAGAGCAGAACAAAGTGCGGGATGGTGTGGTTTACAGGAAGGGTATGAATATAATTATCTAGGCTAATGTTATGAAATGGTAAAGGGATGACATGCTGGAAATGGAAATGAATGGAATGGGTAAGTTTGTATATGGATAATAATGTTAGCTGTTCCAAGAGCTGTCTGGGAATCTTTGGGAATCCCAGACAGTTTGTGTCATCTGGCCTATGTTTGTCCCTTGCTTGTTAATTAATTGTTTACTGTTTGTGTCATCTGGCCTATGTTTGTCCCTTGCAGTCGTTACGCCACCCACCAGAAAACGCCGGTTTTTATTGCACCGCGTACTAGGATTACGTCATCTGGTAAGCTGACCCGGGAATAAAGAGAATTGTAAGCCGATTTTCAAGGCTAATATTTTGTGAAAATATTCCTAGTAAGCCCTCAACTAAGCATTATTTTAAAGAATAACTCTTACATATTAATATCCACCTTTTGCTACTTAAGTATCCATTATCTACTGCTATTTAGATGGCTCTTTCTGAACCTCGTTTCGATCAGTAAATGTGAATAGCCTCAACTAGTCACTATTAAACAGCGTTCCTGACCTCTCTTTTGCTCTCATAATTTAAGTGCTTGTCTATTTAAGGTAGAACTATCATATCTGAGAATTTAAAGCATGTTCTTAGAATGTAAGGTTATTTTGTAGAGGTGTAAATATAGACTATAATGAGACAGCTTCATAAAGATATTAAATGAACACATGTCTAATATAAAGAAGTTATGGTCATACTAAAAATGTTATAAGGTTATCATAACATGACTATATTAAATAACAGTTCTTTGACATTAAATAAAAATGTAACTGAAGGATTAATTCTGTTGAGTAAGTGATGTGACCGTGAAATAAAAACTAAAAAAAAAAGACAAAAACAAATAACATCACAAAAGTAAGAAAGAAAAATGGGAGAAAATTATGGTGTTTAGTCATCATCACTACTGGTTTCATCTTCACCATCGGTGATGCTATCGAAAAAATTGACACTTGCCACATCTTCAACACTGTCACAGTCGCTTTCACCTTCACTGCTGTCATCATCTGCTTGATCCTCAATTTGATCAACTCCAAATATGTCTTCCATCAGAAGGTCAATTTCTTCATCTAAGGTAGTGTATCTACACAATAAATAGATTTTATATGTGTTCCACTGATTTATTTGTTCACCATTGAAGCTTAATTTTATTTTAATATAGATTAGTTTTAATATGATTGTATAAAATTATTTTATAGTAAAATAATTATATTGTATACACACATCAAAAAATTACCTTTCAATTCTGACCAGTTCATCTTCTTCTTGGTGTACAATATCTTGTGTGTTTTGGCAATTGGTACAGCGACATCCAGCACCACAAAGTCAGGAATCCAGTTTGTTGGGAGAGTGTGACTAATTAATGTGGTATTTTTATATCTGGCTTGAAAAAAATTGGTAGCAATGCTTTTCTGGCCTTTCACAGGTAGTCCATCAGTGGTACATATTGCACGAGGATATTCTATGTACTGCTGGCCAATGATGTCTGGATTTTTTCCAATCTTATTTGCATATGCTATTTTTCTTCTCATACACTTTTGGACTTTCTTTAGTTCTTGCTGTGCTACATTAGTTCGTCTTTTTGATTTATTTTTACTTGAACTAAACGTTTGTAACTTTTTCCTTCTCTGGGGAACTTTGACACTTGGATTTTTTAAATAGTAAGCCTGTATTCGTTGTTCAAAATATTCCCTTCCTAAAAGATTAAAATTTAGTAGGTCATGTCTTTGCACTACATTTGCTGTTAGGTGCCGAAAAGGATTAATTAATCCCCTGTTTTCAGATATGTGGCAAGGAAAAAGTTCATATTCATTAATTTTTTCGAGCATACATGCAATATTTTTACTAGACTTGATTGCATTGTGCTCGGACTTATACATAATGGGTGAAGCTTTACTGGCTGAAACTTTTTTGGGGGGGAAAATTTGAGTTTTGAAATTGTCCATTGTTTTCACACGATGTGGAATATAGTTGACTATACGGTTGATAATATTTATTGTCGGTTTCACAATAGCTTGCTTTACATCTTTATTAATAAGCATTTCATGACATTCGTCCAACCCCACAGAATGAAGAACTTTGCCTGTTACACTTAGTGCAAACCCCCCTCTTTCAAAATACTTCAATAGCTCAGCTGGCATATGCAACACATCTACAATATGCTGAGATATCAGTCTCTGATATATGGGGTGGTCAAATGCAGTAAAATTGGCAGCCATTAATTTCACTGATGCCAATCGTAGAAACCAGTTCTCACTTCTGATAGCCAGAAATAATGAAATATAGGGCTGGCAATCTGTAAAAACAAATCCACTCCAAAATTTCCAGGTGTCATCAGAGTCTGCCATTTTCTTGACATATCTAATGAATTCGTCATCAAAATCATTTCGCTGTTCTTCAAAAGATCTTATTATACTGTATACTGCTAACTCATCATAGTTAGTGTTGGCAAAGTCACTCAATATACTTGTTACAATTTCATCCACCTTATTGGAATTAGAATTAGCCTTAAAACATTGAAGCATGCTCCTAAAAAGAGCCTCCCACACTTCCATCAAGAAACGATGAGTTCGCTTGAATTGTGTACATCCACCAATGGATTGTGTTGGGTAACTGCTAAAATTAGCCAAATCCTTTAAGCCAGCTTCAAAAAACGGTTTCATGATACAACATTGGTAAATTTTTAATAGGTGCCAATCTCCAGGATATGGTATTAGCCAGCTTAGATCTTCACCATTATTCATGCTTAATTGCCTGAATGACATTGTACGTTTTAGCATCTCCTTCAAGCACAAGGTACTTGTGATTATGTTTAATAATATATTCAGCATGAAGTTCACCAACAATATTTAGGACAGTGTCCTTGCTATCTGCTATTTCATCCATTACTTTGATGTACTTGACTATACCCACTTCTGGCTCAGAAATATTAGATGCATATGAGAAAAATGTTTGAAACCCTATGAGTTGTTCACTTTCACTGTTTCGAAGTAAAAAATAGCTGATTGCATGTGTAATAAACTTTTTCACTTGATCAGTTTCAATACCTGAAACCCTAAAATTTTCAAGAGACAGTGGAACTAAGTTAGGCTTGAAAATAGTGTCATTGGACATAAAATCATATGTAAGAGGGTTACTATTAACTGATGGTGGTGTTGATAACTCTGTACTTGTACGTGCTCTACCACGTTTTGGAAAGGGAGACCGCAAATCTTTGATTGGTGATAAGAGAGCATGAGATCGCTTGACACAACATGACCCACTTAATGAAGGCTTGGTTTGAATGGCCTGTACTGTAGTACCATGCCAACTCAGTTGCTGGTTTCCACTATAAACTTGTGAATAACTATTCAGGAAATCAATGTTATCCATGGTAAATATGGTCAGATGACTGTCATTCATATTATGCATGAGTCCTTGCATACTAGTAAGCTGAGTTATTGTTTGTATATGACGCAATAATGTGTCATAACTCACACACACACCTAATCTATTGAAGATTTTAATTAACTCTGCACTTCCATTGTGAGTGTCAATAACACACTCGCACATACCACACTCACACATACCACACTCGCACATACCACATGGACCAACATGTGGCTTTTGACTGACCATTTACCAACTTGCTACCATTTACCCACTTGATAATCCTTACCTTTTCTAATGAATATTCAATGAAGAAATTATGCCATGAAATTAGATGCAACAAGAATGAAAGTCAGTATTCAACAATTTTAATCCTTGATTTCAATAATGCATATATTTTTAACGAGATTTATTGGTCAGGAACGCTAGTTAATAGCAATGTGTGGGATGACTCTCTGGAAGCCATTTCGAAATGCTCATAAAGAAGCCAGCACAAAGGGCGTCTAGGGACTCCTTGGGTATTCTATGAACAGGCAAGCACTAGTTTAATCTTTATTCTTCAATTGTACGTCTTTTGGACGGCAAAAGCCAGGTAGTTTCAACATTTTGAGGCTCAATAAGTAGCCATTATTTATTCCAATTTAGCGCCTTTTGCGCGGGCTCTCGGTAGACTACTTCCGGTTTGCAAATAAATTTGTACGGGTGGCGTAACGACTGCTTGCTTGTTAATTAATTGTTTACTGTTTGTGTCATCTGGCCTATGTTTGTCCCTTGCTTGTTAATTAATTGTTTACTGTTTGTGTCATCTGGCCTATGTTTGTCCCTTGTTTGTTAATTAATTGTTTACTGTTTGTGTCATCTGGCCTATGTTTGTCCCTTGCTTGCTTGTTCCTTAATCATGCCGATCTTGCTCGCTCCAACATTACTTCTTTTGCATAATAGTAAATAGTCTGGTATGCTTAAAAAAATTCGATTCTTGCTAAAATGCCTTTACAGAATAAAAAATACAAAAAATAGCATACATTTTCATGTTACCCAACTGGTCGTCATAAAATTGACAAGGAAAAGGTTACACTATCATTCAGTAGAGGCAATTAATCCTTTCACCAGCAGATTTACAGTGCTTCCAAAACGAAGTCGAAATCAGTCACAGAATTGTTGGCTGGTATATCACTAACTTGGAGCCAAGCCTATCCAAGAGGTCATTTTTTTCAAGAGCTGAAGAAAAGCTGAAGGAGTTTAATACTCCCAAGGCTCCCAGCATTCGGTATTCTGACAACATCAGGGCGATGCAGTTGGAGTCCTACGGGTTGTGCAGCTCCAGACGGAAGCTAAAACGCTGGCCGCGATAGGCAGTAACGCCGTAAAACTTGATACCTGCTAGGGCCTGAGATACAACCGTAGCTAAATCAGCCATACCCGTGCAACAATTAGCGGTAAACTGGCGCCCTTGCACAAATACGCATGCGCTGTTTTGTGACGTCGCGTTTACGTGTACTATAGGCCCACAATCCGCTGTAAACGTCATCATTTGATGACCCTTACCGTGCATAATTTTTTTTTGGTGAAAAACAGCCACAACTCACTTAATTTTCAAGGTATAGCTACCAAAGTTATACATAATAATTTTAAGGCAATTTTACATCATGTGTCAAAATTTTAGAGATATAACTCAATAAATTCAAAAATCCTGGCTTAAACACTTTTTTTCTTAAAATTTTAAATATTTCGAGATTCAAATTTCGTGTGCCCACAAAATTAGGCTCATATGAAACTTCAGGTATTAAAGTATCAGTATACCAAGTTATAGAGATAAGGACAAATAATTTCTCTTTTTTCAGCTTAAACACTTCCAAATTCACTGTCTTGAAGCTCCCAGTTCCATCACCTATAACCACAAAAATAACCACAAACCCACAAAATTGTTTTGTCTGTATGTTAATATGACATTAATGTATAATAATACAAATTTTTAGCTTTCTATTACACATACTTGAGAAATTATAGCAGAATTAGCAACCTTAACCAAAAAGCTAAAAAATCCACTCTCTAAGCTGGAAGCACTGTATGTCGACCAATGTGGTAATTTGATAATTTCATGATATTTTATTTTATTATTTTCCTGTAAAGACAATCAACTAGAGAATAATTTTTAAAGCAAGTTAACACAAAACTATTTTCTAGTATCCAAAAAAAAAAGTCTCATCGTCCTAAAAGAGAAAAGTTAAAACTTCAGAATTACCTTTTTACTGACGTTCAATCTTAAATTCAATTATAGACAGTCATGATGCTGCTTACAGAGTTCAAACACAGTGCATGGCTTGTTCACTTTCAAGCTACTGAATTCTGAGCTTCAGAACCTCTTACCATAAAAAAAAAAGAAAAAAAGGCAGACTGACGCTCAACGGTAAGCGTTCCGGAAGCCATAATTTTTAAAAATATTCTAAAAAAAACAAAATAATATTTTTAATGTTTTTTATCACAGGAAGTGCTACATCGCAGCAACGTAAAAGCAAAATAAATTAGAACATTACATTGGATAATTGATTATTTAAAAATCAGAGAAGTACCAACTGCACCATATGCGCTTATGCCGGTGAATGGGTTAAGGAAACAATGACTTGTGTGTAGCTAAAAACAAGTGAGGATTCAACAGGGAATCAAAGTCCACAATCATGGATTGAAGTGCAGTGAGACTGGTAATCAGGAAGAAGTACAGATGAAGGAGCAGAAGGGAATCCATTACTCAAGAAGAAAAAAGCAGGAGTGGAAAATGATGTAACTAAACCAAGTGGTAGAGATAAAAGTTTGTGCATTCCTAATTTGCGAAACTTGTTACATCAAACACCGTTGTATGGTAGGGTACTTACTACTTATTATTAATTTTATTTATTATTATTATTATTATTATTATTATTATTATTGTCATTGTTATTATCGCTATTTTTATTGTTGTTTTTTTTTGTTGTTCTTGTTATTGGGTACCTGGTATTAGATTCTTATTAACTGGTTTAGACATGCTGCTCTCACCACACTCACTACTAAAGCACTGGCCAGGGAGAGGGTACATTCAAATAGACTAGCAAATATAGTCAGGGCAGTGCAAACTTTGAAGTGACTTTTGTTATATGTAAATATGTCACACGCTCTCTTACCACACTTCCCCCTTCTCCTCCCCCTCCCACCCCACCCCCTCCTTCCTTAATATAGTTCCCAACACTCCAATGACGGACCACACCCACCAACATGCCTATTAAATTAATAATTTGGCAAGCAAGCAGGGGTAACACAATTGAAAATCGGGGATGTTTGTTTGTTTATATATATGTGTGGGCGTACGTATGTCATTTTGTACTTTGACCCTCGTGTATTTTTGTGTTCGCTCCGTGTTCGACCCCATCCCACTAAACAGAATCCTCCGGTTTAGCGATCATTACCCATATCACCCTAGAACTTGAACTGTTTACCGCTTTGAATTCTTTTGCGGGTGCAGTTAAAACTCAAAAACTTATGGAAGCTCCAATTCTATTTGAGTTGTTGGTGGTGGTAAGTTAATACGCTATTTGTCACAGTTATAAGACCTACGCAACGGAATTTACTTGAAAATTCATTGTCCACTAGACTAACCACGGAGGTAAGTCTTGCGTAGGTATGTTCAGTTGTGTGAAAGTATTGTGCGTTACAACTACTACTAAGAATATCACAAAGAAAACTTTAAATAACGTGACTTGATTTTGTTGCTTCTTTTCAATTCAAACAGTTGCGGGGATCAGTTACTATGGCATTGAATTGCCTTTACCATACATACGTAATTTAAAATCTCGACTTTATTTTAGTAGCTGGAGTGTTAATAGTTAAAATTAATCGTTTAACAATAGTGTAGTTTAAGGCTCGCTCACCATTTGTGCTCAAGCACAAGCACATCATCTTTCCATTGACAACAATACTGAAATGGTGCAATGACAGATCTCCACTTTCAAAGTCATCGGAAAAGGTAGTAGAGTCAAAGCAGATATTACTACTGCAAGAAGTAGCTATAGCAAAATTGTATTACAATTAGTACTTCAGGATAGATCAGGGAATTGCCTATGGTTGGCAACTAAACCTTTAGCACTCGAACAAATGCTTGCATATTAAAGCATTGATCCACCCACACACATTCTTTAAGTTGGTTCGTCTCTTTATTTATTATTTATTCAATTTATTATTATTTTTTTATTATTTTTTTGGGGGGGCGGGTGGGGGGTGGGGGCTGTTTTAAATGATTTGTATTCAAGATGGTGTATTTAGGGTGCCATGTTTGTTAGTGATGTTTTTTTTTGTGGTTGTTGTTGTTGTTTTTTTGTTTTTTTTTTTAGTTGTTTTTTTTTTTTATGTTATCTTCAGAGAAAGACCACCATTAGTTGCATCTGAGATCACTCCAGGACAGCGGCATCCAATTCATGTCTGGGATCACGGCAGGATGTGTTTACTGATGAGTGGAATTTCTGGATAACTGATTTGGGGTTGTTCATGCAGGACTAACACATTATTGTAAAGAAACAATGGTCATGTCGTAATGTAAAAAGTCATCAATGTTTTTGTCTCACATTGAATGATGTTGTAGAAACAGCACAAATATTATTATATTAATAAAGGCTGTTAGTGGGGGCAAAGATCTGTGGTGCATGGGCACAGGATCACACAGTTTATGCATTTGTAGGAGGTGATGCCCAACTGATGCTGGGTCAGATGAAATCCCAAGAGTTCTTAGACATGTGCATATATAATCAATATAGTGGAACCTCTGAAGTGAGAGCAATTTGGGACCAGGCTATCAGTTCACAAGTCATAGGGACAAACAGAAGTTCCTAATAGTGATTTACTTAGTTCACTATCAGAGGTTACACTGTATGCTCACTCTGCTATACTGCTGCATGGAAGTCCTTATACGGCATATGGAATGATTGCACATGCATAATTTATTTGCTGCATAATGCAGTTTTTGGCCACTTTAGTTGCTATACTTAGTATTGTATGTGTACAAACTAATGTATATTATTATAGCTGTAACAGGGTATATTGGATTCACCAACAGTGAACTCTGTAACGAGCAACACCATGCAAATACTTGGATATACACCAGTGTATAGCCGTATACTTTTGTTATACACACGAAATACTCCAGTGACTCCATCTTGTTTACACCAGTGAATATCTGTTGTGACAGACCATAATACTGGAGTATACTGTATTACTTTATACCAGGTGTATACCAAACTATATGTGTACTAGATGTGTTGCTGGAGTATACCCTAAGTATTCGTGATGATGTCTTACCACAGCATGCAGTGTATAGATACTAAGTATACTATATGTATTCCAAGTGTACTCATAATGACACAATACAGTATATGTAGCGTTCTTTGACAGTAATGATGTTTATTAAGGAGCTGGTACTGTTGTGGGGTTGTAACTCCCGCACAATAGAGAAGAATCAATTCAAAGGACCAGCCTAATTGTAGGGATAGGCAACCGTTCAACTGTGAGAAAGAGAGAAAGTTAGTACTGTGAGCAGAGAAGAGAACTAGTTGTAACAATTCTTTCAAAGTACAGTAACTGAATGAATGACAAAGAAATGATAATTTTATGAATGAACAGCAAGTGTGCAATGTGGTGAACATAACAATTGAGGTTAATTAGTGTGTCATGCAGGCTATTGTTCAGAGTCTGATGCAATGGTATTCATGATCAGGGTTTTATCTGTCCATTCACAGAGGCATAGCTGTCATTGGGTGGTGTTATACCCAGACAGGTACAGTGGTGACAACTTCGTGGCAAGATCCGGCAGGAATTTCCCATAGTACGTCAGCATGCCTACATAGGACTTCAGCTCGGTCACATTTGTAGGTGTAGGTACAGCTTCAATAGCTTCGACAGAGGGTGGATACCATCCGCATCGATCTGATATCCCAAGAATGAGACTGAAGGAGCCATGAACACACACTTGTCCTGTTTCACTCACAATCAGACTCAGCCAACCGTGCAAGTACTTTATCCAAAATCCGCAAATGACTTTGCTAGTCTTCTCCCGCAATCAAAATGTCATCCAGGTAAACTTTGGGATTCCTTGGAAGAGGTGTACCATCTCTCTCTGAAAAATGCCAGGAGCAGAGGATATCCCGTAGGGCAATCTCGTGTATCGGAATAAACCTTACTAATGTTGATGACCACATACTTTTTGGAATCATCCTCTAGAAGCAGCTGTTGGTAGGCGTGTCTTAGGTCTAGCTTCGTGAACAGCTTCCCTTTTCCTAGTGATGATGCCACCAGATCATCAACCTTGGGTATTGGGTACCGGTCTAGCTTGTCTAGCTTGGCTACGGGGTTAACAGTCACTTTGAAGTCCCCACAAAGTCTCACAGACTTATCCTGCTTCATCACCACTACCAGGGGTGTGGCCCACTGTGAGTGCTTTACAGGCTCTAGAGTTCCCTCTGCTACCAAGCGTTCCAGTTCCTCCTCGACTTTCTGTCGCACGTCGAATGGTAGAGTTCGAGCCTTGAAGTAGCGAGGTTCAGCACCAGGATCCACTTCAATCTTGACCTTCCGTCCTTTGAAGGTTCCTAGTCCTTCCTGGAAGATCCCAGGATACTTGTCCAGGATTACCTGCAAATCTCCTCTAGGCTAATTAACCTTAATTACACTAAGCCAATCTCTCCCAAATAGCGAAGGACCATCTCCCTGAACAATGATTAAGGGAAGTTGAGCTATCTGGCCACTATATTCCACCTGCACATGAACTAACCCTAACACTACCAATGACTGTTTTGAGTAAGTCTGTGCAATTTCAGGTTAGCAGGCTGTAATTTCCTCATAGGCCACAAACACTTGAACACCCTCTCCGACATTATGGATCTGGAAGCCCACGTATCTAATTCCATAGTTGCCTCACATTCATCAAGGAGTACCTGTACCTTCAGTGGTAGGACGTGTCTGTTTGGAGAATTCACAGCATTGAGTGGTTCCTCGTAGTCCACTTCTGCTGCTCCTGCCACCGTCTTGATTCCTTGGATTGTTTCCTTCCGTTTCCGACAGACTCTCGCAATGTGTCCTTTCTTTCCTCAGCATCCACAAAATTGTCCTCGAAATCTGCAATTATTTTGCTTGTGATTCGTGCCTCCACATCTGTAGCAGGAGGTCTTCCGAATTACCGAAACTAAAATTGTTATCCATATTTTTTAAATAACCAAGTATATTTAAATAACCAAAATTAAAATTTATATGTGCTATAAATGAACATCTATTTTTTTAACTATCATAGTATTGATGAAGTTTAATTATGACAAGACATTTCAGCTTTGAGAAAACTAGATTATGTTCATTCGTAAGTATTAATGTAGTAGTTAAAAATGAATTTGTACAGTATGATATGTGCTATAGCTAAACAAAATTTAAGTTTTGCACTACAAAAAATAAATAAAATACAAATAAATGAGACGTAGCTAATTTAGATAGAAAAACTAACTGGCTAAAAAATAAAGTTTAACAAACAATAATTTAACACACCACAGAATAAAATTGCCAAATGTATAGTTGGATGCATCACATGACCGGGATTCAGGGGTGGGTGGGTCAACAGTTTAGTGCATGAAAAGGTGAAGTCGTGGCTAACCAAATAATGTGATGAAAACTTTGACTAACTCTTATAATTGCTATTGAAGGACTTGAACTAGAAAGAAGTGTTAGATATTGTTAAACGAGCTTCCTAAATGTATATGGGGAGGGAAAACTTAAAATTTGGAGCGGGGAGCGGGGAATACCACGGCTCCCGATTACCATTGTGCATCTTAATAATCCATAAAGAATCACATTGTACGCAATGATTTGGAGTTAAAAAAAATTCTTGCTGAGCTAAATATACATGTATAGCTAAAATACAATCACTTACAATAATATTCTTTTTTTTGCTATGACAAAATTTATAAATGTATTAAAATAAACAAAATATTATATATTCAACATTGATGTCAGATTACTGTATGATAAAAAAAATATGGTAGCTAACGAACTTTGTTCCTGCGTTTCTGGCTTTTGAAATTATCTAAATTGTCACTTAAAAATTCAATTTCTTCCACTATTGATTGAATTTTTTCCTCAAATGTTTGTCGACTTTCAGTACATTGATTTGATGACTGATCTTGAAGCACCAAGGAAACATTATACTTTTTGCAAGCTGTTTGTAAGTCTGTCTTCAATTTAGCAAGCTTATTCTTATTATTATTGTATAGACTTTTTATTGACTGTACAGTGCCTTGCATTGAGTCAATTTTATTTCTAAATGTCTCAATTTCCGTTTTTTTGTCATCTCTTCCAGCAATAGGAGACTTTTTTCTAGCCTCTTTTATAAGGTCATCATTAGCTTGTGGAACTGTGTCACATTTTTCTAATACAATAACATTCATTGACCGAGGAGGTAGAACAGGATCTGGCATTTTTATTGGATCACGAATTATCATTTTATATTTTCTGTCTATATGCGATGGTTGACAACCACTGTGTTTAATGAAGTATTCCCATAACAATGGGTCAAATTCACAAAAAAGTTTATCTTCTTCAATTGGGATATCAGTCTTTATAGGATACATACAGTGAAATATGTCCATCTTGTAATAAAGGAAGACATTATTCTCATTTATTTTTATCATACTAGTCAATTGAGGATTGCGCAATGAAAAGTCCATATGGTACCACAATTTAGGGTCATCTTTGTTGTAATGTTCATTCGAAAGCACATAAACAAGGAATTTAGATAGGTTATATGGAGGGTCACCATCTGTTTCAAATTTAATACTACAATATTCACGTAGTCGTAAGAATGTTTCCCAAAACTGATCTTCATACTCATCTAAAATGTCAACTCCCAACAGCATACCTCTAAATAGTATCACGGCTAAAATATGCCGTACTCTTAGCGCATTTGCACGTGCTATTGTTATTTCTCTTCCATCTTTCCCAGCAATTTGAAGGTAAAGTTGGTTAAGTAAATTCTCTTCATCTGCAACATTGGTCTCACATTTTCGGCAAAACAATATCCAAGTTAAATTTGTACTGGATTTATGTTTCTTTGAGATTCCGTCATATATAAAATCATGGTCACTCTTCTGATGGTGTATTTCATAATAGCTCTTCAGAAAACATTCAGAAAAAATGTGACTATTACAATCAATTATTCCACCCACTTCATTTTCCTCTTTCGTTTGAAGACAAAGTGGGCAAAGGTCTGTCTTGTTCCCTTTTTTGTAATACCCAAAAGCAGTTTTATATGAAGATATTTTATCATCAAGATTAAATTCAAAACAGTTTTCAGTGTCATTGTATTTACTGGTTTCCTTGTCCAAAGGTTCACTTAAATCTGATGTCACCATATTCGGTCTCATTTCAATTGATGTGCTACTTGAAGATTCTTCATACTCACTTTCTAGACGACATAAAGATTTGCACTTAAATGATGTTATAATTCAATAAACCCATTAGTGTGCTACAGAACATAAATAGTGGCAAACTAGTGGCTTGTCAATACTACAATGATTACTTGACTACTGTTGATTCATGCTTGATGTAGGTCATTTTACTAATGAGCTAGTTGAACATAACTGAAGACTGGGAGTAAACAAGGGTGATGCATGGATGATAATTGGTGCAAATACTTCTGCAGTCATTATCATTCAAAATTGTAAAACAGGGCCTCCAGTCCCATCCTAGTTTTTTGTTTATTTAACTATTGTTTGTTTTTAACTCCTGCCTATGTCACTGGGACTGTCTTTCAAGTGCAGCTACTTACGCAATTGTGTCAGTGGAATAGCTTCATTACTTTTTGACTGACTCCACATCAAGGCAGGTAAAATATATCTGTAGGATGTTTAAACTATTACTAACATTTGAAGGGGCTTTAGAATTAATTGTGGTAAAAATCGTTGACGAATGATGAGCCCAAAGAAGTGTCCAAGCTAGCTCAGGTAATTAAGGAATTTTCTCTATAAGTAAGTAAATCCTCAGAGCTCACTGACTATTAACCAAAGCAGTGCAGTTCATAGCAGAGCCATATTCCACCTTCCCTAACCCTTTCGTGTATAGCCACTTAGATACACAAATACAAATTTGTGTAGAGTTGAGTGCAACCTTATGGCCTAATAAAATTGTGTATTACAACCCCATATTAATAGCACTGCAATTAGACCTACCCCTGTTTGTTCTAATACTAGCTATGCTGGTAAGAGGTCTCATCAAAATGATAGACTTAATCTGTCGATGATTTCCTACTAATTTTCAATCATTGTTATCAAACGTAGTTAATGAGTGGCTATTATCACATTGAAAACCCAATACCAAAAAATGTAGTCCAAAACAACCACACCAAAACTGGATGTTTAGAAAATAATGTGGTGGTCAGCTGTTCTTCAAGAAATATAGACAACCAAATTGTGGCATCCAGGTTGTAGTAATACGCAACTCTGTGATTGTATGTTACTTTGTGGTTATGTGTGTTGTAGTTTATGATGTAACTTATTACTGCAGCTTAATAACCAGTTCTATTAATTCTTTGTAAGCATGTTGTATCTATTTGAGTGATTTATTAAATATAAACTTTTGGTGACCAGTATATACTATGGCTACTCATGAAACTATCAGTGAATTTACTCGTCTCGGATGATTGGACAGACTACACTAAAAGACTGCAAAAGTATTTTTTGGCCAACGATGTGGATGATGCAGTGAAAGGTTTGTGGACCTGCACAGAATATTTCAATATGTAAGTACACATTGTGATGGTAGAAGTCCTTCAAAGTATTTGATGATGTCCCAGTTGTTGCTATAGGAACTGTACAGCTGTACACTCCAGCTGTGTACTACTACTGCTGTGTTCATTGTCTATCACAGATGTCACTTTGAAAACTTCTATTTGGATGCCACCCGGTACTAGGCCACACAATAAGGAGTTTATTTCGATGGTGATCCTTTCCTAACTTAACAATTCTATTTGGTGGCCTCCGATTTGCTGGTAATAGGCCTCTCAATAAAGAGTTTACTCCTATGCCACATACAGGACAATTAGTAGCTTAACTGCTCCCAACAAACCGACGGACAAATCCTTTGCAGAACTCATCAAATTAATGTCTCATCACCTTACTCCCTCTATGATAGTCCGAAGATTCTATTTTCATTTGAGATTACAACGCACAGAAAGTCTAAAGCTGATTAGCTATATTGCTGAGCTTAGATGTTTGTCGGAACACTGCAACTTCGATGCTACGCTTGATGACATGCTATGCGATCGACTCATTTGCGGCATCAAGGACACCAAGGTTCAACGGAGGCTATTAGCTGAATTAGCTGTTACATTTAAAAAGGCATTTGAGCTTGCACAAGCCTCTGAAATTTCGGATCGAGACACTAAAGATCTGCAAGTACTCCCAATTTCCAGTGCACATGCCGGTAAATTTCGGCAAAACACCTACAAAGTCATTGTGGGCTGTCAATGACTGGCCTGCGAGACCATGCTGGTGGTATGGGGGAAAGCATTCACCAGATGTGTGCTTCCACAAGAATGCTACTCAACATTTCTGCAGCAAAACTGGGTACATTGCTACAGCATACCTGTCTAAAGCTAGACAGCAGAAGTCACATTCTAAGGCGAAAGCAAGAAAGCGCAGTACATGCAGATGAGGGATGAAAAACCTTGATTATGTGCAGATGCGGAATGAAGACATAGAAGATGTTGAAGCAAATAAAAATGTTTACAATCTAGTTGCCGTATCTCTCAGCAAAAGGTCACCAATCACCTATGGTCGTCACGGTGAAAATCGGTGAGGTGGATTTAGAGATGGACATTGACACTGGCGCTGTCTTAACTCTGGTCAGCAAAACAACTTACCACAAAACTGTGGCCTTCAGTAGCCCCACCCCTTTCTAGACTGTCGAACAGCTTCGCATGTACACATGGGAGTTGTTGGAGGTAAACGGAACAATTGAAGTCAAAGTACAGTATCAGGACCAAGAAGCACACCTAGAACCAACGGTTGTCGCATGTTTTGGTCTCTTGCTATTGGGACAAGACTGGCTAAAAGTATTCTGGTTGGACTAGTCAGAGTCAATTCAGACTCAGGAGATTTCCAGAAGATTTTGGACAAGCACAGCACTATGTTCAAGGATGAATTGGGCTTAGTGAAAGAAACAATTGCAAAAATACACCTAGACCCATCTACGAAGCAGAGTTTTCACCGACCTTGACCCATATTTTATGCTCTGCAATTATTGATGGTTGAGCAAGAATTAGAAAGACTAGAGACTAGAGCTAGTGCAAATAATCTCTCCAGTTAAATTCTCTGAGTGGGTGATGCCAATAGTTCCTGCAGTAAAGTAGGACGGATCTAAAAGAACTTGCAGCGACTATAAAGTAACTGTTAATAAGCAAGCCAAAACAGACACCTACCCACTTCCGAAAGTGGAAGATTTGCTGGCATCATTGGGGAATTCCAAGTTATTTATGAAACTCGACCTGGCACACATCTGATACTCAAATTATGTTGGATGACGACTCGTTGTTGGACCAGTTTGGCCAAGTCCACCGTCTATATCTACTCAGTTACAAGGTAAAAATGATACTTCTATTTAGCCCTTTCGGCCTCAAAAGAATGTAATTAACCCTCAGCATGTATGCACGAGAGAGTTATAGTAGTCGTCCTGTCTGTCATGCTCTGATTTTGGAGATTACTGACAATTAATCATTGATTTAGGTATGAACTTACTCAGAACGAAGATTTAGGACCATTCATTGTGCTACTTTTTTTATTTCGGGCTAATTGTCGAGAAAACACGAAGCTTTCAGCTCTGCATAGGTACCAGCTTTTGTGGGAAACGCCCCCTAGTGTCACATCATAATCATGTGAACAAATAATTTCTTGCAGCCAGTGGTGTAGTTTGCTTTATGCTCAGGGCAGTTAGTTGAAAGAAGTGAAGTTTCGTGTTGAAAATGTATACCGGTGAGTGTTTCTGGCTAATTTAGCTTCTTCTCTTATGAAGACAGGTTTCCATGTACCATTTTCATTTACAAGGCTTTCTTAAGAGTAACACATGTGATTGAGTCATAATGAATGAATATAGGATTCTCCAATCTGGGATCAACAGTAATTTCCTCTTTCTTGTAATGAGTTGTTATCATGGCATTAAAAATCCTTTACTATACTTAATTTTTTAAAACTCGGCCATTTATTTAGAAGCTGAAGAAGGCTTTTTGTTTGCTACTGGTCATTTAGGTATGTATAATCAGAATGGCTTAAAAAGATACTACATTACTCAGAAAAATTGAGGTAAGAAAGTAATTCAGTATTGTTAGCTAAATTAACGACCCATAGCTATATATTTTTACTTTCAGGAATAAATCGACTGAATATTGCCTCCCTGAACTAGGTGAATAGGAGCTATAACTTCAGGCAAATGTAGTCTTTTTTTGTATTTTTTGCATACAGATCAATGCCAAAAATCAACTTTTATCATGTTTTACCCTACTCTTTGAATTACCATTTGGAATTAAGCTCATCACTGGTTAAAAATCCTTTATTTTATTGTTTAGTTCATGTTATTAGTACAGTCGGTTCAACCAAGATGGACTAGTAAACTTCGCATTGAATGTGTATATTCATTTAATTCTTATTACTAAGCTAAGTCATTAATTTTATAAAGATACCACCCACCAACCGATAATCAAATACTCACTTGTACATTTTGGTCGTGCAAAAACAAATGTTTTTTCTTCTGTATTATCTCCAGTTTCTTCTTCTGGAGGACCTGGTGATTTCTTGGTTGGTAGATTTTCACCTGCTAGAGATTCTCTTATGGAGTCTCCTGTTAAGTAGATAAGTTTTCAACAAAACACACAATGTCAGTGAATATAAAAATGGTATAATTTAATGTTTTTAGGACTTTAATACTAATATTCATGCAAAAAACAAAAGAGAAAGAACACTCCTATATTAAATTGGATATCCTAAATACTTAGCTCATTAGTAGCCTAACTCAAATTGTCCAGGCCTAACTAGACCCTATATGAGTGCAAGACTCTAAGTTTTTATTTTTTAAATCTCTGAGTGACACTGCCAATGTTATTTGAAGAGAAGTAGCTGTAGATTTCCCCCCCACTAATTTTACTATATTACCTATCTATAAAGCAAGTAGAGATTTGGCTGACTTTGGACAATACTTCCTTTATGTGTTGCTTCAAAAATGAGAGCTGTAATTTATCTGCTGCAAGCTCACTATCAATCTATTTCTTTTAGCTTTGCTTTCATAGTAGGTATTAGTTTATCTATCAGTATTCACTCTAGCATGGGATAGTTGCAACTCGCAGCTGGTAATTTAGATATGTGAAGATCAGCCCTATCTACCAATTTTGATTGAGAAGTACGATTAGCAATCACAGCTAGCTAGGCCAAGCACTAGCTATTTATTCCATTATTTCCTGTTTTATTTCTAACTTTTGTTTGTGCAGCATGCACACACTGTCTTACTCTTTGTCTATAACCACACTTCTAGCTACTCAGTCATCTTCCTAACATTATCATGTACACAATTTATCTATATAATAATACACTTGTATGTCATGAACGACAATGACGTCGACCAACGATGTGTATTCGTGAATAATCCATGAGCTTAAGCAGTTTGGTAAAGCATTGCCATACCTTGAATGGGTAAAATGTCGTCCCATTCAGTTGAAAGTGATTAATTGTAACTAAAAAGCGGGTGGAATAGACGAGGGAAAAAAGGAAGGCGAAATTACGAAAAAGAAGGCAAAAAGGCGACTAAAAAGCGGCAAGGTTAGGCAGCGTAGTAAAATCACTGAGTAAAGGCAGCATAAGTTTCAAAAAGGAAGGCAAAAGTAGTTATGAAAAAGAAGGTAGCATTTCACAAAGTCTAAGTCCACAACCATAATAGAAGGACAGGAAGATTCAGAAGCAGGAGAGGTAGACAAGGGACTCCATGACTCAAGAGCTGAAAAAAGGAAAAGTGGGGGGGATAAGAAAAGCTGAGATAGTTCAGGAATGAGAGTAGGAGAGGGAAACTGTGGTAGAGAATGATAACAATGAATAAAAGTAACTTATTCTACTGCATTCTTACTGTGCAATACGTCAAGCGCCACTGTGGTGGTGGGGTACTTGCTAGTCTATATGTATATAATAGTATGCTTGTTCATGATGACAACAGTGTGTGTATTCATGAATCATTGTAGTGGACACACAGATTGAACTTTCACATTCGTAAGAACTTTCACCTCATCATAATTATAGTTGTTTGTGTGGGCGTAACTTCGCACTACTGATGGTGGGTATGGTAAGGTGATAGTAAACTCGAAGGACCAGATGCCAGGTGTGGCAATCAATGGACAGTTTGGCAGAAGCTCACGCGGCAACAGCTTTTGATACAGTTTGGAACCTAATTCAGGGAAAGGGATGATAACATTAAGTAGAGGTGAGGTGACACAAGACTGAGTTGGGTAAGAAAGGGAGGAGTTTGAAAGCAGAACAAAGATAATGTGGTAAGAGTCTGTACTTAGGTAAGATGAACAAATGGTAGGTAACACGAAAAGAGCTATTAGACAAGTTAATTATTAGCACAAAGTTCAAAATTATTTTGTTGGAACAGGTACGGCCGAGCAGCCATGGCCGCACCAATATTTTAACAAAAAGGGGCGTGTCTATTTTTCTATGCTTTACCCGATCGTGGTAGTTGGGCTGTCGAAATCGAGCGATAGAAATGACTTCTGCCAGGATTAGTATGAGTATCCCAATAGCCCAGGTTACCAGTGCTGTCACTCGCTAATAGCATGAATAGTACACCAGCTTTTTAAAGTCATTTGCAATTGTAGCTACACTGTATCGTTCACTCACTATCTCCTTATTTCAAGATTAGCTTCCGCTGTAACTTCATTTTTAAGGTACAGCTCCTGTTGAAAAACATTCCGTCTAACGAGGGTAGAACTCTGCGGTAAAGAATGACATTATCTCCAACTAGAAACTACTCGAACTGTACGTTTCGAAGGTTAACACTGTATGCGTGCGCACTTACCCGTACTATTTCACTTAGCTACCATGGTATTTCACTTAGTTTCCACTGTTACTGTGCTATTTCAAATTAGTTACGTGCTCCGTGCGATTTCAATTGAACAGTGATTTTTCCCATACATTTTTGAATGGGCAACTTATGCCCCGTACTATTAAATAGCTAATATCGAGCCTTTTAGAGGATTTTAGGAAACTCCAGACCTGCATGGTCCTTCTAGAAGATTTTTAGGGAACTCCAGACCTGCCTGGTCCTTCGTTTACTACCATCTTTTGAAAAAACAAATGTAGTTTGGAGTCTTTCCAGCATTGTTGGTATGCAAAATGGCCATTTTTGCACTACTAGGACTCTTACCATTTAGTTATTTGCCACAAATACTATAAAATGTTTGAAGAAAATAAAGCTATGAAGGCCACTAAAGGTGGATTCAGTTTTTTTTAAGTTTTCTTGTGTTGTTTGCTTTGTAGCTATGTCCAAGTAGCTATATTAATACACACTACATAATAGATAACTTCAATTTAACATTATTTATTTGACATGAACCTACTGATTGTTATAAAAATCATTTTATTTGTAATATAATACAACTAGCAAGTACCCCGCCACATAGTGGCGCTTGATGTATTGCAAAGTAAGAATGCAGTAGCACAAGTTATCTTACTCAGTTATCATACTCTACCATTGGTTAACGTTACATGAGTTTCCCTCTCCTACTCTCTTTTTTTCTGAACTATCTGAGCTATTCTTCTACCCACCTCTCTTAACTTCAGCTCTTTTTCTTGAGTCATGGAAGCCCCTTTTACTTTGTCTATCTCTCCTGCTTCTGAATTTCTGTCCTAAGAAACGTTTGTCTTTTATTTCGTACTTTAGCCTTTCTTTTGAAAACTACTCGTCGATTCCACCCGCTTTTTAGTTATAATTAATCGCTCGCCTTTTTGCCTTCTCTTCCCTTCCATTTTAAACCTACACCCCTCACCTCGCCGATTCCATCCGCTTTTCAGTTACGATTAATCGCCTTTTACCTGCTCTTCCGTACTTTCGCCTTCCTTTTTTAAACCTACACCGCCTTCCATCGTCAATTGCACCCGCTTTTTAGTAGTAACCAGCACATTGTGTACTGATTGCGGTGATACTTTACTTACCATAAATGAATGATGCTTTACCAAACCATATCGTCGTCGTCATTACTGACACACAAGCGTATTATTAATACAATAATAGCTTGTACTGACTTTTTGGTGTGATTTACTAGATACGCAGAACATTGAATTAAACTCTTGGTTTATTTAATAGAAAAAACTACTGTATTGTAACTTGTGGGTGTGGTTAGGTGGATGTGGTTATAATGGCCGCACCAATATGATCTGACTTCCTGTTAATAGTTTTTGATCTTCTTGCCTTGATCCTGGCACTCTTGCAGCAAAGGTATAGCTCATGCTGCAGAGCTGGGGTTGACAGGTTATTTGGATGGCAATGGTATTGGTTATCGTGCTATAGTCTGGTCTGACCCAGACAATAGTAGCACTCACCTCACGTGATCTCATGAGTTCAGTCAGTCAATCCAGTTATTGTATTCCATCGTGTCATGTTCAGTTCAAAATAAAAGTTAAACCCGTATAGTTCGTAGTTTTCAGCGAAGCGAGCGGAGCTGACTCTCTATGAGTTCGCGATATATATATATTATATTTAGGTCTAGAAATTGTTTTTGTTCTTGCGTGGGCGTACGTGTGTACCTTTTCTCCTACGCGCCCTTGCGCGGGTCAGGTAACCTTCTTAGCAACATTTTGTTTTGTTTACCCACCGTACGAAGTAGCAATGCCCAGTAGACAAAACGTTAGAAACGCTCGGTCAAGAGCTTTGAGGGCGTTAGAAACTCCTGAAGAAAAATTAGTAAGGAGAGCGATAAGAAATAAAAAAGACAGGGCAAGGAGGAGGAGAGCTAAAACGAAGCAGAAACAGGTAGCAAAGTAAAGAATCTCACAGTATTTTGTAGCCACACCAAGCATGCATGGAATAGCTGCAATTACAGGGAACATGCATCGCTCGCTTCGCTATTTTGTGCTATTAGAGCAGGTAGCTAGCTAAACCTCCCCGTTACATCATTAGCTGAGCGGGTGGGTACAGAGTTGGCAATAACTGAATGGGTAAAGCATCATCACATCAGTTAAAGAGGAAACGAAGGCAATTAAGGAAACAACAACTATTGTAGCTATAACAAAATCAGCGAGGAAAGGACGATGAATTTTCAAAATGGTAGGTAAAAGCAGGAGGAATAACAAAGGGGGAGAAGGGAATCACGACGCAGGAAAAAAAAAAGAGTTGAGAAGAAAGTAAAGGAGGGTGATAAGATGGCTCAGGAAGAAAGACAGCAGGAGAGGGAAACTGACATAACTAAACTAAGTGGTAGAGAATAATAGGAAATGCCTTATGCTACTTGCATTCTTAATTTTGCAAAAGTTAATACAACAAGTGCCACTGTGTGGCAGAGTACTTGCTAGTAACAATAATTTCCATACACGAACAACAATGTAGCTCATAATAGCTCGAAATAGACCAATCACCACTTTGTAGCTACTTATAGTTATTTCTATCTCATTGTTGTGTTAGTGGTTCGTATCTGGCTATTGATAATAATTTTTGTGATCCTAATTTACCCAAAATATAAAAATATTGAATGTGCATATGAACATAATTCAGTATTTTTATATTTTGGGTAAATGTGTGCATATGTACATAATAGGAGTGTGATATGGTGAAATATTTCATTGGGCAGGATTTTCACCAGCTAGAGTCCAAGTGAAAATATAGCCTGAGAATTAAATACCTTGCCATATCACTATGACCAGTGTAATAAGTGGTTTATTCCATGCTCACACTCCCAGCTGACATTTTAGCAGCTGCTCTAACCTGGTTGGGCAGGCTTCACTAGAGGTAGGTAGATGTAAAGACACACACACACATACACACACACACACACACACACACACATACACAAAAAAAAAAAAAAAAAAAAAAAAAAAAAACTGGTAAACTAGGCTCTCGTTACTATAACTAGTAGCTGCTTTAACTACTATCTTATCAGAGAGTAATGGGATTCAAGGTCCACATAGTGAAAATATCTAGCTTGGAATAAAAGTTATCATATATGGATACCATAAAAAGTGTGCCTAGGCTATAGACCAAACCCAGTATAGTAAAGGTTTTATTATGAGACTGGTGAGATAAAAATATTTTTGGAGCAAACTAAAATAGCAATTCATAAGTGAAGATGAAACAATGATTATAGCAGCAAATCTAATAAATCACTTGTAAAAATAGAAGAGAAAAGATGGCTCACATTAAATAGATTCAACTTAGCAACAAACTACTAGATACTTACCTTCACTTTTTGGTTTAATGGTAGAACTCAATTGTGACTTGAAACATTTTCTACTGTATCTTTAATTTCTTCAGGAAAATGTAATAATTCCTTGTCTTCTTGATTTTGACCGACTATGGATTCTTTTATGGATTTTTTTTGTAAAGTAGACAATGTGTATGTTTATTACATTGCTAAAGACATCTCCTAACAAGTTAGAGTTAGCACTTAAATATACTACTGTATGTGTCATGATAATCCGTATCAAGGGAATGATCATGCACATAACTACTCAGGTAAGTTAAATTCGATTATACCTCACAGCTACCTAACTCCAAACCATCACAAGCCACTTACTGTCCCTTGTTTCTTTACACATGGAAAGTGTAGATGGTGCAGATTGGGCCCTAATAGGCCATGCTGATTCTTTTGTCTCCTTATTGTATACACTTGAAATTCTTTCTGCTTTCACGATGAGAGAAATATGTAAAAACCAACATAACATTTCATTCTTTAAATAACTTAGACCCCTTACCATTAGTGCTGCATGCTTTGGTTTGTGCCACTGGCCTAAGGTTTCCATGACTGGCTCCAGTATTATTTTGAGTGTGAAAAGCTTTTCCCCCCTGCCATCCTGTATACCTCATGCAGCACTTCAGGTGCTTTTTTATGTTGCTTGCTACTACTGAGTCATCTGTAGATGCCAACTCCTGCTTAAGATATTCTAGGAATTCATTATACATTTCTGCTTCACTCACAACAAATACACTTGACTTCTTTTCACTGTGATAAAACAATAACACTGCCAAGTTATAGCTTAACAATTATTACATTGTACCTTTGAGAAGAAGTACACAAAAGGTTGTGAAACTCCTTGCGATAATCAATACATTTTCCCTACAATTTAGAGATCAGAGTAGTGTGTCTAGCTAATACGGTAAAATACACAAATACCATGTCAATAATTAATTCTTCATCTTCCACAATATCTTTTTGAACTGCCTATATAATTATCATTATATAAATACAGTAATTATATTATTTATACTTGAGTGTACCTTTAGCATGAGCACTCCACAGTCATAACCATTAGTTTGAACGGGGATTGTCTGAAAGATAGTAATAAATGACAAAACAATATTTGATGTTAATAAGGAGCATACAGTATTTTGTTCCTGCTTCCATGTTCTTTTCTCAACCTTGTCCAGCAGAGATCTGATATTTAAATAACAAATACCACAAGGTAAATACAATAAAATAAATTGAAACATACCTTAGAATTAAGACCTCCACTGAATGTTCTTTATACAAAGAATCTATAGTGGTGATTATATTCTCCTTCCAATCTATCACCTGCAAATAGCATGAGGTATCATAATCACATGATGTAAACACTTGGAATTTGACATACTATTGAGAACCAATGATTCCTCAAACAAATCGGAAAAACCCACTTTTTTTCCTTTGGCATCTGATATATAATTACATATTTCCAACAAAACATATGCAAGTTAGTAAATAATACATGCATGTATATATATATAGCTGTACTTCAAACCTTAGACGCCTCCTTGTCGGCTTCGTCATAGAGTCCATTTAGAAGAAAAAAGTAAAAGTGAGCATTAAATACAACATATCCCCCTTCTGCTTCACTTAGCAGCACTGCCAAAGTAGCATTCACCACCTGCAGTTTCAAATATAACTTTGTATCTATTAAGTAACGCAGAACTACTTTACTGTTTGAAACATCTGAACAAAACTACAAGTTGGAGAATTACCTTTTATAAACTTATGATTGTTAATTTGAAAAAACAACAACAACAACCCTGATTAAAGGATTGCTTAGCTTATACAATAAAAATTGTTTACAGTTAATGCTATACACAGTAGTAAAAGTAATCGTCTATGACAATGGATATTTTCCATTACCGCAGATCAAAATGTGTCAGTTTAAGGAAGCCAGAATTCATAGGTCCCAACTGTCCTGATTTTCAGCAGGACACTCCCAATATCTTACCTTTTGCTCCGAGTTCTGCTATACACCAGTTAATGTCCTGACAAGTACTCTCAAGGTACTAACATTAGCTACTCATCAAATTCTAAAAGTAAGTAGTTCAATGCCAGGAAATTTTTTTAGCAACTTTAACAAAATAATTTGCAAGAACAGCTCAATTGTAGCCTATGGCTAACTCGAGTGGTAGGAAGATTTTGTTGTAAGTTTTGTTGCAATTTAGCTGAATTAAAAGGGAGAGAGAAATTCCATCTGGATAAACATTGGTTTAATTATTTCTCTAGCATTGGCTTTAGCTCCAAATATTATATTCTTTATTATCTAAACAAGATAGATAGCTAGTAGTTACTGTTGCTGTTGTTTTTAGTTAAATAGTCATTCTTTATGCAAACTGCAGTGCTTGTGGTTATGATATTAGAATTTTATAGTAAAAGAAACAATGTTGTGAAACTTCATGGCAATTTATTAAGACTGCAAAAGCAACTAGTTTAGCTGGAAAAAAATATTTATATCATGCCATTTATTATATAAATTATAATACTGATGTAGCACTCGTGTAATTCATTAAATTAACATTAAAAAATAACAGATGTACCTATCTCTTACCCCCCCCCCCCCCCCCCCCCCCCCCCCCCCCCTCCCCCACCCCAAATCCTGGCCCAATTGTCGCTGTGAGCAAGCCTTTCAAAAGTTAGGACCTATGAGAATTGATCATGTTTATTTGCTCTATTTTGGCATCTTACATTATCAAGTAATGGAGTACTAGAAACTAAGAAGACAAATGCCTTCATAAGCATTATCAATGTTAAAAATGGATGTATGGATAAAACAGGATTTGCTGTCTCAATGCCTTTATTTGGACCCTAATTGTGTGTACACTTACTTATTACAAGATATATTATCTTGAGCACATGTGTATAAGCAATCAATTTATCAATCACACCTTGCTGAAGGATATATTAACATGAAAATAATCATGAAAGGTAAATGTCTTAAAGTGGGTATCAAAATAGTGCCTTCAGCTAAACACACTATGTAGTGTTAATTGAAATTCACCATTTTTAATCGTGATGAAATTCATCAGTTGTCTTCTTACTTTTAATCCCTCTACTTTCGTACAGCTTAAATAATACAAAGTATTTGTTGGTATCAGAACTTGGGAACTGTGTGATGTACAATGAAATATCCTAGGCCTTGAAGCTACCCAATCTTTCCCCACAATTCAATCTTGTTAAATTAAAAAATTAATAATAATAATAATAACAATAATAATAATAATAATAATAATAATAATAATAATAATAATAATAATAATAATAACAACAATAATGTTTGTGTGTCAGTAACAATGACGGTGTGTATTCACAAATAATTCTATAGCTGAGCCAGGTTCATGAAGCTTTAGAATTACCCATGTAAGCTAAGTTAGCAGTAGTACTAAAGTTCAACTTTTCGCGCTTCCGGTATTTCTGGAGAACCCGCTGCTTTTAGAATGCAAAGACAGTCATTAATGCATCCAAAAGCTGACCTCTAGCAAATTTAAACTGGTCTGGCCAGGAAGTCGGTGTAGCTTCTAACAAACATGACTCACATAGCATAGTCGGCATGTTTTATCTAAATTAGATTTTTTACAGTTAATTATAGAAAAAACCTAGTTACTCAACCTATATTTTCAAAGACTGGCTAGCTCTTCATTAAGCAAAAACAATCAATCTAACATTTCCTACTATTGTGACATTACCACACCCAAATCAAGTCACACCCACAGATTTATGCTCAAAAGTTAATGGGATAATAACTTGACAATCTCAACCCTTTCTTACACACTGTTCCAGGAACCAGGTGACCTGTTTATAAAACTCAAAAATTTGACAAATGCTTTCCATTTTTAAATTCATATTTATTATTCAATGAGCTACACTCATTATTGTTTGTTCAGTCTATTTTTTATTTTTTAGTTTGATTCTTTGCTATTTTCTATCCCAATCAACTTTAACATACTGAATCGTCGAGCCACTGATCCTTTTCAACAAGACACTTCAAATCTTTTTGATGTACAATAATGTTTTTTGTACCACCACAGAAAAACTTTGGAGTATTGACTACCAGACAGAAGCGACCTTCACGATAATTTAGCGCAGTATTCATTCTATAGTTGGCCCTGACCTAAGTTAGGGCGGTCTTAAAATACTACAGAGCCCCCACGCCCCTTATTCAGGGTTGCCGCCCATCAGTGCTCGCCTTCGCCCGTAGCGCGCGCCAGACGGCAACAACACGCGCATGGACCGGACTAAATTTGCGAAAATCTAGTGTACCGCTACCGCGCATGCCCCAAACACGTTATTGGGGGCCGGGTCTCTTGCTCACTATTGCGCATGCTAAATCTAGTTCCTTTGCCAATTTTCCTAACCCTTCCCTATCCTTTTGTGTTCTGCTGGGAATTGTGTTGGTGTTGCCTAGCCCTGCCCCTCTTTAGCTTGGGTGAGATAGGGATGACCACACCCCTTGGACCCAGCAAGTCACAGTATAACCGGCTCACTGGTGTGGGTGGGCGGGGTTCTTCACTTCGCTGACTGGATCTCTCTCGCCGTTGCTCTCCTACTTGTTGCCACGAAGACTGGATCACGTCTTACCACTTGCTTCTCACATGACCCCCCCCCCCCCCCCATCCCTAGCTGCCGCGTATTTGCAGAAGTCTCACCGCACAAGAAGTGTGGTTCCACAATGGGACAAAATTAATTCCCAAGAAAAATCCCAGAATAAAAAAAAAAGTATTTTTTGTGCTTTACCTATTGGAAGTGACACACGATTCAGAAAATTTGCTTACTTTCCTGAAGATGTTGAAGTTGTTGTTATATTGCTACATTATTTAGGTGATGAAGAAATTGTAGTTGATTTTCTGCATGGAAATCTTTTCAAATAAGTAGCCCCGTGTATGCCCTTCAGTACTAGACTCACTCAGGAAGTGGGCTGAATTCCCAGCAAATGTATATAAAAATGTAATTTCATCAAGCAATGTCCAAAGCTGTGATCAGACAATGAAGACTTGCAACACTAAACTTCAAATTTGTAACAAAGTGAGCGCCAAAAGTCTCGATTAACTCATGATGCTCTCTATAATCTTCATAAACTGGCATATGACATCAATCCATTTGTCATTCAATTTAAATTAATTCCCGATATTTGGATTGTGTGTGACCATAGCAGTTTGGCTGAAGAGCTAAATTCATTGCTTGAGGCTGGATCAGAATCCACCTCAACTTCTATCATACGATATGACATTCCAGCTTGGTGATTATTATTTATCCGCTTTTTTATTTCAGACATACCATTATTTCATCTTCACCAGTGATTCCCTACTTGTTTCTATTACATGAACGAAAATTTCAATCGTGTCACGGAGAACACATGTGTGAAATTGCTTTATGTGTTCCACACTTAGTAAATGGACAAGCAGAAGTACCATTGGTTACTGATGAGGAATCTGGCATATATAAGGTAAGCTATTTTAGGTTTATAGAATAAAAGTTCTAAAAATACAAAAATAACATATCAGTTTATACAGCCAATATACAATTATTTTGAAACTTCACACATTATGGACTCCTAGCCAAGTCCTCCTCTTATATTATTGTCCCCTATCACAGCTTTTTGTGGCACAAGTTCTAAAAATGTTAGTATCTAGTGATTATTTACATATACTATTGTGACATGTTGTGCATATAATACTTCATATACAAAAAGCTATGTAACATCTGCGTTTACATCAGGAGTCCTATTTTGAATCCAATCATTTTAGCAATTGACTTGTTTAGTATGCATGTGTGTACATGTATGTATGTATGTTTGTTTGTATGTAATACTTATTGCATGAGTCAGTGTACTATATGGAGAGATATTTCAAAAGCATGGTTATTTTATTTTCATGAACTGAAGGAGAGTCAAAATACGTTAAGTGTGAGGTGTAATATATTGTTTATTGTACAAGAGACATTTTTCAAAACAGTAAAAAAAATTGTGCTTCAAAGACTCGTCGTTTAGAGGTAACTTGGCCATACACCTAAAAATACAGTTGTCCAGAACCTTGGGCATGTTGGAGCATTCAATATTCAGCATTCAATATGGAAACATATTTAACGCTCGGGTGATGCAAGAAATCAAAGAAAAGATCCTATGTACAATAAATATATACGTGTTTTTGTGTGCATGTGTGTGCAATCAGGTGTATATATATATATATATATATACAAGTATTCCTATAACCTATACATACTTTTATTATTCAACTCTTCATTTGTAAATGTATAAATACAAATACAGATGAGGGGTGAGGAGTTCCTGGATCATATTGTCAATCACGTGCAGACAGCCATGCATTCACCTGTTTACACACACACACACACATACACATACACAATGCAAATGCAAATTCTCTTGCTGTCGCTAGGCGGTCACGCGCACCTGGCAGAGCCAGGATGCCTCAACACTAAGCAGGCACTGTGAGCCGTGCAAGCAATGCTCCTGGAGCCGGGCTAGGAGCTCGCAGGAGAACAGGTCTTTCCTCACAGCAAGTTGGTGTGGGCACCCAAAGTCTCACCTGGACCATTGCTGTTTCATGAGAAAAGGCCTTGAATTTACACCCCAGCAAATGCCAGGTAGCCAATCGCCAAGGACACACCCACTACACCACACACTTACACACACAAGCCAAGAGACTTTTAGAGCAGGTTGACTCATTTGCTCACCAGAAGTAAGAAAATACAAGAATACCATGAAATGGTTGAGGAACAAGTTTCATCAATATGTGACCAAATGAGAAACTTGAAGCATCTATATAGTCTTCATAAAGTTAAATCATGCAAAATTCTCTTCTCATGGAACTACTGTACAATCAGCTGAACAGTTTGCAGGTATTCTTCATAACTAATTTTCAAGGAGGTCAAATCAATAGTTATTTCAAGAGGGTAAGAATTGTGGCGGCGCAATAGGCTCCTGATATAACATTATATATTTTTCTTATTGTAAACATGTGTCGAGTTGTTAATGTGGTTTTGTTAATAGTTTGGTTTTCCCCTTGTGTGTGTCATTCGGAGTTTGTGGTTTTATGAATAGTTGGTCATTTCCTGTGTAAGTGTATCATTTAGTATTTAAGTTGAATTTGTGTGTTATTTCACTGGTTCTGGTAAATGTGCTGTAAGCCATCGCTCCATACATCACCTAGTTAGTATATTTTTAATATAATATATAAACTGTCAACTTGCTGAGAGCATTGGTGCGGCCAACCTTAACCCTGGTGGCAGCGACTGAACAACAGGTGTTGTGGCTGAGGAGTGTTACATCTGCAAATATTGACCATAATACCCACAGGGATGTCATTTCTATGAAATTGATGAAAATTTGGGGGCCTAGGCTATAAATAAATTTTGGAGGGATGGATTAAAAAATCCCTGGACATGTGAGACCATTATTGTGATTGCGACAAAACATAGCAATATAATCAATTATTAAATAATATCATCCACCTGCATGAAATATAACCGTGAACAAGTACAAATAGCAGAAGTGAAGAAGAATGACATGAAAGTAAACACAGCAATAAACATCACTATTGCATGACTTGATGAATCAGAAAGAATTGACAAAATAATGAAACTATTATATAAGTGCCTAAACATGAAATATGTTTGTTTGTTTTTAATCCAAATTGTCGGAAAGATTGGGGGTATAATTCTGAATGTAGCTCTGTAATGAATATTCCACCTCAATTTTCTGCCTTGTCTTCAAGTCGCTTGATCCTTCCTTCCAGTTGGCTGCATTTGTCTTCAAGTCGCTTGATCCTTCCTTCCAGTTGGCTGCATTTGTCTTCAAGTCGCTTGATCCTTCCTTCCAGTTGGCTGCATTTGTCTTCAAGTCGCTTGATCCTTCCTTCCAGTTGGCTGCATTTTGTGTTCCATTTACGGTTCATGTTAGCTTGCTGTCGCTCAAATGTCTTCTTTAAATCATCAAGTGTTCTCTTATGCTTCTCACTCAAGTGTCTCAGCCGCTTCTTTGTCTTGATATCAGAAGAAGATTGAAAATCCTTAAAATTTCTCTCTTTTTCGATGTAGTCATTCTTCAGTTTTGAGTAGTCATGTAACGTTTGTAATTTTTGAGCAGCTAGTGGTGACCTGTCCCCCGCATTTATCCTGAGCCGTTTAATTTCATCTTTATTGAGTGTGTTGGTTTGGTCATTGTTGGTAGTAATAACGATATTCACAGAGGGAGGGAGTGGCAGTGAATTGGGTTCTTTCGATATGGTGATACTTACCAATGGGTCATGAATGAATGCTTTACAAGACTTTTCAAGCTGTACCATGTCTTGGCATAAACTGCCAATCTGTGCTAAATTGTACTTCCAAAGAAAATCTGGAAAGGGATGAAAAAATTTCCTGGAATCGAATTGTATATCATTTGACCACTTGATAAGCAGTACGCAGTGGAATGAATCAAACTTCATATAAAGGAAGACATTATCATCGTCAATCTTCACCATTCTAGTCAACTGTGGATTGCGCAGTTGAAAATCTATAATGTGAGAAAAGCTCGAGTGTTCCTTGCTGTAAGCCTTGTTGTCGAGGATGAACACATGGAACTTCGACAGCAGTGGGTGGTCTTTGTAGTCTTCAACATTTGTCATGCAACAAAACTCACGCAGAGAATTGAAAGCATTCCAGAACAGATCCTCATACCCATCCAATATATCCACTCCCAGTAGCATACATCGGAAAAATATCACAGCCAAGATGTGCTTTACCTTCAGGGCATGCTCGCGTGGCATGTGCACTGTGTTTTCTGGAGCATTGGAGGCTGCAAACTCTGGTGTTCTCGCTTGTGCTCCAGTTATGCGAAGGTAATATTGGCACAGCAATTCTTCGTCCTTTGAAGCACTGTTTTCACAAATCTGGCAAAACATTTTGTAACGAAAGGAGTCTGCAGTTTTAAACTCATTTGATACTTGAATGTATATGAAGTCCTTCAAGTGAACTTCACAGTGTATGTCCCAGAACACTTTAAGAAGACACCGTGATATGATGTGGCATTTGGGGTGTTTCGAATTCGTGCTGTTAAGTCTTTCTACTTTCTTGTTAAAGCACTGTGGGCAAATGAAATGCTTCTTTTTATTTCTAAACATTTGAATAATTATGCTAAAAAACACTTTCGGGTCTAGATGTGGGTCTTCAAACATGATCTTCTTGCAGTGATTTATGACATCACGATGACCGTTCGTGGACTCCAACTCAATGGAGCGGATAAATAGGTTTTCTATAGCATGGGTTACTTCTTTAGAAAATATCTTGTGAAGCATATTACCGCAAAGGCTAATACTTGACGTCTCAGCAAAACAAGGCAAAGTATTTTCCACTAATGACTCGTCATCATCCTTTAAGTTTGTTTCCTCAGCAATATGTGAGTTTGTTTCACCCACTTCACTGTCTACAGATGGTTGTTGGTTCCTCTCTGATCGAAGCTGTAGAGGATGCTCAGTGGTATTGTTTTGGATGTCATTGGAGACACTCTTTTGTCCTTGAAGAGGTTCCACACTATATCCAGTGAGTATGGCCGCTGCACTTTGGTCTTCATGAACTATTACCATGAACACACAAACAGCACAAACGTGATATAATTTTAATTAACTTAACTAAAAACTGGGATAAAGAATTGCATGAACAGGGGGATGGCAGACACCAAACAACCTTTTACCAATTATTATTTACCCGTTATAACTTAAGGGTGGCCGCACATAGCAACGCGCACTGCCTGTAGATCCGGACATTAATTTATTCCCCGCCAATACCCCACCATTTGATAATACGCGAGCAGAAACTATCGCGCAGTAGTAGCAGAAGTATACTTTGCGAAGTTGTGGTGTTTTAGTTTAGCTTCTTGTTGTCTCATATCCGTTTACAGCAACTCTCCATACGTCGTCTGAGCTCACGCAGCAAGGTGTACCAGGCTGCCTCTCCTCCTGTAGCCGTTCTCCGGACTCTGCGCACCTGAACTCAAGCGGATGGATATACCAGGCTCGATTTCTACGGAGCGAAGACTTCCCAAGCTGCGCAGATCTAATACCTTCACCTATGGCTATCTCCAATAAACTGCTCTCTCTTCTGACTCTCTTGTTATTGTTGTATTGATGTTTGTTTACTCTTGATATAGGCGGGCTCTTTTTAGAACCAATACGAACTAATTGAAAAAAAAATTGCTCGCGTACTCGTAGTACGAGATATGGAGGTGGGGCTATTTCTTAAGAATTGCGAGTGGAATAGAAGTATCCAATTTTGAATCAGTTTTACTTGGAATCAAATAATGAGAACGACTATATTTTTTGCACACGTGTAGAACGCAAAAAAAAGAAGGGCACCACAATTTGAATTTTTCAAAATCTTATAAAAGGAAAAAAATGTAAATAAATCATAAAGTAATATTGAAATGGAAAAAAACTCGTTGTGTTGCCCTAGAGTATCGTCTTGGCTAGCGGCGTACAAAATTCTGGAGCTCCAACTTGCCGCACCGCTCCAAAAAGTTGTTTCAAAGTTTTACATCGGGGCCATGATATTTCCTTCAGATTCACTCCAAAGTCGGTGTGCAGTATCTTCGGCAGGTACTTTATCCTTCTAGTATAGTAGAGTAGCCCTGCAAATAAAGAAAGTAGCAGAATCGTGCTTAGCAACCAATCGGTAAAAATTGCGTGGGCGGTGTGCGGCCACCCTTAAGGGGTTCTCTAATTAAGTATTATGGCCAGCGTGTCAGCCTTAGCTAATAATTGAATTCATGGTTTGTAATGGCATCACTGTATCATTTATACTAAATTTAAGAACTAAACATTTCCCCATCAAATTTTTTTTTATCAGTGGCCAAAAAAACAACAACAACAAGAACAACAAGATTTTAACTTGACCATAGTTATATAAATTAGCAGTGGCACAAGTGTGGCAACACCCAGCAAGCCTGCATGGAGCAGTGACAGGAAGAGACTGTGCATTATTTGGAGCAACTTCATACCATAATTGGCGAGCGAGACACTATATAGTGGTGTCAAACTGAGAATCAAGGATATTTGTTATCGAGTGAGCGAAGCGAGCGAGATACTATTAGGGGTGGTTAATGCAAAATCGGGTATATGTTATATGTATATATGTGTGTATGGATGGTACGTATGCCCCTTAAACGCGCACGCGGGGAACTTTTTTCTCCTAAAAACTCGGATTTTTAGGCTTGACCCAGTTTATTCTGAAACTACAGCATTAAACAAGCCTTACTTTAAACTTAAGCTCCGAAGTATGAGAAAATTCCGGCGAAAACCCTTGTTTTTCAAGACACAAAAAGTTGCTGAGACCGGTTACTATGGCATTGAAGACCCTTTTCCAAACATAATTTCAAAACTTCGCCATTTTAGGGGGGATACAGAGTGCCGCTTGTTTGTTGTCAAGAGCCATTGGTAGTCAGAATGCCGTAACATTAATGCTAAGGAAGCTACTACTACTCGAGGGAAGCTGAGATAAGTATGTAATTCATATTTGTTTAGCTAAATATACAAAAATAACTCTGGCCTTTCTTCTTTGTAGCTAAGAGCTTGTTGTCAACAGTGGCTGGTAAATTCAAATAGTCAGAATGGCTTAAATTTGATACTACGGAAGTTACTACTGCTCAAGAAAATGAGGTAAGAAAGTAATTTTGTATTTGTGTGCTAACATTGATTGTCTTTTGTTTTTGTAACTGAGATATTGTTGTCAAGAATGCGAGGTAATTCACATAGTCAAAGTAACTTAAATTTGATATTACAGAAGTTATCAATGCTCAGAAATTGAGGTAAGTAGTAATTCCATATTTGTTGGCTTAAGTTACAAATAATAACACTGGTTTATTTTTTATTTTTATTGTAGCTGAGAGCTTGTCCAAGAGTTACTGGTATCAGAATGGCAGATGTTTGATACTACAGAAGTTACCATTAATAAGGTAAGAGAGTGATTTTGTATTTGTTTGCTGATATTATAGTGTTTGCATGAACTAAGCTAAAACATAGTAACAATACTGTAGTTTTATGTTACCTAACTATCAATATTTGTGCTCAAGCACACCACTAGTTTATATATATGTGTGGATGTACGTATGTTGTTTGACCTTTGACCCTCTTGTATTTTTGTGTTAGCTCGGTATTCGACCCCGTCACAAATTTCACTAAACAGAATCCTCTGGTTTATCGATCATTACCCGTATCACCTAGAAACTGAATTGTTTACTGCTTTGAATTCTTTTGCGGGTCAGTTAAAACTAAAAAACTTAACAGAGTACCAGTTCTATCCGAATTAGTGGCGGTGTTAAGTAATACAATATTTGTCATACCTATAAGCCCTACACAACAGTATTTACTTGAAAATTCATTGTCCACTAACCACAAAGGTAAGTCTTGTGTAGATATGTCCAGTTGTGTGAAATTATTGTGCTTCCCCCCCCCCCCCCCCCCCCCCCTTCAATTCAAACAGTTGCAAGGGGAGGGAGGGGGGGGAGTGGTTACTGTGGTTTTTTATAGGTATATGTGTGGCCAGTTTTTTCTTTGAGCTTCTAAGGTAAGAGAGTAGTTCTGTATTCATTTGCTATAATTAATGGTCAACTGCTCTCTCTCTCTCTCTATATATATATATATATAATTATAATATTCCACCCTAGATATCTTCACAATGATATCTTTAGGTACATGACCCGTGAGTTTACAGGCTGGGGGTGTGGGTAGACCCTACAACCAACTTTAGCTGAGAGTTACCAGTCCATTAGTACTAACTATGGCAGTGAAAATATCTAGTGTGGAATAAACCACTTATTACACTTGTTAGAGAGTGATATGGCTAGATATTTCACCCTCAGGCTTTATTTACATTCAGCCTCTGGCTCATGAAAATAAATTAGCCTGATCATAAAAGATTTCACCATATCTCATTCTGACTCATGTAATATATATATATATATATATATGTGACCGTCTACAGGAAAATCGGGCACAACGCGGCCCCGACGAAAATTTTTTTTTTGCACTTACAGACTCCTCGGCAAGCAGATATTAAGTTCTCCAAGTTTTATCGCCGTAGCTTTAGCCATTCCCGCTATATAGCGCCTAACCGTTCCCTTCGTTAGGCTTATTTAATACAATTTTAAGAACTAAATCGATCTTTTTGCGACGTCTACGCACGCCGCGTTGTGCCCGATTTTCCCATAGACGGTCACAAATATCTTTAACCAACGTTTGTGTTGGTCATAATCAACATTACGGAAGTACATGTACATGATGCTTGCCAGTATATCCCATTTTTTTCACACTGGACTTATATGTATTGGATCAGAAATTTCAATATTGAAGTCCACAATTTATTTGTGTGTTCAGATTTGGTGATTGGGTTCGAAAAAAGAATTTTTTATACGAACGAACCTCCTGGTCCTTTTCCTTCACGGTTCAATGAAATCAGGCTGGTTAAAGAAAACAATGTTCTTACTGAACAAACTTTTCAAGTGGAAATTACAGCACAAATGCCAGTAAACTACACAGCGGCTACGGCATTGGATTTCCTCTTGCTAACCAGAGGCGTCCAGACCTTCAGCAGTGATGTCCAGTTTATCCAACTTAGTACTATTGTTTTTGCTGACAATGTGTTTGATGGTGATAAAGCAGTTCAGTTTTTTTCTGCTCCACCACCTCCTAATCTTATTTCCGGAATCAGACCATACTCCTTGCCCAGCACTGGGATTACATTCCAAACCACAACGCTTGTCATAAGAGATTTTCAAGGTGAGGTTACATATTTTTATGTATAATATATAAGTATATCTTGTACAATGTATATATAGTTTTATACATTGGATATGTTCCTTGAGTATTTGGCGTCACGTGACTTTTCAATGTTTTCGCATATTGAACACTCCAGCGTGTCTGTACGTAACAACTGAATTTTTTTAAGTACTGCAGAATGATGAGGCTTTGAAGCAGTTCTTCATAGACTGTTTTGGAGAATATCCAATGTACATATATAAACAATTTATTACACTCATCATACAATTATGAGAAGACATCACTCTGTATTTTCACTTGCTTTTGTCTCGTGGAAATACTTCTCTTGCTCTTGAAACATCTCCCCATTGTATTGTATGCTTACTCTGCAATGACATTCATATGTAATAGAAACAATAGCAACCCAAGCAGCTCAAGAACTCGCGCTACGAGGCTGAACACTTGCCTGTTAGACTCCTGTACGGAGAGTTGATACGAACGTTTTTGGCGGGCTATTCACTTACTGTGGGAAAAATAACAGGTTTACTTACTTGCCTATAATTCACCTACTCACGCAATTCTCACAATACAACTCGTGCATAGTTTTTCGAAAGGGCCTAATTGAAGCCCAGTTAACTCCTTTCAATCTGACAGCAACTAAATATGTTTATGATGTCACAGAGACATGCTGTAATTGTATATGGAATAAAAGACATGGCCATTAGCCCAAGCAACTCCTTTACGCGTTTTCTCAAAATCAGCAATTATAAATTGAACAAAAGTACTAAAAGATTGTAGTGCTCAGAGCAAATACGGCTTGTGCTACAGTTTCAAGATTTGGAGGATGCCATTCCAAGCCCCCGTGCAACTACTGGTAGAAAATAAAAGAAAAACTTGTGCTGCGTTTAGGCCAATTTTCCCAAAACCGTTCACAGTTGTGCTCAAATAATAGCTATAAATTTGAAAAGAAAGTGCTGCTGGGCATTGGCCATCGTCCAGTTTAGAACATCATTATCACCGCCTTCATTTATCTTGTCTTGGACAGATGTCAGTGATAAGGTATGAACTGGATCTCCGTGAGATACATGCACTGAATGAAGTTGTAGCATTTTAGTACAATACTATAAGCCAACGATTAGGAGACATTTGAGTTTGACAAGTTCACACTTTTCATTACTTGTTTTTTCTTCCAAAAAACATTGGAAATCTTTAATACCAACATGGTAGTCACTTTTTGCATAAGTTTATGTATTCCAAATTGACTCTTCTTGTCAGGTAACTCAATGATTCACTCCCACAACACCACGTCCAATTTTATTCCATTTTACAATGCGCGTAATTTATTTGTTTCTCCCTTGCAGTTGCAACCATTGGCTTTGAACAGCTCAACTACACTGTGGGTGAGGCCTCCGTTTCGGTGGAAGTTTGTATTGTGGTAACTAATCCAACGTTATCCCAAAGCTTTGATAGAGACGGAAATACCGTGTTGGGTATTCAATCCGTGACAGGCACCGCAGGTGAGTGAATTACTTTGGAACACAGCTCACACTTTGTGTCGCCATCGCACTTCATTTTCATGCACACGCTCTAGGAATTCAATTGTATCATGACTTCTGAAGGGATTGATGATTGCTTTTTTTTTTAGGTTTGGCGGATTACACATCAACAACGTCTTCCCCGACTAATGTCACTTTTACTTCCAGCAGTGCCAATGATATGAACGCACGCAGGATGTGCGTGTCTGTGTTCATCACAGACGACCAGATACTTGAAGGGCAGGAATTGTTTACACTGCAGCTGGTATTTGCTGCACCTGCTATGAACATTAAGATCGAGCCCAATGTTACGCAGATATTCATCACTGATGACGATGGTAGGTGTGGCATAACAACACTGCTTAATAAATAATAAAAATAGTTGACAAAATATGGCAAAGATTTTTTTTAATTATTATTTTTTATCCAATTTTTTTTTTCTTTCTTCTAGTTTTAACCATTGGTTTTGACCCAAAATCATACAGTACTCGAGAATCTTGTGTAATGATGTTCAGAATTGTAGCTTTTGGGGGACAGTTATCCAGTACAGTAGATTTTGAGTTCTACACGACAGACGGAACAGCTCAAGGCAAGTCACAAGTTGTTGTCAGTTTGTATTTTTTTTTATGATGTGTCAAACATTACTAGTGAATTTTTTAATTTTGTTCCTTTAGCTGTTGATGAATATGTTTCTATCGTTCAAAGTATTTCTTTCGGTCCTGGGAGAAATGAGACTGTGGTGTCTGTACCGACATTGGCAGACAACATCCTGGAATTTAACGAAACGTTTTTTGGAAATCTGAGATTCCCGTCGGGTGTTCCGGGAAGTGTACGCCTCTTCCCAATCAGGGCCGAGGGCATCATTATAGATGACAGCACCGTCGAGATCGGGTTCTTGTCGGATGAAATGGTCATAGAAGGCACTAATAACACTGTCATGTTGGAGTTGGTGGTTACTTCAGGCATTCTTGGCAGACAAGTGGTCATCAGTGTATCCACTGTAGATGATTCAGCAACAGGTAAAGCACTGATTGGATAGGGAATTTCACATAATGTACGCATTAAGTAGCTGTGCACGAATGCTTCTTGTACATTATTTGTATTATGATTCAGTCATTCTCGGCAGAAATAATTATAATAATAGCATAATTTTCTCTTTTTAACAGCCAGTATAGTTAATTATAACTTAACCCGACGTTTCTTCTTCTCAGTTGACTCCTGAAGAGGACTTCAGCAAGAAGTCGAAACGTCGGGTTAAGTTATAATTAACTATATTAGCGGTTAAAAAGAGAAAAATTTGCTATTATTTTTTGTATCATGTTATTGTTATTATATTTATATATTATTTGATTGTTTCGTTGATGGCATTTGTTGTAGTTTTACTGTTATAGTGCTAGCTAGTGGTGGAGGGGAAAAAGAACGAATCAGATATAAATACTCCAGCAACAGCTGATCATTTAATTATGTATTGTTATAATGGAGTTGTTTTATGTTTTAGCTCCAAGTGATTACACTTCAACCACACAGTTGGTCACGTTTGCTCCTGGCTCCAGACTGCAATCATTTACCGTTCCCATTGTTGATGATGCAATTGTCGAACCTCCAGTGGAATATTTTACTGCTGTGGCTTCTTTAACCACGTCCAATGTGGCGGTATCCATCAGCCATCCCATGGCAACGGTTGCCATAGAAGATGACGACAGTAAGTGGCATTTCTTACGTACATCCATATTTTTTTATTAATACTGCGTAGTTGATACCTATAAGAAACTTTTTAAAACCTTAATCGGTATAGAATGGATGAAATATTGGCATGCACTACACAAAAATAGATATTTTGTATTTTCACTGCAGAAAGAAATTTCAACTCTCACAGTTTCTGGCCAACGTTAAGGCAACATTTCCTGAAAAATCCTAAATGTTGCCCAATCCTCTACCTATTTTGCTGCAGGAAATACTTACATGTGTTTTATTACCATGCAGGACACATACAAAATATCAATTCTGCTGTTGTGATGATTAATTGGGTAGGCAGATTTGATTGAATCAACATTTTGTTTGTGTACGCAGCAATAGTTATAGCACTGAGCACGACTGAGTACGATGTTTCTGAGAATGAAGGATTTGCTAGTGTGACTATCAACTGGTTTGGTGCAACTGCTCGGGACATTGTTGTGAACTTTTACACAGTGGACGCCACAGCAGTGTGTGAGTTATCGGAGAGAAAATTTGTAACATACGGACGGATCAGTCTAAGAGAGGTTTGGGCACAGAGGAAGTTGGTAACCTAAGAAGCTAAAACTATGTCCTCTCTCTCTCTTCCTTTCCCCCCCTCCCCCTTTCCCTTCCCATCTTCCTTTCAATGTAAATCTGTCGTGTGACTTTTCCGTAATTAAACTTCCTAACTAATTGCCTGTACAATACTTCAGGACAGGAGATTGTATCTCCCTATTTCCTAACTAATAGTATGACGCCCAAATTGCCTATTAAAAATGTATGGGGAAAACCGCTGTTCAATTGAAATCACATGGGGGAAGCGAAATAACACAGAAACTAGTGAAATACCATGGTAGCTAAGCGACATAGTTGTCTGGGATCACCCAGATATAGAAGAAAGAACATTTTAAGAACACAATCTCATGATTGTCAACACCTCATCGACACCTAGTTAAACACTTCACCCTTTTCTCATACAATACACAAGTCGTCGGACTTAATGATATTCATGATATGTAAACCCACACTCACCTTCACTTAGTTATTTCTTAATATACCACATGTACTTTTGATAATCTGTTGTTCACCTCTGAGACCTATTGTAAGTACCAAGGTTGGAGAGTGCACTCTTTACAGCTACTGAGCAAGACTGCAAGCTCAGGCCAGCGGTTGCGCTCAGCCTTAGCCGCCACATCAAGTGAACGCCTGGTCCTTCGGCTTTGTAAGTAAGGAGGCCATCTGGAACGTTGACCCTCATTTCCCATGCACAGTCTATCCACAGATGCACCAGAGGCTTCCTATACAGCCTCACATTATCACACCTCATACAAGGCATGTTCATTTGGTCCTTCGAGCCTGCAAAGGACTAGCCTACTACTACATTCGTTCGTTCGATCACTATTTCAGTTACAGTTTCCAACTTGTCGAGTTAGCTCTTAGTCTATTTTCGTTTTCGTTTCGCTTCTCTCGACTCAACATGTCTACACCTACGGAGGACGCCGTCTCAAGAGCAAGCCTCGAACTTCTACGCCGTCAGAGAGCACATCGACGTGGAGCGATCACTCGACTTTCCAAAAAACTCTCCCTCCTGCTCGACAAACCCCTCAGTTCTGTCCCCATACATGCTGTCAAGGAGCTAGAGAATGACATACGAGCGGACGTTGCCAAACACGAGGGGTCGAAATGGATTCACTGCTGGATGAAGAAACCATTGACTCTGAATTTACTGACCGTGCTAAACACGATGAAATACACGCCAATCTCATCTCGGAACTTCGCACCCTTGAGGTAACTTGTACTACCTCGATGGAGTGCAACAGCTTACGTTCACGCCTTCAGGAACTCCTGGATGAAGGAGATGGCATTGCCTCAGCTGAACTCGAGGGACTGACTCATTGAAGGTCTTCGAGACATGTACGGGAGACCCCAGATAGTCATTCCGATACTCGTCCAGAAAATCACAGAACCACTGAAGATATACTCCTCCATACCGGCACTCCAGAAGTTTAAGGAGCGGGTGCTGGATAACTACCGTTCCTTGGACAGTCATCTGGGGAACAACTTAGCCAAGTTCATGCCTCACCTACTACGTCCATACTTCGTTGGGGAACTTAGAAAAGAATGGGATCGTCTACTCTGCGACAAACTCCCCGAACCAACCATAGCAGACTTGAATGAGTTCATTAACAAGCGTCTTCGGTGGGCTGGTACGCAACATGCAACCAATGCCCCTCCTACCTCGTCTCCGTCTTTGCCGACCGTCCAACCTACGTCTTCTACATCACCATCTTCGCCATCTTCGCCTCGCATGAGAACCACTCCTAAGTGTGCATTGTGCTCAGAATCACACTGGCTAGGTCGTTGCTCGACTTTCATTGCAATGAGTGTCGAGGACCGCAACAAAGTGGTGAGAGAAAAACGCCTCTGTCTCAACTGTTTCACCAACGGTCACACTGTCAAGGGTTGCACCAACAAGCACTCCTGCAGGCACTACAACCAACGTCATCACTCGCACCTACACAGAGACCAGAGATCAAGTACCTCGACGACACAAGCCACCAACCCTTCAACACCTGATAAGACCATGACAGTCCTGTCCAAGCCCGATTCTCCACCTACACCCCTACACACAGCCAGAGAACAAGGGGAATTTCGTATGTACAGTCGTCGCCTCTCTCCAGCATGAAGGCCTCAAAGTTAAAGCCAGAGCACTACTCGACCATGGCAGTGGGGCCACTTTCATGTCGGAGGAGCTGGCATCTACTCTCAAATTAAAGAGACATCCTCAGGACAGGCTGTTTGAAGGCTTCAGCCAGGGCACTGTTCGCTCTCGCTTCTATGTCGTTGCATCTCTACACTCCAACACCTCAGACTTTGTTTCACCTCCTATAGAATTTTCCGTCATATCTCATGGACTTAGAACTACCCCACCAGCCGACAGGGACCTGGTACGCTGCGGAAAATGGACTTACACTATCGGACCCAGAAATGGGAGGCGCCGTGGATATTTTCTTAGGACAGGAGTACCCCTGGGACTTCTGTGGCAAAGTACAACGCATCAACAGGCACAGATACATCGAGACCAACTTTGGGGTCGGTGTGATTGGTCCTGTCCAAGGGCGTGTAAACGTTCTGACTGTGGCCTCCACCGCTACACCCTTGGCCCAGGACTTGAGCCGACTCTGGGAACTGGATCAGGTCCCGGAGTCCTTTTGTCTCAGCCGGGTGGACCAGAGTGTGGTCAATCACTTTCACGCCAACGTCCAATCCATCAACGGCAGGATCTCCGTAGCACTACCCATCAAAGACGATGCTCCACCACTAGGAGACTCACGCAAACAAGCACTCAGTCGACTTTACTCTAACGAACGTTCACTTACCACGAAGAAGAAACTAGAAGCCTTCAACGTAGTCTTACGGAAATACCTTACCTTGGGCCACGCCCACATCATCCCTCAGCAAGAACTCCTCCTTGGAGCTCCGTGTTATTACATGGCAGTGCATGGAGTCTTCAAAGACACCTCCACGACGACCAAGATTCGACCAGTATTTGATGCGTCCGGCAAGACTACTAGCGGCTACACTCTCAATGATACACTCTCAATGATACACTTCACTGGTTGACATCTTGATCAAGTTCAGGAAACATACAGTCGGGATCTCTGCGGACATCAGCAAGATGTTCCGGGAGATCCTACTGAACAAGGAATACAGGAATCTTCACCGTTTTCTACTTCGCCAACCATCAGGACAGATCGTGGATTGTCGCATGGAACGTGTAACTTTTGGAGTGGCTTCCTCGCCGTTCCTTGCCACTCAGACACTACGTTACCTCGCCCAACTACATTGCGACACTTATCCAAAGGCAGCAGCAGCAATTGATCACGACTTCTACGTAGACGATTACGTTTCGGGTGCAGAAGCCACCCAACTGCGTCTAGAGCTGTGTGATCTTCTCTCCAAGGCTGGGATGACCCTCAGGAAATGGAGGTCCAACTCCTCGGACTTCCTGGACCGGACACCAGCAGAACTCAGGGAAGAGAACACCTCCTCGCTCAGTTTGTCAGACAGCCCAACACCCAAGGCTCTAGGCGTCCATTAGGACGTGTCGACAGACACACTCAGCATTTCCACTCCTACAATCACTGTCAACGCGGATTCAACAGTCACCAAACGTACGATCGCATCTGGTACAGCCGGCGTATTCGATGTGCTGGGACTCTTCTCCCCAGCAATCTTGCCAGCTCGTATACTTCTCCAAGATCTGTGGAAACTGAACATTACTTGGGATAAGCCCGTCCCACAACACGTTCGAGTCAAATGGGTATCATGGCTTCAAGAACTCTCCAGCATCACTTCACATCGAATTCCAAGACATATGACACCTTCAGGGAAAATCATCTTCACATCATTGCACGGATTCTCTGATGCCTCCTCTGTGGCATATGGAGCTGCCGTGTATGTCCAGACAGTTGAGGATAACAACTTAATCCACACAGCACTTCTTGTGGCCAAGGTTCGCGGCCTTCCGGTCAAACATACTACTATACCGAAGGCCGAGCTGCTTGGTGCTCAGCTACTTGCCATGTTACTGGCTCACACAGGTCAACTCCTGAATGTCCCGTCTCAAGATCTTCATGCCTGGACCGACAGTGCCATAGTCCTCTACTGGTCTTCAAAAGAACTATCACAACTAGCCAAAGATCGCTTCGTCGCCAACAGGAGGATTCAAGTGATACAAGACCTTCTTCCCTCCACCAAGTGGAGACATGTACCAACAACAGACAACCCGGCTGACTTAGCGAGCAGGGGAGTCAAGGCTTCGGACTTGATTACCTCCACTCTCTGGTGGTCAGGTCCACCCTGGCTCTCCCAACCGCCTATTCGATGGCCTCTCACGAAGCTTGCTCTTCCTAAAGAAGCCACTGCAGTCCTCTCCATCTCCATCGCGGCCAACATGGATGCTAGTCAGGATCACTTCCTCAATCAACTTTGGAGTAGATTCTCCTCTTTCAATACACTTGCCAGAGTCGTGGCATGGATCAAAAGATTCCTCCACAACTGCAAGCAGAAGAATTCAAGAAACTCATCAGACATCTTCCAAAACATCATCCACTCTACAAGTTTATCATCACCTCGCAAGACAACATTCTGCGCATACACAGCAGAGTGCGGGACACTTCAAACATCAACGTATCACACCTACTAATTCCACTTCACGCCAAATCAACTCTCACCAAGCTTCTACTCAAGACTCTTCACACTACACATTTTCACGCCGGAGTCTCAGCCATCCACTCTATAGTGGTCTCTACCTACTTTATTCCAGGCTTGCGCGCCCTGCTGAAACATATCAGTAGGTCTTGCGCAAGCTGCCAGCGTGCCTATGCACGTCCACTCACTCAACAAATGGGACTTCTCCCTCCTTCACGTACAACACCATCATGTCCCTTCACCAAAACAGGGATCGATTATGCCGGACCTTTCTGCCTCAGACAAGGCTACACTCGCAAACCAGTTACCGTAAAGTGTTACGTGGCAGTTTTCGTTTGTCTCTCCACAAAAGCAGTTCATCTAGACCTATGCTCCTCACTCTCAACAGTTGACTTCAGGGCCACCCTCTCACGCTTCGTAGCCAGACGTGGTTGCCCCACGGATATCTTCTCAACGGTTCGAACTTTGTGGGGGCCCGGGAGGAGATCCGAGAGATGAGAAGACTTCTCGGATCCAAGGATATGAGACAACAGATACATCACTTCGCAAGCCAGAATGACATCTCGTGGCACCACATACCTCCCAGGGCTCCTCACTTCGGGGGACTCTGGGAGGCAGCGGTAAAGTCAATGAAACTGCTACTCAAGAAAAACCTTCAACCACATCTACTGAGATACGACGAATTCTACACCGTATTAGTTGAGGCAGAGTCTATTCTCAACTCACGGCCAATTACTCAGCTACATGAAGACGAGATACAACAAGGCTCCTACTTAACGGCTGGCCACTTCTTAATTGGCAGGCCACTTCGAACTCCACCATCAGCTCCACCCTCTACAGGGAAAGTCACTTCACTTTGAAGATGGAGACTCGCAGAACGTCTTAAGGCAGACCATGGAAACAGTGGCTCACCACATACCTGGCCACGCAAGCCCAACGTTCGAAATGGACTCGCCCAGGATTACAACTCAAGAAAGGAGATCTAGTCTTTGTCAAAGACGAAGTTCTCAGGACCAGAGCATGGTCCCTAGCAAGAATCGAAGAAACTTACCCTGGCTCGGATGGACAAGTCAGAGCTATCAAACTGAAATGCAAAAACAAGACATATACTCGTGCATCTACCCTCGCCGGACGGGACGTCTTCCCAAGCCCGCCCCGGGAGTCTGTCTGGGATCACCCAGACATAGAAGATAGAACATTTTAAGAACACAATCTCATGATTGTCAACACCTCATCAACACCTAGTTAAACACTTCACCCTTTTCTCATACTATACACAAGTCGTCGGACTTAATGATATTCATGATATGTAAACCCACACTCACCTTCACTTAGTTATTTTTTATATACCGCATGTACTTTTGATAATCTGTTGTTCACCTCTGAGACCTCTAACAAGTACCAACGTTAGAGAGTGCACTCTTTACAGCTACAGAGCAAGACTGCAAGCTCAGGCCAGCGGTTGCGCTCAGCGTTAGCCGCCACATCAAGTAAACGCCTGGTCCTTCGACTTTGTAAGTAAGGAGGCCATCTGGAACGTTGACCCTCATTTCCCATGCACAGTCTATCCACAGACGCACCAGAGGCTTCCTATACAGCCTCACATTATCAAGCCTCATACAAGGCCTAGGGGGTCATGTTCAATAGTAGTACAAGTAAGTGCATGCATGCAGCTCTAGCCTTGGAAATGTACAGTTCAAGTAGTTTCTAGTTGGAGACTATGCCATAGAATGCAGAAGTTCTACCCATATTGGATGGAATTTGAGAAGCCATATGTTGAAAATGAAGTTCCAGAGGAAGCTAATCTTGAAATACAGAGATAGTGAGTGAACAATACTGTGTAGCTACAATGGAAAGGATTTTAAAAACAGATGGCCTACTATTAGCGAGAGATAGCATGAATATCCTGTGCTATTAGGGATCAATAGAACTCATGAAACAATTGAAATACACTCGGCTTTGCCTCACGCAATTTCAATCACGTTACCCGTACTATTAATCTTGAATAGCGCGGTTCATACTTATACAAATCTCCAACTTGCACTGTCAGTAGTGTATAATCAGTGGTTGGGTAATTCAAAGTTTATGATGTCATTATAATGAATATCTCTGCACACGAGTTGTGTAAGGATTCAGTCCAAGACATGACTTGTGACTGTTTGTTTGTTTATTTGTTTGTTTATCTCCAGCTACAGGAAGTGAAACAGATTACCAAACCACAGTTCGTGCTGTGACTATTTCTCCTTCGTCTTCAACAACTTGGGAGGTAGTGCTCATACCGATTATCGACGACCCATATGTGGAGAGACGGGAAAGGATCGAAGTGTTCATCAACCTCGCCATAGCAGACATGGCGGTGATCTTTGGTACGCGGAGAGCCTCCGTGAACATCATCGATAACGACGGTACGTGGTCAAGCTAAAACAAAGTGCCAATTGATGCTGTTGTGTGATGATCTCTGATCTTGTAAACCTTGCAGAGGCAGTTATCGGCTTTAGTCAGAGAAGCTACGCCATTGGCGAGCAGTTAGGCCCACTGGGAGTGACTATCGGAGTGCTTAGCGGTCTACTAAGAATTCCTATAGCAGTAAACTTCACCACTGTGGATGGAACAGCCAGGGGTAAGAGAGCATCCGTGATCAAATATCCACCGTTTACTGTGGCTGTCTGTTCATTATAATTTATTTGTTTGTTGTTGTTGTTATTGTTGTTCCCATATAGCTGGTTCAGACTACGTGACGTTGTTCAGGAGCCTTGTGTTTGACCGAAGCACCATGACAACCACACTCAATGTCAACATAGTGGATGACAGCATCCATGAACAAAGTGAACTATTTTATGGTCAGCTCAGTTCTTCAGAAGATGCTGGAGTGCTGAAGCTCAATCCAGCCAGCACTAACATTTCCATCCTAGACAATGAAGGTATCGATACGTTTAATCTTTGTAGTCCAATGTAGGCTCTTTTTATACAATATATTCAATATTGTAACTTAAATTAGTAGTAGAAGTTTGGTATTTAGTGGTAATAGTGTCTGTGGTTATCATCATCATCATTTGTACTTTGTGAATTAAATACAAAACTTCTACTACTAATTTAAGTTTCTTCCAAAAAACATTGGAAATCTTTAATACCAACGTGGTAGTCACCTTTTGCATAAGTTTATGTATTCCAAATTGACTCTTCTTGTCAGGTAACTCAATGATTCACTCCCACAACACCACGTCCAATTTCATTCCATTTTATAATGCGCATAATTTATTTGTTTCTCCCTTGCAGTTGCAACCATTGGCTTTGAACAGCTCAACTACACTGTGGGTGAGGCCTCCGTCTTGGTGGAAGTTTGTATTGTGGTCACTAATCCAACGTTATCCCAAAACTTTGATAGAGACGGAAATATCTTGTTGGGTATTCAATCCGTGACAGGCACCGCAGGTGAGTGAATTACTTTGGAACACCGCTCACACTTTGTGTCACCATCGCACTTCATTTTCATGCACACGCTCTAGGAATTCAATTGTGTCATGACTTCTGAAGGGATTGATAATTGCTTTTTTTTTATTTTAGGTTTGGCGGATTACACATCAACAACGTCTTCCACGACTAATGTCACTTTTACTTCCAGCAGTGCCAATGATACGAACGCACGCAGGATGTGCGTGTCTGTGTTCATCACAGACGACCAGATACTTGAAGGGCGGGAATCGTTTACACTGCAGCTGGTATTTGCTGCACCTGCTATGAACGTTATGCTCGAGCCCAATGTTACACAGATATTCATCACTGATGACGATGGTAGGTGTGGCATAACAACACTGCTTAATAAATAATAAAAATAGTTGACAAAATATGGCAAAGATTTTTTTTAAATTATTACTTTTTATCCAATTTTTTTGTTTTCTTTCTTCTAGTTTTAACCATTGGTTTTGACCCAGAATCATACAGTACTCGAGAATCTGGTGTAGTGATGTTCAGAATTGTAGCTTTTGGGGGACAGTTATCTAGTACAGTAGAGTTTGAGTTCTACACGACAGCCGGAACAGCTCAAGGCAAGTCACAAGTTGTTGTCAGTTTGTATTTTCTTTTATGATGTATCAAACATTACTAGTGAATTTTTTAATTTTGTTCCTTTAGCTGTTGATGATTATGTTTCTATCGTTCAAAGTATTTCTTTCGGTCCTGGGAGAAATGAGACTGTGGTGTCTGTACCGACGTTGGCAGACAACATCCTGGAATTTAATGAAACGTTTTTTGGAAATCTGAGATTCCCGTTGGGTGTTCCGGGAAGTGTACGCCTCTTCCCAATTAGGGCCGAGGGCATCATTATAGATGACAGCACCGTCGAGATCGGGTTCTTGTCGGATGAAATGGTCATAGAAGGCACTAATAACACTGTCACGTTAGAGTTGGTGGTTACTTCAGGCATTCTTGGCAGACAAGTGGTCATCAGTGTATCTACTGTAGATGATTCAGCAACAGGTAAAACACTGATTGGATAGGGAATTTTACATAATGTACGCATTAAGTAGCTATGCACGAATGCTTCTTGTACGTTATTTGTATCATGATTCAGTCATTCTCGGCGGAAATAATAGCAAAATTTTCTCTTTTTAACAGCCAATATAGTTAATTAACACTTAACCATATGCTTCTCTTCTCAGTTGACTCTTGAAGAGGACTTCAGCAAGAAGTAGAAACGTCGGGTTAAGTTATAATTAACTATATTAGCGGTTAAAAAGAGAAAAATTTGCTATTATTTTTTGTATCATGTTATTGTTATTATATTTATATATTATTTGATTGTTTCGTTGATGGCATTTGTTGTAGTTTTACTGTTATAGTGCTAGCTAGTGGTGGAGGGGAAAAAGAACGAATCAGATATAAATACTCCAGCAACAGCTGATCATTTAATTATGTATTGTTATAATGGAGTTGTTTTATGTTTTAGCTCCAAGTGATTACACTTCAACCACACGGTTGGTCACGTTTGCTCCTGGCTCCAGACTGCAATCATTTACCGTTCCCATTGTTGATGATGCAAATGTCGAACCTCCAGTGGAATATTTTACTGCTGTGGCTTCTTTAACCACGCCCAATGTGGCGGTATCCATCAGCCGTCCCATGGCAACGGTTGCCATAGAAGATGACGACAGTAAGTGGCATTTCTTACGTACATCCATAGCTTTTATTAATACTGCGTAGTTGATACCTATAAGAAACTTTTTTAAACCTTAATCGGTGTAGAATGGATGAAATATTGGCATGCACTACACAAAAATAGATATTTTGTATTTTCACTGCAGAAAGAAATTTCAACTCTCACAGTTTCTGGCCAGCGTTAAGGCAACATTTCCTGAAAAATCCTAAATGTTGCCCAATCCTCTACCTATTTGCTGCAGGAAATACTTACATGTGTTTTATTACCATGCAGGACACATACAAAATATCAATTCTGCTGTTGTGATGATTAATTGGGTAGGCAGATTGGACTTAATCAACATTTTGTTTGTGTACGCAGCAATAGTTATAGCACTGAGCACGACTGAGTACGATGTTTCTGAGAGTGAAGGATTTGCTAATGTGACTATCAACTGGTTTGGTGCAACTGCTCGGGACATCGTTGTGAACTTTTACACAGTGGACGCCACAGCAGTGTGTGAGTTATCTGAGAGAAAATTTGTAACATACGGACGGATCAGTCTAAGAGAGGGGTTTGGGCACAGAGGTAGTTGGCACCCTAAGAAGCTAAAACTTGGTCCTCTCTCTCTCTCTTCCTTTCCCCCCCCCCCTCCCCTCCCCAACCTTTCCCTTCCCATATTCCTTTCAATGTAAATCTGTCGTATGACTTTTCCGTAATTAAACTTCCTAACTAATTGCCTGTACAATACTTCAGGACAGGAGATTGTATCTCCCTATTTCCTAACTAATGGTACAACGCCCAAATTGCCTATTAATAATGTATGGGGAAAACCGCTGTTCAATTGAAATCACATGGGGAAAGCGAAATAACACAGAAACTAGCGAAATACCACGGTAGCTAAGACTTAGTGACATAGTACAGGTAAGTGCATGCATGCAGCTTTAGCCTTGGAAATGTACAGTTCAAGTAGTTTCTAGTTGGACTATGCCATAGCATGCAGAATTTCTACCCATAACATGCAGAAGTTCTACCCATAGCATGCAGAAGTTCTACCCATAGCATGCAGAAGTTCTACCCATATTAGATGGAATTTGAGGAGCCATATGTTGAAAATTAAGTTCCAGAGGAAGCTAATCTTGAAATACAGAGATAGTGAGTGAACAATACTGTGTAGCTACAATGGAAAGGATTTTAAAAACAGATGGCCTACTATTAGCGAGAGATAGCATGAATATCCTGTGCTATTAGGGATCAATAGAACTCATGAAACAATTGAAATACACTCGGCTTTGCCTCATGCAATTTCAATCACGTTACCCGTACTATTAATCTTGAATAGCACGGTTATTGCCATTACTCATACAAATCTCCAACTTGCACTGTCAGTAGTGTATAATCAGTGGTTGGGTTATTCAACATTTATGATGTCATTATAATGAATATCTCGGCACATGAGTTGTGTAAGGATTCAGTCCAAGACATGACTTGGGACTGTTTGTTTGTTTATTTGTTTGTTTATCTCCAGCTACAGGAAGTGAAACAGATTACCAAACCACAGTTCGTGCTGTGACTATTTCTCCTTCGTCTTCAACAACTCGGGAGGTAGTGCTCATACCGATTATTGACGACCCATATGTGGAGAGACGGGAAAGGATCGAAGTGTTCATCAACCTCGCCATAGCAGACATGGCGGTGATCTTTGGTACGCGGAGAGCCTCCGTGAACATCATCGATAACGACGGTACATGGCCAAGCTAAAACAAAGTGCCAATTGATGCTGTTGTGTGATGATCTCTGATTTTGTAAACCTTGCAGAGGCAGTTATCGGCTTTAGTCAGAGAAGCTACGCCATCGGCGAGCAGTTAGGCCCACTGGGAGTGACTATCGGAGTGCTTAGCGGTCTACTAAGAATTCCTATAGCAGTAAACTTCACCACTGTGGATGGAACAGCCAGGGGTAAGAGAGCATCCGTGATCAAATATCCACCGTTTACTGTGGCTGTCTGTTCATTATAATTTATTTGTTTGTTGTTGTTGTTATTGTTGTTCCCATATAGCTGGTTCAGACTACGTGACGTTGTTCAGGAGCCTTGTGTTTGACCGAAGCACCATGACAACCACACTCAATGTCAACATAGTGGATGACAGCATCCATGAACAAAGTGAACTATTTTATGGTCAGCTCAGTTCTTCAGAAGATGCTGGAGTGCTGAAGCTCAATCCAGCCAGCACTACCATTTCCATCCAAGACAATGAAGGTATCGATACGTTTAATCTTTGTAGTCCAATGTAGGCTCTTTTTATACAATAAATTCAATATTGTAACTTAGTAGTAGAAGTTTGGTATTTAGTGGTAATAGTGTTTGTGGTTATCATCATCATCATTTGTACTTTGTGAATTAAATACAAAACTTCTACTACTAATTGCACAGATATTCATCACTGATGACGATGGTAGGTGTGGCATAACAACACTGCTTAATAAATAATAAAAATAGTTGACAAAATATGGCAAAGATTTTTTAAAATTATTATTTTTTATCCAATTTTTTTGTTTTCTTTCTTCTAGTTTTAACCATTGGTTTTGACCCAGAATCATACAGTACTCGAGAATCTGGTGTAATGATGTTCAGAATTGTAGCTTTTGGGGGACAGTTATCTAGTACAGTAGAGTTTGAGTTCTACACGACAGCCGGAACAGCTCAAGGCAAGTCACAAGTTGTTGTCAGTTTGTATTTTCTTTTATGATGTATCAAACATTACTAGTGAATTTTTTAATTTTGTTCCTTTAGCTGTTGATGATTATGTTTCTATCGTTCAAAGTATTTCTTTCGGTCCTGGGAGAAATGAGACTGTGGTGTCTGTACCGACGTTGGCAGACAACATCGTGGAATTTAATGAAACATTTTTTGGAAATCTGAGATTCCCGTTGGGTGTTCCGGGAAGTGTACACCTGTTCCCAATCAGGGCCGAGGGCATCATTATAGATGACAGCACCGTCGAGATCGGGTTCTTGTTGGATGAAATGGTCATAGAAGGCACTAATAACACTGTCACGTTAGAGTTGGTGGTTACTTCAGGCATTCTTGGCAGACAAGTGGTCATCACTGTATCCACTGTAGATGATTCAGCAACAGGTAAAACACTGATTGGATAGGGAATTTTACATAATGTACGCATTAAGTAGCTATGCACGAATGCTTCTTGTACGTTATTTGTATCATGATTCAGTCATTCTCGGCGGAAATAATAGCAAAATTTTCTCTTTTTAACAGCCAATATAGTTAATTAACACTTAACCATATGCTTCTCTTCTCAGTTGACTCTTGAAGAGGACTTCAGCAAGAAGTCGAAACGTCGGGTTAAGTTATAATTAACTATATTAGCAGTTAAAAAGAGAAAAATTTGCTATTATTTTTTGTATCATGTTATTGTTATTATATTTATATATTATTTGATTGTTTCGTTGATGGCATTTGTTGTAGTTTTACTGTTATAGTGCTAGCTAGTGGTGGAGGGGAAAAGAACGAATCAGATATAAATACTCCAGCAACAGCTGATCATTTAATTATGTATTGTTATAATGGAGTTGTTTTATGTTTTAGCTCCAAGTGATTACACTTCAACCACACGGTTGGTCACGTTTGCTCCTGGCTCCAGACTGCAATCATTTACCGTTCCCATTGTTGATGATGCAAATGTCGAACCTCCAGTGGAATATTTTACTGCTGTGGCTTCTTTAACCACGCCCAATGTGGCGGTATCCATCAGCCGTCCCATGGCAACGGTTGCCATAGAAGATGACGACAGTAAGTGGCATTTCTTACGTACATCCATAGCTTTTATTAATACTGCGTAGTTGATACCTATAAGAAACTTTTTTAAACCTTAATCGGTGTAGAATGGATGAAATATTGGCATGCACTACACAAAAATAGATATTTTGTATTTTCACTGCAGAAAGAAATTTCAACTCTCACAGTTTCTGGCCAGCGTTAAGGCAACATTTCCTGAAAAATCCTAAATGTTGCCCAATCCTCTACCTATTTGCTGCAGGAAATACTTACATGTGTTTTATTACCATGCAGGACACATACAAAATATCAATTCTGCTGTTGTGATGATTAATTGGGTAGGCAGATTGGACTTAATCAACATTTTGTTTGTGTACGCAGCAATAGTTATAGCACTGAGCACGACTGAGTACGATGTTTCTGAGAGTGAAGGATTTGCTAATGTGACTATCAACTGGTTTGGTGCAACTGCTCGGGACATCGTTGTGAACTTTTACACAGTGGACGCCACAGCAGTGTGTGAGTTATCTGAGAGAAAATTTGTAACATACGGACGGATCAGTCTAAGAGAGGGGTTTGGGCACAGAGGTAGTTGGCACCCTAAGAAGCTAAAACTTGGTCCTCTCTCTCTCTCTTCCTTTCCCCCCCCCCCTCCCCTCCCCCACTTTTCCCTTCCCATATTCCTTTCAATGTAAATCTGTCGTATGACTTTTCCGTAAGTAAACTTCCTAACTAATTGCCTGTACAATACTTCAGGACAGGAGATTGTATCTCCCTATTTCCTAACTAATGGTACGACGCCCAAATTGCCTATTAAAAATGTATGGGGAAAACCGCTGTTCAATTGAAATCACATGGGGAAAGCGAAATAACACAGAAACTAGCGAAATACCACGGTAGCTAAGACTTAGTGACATAGTACAGGTAAGTGCATGCATGCAGCTTTAGCCTTGGAAATGTACAGTTCAAGTAGTTTCTAGTTGGACTATGCCATAGCATGCAGAATTTCTACCCATAGCAGCATGCAGAAGTTCTACCCATAGCATGCAGAAGTTCTACCCATAGCATGCAGAAGTTCTACCCATATTAGATGGAATTTGAGGAGCCATATGTTGAAAATTAAGTTCCAGAGGAAGCTAATCTTGAAATACAGAGATAGTGAGTGAACAATACTGTGTAGCTACAATGGAAAGGATTTTAAAAACAGATGGCCTACTATTAGCGAGAGATAGCATGAATATCCTGTGCTATTAGGGATCAATAGAACTCATGAAACAATTGAAATACACTCGGCTTTGCCTCATGCAATTTCAATCACGTTACCCATACTATTAATCTTGAATAGCACGGTTATTGCCATTACTCATACAAATCTCCAACTTGCACTGTCAGTAGTGTATAATCAGTGGTTGGGTAATTCAACATTTATTATGTCATTATAATGAATATCTCTGCACACGAGTTGTGTACGGATTCAGTCCAAGACATGACTTGGGATTGTTTGTTTGTTTATTTGTTTGTTTATCTCCAGCTACAGGAAGTGAAACAGATTACCAAACCACAGTTCGTGCTGTGACTATTTCTCCTTCGTCTTCAACAACTCGGGAGGTAGTGCTCATACCGATTATTGACGACCCATATGTGGAGAGACGGGAAAGGATCGAAGTGTTCATCAACCTCGCCATAGCAGACATGGCGGTGATCTTTGGTACGCGGAGAGCCTCCGTGAACATCATCGATAACGACGGTACATGGCCAAGCTAAAACAAAGTGCCAATTGATGCTGTTGTGTGATGATCTCTGATTTTGTAAACCTTGCAGAGGCAGTTATCGGCTTTAGTCAGAGAAGCTACGCCATCGGCGAGCAGTTAGGCCCACTGGGAGTGACTATCGGAGTGCTTAGCGGTCTACTAAGAATTCCTATAGCAGTAAACTTCACCACTGTGGATGGAACAGCCAGGGGTAAGAGAGCATCCGTGATCAAATATCCACCGTTTACTGTGGCTGTCTGTTCATTATAATTTATTTGTTTGTTGTTGTTGTTATTGTTGTTCCCATATAGCTGGTTCAGACTACGTGACGTTGTTCAGGAGCCTTGTGTTTGACCGAAGCACCATGACAACCACACTCAATGTCAACATAGTGGATGACAGCATCCATGAACAAAGTGAACTATTTTATGGTCAGCTCAGTTCTTCAGAAGATGCTGGAGTGCTGAAGCTCAATCCAGCCAGCACTACCATTTCCATCCAAGACAATGAAGGTATCGATACGTTTAATCTTTGTAGTCCAATGTAGGCTCTTTTTATACAATAAATTCAATATTGTAACTTATTAGTAGTAGAAGTTTGGTATTTAGTGGTAATAGTGTTTGTGGTTATCATCATCATCATTTGTACTTTGTGAATTAAATACAAAACTTCTACTACTAATTTAAGTTTCTTCCAAAAACATTGGAAATCTTTAATACCAACATGGTAGTCACTTTTTGCATAAGTTTATGTATTCCAAATTGACTCTTCTTGTCAGGTAACTCAATGATTCACTCCCACAACACCACGTCCAATTTCATTCCATTTTATAATGCGCATAATTTATTTGTTTCTCCCTTGCAGTTGCAACCATTGGCTTTGAACAGCTCAACTACACTGTGGGTGAGGCCTCCGTCTCGGTGGAAGTTTGTATTGTGGTCACTAATCCAACGTTATCCCAAAACTTTGATAGAGACGGAAATATCTTGTTGGGTATTCAATCCGTGACAGGCACCGCAGGTGAGTAAATTACTTTGGAACACCGCTCACACTTTGTGTCACCATTGCACTTCATTTTCATGCACACGCTCTAGGAATTCAATTGTGTCGTCATGACTTCTGAAGGGATTGATAATTGCTTTTTTTATTTTTAGGTTTGGCGGATTACACATCAACAACGTCTTCCACGACTAATGTCACTTTTACTTCCAGCAGTGCCAATGATATGAACGCACGCAGGATGTGCGTGTCTGTGTTCATCACAGACGACCAGATACTTGAAGGGCGGGAATCATTTACACTGCAGCTGGTATTTGCTGCACCTGCTATGAACGTTATGCTCGAGCCCAATGTTGCACAGATATTCATCACTGATGACGATGGTAGGTGTGGCATAACAACACTGCTTAATAAATAATAAAAATAGTTGACAAAATATGGCAAAGATTTTTTTAAATTATTATGTTTTATCCAATTTTTTTGTTTTCTTTCTTCTAGTTTTAACCATTGGTTTTGACCCAGAATCATACAGTACTCGAGAATCTGGTGTAATGATGTTCAGAATTGTAGCTTTTGGGGGACAGTTATCTAGTACAGTAGAGTTTGAGTTCTACACGACAGCCGGAACAGCTCAAGGCAAGTCACAAGTTGTTGTCAGTTTATATTTTCTTTTATGATGTATCAAACATTACTAGTGAATTTTTTAATTTTGTTCCTTTAGCTGTTGATGATTATGTTTCTATCGTTCAAAGTATTTCTTTCGGTCCTGGGAGAAATGAGACTGTGGTGTCTGTACCGACGTTGGCAGACAACATCCTGGAATTTAATGAAACGTTTTTTGGAAATCTGAGATTCCCGTTGGGTGTTCCGGGAAGTGTACGCCTCTTCCCAATCAGGGCCGAGGGCATCATTATAGATGACAGCACCGTCGAGATCGGGTTCTTGTCGGATGAAATGGTCATAGAAGGCACTAATAACACTGTCACGTTAGAGTTGGTGGTTACTTCAGGCATTCTTGGCAGACAAGTGGTCATCAGTGTATCCACTGTAGATGATTCAGCAACAGGTAAAACACTGATTGGATAGGGAATTTCACATAATGTACGCATTAAGTAGCTATGCACGAATGCTTCTTGTACGTTATTTGTATCATGATTCAGTCATTCTCGGCGGAAATAATAGCAAAATTTTCTCTTTTTAACAGCCAATATAGTTAATTAACACTTAACCATATGCTTCTCTTCTCAGTTGACTCTTGAAGAGGACTTCAGCAAGAAGTCGAAACGTCGGGTTAAGTTATAATTAACTATATTAGCAGTTAAAAAGAGAAAAATTTGCTATTATTTTTTGTATCATGTTATTGTTATTATATTTATATATTATTTGATTGTTTCGTTGATGGCATTTGTTGTAGTTTTACTGTTATAGTGCTAGCTAGTGGTGGAGGGGAAAAAGAACGAATCAGATATAAATACTCCAGCAACAGCTGATCATTTAATTATGTATTGTTATAATGGAGTTGTTTTATGTTTTAGCTCCAAGTGATTACACTTCAACCACACGGTTGGTCACGTTTGCTCCTGGCTCCAGACTGCAATCATTTACCGTTCCCATTGTTGATGATGCAAATGTCGAACCTCCAGTGGAATATTTTACTGCTGTGGCTTCTTTAACCACGCCCAATGTGGTGGTATCCATCAGCCGTCCCATGGCAACGGTTGCCATAGAAGATGACGACAGTAAGTGGCATTTCTTACGTACATCCATAGCTTTTATTAATACTGCGTAGTTGATACCTATAAGAAACTTTTTTAAACCTTAATCGGTGTAGAATGGATGAAATATTGGCATGCACTACACAAAAATAGATATTTTGTATTTTCACTGCAGAAAGAAATTTCAACTCTCACAGTTTCTGGCCAGCGTTAAGGCAACATTTCCTGAAAAATCCTAAATGTTGCCCAATCCTCTACCTATTTGCTGCAGGAAATACTTACATGTGTTTTATTACCATGCAGGACACATACAAAATATCAATTCTGCTGTTGTGATGATTAATTGGGTAGGCAGATTGGACTTAATCAACATTTTGTTTGTGTACGCAGCAATAGTTATAGCACTGAGCACGACTGAGTACGATGTTTCTGAGAGTGAAGGATTTGCTAATGTGACTATCAACTGGTTTGGTGCAACTGCTCGGGACATCGTTGTGAACTTTTACACAGTGGACGCCACAGCAGTGTGTGAGTTATCTGAGAGAAAATTTGTAACATACGGACGGATCAGTCTAAGAGAGGGGTTTGGGCACAGAGGTAGTTGGCACCCTAAGAAGCTAAAACTTGGTCCTCTCTCTCTCTCTTCCTTTCCCCCCCCCCCTCCCCTCCCCCACTTTTCCCTTCCCATATTCCTTTCAATGTAAATCTGTCGTATGACTTTTCCGTAAGTAAACTTCCTAACTAATTGCCTGTACAATACTTCAGGACAGGAGATTGTATCTCCCTATTTCCTAACTAATGGTACGACGCCCAAATTGCCTATTAAAAATGTATGGGGAAAACCGCTGTTCAATTGAAATCACATGGGGAAAGCGAAATAACACAGAAACTAGCGAAATACCACGGTAGCTAAGACTTAGTGACATAGTACAGGTAAGTGCATGCATGCAGCTTTAGCCTTGGAAATGTACAGTTCAAGTAGTTTCTAGTTGGACTATGCCATAGCATGCAGAATTTCTACCCATAGCAGCATGCAGAAGTTCTACCCATAGCATGCAGAAGTTCTACCCATAGCATGCAGAAGTTCTACCCATATTAGATGGAATTTGAGGAGCCATATGTTGAAAATTAAGTTCCAGAGGAAGCTAATCTTGAAATACAGAGATAGTGAGTGAACAATACTGTGTAGCTACAATGGAAAGGATTTTAAAAACAGATGGCCTACTATTAGCGAGAGATAGCATGAATATCCTGTGCTATTAGGGATCAATAGAACTCATGAAACAATTGAAATACACTCGGCTTTGCCTCATGCAATTTCAATCACGTTACCCATACTATTAATCTTGAATAGCACGGTTATTGCCATTACTCATACAAATCTCCAACTTGCACTGTCAGTAGTGTATAATCAGTGGTTGGGTAATTCAACATTTATTATGTCATTATAATGAATATCTCTGCACACGAGTTGTGTACGGATTCAGTCCAAGACATGACTTGGGATTGTTTGTTTGTTTATTTGTTTGTTTATCTCCAGCTACAGGAAGTGAAACAGATTACCAAACCACAGTTCGTGCTGTGACTATTTCTCCTTCGTCTTCAACAACTCGGGAGGTAGTGCTCATACCGATTATTGACGACCCATATATGGAGAGACGGGAAAGGATCGAAGTGTTCATCAACCTCACCATAGTGGACATGACGGTGATCTTTGGTACGCGGAGAGCCTCCGTGAACATCATCGATAACGACGGTACGTGGCCAAGCTATAACAAAGTGCCAATTGATGCTGTTGTGTTTGATGATCTCTGATCTTGTAAACCTTGCAGAGGCAGTTATCGGCTTTAGTCAGAGAAGCTACGCCATCGGCGAGCAGTTAGGCCCACTGGGAGTGACTATCGGAGTGCTTAGCGGTCTACTAAGAATTCCTATAGCAGTAAACTTCACCACTGTGGATGGAACAGCCAGGGGTAAGAGAGCATCCGTGATCAAATATCCACCATTTACTGTGGCTGTCTGTTCATTATAATTTATTTGTTTGTTGTTGTTGTTATTGTTGTTCCCATATAGCTGGTTCAGACTACGTGACGTTGTTCAGGAGCCTTGTGTTTGACCGAAGCACCATGACAACCACACTCAATGTCAACATAGTGGATGACAGCATCCATGAACAAAGTGAACTATTTTATGGTCAGCTCAGTTCTTCAGAGGATGCTGGAGTGCTGACGCTCAATCCAGCCAGCACTAACATTTCCATCCTAGACAATGAAGGTATCGATACGTTTAATCTTTGTAGTCCAATGTAGGCTCTATTTATACAATAAATTCAATATTGTAACTTAAATTAGTAGTAGAAGTTTGGTATTTAGTGGTAATAGTGTTTGTGATTATCATCATCATCTTTTGTACTTTGTGAAGTAAATACAAAACTTCTACTACTAATTTAAATTGCAATATTAAATTATTATATAATTATTGAGGCAGTAATATGAAATTGTATGCTCTATTTATTTATCATTTAATTTTATATTTATTTACATTATTATTTATTTATTATTCGATTTCTGTTTATTTTTTATTTTTGTTTATTTATTAACTAATTTTTTTTAATGTTTCATGCAGTGGTGATATGCTTTGCTGATCTCACTTACAAATGCCCTATATTTTCAGATCGTGTGGGCAACACAACTGCTGGATGCCCGAGGGAAGTGGACAGCGTGTGGGGCATCACTTGGGAGGTCACAAGGATATCTGCAACAGGAAGTCAACCATGTCCACAGGTCAATGGAAGCTACACAGGCTTTGCTTACCGAGAGTGTGGCAGTGATGGGAAGTGGGAGTCATCTGTGAATGCAACTGGCTGTAGTAGCGCTGTGTTCTCAAGTCTCTCTGATGAGACCGTAAGGCATTGAGACCATAATGGCTTTTGGGTATAATTATTTTTGTGCTTTCTTGTTTCAGGATGCCTTTGTAAATGGACTCAACTCCATGACTCCAGAAAATCAAATAGCAGCTTACGAAACTTTGATCAGTAGAGTGCTAGATGTCGTAGCTCTTAGAAATTTCAGTTATTTCCCTCAAGAACTTAGTCTCTCACTCAACATCATTGAAAGACTCACTGCTGCCCTCACTACTATGTATAACAATCAGCAGTATTCCAGCTTAGTGAGTAACTGGTGAGAGAATAACAATTATAAGTTTCACACACTATTTATTTCATTCAGGATCTACTGATGGTATTTGATAATTTGTTGAATCCCATAAATAGAGTTGGATGGATGGGAGTGAGTGAGGTACGTGCATCATTTTAAATTAGTAATACAGACACTTTTTTGGTGGTGATTATGGAAATAATGGTTTGCATTATTAGACAAATCCAAACTCCGGAGGCTTGACACTGCTTAATAGTATTCAAAACGTCTTCACAAGCTATGTCCTCCTTGTACGTACAGATGACAAAAGCTTTGTCAGAGGGGAGAATTTGTGTAAGTTAATGGAGATGACCCTTGTTATAATTTTATCTCCATACTATCTGCAAGTTGTAATGAAAGTGAAAGACTATTTTTCTTTCAGATTTGAGTGTGGTCAGGTCACTAGATGAAATGTCTGTTATATTCCCCAACAATTCTGATAGTAGGGCAAGCGAAGCTCAAATCACAGTGCCTACATCTGAAATTAGAGCAGTAGGAGCCACAGGTGAGTACAAGTTATGAGTATGTGGGCATAGATATTCATTAGTATCTGTAATGTGTTGATAGGAGTCATCAATTATGCTATCAGAAACATTGGAAACTTCTTATACCGCCCTTATCCTGAAAATAACAGCCAAATGTAAGTTTCTCTGTTCAATCCAATTATGGCTACTTGTGACACATCATTGCATTTTCAGAGTCTCTGAGGCAGCCAGTCCAGTTCTCATTGTCCTCCTATACCCAAACAGAACTGCACTTGAAGCTATTAATTCGGAATATATTCAGCTAAACTTCACCACATCTAGGGTAGGTTCATTTCTGCGAGTAACAGAAGCTCAAATATAATTAAACCTGCTATTTGGATGCTCTAGTTAACATATATGAAGTCACAATCACTTAAAAATAATGTTTGTTAGATGTTGCGAGCAAGAAATCCCAGATGTGCCTTCTGGAATATGACCTCTGGTAGCTGGGATGACGGTGGTGTAAACACAACTAGCATTCGAGCAGTAGAAGTGGAAGAGTACAAGTCATATGAAGTGGAGTGCTCATCCTACAGGACCAGTGCTCAAGTTGTTCTTGTTGATATACCAAGTCCCATTCAGGTAAACATTCATTGCTTGGTCATACAAGGAGCAGGGTAATCATCAAGTAGGAAATGACAAAACAAGCTTCATAGAACTAATCAAAGTTATATACCAGCAAAAGTGTGAACATATAAAGATAAATTGTCTAGTATAGCAGTTACTCTTATGTATTGGTGAAGACTGAGACATTTTAATAGCTACTTCCATCGGAAGAGTATATCATATCAGAATATATACTTTATTGATGAAACGTCTCACAGTAAACATTCCAAAACTAATATAAATACTTATTTTTAATATAATTGTAGCTTCTAGTACAAAGTGGTTATATTAATGGGTTCATATATTGCTATTTACAGGCTTATGAAGTTACTACAGCTGCATACGTTGGTGGTGGAGTTATTCTCTTCTTTGCCGTTATGACAATGTTCCTCTTTGTGACTTCATGGTAATGAAACAAGACCTTTCCAAGTTTTATTTTTTCATGTGTTTTATTATTTTTTCACCATGCTTTGCAGTGTCTGTGGGAGAGATTTGTCATACTATCTTAGTCTGTATTTAGTGCGCATGAGCTTCTTCTCTGCCATAATTGTTACATTTGTGGTTTTTTTGGTCGCAACATATCTTGGTCCAGCGGATATGAATCAGACTGTTACACACACAGTAAGTCACCGTTTGCGACGTTCACATTTCAAAAATAAATATTGGAAATATTTTCTTTTTTCCAGGAGGGAACATGTACTCTTGTGTCTGTATTGCTGCATTACTTTTTTACGGCATCATTCGCCTGGCTCCTTTGCGAGGCCATGGTGCTAACTGCCTTTAAGATTGTTTCTACACACGCTTGGTCTTTCATCATCTTCTTCATCATTGGTTGGGGTGAGTGCTGTGAATTAAATAAAATTTCACCTGCTACTGAATGACAGCGACCTTTGGTTTGTTTCACTGACTAATTCACCTGCAGGTCTGCCTGTGATTCCAGTGGCTGTATCTGTTGGTGTCTTGAGAGATCTCTATACTTCGGAGAGTTTGTGAGTTTTAGTAGATATTATCAGACAGCATGCAAAACAATTGGAGTTTGTAATCCATTGATTCACTATATGGATGACTTCTATGCCATGCACAAAATACTGCTAATTGCAATCCAATTTGGACAACTTGGTTCATGCATGTAATATTTTACTTTTATGTTGCCCAGTTGCTGGTTCTATTTTGACGGAGAGATAACTTCCAGAATATTCTTGTCCTTTTTGGTTCCTAAACTCTTCCTAGTTGCAGTAAGTACATCTTATTAACTTGGAAATGATCAACAATAATAACTACTAAAAATATATATTAAACATTTACACAGGAATGATTTATATATATAATATATATCTTCTTCTAATATGAATGAGAATTATATAGTCTAGCTCTCAGTATCTACAACCTTGTAATTGTCAATAAATCATGCAATTTGAAAGTTCATCATCAGTTTAAAATCAAACTGATGCAAGATTATTGAGTCTGAAACATGCTTGAACAATTGCACGATTCTTATGACAATTTTTATGTAGCTACTTCCCTCCTCTTTTAATAATAATATTAACATTATCATTATCACTATTATTATTGGCGAGCAAGCGAAGCGAGCGAGACACTATCAGGGTAACTCAATTGAAAATCGGGGATATTTGTTTATATATATGTGGGGACGTACGTATGTCATTTGTACTTTGACCCTGGTGTTTTTGTGTTAGTTCGGTTGTCGACCCCGTCTCAAACTTTACTAAACAGAATCCTTAGGTTTATCGATCATTACCCATATCACCCTGGAAATTGAATTGTTTATCATTTTGAATTCTTTAGTGGGTGCTGTTAAACTTGAAAACATACCAGAATTCCATTTCTATTTTATTTAGTGGCGGTGGTAAGTCAATGTGCTCTTTGTCATAGTTATAGCCGTACACAACAGTATTTACTTGAAAACTCATTGTCCACTAGACTAACCACGAAGGTAAGTCTTGTGTAGGTATGTCCAGTTGTGTGAAAGTATTGTGCATTACAGCTACCACTTAGCTCAAGCATATCACAGAGATAACGTTAAAACAACGTGTATTTATTTATTTATTTTTCAGTTCAAACAGTTGCGGCGAGTGGTTACTATGGCATTGAAATACCTTTACCGTATAAACGTAATTAAAACTCGACCTTATTTTAGTAGCTTTGAGTGTTAGAAGTTAAAATCTGTCACATAACAATAGTGTAGTTTTAGGCTCGCTCGCCATTTGTGCTCAAGCACATTACTAGTATTAGCATTATTTATATAATTGGCGAGCGAGCGAAGCGAGTGAGACACTATCAGGGGTAACTCAATTGAAAATCGGGGATATTTGTTTATATATTATATGTTTGGATGTACGTAAGTCATTTTTGTACTTCGACCCTCACATTTTTGTGTTAGTTCGGTGGTCGACCCCGTCCCAAACTTCACTAAACAGAATCCTCTGGTTTATTGATCTGGTTTATCGATCAGTACCCGTATCACGCTAGAAATTGAATTGTTTACCGTTTTGAATTCTTTTGCGGGTGCAGTTAAAACGTAAAAACTTACGAGACTTCCATTTCTATTCGAGTTAGTGGCGGTGGTAAGTCAATGCGCTCTTTGTCATGGTTATAAGCCGTACGCAACAGTATTTACTTGAAAATGCATTGTCCACTAGACTAACTGCGAAGGTAAGTCTCGTGTAGGTGTATGTCCAGTTGTGTCAAAGCATTGTGCGTTACAGCCACTACTTAGCTAAAGAATATCACAAAGAACACATTTTAAAAAAGCGTACTGTTTTTTTGTTTTTTTTCCCCCCTTCAATTCAAACAGTTGCAGCGAGTTGTTACTATGGCACTGAAATCCCTTTACCGTGTATGCGTAATTTAAAAAACTCTACCTTATTTTCAGTAGTTTCAGTGTTAGAAGTCAAAATTATAAAAATAGTATAGTCTTTAGGCTCGCTCGCCATTTGTGCTCAAGCACATCACTAGTAATACCCGTGACCGACGACGATGTACGTATTCATGAATAATTCATGAGGTAATGAGCTAGAATACTCGTGAACTCGCGCTGAATTACCAGGTAAACCTAGAGCACAGGGTGAATTGGTTAGCTACGAAACCGGCACAAAAAAGTGAACAGTAGGCAGGAGTGGCACAGAAACAGGAGAGCAGCTTTCGTGAACTAGCGCTGAATTACCGAGTAAACCAAGAACGCAGTTGTAAAGAAGTGAAAGGTTTAGTTTGCAACCTAACCAGGTACAATGATAGAAGAGAGTGGCCCAGAAACAGGAGAATGGGCAAAGTGTCGTCACGATCTGTAGAAATAATTACTGTAATTGTAACTAAAAGCGGGTGGAACAGACCGGGATAGGCAGCGTAAGTTTCAGAAAGGAAGGCTAAAGTGCGAAAGAGAAGGCAAAAAGCAGTTAATTAGCCGGTGGAATCAACGAGGAAAGGCGGTGTAGTAAAAAGGAGAAAGTACAAAAGAGAAGGCAAAAAGGGAACGATTAACATTGTACTAAAAAGCAGGTGGAATCAAAGTGTCGAGTAAAGGCAGGAGAGTGAAACTGATGTAACCTTAACCAACTGTAGGGAATGTTATAATGAATAAAAGTAACTTATGCTACCACATTCTTACTTTGCAATACGTCAAGCGCCACTGTATGGTGGGGTACTTGCTATTCATTTATTATTATACAAACATCATCATCATCATCATCATCACTATAATGATCCATTCTTACTACGCAAATAGCGTGATCCATCAATTGTCGACCAGTACTTTTTCTCGACCACACCTAATTTTAATTTTGACCATTAAAATGACACGGAAGTGCACGGGCGTGCGCGAGAGTATCCTAAGTGCAGTAATGGCCAGGAACAAGAAGAAGTGTGGGAAAGAGAATTAGAGGCCAGCAGCGAAGGCTACTCCTCCAAATAGCCCACGAAAGCTTCGCCTATGGAGCGATGAAGCTATGGTAGGGGCCATGAAGGCAGTCAAGGAAGGGAGGATGGGTGTAAATCGATCTGCATTGGAATTTGAAGTTCCTCGAACTACACTGAAGGATAGGATTGCAGGAAGAGTCGTACATGGAACTAACATTGGTCCTAAGAAGTACCTCTCCCAGGAAGAAGAACAATAATTGGTGTAGCTGACTGATGCATTTCCGAAATTGTGATTTTTGATGTTTAAGGTAGTACCATTGTTTCATTTCTGATAAAATCTTTTCAAAGTTTGATACTGAGCAAGCTTATGGCATGCACAATGATGTATTAGAATCATAGAAGTTAGAATTAAATTTTTTCTGAGCTATGCTAAAAAGTGTATGGAAATGGTCGACAATGTTACAACTATTCTTTATGGCGGGTCGACTTCAAATGCACCTGGTCGACAACAGCGACGGGAGTAGTTGTTTTATGCAGGTGGTGAGCAGAACACACAACGTCAGAGGCGATATTCAATGCTGTAAGTTCTTAGTTGAAGGGTGGAAGTTTCATGTAGTTGTTCATTGGATTCTCCCACCAGCAAGGAAGTGAGAGATAAAGCAGTCACTAATTAGGTGGTCGACAATTGATGGATTATGCTATATTAAAAATATATATATAATATAAGATATTATTTAGTAAGTAACTATCACTATTATTATTGTCATTATTATTATTCTTTGTTATCGTTGTTGTTGTTACTTTAGTCAATTTTGGTGTTACTTCCGATGGGATTAATCACTGCTTGTAGAATGAGGCTTCAGAAAAAAGAAGGCGAATCTAACTTGCCTATTTTCTATGTCATGTGAGGTTTTTTGTGTATGAGTGGATATCATGTGTGTGTGTGTGTGTGTGTGTGTGTGTGTGCATGCGTGTGTAAAGATGTTTAAAAAGATGGAATTGACATTTCTTCTACAGGTATTCATGGCTAGGGCTGCTCGTGGAGGTTCTGTTTCTGAGTACAGTGTGGGTGTTTTTAGTATTCCACGTTAACGACTATGAAATTAATTATTCTGGTTGGGTCTTTGCTGGAGTGTCAATTGCTTTTGTGAGTTAAAATGTATTGCCATTACATGGAATTTTATTATAGCGGCTTCTATTGTCACAGGGCATTTGGATCATGGCCAACAGTTTCATCAGTGTGATGATAAATCAGGTTAGACAAATTTGGCATTGTTTTGTTATTATTATATTGTTTTGGATGTTCTATAGAATATAGACTATGAGTTATTCTGGGCTGTCTTTGATGGTAAAAGAACTCTGAAGCACAGCACTGTTATGTGCCAATGTTTTTAAATGTTGTCTTTTTTATTTTATAATTTTAGATAGCTTCGATGATGTTGGAGATGAAGAAGGAAAGACCTACATTGATTGAAAGAACTACTGTTAAAAGAGTACAATAGTAGCTATAATAGCAAAGCATATATTGAGCTAGTGTAGCACTAACGTATATGGCATTTTTATGTTTTTATAGTACACTTGTTTGATCGAGTCCACTTTTATAGATGTCATACAGCATTCTCCTATTATTTTTTGTACAAGTATAGTATATATAATTGCTACAGCTGTGAACTGTTGAATTGAAAACTGCAAACTCGCCCCCCCCTCCCCACCCCTTTTCTCCCTCAACAAGGAGTCTACTAGTCTCGCGTAGCCAGACCCTTTACCAACCGTTACCGCTACGCGGGGAAGGAAAGAGTCTGGGAACATACAATACAGCGACTTTGCTGGAATGTGATAATTGAGCACCCTTTTTGGGGTACGGCAGGTCCAGCGCAGCGTACCGAGGTTACCGGCGGTAAAAGTCGAGATGAGCAGGTAAGGGACGAGGGTCCTGTAAGTATTGGAAACGCCCATATAAAAGATGTCACATGAACAGAGCACGAGGCATTAGTTGAAATCTGAACCACCTGTAAAGATGGACGGAGCTAGCAACTTGAAGGCCGGAACTAGTGGAAGAGGCTCCGGCGAATACAGTGACCTGCCGCCCTAAAAAGCTCCGAGTAGACAAGGGAAAAGGCAGAGCTATCCCAACAGCAGGGGACGTTCACGGTCCGGAGGAGGAGGGCGATGGGAGATTCGTTGAGCTCCAGTCCATGTTGGCGGCGCAGAGCCGCAAGATAGACATGCTGTTCAGCATGTGGGGCAGTCAAGCCGAGGGTGATGGCAAAAAGGACCCCAGTGGAGGCGCAGGCGCCCACGAGAGTGGTATGTGGGCGTTGTTTCGGTGGGATAGTATGGAGGGATGGAGAGATTGTTGAAAGGCCTAGTTCAGGGGTGAGTGTTAGTCTTTGGAGGGCAGGGAGCTGCTGTGGTGGCTGATGCAGACTCCCTGAAGCTCGAATTCCGTTTGGCTTGTCTGGACGTGACCTCTTAGAGCTAGGCAGACTTTGTGTTTGACACTATGGTGGTTCAGAATAAGAAGGAAAAAAAAAAGAGAGAGAATGATGGGAGGAATGTAGTACGGGGGGGGGGGGGGGGGCCAAAAAAAATGTTGTTGTTTTTCAGTAGCATCAGGTGTGGTGGTGCGATGGGCACCTCGTTGGTGACATGTTTGTTCGATCCATGTCTGTAAGTGGGGAGAGGAGTGACCTGGTCTGACAGGTATCAGTGGTCTTGGTTAAAAAAAAAAAAAAAAGGGTACAGGCATGGGGGGTTCGATAGTCAGCATGTTGGTGACATGTCTGTTCGACCCATGTCTGTAAATATGGGAGAGGAGAGACCTGGTCTGACAAGTGTCAGTGGTCTTGGTTAAAAAAAAAAAAAAAAAGGTACAGACGTGGTGGCTCGATGGTCAGCATGTCAGTAACATGTTTGTTCGATCCATGTCTGTAGGTGAGGGAATGCCATCTGCTGACGAGTTACACAGCAGTGGTGTCAGAAGTGATGCCGGGGGAGCAAGTATAGAGCCAGCGTGGCTGAAAATGTTCCTAGGCTGTGCGAAAGAGCAGGCTATGGCCAAGGAAGGCGAGGCAAAGAAGCCCGAACAAGTGTATGTGGTCCAAGGACTCCCTCCTCTGCCGAGGAAAATGGTGGAGAGGATTGAGAGAGGCGAATTTGTCGAGTTTGCCGACTTCCCGATCTTTGATGGGAGATGCCGACAAGGAGAATGGAGTGCTGAGCGCTCTGAGAAGGAGAGTCTGTCTCCTGCTAGACAGACTAGTGAACACAGAAGGAAGGCACTGAGGGAAGTGCCTGATGTGTCATGGTGGGGATCATGCTTCACCTTGTATGAGAGGGTTAGAGTAAAAGCCAACCCTGAGATGGCAGAACAACTGGCTGCCTATAGAGAGGCTGTGGTGGGGATTGCCAGACACCACAAGTGGGAGGCAGTGGCCAGATATGATCGGTGCTTCCGATTGGAGGCTGCAGGCAAGCCAGAGGTGAAGTGGGAGTGCTTGGACGCCTCACTTCTGATCAGGGAGCTGGCATTGACAGCAGAGTGCAGTGGGAGGAGTACTGCAGGAGCAGGACACAAAAATGGACAGTTTGGCGGAAGCAGTTTCAGCCAGAGGAGAGAGAAAAGGCAGCAAGGGACCTGCTTTAGATTCAATCGTCAGAATGGCAACTGTGCGTTCGGGTCACAGTGCAGGTTTCTGCATGCTTGCTCCGGGTGCGGTGGTGACCACCCAGCAACTCAGTGCAATAGTAAACAGCAAGGAAAGAGCCAGAAGGTGGAGGCCGGCGGTGTCCAATAAGACCGGCGAGCAAATAGTGGCTCTGGAGAACTGTCTTAAACATATTTAGAGTTGTTCTGTTTTGCTTGTGAGTAATGAAAGCAGGACTAGTTGTTAGTTTTGTCGTGTTCTGATTGTGCATATCTTTCATTGGATACTTAACCAGTTGGCATCTTAGTTAGGGAGTACCATGGCGCACACACGGGCTTGCCGCGGGACAGACACTCATGCACGCACAGACAAACATGCATGCACACAGTTCTCACGCGGGTGGGTGGGTTCTGGTGATGGAGGTGTCATTAGTGGCTGCTTCTGACATGCAGGCTATAGATTTAAGAACCAGCTGTTGGAGTTGGAAAGAGTCTCCAATGGGGAGGCGAGTGTGGCACTGCCGGGGGCGGATGTCGTGGTGATGCCGCTGGAGTGGCAGGCATGGGAGAAGGAGCTGGCCGTACATCCGGACAGCGGGTGGGTGGCATTTCTGGTGAGAGGCATCAGATATGGCTTTCGCCTGGGTCATGACCAGACGAAAGGTCCAGTACAGTGCAGGAGACGTTTCATGTACAAAACGTTGGAACACAAAGACGTAGTCAGCGATTACCTCGAAGAGGAGGTAAAAGCGGACAGTGTGGAAAGTTGATGAGGCTACAGTGAGAGACAAAGTGCAGTGCAGCCCGTTTGGCATCATACCCAAGAAGGGCAAGCCAGGAAAGTGGAGGCTCATTGTGAACCTGTCAGCGCCCGAGGGGCTGAGTGTGAACGACGGTATTGACCGAAAGCTGTCTAGCGTCAAGCACATATCGGTGGACGACGTTGTGAAAAGAGTGCTTCAAGTGGGTCCGATTGCAAAGGCTGACGTGCGAAAGGCATATAGGAACGTGCCGGTGCACCCGTGTGACAGATGGCTGGGCATGGAGTGGGAAGGCACAACGTTCGTGGATGGTGCTCTGCCATTCGGTCTGAGGTCGGCCCCACTACTGTTTACGGCGATAGGAGATGCTGTGGAATGGCTGGCCAAAAGAAGAGGTGCCACATGGCTGCAACACTATATCGATGATTTCGTTGCTGTGGGCAAACTGGAATCGAATGAGTGTGCCGACACTATGAAGTCGTTTAAGGAAGCCTGCTCATTGCTGGGCATGCCGTTGGACCCAGCTAAGGAGGAGGGCCCAGCAACGTTAGTGTCGTTCCTGGGTATAGAGCTGGACTCAGTAAAGATGGAGGTCAGGTTACCTGGAGAGAAACTGGGCCGCCTCAGGAAATGGCTGAGGGAGTGGAAAGGCATGAAGGCATGCAGGAAGAGGGACCTGCTGTCTATCATTGGCCATCTGAGTCACGCGTGCAAAGCGGTGAGAGCAGGCAGATCCTTCCTGAGAAGACTGCTGGATCTTAGCATGTCGGTGAGGGGGATGGAACGTTGGGTGCGCTTGAATGCTGAAGCAAGAGCAGAACTAGAATGGTGGTGGCAAGTCGGTGTACGTTGGAACGGGGTATCCATGATGACATCGCTGATGGTCACCGAACAGCCACAAGTAGAGCTGGTGACGGACGCCTCTGGGTTTTGGGGCTGTGGGCGGTGTGTGGCACCAAGTGGTTCCAACTGAATAGGGTCTGGGTGAAGGTGGCAAGGGAGCATCATGCCAAAAGAAATGCTACCCATTGTGATTGCCATGGCGATTTGGGGCACTCAATGGAGAGGTCTCACAGTGCGTGTCAAGTGTGATAACATGGCTGTGGTGGCGACTATCAGATCTGGCTCATGTAAAGAAAGAAACACCATGCACATGAGGAGATGCTTGGCTTTCTTAGAGGCAGTGGGCATGTTTGTGCTAGTGGAAGAACACATAAAAGGGGTGGACAATGTGGTTGCGGACACCCTGTCCAGAAACAACTTATCATTGGCCCGGTCTGTGTTGCAGGACGCAGCAGCGGTACCGGAGAGAGTGCCACAGGCACTGGTGGAGCTCATGACGGTTCCGATGCTGGGATGGTCAGAGCAGCAGTGGGACGCTCTGCAGAGTTTTACTTTCGCCAGGGACTAGCGGCCTCCACGGCCAGAAGGTACGAGGGGGCGTGGAAGAAGTACGCCAATCTATGTAGCAAGCTGGAAGTGGATCCCTTGCCCGTGTCTGAGGACAAGGCTGTGGCGTACGTGGTGACTTTGGCCGGAGAAGGCTTGCAGGCGGCAACAGTGAAATACCATCTGGCTGGCCTGAGGCAGGTGCAAATCAAGGCTGGCCTGAGCGCTCCAGTATGGGGAGCGATGGCAAGACTGTCGCAGATCCGAGTGGGTATCGCAAGATACAGAGTAGTGCAAGGGGACAAAAAGCTGGAGAGGAACCCAGTCACACCGGTGCACATGAATGTCATGCTTGCAACATGGAGGAAAGCGGGAGACAGAGGTACCATGCTGTGGGCTGCTGCATGTACTTGTTTTTTCGGGTGTCTGAGAGCAGGAGAGGCTCTGGTTTCGGAGGGCATGGACTTCGATCCAAAGGCTCATCTGTCCTTCGATGATGTGTCGGTGGACAGCCTGGAGAGACCTCGGGTGATCAGAGTTCGGATCAAAGAGTCCAAGACGGACAGGTTCAGGAAGGGTGCCACAGTGGCACTGTGTTGGACTGGTGGATGCATGTGCCCGGTGAAGGCAATACTAGCGTTTATGGTGGTGAGGAAGGCCGGCCCAGGGCCGTTCTTCAAGTTGCCGGCTGGGAAACCATTGACCAGAAAAAGCTTCGTTGCTGAGGTAAGAGCTGCACTGGCGAAAGCTGGTATGGCCTGTTGAGACATCTCGGGCCACAGTTTTCGTATTGGTGCTGCTACAGCAGCAGCACAACTGGGGGCCTCGGAGGAGGAGATCAAAGCCCTCGGCCGATGGTGGAGCAGAGAGTATAGAGGATATGTGAGGATGACTGTGGCCGCTGTTGGAGAACTGCCCAGGAAGTTAGCCACCGCAGCCGAACCGAAGATCACGGAATAGGGAACAGTGTGGCAATGTTTATCATGCTTATCAGATAATGGTATGTCATTTTGTCAGCATGTTTGCCTCTGTAATGATGTGTAGCTTGCTATGATAGATTAAAAAAAATCTAAAAAAAAGAGAGAGTGAGAGAAAAGTGGTTGGACGTGTGGGAAGCATGTGGCTGGGGGCCTGTTTGTGGGGGGTGGGGCTATCGGAGTAGTCGGGGCTCTCCGAGTGGCCGGTTTTGGGAGGTTTGTGGGAGGAACGGCGGCTCGGAAAGCAAGACGCTGCGTTACGAGCGTCAAGCCAACGGCTGGACGCTGCCCAAAACCTGCCAGATGGAGGCCGTGCCACCAAAGGGGCGGGGCTACGTAACCGACTGCTACGCCTCCCGCAAACACGTAAAGGTAGAAAGGTTTGACAAGAATCTATGAGTAACCCAACTCTAAACTACGACTCAGCAGGTAACGGCAAGTCCAGCGCAGCGTACCGAGGTTACCGGCGGTAAAAGTCGAGATGAGCAGGTAAGGGACGAGGGTCCTGTAAGTATTGAAATGGCCCGTATAAAAGATGTCACGTGAACAGAGCATGAGGCATTAGTTGAAATCTGAACCACCTGTAAAGATAGACGGAGCTAGCAACTTGAAGGCCGGAACCAGTGGAAGAGGCTCCGGCGAAAACAGTCCCGCCCACCTCAGCCCTACAAACTATGGAAAGGGTTGGAGATGGTGGAATTAGTTTCTTTTTGGAGGTGGCTAGTGCCACTTCCGTGACAGGCAGCAGTCGGTGGGGAGGAATGGCAGCTCGGAAAGCGAGACGCTGCGTTACGAGCGTCAAGCCAACGGCTGAACGCCGGGGCTGGACGCTGCCCAAAACCTGCCAGATGGAGGCCGTGCCACCAAAGGGGCAGGGCTACGTAACCGACTGCCACGCCTCCCGCAAACACGTAAAGGTAGAAAGGTTTGACAAGAATCTATGAGTAACCCAACTCTAAACTACGACTCAGCAGGTAACCGGTGTTGCTGAACAAGTTGTTGTGTTGTATGTTCCCAGACCCTTTCCTTCTCCCCGCGCAGCGGTTATGGTTGGTAAAGGGTCTAGCTACGCGAGACTATCTCGCTACTCGCTATATTTGTATTGAAGAGGTAAACGACGACTGACGTCTGATCGTCCCTACACAGGAGGTTCACCTATTCGAGACTAGCCGTGCAGCCAGGTTGTGTTATGGCGCTGAACTACCCGGCTGAAGCGCTTGGAAACCCTCCCACTTTTGTTAGGATAGGTTCTGAGACACGCCCATGTGTACTGTAGCTAAGGTCCTCCGCGCAGCTTTTGACTCCCATAGTCATGAAGTCGGCAGCGCTGCTCGCTTTTCTGGTGGAAGTGTTTAGAAGTCACTGGTTGCTCTGAATTCTTGAAAACGCCCTTCTATTATTGCACAGGCTTTTTCTGTGACTATCCTCAGCGTATCCTGCCTCCGCCCAACTGAAGTTTTAGGTAAATTTAAGTTCTCTGTTGGTTTTATGAGTGCATGATATATAATTGTTCCATACAGCTAGAATAAGTGTATTAACACTGCAAAACGACACAAGTAGTTAAGATTTTAGAATTATTTCAAAGTTATCTTAATCGGCACATAATTAAAGTTGTAATTTACAATGTATTACAGAACCTGGTATCATTGTGGTGGAGCCCAGCTACCTACCTGATGCCCAAGGGCGTAAATTATCCCTGTCTTGTGTGGGATATGGGGACCCTTACCTGCCCAACATTGCATGGACGGCACCAAGGTCCTAACGGGTATGTTGATTTCAGGAACTTCGATGCAGCAGGTTATGACTTTGACGTCAGCATCAACACAACGATCATCCAAGACAGCGCTACATCTCTCAACTTTGTGCTCTCCGTTCTAGAGTTTTGCGAGATTGATTACCGGTTCTATAGCATGTTTGTGGATTTCCAGTGCCATGCAGAATCGAATATCACTGAAGTATCGACAATTGGTAGGAACTATTCTGAACCAGTGCAACTGACTCCCATTGGTAAGAAACTCTTTTTAATGACTGATATTGTTTTAATAGTGGCTCTGGGAAATATAGTATTCTAAGATTTATCTACTGAAAATGAAAGTTTATAAACTATGAATGAGAAAAAGGACAATTGCTGAGAGATAGGGTAACAAGCCATACGAGCTCTTAGTTGGCATGGCATAAATTTATCTTGTTCTTTTTATGAAATGATAAAAAAAAACACGCACACACAAAGCAACAATTATGACACATCAAACAGCTGTCAAATCATTCTTTCACTTCAATTATTGAGTTACACCATTTTTAAGATCTGCTGTAGCATATAGGCTGACTGACAGACAGACAAATGGGTAATATTATCCTTGATGATTGCCTAGAGAAACAAGCTATTGAATGATTTAGACCCATTAACTTTTAGACTCACTGAGACAATATAGTATTCTAAGATTTATTTGATACAATCTACTGAAAATGAAAGTTTATAAACTATAAATGAGAAAAAGGACACTTGCTGAGAGATAGGGTAACAAGCCATACGAGCTCTTAGTTGGCATGGCGGCATAAACTTATCTTGTTCCTTTTATGAAATGATTAAAAACACACACACACACACAAAACAACAATTATGACACATCAAACAACCGTCAAATCATTCTTTCACTTCAATTATTGAGTTACACCATTTTCAAGATCTGCTGTAGCATATAGGCTGACTGACAGACAGACAAATGGGTAATATTATCCTTGTTGGTGATTGCCTAGAGAACCAAGCTATTGATAGACCCATTAACTTTTAGACTCACTGAGACAAAGTGTCCAGCAAAAGAGCAATTTGTAGCAGACACATTAATAAAAAATTAAGGCCATACATTATGTGAAAATTATCCTTAATTATTCTGCTTTGATTCTATTGCCCACGTTATAATTTTGCACTACTCAGGGGGAGGATCCAGGAGGGAGGGGTTGGTGGCAGGGACTGGAGGAGGTCAGGGCTAAAAGAATGTCAATAGTACCAATTTAGGCAATCTAGTTCTTAACTGAACTGTAAGCTAATTCGTGTTCTTCAAACTGTCCAAAACATTTATATATTTTAATAAATTCATTAAGTTTTGACGTAAGTTGTATATTTGGGCCCCTCTCTATCATTAGTGCTGGATCCATCCCTTTTTCTATACTAATTGAAATGATTATGCTACATACAAAGGCTGAAACTTTTATTTGTAGCTTCATATTATTCATGATTTCTACTGTTTTGAGGTTAAAGCCAATTATCTTAAACTTGGTGCACATACATTACAACTTCATCATTACTTTACAAACTGGCAAAGTTAATGAAGTAGAATGAATTACTTATTCTAGCTTCAGTCAAAATCCCTATTATCAGTCATACTTTTATATATTTCCAGTTTATGAACCGGCATATATTCTTGCCGCTCCCAGGTGGTGAATATATATCCTCTGGCCTGCGATTATCTGCCACTTGTGTGGCCTACGGAAGTCCTCAGCCAGATAGATACTGGACCATTGATGGAGAACCTCTTCCTGAGGACAACATCACCAATGTTTATAGTACTGTTGTGGTAGATGATGATAATGATCATCTGGTGCTGTCCACTCTTGAGATCTGTGACACCATGGTCCCGCTGGACATGAGATATGTGTCCTGCACAGCAAGAAATGGAGTCACCATGGGAAGCGATGGTGTAGTTCAAATGGCCAATATCCTCATCCAACCAATGAGTAAGTCAACATGTGTCAGTCAATACTAAGAATAGGATAGTGTAATGCTATTTAATTATAACATGATATTGCTTACTTTTCATGCTAACCTGTTAAATATTATCTGAAACAAGCAAGGTGCTCCAGGTCCAATATAACAGAGTTGCCAACGTTTCAAATTGTAGTTTAGGGTCATAAACCACACCTCCAGATCATACCCATGGGAGTGCTTGTAGCATAGTTAATAATTCCTGCCCAAGCTGAACTTCATGACAACAGAAGAACCCACAATGATGTACTATGAACAAAATTGCGCTACATTTAATGAAGAATAATAAATATTCTAACCTGTGAGTTTTGAACTGAGAATTTTTTTGGAAGAGAAGATTGAATACACACACCACCAACAACTTTTGATGGATCATGAGAAATGGATACATCTTCGCTATCTATAGTAGAACTGTATTGGCTATTTATTGTGGCATTCCACTAGTTATGAACTTCAATCAATGAACCTAGACTTCGAGGACAAACAACAGAAAGTTTACAATTCTGTTGTGGTGACAGCGGCTAGTAATTGCCCCAGAGCTTCTGGGACAGTTGGCAAGTCTGCAATAGCTATATATATACCCTCCCACACTTTATGTTCTTTTCATCTATATATGTGTGTATGTGTGTGACTTGAATGATTCAAATCTGACAACTTGCATCATGTATAATTGTAATTGAACTGCTTTATTGACTGCTGGCTAGCTCATTCAACATCACTGCTCTATCAAGTGCATATGTTATTGTTACTGTAGTTAGATGTTGTGTATTGTTATAACTAATGAATTATTTACAATTTGCTATGCATCTTGGGTCATATGATCTCTCTTCCTCATTGCAGTTACTATAGTGAGCTATAGTGTACGGGTACTCGATGATACTGCAGAATTTACCTTCATATTCAGTTCTCCAGTTACGATAACAGGAGAAGATGAATGCTTCTTGAACAAAGTTAGGCTAAGAGATGGAGTTAGTCAGGCTTCTGCTTTATTTGTTCCCATGTACCCTGGGTCGTGCTCTGAAACTGAGCTTTCTAGCAGCATCACAGCAACAATGGATTCAAGGGATTTTATATCAGCCCTTCAATTCTTCACATCCTCTCAATCTGATTACATTCAAAATCCTCCAAATCTTGAAGGAAGATTCCTGCCAGGATATAGTTTGCTGCCAATAGGAAATCCTCTGCTTGTTAGTCAGTTAATATTTAATACGTCTTCTCCTCATTTATTATCATTTGAAGTTGACTTGGAGGCTAATAAACTTCTTCTACATTTTGACTGAGATGGATGCAACTTCTTTCAACCCATCTTCCCTAACCTTGCGATCGCTTCGTTCATCTAATTCCGTTACACTATCTTCAAGCTTCGTAGATGGGTGAAGTCGTTATGTGAGAACAATTTGTGTTTCACTCTCAATGGAAGACAGGAACAGAATGATTGAGGAATATATCTGCACTAATTCTGCCCAAAATTGCTCTATCAGCATCACTAGTGAACTAGCTACAAGTTTTGCTGGTGTTTTGATAGTACCTACCATGAATGATTTCATTGTAAGTTGTTTTTTGTTTTGTTTGAGATCGTGTTCTCTTGTAGGCTTGTTAAGTATGAGGCACACACACTAACTGTGATGAACACCCTGCTTTTATCGTGACTTATTCGAACACATTAATATTAAACTCATATAATGAAGAAAAACAACAACAACAAATAGATTTAAATGATTATACTCAATTATAGCTAAGAAGATCCTATGATTTGTGGCAGGAGATCCTAAGAAGTTACAGTTATTAGAACTGCTTATGTTAGAATAAATTGGGTTTAACTTTTTAAGGGGATTTAGTGACTGAAATAAATTAAAAATTATACAAAAACTTGTTCGCGTTTTAAAGGTTTTTTTAATCTATATCCACCACAAGATATGGGTAAGTTTGAACACAAAAAGTTAATTATGTTGATATTGTCATATTTTCTTTTGCAGTTCGTGATTTGTACATTAGAGTTGAACTTCAATATTATGGATGCAATACTTCTCACACTTTAAGAAGAGACGAAGTATTTAATTTAAGAGATGGGGAGATATTGATTGCGTAAGTGTAACTAATATGATGTGTGCTTACTGACATGGCATTCATTCTCTTGCAAGAAAAAAGAGGAAAAAAATTTGACCAACCTTTATTGTGACTATATTTTTATGAATATTTGGTGTAAATTGAGTGACTTCTCGAATTAGTAAAAATAGCAGTGATTGAATATATAATGGAATTCATGGCATGTATAGTAAAATCACCTCATCCATAGCTGTATTGATTTAATATTTAGGCATATTGTTTATGTTCTCACAGGATTGAATGTGTAGCATCAGGAACAGGTGGAAATATGAATCCGGTCTTATCTTATTGGCCGTTAGGGAGCAATAATATAGTTGAAATTGATTCAGAGTACATCAGAACAGATTGGCCTCTGAGAACTGCCATCAACTTTTCCTCCAATGTTTTACGTGGTCTCTACTCCTGCAGGACATCAGAAAACGAGGCATCACATTATATTGTGGATTATGGTATGTCATACATTTGATATTTGTATTTTATTTAATAGTGTTCAATTATACACCAGTTTTAATTGTGTAGCTGTTATGGAAATTCTAATTTATACAGATGCGGAGCTGTCTGGCCGTTTATTTCTTCCAGAAGGAAATTCATTTCATGCCCGAGTGTATGACAACTTTGCAATTCCCTTCATTTTGGGAGGTATTTACCCATCTTTGGATACCCTTGACAGCATCGTACTGTGTACCAACGATTCAAACCTTCAGATTAGAAGCGTATCTGCATACAGAGGAGAGTTCTATTTCTATCGCATTCAATATTATGAAAGCGGCAACTATAGTTTCACTTTAAAAACTGAAGACAACATCACATTGGCTGAAGGATATCTGTACATCACAGTAGAAGGTAAATTCTGATCAATTAGCTAAGAAATTTCTACCTTCCCCTATCTAATAATCTGTAATAATCATATATTAAATAGTTGTTTTATTCTTCTATTTTCCCTGTTGTTATAGCACCAACTGTTGAGGTACTCCCTCCTATTGCAATATTGTTACCAACTACCACAAGAATCAGCTTGCGATGTGATCCTAGTATCCCCAACCTTCCCGTGAGGTGGAGTTTGTCAGTAGGAGGAGGAGCTTCAGTTGGAGAAACGTCTGAACTAATGCTCGATGTGCCACAGAGTGGATTTGGTGATGGCACACAAATCACTTGCTCTGTAGTGGACACAAGTGCTAAAGGAAGAGGAAGGGCAGTGGCTTCTTCAAGTGCCACTGTGATAAATACTCAAAGTAAGAACATTTGGTATTACTATAATATGTCCAAGTTGAGTTGGCACGGTAATGGAAATAGCTACGCTTCTGGAGTTTGTACCACCATTAAAACGCTCGTGTCGAAGCGGTCCAGAAAATTTTTTTAAAAACTTTAGAGCTGGCGGGAAAGTACAGTTTCAAAACTCAATAGAAAAGTCTATGAGAAAAAATAAAACCACACGTTTCCCGCACTACACGCGGCGGGATTTAGTCACACGCTTAAACCAGGCCAACCACGTGCGCAGTACACCTTAGAGACAATTGTAAACGAAAGCAGTCGTAGTTTGGTTGCTTCGTTTCTACTCTTCTGCTTGACATTCTGGTTCATTTTAGGCTCTGGACTTTGTTGCTATTCAAGGCTGCTTAGCAAGCAAGCTACAATGTGAGGTATGTTTGTAACACGTGTTGTTTGTCCACTCAGATTTTCTTACCAGTTAAATAGGGCCTATTTATTTAGAAACTCAACCAATTTACTGTTTGCTGACCAAGATAATAAGATATATAATTCATCATAGACTCTATATGCCACTATTTATGCTTTAGCTGTCCATTACTCCTCACTCATATCTGTATAGGTACAGTTCTCTATGGTTATGAGGAATACTCTTTACCACCCTCCAAATTCAACTGCTGCTTGTAGCTACCACAATTTCATGTCATCATATTATGTATATGTCATAAAATTATATATATTATATATATATATATATTTATTGCACCTTTTATATTTTTAATTGAATATTTCCGCATCACGCGAGCGTTCTGTATTCTCCCATATTGTACGGTTTATATTGTACGGTACACTACGCATGCGCGTAGCGAGTAAAATCAATGAAAATTGAATTGTAACCGGGTGAGAAAAAATATCAAGGCAGCAATAAATCACTTATCACACTCGTCGTACAATATGGGAATGATATTTTACTCTCACGCCACATTTTCACTCGCCTTTGGCTCGTGAAAATATTTTGCGTGCTCGTAAAATATTTTCCCATATTGTACTCTGACTCGTGCTATAAGTATTATATATTGTCAATTTTTTGTATAATTACAATAAATTTAAATTTAAAAAGTAGATAGAAAATATAGTAAAATCATGAATAAAATGATATGAATGATTTAGTGTGAAGGACATAAAGCAAAACTGGAATGTGTGGCCATAGCTAAATGTAGGTGATGTACTGGATTCTTCACATTATTGTTGAGTACTTCAGAAGTTCGTCACACCAAGGAAGTAAGAATAGAGTTTAAATACACGCTTAAGCACACAACAGTTAGACATACTTGAGGAGGCGTTCAGCAGCAGTCCTGCGCTTCTTTTCCTCGAAGAGTTGTGCTACATTAGTAGCTCCGGACCACCTTCCGCAATTTTCAGCCAGTTTTAGCACACAACTAGAAGCTAGTATAAACGATAAACTACGAGTGATTAGTTATAACTGGGCGTATATTCAGCGGTGGAAGAAACTGCCATAGCTTCTATTTCATTTAAACAAGTAAACTTACAGTAATAATGTGCACTTTAGACCCGCCCTGTTTTTTACCCGTGGGGGTTGATGTTTTCGCGTGTTTGAGCTACTACTGTCATGTGACCTTAATTGGTCTCCTGTTTTGCTAAGTGCATTCCTCTTTTGCCACATTTGTGGTCGCGCCAACTCAATGTGGATATACTATAGTTTACATATTAGTCAGTTACATGCTTTCTTTCAGGTCCATTGACAATATTTCAAGATGATGCAGCCTTAGAGCCATACCAGACAATTTTGAAAGGAGATGAACTAACTTTCCAGTGTGTAGGCCAGTCGAGTGGTGATTCTTTTGGTGGAAATTTTTATTGGTCTATTGAAAGAAATGATGAAATGCAAACCATTCGAGAAGAAGTGGACAGCATGCTGATATCGGCTTCTTTTGGCTACAATTATGCCAACCTTGTTTTTAGAGACCAGTTTGTAGGTTCCATCACCTGCCTTGATTCTAATTTAGGACTCCAAGAAATGGTCATTGTGGCAGATAGTAAGCAAAAACATGTAAATAAGTGTATATATATATATATATATATATATATATATATATATATATATATATATAATGTTTTGTTCATTTGCTTGCTTTGTAATAACAGTTATGTTGCATGATTTAGCTTGCCTAAATCTTCCAAGTTATTAAAGGTGTTCAATGTTAGTTGATCATTCGTACATGATATATGCAATGGACCATCATAGTAATAAAAGTATAATAATCCATTGCCAGTAACTAATTAACGTCTTTCCTGCAATGAAACCACACACAGCATTGTCTACAGATGATAGACGCTGTGCTGAGTCTACAGATGATAGGTTTAATATCATGTGGAGATTCACACCTGCTGGACTCAGGGATGCCAAAGCTTATTCTCTCACTACCAGCAGACAAGGAGTAGAAGGATTTGCATATCGAACGTGCCAACAGAATGGTTCCTGGGAAGGAGCAGTGGATATCTCAGAGTGTCAGACGATGACGATCAATCAACTCAGAGACATGGCAGTTAGTATAAATAGTACTGAACATAGAGTTGCTTAGAAGCAGTGGAGTATATAGGAATATTGAAAATGTTCGATGGGCATGACTCTTATTTTTGAATTTACATATTATAAATTAAACTCTTACATTTGTTAGATGATATAATTTAATGAATTGGAACAGCATAGCTATGCAGATAGTTAGTAAACACCCATATTATGCTGCAGCTGTTGCTACAGTAATCGTAAACAAAAGTCAAAGACATGGTTAACATCTAGACACCAATCTTAATCATATGACCCAAGGTTTCACGTTATCAAAGATGCATTGCAGCAAATCTGGGAATCACTCATTACAAATGTTGGGAGGCCTATGACTGTCATTAGACTTTAGCATTGAAAATTACAATGTGTTTTAACATTTTTGTTTTCGAACTGCACATATTGTTTGTTTTGTTTGATATTTTTCTTCAGGAAAATGTTTTTTCTGATGTTGGAAATGTTTCTAATAACTCCCTCAGCAATTCATTGTCTGAGCTCACATCCTCTTTAGTGACATACACATCTCCCAGTGAGGGTACTCTCTTTTCCCAGGATTTGGAAACAGCTAACTCTCTCATAAGTAGCATCCTTGACAATTTACCTTCTGACACTGTGCAAATGGTGAGCCTAATAATATAATAATTCTAAAATATTGACTTAAATAAGTAGTAAAATAGAGTAATAAAAGGAGGGTGTTTGTCATGGTGTTGGAAAGCGGTGGTGGGAGGGTGTTAGTCATGGTGTTGGTAAGGGGTGGTGAGGAGGGTGTTAGTCATAGCATTGGTAAGGGGTGGTGAGGAGGGTGCTTGTCATGGCGTTGGTAAGGGGTGGTGAGGAGGGTGTTAGTCGTTGGTAAGGGGTGGTGAAGAGAGTGTTTGCCATGGCATTGGTAAGGGGTGGTGAGGAGGGTGTTAGTCATGGCATTGGTAAAGGGTGGTGAGGAGGGTGTTAGTCATGGCATTGGTAAGGGGTGGTGAGGCGGGTGTTAGTCATGGCATTGGTAAGGGGTGGTGAGGCGGGTGTTAGTCATGGCATTGGTAAGGGGTGGTGAGGAGGGTCTGCTAGTTTCTTTAAAAATGTCCAACACTTATTTATTCAAAATTGTAACTGTGTAGTTCTGTTCCTTCAATAGCAATTCCATTTTGATGAGGCTAAAGGTTTTTTTGTGACTCTACAGGGTTCCCCCCCCCCCCCCCCCCCCACGAAAAAATCCAGTATGTATCCCTGTTTAGTGTTGTTGTTGTTGTTTTAAAGTAGTTTTATAAGGCAGGCTTGTAGTTCTTTTTAGATAAAAGCCATGCCATAGTAAACATCAAGTCAAGATAAACCTAAGCTTTATAGCAAACTTTGTGCACGTGTGTATGTGTGTGTGTGTGTGTGTGATTTCATGTAATGGGGGAGAAGGGATGTATGTTGTTTTCTCCGGAGTATTTTGGTTGTCTTTATTCATACCCAGTATCACATCCCTGTGACAGACAGAGTCAGGTGAGAGGTGGTGACTAGTAGACCAGAGCTAAGGATACTATAAGGGGCGGGGGGGGGGGGGGGGGGGGGGGGGAGCTGCTTGTGTACAGATTGAGTGATTGATAATATAAGATGATGTGTTGTTGTTTTTTCCTCTACCTTTTGGTACTGATTTTTGTCACATAGTTGGACTTGCCTTTGAAAGTTTCTTTGTTGTTGTTGCGGTTTTGGTTGCATATCATTTAGTGTTTCTCTTCGTAGCTGCTAGTTCTTTCTGAGTATGTTGGTTGAAATTCAAACAAAAATGATCTCTTTCATTTTGTGATCACAGCAACTGCAGTGTTTGATTGTTTCTTGTTGGGTTGAACCTTTATCCTCCGTGACCTTTTTATACATAGTCTGGCACAATGTTTCGGCGAGTTCACGCTTCTTGATGGTTTATATTTCCTATTCATGGTGTTGTGAGTTTAGGCTGGGTTTAAAGTTTGTGTATTTAGCTATATTTTTTAGGTAAACATTGATTTTCCTGACTTTGACAGATATATCCGAAATTCAGAAATCTCCGCGGTTACGAGTGTGTCTTGAAACCTGGTGATGTGCTTTATATTCCCATGTATTGGTAAGGATCATCATGCTCAGCAGAACAATCTCAGTGATAACTCAAAACCTGTTATGTATTTATTTACCTTAGAGTTACTTTTGTATTTTGTTTGTATGTTAGGTGGCATTATATAGAGTCTGTGCCTAAAGGTGGAGTTACGATGTCCACAACCTTCTGGTATAGACTAGTGCTTGAGAAGGTCACTGACTTGCTTGCTGTTGCCTGTGATATGTTTTACCACCTGTGTTCTCTTTTCTCACCCTGTTGAGTGAGGGGTGTGGCATGATATACATTGCATCCACGTACAAACATAGAGTTATGTTTTCATTACCTGATGCATCCTTACGTCAATATTAGGGTACGGTTTAGGAACTGGTCTTATTCGCAGGATTTTGATTGCTCTGCATGAATTGTTAGATGACAATACCCATATGCCCTGGTTATTTTATTCACTCAGGTAGGAGTAGGCTGTACCTGATTTAGTCCGGTTAGTGTACTTTGTTCACTCTAATGAAATGGTCATGTTGACAGGAATTAAACTTTATCAGACCATACGTGTGTCTGTTTGTATTCAATTTATAAGAATTAAAGATAACCACAACAAAGCATGGTATTATATAATATTTACTACAACATATGATCCTTTCAATAATTAGAATTGCGGCCGAACTTCGTCAGCTTAGCAGCCTTAGACTCTATCTATTTATAGCTGGAGACTTTTACACCCTGAAGAAAATTCAATACTATAAATAGCTCACGAGTTGCATTACTATTGAATCATGACCTCTCTTACCCATTTAGCATTTAGGGTTGGGGTTACTCTTTATGACGACCCAACCTTCTCAACTAGACGTCTTTATTCTAGTTCCTGTGGTTTATATAATACACTGTATAATACACTCTGACTCTATTGTCTGTCTTTAGAGTGGCCCTGTACCCAACAAGATTGAATATCCATTAAACTTCCAGCAGAAGACGGCCATTACTCGTAACATAGAGAAGATGCTGCATGAGGCATTGCAAGACTCCAAAGAGGTGAGTGGGTTGAACACTAGGCACTGGGACTATGGGATATATACTAAAGGGTCAATGGTCTGTACACACATGTTGTTAATGTGCCAGGATATAGTGATTATGTCCATTTTGATTGTCTGTACATTTATTGTCCCTGTGTGTGTGATCAAAAACTTTGACTAAGCAACTTGTATGAAACAATTAGTTTTAATTAATGCCACTGCAACTTTTCAAAACATGTATTTACACATCATACTTGGCATAGTCTTTTTTAAGTTTGTTAAGGGTGGCCGCACATAGCAACGCGCACCGCCTGTAGATACGGACATTAGTTTATTCCCTGCCAATACCCCACCATTTGATAATACGCGAGCAGAAACTATCGCGCAGTAGTAGCAGAAGTATACTTTGCGAAGTTGTAGAGTTTTAGTTTAACTTCTTGTTGTCTCATATCCGTTTACAGCAACTCTCCATACGTTGTCTGAGCTCATGCAGCAAGGTGCACCAGGCTGCCTCTCCTCCTGTAGCCGTTCTCTGGACTCTGCGCACCTGAACTCAAGCGGATGGATATACCAGGCTCGATTTCTGCGGAGCGAAGACTTCCCAAGCTGCGCAGATATAATACCTTCACCTATGGCTATCTCCAATAAACTACTCTCTCTTCTGACTCTCTTGTTATTGTTGTATTGATGTTTGTTTACTCTTGATATAGGCGGGCTCTTTTTAGAACCAATACAAACTAATTGAAAAAAAATTGCTCGCGTACTCGTAGTATGAGATATGGGGGTGGGGCTATTTCTTAAGAATTGCGAGTGGAATGAAAGTTCCAAATTTTGTAACAGTTTTTCTTGGAATCTAATAATGAGAACGGCACAAAAATTATATACACGGGTAAACCAAAAAAAATGAACTGCACCACAATGAGAATTTTTCAATATCTTATAAATAGAAAAAATTGCGAATATATCATAAAGTAATATTGAAATGGATAAGAACTCGTTGTCTTGCAGTAGAGTATCGGCTCGGCTAGTGGTGCACCAAATTGCGGAGCTCCAACTTACCACACCGCTCCAAAAAAGTGCTACCAAGTTTTATACCAGGTTCCGATATTTCCTGATATTTCCTCCAGATTCGCTCTAAAATTAGTGAGCGGCTCCTTCGGCAGGTACTGTGTCCTTGTGTTATAGTAGAAAAGCCCCTGTAAGTATACAATAGTAGTAATCGTGCATAGCAACCATCAACAAAAAATTGCGTAGGCGGTGTGCGGCCACCCTTAATTGAGCAATCTTTATCCATTTGACTATGCTAAGCCTACTATTCCACCCATTGTGAGCACCTAGGAGACCGTCATGAACATTCAAAAGAATATTTAACTACACTACGCATGCACTTTATTTTTGTTAAGCCTCGCTGACCGCTCGTGGCCGGATGTAGTTTATTCCCGTGCCAACCGTTGTTATTCGTATTGTATTCTCTTATTGGTTTTCTGTTATTTCCTAGGTTTCCATTATAGAATATCTGTTATTGTTCCTTGTTGAACCGGTGGAGTTTAATACTATTTGTGGTGCTGAACTACCGACCCACAACCAGCCTAGTGTTCAGACTAGCATCTAGTTATCTACTCAATTCCCAATCGTAATAGTTACTGCCACAAGGTCACCATTCCAACAGCGAGCCTTGTACCAGGCAAACGACAGGACAGTACAGTCTTTCCGAATACGTCTCCTCATTGGCTACACAGCTAGACTTGAATTTGTCTTACCAACTGCCATAGTCAGTGCGAGCGAGATCACCCGTTAATTCCTATTATTAACCCTCAGTGTGCATGCACGAGATAGCCAATAAGTTATAAGTTATTCTTTTGGCCCGAGATGGTTTTGTAATAGCTAGCCTTTGTATAGTAGCACTGAGGGTTCACACCTTTGATTCTTCATTGAGTTATTGATGATTTTTACCTTATCTCTACTTTCTTGGTCAAATCACTACAGCATATGTGACTGTGTGTCCATGCTCACCCAGCCTCTAGTTTGTTTGTTTGTTGTTTTATTTTTATGTAAATATATATTGTACTATAAATGTCTGATATTACATGCATTCAGGTAGGACCTCTCCTCAGGACAATGGTTGATGGTCGCTACTAGCAACGCTACAAGTCATCAAACTCATATAGATTTTTTTATATACAAGGCATAGCTGTCCAGTCAGTGTTGGCAATCATTTCATGGTTTTGTTGTTGTTGTTGTTGTGGGTTTGTGATCGTTGTTTGTGTACATTGTCCTTTTTCACTCTATTCTCTGCACGTTACATCAGTAAAATTAGCATCAGTAAAATTATTAACAGCAGCATTACAAACTTCAGCCATTTTCACAATTATGTAATTATATGTTCTTTCACAATTACATGTTGTTCTTTAATTATGCTCTTTCAGAATATCTTCAGAATAAAAGGGTAGAAAGAAGTAACTGCTATTGAGCTGTGACTATATAATAGCCCTCATGACTCAAGCCACCAGTTGCTTTTGTAAATAGCGCAACCCAAACTTTAGTAATTTCATAACCCCAAGGGAACACACACGCATAAATTGTTGCAAATTTGTAGAGATCAGATCATGAAAAGTTCCTTAGCTTGCTGCTTCAACCCAACATTTTATTACCAACACACACAACTAGGACTATTAGTTGAAAGTGTCCGGTAGCTAGCAGAGATTTATGGTATCTCAGGCGTGTATAACACCACTACCACATGATATGATGTTGGAAGCTTGTGGCACAAAGTAAGAGGGCAGTGCTACAATATTATATCGAACAGTCTGAGGAACAGGTTCCATCATTTATTTGTGGGTCGGTGGTAGTAAGGCACCTTGCTGCTGGTGCAGTGTGAAGGACTAGCTCTATCTATTTATATTGAGCAGTACGACTAGCAATCACAGCTAGCTATGTTAAGTACAAGCTAGAGTGACCACTCATAGATAACTATGCCTACTATGAAGGCAAAGCTAAAAGAATTCTCAATAGATACTGAACTTCCAGCAGCCAAGTTATTTCAACAAAGTAGGAATGAATACACTGTACAAGAACAGAGAAAAAGAATGATATGTAACATTGGGTATTAGTAGTATAGCTCAGGAAAGGATCTGGAATACTGCCATTGACTCATGAGCGGTTCTAGCTCCACCCGAAGTTGGAGGTAATTAGACTTTGGCACTATGAATAACATTACGTACGGTAAAGGAGAAACTTGCGAGCGAAAACTTATACAGCAGAATGGATCAATGCTGTCTTTGCTATCTTTAAACACGAGTAAGCAAGATGGCCGCAGATTGTACACTTCATTGAACACAATCACTGTCCACATGCAAAATTGCAGCTCGCAGAAAGAGTGGTTATACTGCTAATGTTATTCATAGTGCTAAAGCCTATTATTGTATTCCCCACCAACTTTTTCTTCAGGTGGAGCTAGAACAGCTGAGTCAATGGCAGTATTCCAGATCCAGTAAAGAGTCTGGCTATGTGAGACTAGGAATTTAGTAGGTGGTGTGCATGCATACAGAACTCGGGACAGTGAGGAGACTGGGCAGGACCAAACAATCTATAGTTACGTACATAAACAAACCAATAGCAAGTTCAAAGTTCATGCATCATTGGATGACGGGCTATCTTGCACACATAATCCAGTACTTGAAGACTGTATTCAGGTACTGATTCAGTGTTCTCTCTGCTCTGGCAAGTCAAGGATAGATACATTTTAGAGAGTGTTGATCCTACAGTTTCATACCAGTGAAGTTTTAAAGCAGTGTATGAGTGCTTTTATGCAGCAAGAGAATTTTGGAATATTAGTGAGAGATCTATAGGAACTATAAGACGCTGTTATTCTTTGTGGCCCATGCATTTGGCATACTTAAAAAGTTTCCTTTCTGTAATTTGAATGTTCTTTCGTCAAAATTGTGTTTCCATGATTTATATTTGGTAGCCACATCCCACATCGAAAAGACTCTTTACCGACTTACTCTTACTCAGACTCAAAGCAATTAGGTAAACGGTAGACTAGAAAATTGTTGCCAAGTTGCTTTGGCCACCATAAAAAGATGTCATCCATGGTGTGGGTCGGACATGAGAGGTGAGGCATCAGCCCCACCTCCTAATTCGCCGAACTTAGAACTATCTTTATTTTACTTTACGCATTTATTACATTTGTTCTATATTTAGCTTGTGTTCGTCTACCTTATTTGTGTATCATCATATGACTTAGTCGTGATTGTCTGTTCTCGTGCCACGTGTTGTTGTGCCTGCATTTTGCACACGAACTTCGCGCTGCAATGCAGGAAGTCATGTAATAGAGTGTCATTTTGTGGGCGTGTTCCCAATTTTCTTTATAAGCATTGTACTTCATTTTAAGTTTCAGTTCTACCTCGTGCTCCCTATATTTTTTCGATAAATAGATTTAAAATTCTATTGGTCAAGGTGATTAGGTTGAGTTGGGGAAGAACTCTGGTGGCAGTGTACCGCACCACACCAGCGTATGAGTAAACTGCGTCTCCTCTGAGGCTTGGTGTGTGTGTATCTCTCTCTTTGCCCCGTATGCCCCACAATTGGTCGCAGCGGTGGTCCCATCTTCGTCGAAAGCCCGAGTCTACCAACCATCCGTGTCTGCTACAATTTCGTCCGATTCACCTCGGTGGTCGACTGTCTAACGATCCTACCTTTCAAGTCCGAGCCTCGATTTCCTGTGGCGTCAAGTTCCGTTCAACTGACCCAGTCGAGTTACTGTCTCAGCGGTGTTCCGGAGTTCCCGTCCTGTGGCAGCCATCTCCTGGTATCGTGTATCACGGTCTGATTTGTCACTTGTGTTCATTTTGGTGTGATTTCTGTTTGCTGATGTATTTTTCTCTCACTGTTTGTAGTCATTCCCGAGTCTTGGTGGCCTATGGATGAGCCGGAGAGAGACCCGAGACAGAGCTTGTAAGAAGACTTCAAAGGATTCTGGCATTGATTCTGGTTCCGAAGCCCCTAGACATATACTTCCAAATAAAGTGAAGGTTAATAAGAAATCTGAAAGTCTTTCTCAGGGTGAGCCTAGTTATACTCCTACTTTTGACGTTTCTGATTGTTTAGGCGCCCTTAGTTCTAGTTGTGTTCCTTTGTCTACCCGTTCTGATAGTCATAAGATGGTAGAGGAACAAGATTTTGATAATGCCCTCTCTGTGCATGAGGATGACCTTTCCAATACTAATCCTAGGTTGGGAGATGATGATTCCCATGAGTCAGCCGGTGCTGTCCGTGGTGATAATCAGACTTTGGATGATATGCTTGCCCGTAGGTTAATGTCTGTGTTTGACTCGATGGCACGCATGCGTCCCACAGCACTTTCTCGTCCGGCTTCCTCGCTTGCTTCTAAAGATGCTGAGTTGAACCGGCAGATTAATGCTATGGCTCCACATAAAGAAGGCGTAGATATCGCCAAATATATAAAGAAGTTAGAGGATGATCTCACTGATATTGAATGCCCTCGTGCTCGTTTTAAAACTGTCCTGATTCAGAAATTACAGTCTGAAACGGCGGCTGACTATATAGCTTCCATCAATCGTTCTGATTTTACATACTCTGAGTTGAAGACTGCTGTTATTAGCTCTTTAGGGTCTAGTAAGCTTTCTCTAGGCATTAAGCTCACTGACTTTGCCTCAGAATACCGTTCCATTGATTCGCTGAAAGCCTATGCTAAAGCCAAAGCGTTAGTCGACTCCATCGACATGGCTACTGATAGCAAAGCTGACTTACTTCTCTTTATCGCTAGCTCTATTTTTCGAGCGTCGCGATCTTACCATCAGCGGTCCACTATGGATGCGCGTGAACTCAAGTCATTCAAAGACCTCAGTGATATTGCTGGTTCCCTTAAAGCTTCAGAGTCTGACAGAACCTTTATTAGGCATTCTAGTAACCCTAATAAACCCACTTATCCTTGCGGTGTGTGCAAGAAGTATGGTCATCGAACCACTGACTGTAGATATAGAAATGTACCCTCATATGATGTCCCAAGTTCTAATCCTGTTCCTTCTAAGCCTCACAGTATTGTTTGCTTCACCTGTAATGTCCCTGGGCACAAGTCCCCTGATTGTCCCACTAAGAAGGGCGGTATTGATAACAAATCTGATAACAAACCCAATGTGAAGCGAGGCACTAGAAGTTATAATACAAATTGGATTGCTGGTCAGAACGGCTCTCCCCATGTTGAAGGCAAAGTCAATGGCATGCCTTGTCGGATTGTGCCTGACACTGGGGCTGAGATTACTATTGTGCCGGCAGCCTTTGTGTTGGAAGATCAGCTTCTAGATGACTGTGTAAATGTCAGAGGCTGGAATTGTGAACCCAAATTAAAGGTTAATTTTGAATTCGGTGGTAAATCTTTTACGTCGGTAGTTGCAGTTGCGGATGAGAATGACCGGTGTAACAGGGTGCTGTTCTCAGTCCCTATGGACGGTGATATGGCATCTAGACTTCTTCTGGACGCTGCTTCCAATGCTTCCTCGGAGGCAGAGGGAGCAGGGCAACCAGGTGATACCCCTGGCGTTCAGACGTCGGCTGAGGCTGGCGCTGGCTCTGTTACTATCCCGCGGGAGGCTTGTAAGACCTCCCAGGGCTCTAGTGACAACCAGAGAAGCATGAACGTGTCAGTTGTTACCAGGTCAGAGTCAAAAAGGAGAAGAGTTAGAAAACATGCTAAACATAATGTTGATACTAGTACTGATCCCTTTCAGTTAGAGTGTGAGAGGTTGGCCGACATTAATCTCGGTATTGTGCAGAGTGCTGCTGAGGTTGATGAGTCTGTTGCTTCGGTTGCTGGGCTGGATCCTTCTGGTTCTGGGCTTGGTGATGGTTCTGAAGCCAGTACGGAAGTAGGGTTGAATGGCCAAATACCTCCCACAAGTAGTGTTTCTGCTGTAGTTGACCAGCCTGTTAAGTCGTCAGGTGGTAGCTCTGGTCGAGATGTTAATATTTCCCAGTCAATTGCTCAGGAATGTAGTGATAACGAACAGAGACTCTCTGATTGTTCTGATTCTGTTTCTATTGGTATCCCTATGTGTGTTGATGACCCTAATGCTGTTTCCCTCAACCGAGAGGTTGAGTCTGATGATTCCCTTACATCTGTTCGTATGTTAGCCAGTAAGAAGTTAAATGGCTACTCTTACAATGACAATGGTGTTTTAATTCATACTGTTACTGATGATTTGTCAAATGCTCATGCTAGAATTGTACTCCCTGTGTCCAAACGTCAAGGTGCTCTTGTGTTAGCCCATGACAACACTGCACATGTAGGTGTCCGTGGCATGCGCAAGCTGCTCAGCTCTAGGTTTGTTTGGCCTGGGGTTCTGGTGACATCGTGAAATTTGTTAAGAGTTGTGATACGTGTTTGAGAATAAATGCTTCTGGCAATAAGAAAGCCATGATGATCCAGAGACCTATCCTGACCCAGCCTTTCGAGTCTGTGGCTGTGGATCTTGTTGGTCCTCTGCCGAAAGGCAAACGTGGATCCAAATATTTATTTACTTACATTTGCCTATCTAGTCGGTGGCCTGAGGCTATGCCCATGCGTACGGCATCTGCCCAAGAAGCTGCGCAATGTTTCGTGCAAATTATTGCTCGCACAGGTATTCCCCTGAAGGTGTTGTCGGATCGAGGTACTATTTTCCTCTCCAAACTGATGGAGAACCTTTGTGCTCTTATGGGTATAGATACCATCTACACTTCGCCCTATAGGCCCCAGAGTAATGGAGTCGTGGAAAGGCTCCATGGGACGCTGAAGCCCATGTTGGCCAAAGCCGTAGACAATGGAATTGATTGGGTTGATTTCTTGCCCATGGCGTTATTTGCCATACGTCAAGTCCCTAATCGTGACCTAGGTTTCTCGCCTCACTTCCTTGTGTATGGTAGGGAGGTTATGGGTCCCTTAGACTTATTGTACACATCTTTTTCTGATTCTTCTTCCCCTAGGGTTGACGTGGAAGATTGGCTGGTTAAGTTACAAGACCAGTTAAGTCTAGCCCATGATCTGGCTTCAGCTCGTGAAGCTGTTGCCAGGGATAAAAGGTCCATTTCCTATAATTCTGGTACTTCCAAACGTGTTCTTAAAGTTGGGGATAAAGTTCTCATGCGGATTCCTGGTCTGCACTCTTCCCTACATGCATCCTGGGAAGGTCCCTATTCAGTGATTGATAAGGTTTCCCCTGTTACTTTTCGTGTCAGTAAAGGTCCTGGCCATGCAATCAAACTAGCTCATATTAACAACTTGAAGACCTATTGTGATAGACCTGTTAATGTTTGTGCTGTTACTTTGGTAGCTGAAGACAGAGGTATTGATCCTACCCTGTTGAATCCTAGTCCTCTCCTTAGCCCTGACAAATGCAATGGGTATAATGCTAAGCAATTGCAAAGTGTTCTTGATGTTGTTTCTGACTCATTCAGTGAGTGCCCTGGTTTGTGTACTAAAGCTGTCTGTTCTATTACCTTATCAGAACATGCTAGTCCTGTCTCCCAGCAGGGACGCAATATCCCAGTTGGGATGGAACAGGCGGTTAAAACTGAACTTGCTAAGTTGCAGGAACGTGGTATTATTGTGAAGTCAGATGCCCTTTGGTCATCCCCTCTGGTTCCCGTAAAGAAAAAAGACGGTGGAGTTAGAATCTGCGTAGACTTCCGCCAGCTTAACTCTGTCACTCCTTTAGTCCGTTACTGGTTACCTTCCTTGGATGAGATTTTGCGTAAGATTGGTCAAAGTTCGTGTTTATCAACCTTAGACTTAACCTCTGGTTTCCACCAGATTGCCATGGATGGCAATTCCAGTGATTTGACTACATTTCTCTCGGGAAGTACAAGTATGCCCGAATGCCATTCGGTTTAAAGAACGCTCCTGCTGTGTTCCAGGCAGCAGTTGAGTCTGTTTTAGCCCCTGTTCGTGATGTAAGTTGTAACTATATTGACGATGTAGTCATTTTCAGTGATTCCTGGAACAAACACCTGCTAGATCTTAAACGTGTTATTGACTGTCTCTCCCATGCTGGGTTTACCCTGAAGTTGAAGAAATGTTGTTTTGGGAGAAAGTACCTCACCTATCTTGGTCACACCATTGGTGGTGGTGGGTTGTCCATTCCCAAGTGTAGAGTGGATTCCCTTTTAGCTTTCAAACATCCAGTCACCAAAAAGGATATGCGTTCCTTCCTAGGAGCAATGTCCTATTACCGGAAGTTTATTCCTGGTTTTGGTCAACACTCAGCTCTCCTGACTCCCTCGGTCTCTCTTCGAGCCCCTTACCGGGTCGCCTGGACGGAGGATATGGAACATGCATTTGGTGAGTTGAGACGATTATTGGCTGACAGTGTTGTGCTTTGTGTGCCTAGTGATCATGAAGACTTAGTGATGTATACAGATGCCTCCGGCATTGGTATCGGCGCATGTCTCCATGTCATTCGTGAAGGAGAAGAGCTCCCTGTTTCGTTCTTCAGTCGTCAGCTGAGACCCTGTGAAAAGAATTACTCTGTGACCGAGCTTGAAAGTCTCGCTATTGTGGCTGCAATAAAGCATTTCGATCGTCTCGTGTATGGTCGCCAGATCAAGATTGTTACCGATCATGTTGCTTGCCTGGCTCTCCAAACTGGCAAAGGCCTGAACAAAAGACTTCTGCGTTTCGCATTGATGCTGCAAGATCAACCTATCTCTATTGTTCACCGAGCCGGCAAAGACCATGCTAATGCAGATGGCTTCTCCAGACAAGCCTGGTCCGACCAGTGTTCGTCAGCTTCTCCCGGAGGTCCAAGCTTGGGGGGGGGAGCTGTGGGTCGGACATGAGAGGTGAGGCATCAGCCCCACCTCCTAATTCGCCGAACTTAGAACTATCTTTATTTTACTTTACGCATTTATTACATTTGTTCTATATTTAGCTTGTGTTCGTCTACCTTATTTGTGTATCATCATATGACTTAGTCGTGATTGTCTGTTCTCGTGCCACGTGTTGTTGTGCCTGCATTTTGCACACGAACTTCGCGCTGCAATGCAGGAAGTCATGTAATAGAGTGTCATTTTGTGGGCGTGTTCCCAATTTTCTTTATAAGCATTGTGCTTCATTTTAAGTTTCAGTTCTACCTCGTGCTCCCTATATTTTTTCGATAAATAGATTTAAAATTCTATTGGTCAAGGTGATTAGGTTGAGTTGGGGAAGAACTCTGGTGGCAGTGTACCGCACCACACCAGCGTATGAGTAAACTGCGTCTCCTCTGAGGCTTGGTGTGTGTGTATCTCTCTCTTTGCCCCGTACGCCCCACACATGGCATGAGGGTATACATCAATACTAAATTGAAATTTGAAGCTTTTGAAGATTTCAAGGTGTAGCTTATCTGTTAATTTTTAAATGTTTAATACATACTTTCATGTCATGGGTATAAATGTATCCAAGGAACACCTACAGGCCTAGAAAACTGCTGAATGCTTGGGCATAATTGAATGATGGTAGTTATGGAAAATAGAATTCATTGTTGCATCAATTTTCAGTGGGTCAACAGTAATAGCTTAGTTTGACTGGCCATGATGCTCTGTATAACTAGCACATTTTATCCAAGTGATTATGAGAGAACTGGGTATTTGTATTGGCACATGTCTCACAATTAGCCCCTGCCAGAATACCGCAGACTCGGGTTGTTAGCTTATAACTACGGTAAGTATAAAAGGGCACTTAATAAAAAATGTGAGTGATTATAGCCTAAAAACTGGGCCTGAGTAGTAGACAGCTGGAGCGCTTAGTAAAATGTGTAAAAACTGAGAAGAAATTGGGCGCTTAACAAAGAGGGGGCCGCATAACAACCCGAATCTGCAGTATGTTAAAAACATTCATTCTAAAAATCATGTTCTTCCAACAAAATAATATATTATACCACTAATTGTTGCAAAATTAAAAAGGTGAAACTGCTACCTCTAGATCCTCGCAAAACTTTTATCAAAGTGCTGGCTTCCCACATGTGATGTAAAGAAGTGGATCTTAATCACTTTGTTAGCCAGTTGCTATATCATTACAGATCAATAGAAAAAAATTATCAATTGGCAGGGCCTGAACACCCAGCCAAATGTGAAACTAATCCAAGTGGTGCCCATTACTGTGTCCAGGGTTACCCGGACCTAAACTGTCCTTCTTGCTAGCCACTCAACCCTTAATGCTATTTCTTATGTCTACTTCCTGATATTTTTACCAAATATATACTGTTTATTAAACCATTTAATTTTTGGCTATAGTATTGACAGCAAAGGGATTGGTATACTGTTGATATTTTGTTTTTAGTTTGGGAGAAACCACGGAAAACAAGCTTCTTGATAGATACTGGCAACACGATATTTTGAGTCCGTGTAGCCAATCATGAAGCCCAGCCATCCCATAGTCATTTATCTTTGTATCACTGTTTACATGAAATTAGAAGGAATAGGCAGAGGTAAGAAAAAAAAAAGGGTCATTATTGCTATTTGATTAAAACTGTGATAATGTTCTGTATTACTGTACCGAAGCTACATGATTGGTTTTGTCCAGTATAGCTACCGTTTGTATTATCTTAGTTATGGGAGTTGGGGACCGAGTATCAATGACATCCACCACTCCCCTCCAAGGTGTTCAATGTGGAGGGCCAGTGACGATCACTTGCAGAGCAGACAGACTAGCTGGTGTGTTCTGGTGGATCAATCAAAACCCCTCACCGGTGGCCAGGTTCACCGAGCCCACGCAGGAACTAAGAGATCGACTTCCAGTGAATTTGACCAGTGAAGCAACTCTCAACTTAGGTTGGGTCGTTCTCCTCACTGGATTGTCAGCTCCCATTAATTCTCAATATAATTTCACTACAACTATTGAGACCACTACAGCAGAGTTGGTACAGAGACCCCTCAGCAGTATCTGGTGTGGCCGCAGCCTCTTCAATGCTTCTCTGAATGTGTCTCTGTCAGTTAGAGGTAACATACCGCCATTAACATTGATCACCAACAAGATAACTCTAAAATTATTGATGCTTACAGGCAGGTTGTTATTACGAGTCGTATAAGCAGATAAATGAATGGATCAATAAAGTAGATGGATAATATAGAATGAAAGTGACAGAATAGATTGAAAGTAACAGAAATATAATTATTTCACTTATTTAACAGAACTTCCCGCCACACCTAATGATGTCCCGTGTTCATTGATGCCCAACCCAGCTCTTTCCCTTGTCTCCATGACATTGTATCTGGCAGACTACATAGAGAGAAATGCCATTGACAGATACAGAGTGAATGTAACCTCCACTCAGAATATCCAGCCAATATGTTCCGGGGACTTTACCAGTGGCATATATGTATGTAATGGACTGCACGTGGGCACGGACTACGTACTGACTCTTCGGGGTTTTAACTGCGTCACTAAGGGAGGAGGCACGGATAGCATCAGAATATATGCACAAGGTGGGTATAAGGAATAGCCTAAGGCACAGTAAGATATAACTAGGTCTAAAGCATCCTGTGGTGTATTTACAAAGAAATGTGCCAGTTGATTCTTAGAATACAGAAGCTTTAATCTTGTTGTGTTGTAATTTTATCATTGTTGTTTGTACAAATTGTTGAAGTTGATAAACCCTTTCTGTTATTTGGTATTGGATCTGATGTATTGTAATTTTATGAAACGTAATTATTAGTGCAGCAAAATGTATTCCATTGCAGCCCCTAATGTTCCTACCATTCAATCAGTTCAAGGCTACTATGACGAGACCACAAGATTGATCTGGTTAAATCTCAAGTGGGCACAACAGGTAGTGTGTTATGTCTGACTTAGAGTGTCAACTTCACTCCATTTTGAAAGTTTTTATTATAACTTAAACTAACGTAACAAAATGGAATTATTACAGCACAAAAACAAAGCAAACAACTGCTAATAGTCTCTTTTACTAAATCCAAGCGTCTAAAATTACTCCAGAATCTTGTCATAGCCTTTGCTACTGTTGGAATAACATTTCTTCCTCTTTAGTCATATTAGATAATCAATCCATTTAAGTAATTCTGTTTGTTATTTGGCACAAAAACTTACAACTATTATTGTATACAACTACTTTTGGAATGCTGAACTATCTTCGTATAACAAACCAGATAATTTTACTATTTGTGAAACATGATTACACACAATTTGTTATGTAATTTATCAGCACAAATCATACACATTCACATGCTCTCACATCCACAGTACACACCTTTAGTGTCAGGAAGATGCCCTTACTCAGATTCTGTGAGATATGAAGTAATCGTAGTCTCCCTGAACGGCCAAGAACAGTATACTGCCATGGCAACGGCTGAAGCCTGCAAGGATGGAGATTGTTTTATTTCTCTGAATATTTCTTCCACCAGTATCACAACATACAATGTCTCAATGCTAGCAAGAAATGACTTTGGAGCATCTGTTACAGCCTACCACAAATTAGCACTTGGTAAATATGTAGTTTATTTAGTGGTTTTAAATATATTTAGTTAGTATACTTGTGTACATATACATATAATAGCTATATATATATATATATTCTTAGTTGCCATGCTACCTCCAAATTTTTAATTTTGTCAAATTGCCATTCTAAATTTATTATTTTAGTTCAACAAAAATAGTTCAACTTCCAAGCTATGTAAATAATGACATTCTGATCTTATTTAACTGTTCTGCTGTTGTTGTTGTTTTTTCTTGCTCTTGTTGTTTTGTTGGTATTATTACAAAATTGCAATAAAACAGAAAATGAACTGCCTCATTGCTAGCTAAAAATAATAAAATTTGTATAATTTAATATTGTAGCATCCACAAGCTCAATGCTACTGGATCACTCGTTCTCGTTCTCCAATTGCATCACGTATGCTCTCTGCACATCTCCACTTCAGGTGGAGAACTGTACCGTGAAGTATAGCACTAACTCCTCCTACCCAGACAGCAGCCCCCACACCACTGGTCCACTGAATAGCAGCTTCCAACTGCCTCTGTTGAGGAGACTCACCGTGTACTACCATGAAGCCATCATCTCTCGAACTAGCTGCTCCTCTGTGATAGTTAGAAAACAATTCAAAACTGGAGATTGTAAGTGCTTAAAAAAAACAAAAAAAACTGGCTGTACTTTATGCTTAGATGTACAAAAAAATCACAATAATCAAGGTTTGATCCTTAACAAAGAATACAACTGGGATGACCTTTTCTCAATTGAAGGGGTTGAAAAACAGCAAAGGTAAAATGTGAAGGAAATAAACACTCAGTTGTCACTGAAACTTAAGCTGGGACTCTTACTTTAGCTACCAGTGCTCAGCCTCTGAAGTATGACTTTCAAGCCTTACCCACTTATTTCTTATATGTGGACTAGTAGCTACCATTCCTTAAAACTCATACTCAACAGACCACTTTTGATTCAGAATACATAGTTCATTTTTGTATAATAAATGATTCAATAAAAATTGTAAAGACAGCAGCAAAGCATATTAAATATCGCAATAATTACTGTAACAGTAGCTAGCCTGCCAGAGCAAAAATAAAGCTTAATTCAAGCTCACTTTGTCTTCAAGATTTATTTTTAATGTAGCAATACTTTTCAATTTGTTTGTAAGAACATGTTTTCAAACTTCTTTTGTGAGTCCTTGAAAAGGGTATATAAATTTTGTAAACTAGGACTTTCCCAAAAACCTGATATGTGTCAATTCTCCTTTCTGCATTTAATTGTTTTCTCTTTCGTGCTTCTAGTCGCCATACGGTTGACTTCACAAAACATTGCTTTGATAACCATGGGATCTATCCTTCTGGCACTTTCACTGGCACCTCTCATCATCAATATTGTGTTGATCATCAAAATGAAGCCTTTACTAGGTATGTTTATGATGTATAATGATGTGCCATTTGCTCATCCTGGGTGTAGAAATTTTAACTCCTTGTCTGATAGCTACCCGTGATGAGATTCAATTAGTTGTGTGTGTGTTTTGAAGGGAAAAAAAAACAACTCTTTAAAATTATATAATTCAGTAAAAACAGTTTTGTCCCAAGTCATCACCATTTAATCATGTTGATCTAAAAAAAATTCCCTTATGCACAATTCAATATTATTGACCTGTCCAATCATAACATCCTTTAAAACATCATAAGGTAGGGGGGAAATTAAATGGATTCACATTTAACTAGTGGCTAAATAATGCCCAGCTTATACTTCAACAGTTTATATTCTATTATAATGACCAGGTAGCTATAAGACTTTGACTGTATCGTTTAACTTGAACTACAAAGATCACCACTTTAATATCTCTTTAGTCGTTGAGCTTTATGTATTCTATGTATTAGTTTGATTTGCCACACTAGCTGGCCACACCAAATATATATCATTAGCCCTTCAATGGGTTTCTTATTCCCCCTAGGAAAAATTATTGTAGGTATCATTCTGGCAAGCCAAGTCGTAACAGTTACTCCTGCTGTCATCTTGTGGATGGTGACTGGAGAGGTAGTATCTTCTCAAGCCAGTTAGTTCCAGCATTGTTTTTTGTTTGGTAAAGGGTGTGTTTCACTTAATTTTGTATCCTCAGATACATGCGATGAGCACTGGAAGAGACGTAGAAACACACTCATCATCGCAGCTCATGTGCTCTCAGATATAGCCTTGCTGGTATCTATTCCTGCAATCGTCATTTCCTTGTTCATTAAGCTCAGTAAGCAGACTGTCTTCAAATAGGCAAGCTAGCTAACATTTATAATTAACTTGTCTTCCTCTAGGCATAAAGGAAGTAAAGAAGGTGGAGCCAGTTTATAACTCTCAATATGACTATATTGACAAGAGCAAAGCAGAGGAAAGAGGGATTTACATGAAACAAAATTATGCCTACTGTAATCCATTCAAAAAGAAAAAGAAGGCCACTATGAAGCCGGATGGACAAGTGGGTGCCTTTTATGCAGATACCAGTGGTGCCCCACAGAACGATATCAGACTCAAGACCAACTATGCTTACCGCTCCACTTTCAAATCAAAGAAAGCATCACAAAAGCCGTCAAAGAACAAAGATTTGAAGTTGAAGTCAAAGGACATATACGCCCCTCCTATGAAAATGACGGATGATCAAAATATAGACGAAACCTCTTGCAATTTTCCTAGTGCTTCTAAAAAAAATATTAGCATAATGGCAGAAAATGAAAAAAAACAAAAACAAAAGCCTCAAATTCATCCACGTAAAATATATGCACCCCCAGTGCTGGCCCAATCCAGTGACAATAATGAAAAGTCTTCAAGTTCTAAAGGGGAAGTACCAAAGCTCGAATATTCTTATGTCACATCATCAATGAAATGCGACCAACCAAAAGCAATTGACAAGCCTTCGAAGAGATCCAAAGACATCAAGCTGAAGGAGAACTGTGCCTACACAGAGAGTGCTGCTCATGGCACTGACAATGCACAGCAAGTGTACTCTGATGGCTATGTGGGACCTGTAGTGCCTCCTGTGCAACATACTGAGGGAATCTCCCTGAAGAATAATTATGCCTACAAAGTAGGAGGCCTCAAGAGAAAACTGAAAACTAAGAAATAAAGTTCAGAGTATCAGAAAGTGAAGTCTTAAACTGAGAAACATAATGTTTTTTATTTGTGTATTCTCATGTCAGTTGATCAAGTGATTGATAAGGTATTACTTAACATTATCACCAGGTACAGACATATACCAAGTTACAATAAAAGTGGGTAAAGAGTCGCAATATGAGAAAATGCCGATTGTGGATTGTGAGCTCGCGATTCTTACCCACTTTTCTAATAAACAATAACGGTGCGCTTATATTGGAAGTGTAAACAAATCCTTTCCACGTTTTACCCATTCACCACTCTTTCAAGTGTACGTGAACACTGTACTAGACCTAGAAGACTATGGCCTCACAGGATAGAAAAATATTCGATAAATACCTGAAGTTTCTTACGTACAAGGTAAATAGCAAAAATTATTTATAACGTTTTTGAACTGGAGATACTTGTTAGTAATTTATTGTCTCGTACTAGGCTTCAGTAGGTTGTTCAGGATATGAGTGGGGGGGGAAGAGAGAGCGAAGGGGGGAAATCAGGATCTTGAGTGTCTGATTTTTTAAAATGGAGTGATTAGAAGAAAAAACAAGTTTTTTTTCCTGTGCAGACCTTATCTCTCAGGCACTTAGCTTGTAGTGTGCGGTTATATCAAGTTAAAACACACAAAAAAAACCCAACTAATTTTCATGTACATGTATTTCATTGAGCATTAACAAGAACTAGCCTTCGTAATGTAATAGTAGGAAGCGGAGTTTTATGAGAAAATTAGTAGTGGTGTGTGGCGTCTGACTATGTTATGGTTGGAGGGGACTTGAATTACAGAGAGACATCAATGAAGTCATTAAGTTAGTGCAAGTTTAATATATTGAAACTGACAATAAAGTATAGTCTTATCTTACATGAGATTGTATTGAAATGCCAATTTAATTAGAGTATTTCAGTTGAGGGTCCAAAATTGGAGGACTTTTAGTTGAATGAAGTTTATCACATTCGGAATGAAAAGAAAGCGTAGTTATATATTTTAATCTCCTCCCTCTTATCATCCTCCATCAGTCCCATATGATATTACAGTAAAAGTTTAGAGTACGTTGTTGTTTGTTTGTTGTTGTGTTTTATTTTGTGTTGTGATCTATGTGTGGCATTACGCTATTTGTGAATAAGTTAAGTGTCAGAGGTTAGTGTTCCTTTAATCTTTGTGTCAATTTCTACTCGCTCTTTTATTTTTTTCTCTCCTACAGGTGGCTCAAGTAGTGGTCCAGTCTAAGCAAGGCAGACTCATAAAGACACAGTCTATGCCTTATGGCAATGAATGGGTGAGCATGGGTATAGCATGGTGATGTTAATTGTGTGTCTGTGCATCTGCCCATCAGCATAAAAAGTAAAACCCTAATTATTAAACTTTAGGATTAATTGTTCTTAAGACCCAATGCTTTATACTGTAATTTAAAAACCAGTTATTTTAGTATCATGTGTGATCACCCTTTACCCATTAGCTCTATACAATACTTGATTATTTCAGCTTTAGGATCATATCTAGAAAGAAGTTATGATTAGTTCTTGGACCAAACATTTAGATAGAAATTAAAAATTTTATCCCCCTCTCTCTCTCTGCTATCTTATTGTTCCAGTTGTAGTCACTATTAGAGGCGCTAGAAGGTGGCACTTAGTTACCAGGTTAATAAATGATTCTTTTAGTGGAACCCTGGCATGATCCTTAACCTACAAATTTCATTCTGCCCAGCTATTCCAATACTGGCGCTCTGGTTTGCAGTAGGCCAAATTTTTAGTTGTTGTTTTTTTTCCTTCAATAATTTTCCTATTGGTTGTTTGACCTGTTGACAACTCTTTACTAGTGTGATACATATCTGTAGCAAAACCTTAGGAACAAGTTAAGTAAGCAAATTATGCTGCAGACAGTTATTGTTTGGCAAATGAATTCATCTTTAGCTATACCGTACCAAATGACATTTGGTACAGGAACGCTTTTGTACTTTTAATGACCCTTTTCCAATGTGCTTTACACTGAATCTGTGTTGTGTTGCAAACAGCAATTACTTCAGGCTTTATTTCTTTTAAGGATGTAGAATCTTGCAATGCTTGAGTCATTGCTAGTGCTATCCTGTGACATTTCTATTCCAATTCTATTAGAATAACCTTAAAATCCAGCTTTTTGTCTTACTATTTTCAATATTTTAGCTTGTTACATCCCTTGCGTATCTCAAAGATCAGACTGCTAGGCGCTTCTTATCTGACCTCAGTGATTTGTGCCTGAGTAGAAGATTACTATATAGAGTCTGTCACTTTGTAGGTCTGTCAGTGCTGACTCTCAACAAAGCATTTTTAATAGACTTTAGGAGCATGTTATAGTCAATTAGTATTCATTGGTGCATTTTCCTCCCCCTTCTGTCTGTTCTCCAGTTTAACCTGACTGTTGAGGATGACAAGCAGGTGGTGAGCACATTGCGGAGGTCACTGGAGGGACGTCTCCCCCAGCAGGACTGCCCCGTGTCTGTAGAGATTGCCATGGAAACGCTGGAGGTGAGATAGTTGTTATTTATCACCTGTTTATCACTCATGTTTGTGATGCTGTTGTTTGCCAGGGAGAGAGGTTGGTGTTGGAACAGTGGGCTATCGACGTTGACTTCAGGTGAGTAGGGATTATCTGATTGTTAAAGAAGAAAATATTACCATCTCATGATTCTCTCCATCACACCAGCTCTCTATTTCCTGTAGCCAGCGAGATGTGGGTGTGTCAGTAACACACCTTCTCTATCCTCGACTTTCCATCATGCTCAGGTCTGTTATGGCGTTGTCCAGAACTACTCCAGCATATCGGTTGTCTCGCCAACAGGAGGATGGTATCAAGTTTGAGTGAGTATAGTAATGACTAATGTATGTATGTATGTGGGAGCCAGTTGGTTAGCTAGTCTAATGTATGTATGTGTGTGGGAGCCAGTTGGTTAGCTAGTCTAATGTGTGTATGTATGTGGGAGCCAGTTGGTTAGCTAGTCTAATGTGTGTATGTATGTGGGAGCCAGTTGGTTAGCTAGTCTAATGTGTGCATGTATGTGGGAGCCAGTTGGTTAGCTAGTCTAATGTGTGTATGTGTGTGGGAGCCAGTTGGTTAGCTAGTCTAATGTGTGTATGTATGTGGGAGCCAGTTGGTTAGCTAGTCTAATGTGTGTATGTATGTGGGAGCCAGTTGGTTAGCTAGTCTAATGTGTGTATGTGTGTGGGAGCCAGTTGGTTAGCTAGTCTAATGTGTGTATGTATGTGGGAGCCAGTTGGTTAGCTAGTCTAATGTATGTATGTGTGTGGGAGCCAGTTGGTTAGCTAGTCTAATGTGTGTATGTGTGTGGGAGCCAGTTGGTTAGCTAGTCTAATGTGTGTATGTGTGTGGGAGCCAGTTGGTTAGCTAGTCTAATGTGTGTATGTGTGTGGGAGCCAGTTGGTTAGCTAGTCTAATGTATGTATGTATGTGGGAGCCAGTTGGTTAGCTAGTCTAATGGGTATATGTATTGTGGGAGCCGTTGGTAGCTAGTCAATGTGTGTTGTTTGTTGTGGAGCCAGTTGGTTTTAGCTCGTCTAATTTGTGTATGTATGGGGAGCCGTTGGTTAGTAGTTCTAATGTGTTGGATGTATGGGGAGCCAGTTGGTTAGCTAGTCTAATGTGTGTATGTATGTGGGAGCCAGTTGGTTAGCTAGTCTAATGTGTGTATGTATGTGGGAGCCAGTTGGTTAGCTAGTCTAATGTGTGTATGTGTGTGGGAGCCAGTTTGTTAGCTAGTCTAATGTATGTATGTATGTGTGTGGGAGCCAGTTGGTTAGCTAGTCTAATGTGTGTATGTGTGTGGGAGCCAGTTGGTTAGCTAGTCTAATGTGTGTATGTGTGTGGGAGCCAGTTGGTTAGCTAGTCTAATGTATGTATGTATGTGGGAGCCAGTTGGTTAGCTAGTCTAATGTATGTATGTGTGTGGGAGCCAGTTGGTTAGCTAGTCTAATGTATGTATGTGTGTGGGAGCCAGTTGGTTAGCTAGTCTAATGTGTGTATGTATGTGGGAGCCAGTTGGTTAGCTAGTCTAATGTGTGTATGTGTGTGGGAGCCAGTTGGTTAGCTAGTCTAATGTGTGTATGTATGTGGGAGCCAGTTGGTTAGCTAGTCTAATGTATGTATGTGTGTGGGGCAGTTGGTTAGCTAGGTCTAATGGGTGTATGTATGTGGGAGCAGTTGGGTAGCTAGTCTAATGTGTGTATGTGTGTGGGAGCCAGTTGGTTAGCTAGTCTAATGTGTGTATGTATGTGGGAGCCAGTTGGTTAGCTAGTCTAATGTATGTATGTGTGTGGGAGCCAGTTGGTTAGCTAGTCTAATGTGTGTATGTGTGTGGGAGCCAGTTGGTTAGCTAGTCTAATGTGTGTATGTATGTGGGAGCCAGTTGGTTAGCTAGTCTAATGTGTGTATGTATGTGAGAGCCAGTTGGTTAGCTAGTCTAATGTATGTATGTGTGTGAGAGCCAGTTAGTTAGCTAGTCTAATGTATGTATGTGTGTGAGAGCCAGTTGGTTAGCTAGTCTAATGTATGTATGTGTGTGAGAGCCAGTTGGTTAGCTAGTCTAATGTGTGTATGTATGTGGGAGCCAGTTGGTTAGCTAGTCTAATGTGCGTATGTGTGTGGGAGCCTGTTGGTTAGCTAGTCTAATGTGTGTATGTATGTGGGAGCTAGTTGGTTAGCTAGTCTAATGTGTGTATGTGTGTGGGAGCCAGTTGGTTAGCTAGTCTAATGTGTGTATGTATGTGGGAGCCAGTTGGTTAGCTAGTCTAATGTGTGCATGTATGTGGGAGCCAGTTGGTTAGCTAGTCTAATGTGTGCATGTATGTGGGAGCCAGTTGGTTAGCTAGTCTAATGTATGTATGTGTGTGGGAGCCAGTTGGTTAGCTAGTCTAATGTGTGTATGTATGTGGGAGCCAGTTGGTTAGCTAGTCTAATGTGTGTATGTGTGTGGGAGCCAGTTGGTTAGCTAGTCTAATGTGTGTATGTATGTGGGAGCCAGTTGGTTAGCTAGTCTAATGTGTGTATGTATGTGGGAGCCAGTTGGTTAGCTAGTCTAATGTGTGTATGTATGTGGGAGCCAGTTGGTTAGCTAGTCTAATGTGTGTATGTGTGTGGGAGCCAGTTGGTTAGCTAGTCTAATGTGTGTATGTGTGTGGGAGCCAGTTGGTTAGCTAGTCTAATGTGTGTATGTGTGTGGGAGCCAGTTGGTTAGCTAGTCTAATGTATGTATGTATGTGGGAGCCAGTTGGTTAGCTAGTCTAATGTGTGTATGTGTGTGGGAGCCAGTTGGTTAGCTAGTCTATTGTGTGTATGTGTGTGGGAGCCAGTTGGTTAGCTAGTCTAGCAGAGTTAGTTGCATAGAAGAATACAGTGTCTATAGATTCATAGCCAGATCTAGAGTTGCACCACAACTGTGACATGCCCACACATGCATTTAATTAAGTGTAGATGGCTGCACTTTCAAATTTTCAATGCACACCAATTGGGAGTTCTGAGAAGGTACTGAAGGTACTGAAGGTGTATTCTGGGATCTTAAATATGCAAGTGGTTGGTTGGGGGTCACTTTTACTGCAGCTGTAGATGCATGTAACTCTAATACAAGACTTATTCCATGTGCCGGAGGGTTCGAGTGTGATTGCATATTGTAATTACATACATACTTCAGACTGAGTTGTTGTTTTTAGTTTGTTTAGTTGTTTTTTGTTTGTTTGTTGTTTTGTTTTGTTTGTTTGTTGTTTTGTTGTTTTTTGTTTGTTAGTTTTTGTTCATATTATTGCTGATCTACAATGAGGTCTCCATTATATTCATGGGATTGACATGTAGTTTCAGCAAGTGTCTCTACTATACTAGATATCTTTACTGTAGCTATGGTGGGTGTTACCTGTGTGATAGTCGGTTAACTATTCGCGATAATGGTGCTTTAGGTGTAGTGAATTACAATCCTAGTGCAGCTAAAGACGTGTACTGTATGTAGTGATGCTAAGGTAGTGCCAACACTAGTCATATGTCAAGGGCTCAGAATCCATTCATGTGTTCCAGAACCAGTTAGTCTTATGAATTGTCAAATCCAAGTACTTTGCTTTAAGTTGAGCCTATATCATTGATGATACTGTACCTATATAATGACAAACACGTGTTTCTGCCAGTGTAATGATTAGTGTTGTGACTGGTTGTTGTTTACAGTTTCACAGTATTTACAAGGCCTCTTCAAACTGCTGAAGGTATTTCTTTTGAGACAAATTTGAATTTTTTCCCAATTAGTGCATCTTGTGTTTAAAAGTGTTCTAAACATGAATAAAAAAATTAATGTACAATACCATAATTTGGTAAAGTGTTGTCAGATCTAATGATGGGTGGGGAATTGAATAGGCAATGCAGGTAATATTAAAATAATATATATGTTGTATATTATACTTGTTACGTTTTTCCTCCAGGTTTTAAGACAATGAAGTTAGTGGAAACAAAGTCTCCTTACGGAAAGATATCACTTGTTCTCAGCTACAGAGAGAAAATAGTGTTTCCAGATCGGTAAAGCTTGGGGGTAACTAAGCAAATCATACTAGCTATTATTCTGTTTTGGTAAAGCGAACATGAACATTTTGCTGTTAATTTACTTACTACAAATGTGATTGCTACTACGTTATGTGGGATGATTCTGTATAAACTGATTTAGAGAAACTTAATCCAGGAAAATTGCAAATAAAAAGAATTTGTCTTGCTCAATGTTCAACAAGATACCAACAAATAGCACAGTTACTTGCTGAAGATAAATGTTTATATTAATATCCACAATCGTTGAGCGTTCAGAATTAGTTGGAGTATTTCATTGTACAGATGATACCTGAATTCCTGCTGTTCACTGTAGGTCTTGTTCTATACTGCAGGTCATCACAGGCCAGTCTGACAGATAGTTCTGTCCTGACAACTCGGCCAACGGACAGCATCATAAGGTAAAAGATGAACCTGTGATCCTACGAAGGATAGAGTCCAATGCACTGTATAATAATATGGATTAGTTGTTTGAGTAATGCATCTGAGTTAGTCCTCTTCAGTTTGCACTGTTCCTTACTGGAATGGAGCACACATGTGCCAGGCACTTGAGGCACTTCTTTGTGGTGGAAATTAGCCTGAGGCGAGTAATTGTGATTTGATTTTGGGCAGTCATGCCAGCAGTCACCATCAGAGCTGTGGGTCTCTTTCATGTCAGGATAGCTGGAGTAGAACTGTGGGAGTTTTCCTGAGAGGCTTGATTTATTGAGTTGTACCAATGACATCCCATTCTTGTGGCCGTGAGTCTCCGTTTGAAGTGAGGTATGCACCACTGGGAGAATTAGCTGAGGCAGCCATTCTGTGTGTGTGTGTGTGTGTGTGTGTGTGTGTGTGTGGACCAGTGGATTCCTCCATCTGTTGTATACCATATCCCATGGCACTCTGAAAAACAAGTTCACCTAGAGGGCATTCAATTCCAACAGTTTCTCCCACACACATCAAACTTTTAACACCTTTGTTGTTACATAATCTCAAGGTGTACTTTTGTCACTTGTAAAGCTTCTATTTGCGTGAGTGTGTGTGTATGTGTGTGTGTGTGTGTGTGGCTGTAGTTGTGTCCTTGGCTCAGGCTCAGGTCCCTGAGTTCAAGCCCGACTCTGGCATTTTTTCCATCTGATTTTCCATCTGCCTCCTACCAGCCCCGCCAGTCCACCCAGCTGTGATACCTGGCATTTGCTGGGGTGCAAATCCAAGGCCTTTTCTCATGAAGCAGCAATGGTCTAGGTGGGACTTTGGGTGCCCACACCACTTGCTGTGAGGAAAGGCCTGTTCTCCTGAGAGTTCCTAGCCCGGCTCCAGGAGCTTTGCTTGCACGGCTCACAGGGCCTGTTTAGTGCACAGGCATCCTGGCTCTGCCAGGTGCGCGTGACCGACTAGCGGCAGCAAGAAAATTTGCAATTTTTTTTTTGTGTGTGTGTGTGTGTTTTATGATGGATGCCCTAGTGGTGGTGGAACTGGTGGTAGTTCACAGAAACTGGAACATGCGGAGGGGTAGTTGGATGTAGAAGGCATTAGTTACATGTGCTGTGCATGCAGAGGGGTAGTTGGATGTAGAAGGCATTAGTTACATGTGCTGGATGGATGGTTGACAGATTGGTGGGTGTGGTTGACACTTGGTGGAGCTAGTGGTGACTGGTTGATAGCTGAACTTCTGGTCACCATCTGTCCATTTGCATTGATGAGCAGGTTGCTGATCTGGAGCTATTAGAGAGAAATATTAACCTTAGCTACCCACAGTGTGGGTGTATGTGTGCATGTGCAATTTGGTCAATCCAACTTTGCCATAAAGTGGGTGGCACAAGTGTTAGGATGGGCTTCAGAACAAACTGAGTTAGCAAGTGAACACTCCACCACTTCACTCAACTCTACTGCACTAACTTACCAGCATTGAACAAACACATTCCAGTGGTCCCCAGCAGTCTGGGGTTGGTCTGAGGAGTGAGAGCCTTTGGCAGTTCCTGCTCTCAGCTGGTTCTCCAGCCACCAGAATGTTGACCTATGCCAGCTATAGGGCCTTGCACTTGACCTCAGAGCATATGTTCCTCCTCTGGCTTGGGCTGCAGATGCTGAGGTCAAGTCCGCCCAGCTGTGGCTGGCATGGTTGAGGTGACCTTGTCTCTTGTGTGGTTACTTTGAATTGGATGCAGTAGAATAGCTGCAGAAGCCACTGAATGCTGTGTGCTTGGAGCTGGGCTGGGAGAGGAAGGCATGCTACCAGCAGCTGTGGAGGCAGATTACTGTACCACAAGAGTGCCACTGGTTGCCTGGTTCCGCTATGGGTTGGTGGTGAGCACGTGTAGTGCAACTGAATTAACACTCTGGTAGGTGGGTTCATCATGGGTGGGTAAATGTTGTTACCTGGCCATGTTTGACCAGGAATCAAACTGTAGGCATTGTTTCAGTAATTTATTTAGATGGACAAGATGCTACTGATGATTTTGTTCATTAACCAATGCAATCAATGTTGTGATTTTTGTGTACAATTGTTATCTGAACTACTTTTATATCCTTGCCAATCATTATCTGAATTGTATTTTATATTGCAGTGAATCTGTGACAGGTAGACCACTGAACTGTCCTTTTGCTCCTCCATCTTCACAGCAGCAGCTGGTAAGTACATACATAATCACTTGCAAGTAACAAAAGTCCACTGTTGTGTGTTTGTGCATGTGTGCGTGTGAAATGCACACATAAATGCACTATAATAATGTGAGCTATTATTTGGTAGACATTTTTTAAAAAGATTCAAACTTAAAAATTTTTTTTTTGAATGGAGATAAAGTCTCATAGTAAATAACACTATGACAAAGTGTGGTTGGTTTGGAAGACCAAATGTATGTGTGTATATTGGGTTCCTTGAATTCAGCAGTGCTATGGGTTGTATTGCTCCAGGGTGAGGAGCAAGGCTCCCCTCAGCTGTTCAGTGCAATCTTATCTCGTCCTTCTGTTTCTGATCCTCTGGCTTCTTTATCGCCACAGACTTCTAGACAGGATTCCAGCAGTAGTGTAAGTATACTCTGGGTCTCATATATATATATATATATGTATATATTATATAAGCATGTATGTATACATATATAATATAATAGATACATACATATGACTGCAGGGTGAAAAGGCTATGTATTCTCGAGAACAATCTGATAGTAGCTCAACAGTTCGCAGAGAGGCTGATGGCTACATTATGGTGGATTTTGAGAAGATAGTGAGTATAAATCACGGTCACATTGAAATGTTGTGTTGAAAATTTCCAAGAACTACATAAGCCTTGTAATACCTAAACATCCCATTTTATTTAATTATTTGGCGAGTGAGCGTAGCGAGCGAGACACTTACAGGGGTAACACAATTGAAAATCAGGGATGTTTGTTTATTTATATATGTTTGGAGGTACGTATGTCATTTTGTACTTTGACCTTCTCGTATTTTTTGTTTGACCCCGTCCCAAACTTCACTAAACGGAATCCTCCGGTTTAGCGATCATTACCTGTATCATCCTAAAAATTGAATTGTTTACCGCTCTGAATTCTTAGTTAAAACTCAAAAACTTAACGGAGTTCCATTTCTATTCGAGTTAGTGGCGGTGGTAAGTTAATAAGCTATTTGTAAGCCCTACTAAACAGTATTTGCTTGAAAATTCTTTGTCCACTAGAGTAACTACGAAGGTAAGCCTTGTGTAGGTATGTTCAGTTGTGTGAACGTATTGTGCCTTTACTTAGCTAAAGAATATCACAAAGAAAACGTGTCAATAATGCTACTTGATTTTGCTGCTTTTTTTTTTTTTCAATTCTAACTGTTGCAGGGAGTGGTTACTATGGCATTGAGTCCCCTTTACTGTATACACGTAATTTAAACTTGATTTTTTTTTAGTAGCTTGAGTGTTGAAGTTAAATTAATCGTTTAACAATAGTGTAGTTTTAGGCTCGCTCGCCATTTGTGCTCAAGCACATCACTAGTTATTATTATTATTGTTATTATTATTGTACTACTATGACCTTTGGTAATCATAGTCCTTTTTTGTTGCTACATCTGCATTACCATTTCATTACTCATATGTGTGGTAGATAATGTGAAGTATTTCATTACTCACATGTATAGTAGATAATGTGAAGTATTTCATTACTCACATGTATGGTAGATAATGTGAAGTATTTCATTACTCACATGTATAGTAGATAATGTGAAGTATTTTAGTGTGTGTTGTTGTTTTCAACTTGAGTAATTTAAGAGAGAATTTATTTCTACTGAGAGCAGCCTTCCCCTCCTTTCTTTCTACATGTGTTTTTTTTTTAATTATTATTATTATTATGTGGTAAACCTACTTTCTCAATTCTGATCTTAAGCTTCTAGTGTTATCGTTACATGAAAAAAAATTTATTGGCTTTTTATTTTAAATTTGTGTAGACGCCAACCTTTGCCAATTCAGATGGAGAAGATGTGACTAATTTTCTGCAGCCCAGTTCAGAGATCCCAGATTTGGACATGTTCAATGAAGACTCGTCTATGGACCTCACGGCAGCTATGGTATTTGTAGTAGCTGTAGTTTGAGTTATTTCTCTTCACCCATGTACGTGTGTGTCTACTTGTTGACAATAAAGGAATGGTTGGCTTTAATAGCACTGTAACGATTATTAGGTAACTTAATTCACGGGCTGCACTGGCAATACAGTATGAAGTGACTAAGTATTGTTAGTGCATTATGTTTGTTTTGTTCACTTTTTGTAGAAAATTATTGATAGTCAGAGCTGAAGTGCAGTTTGATGCTTCAAGTCCAGCAGTCTCATCCTCTACAGTACCACAACTCTATCATGTATTCAAATCGCATCCATGTCATCCCTCTGCTGTTTTTTAAACTGACTGACACCTCTCCATATTCATTGTAATATGAAATTATTTTATTGCTTTTTATTTCGCGGTAATGGCGGTAATGGTGCTAAAGTCGCGAAAATTGATGGGAGGGGCTGAGTGTGAGCTAAAAGGAAATCTTGCAATAAACGCAGCAGCCAGCTGACTCCACGCGTGCCCCCCATTTTTCCTCGTAGTGCTCCAGGGGAAAAAAAAAATCACTTGACACTTGCAGGATAAACGGCTGTGAAGTTGTCTAGTTAAGGTGTTTGCAACGGCGACACCTGGTTGACTGCGACAGGGACAACGAGAAACTGGAGACCGGCTGACTGGAATTGGCTCTGCAGTAGTTAGTCCAACCAGATCGGAATTCTTCTCCATCGTCGAGTGCAATGGGCTTCAGCGAGTTCCTCCTCTTGCTGGGATTGACTTGCATTGGTACGTAGCACTAGTACGTAGTGGTATTATGGAGTAAACGTGTAGTATTAACGTATTCAAAGGTATCTACAGTTGTAGTGATTGAAGAATGCTCACATTTCAAACATTGTATAATTCATTGTGTGTTAACATTTTTTACTGTATATAAATTCTCATGACTCATCCTCAGTAAGTAATTTCAGTAATGTAGAAACTGGTAGTATCAAGCGGTATTTACACAACTCATTTGAATGGCAGTTGTGGTGTATTACAACACTACTTGAGGTTTTCATAATTCTTAGACTCACTTCAAACAATTAATTACTAGAAATGCATATTAAATAACAGTATCCTGATGGAGCAATGGCTATCCCAGGATTTACTAGCACTTTGTATACATATGCTAAAATTAATATTATTTTTTTTATCAGAATGGTCTTATGAAATAATATTTTAATCATTTTGAGAGCTTAGCTACTGTATAGTCAAGTGAAATTAATTATAAATTTAATTAAGCTAAGCCTTCATGAATGCACGGTGGTGGTAATATAAGGCTAAGTACTAATTGGTGGCTTATCTTGATTCCAGTGATCTGCACGTGTGAAACACTTTTAATATGCAAAATGGTCCTTTAGTTTGAGTGACATTTTATAATTGATACTGGCCAAAAATTAATTATTATTAATAATTATACTTCCTTCCACTTGCTTGCTTCCAAATAGAAGAAAAGTTGTACAGGAGCTTTGTCTACAACACTTAGAAATGAAACCACAAAAAGTCCAATTGTTATTTTTATCTACTCATTGACCCATTGTTTACTTAATTATATATATATATACACGTATATAATATTATATTTAATTATATTGTTACTGATGCAGTTTCGGTGCAGAGTCAGTTGCAGTGCTTCCCGTCAGGCAATTGCACTGGAACTAGTACAGGGGCCAACACAGAAGCAGATTGCTGTTCGAGAAATCTTAATAGAGAGTCCAAGGGTCTGTCGTACCAAGATGGAGGTGGTGCTTGCATGCCTTGCCCACGAAGTTAGTTTTAAAGATAGATAGAGTGTTGCATTTTTAGGAAGAAACAGTGTGTGCTAATACGGCTTGGGATAGTCAAAATCTTACTTCCTTGGACATTTTTTCGATCAATTGCTGGGCTGTCTATCGTAACAATATCTTTTGTAGGGTTTGGTTTCATTGAAACAACATTTGAAGGGAAAGAAGTTGGTCCAGCCTATGCCATTCCAGTAGGCTTCTATTCAGGACCTGTTTCCACAACATCCTTCTTCATAGATGTTACATTGAGCACCATCACCACCAGTAAGCAAACTAGTGGCATGGCAAATGATAAGCTGCATTACTCTGACTGTGGTTATATCATGCCAGTGTGTGTGCATTTGTGTGTGTGCATGTGTTTGTGTGCGTTCATTGTAGCCAGCAATGACATTAAGTTGAACACTCCTCGACTGACTTTTGATGGAGCCAATAGTTTCCAGAATGTCTCTATTTCCCTGATCCCCGACAATATTGCACTGGAGAGGAACGAGACCTTTAGGATTTCGCTTGGACTGGGCAATTTGCCGCCTGCACAGGTGCCGTCTTCCACAAGCACTCAGCTGGATGGAATTGTGATAGATACAGACAGTGAGTGACCCCAGTGAGGGCTGAGTTCGGGAAATATCTAAATAGATAGCTCTAGTTCCGCTCGCACTCGGCAACAGCAAGTAGTTGCTGCCACCAGAATCCAGAGGTTCTCTCTCAAACTCTTAGCGAACTGTAACCCACCCAAAGGTTGAGTCTTTAGAGTTTAATTAAACTAATTTAATATATGAGAGATAGCACACATGACAAATCGAATGCACAACCACTGAACGGGGCACACAACTACAGGTCTTAAATACAAAACACAAACCACACCCAAAAGTCACACAAAATGCTACAGAGTTCCTGCTCTGACAGACAAACTAACACACAAAAGTTCTACTCACTTATCAACACGTGAAATAACACGACAAACAACTCATGACATAGAACTCAACAACAACTATAGACCAACATAATGTTCGTTACACACACACACCCAGTGTTACGTTACACACACACACACACACAGTTCTTTATTCTTCATGTGGGCCTTTCCCGCCCACATCTTCCCCTTCTCTCTTCTGTTGAAGCTTTCAGCATCGATTCTCGATAGGATCTCTTCATTGTGACAGCGGCTCAAACAATCCGCAACCACGTTCTGCTGGCCTGGACGGTATCGCATTGAATACAGCCAGCTTCAAAGCCCAATGATGCAACCTCCTGTTGTGCTGTTGGGCTGTCCTCAATGTCTCCAGCGCCTTGTGGTCCGTCACCACCACGAACCGAGTGAGATAGAGGTAATAAGCTAAATGCTCCACTGCCTCCACCAACGCCACGCCCTCCAGCTCCTGAGCACTGTATCTCGTCTGAGCTCCTCGCAGCTGTTTGGAGAAGAACGCCACTGGCAACAGCTCCTCCCCTCTGGACGCCGACAGCACCGCCCTGACACCTGAAGCACTGGCATCACACTCCAAAACAAACTTGTCTGACACACATGGCACACATAGTGAAACACTCACACCAAACTCACGCTTACGGCCCTCAAAGGCCTCTGTCATCTGGCTCGTCCACTCCACCGCCCGAGCCGCATTCCTAGACGTCGAAGGAGTGAGTACAGAGGACCAGTGATGGAAATCCTTGATGAATCGCCGGTAGTACCCTACCATCCCCAAGAAGGCCCTCAGTTGTTTCCTCGACTTATGTAGGCCTGGGGTGCTCCCTGATGGCTCTCACCCTGGCCTCTGGTACATTAATCACACCGTCACCGACAATGTGACTCAAAAACTCCAGTTTTTGTCTTCCAAAAACACACTTGCTCCTCCTACACGTTAGACTCTCCGTCTCCAATACCTCAAATAACCTCCTCAGATGACCCAAATGCTCCCCCCAACTACCTGACACCACCAAGATGTCATCAATGTAAACCCGGGCAAAGTCCATGCAGTCAACCAACACTCTGTCCATTAATCTCTGGAAGACCGATGGGGCATTCGTCAACCCAAAAGGCATGCTGACAAATCGGAACTTCCCAAAGGGACAGACGAAGCATGCTCTATCTGTCCCAATCTTCCTCTGCGACTTCGACCTGGTGAAATCCTTTCGATAGATCCACCTTCGACAACACCTTCTCTTTTCCAACCATCTCCAGCATCTCTTCAAACCCAGGGATATAGTACGGCTCCTTTACAGTCACCACGTTCACCCTCCTAAAGTCGACGCACAACCGCAACCCACCGTCTTTCTTCCGCACAGGTACCAAGGGTGATGCCCACACACTATCACATCTCTCTATGATACCACCCGACTCCAACTTCCTAACTCATTTCTCACCTCTTCCCTCAGCCTTAACGGAACCGACTAAGGGGCCTGCCTCACTGGTGGGGGTCACCTGTGTCAATTGTCATCGCCACCTTTTTGGTATGCCCTGGTGCGTCTGAAAATACCGCATCATACTTCCCTATCAATTGTCCCAATTCCTCTTCGTCATACCCTTCGCACACGCCCCTCAACCCATTCCTTGGTTCCTCGATCACTACATCCAACCTAGCAATCTCACCCCTCTCCACATACTTTCTTAAGCAATTCACATGAATCACCTTGCTGTGTTTCTTCGCAGCCATATTCCTAACCCAACTACACACGTCCATCTTCTCGTAGCTCGCCTCATGCAGCCCCATAATACAACGCCTCCAATGGTGTCCTCACCCTAAACCCATAAACCAAGTCAAATGGCGAGAACCCCGAATCAGCATGTGGCATCTGCCTCAAAATGAACAACACGTAGTGCACCTGCCCCACCCACTCATGCCCATTCTCTACACACTTTCCCAGGATGTGCTGGAAAGTTCCATGCATTCTCTCCACTGCCCATTAGTCTCGGGATGTATGGAGATGTCCTGACCTGCTGTACTCCAAATAGCTCGCAGACCTGCTTTAGTGTCCAAGAGCATAACTGGCTACCCTGGTCCGTCATCATCCTCTCAGGAATCGACGTCTTACTGAATATTGATACCAAGGCCTCTGCTACCGCCTGAGACGTGATAGACCTGAGTGGAACAGCCTCTGGCCATCTCGTAGCCAGACACACATAGGTCAGCAAGAACCTGCACCCTCCTTTGCCCTTAGCCAATGGACCCACTATGTCCACCGCCACATCCTCGAATGGTTCACTCAAAACCGGCCTCTCCACCACGGGAGCTCTCTTAGGCTTGTACTTGCTCTTTCTTTGACACACACCACACCCCCTCACGTGAGCTCCGATGTCCCTCTGCATACTTGGCCAAAGAAAATGCCTGCTCACCACAGCCGATACTTTATCAACCCCCAGATGCCCAGTCTTCTCATGTGCTATGATTAACACCGTTCCTCTCCATTCCCTAGGCACAACCAATACATCCTGAACTCTTCCCACGTTACATACATTGACTTCACAAGAGTTCCTCCCTTCCAGCTAAAGCCCCTTTCCTTCCTTTCACCCAACTCTCTCCATTCCTTTAATGACTCATCCTCCTTTACAGCCTTCCGGAACTCCTCCCCTTCATTTCCCACTGGAACTGGCCCTATCTCACCGGCTAGATCAACTAACTCTTCGTCTTCACCCAACTCGACTACCTTATCCCCAGTGCTGTTGCAACTGCTTCCACTTCATCACACTCAACTTCCGAAGAATCCACACTCGATTCCTCAGCTACATTCCTCAACTCAACACTCGAAGCATCCTTCCCCTCACCCAACGTACACCACTCCGTACTACTCCATGAATCCAACTTCTTGACCACAACATCACTCTCCATCTTATCAAGCTCAGTCTCAGCCCTAGCATGACTCCTCGTCAAGACGTTTGCCTCTCCGCCCTTGACTGCTTCCATCATCAATCTCACCTCCTCCTCCTGCCTCAGGTCCAAAGGCAAGATACAATTAACGAGAGACCCGTCACGAGTTCTCTAGTGTAAGCCCAGCCAGTTCAAACACTGCTTTGGTTCACTTATGCAACACACTGTCCCCATGCACACCTGAAATTAGTCTCTCTCCACAATCCACTGCATTCTCAGGCACCACCGCCCTCGGAACTAAACCATAGTCAGCTCCCGTGTCCACCAGAATACACACCTCCTTCCCATTAACCTTTCCCCGTACCACGTTCTTCTTTCCCCCCCTCCCTCCCCCCCCTGGCTGTGGTCTTGTTCACTGCTGCTACCCTTCCAGTTCCTGGCTCCTTAGCGCTTCCTACTTTCTTCAGTGGGCAGTCGGTACTCTTATGGCCCTCTCGTTGACAACTGTAGCATGTGGGGGGCCTGGGCTTACTACTTGAGCTAGAGGGTCAATCAACACCATAACTTCCACCCTTCCTAGCTTTGCAATCCACAGCCTGGTGCCCAGCTTCTCCACACACAAAACAGGTAACAGTCGTCCTGCTACTACATACCCAAGCCTTCTAACCTCTCCTTTAACCATTCCCTTTTATCCCTCTTCTTGTCATCTTCCTCTCTTCTGTCCTTCATGGCTTCAGCCTCTGCCCTCCGCCTCTCAATCTCCTCAGCCTTACACCTATCCACCCTATCCTGCTCCACCTCATTCATCTGTTTAAACATTTCCCTCATCTCGTTCAGGCGGGCTTCCTCCTCAGCCTTCCTCCTCTGCTCTTCTTCAACCCTCCTAGCTTCCTCCCTATTATTCCTATCCGCATCCCTCTCAACCATTATCCTCAATAACTCAATCACACCAACTGCTTCGCCCCCCTGTTCTGACATATTCTCTGCCTCCACAAAAACTTCCTCCTCGCTC